>QFCD01000259.1_pt1 | contig 664039 bp, 560 predicted proteins | sample 5346081 | NCBI WGS metagenome assembly QFCD01 (sample SAMN09062251, study PRJNA434731) | Human gut metagenome, whole genome shotgun sequencing project. | isolation source: stool timepoint A gemcode assembly | host: Homo sapiens | collected 2015 | reverse complement strand
TTCTAACTGAAAGTGAGTACAGAAATGTTATCATAGCATGGCAGAGACTATCTGTCAATCCACTCTTTTAGCCGTTGAGCCTTCTCTTTACTAACGGTTATTTTTGTGTTCGGATACCCTTTTAAGCGGACAATAAGTTTCCCTCCGAAATAATTAGAAAGAAACAATACGTATTCTATGTTAATTATGTATTGGCGGTTGGCACGGAAGAAGCAATCAGGATTGAGTTGCTGTTCGAGTTCGTCCATTGACATATTGACAACTTCTGAAGTTCCATTATTAAGACGAAGGTATACCGTCTTGTTTTCGGTTTCGATATGGTTGATGTCCGAAACACGTACGGTCTTATACCCGTCACGATAGGGCAACAGGAAACGTTTCCGATAGCGGAACTGGTTCTTCTGCAACGAATCGAAAAGCTGCCGGAGATTTTCGTCAGCATAATTCTTGCCAGCTTTGGTAGCTTTATCTATGGCAGCTTCAAGTTCATCGGCATCCAAAGGCTTCAGAAGATAGTCAAAGCTATTGAACTTGAAAGCCTGTACCGCATATTCATCGTATGCGGTGGTGAATATGATTGAAACGGTTGCCGGAGCATATTTAAGCGCTTCAAAACTCAGGCCGTCAGTAAGGCGGATATCCGCAAGGATGAGGTCTGTTGTTTTGCCTGATTGGAAAAAATCGACCGCCTCTTTGATATTTGTAAGTGGTCCTTCAATTATAAACGTCGTATCAATATCGTTCAGCAATCTTATGAGACGCATGGCATTGCGCTGTTCGTCTTCAAGAATCAGTATCTTCATAGGGACTGTTTTTTTATGATGGGCAAACTCACCGAATAGAAGTTCTCGGCATTTTCTATCTTGACTTTTTTATCGCAGAGCAACGAATAACGCTCTATTATGTTTTTATGACCCAAGCCGGTCGATTCCATTTTTGAGAGCAAGGGAGATTTAAGGTTGCGCACTGTGATATAGTCGTCAGACAACGTGATGTCAATAAACAACGGATTTTCCATCGAAAAACCGTTATGCTTTATTGCATTCTCCACAAGAAGTTGCAACACGGCCGGGGGAAGGTATCCTTTGCATTCTTTCAGTTCGGGGCTGATGTTCGTGACGACCCCTCCGACGTGGCGCACCTGCATCAGATACAAGTATGATTCAAGGAACTTTATCTCATCTCTGACGGGAATCAGATTCCGGTCCAGATTGGTGATGATGTACCGGTACACTTTCGACAGGTTACTCAGGAACTTGCCGGCAAGTTTGGTATCTTCCTCTATCAATTCCAGCAGGTTGTTGAAGTTGTTGAACATGAAGTGCGGATTAATTTGCAGCTTCAGCGAGTTGAGTTGCGACTGTAAGGCAATCTCCTTCTCCTTCATCAGTGCCATTTCAAGAGCCTGCTTCTCATCGCGCGCCCTGATGTATGACTGGAGGTAGAATGTGTTGGCATAAACGCTTGATATGAAAGTGGCTATCATGGCAAAAGTGTAAGCCCTCTTCATGTTGATCAGTTCAGTTCGTCAAGAAGCCCGTTGCCGGTTTCATCCCACAAAAGATTGAACAGAGATGTCATGCCGAACGCAACGAGGTTATTCAGCGTCAAAAGACAGGAAGCATAGACAATCACCCACACATAAGATGTTCTGAACGGCAAAATCTTAAAAACAAGGTAAGAGAACCCCAAGGATATGTAGGTAAAGAGCATACACAACAAAAAATCGACGACATAATCGACCGTCGCCATTCCCGGTAATTGGTTGGCGGTTTCGTCATCAAGAATTAACCATATAATAAGATAGAGGATATAGGAAACGAGCGATAGCAGGAAGCCGTTCCGCCAGTTCATTATTTTTACATTTTCTTTGATCATATTTGGTTGCAAAGTTACTTCATGTTGCAAAGTTACGACTTTGCTTTTTCATTTGATAGGTCGAAACCGGATGAAACAGACAAAACAGCAGTTGAAACAGATAAAAGGAGTGTCGAGACAGATGGTTCTATTCATTTATACTGTATTCGATGCTTGCATAATGAACGTAGATTGCCAAAACAGGGTATGATTTTGGTAATCTGTAGGAAGGTGACGCATCAAGAAGCATGGCTTAACTGCCCAAAGATGTACATCTCTGAAAAGAGCATTTACGATGACATTTCAGAAGCCATTTTAGCTGTTTTATAAATGTTTTTTTCCGTTTCGACTGCATGCCGGTTGTCGACAAATTGGGTATGGAATATCTTTGCAGCCAAAATTGGCAACTTATGATTATTGAAACAGAACACCTTATCATCAGAGATTTTCAGGAGAAGGATGCCGTTGGTTTGCTGGAATACCTCTCCCATCCGCGTGTCAACTGCTTCGTGAGCGAACGCTTGTGCTCTGAAGAGTCGGCACTGGCTTATATATCCGACACTCCCAAAAACATGCTGCGCTATGCCGTGTGTCTGAAGGAAGGCGACTTCATCATCGGTGACATGTTTGCCTTACGTGAAGAAGCCGACACATTCAACGTGGGCTGGCATTTCAACCAACGCTTCGAGGGCAAGGGATTGGCGCATGAAGCGGCAACGGAATTTCTGGATTACCTTTTCCGTGAAGCAGGCGCACGTCGCATCTACGGCTTTGTGGAGGATGACAACCTGCGGTCGAAAAGATTGTGCGAACGTCTCGGAATGAGATATGAAGGATGCATGAAGGAATTCATATCGTTTGTGTACCATCCCGATGGAACACCACGGTATGAGGACACCTGCATTTATGCGGTATTGAATAAGGAATGGAAAAACAATAAGAACAGATGATGAATAGAAGAACATGGATAGCCGGCATCACGGTAACAAGCCTGCTGGCTGCATTATTGACAGCCTGCAAACAAGAACAGAGGGAACAGGAAATGAGACAGACACTGCCCGTCATGGTGGTTTCTTCCCGGGCAGTTGAATTTCAAGAAAGTTATTCCGCCTCCATCCGTGGGCGGCAGGATGTGGACATAGTACCCCAAGTGTCGGGCCGTATCACCCGCCTGTGTGTGAAAGAAGGGGAGCAGGTTAAGACGGGACAAGTGCTTGCCGTCATCGACCAAGTGCCCTATCAGGCAGCCTTGCGCACCGCACAGGCAAACGTCAGCGCAGCACAGGCAAAAGTGGAAACGGCACGGATCGAGCTGCAAGGCAAGCAAGCCTTGTTTGATGAGAAAGTCATATCCGATTACGAACTCTCTCTTGCCCGCAACGGGCTGGCGGTAGCACTTGCCGAACTCGAACAGGCAAAGGCTCAGGAAACGGATGCCCGCAACAATCTCTCCTATACCGAGATAAAAAGTCCCAGCAACGGAGTGGTAGGCACGCTTCCTTTCCGCATCGGCGCACTTGTCAGTCCCGGCATGACGCAGCCCTTCACGGTAGTTTCCGACAATGCGGAAATGTACGCCTATTTCTCCGTCTCCGAAAACAAGCTGCGTCAGTTCAGGACACAATACGGTTCCATAGACAAGATGATTTCCCAAATGCCGGAAGTCGGCCTGCAACTGAATGACGGCACGTTCTACGGACGGAAGGGACGCATAGAGACTGTCAGTGGCGTGGTCAATGCCACCACCGGGGCGGTGCAAATCAAAGCCCGCTTCCCCAACCCCGACCGTGAGCTGCTGAGCGGCACCATCGGCAATGTCGTCCTGCAAGGAGTGGATGCGGATGCCATCCTGCTGCCCAAGACTGCCACCGTGGAATTGCAGGACAAGATTATCGCCTACCGCCTCAGAAACGGAAAGGCTGAAGCAGCCTACCTCACCGTGAACCGTCTGAACGATGGTAACCACTTCGTGGTGAAGCAAGGTGTGTCCGTGGGCGACACCATCATCACCGAAGGGGTAGGACTTGTAAAGGAAGGAATGATTATTATACCTAAAAACGTAACCCCATGAATCTACGATTTTTCATAGACCGCCCGGTGTTTTCGGGCGTTATCTCCGTGGTGATTGTCTTGATGGGACTCATCGCCATCAAAGTGCTCCCGGTGGAGCAATATCCCGACATTGCACCGCCTACTGTCAACGTGTTCTGTACCTATCCCGGTGCGAATGCCGAAACCGTGCAGAAAGCGGTAATCGTCCCGCTTGAGGAAGCCATTAACGGAGTGGAGGACATGATCTACATGACCTCTACCGCATCCAACACGGGCGATGCTTCCATCAACATCTATTTCAAACAGGGTGCCAACGCGGACATGGCGGCGGTGAACGTGCAGAACCGTGTGAATGGCGCGTTAAGCCAGCTTCCGGCGGAAGCCACCAAAAGCGGCGTCACGACAGAGAAACAGCAGAATGCCGAGCTGATGACTTTCGCGCTTTACTCACCCGACGACCGTTTCGACCAGACTTTCCTGAACAATTACATGAAAATCAATGTCGAGCCACGGGTGAAACGTATAGGCGGTGTCGGAAAGGCACAGCTGTTCGGCTCGAACTACAGTATGCGTTTGTGGCTCAAACCGGACAAGATGGCGGGGTACGGGCTTATCCCGGATGATATTTCGGCGGTATTGGCACGGCAGAACATTGAGGCCGCCACCGGTTCTTTCGGACAGAACTCCGACGGGGCAAACGAGTACACGATGAAATACCGGGGCAGGCTCTCGACTGCGGAAGAGTTCGGCGAACTGGTGGTCAAGTCCCTGCCCGGCGGCGATGTATTGCGATTGAAAGAGGTCGCGGATATAGAGCTGGGCGATGAGTATTACAATTATTCATCCGAAGTGAACGGACATCCGGCAGCCATGATGATGATAAACCAGAAATCCGGTTCGAACGCATCAAGCACCATCAATGAGATACACGAGGTACTCGATGACCTCAGCCGCGATTTGCCCGAAGGGGCAGAGTTTGTGGTGCTTACCGACACCAACAAGTTCCTGAATGCCTCCATCCATTCTGTCATCAGGACGCTTATCGAGGCGATACTTTTAGTCATCGTGGTGGTGTATGTGTTCTTACAGGACATCAAGTCCACGCTGATTCCCACGATTTCTATCTTCGTGTCCATCATCGGAACGTTTGCCGTAATGTCACTGATAGGCTTTTCCATCAACCTGCTTACGCTTTTCGCCCTTGTGCTTGCCATAGGCACGGTGGTGGACGATGCCATAGTGGTGGTGGAAGCCGTGCAGGCGAAGTTCGACGAGGGGTATCAGTCACCGGTGCTTGCCGCCGATGATGCCATGAAGGGCGTGTCGTCGGCCATTCTGACCTCCACCCTTATTTTCATGGCGGTGTTCTTCCCTGTGGGCATGATGGGCGGTACTTCAGGGGCGTTCTATACGCAGTTCGGTATCACGATGGCGGTTGCCGTGGGCATTTCGGCCATCAATGCCTTCACCCTTTCTCCGGCATTGTGCGCCCTGCTGCTGAAGCCTTACATTGACGAGCACGGGAACACGAAGAACAACTTCGCGGCACGCTTCCGCAAGGCATTCAATGCGGTTTTTGACCGTTTGAGCCGTCGTTATGTGCGCGGTGTGCTATATGTCATTCATCGCAGGTGGCTGCTGTGGGGCACTATCGCGGTATCGTTCGGGCTGTTGGTGCTTTTTGTCAATACGACCAAGACCGGACTTATTCCTGAAGAAGATACAGGCACGGTCATGGTCAGCATGAACACGAAACCCGGTACATCCATGGCGCAGACCGGCAAAACCCTAAAACGTATAAACAGCCGTCTTGACAGTATCGCAGAGATTGAATACAACGGTACTGTGGCAGGCTTTTCTTTCAGTGGCTCGGGACCTTCGCAGGCCATGTCTTTTCTCACTCTCACGGATTGGGACGAGCGCAAAGGGGAAGGGCAGTCGGTGAACGATGTAATAGGCCGTATTTATGCCGCCACCGCCGATATTCCCGATGCCACCGTATTCGCCATGTCGCCCCCGATGATTGCCGGATATGGGATGGGCAACGGTTTTGAACTGTACTTGCAGGACAAAAACGCCGGAGACATAACCGCCTTCAGCCAAGTGACCGACCGGTTTGTGGAAGCGTTGTCGGGCAGACCGGAGATCGGTGAGGTCTATTCATCGTTCGCGGCTGATTATCCGCAATACTGGGTGGATATAGATGCTGCCAAATGCGAACAGTCCGGTGTGTCTCCTTCCGATGTCCTGTCAACACTCTCGGGATATTTTTCGGGAGAATATGTATCGAATTTCAACCGCTTCTCAAAACTGTACCATGTCACCATGCAGGCTCCTGCCGAATATCGCATGGACACCGAATCGTTGGACGGCATGTATGTCCGTACTTCCGACGGCTCCATGTCGCCGTTGAGCCATTTTGTCCGTCTTACCAAGACCAACGGTCCGTCGGACCTGACCCGCTTCAATATGTTCAATGCCATTTCCATCAGCGGGTCGCCGGCAACAGGATACAGTTCGGGACAGGTATTGAAGGCCATAAGGGAAACTGCCGACCACGTTCTCCCGTCAGGTTACACCTACGAGTTGGGAGGGTTGTCGCGCGAAGAAAGCAATACGACGAACAATGCCGTGTGGATATTCGTGCTGTGCATGGTCTTGATATACCTCATACTGTGTGCCCTCTATGAAAGCGTGTTCATCCCGTTTGCCGTGTTGCTGTCCGTGCCTTGCGGTTTGATGGGTAGCTTCCTGTTCGCGGGACTGTTCGGGCTGGAGAACAACATCTACATGCAGACCGGACTGATTATGATTATCGGGCTGCTTGCCAAGACAGCCATTCTACTGACCGAATATGCCGGCAAGCGGCGGTCGGAAGGCATGACCCTCGCGCAGGCGGCATACAGTGCGGCAAAGGTTCGCCTGCGCCCCATCCTGATGACCGTATTGTCTATGGTGTTCGGACTCGTTCCGCTGATGATGGCTCATGGTGTGGGTGCCAACGGCAGCCGCTCGCTCGCCACGGGCGTAATCGGAGGTATGATAGTAGGTACGCTGGCACTGCTGTTCCTCGTACCGTCACTGTTCATCACATTTCAATATATTCAAGAACGGATTAAACGTAATTAAATGAAGAAGATCATCTTATTTACCATATCAACCTTGATGCTTACCGGCTGTGGCACATACAGCCGGTATCATCGGGCTGACATTCCGACAGAGAACCTGTACCGGAACATCCCGGCTGGCATTGATACAACAACGCTTGCATCCATGTCATGGCGGGAGATGTTTACCGACCGTAAACTTCAGTTTTTGATTGAGACAGGACTCCGGCAGAATACCGACCTCAATGTGGCACGCCTGCGAGTGGAAGCGGCAGAAGCCGCCCTGATGACAGCCAGACTGTCGTACCTCCCTTCATTGGGAATCAGTGCGGAAGGCAGCGGAAACAAATATGACGGAGCTACGGCAAAGGCGTACAATGTGGGAGCGTCCGCAAGTTGGGAGCTTGAATTATTCGGCAAACTTACGGCAGCAAAGCGTGGTGCGGTTGCCGCATTGCAAGGAAGTCGTGACTACCGGCAGGCCGTACAGACACAGCTTGTCGCTACGATAGCGGACAGTTACTATACCCTCGCCCTGCTTGATGCGCAAAAGGTGATAAATCATCGGACTTTGGAAAACTGGCAGGCTACCGTGCGCACACTTGAAGCGTTGAAAAAGGTGGGCAAGGCGAATGATGCCGGTGTGTTGCAGGCAAGGGCAAACGTGATGCAGCTGGAATCATCGCAACAGGCTATATGCAAAAGTATCTCTGAGACAGAAAACGCCTTGTCGGCGATACTTGCCATGCCGTCGCACTCGATTGAGCGGAGCGATTTGGCAGAAGCGTCTTTCCCCGATACAATCTCTGTCGGAGTTCCTTTGCTGTTATTATCCAATCGTCCTGATGTTCGTCGGGCTGAAATGGAACTGGCTCAAGCGTTCTACGCCACCAATGTAGCCCGCTCGGCCTTCTACCCCAATATCACTCTTTCGGGTACATTGGGCTGGACCAACAATGGAGGCGGGGTAATCACCAATCCCGGACAGTGGCTGTTCAATGCAATCGCTTCGCTGACACAGCCGTTATTCAACCGTGGAACAAATATCGCTAATTTGAAAATTGCTCAAACCCGTCAGGAAGAAGCCAGATTGTTATACCAACAGTCATTACTGAACGCGGGGAAAGAGGTGAATGATGCCTTAACCGCATGGCAGACGGCAAAATCGCAATTTGAAATAAACACCCATCAGGTTGAAACCTTACGTGAAGCTGTGCGAAAGACGGAACTGTTGATGCGCCATTCCGGTACCACCTATCTGGAAATATTAACTACCCAACAGTCACTCCTTGAAGCAGAGACAAACCGGTTGCAAACCAGCTTTGACCGCATACAGAGTATTATCAAACTTTATCATGCACTGGGAGGTGGAATATAAATTAGAATCGGGTATCGAAAATACCTTTTGACATTGATTACGGAATCAGAATTGCAATGGAAGTTATTAGTGGGACATGGAAAAGTTGTATCATTTTTGAGCTAAGCGATGGGGCTAAATGTCCGAGCAAATTACACAAATTGTTTCCTGAAGCCAATGCTCGTGTTATAAATCAGCAATTAAAGAAATTGGAAATGTATGGAATCATAGAGAAGAAAATATTTGCGGAACTTCCCCCACATTCCGAATACTCGATTACTCCGATAGGTGAAACCCTTTTGCCTATCATTGAGAAACTGGAAGAGTGGGGCAATTTCTTTCGTCCCAATATGGAAAAAATATTAGGAATGTCAGCAGACAAAATGTAATTCATTCCTTTGCTTATATATTACACAGTAATAAATTGCATAAATACATGAAAACAAGATATTTCGAGAAGACATTGAAACAGGTGAACGGCAGGTGCAAAGCTCCCGTGGCAGAGAAAACTGCCGGTTGTACAGGTATGTCGGAATAACCTTATCCCAATGAATATGGAAGCAAAGCTCTGGTTCATGGTTTTGTGCGGCCTTGCAGTCCTGCTGTCGTATCTTGCCGGTTTCTGGCGACGGAAGACTGCAGCTGCTGCGTTCGCAGCAGCACGAGCAGCCGCTACCGCCAAAGAGCGCGACCGTTATTGCCGTCTGGCGGTACTGGCGGGCCATCGGGAAGCCTGCCTCATGTTCTGTTTCGCCCGTTCGGACTTTTTCGAGGACCATCAGCCGCTCAAGCCGTTCAAATCGCACGGAATAAAAGTCGCTTTCTATGGGTATTACTATCCTTCACGGTACGCCGACCTGATCGACGATGAACAGCGGGCGTTCTGCCGTTCCCTCTACCAGTTCAAAGAGGGCGAAAATCACGGTATCGAGTTTTTTAAGGCGTGCATGTCCGTCTTGAATTTGGCCGATGCCCCTTACCACATCCTGTTTATGCCGTGCAGCGACGAGTTCAAGTATGCCCGGCGATTCAAACGGCTCGACTGGTACATCACAACCCACCGGCCGGACCTAAGTTCGGGCTTATATGATGTCGATGTGTTCGAGTCACGCGACAGCTTGCACGAGGCGAAAGGCGGCGAAAACCGTATCCTCGAAAGGAACTACCGTATCACGGGGAATATCGAAGGGAAACAGATTATCATCGTGGACGACGTGCTGACAAGCGGACAGAGTATGGCCGACTACAAGGAGGAGATAGAAAGGTGCGGCGGCAAGGTGGTGGCGGCCATCTTCTATGGAAAAACCGTTACCCGGCCGCCTCTGCTTCTGATAAAGGCGCACGTGTGGGGTGGCTGCATCGTGAACAAAATCAAGGAACTGACGAAATGAAAGAATGACTATTGTTGAAATTCGTTTGAACATCATCGGGAAAAAGCCTTATCCTTTTTATCAAGGGGTGGTAGAAAGGGGACTTGAACACTTGGAAACGGTTTTGGAACATTGGAAAAAGAATATATGACATGGAAATAAAACTTATTACTTCTAACAAGAAACAATTCTTGGATTTGCTGTTGTTGGCAGATGAACAAGAAAGCATGATAGACAAATATCTGGAACGAGGTGAGATGTTTGCCCTCTATGATGACGGTCTGAAGGCTATCTCTGTAGTGACGTGTGAAGGAGAGGGTATTTACGAAATAAAAAACATAGCCGTTTGTCCCTCCTCCCAACGCAAAGGATACGGAAAACGGCTGGTTGATTATCTCTTTGGATACTATCAGGGCAGATGTTCCGTCATGCTTGTCGGTACGGGAGATACGCCATCTACACTCTCTTTCTACGAACATTGCGGCTTTCGTATCTCACACCGACTGAAAAATTTCTTCACGGATAATTACGATCATCCGATTTATGAGGATGGAAAGCTGCTTACCGACATGGTGTACTTGCGGAAAGATTTCTCTTAATTCATATTTTGAATGGAATCTCATTTTTCACATCATTTATTATAAGTGATTTGTGATTATTGAATTATATCTCTATTTTTGGAAACGTAATTTTAATTTTCCCGAAAAACCAAGAATAATAGGGACAAGTATTTTTAGTCATTACATTAAAACATTATAATTTATGAAGAAAATCGTATTGACTTGTGTCCTCGTTTTTTCAGCCTGCTGTGTGACCCTGTTTGCACAAAAGGACAAAAAAGAAAAGGAAACAGTGAAAATAGAATGCTGTTGCGAAGACTGTACCTGCCGAGAGTGTAAATGCGATACAAACTGCTCGGATTGCAAAAGTTGCCGCAAAAATGAAGAATGCAAAAGCTGCGTAGATTGTGATCATGAAGGCCGTTGCTGCGATTATCATCGTCATCACAAGAAACACAGAAGAGGAGGATGTTGCGGAGGATGTTAAACAATCGCTGCCCGAATTATAAAAAGTGAGGTTGTTCACTTCAAACCGGCACAACCTCACTTTTTATGCGCAAAGAGACGATGTTTCCGTATGCGGTCATTCCAACCAATGGAATCTTGAACAAAGCCTCCCAAATTTTCAACTGGCAATCCGTTCCTTTCAAATGCCGTTTTATCTCTCCGGGCCTGCTCCAGTCCTGCATGAAAATAAACAGGGCGTTCTGCTGTATGCCATCGCATTTTGTGTAGAACCGGGTGTGCTTAATCTCCAAGAGACTTTCTTAAAACAAGTTTTATTGCTTATTTCCTTTTCTCACCCTATATCCTGTCCATAGGCACCATACGCATCCTCCTCCCACGAGGAAGACAAACACGTAAGTAGCCACGCTGCCTATGAACACCCGTCCGCTGTGTACTTCCAAAGCGAAGTTCCAAAGCGACATGGGTTGTGTGGAGAGTTCGCCGGGCTGGGCAAGTGCATCCGTTCCCTCGTAATATTCCACCACGCATTCCTTTCCCTTGAAATCCGCACTGTAACCCGAAACGGCAAACTTGCCGAAAGGAGGACCGGCTGTATCTTCGGCTTCTTCTCCCGTGAAGTAGTCCGTTACCCGGCCTTGCTCTCTGTCCCAGACGAACAGGCCGCTGAACGAACCGGCCAGCCAGTTTCCCTGCTTATCCTTTTGCCAGACATTCAGCCCCATGACACTGACCGGGGGAGTCTTTTCTACCTTTACGGGCACGGCATCCGGTGAAGCCAGCGAATAAAAACCTTCGGAAGTGGAGAGCAGCCAGTCACCGCACATATCGTCATAGCGCACCATGCGCAGCTTGTCGTGCCAAGGGTTAGGGCTGTCTAAGGATGTGCCGGGCAGAGCGGGTGTCTTAGTCAGAGCCAACGGTATCATGACGGGGGGACGGAGGCACCAGCCCGTAACGGCCACCAAAAGGGTCAGTATGATAGTGGTACGTCCCAGCTTGTCGTGCCACAGCAGGGAGAGGCGTGTCCATCGGGCTTCGCCTTCCGTGTGCTGCCCGTGGCGGTGGCGGCGGCGCATGTCCTTGGGCAGCAGCCAGTAGGCAAGCCCCGTAAGGCACAGGAGAACCAGCACGACGGCCACCGCGTCCACAACCAGCTTGCCTGCCGTGCCGAACAACTCCCCGCTATGCAGCATCCACACCGTGCGGAAAAGCGTCACCTTCGGCTCGTAACCGTCGGGAACTTTCACCTGTATTTTCCGAAATCCGGCGTGGGGAGACGTGGAGAGATAGAGGTACGAACGTCCGGCAACTACCAGCGTGTCGCCCCGAACGGTGATGTCCGAAAGACGTTCCCCTTCGTCCAAAGGCAGGGGGATTTCTATCCAAGCCTTTCCGTCGTGGCGGTACAGACCGAACTGGCCGGCGGCATACAGCGTACCGTCGGGTGTTTGCACTATGCCTTTCATGCTACGGTAGTCCGCCCCTTGGGGAAGTCCTTCGTTGAAGTCCGCAAAGGCCGGGGCGGCAGTGTCCGTGCGCCATACCCCGGCTGCACCATAGACCAGTATATGCGCCACGGAATCCCTGTCCGTATAGCGCAGCGTCCCCCGCAGCAGCCCGCCGTTCCAGGCTTCGAAACGATAACCCGCAGGCAGCCACTTCCGGCTGACGTTGATTCCGGCCACCGCTTCACGATGATTCAGCACAATACCGCTCCAACAGAACATGAGCATGAAGAAGCAGAACAGCAACCCGAACCATTTATGATGTTTCCTCCAAGTTATCCGTTTCATGATTTATCTTTTATTGTCGTTTTACATCCGCAGCTTTCTTTCGTCTGTCATAAGCGAGATAAAGCCCGGTTACTGCAAACGAAGCCAGAATCAACACGATTTCCTGCACATGCCCCTTCGGATTTGCCCATAGCCCGTTCAGCAGGTGAATCCGGTCGAACACCTCTACCGCGATCCAGAAGATAATCACGGTGGCGAAACCGAAACGCAGGCTCATGCCCCACGAGGCATAACGCAACAGCTTGACGAACATGAACAGCGAACCGATGAAGCCCAGCATCCCGACAAGCAATGTCACCGGATGATAGTCGCCGAAAAAACGCTCATCGTAGCAGAACATCAGCACCAAGTAGCACGTCCACAGCATGGTAATGACTTCCATAAAAGCGACAATGCCGGTATGGCGTGTCATGGGGCGTGCGGCGATTTCCTTCTTGTGCTTGCCGAAGAACAGACGTTGCCACCAGTTCAGGAAATTGCAGCCGTTGGCAGTGCAGAACAGGTACAGCATCATCGTCATGGCCCAGAACCCGAATGTGGACGGAAGTATCAGGTATTCCGGCCGACTGACAATCTCGCCCGTTACCGGGTCGAGCTGCGCCTGCGTGCCGAAACGGTTGGCATAGTACATAAACAGGAAGTCGATGGCGCCCATCCAGTAAAACATACCGCCGAACAAACCCAACAGCGTTTGTTTGACGTCGCCTTTTATAAATACACCGATAATGACCATCAGCAAACCGAACAGCCCCATTCCCATACCGGCATAGAACTGTTCCACCCCCGCCGTACCGTCTTTCAGCGCACGTGCCAGGATGTGCGTCAGCGGCATGGCAACCAATGTCACAGCGATGGAGACAAACGCTTTAAGCCAGTTCCTTTTTTTCTCTTTTGTTGCTGCCATATCCGGTTTTCTTTATTGGGAAACGGCATTCTTTTTCTTCGCACCCATATACCACAGGTAAACAGCCAGTACGAGGAACGCTGCCAGTATGATAATCATTTCCGTCTTATGCCCCACAGGGTCTGTCCATATCTCGCTGAACAAATCCATACGCCCCATAATCTCGATGGGTGTCCAGAACACGATAACAGTAGCGATTGCCATACGGATGTTGGCCCCCCACGCAGAAAGGCGCAACTGTTTGGCGAAGATAAAGAACGAGCCGATAAAGCATCCGACCCCCACCAACAGTGTCACCGGATGATTCTCTCCCAGGAACACATCATCGTAGCAGAACATCAAGAGCAGATAGGAACTCCACAGCAACATCATCAGTTCCATAAACGTGACGATACTCGTGTGGCGTGTCATGGGGCGTGCGGCGATGTCGTTCTTCTTACCACGGAACAGCAACCGTTGCCACCAGTTGATGAAGTTGCATCCGTTCTTTGTACTGAAGAGGTACATTACCATAATCATCATCCAAAAACCGAACGAGGCGGGCAGTATGAGATATTCGGGACGGGTTACGATTTCACCCGTCACAGGGTCGAGTTCCGGCTGCGTGCCGAAACGGTTGGCAAAATACATGAAGAGAAATTCCACCCAGCCTGTCCAGAAAAGCAGGCCGCCGAAAAATCCCCAGAGTGTTTGGCGCGTATCTCCTTTGGCGAATACGCCGACAATCACCATCGCCATACCTACCGCGCCCATGACAAAAGCTGAATAGTGCAGAACGGTCTCGCTCATCAGATGCTCCATGATAATCATCAGCCCGTGCCCCAAAGGCATGGTAAACAATACCATGAGGAAAGAAGCGATGGCTTTCCACCAATAGCGCCGTTTGGCGGCAGGAGGTGTTACATTTGTTGTTTCAGTGGTCGTTACGTTAGTCTTTTCCATATTCCATTAATTTACGTTTGATATATTTTTTGTATAATACTATAATAATTGCCGCAGCAACCAGCATGGCGGCGTGCAGCGTAACTGTAAACTCCCAAGTGGGAGCATTGGGGCTGTCCCCGTACTTGTCTGCCATGACGAAGTGGGCGACCGTTATCGCCGTCAGGAAGACGATAACTGCCGGCCATTTCACCCACCGCCGGTTGCAGAAGCGCATAAAGCGCACGAATTGTCCCATCATACTTTCCGTCATTTCAATTCGTCGCAATAGTAACTGATTCTTCCGCCTTCGTCTCCAATCTCCACATTGGCATCATACCAGCTGATAATCTGAAGTTTGAAGTAACGCTGCCCGTCTGCCGTGCGCACCACGTAGGTATGGAACGACGGAGTATATACGGGAGGAGGTCCGGCAAACGTCATCGCTTCGGCCAGCAACGGATTGGCATTGGTATTCGTCCTTTGTGGCCCGTTGTTCGGATCGAACCAGGGGTTGGAATCAAAGTCCAGCCCATTCTCCACCAGATAATGATTCCAATCGTTCTGCGACATGGTTACACTGACTTCGCCATTATCGACCACCCATTCCAAGTCCGATGGCAATTGCGAAACGCTTGTCCACTTGTTGTATTCGCCATATCCCAAGTCGGCGGCACCACCACGGCCTATACCACTGGTACCGCTGTTCGTTCTCAACACGTAGCCGCAGAAAGCCAGATCCCAGTCCGTGCGGTTGATTTGTTCGCCTTCCTTGATGTCCTTGTTCACTCCGTAGGCATTGAACATTTCCCCCGTGCGCAGGTTGAAGTAAATCCAGTCGTTCGTCACCCCTGTGGAATAGCCCGACTTGCGGGGCAGCGTCTTGCCCGTAAAGGGCTGTATGTCGTCATAGTCCACGCAGGAGAACATCGTGAGACAGCCCAGCAGGAGGCTTACCGTTTTGAATAATCCCATACGTTTCATTGTCGTATATTTAATCATTTCTTTTTCCTTAAAGAGTTAATCACATCGTCCAGCATAAATTCCAACTGCACCCATCCGCGTGCTCCCGGCGTGGCGGGCACGTTGAACATCGTGATGCCCGAACCGAGGGTTTTCGGCACGTAGTTGAAGATGTTGTCCATGCCGAGCGTCAGTTTTACCTTATTGTAGAAGGTCTGCGACACCGACAGGTTGCACAGCACGTATTGCGGCAGGTCGCAACGGAAGTAGGCGTCATAGCTCTTGTTGTCCTCTTCCACGAACACGCGGTCCTGCACGTCGAACTTCTTGCGTCCCATGTACGAGGCGCTGAACACGGCGTTCAACCGGTAGTTCTTCTTCGTGAACTTGTAGTCCAGACTGGCCGTAGCGGCGTGGGGAGAGGTGGTGTTCACCTGTATGCCCTCGTTCTTGCTCACGTTCACGAAGCTGTACGTCCCGTTCAGCGTCAGGCAGTCCAAGGCGTGCCAGCGCAACAGGGCTTCCACTCCCAACAGGCGTTGCTTGCTCAGGTTGGTATATTCGAAGTTGTACTGCATGTCGTAGATGCGCCACACTCCTTCAATCTTGTCACGGAAATAGTTGCCGTAGGCTGTACCGGACACAAACAGGCGGTCGTTGCTGTATTCCGCACCAAGCGAGAAATAGTTGTTCTTTTCCGGTTGCATGTTCTCGTTACCGCGGATCATGAACATACCCAGGTGGTCCCAGTTGAAGAAAAGTTCCTTGATGCTCGGTGAGCGATAACCCATCGAATAGTTGGCGCGGATGCTCCAATGCTCGTCGGGCGAATACTTGGCGGCAATCTTGGGCATCCCCATGAAACCGAACGCCTTCGAGAAGTTGGTACGCACTCCGGCAGACACCATCCACTTGGGGTTGATGGTCCACTCGTCCTGCAAGAAATACTCCGTCTCTTTCAAGGCGCGGGTTTTCAGGTCGTGGTTGGCATTGCCCGAAAAGCGGTCGCTGGTCAGTTCGTCCGACGTGTGTTCGATGCCGAATATCAGGCTGTGCCCGTCGAAGTAGTTGCTCGTAATGGTCAGGCGCGGCTGCCAGATGCTGCTCTCATAGTCCTTCTTACGGGTATCGATACGCTCATGGCGCTTGTATCGGTTGTAGAAGTCGCCATGCAGGCTTCCGGTTACGCTGAACCAGTCTTTCACATGATAAGTCACCTTTGCCCCGGCGTTCCATTCGTTCGCCTGACTGAACATCATGTCCTGTATCAGGTCATACGTGTTCATGAAGAACCCTCCTCCATATACCAAGACTGACAAATCTTTTATAGGGTCGTAATACACCTTCTGCGACATTGTGATGTGTTCCTTGCCCTCTATGCCCATCGGCGGGCGGGCTGCGGTGCTGACCACCGTGATGTCATGGGGCAGGAAAGGGTTGGCCTCCTGCGTATAGACCTTCTTGTCGTTCTCCGCCTGATACATATAGAATGCGTCGGTGGAGCTGTACCACACATCGGTCTGCGAGGTTACTTTACCCGCATTGAAGCCGGCCGATACCCAGCCTTGCAGGTTGGGGCGGTCGGCATTCTGCTCAAACATATACAGGAAGTCGCTTGGCTGCGGATTCTTGTAGTTGCGCTCGTTCATCTGTCCGTAGCGGACACCTGCGTCGATGGAAAGCGGTTTGGTCGTTTTCTTCGTGATAAGGTTGATTACCGCACCGGCGGCACGCGAGCCGTACAGCGTACTGCTGGCTCCTTTTACAATCTCGATACGGTCGATGGCGTGCAGGTTGAAACGCTCGTAGTCGAGATTCCCGGCCATGTCGCCCGTCATGCGCTCGCCGTCCATCAGGAACAGCACGTGGCGGGCGTCGAGCCCCTGCATGGAGATTTCGTTTCCGAAGCCCACCTTCTGGATATTCAGACCGGGAGTTTCCTGCTGCAATGCCTGTTGCAGGTTGCTGTATCCGGCTTCGACCAACTGCTTGCCGCCCAAGACTTGCGTCGTGACGGGCGACATCTTGATGGGTCGCGCAGTACGCGAACCGGTGACGACTACCTCGTTCAGTCCCAAATGGTCTTCTTCCAGATAGACGGTCTTCTCGGTTTCGGTCGCTTCTATCTTTCCTGTTGCCGGAACAAAACCGACATAGGATATTTTGTAATAATACGTTTTCTTGGAGGGGATTTTCAGTTCCGCCAGCCCGTCCACATTCGTGACGCTCCCCTGCAGGTTTTGCAACGCTTCGTTATCGGCATAGACCACAGTGGCCGCGATGACCGGCTGTTCCGTCCCTTTCTCCAGAACTTTGAGCTTTACTTTACGTTGTGCCTGGGCATTCATACATGCCAGTAAGACACAAAATAAGATGGCTGTTATTCTTTTCATCTGTCTATCATCAAAACATGTTATTCTACACAAAAAAGAGGGAAAGCCGTGTGTCTTACGGTCTTTCCTTCTTTCCTGCAATCGAAAGGTCAAGCCTTGCCCTGTTCTTTCTTGGCTTCTTCCAGGTCTTTTTCGTACTGGGCAAATTCTTCTTCAAAGCGGTCGATACGGCTCTTGTCGATTTCTTGCAGGAATGTTTCGGTGCGGACGTTCATCATGTTGTAGTCCACGATGAACTCCACTTGCTTGGTGTCCACGTTCAGGAAACCATCTACACGGGCGCCGCTCCCTTCCTGGTTGTCCGCAGCGTCATCGCCACTCGTGGTGACATTTCCGTCCGTTCCCACGAACTTCACCCAACCGCTGCCGGGATATTCATCCTTTTCCCAACTGTTGAGTTGCATAAACTTCGTTGCACAACGGAAGGTGATGGCGAAGGGCATGGCACCCACGGTGAAGTCGCTCAGGTCGAGCACCATCGTACCGTCTTCCCGCCAAGAAAAGTTGAATTTGGTGGGGCAACCGCTTTCCAACAGCGTCTTGTCCACACCGCTCATTGTAGCACGGGTTGAGAGCACGAGGTCTCCTACAAGGATTTCCTTCGCCTTATCAATATATTCCTGTGCAGGTGGCTCATTGGTAAGTGAATCGTCACTTTCACACGAACTTAATCCGATTACTGTTGCCATAAGAAGGCTGAATAAAAAGTATAACTTTTTCATTTTGCTTATATAATTTACTTGTTTTGTAATCCATAATTGTTTCCTGTTCATTACCCTTGCCTGCGTGTATTCCGCAAAGGGTATGTAAAGTCATGGCTTTTACATGATTAAAGGCAGGCTTTTTCCAATGGCAAAGTCTGTCTTTGATGTGTACCGCATGTAGGCTTCAGAAGCGGTTCAGGCGGTTTGGATAATTTTGTTTCCTCGCCGTCGGTTGCATACCGGAAGTGTTTTTAGCGGCATAGCAGCCTTGCTGACAGGATAATGGTGTCTTCCCCATTGGGTGAGGTGAATATATTGTGATAATTTTTTCTTAGTAACACACAAAAAAAGAGCTAAGAGAAAGCCGTTTGACAGCTTTCTCCTTACTCTTTCTGAATTTAATTTCGTTGCTTGACAAAATAATGACGAATTATTTTGTTCCAACAAAGTGTACGGATGCAGGGAAATCTGCACCTAAGAACTTACCGGATACTGCCAGAGTAAACTCGATAGTGTTGCCTGTAACTTTGGCATCAGTCAAAGAATCTAACTTCAATGTTACTAAATCCATGCCTAAAATGGTCAAAGTTCCTGCTTTATCACCTTTGAAAGCTGTAATTTCACCGGTTTCTTCATCTACTTCTACTTCCAACTCGATAGTGATATTCCCCGGCATACTTCCGATCTGCGGAAAATCGCAACTCAAAATACCATTTTCAAGAGTATAAGATGCAGCACGTGGCTCATAATCTTCTCCTCTCATTTTGATTTGATCCATTGTACCGTTATAAGTACCTTCGTAATCGCTGATTGCCAATACGGTACTTACACCATCTACATCCATCACTGTGGCAGCGTCAGCAGACTGTGCCATTCCGAAACTTGCTGCAACAAGGGCAGCTCCTAAGAAAAATTTTCGCATCGTTTTTATAATTAAAGTTTAACAAAAAAAATAATTACACTTTATTTTTGTTTGTTCAATAAAGTCCTCCAACGGCATCCTTTGTTTTTATCATACGATAAAGAAGAAGTATAACCTAACCTTCTGACCGTATCGTCTGGGTCAATGTCTGTATAATTTGCTTTCAGGAATGCTTGGGTTGATTCTCTATAGAAAGTGTTCTCTGAACAAGCGAAATAAGTACCGGCATATCCATCTTCACTATAGAAAATGGTCAGTTCCGGATAAACCAGATTAAAGTCTTTATTCAAATCACCTATACTGAGTTCTGCTACCATCTTGACATTCGACATGTCAAATGTTTCCAATGCGTCCAAGCATTCAATATCAATTCTGTAGGCTTTCAATTCATTTTTTTCGGGCAATTTGATTTCTTTCAGTATAGGACATCCCAGAACCATCAGACTACTGCCATACGTACCATTGCCTTCCGTTTCTTTATCTCCTTGACCCCAAATAGTGGAATAACTCAAATCTAACTTCTGCAATGCCGGGTTATTTTGGACCCAAGCACTTCGCAAATCTGTAGCATTGGATAAGTCGATATCTTCCACTTCTATATTTTGCAGGATGACTTGGGTTATGAATTTCCCTACTTTTATATTGGGCATAGAAGCTATACTTTCTTCTCCGGCAGAATAAAGGCTGATTTTAGCACCTTCCCAATAAGGATTCTCCACCAGAAACTGAATACCCTCAAAGTTGGTAACATTATCAGCAGGAGCAACAAGCAGTTCCTTTGTTTTCTGGTCGAGTCCCAAATGTTTGCTAAGGTCTATTTGGTCGCCGTTAAACAGATCGGCAAAATTTGTCTGCAAATAAGTGAGCAGGTTTGCGTCGGGCACGTCGCGCAGGGTGGTATAAGTTTGCAGATTGCCATCGACATCAGTCATCTTCATATCAATGGTGCCGGCGGTGATGGCTTCCTTGTTTTGGCGGTAGAAACGCACGAGATCTTCGATATTCTCTTTAGCGGTTTCCGGAAGGTAAAGTTTGGTAATTTCGTGCAGGTTAGTCACAGTTTCATCACCGTTTTCTTCCACTACGACACTCACAAGATTATCATAGTCGTAGATTTCATTACCCGTCAGGTCTATTCCGGTGATTTGTTCCGGCAATTTGGCAAAGTCGAACGCCGGGCCGTAACCATTGTCCGACAGATCCACATCAGTCAAGTTAGGGAACATGGAAAGTTCTGCCAGTGCGTCTGTGGAAATCTGCGTTCCGGAGAGGTCAAGCGTCGTCGTATTGTTAGCCAAATCATCAAGCAACAGATTGCCGTCCTCGTTGAATGTGTAGCCTCTTTGAACAAGAATGGTTTTCAATTCGGTATTCTGCACGGCACCCGTGCTGTATGAGAGGGTGTTGTCGTCATCGCTGCACGATGCCCCTATCAGCAGCATTGCGAATGCCATCAAACCGACATGCAAATTGTTTCTTTTCATCTTTCTGTGATTTTATTTTTATTATATATTATTATTTCGGGAGCGCAAAATTACAATAGGAGTATTTTTAGTACAATACCTAAAAATGATGATTTTATCAAGCAAAAACCACCATTCAAAGAATAAAAAACATTAATTTCGCTTCCGCCTTATAATTGTTTGTTAAAACAGTACTTGAAGGAGAGCATGAACCAACTACCTATCTGCTGCGTGTGTCTCTCCGACAATCCGGAGGAAGAGACGCTGCGGGTAAAGTTCTTTTTCTGGCTAAGGATGTCCGCCCAGTAGAATGACAGTTCCGCCTTCTTCTGCCCCAGGAAACGCCAAGAAAGGGAGGCGTTCCACACTACCTGGTCATCTTCGCCGGGGGTGATGTTCGTACCGTTGCGGAAAGAATAATCGACATCGCTCCGCAACTGAATGCCGCCGGGCAGGTCGGCGTAGGCGTTCACCCCCAAGCGGTAGTCGCGGGTGTAATCGCCGGTTTCGCGCAAAAGGTTGGTGGAGTGGCGGAAACGCCAGTCACCCGTCAGGTCGAAACCTCCCCATTGGGGCTGGTAGCCTAAACGCAAGTTGGCATTCAGTGTCGTGTTGTGGGTCGTACTGCGCTCCGGCATCTCCTGCTGTCCCTCGTTGATAAGGCTTACGTTCTGGCTGAACGAAGCGCCGGTACGTGCGGTAACGGAAAATCGGCGTTTGATGCGCTTCTGGTAGCGCACGGTGGCTCTTGCGTTCCAATTCCCGTTCACATTCACGGGATAGCTTTCTATACCGCCTGTTTGAGTATTGTACGTCACAGCCCGTGTCACACTGTTCACCGTGTTCGCCCAAGTCATGTCTCCGTTCAAACCTATCTTCGTATCTCGTGCTTCTAAGCGCACCCTTTGGTTGTACGAAGGGCGCAGGCTGGGATTTCCCCGTGTAATGTTCAGCGGATCGCTGTTGTCGGTCAGTGTCAGCAGTTCGGTCAGTCCCGGCTGTTTCGTGTCTCCCTCGTAACTTAGTTGCACCCGTGTTTTCTTTTTGTGCCACAAGACGGTAACAGCCGGGTAGTAGTTCACGGAGGTTCGCAGCGTGTCGGCTTGCATCCGCCCGGTCTTCTGGTCGAGACTCTGCCGTTCGGGAACGACGGACAGGCCGGCGTTGATTTCCCAAGTTCTGTCCGTATAGTTAAGGTGGAGGGCCACTTCATGCGCTGTCGTGTGGCTTCGGCTTCTGTTGTTCAGGCTGTCGGTATAGGCTGCCTCGTAGCTTTCCGGCAGGGTGTACAAGGGTTCATCGTCCGTACCGTCGAAAAAGCGGGACAGGTCGTAGGTATTGCGGTCGTTGTTTTGGTTTTCCCGTCTGAATTTATACGAAAGTTGTGCCCGCAGGCTCTTGTGTAGTGGCTGTGTCAGTATCAGTCCCAAGCTGAATTTGCGGTTTCTGTTTGGGCTGTCATAATATTGGTTACGGTAGAGGACGGAATCGTTACCCCACTCATCCTGCAATTGGTAATAGGTGGTGGACGACACGGAAAACGCCTCGTTCTTTCCTCTCCCCTCCGAGTATTGCATGGTTAGCCCCAAACTGCTGCCTTTCTCGTTCAGCCGTCGGGTGAGGTCGGCGTTCAGGAAATACTGCCGGTTGGCGCTTGTTGAACGGGAGTTCATGCGGATGCCATTCACCCGGATATCGTTTTCCGTTTGGCCGTTTTCTTCCCCATTGAACGGTGCCGTGATATCCAATTCTGGATTTTCATTGTAGGTCGCCTGCCGGCTGTCACTCCCGTTTGTCCCTTTCATCGCACTAAAGCTGCCTGAAAGGTTCAGCAAGGTCATCTTATCGATATTCCATTTCATGCTTAGCATGGTGCTTGCCATGCGGTTGGTGTTGTGGCGGTCGCTGGTCGCATAGCGGTAGCGGTTCCCCGTTTTCAGGTATTGCTCGTAGTAAGATGTCCCCTCGTTCCCATTGATAGCATTGCTGTACATGACATTCCCGTTAAGGTGTATCTTCTTTCCGAACTTTTTCAGGAAGTTCACCGCTACATTGTCTTGGCGGTTGTCTTTGTTTGCGGATGTCATGTTGCGGTTGCCGCTTTTGGCGATTACCGACAGGTTTTCCCCGCCGGTTTTGAAGAAATTGCTGATTAGTTCCGCTTCTTTTTTCTTGTTGTTACCCTTGCCTGCGGCTACGGAAGTCATCAGTGTACCGTTGAACTCCTTCTTGGTTTGCAGGTCGAGCACATAGTTTTCTTCCCCTGTTTTTATCCCCATGAATTTCTCCATTTCGCTACGCTTGTCATACACTTTTATCCTGCTTACCAAATCGGCGGGCAGATTTTCCAAAGCCAGCGCATGGTTTCCGGCAAAGAACGCTTCCCCGTTTACATTGATTTCCGCAATGGGAAGCCCATTATAAACCAAGGTTTTGTTTTGCCTGTCATATTCCAAGCCCGGTATCTTTTTTACCAGCTCTTCCAAGTTCGAGCCTTCGGGAATCCGGTAGGCATCGGCATTGATGACGGTAGTGTCGCCCACCAGTTCCACCTCCTTTATGGGAGCCGTGACCACCACTTCGGACAGTTCAAGACCTTCTGTCAAGACAATGTTTCCGACATGGATTTTCGTCTTGCCTGTATTTAATGCACGAAACTCCGGCTTCATGCCTATATAAGAAACTTTCAGCAGGTAAGGCGATTCTTTCTTTGCATGGAAGCTAAGACGGAAATTCCCGCCGGCATCACTCATCACCCCTTTTACAAGGGTGGAATCCCCGGCTTCGAGTACCAAGATATTGGTATAGGGCAACACCTCTTGTCCTTCTCCATTGTTGGAAACGACAAGGGTTTTTCCGGTCACATCCACCCTCTGTTGGGCAAATAGAGTTATCGGAAACAGGAGCATAAGTATCAGTCCAAGACCAGATATACGCACAATTACCCGTTATTTTTTTATAGTTTTTAAAAGAAATGAAAAACGGGTACAAAATTACAAGCTTTTACCAGCCGTGCCAATACCAAACAATCGGTATATATAATAACTCATTACTTTAACCTTCAACATATAAAAAATGATCGGAACGATACAGAGTACAAGAAAACCTGCCGTACAACCGGGCCTTTTCCAGAGCATGGCGTCGTGTATGAACCGGACATTTGATTAACAAAAATAAACGGAATCATCTGTGTATTCCACCCGCAGGACTTAATGCGGGGACCTCTCTGGATTCGGCCAGTGCCGCCACGCACTCTTCACGTATGGACTTGATGTAATCCAGTACCATTAACGGATCGACGCTTTTTCCATCGAGCTTGCAGGAAATATGCAGGTGTTCGCCGGTGCTGCGTCCTGTAGAACCGGTAATGCCGACGACATCCCTCGGCCCGACAGCAGCCCCTTTCCGGGTAAGGATACGCGACAAGTGGCAATAGCTGACCGTGTAGTCTCCATGCCGTAAGGTCACATACTTGCCGGAGGATTTGTCCTGCCCGACTTTCACTACCACTCCCGCCATCATGGCCATCACCTCGTCGCCCCGCGCGTGGAGGTCGATTCCGTTGTGAAACTTCTTTTTTCCGGTAAAAGGATCTTTCCGATACCCATAAAGCGAGTTGATTTTCATCCGGTGTAGCGGATAGCTTACGCTAAGGTAACGCTCTATCCATACGTGCTTGCAGGTGTCGGCGGGCAATGCCGGGGCAGCGTCTCCTGCCGACGGTAAGGAGTCTTGGACGGAAAGCATGTTTCCGGGCAAGGTCGCCGCATTATCCCTACCGGCAGAAACGACTTCAACCCTGTATCGGGACGGCACGGTCGAGACCGTATTGAATTGTGCTTGAACGGGGCCTGCGATACTTGCAGCACCCGCCATCAAAACCAGTAGTTTCTTTCTCATGCGGCAAATATAACCAGCCCTGCCCAAGATGTCCCGTTTCCACGGCCTTTTTCGACCAAAGTACAACAAAAAAAGCATTCAGAGTATGAATTTATGCGCAAAATCATACTCTGAACATAAAAATAAACTCTCTTAATACACTAATATTATTCTATTATATACAAGGGAATGAAAAGAATCTATCTTTGCAAAGTGTAATTTAAAATACAAATTAAATATGAATATAGTACGATTTGAACTAATTGAATTGCCCTATCTGACACTGGCCCGATTCGGGCTTACACAGGAGATGATCGAGGACTTGCCGATGCGTGTCCTCGATGAGATTTGCGACGGCAGACACTCTCCCGTGCTTCCGGTCCGTGTCCGTGACGAGAAGGGAGAACTAATCGAAAGCCGCAGCCGCTTCGCCCTTGTCCGCAGAGATGACGGTCTGTCGGACGTGGTATTTTATCCCGTCCTGGAATCCTCGCCACTGGAACGCTACGACGAGGCGCAACAGAAACAACTGCTCGCAGGCAAGGCGATTCTTGCCGATGTGGAGACGGCAGACGGACGGCACAGCAAGGCATTCGTGCAGATAGACGAGGAAACGAAGCAGGTGATGTATATCCCCACGCCGATTATCGGGCGCAACCTGCAAGTGCTGGCCGACATAATGCACCTCGGTACAATGGAAGTAAACGGTATGCAGAACGGCGAACCGCTGACACTGGTCGTGGACGATGAACCCGTCACGGTGGGCATCGACCTGCATGACAAGACCGGCATCCGCTTCTGTTCGGGCGACAGCCAGAAATGGAAAGAACAGCCCAAACGCGAGTGGGACAAGTACACTTTCGGCGTGTACGGCTGCTGGGTGATGGACGATGACGGCAACCTCGACTACGTTCCCGAAGAGGAATATACCGAAGAACTGTGGAACGAACAGAAGAAAAGCGCCGAGCGTAACCGTGCGGCGGGAGTTCACAAATAATATCTTAACATCCAGCGAATATGGCAGAACACCAATATTATCCCGAAGAGGTACTTATCGAGAAGATGGAGCGCGGCGAATACGGCTGGCTCGACTATGTGAATCATTTCTCGCCCGAATGGCAGGAGGAATATGCCCGCTATTGCAAGGAGCACAGCCTTATGGCGGGCAACGAATCCGCCGCCGAGTTCGTCCACTACAAGGACGAGCAACTGGAGGCGGCGATGGAGAGCGGAAACGCGTAAAAGAAAACCTTTTTAACAACGGACTATGGCGATACGAAAGAATACCAACCCCCGAATGATGGACCTGCAACCCGAAATGCAGGACATATTGAGGCGTAACGGTATGCAGGCCCACGTGGTCAGCGACGGCACGGGCTATCGGCTCATGGTGCAGGGCCACGATTCGCCGCTGCTGACCTACGACCTTACCGAGCGTCAGATGTTGGCCCTGACGGACTGGGGAACAAACTCGGCCAACAAGAAAGCCTACAACGTGTTCACGAGCATTGTAGGGAAAGACTTTTATATGCCCAAGAACTTCGTCCATGCCCGCAATGCCAATGGCCGTGTCGCTATGGGGCTGCACGGCTACCGTATCGGTATCGGCGAATACGGGCGTGTGGGACGGTTGGGTATGCCGCCCCCGTTTCTCGGCTGGACGCCACGCCACCAGTGGGGCTTCCATCTGCGGCGGGTCGGCGGCCAACTGTTCTATCCGGGACCGCCCATTGTCCCTGAACGGTGGGACGGACGCATGAAGCCGGGCGAATTGCAGTCGGGCGGCTACGGCTTCTATTACAAATACAAGGCCGGACAACCGGTGCAACCGGCACAACAGACCGACGTCCTGCAAAACCTGCAGACGGTCATCACGCCGCTGGTCAGCCGTCCGCGCAGCACGGAACCGGCCCGTACCTACAAGGAACTGATAAGCTCTCCTGTCTATTTTTCCAACGAGAAATGGCAGGAATGTCTTGCCTCCCACGGCCTTATCGTCGATAAGGAGGCACGGACACTGACCGTACAGTCCGAAAAGGTGGCCGCCGATCTGGTCTATGACCTGACGGAAGAAGAAACGGCCGTCCTGACCTCCAACTCCATCGAGGAACAACCGGTCGAGAAGCGGCTGGAAGTCCTGAACGGGGTTATCGGGGCGGACTTTGCCGACAAGGTAACGATGACTGACCTCGATAGCAAGCAGCGTATCGCCCTCGGTCTGCACCCCGAAGTACAGGAGGAACTGACGCAGCGACAACAACAGGAGCAGGAAATCCTCTCCCCACTGGAAAACCAGCTCCGGCAGGAGATGCCGTATGGCGCAACCGCTTCCGTCGATGGACGCGATATTTCCGTGCTCGACGAGCGCAAGGGCTGGTACCGGGAAGAACGGCACGGCAGGGAGGTCGAGGTCGGCGAGATAGCCGTACACCCGTCCCCCATAGAGGGCAAGTACAAGATGACGGCCGTCATCGACGGGCAGGTCATCAGCCACGAGATCAGCCAGAAGGATTACGACAAATTCCTCGCGGTCGATGACTACCACCGCATGAAAATTTTTTCGAAGATATTCAACGAGGTGGACATGAAGATGCGGCCGGAAGCACAGCGCGGTCTCGGCGTGAAGATTTTCGCCGCCCTTGCGGCAGGAACGGTCGTCACGGCGGGTGTCGTCCACGGCCTGCGGCATCATCATCACGGTCCGGAGTTCTACGGTGAGCGTTTCGGAGGCGAGCCGCGTCCGTATTTCAAACCCGGTGTCGATACGCCGAGGGACGTGGCCATACGCAATTTCGAGGCACAGATGAATCAGGATATTAACGATATGAGAAGAGGGAGATAAAGACAATGAGAGAAGGAGACCTTACCTACGACGACTTCCTGCAAAGGCTGAACATTCAGGACGTGCTGATTGACGCGGGCTACCACCTGAACCGGCGCGACGGCCTGCGCTATCCCTCGTATGTCCGTCTGGACAGCGAGGGACGGCGTATCCGTGGCGACAAGTTCATCGTGACGCAACAAGGAAAGTGCTGCTTCCAAGCACAGCAGCAGAAAGTCTATAACATCATCTCGTTCATCAAGGCACACCCGCAGTTTTTCGCTGAATACCGTGCGGGCATGTCTCCCGACCGACTGGTGAACCTCGTGTGCAACCGGCTGCTGAACCATCCCATCGAGGACCGGACAACGCGGATTATCCAGCCCAAGCGGGACATCCGCCCGTTCGACATCGCGAACTACGACATCCACAAGTTCAACCCGCAGGACCGGGAGACACAGAAGAAGTTCTATCCTTATTTCAAGAGCCGGGGTATCGACCTCTACACGCAATATGCCTTCCACCGCCACTTCTGTCTGGCGACGAAACACCGTGAGGACGGTGCGGCATACACCAATCTCGCTTTTCCGCTGACCTTGCCCAAAGGCGACGGCACGGTCGTGGGCTTCGAGGAACGGGGACGTGCAAGAATGGACGGAAGCGGCAGCTACAAAGGCAAGGCCGAGGGCAGCAATTCGAGCGAGGGGCTGTGGATTGCCAGCCCTGCCCAAACCCCACTTGCGGAAGCCAAGCGTATCTATTGGTTCGAAAGTGCCTACGACGCAATGGCTTATTACCAGCTTAACCAGAAATGGGACAAGGAACTGCGAAAGGGAGTGTTCGTCTCTACCGGCGGGGCACCGAGCCAGCAGCAGTTCAAAGCCATGACAGAGGCCACTCCACGCGCTTACCACCATCTCTGCTTCGACCGGGACCGTGCCGGACAGATCTTCTCCATCAACTTCGCGCTCACCCAGGCGGGCAAGACATTCACCAGCAACGTGACGAAAGACGACAAACTGCTGGTCCGTATCAGTGGCGAGGAGAACCAGAACTACGAAATAAAACTCGAACCCTTCGACTTTCACAGGATAATCGGCACGCTTTTACGTCCCAAAGAAATCTATCGGGAAGATGGTACGCTTGACTATCGGACAATCGGCGACGGATATTTGCAGGAGATGAGCATGGTGTGCCAAGACGAGTACGAGATAGCCCTTGCCGAGGGTTCGGCCAGTGAGGAAACACTGGAGGGCATGAGACAAAATATCATGGCCATAGAGGATGCGATCCGTAATCTTCCCGCTCCCGGCGAGGACAGCACCGACCTTATTGTGTACGAGCCCGCTGAAAAAGGCTATAAGGACTGGAACGAACAGCTCTTGGCAAAGATCAGGCTGCAAGAATCAGTTCACGAAGAGCCGGCCAGAAGAGAAGAACCCGAACAGGAACGGCAAGCACGTTTCCACCGATGACAACGCAGTACCCCCTACATGAAACAACAAAAGAGAAGACAATGAATGACAAGAAATTGACACATAATGATTTTTTGCAAAGACTCGACATCCGGGATGTACTGCTCGATGCCGGGTATCGCCAGAACCGACGCTTCGGACTACGCCTCTCCTCGTTTATCCGCACGGACAGTGAGGGAAAGCGTATCCGGGGTGACAAGTTCGTCATAACGCAACAGGGAAAATGCTGTAGCCAGCCACCCCGGCAGAAGGAATACAACGTCGTTTCGTTCATCAAGGAACACCCGACGCTATTTGCAGAATACCACGAGGGAATAGACCCGAACCGGCTGGTGAACCTCGTGTGCAGCCGCCTGCTGAACATCCCCTTCGAAGAATACGAGGTGCAAACCGTACCGGCCAAGCAAGACCTACGGCCGTTCGATATAACAGACTACGACCTGCACAGGTTCAACCCTCAAGACCATGAGATGCAGGAGATATTCTATCCCTATTTCAAGAACCGGGGTATCGACCTCGGCACGCAGAATGCTTTCCACCGTCATTTCTGCCTGGCAACAAAACACGGCGCAGACTGTGCGGCATATACCTGTCTCGCTTTTCCGCTGACCTTGCCCAAAGAGGGCGGTACGGTCGTGGGTTTCGAGGAACGGGAACGTATGAGAATGGACGGAGGCGATAGCTATAAAGGCAAGAGCGAGGAAAGCAATGAGAGCGAAGGGTTGTGGATTGCAAGTCCTGCCGGAACACCTCTTGCCGAGGCCAAGCATATCTACTGGTTCGGGAGTGCCTATGACGCGATGGCCTATTACCAGCTCCATCAGGCGAAGAACAAGGATTTGAGAAAGGCGGTCTTTATCTCAACGGGCGGCAAGCCTATCGGGAAACAGATGAGAGAGATACTTGATCTTACCATCCCTGCCCGGCAACATATCTGTTTCGATAATACCCGGAAAGGGTCGAATCTCACATGGGATTTGCAAAAAGATATATATCGCTCAGTGCGCTCCATCATAGAGGAAACGCCGGAGAGGAAACCCTATCTCGATTCCATACCGGACGGCGGGGATTTGACAGACGGGGAATTTTACCTATTGCCCAAGGGTGGTTTGCAAGAAATCTGCATACGGTTCGACGCCGAATCGGAAGAAGCGGAGTCGATGCGTTCGAGCGGGTTGTGTGCCCCGGAAGACGTGCAGGACCAGATAGATACCATGAACAAGTGCTACCGGGAATACCGAGAGAAACTACGGGAGTTTCTCGGTATCGACAAGGAGCACGATGTTGCCATTACTTGGGAAAGTCCGGATTATCGCCATACGAACTGGAACGAACAGCTTTTGGCTGAACAGAAACGTGAAGAGACTGTCGGGCAGGAGTCGGAAAAAGAGGAAAACACCGGGCAGGAACGACAGATACACTTTCGCCGATGACCATGCCATATACCATACAAGATGTCCGGAACATTATCCTGCGCCCGCACGCCGGGCAATTCGTCATCGACGAACTGCCATTGATATTCGTGTGCATGGCGGGGCTGGTGTACGGCGGCATGGAAGGTCTGCCGTTGAGTAGTATGGCGAGAGTCGTTTCCTTATTTCTGCTCCTCGTGCTGCTGTATCGCTTCATCTACCTGCGTCGGATACGTTACAGGATCGGCGAAGAACAGCTTGTCAGCGAACACGGCATTTTCATACGCAGGGTGGACTACATGGAACTGTACCGTATCGTGGACTTTCAAGAACACCAGAGCCTCCTGCAACAGATTTGCGGGTTAAAGACGGTTCGCATTCTCTCGATGGACCGGAACACGCCAAAGCTCGACCTTATCGGTATCCGGCGCAGAAACGACATTGTGGCGATTATCCGTGAACGTGTGGAAATCAATAAACGAAAAAAGGGAATCTATGAGATTACGAATCATTAGTATATGGGTGTGTTTTGTATTTGCCGGTCTGCTTCCGCAACTGGCCAAGGCGCAGATTGCCGCCTCAAACCCGCTGGAATGGGCGGCGTTGGCCGAGGGCAATGAATTGATTAACGGTCAGATAGACAAACAAATCAAAGGACAGACGCAGACCGCCCTGATGCAAAACAGTATCGCAGCAGAGTTCAACCGCATACACGAGTGGGAGAAACAGTACAACAGCTACCTCAAGACGGCGAGCGGCTATGCCTCGTCGCTGAAAGCCTGCACGCACCTCTATAATGACGGTGTACGGATTTTCCTCACACTGGGAAAATTGGGCAAAGCGATACGGAACAATCCGCAGGGTATCGTCGCCAGTATGAACATGAACAACCTCTATATCGAGACAGCGACGGAACTGGTCTCCGTGTTCACGCTGCTGAACGATGCCGTAGCCAAAGGCGGAACGGAAAACATGCTCACGGGGGCGGAACGGAGCAAAACCCTGTGGGCTTTGAACGACCAGCTCGCGGCATTCAGCCGGAAACTGCATCTGCTCTATTTGAGCCTGCGCTATTATACCCTGAACGACGTGTGGAACAACATAACGGCGGGTATGATAGACCGCAGCAACGGCGAGGTGGCCCGTCTGGCCATGTCCCGCTGGCGCAGGGCGGCAGCCACCGCCCGTTGAAAAAAGGACAATAAAAACGAAGAACGATGAAGCGGATAATCTCGATATGGATTCTGTTGCTGTGCGCCGGTATCTCGAAGGTACAGGCGCAGAACGATGCGACCCTTGCGGGAATGATTCTGGTTTATACTAACAAGGCCGAGAAAGAACTGAAGAATCAAGAGAAGGTCATGCTGATGCAGACCACGGGACATGTATGGACGAAGGAGGAAGTGGAAGGCACGACGGACTTGCAACGGGAGTTCAACAATTACCTGAACTCGTTCCGCTCGATTGTCTGCTATGCGGCGCAGATTTACGGTTTCTACCATGAAATATCGCAGCTGACGGACAACATGGGCGACTTCACCAAGCAACTGGGCAGACATTCGACCAACGCGCTGGCCGTCGCCCTTTCCACGCGGCGCAACCAGATTTACCGGGAGATGATACTGAACAGCGTGGAAATCGTGAACGACATACGCACGGCCTGCCTCTCGGACAACAAAATGACGGAAAAGGAACGCATGGAAATCGTGTTCGGCATACGCCCGAAACTCCGGTCGATGAACCGGACGCTGCAACGGCTGACCAAGGCAGTGAAATACACCACGATGGGCGACATCTGGCGGGAAATCGACGAGGGCGCACGCCCTGTCGCAGATAAGTACGACATCGTGAAAGCCGCCCAAAGACGCTGGCGGCAAATTGGAAGAAATGTAAGACCCTAAAAAAAGAATAAAAATATGGGAGCTTGGGATATGATATTGAAATACGGCGGAAAGGCCATGAAAGGCATGGGCAAGGCCACCAACGCGACGGGAAAGAGTGCCGGTCATGCGGTACTGCACCCTTCGCAGACCCTTCGGGGAGCCGGGCAGGCGGTCAAGACGGCCACTGCCGGGGCTGCTGTCGGCTATGTGGGTTGGGAGAAACTGACGACTGATAAAAGCGTCGCACGGATAGTCAGCGAGGCCGTGGTCGGCAAATCTGCCACGAACGCCCTTGCGGGTACGACCGAAGACATGAAGGAGCTGAAAGACAAAGCCGGAGAGGCGGTTTCTGCGGTAAGCGAGGCCGTGGGCGGTGCAGACTCGAAACTGAACGGGGTGTCGCACTTCCTTCGGGAAACTTCCGGCGGCGGGTTGTTCGACATGCTCGGCGGTTTTCTGCGAAACCTCGGAGGGGGCAACGTGTCGGGATTGAACATTGCCGGTCTGATCGCGGCAGCGTACCTCATGTTCGGACGTTTCGGCTGGCTGGGTAAAATCGCCGGACTGTTCCTGGGCATGATGCTTATCGGCAACAATGCGGGCGTTGTCCGCACGGCTTCCCCGGAAACGGTGTCGAGGGCACAGATGCCGACCCTCTCTCCGGAGGAGCAAACGCAAAGCGGAGGAATGAGAAGATAGAAACACGAAAATATATATATCAATGAAATATACGGAAGAAATGATTCTGCACTCCGACAGCGGCTATTGTATGCCGTTCGAGGAGCCGCAGGGGAAAGACGTGGAACTGTCGCTCGGCTATGGCGAGCAGGTACACCCGGCAACGGGAGAAAAGTTCTTTCATCACGGGATAGACTTTAACGTGAGGTGTTACATGCTGTCAGCCGTGGCCAGCGGCATTGTGTCGGGCGTGGGCAACGACCCGGTACACGGCATCTGCCAGACGGTCCGTTACGGCGGGTACGAGGTGACATACGGTCATCTGTCGAATGTGTTCGCCCAATTCGGACAGCGGGTGAAAGCCGGACAAACGGTGGCTTTGAGCGGCGAACGGCTGCATATAGAAGTCAAATTCAAGGGCGAGGAGCTGAACCCGATAGAGTTTCTGACCATGTTGTACGGCAATATCAAGGCTTTGCAGGAAGCCGACGGCAATGGTGCGGCATCTTTTTACGATGCGGAAACAGGAGTAAAAAACGACTACGAGAAAGATCAAAGGGAAATAGAAGAGCTGATGCTCCGCTTTCTGCCACTTTACATGGAGGATTTACAGCGGGGAGCGTACACGGTTCCCGCACATACGGAGCAGTCGCTGCGCCACATCTTTACAATGGGAGCTGCGAAAGAGTATTTCTACGAGAAGATGCCGAGCATGTACAACCCGCTGGGACTGGGGCGCAAAGCCATACCGCTGGCCTGCAAGGTACAGAACCTGCTGATAGCGGATTTCCTGAACTACCTCGCCCTGCGGCATGAGGTGTACCTTTCCGCAACAGGCGGCGAGGTAAAAAAAAACTTCATGACGAAACCGTAGCGGGCAGCGGACTCATTGATCCGTTGGCGGAACTGGACATCGACATCCAGAGCTTCGACATACCGAGAATCGTCTCCGTCTATCCCGACCGTGCCGGAGTCCGCTGGTGGACGAAGGCATGGTTCAACAACCGGGAGGAAGGGGAAGCCTCGGTAGAAATCGAGCGGGAACAGGCGATACGTTTCATTCACGACAATATCGAAAAGGACACGTGGCTCGAAGAGTTTTTCCCCAAGCAAATGGAGGTGTACCATAACGCTATCGAGCAGACGAAGGAACAACTGTTGAAACAAATAAACATGATATAGAAAGACATTGATTATATGGACGGAATCAAACATAGCAGAAGGTTTGCGGAGTTGGAGGCCCTGATGGGCAGTTATTTCCGCCATCATCTTGTCCCCGTCATGACGCAGACGCAATCCTACCTGACCGAAAAACAGGGCGAGGAAATGAAAGCGTATTCGACCTCCCTGGGCGGCATACTCGGCATGATGGCGTCAGCGGGGCAACCGCTCGCCGACCCGTACCAGACTCTCAAGGTTACGGGAGAGTGGAACTCCAAGACGACCGAGGACTACATCGGGATGTGCAAGGACAGGATTCTCTCGTCGGAGGAGATGCAGCACGACCTCGCCTACATGGCCGGACAGTGGCGCGATGTCGTTGTGAAGGAAGTCGGACGCGAGCGTTACGATAAACTGTCGCAGGAATTGGGCTGCGACCTCGCCTATGCCTTCGTGGACTATCGTGTAGAGCAACTGATGATAGACCAACTGGTCAAGGAACGTATGCCCAAATCCTCGGCGGACTACATCATCCGTAAGGCGGCAGAATCGAGCCTGCTGGGATTGCCACAGGCTTTGGGGCGCTCGCCGCTGGCCGAAGAGATAGAAAAACGCGGAGAGGTTGCCTACCGGCCGAGCAAGTTGGAGAAAGGTGCGGGCTGGGTGTTGGGGGCTTCGGCCGATACGGTCATGTTGGGCGGTACGGGTTCGTGGACGGCCGTTGCACGGTTCATCGGTGCGGATACGGCAATCTCAGCCGTTGCCGACCATTTCGGGAAGGAGGAAACGCAGCCGCTCTCTGCAGAGGAGTGTATCAGCAAGGGCGTGTTCGGCAGCGACAGCAACGTGTTCGACAGCTTCCGCAAAGAGGCGGCAAGCATACCGGGCAAAGAAAACACGGCTCTTGCCGCAGCCAACGGAAAGTTGCAAAAGAAGATACCGATTGTAACATTCGATTTTATGGACTGGTGGAAAACAGACAATAGAAATATGCCGTGGCGGGAAGAAACCGCCGAGGAGGAACGGAAACGGGTGGAACGGTATAAAGGCGTGCCGATGGTTGTCGCTCCCGGACAAGAGGAAGCCTACCTGCAAGATATGGAAAGACGGAAAGCCGAAACGGAGGAACAGACGGAATCGAAACCCAAACAAAGGGAAAAAGAGGAAAAGGAAGTGTCGACTTCCGCCGTCTCTGCGGGGGAAGGGATGCGGCAGGAACAGGCAGGTCAGGGAACACAGACCATACAGACCAACGAGAACGGCTGGGACGGGCTGGTCCGCTCGCTCGGACTGGACGGCATAGGCGATGTCGCGGGTAATCTGGGCTATATACTGGCCATGCTGCCCGACATCCTGCTGGGCGTGTTTACAGGCAGGACGCAATCGCTGGGCCTGAAAGACAACCTGCTGCCGATAGCGAGTATAGTGGCAGGTATGTTCGTCAAGAATCCGATGCTGAAGATGTTGCTTATCGGCTTGGGTGGCGCGAACCTGCTGAACAAGGCGGGACACGAGGTGCTGGGAAAAGAACGGACGGAGGGAAACAGAAATGCAGCCACGACCGGTAGAGAGGTACAGTACAGACGCTATCCCGACGAGCCGCTGAATCCGCGTATCGTGAACCCGGCACTACAAGGCTGCACGCTGGTTGCCACGATAGACCGTGTGCCCTGTACGGTGCAGCTCACCCCCGCTATGGCCGACGCTTACCGTGCAGGAGCCTTGCCGCTGAACACGCTGGCCAATGCCGTGCTCGCCCAAAGCGACAAGCTCCGCCAGATGGCTTCGCAGAACTATGACAACGGACAGCAGGAAACCATCGTGCGGACACGGGGCATTCAATAATCCTGTAACCGATAAAAATATGGGAATATGAAAGAAAAATCGCAAATAGAAAAGAATGCCGAGGAGCGTCAGATAGAGCTGCTCTCCACGGCTTTGAACGAAGCGTCGAATGCCGGAGGACACTGGCTCAACGCTACGGGCAAGGGCTTTCCGAAATTTTATCCGAAAGGTGTTGCCGTCAGCCCGTTCAACGGCCTGTTCATGGCCTTGCATTCGGACCGGAACGGGTGCAAGACCAACCTGTTCACCCTTTACAGCGATGCCAAGGCACGCGGCACATCGGTACGCGAGCACGAGCAAGGCGTTCCGTTCCTGTTCTACAACTGGAACAAGTACGTCCACCGCAACAATCCGGAGGACATCATCAGCCGGGACGCTTATCTGAAACTGGACGAGGAGGTGCAGAAACAGTACAAGGGCATACATAACAGGGAGATCCGCACACTTTTCAACATCGACCAGACGACACTGCCCTACGTGGATAAGGAGACTTACGATGCGGTATTGCAGAAAGACGGTAGTGCCGTGGAGCGTGGCTACTCCGAAACCGATGAACGGAGACTGCATATCCGCTTCAACGACTTCCTGCTGAAAATGCGGGACAATCTCGTGCCCGTGCGTTCGGACGGCAGCGGAATGCCCCATTACGAGACGGACCGCGATGCGGTCTATATGCCGCGCCAACGGAACTTCGAGCATTATAACGACTACGTTCAGGAAGCCTTGCGGCAAATCGTGAGCGCCACGGGGCACCAACAACGGCTGGCCCGTGAAGGCATGGTGATGAAAAACGGCATGGGTCCTTCGGAAGATGCCCTCAAACAGGAACGGCTGATCGTGGAGGTGGCTTCGGGCATCAAAATGCTGGAACTGGGACTGCCTGCCCGTCTGTCCGACAAAAGCCTTGAATTGGTAGACTACTGGAACCGGGAACTTAAAGAGAACCCCAACCTGATGGATGCCCTCGAAAGCGACGTGAACAACGCCCTCGAAGTAATCCACAAGGCGGAACGGGGCGAGAAAATCGAATATGCCACGATGCGTAACCGCCGGCAGACTTCGGATATGCAGGAGCAGTTACCCAAGCATTTCTACGTGGCCGATGAAATCCGGAAACACCCGAACAAGGAGGACAAGACCATTGTCATCGTCATCGATCCGTCCTCGAAATCGGCGGATGTGATACTCCCTGCCGGTGCGTCGCCGGAGGTGGACAACGAAGTGCCGGGCATGAACAAGGCCCGTATCGGCAGGGCTTTGCGAAGGGAAGGTATTGAAAACGTGCGTTTCTTCAATCCCGACGGCGCATGGGGGTACAGGCCCGATGATGCCTATTTCGCCAAGAAACAGGTATCACTGGCCCGACTGAAGAACTGGGCACTGGAGATGCTTTCCACACTGGACGTGACGCCTGCGGTCAAACGGGCGGACGAAATCGGTTTCGACCAGATACAGATGATCCAGGACGACAAGAACCGCTGGGCGCTGTATCTGAAGCCCGAACATCAGAACGGGTACAGTATCTATCCAGACAAGGAGGACGTGAACCGTTTTTTCTCCACGCTCAAACAGGCGATGGACAACATCGACAAGGTACGCATGGAACTGGCGCACAAGTATTATGTACTGGCGGAAACACAGCCAGACCTGAAAGTGGACCTGTTCAGCAGCGGGGCGCAGGACATCGACCTGAACCGGATTCAGCGTGTGTCCGTATTCAAGACCAAACAAGAAGGAACTCTGTGCGTGGCGACCATCGACGGGAAGAAACTGCAGCCCCGGAGCGTCACGCGGCAACAGTGGCAGCGCATGTGGCTGGCCGAGGACCGTGCAGAATATAAACGCCATCTGGCGGCCACGCTTTTTGCCGATGTGCTGCGTAAAGGACAGACGCAGGAAGAGACTGCCGGAAAGAAACAAGGAGAAGAGGATACCCTACAGCAGGATAAGGACAAGCACCCCAAGCAAGCCAATGAGGAATCCCCCAAAACTGCTTCATCCTTGAAAGAGTTGCCCATAAAAGATATACCGGAACAACTGTATGACAAATACAAGAAAATCAAAGAGGAACAACCGGAAGCGGTCGTCCTTTTCAAACATGAGAACAAGTATTACGCTTCCATGTATGATGCGGAAACCATAGCGAACGAGCTGGACATGCCTCCGGCCAAAGAACGCATTCCGTATGATGCGGACAAAATCATATTGGTATTTGAACACAGCAATGAGGAAACAAGGCAGCAAATCCATGCGCTGCGGGCATACGTGATGGATTGTGACGGTATGTCCAAGGCGCAGCAAAACGAGCCTGCAGAGGCAACCGACGAACAGAACGAGAACGAACAACGTCCAACCATGAGGAGGTAAAGATATGGCAAACAAGAATCAAGAATATACGGAACAATACGCAGATTATGCGATGGCACAGATGCGGAGGTACGGCATTCCGGCCTCCGTGACGCTGGCACAGGGCATACTGGAAAGTTCCAACGGCCAAAGCCGTCTGGCCGTGAATGAGAACAACCATTTCGGCATTAAGGCCACGCCCGAATGGATTGCCGAAGGTGGCCGGTACGGTCTGTATTCCGATGACAAGCCGAACGAGAAGTTTTGCAGCTACGACAGCGTGGGCGATTCGTATGAGCACCACTCACGCTTCCTGAAAGAGAACAGCCGCTATGCCCGCTGTTTCTCACTCTCGCCCGACGACTACAAAGGCTGGACACAGGGCCTCGAAAAGGCGGGCTATGCCACGGGCGGGCATTATGCCGACAGCCTGCAACGTATCATCGAACAGAACGGGCTGCAAAAGTACGACCGGCAGGTCATGCAGGAAATGGAGACGCAAGGAAAGCGGTTCGGCGTGGAAGAGAACCCGCTCCGTGAGGTCGGAAATACAGTGGACTATTCGTTTCCGGTGGAGCGGAAAGAGTTTCTTTTCGTCACCTCGCCATTCGGTTTGCGGCAAGATCCGGCAGACGGCAAGGAGCGTATGCACACGGGTATCGACATCCGGTGCGACGGCGATACGGTCCTGGCCACGGAGAAAGACGGCAAGGTCGTCGCTGTCAAAGACAAAGGCCATGCACCCGGTAACAAATCGCTGACCGTGGAATACACCCCGTCCGGACGGCAGCAAGGTACAGTGTACCTACATGCACCTCGGCGAAGTTTCCGTAAAGGCAGGCGATACGGTACAGGCAGGCCAGAAGCTCGGCCGTTCCGGTAACACGGGGACACGGACGACCGGGGAGCACCTGCACTTCGGTGTCCGGCAGATTTATGCGGATGGCACGCAGCGGGACGTCGATCCGGCAGCGTATCTGGCTGAAATCGCACAAAAGGGACACATCAAACAGCAGGTACTGCATAACGGCAACGACTTGCTCGCCCGATATAAGGGAACAGAAGAGAATGCCACCGGCAAAAGCCTTTCGCCCGATACGTGGATGAAAAAACTGCTCTCCTCGGAGGATAGCGGCGTGGGATTGTCGGGGTGCAGTGATCCCTGTCGTGGAAATGGCCATGACCGCCTTTACCTCCCTTGATGTTGCTGGCGACGCAAATCGACAGCAAGAACAAGGAGGTACAAAAGGCGGCCATTTCCGAGGCGATGGACAGCCGGCGTATCGACCTCAAAGCGTTGCTGCCGGGCATGAAAACCTGTGACCTCACAGTCGGGGAAAACGGGCGAGCTGTCCTGCAGGCGGACAACGGCAGCGTTCAGGTATCACGGGAACTGACCTCTGCCGAGTTAAGCCGCCTGTCGGTGACGCTGAACGACAGTTCTCTTTCGGAGGAAGCCAAACGGCTGCGTGTGACCGGCGTGCTGAACACGGTCATCCTCTCGGAGGCGGCGTCGCAGAACTTTGAACGGGGCATGTCCGAACAACGGGGCACAATCGGAAAACCTGAAAAGATAATCCCAAAAGTCATGATAAAACGCGTGATGATACGACTTTGCGGATATTTGTCCGGGGTGTCCGCCTGCGCCTTGCATATCCTGTTTTGTTCCCGGCTATTCGGTTGGGTGGCAACACTCGTTATCGTGGGCGTCCAACTGGGTATCGCCGGCTGGATTGTCTACATGAGAATACGTGCTCCCGATTAGGAAACGCTTTCAACCTGTTCAACTTCAAGACACCCCGTTTTGTCCGGTGGACTATGTATCACTAAAAGACAAAATAAAATGATTAAATGCAATATTACGGCGTGCGGCACCATCGGCCGCGACGCTTCGATGCGCACGACCAAAGAAGAGAAAACATTCCTGACCTTTCCGCTCCGCGTCGTGCTCCAAGGCAAGGACGGCCGGAACGAAACGGTCGAGATCAGTGTCAGCAAGGAGGGCGGTCAGAAGAAGGTATCCGGCTATCGAAACGGATTGCGTGTCGAGGTTGCAGGGACGCTGTTCCTGAAACGCCGGGGCGAAAAGCTCTATTTCAACCTCTTTGCCGACCGTATCGGCCCGGCGGCGGACATCGCGGATTCCATCAAGGGCGAACTGTCGTTCCGGGGCAAGGTGGGCAAGAACATCGAGGAGCGGAAGGACAAAAAGGATAAGTCCTATACGATGTTCTCTGCATTCAGCACCGAAAAGGTCGATGAGAATTTCGAGTACCAGTGGGTGCGTTTCTTCTGCTTCGACAGGCAACGTGAAGAGTGGCTGCAACCGGGCGTCAAGGTAGAAGCCAAGGGCGAAATGACAGTCTCAGTACATAACGGGAAGCCGGACATCTCCTGCCGGGTGGAAGAACTGACACAATATATTCCCGAATCGGATAACTTCAATCAGTAGCAGTCATGGCCGGTTATAGAAAGCGAAATACGGAGGGACCGAGCAGCGAGGACAAGGCTCTGGACCTCTTTGCCGAGATGATGATCGAGAAAATCGAGAGCATCCACAAGGACTGGCGCAAGCCGTGGTTTACCGAGGGGGCACTGCAATGGCCGCGTAACCTTTCCGGGCGGGAGTACAACGGTATGAACGCCCTTATGTTACTGTTGCATTGTGAGAATGAGGGGTACAAGATTCCGCGCTTCTGCACCTTCGACTGCGTGCAGCGGCTCAACAAGCCCGGCAAGGACGGGCAGGAATTACCCCGTGTATCTGTACTGCGCGGCGAGAAGTCGTTTCCCGTCATGCTGACCACATTCACCTGCATCCATAAGGAGACAAAGGAGAAAATCAAGTACGACGACTACAAGAAACTCTCCGACGAAGAGAAGGCGCAATACAATGTCTATCCGAAAATGCAGGTGTTCCGGGTGTTCAATGTCGCCCAGACCAACCTGCAGGAGGCTCGACCGGAGTTATGGGAGCAGTTGGAAAGAGAGAACGGGAAAAGGGTCGAAAACGGCGAATATTTCAGTTTTGAGCCTGTCGATGCGATGATAAAGGACAACCTTTGGATTTGTCCCATCAAACCGATGCACCAGAACGAAGCATACTACTCAATCACAAAGAACGAGATTGTCGTACCCGAAAAGGAGCAGTTCAGGGACGGGGAATCTTTCTACGGAACGCTGTTCCATGAGATGATTCACTCGACCGGGGCAGAAGGCGTACTCGACCGACTCCAACCTACCTCTTTCGGCTCGAAAGAGTATGCCCGCGAAGAACTGGTGGCCGAGCTGGGCAGCGCGTTGGTCGCACAACGCTACGGCATGACCAAGCATATAAAGGAGGACAGTTGCGCATACCTCAAAGGCTGGCTCGATGAGTTGAAAGAATCCCCACAGTTCATCAAAACGACGCTTCTGGACGTGAAACGGGCTTCGTCAATCGTTACTCAAAAGGTGGATAAGATTGCGCAGGAGTTGGAACAAAATGTTACTGAAGAGCAAGAGGACAAACGCTCTGCCAAGGAACGTATTTTTTATGCTTCGGTGGCCTATCTTCAGTTCGACCACGACACGAGACAGCTCGACGAACTGCGGGACAAAGGTGACTATAAGGGATTGCTGGCGCTCGCCAAGGAGTATTACGACGGCAACGGCATGGACGAACAGCATACATACGCTTCTCCCCTCCAAAACCGGGGCGATGACCTGCTGATTGAAGATAAGGACTTTGCCGTGGTGTACAACGGAAGTGTCGGAGGCACATACGACATCATGCTGAAATACACGGAACAGGAGGTGCGGGACCATATCACACGTTACGGCACAGACCGTGCCAGCGATGATGTGAAAGAGGTGGCCAAAGATATGGCGGCGGAACAGTTTGCTGAACTGACACATCAGAGAATGCCGGTATTCGAAATGCCAAACGGAGATATTCTGTATGCAAGGTACAACAGGGACAAGGATACGCTGGACGTGGGTACGGCCACCAATGCAGGGATGGCCGTACAACATCATTACCCTTATGACCACAACATGACGCTGGAGGCCAACCTGCAAGCCGTGAACGAGAAGCTGAACGAGCTTGAAGAATACAGGGAGGAGCTACAAGAGGCGGAATATGGCGGCGGTCTGCGTCGGTAACGGCAGCGTAAGATGAAGAATGTGGAGCGATTTCATACTGAAGGCGCTCCACATCCTTATAGTCCCTACCGGTTTTCATTCCGCTACGGGTTATATGTTATCATGCCGACAGCAGTTTGTCAATCATTGACTGTAACTGCTGCATATCGCAATATTGATTGATTCCGCCGGTATAATCCTTTGCATACCGGGCAGTCCGTATCATGAACGAATCGAGTTCTATCTTTATCCCATCATCCATCCGCACATCCGCAGAATGGTTTAGATATACGAACTTACCGTTACGTTCGACAAAACAAGAGGTAACGTAGTATCCTTTGGACGAAGATACAACTTTTGCCCCGACAGTTGTCGCATACTTGGAAATTTCCCGTACCAAAGAGGTTTGAAATCTACGGTATTCCTTTGAAACATAAGTCCCCGCGTCTGCAAGGACAGAAGATTGCCATTTGGAATAAAAAATCTGTGCCATATTCTTTTGATGTTAAAAGCAGACTAAGTCTTCGGACAGATGAATAAGAAAAAGCAAAGTGGAGAAGTTTTTTGCAAAAGGGAAATGAACGGAACGTGAAGAAGCACGTTTTTTCTTTTGTTTTATAGTCTGATTGGAGGGAGACACATCAGAGTGAGAATGGTAAATACTCACAGAAAGAAGATTCAAGATGTTAATTTTCCAAAAGCCTTTAAGCGGGATTTTTATAATTAGAGCAAGTTCATATATCTTTGTACATTGTTAAAAAGGTGGGATATGTTTTTTCATGCAATGAGAAAAAATAAAATATTGCGCGTGTTATGTATACTCATGTTCATACTCGTACATTTGGATGCGTATGTGTATGAAACAATTAATGCCTTTCATATAGAATCTGTAGAACAGTCGGTTCCTTTTGTGGGGGAAACCTTACAACGGGAAGATGAAGCGGGAATGCCGTCTTGGGATGACTTGTCTTATTTCAAAGTTTCAGCCCGTTTGAGCTGGTGGGATATAGGATCTGTTTTCCTGCCCTTATTGCTGTTATTCTGTTTTATTCCTATTGTCAGAATCCGAAATTCGATGCAAGGCTTCTTGTCCTTGGGCACGTTGAAAGTACGTCCCCATTTGATCTTCTGTACATTCCTCATTTAATATTCTTCTGCGGTTTCTCAAGGAGAATCAGGTTGATATATGCAACCGGAGGCTTATCTTTCGGTTCGTAACTGTATATGGGATTGGTCCGTTATGCAGTAAAACTATATTTAATCAAAATAACTTTAAGTAATCAATTTTATTTTTTGTAGTCTTATGAAAATTTGCATTCAGAAGATTGCTGTCCTGTCATGTACGATAGGACTGTTGTCTTCATGTCAGTCTTCAGGCAATAAGCAGGTAAAAAACAAGGAAATCATACCTGTAACTATTCTTCAGCCTACTGCGGTAGATTTACCTCGTTCTTATGTCGCCGATATTCAGGCCATCCAGTTTGTTGAAATCAAAGCTAAGGTAGAGGGTTTTGTCCAACAGGTGCTGGTTGACGAAGGTCAACTGGTAAAAAAAGGTCAGCCCATGTTCCGCCTGAACTCGGAAAATTACCTGGAAGTGCTGAAAGCAGCCGAAGCCAACTACAAGCAGATGCAGGCAGAGTTGGAAATGGCAAACTATGAAACGGAACGTGTACAGCGGCTGGTCGACAAGCATATCATTTCGTCCATCCGTCTGGACCAGGTCAAGCGCGAGCGTGAAGTGGCCCGCATGAAGGTAGAGCAGGCCCGTGCGGAAATGCAGCGTGCCCAAATGGAATATTCGTATACTACGATTACTGCCCCCTTTACAGGGTATGTGGATCGTATCCCCTATAAGGTAGGTAGTCTGGTCAATCCGGAAAGTCTGTTGACAACGGTGAGCGATATTTCTGAAGTTTTTGCTTACTACAAGGTGAACGAAAGCGAATACCTTCGCCTGAAGCGTGCCCAGCTGAACGGAGAAAATCTGCAGCAGTTGGACAATGTGGAACTGGTCCTGCCTGATGGCTCTGTATATCGTCATAAAGGAAAGCAGGAGACGGTGGAAGGAGATTTTGAACGCGGTACCGGTTCGATTGCCTTCCGTGTGCGTTTCCCTAATCCCGATGGCTTGCTGAAGCATGGAGTGACCGGAAAGGTGCGTCTGATGACACACATGAAGGACGTCTGTCTGATTCCGCAGAAGTCTACCTTTGAGATTCAGGATTTCACTTATGTCTATCTGTTGGATGGGGAAGGAAAAATACAGGTCCGCAGTTTCAATCCGATAGAACGTTATCATAACTACTATGTCACACAAGATTTGAAGCCTCATACTGCTATTGTGTACGAGGGAGTACAGATGGTAAAAGACGGTATGCAAATCAAGGCAGATACCATTCCGTTTGAGAAAGTGAGACAGGAATTGAAGTTGAACTCTTTACAAGGATAATGGCTTATGTTTAAACTATTTATACGCCGTCCGATTCTTTCGGCGGTCATATCAGTCATTATTGTCTGTCTGGGAGCGCTGGCACTGGTTTCATTACCCATCACTCAGTTTCCGGATATTGTGCCTCCTTCGGTAACGGTGACTACCCGTTATACAGGAGCCAGTGCAGACGTGATGGCAAAGACAGTAGCTACACCTCTGGAGCGTGCTATCAACGGGGTACCGGGAATGACTTATATGACTACCGTTTGTACCAACGACGGTATGTCGCTTACGACCGTTTACTTTAAGGTAGGAACCGACCCGGATGTGGCGGCGGTGAATGTACAGAACCGTGTCACGACGGTCCTTGACGAACTGCCCGAAGAAGTAATCCGTGCCGGAGTGGTAACGGAAAAAGAGGTAAACAGTATGTTGATGTATCTGAACGTATACAGTACAGATACCACACATACCGAGAAATTTGTCTACAACTTTGCCGATATCAATGTGCTCCGCGAGTTGAAGCGTATTGACGGAGTAGGGTTGGTAGAGATCATGGGAAGCCGTGACTATGCGATGCGTGTGTGGCTGAATCCCAGCCGTATGGCAGCATATAACATGGTTCCTCAAGATGTAACCGAGGCCATCCGCAGGCAGAATATCGAGGCGGCACCGGGAAAAACCGGTATCAGTTCGGACAAACTTCCTCAGCAGTTGCAGTACGTGTTGCAGTATACGGGTAAGTTCAGTACGCCCGAAGAATATGGAGAGATTGTGCTGAAGGCGTTGCCCGACGGTTCTTTACTGCGTCTGAAGGATGTGGCTACCATTGAATTCGACTCGGAAGACTACAATATGGTGTCGATGACAGACGGTCGTCCTTCTGCTTCCATCATGATTAAGCAGCGTCCGGGCTCAAATGCACGTGAGGTGATCGAGAATATCAAGCAGCGCATGGAAGAAATCAAGGAAAGCAGCTTTGCACCAGGTATGGATTACAACATTGCCTACGACGTGTCCCGTTTCCTCGATGCCTCCATCTGGTCGGTGTTGAAGACCTTGATTGAGGCCTTTTTACTGGTGTTTGTGGTGGTATATATCTTCTTGCAGGATTTGCGCTCTACGCTGATTCCGGCCATTGCGGTTCCGGTATCGCTTGTCGGTACCTTCTTTTTTATGCAGATGTTGGGTTTCTCTATCAACATGCTAACTCTGTTTGCGCTGGTACTTGCCATTGGTATTGTGGTTGACAACGCGATTGTGGTGGTGGAGGCTGTGCACGTTAAGATGCACGAAAAGAAGCTTTCTCCTTATCAGGCTTCGGTAGCTGCTATCAAGGAAATTGGAGGTGCCATTATTGCCATTACGCTGGTTATGTCGGCTGTGTTCGTACCTGTCGGCTTTATGGAAGGTACTGTGGGTATTTTCTATCGTCAGTTCTCGCTTACACTGGCAGTGGCCATTGTTATCTCCGGTGTCAATGCGTTGACCCTGTCGCCAGCGTTGTGTGCCCTGTTGCTGAGACCGGCCGGACAAGGTCGCAAGAAGGCCACCTGGTTACGTAAATTCTTTATCTGGTTTAACCGCCGTTACGACCGTTTTGAACGCAATTATCAGCTCGGCCTGCATAAATATCTGGGACGTAAATTCTTTACGTATGCAACCCTGTTGCTTTTCCTGTTGGCCACCTATGGTATTAATCTGCTCTTGCCTTCCGGATTTATCCCCAACGAAGACCAGGGTATGATTTATGTGAATGTGGATGCACCTCCGGGAGCTACAGTAGAACGTAGTGAAAAAGTACTGAACCAGATTCAGGCTGCCCTGCTTCCTTTCGATGAGATTGAAAGTATCTCTACACTGGCCGGATATAGCTTGATGACGGAAACAGAAGGAGCCAGCTACGGTATGGGTATGATTAACCTGAAGCCGTGGAGCGAACGCGAACAGACAGTAGACGAACTGATGCAGGTGTACAAAGAGCGCACCTCACACATCAAGGATGCTGACATCCAATTCTTCCTCCCTCCTTCGGTACCGGGATTCGGTAATGCCAGCGGATTTGAGTTGCGTTTGCAGGACAAGACAGCAGGCGACTTCCACGACTTTGCCGAAGTAGCCAATACATTGGTAGAGAAACTGAATGCAGACCCTCGCTTGCAGGGAGTTACTTCAGGTTTTAATCCCAACTTCCCTCAGTATCTGTTGAAGGTGGATTTGGCCAAAGCAGCCAAGTTGGGAGTCGATTTGGACAAAGCCATGGAAACACTGCAGGCTTATATCGGAAGTTTCTATTCTTCCAACTTTATCCGTTTCGGTCAGATGTATAAGGTGATGATTCAGGCTTCTCCGGAGTACCGAATGAATCCGGAAGACTTGTATCGTCTGTATGCCAAGAACAACGACGGCAACGTGGTGCCTTATTCTAACTTTATGACCATGGACCGTGTGTTTGGCCCCAGTCAGATTACACGTTACAACATGTTTACTTCTGCTCTAATTACAGGAGAGGGAGAAGGCGGAGTCAGTTCGGGTGAAGTGATTAAGGCCGTAGAAGAAATCAGCAAGGAAGTGCTTCCGCGAGGCTATGATGTGGAATGGTCGGGAGTAACCCGCGAAGAGAAGGACTCAGGCGGACAGACCGTGCTGATTTTCGGTATCTGCTTGTTGTTTGTATACCTGTTACTGGCTGCCCAATACGAAAGTCTTCTTTTGCCGTTCCCTGTTATCCTGTCGTTGCCGGCCGGTATTTTTGGTTCTTATTTCTTCTTGCAGGTAGCAGGACTCGAGAACAACATTTATGCACAAGTGGCGCTGGTCATGCTCATTGGTCTGTTGGGTAAGAATGCGATTCTGATTATCGAGATGGCCAACCAATACCGTCAGTCGGGTATGAATGTACTCGATGCTGCCATCAAGGGAGCAGTCAGTCGTCTGCGTCCTATCCTGATGACCTCGTTTGCCTTTATCTGCGGGTTGATACCTCTGCTGGCAGCTACCGGTGCAGGTGCATTGGGTAACCGTTCCATCGGTACGGCAGCAGCTGGCGGTATGTTTATCGGTACCTTTGTCGGAATCTTCCTGGTTCCCGGATTATATATATTATTTGAAACATTGTCTGCCCGCCTGGGAAGCAATAAAAAACATTACGAAGATGAAGAAATACAGAATGTATAAATATATTTTGTTTGCCGTTGTAACTTTAATGTGTGTGGGGTGTAAGGCACCTTCCCTCACATTGGAGGAACAAGTGGACTTGCCGAATGTGATTGCCGGAGAAACAGCCGATACCTTGTCTTTGGCTTCCGTATCTTGGAAGGAGTTCTTTCCCGATACGTATCTGGTATCCTATATTGATACAGCCTTGGCCCGAAACTATACATTCTTGCAGGCTCTGGAACAGGTGTCTGTCGCTCGCGAGCAGTTACGTATCCGCCGGGGAGCATTGTTGCCCGAAGTCTCTTTAGGGTTGCAAGGGGGAATAGAGCGTTTTGGTGAATATACTATGGACGGAGTGGGAAATGCTACGACCAATACGCCCGACTTGGAGAAAGACAAGCATATCCCCGATCCGTACCGGAGTTTGAGCTTAGGATTGGGATTCCAATGGGAAATCGATGTATGGGGAAAGCTGACTGATAAGAAACGTGCGGCAGCCATGCGATGGATGAAATCGGTAGAAGCGCAGCAACTGGCACAGACCATGCTGGTGTCTGAAGTGGCTTCTCAGTATTATCATCTGATTGGGCTCGACAAGAAGTGTGTGGTCTTGGAAGAGGAAATAAAGAAGACACGGGAAGCGCATGAACTGACTAATGAGTTGATGAAGGAAGGGGAAGTATCCAGTCTGTCGGTCGACCAGTTCCTTTCCCGTCAAATGAAGTTGGAAGAGATGTTGCTCAATACCCGTCAGCAGGTGGAAGAAGTGGAACGTTCGTTGGCGTTGCTGATGGGAAAATTGCCTTTTCCTATTAAGCGTATCTCGTTTGATGAATTGCATGGCTACCAATATCCGGCTTCGAAGGGTATTCCAGTGAGTCTGTTATTGCACCGTCCGGATGTGAAGGCGGCAGAATTGGAACTGTTTGCCTCAAAATCGGATGTGAAGGCGGCCCGGAAAGCATTTTTTCCCTCTTTGTCTTTGGGCGGAGCCGGTGGTTTCAGCGCTTTCGATCTGGACAAGTGGTTTGTTTCTCCGGCTTCGTTGGTTTACAACCTGGCAGCAGGCATCACAGCCCCTATCTTCAAGCGTCATGAAATACGTGCTTTGTGGAATGAGTCGAAAGCCAATCAGCGCATTGCCTTGTTGGAATACCATCATATCGTATTGAAATCTTATCAGGAGATTGCCAATCTACTCAGCGCTTCTGCACAAATGGAGAAACGTAAACAGTTGAAGGACAAAGAAAGCCGTGTGCATCATCGTTCGATTGAGTATGCAAACGAACTTTTCAAGACAGGTTTTGCCAGTTATCTGGATGTGCTGTCAGCCGATGAACGCTATCTGGAGTGCGAACTGGAGCGAATTGCCCTCTCGGTAGCCTATTGTCAACTTCACACACAACTATATCGGGCACTGGGAGGAGGACAGTTCTGAAAATAGAATTGAAGTTTAATGTGATAAAAAGGTTGTGATTAAGGTGAAATGCACCCCAAAAGTTTTTTCTCTAAACTTTTGGGGTGCATTTATTATATATTTTTTGTTATATAGTACAGTTTGTTGTCTTCGCGAGTATATTGATCTTTAGATATTGCTTCTACCTATACCTTATTACCGGTTTGGCTGCTAAAAGAAACTTTTATGTACGAAGGTTACAGAGCCCATACTTTTGTTGTATACTGCTACATGCGCTCAAGGGTAAGATTGCATGTACAATGGATTGACAAAATCCGGAACAGACTGCACAAAGTCGCATAATATAATTATAAAGACTGAATCGGAGATTATAAAAGTTTTTTTTCAAAATGGTCATATTAAAATGGTAGGATAAAAATTATAATAAAAATGGCGTACGAGATGATTATAAACAGCCATTTTCATGTGTTATCTTATTATTTAAAGAAATTTACTGAATATCCCTTTATACAGAATTTGGAGTTTTACCAGTTCAGTTCTCAAATCTTTTCGTATTTTGGCTGACTGTATAAGTTATGCATTCTGGTCGGTTCTTCCTTCAAATCATACAATTCCCATTCATTGATGTCATTGTAGAAGGATGAATTTGTAGTGGTCTGTGCGTACACCATGCACGTTGGCTTTCCAATCAGTCAATGCTCATGTTTGTTATCAGATTGGGAAATTCCCCTCCTTACGTATGGTAGAAGTACATCACTTCCAACAACCGTACTGCTTACTATACGTTGACACGTGCAGAGTCCAGTAATCCCCCCCCCAAGAAAATTGTATCATCTGAAGAGTGACATCGAAGAAACAAATAATGTAGTCTCTCAATATCCTGAAAAAGTGGCAACTTTTGAAAGACTGTTGGAGAGAGAAAAAGAGGCTGGATATTTGGGTATTGTCAAGTGAGTCAATATCACTAATGGAAGTCTGAGGAAAATTAGAATTTCTTACAAAGGTTCTCTCATTTATGAATACTTGATTATTTTGTTTACCCCTATATACATGTAGGAGTTATAGTCCGTACCGTTTTTCATTCCGCTACGGGCTATATGTTATCATTACGACAACAGTTTGTCAATCATTGACTGTAACTGCAGCATATCGCAATATTGATTGGTTCCGCCGGTATAATCCTTTGCGTGCCGGGCAGTCCGCATCAGGAACGAACCGAGTTCTATCTTTATTCCATCATCCATCCGCACATCTGCAGAATGATTTAGGTATACGAACTTACCGTTACGTTCAATAAAGCAACTTGTATAGTAATGCCCCTTATTCTCGGATACGACCGCCGCACCCACGGCTTCTGCATATTTGGATATTTCACGTAGCAATGCCGTTTGGAAATTACTGTATTCCTTTGAAACATAAGTTTCTGCGTCTGCAAGGACAGAAGATTGCCATTGGGTATAAAAAGTCTGTGTCATATTCTTTCAATTCTAATTCTGTAAATAAATTAGGCACATAGCAATAAAAGTATTGAATTTATAGTATTCAATTAACATTTAAGCAATTACCATGATGTTTTCAGAGACCAAAGTTACGGAGATTTATTGTATGGCAGATGATTTTTGCAAAGAAATTGCTCAATTTCAGGAAAAATATATGGTTGAAGATAAAGATATTGAATATTCCATGCCCCACTTCCTTTAATATAACTTTATTTCCAACTCCCTTTCTACCATAACAGCATACTGTTTTTGAAAGAAGCCCGCCATTGATGTATGTTTTTCAAAGACGGGCAACTGGCTATATTTTGAATTATACTCACGTTAAATAGCTTTCCCAATTCTCTTTGTCGATAGTTAATTTGTTCATTTCCCAATCGTATTCCACTTCCGGTATATCGGAATAAGGGAAGTGCACGGTATAGCCTATCTGTCCGTAGGAGCAATGCAGCGGTACAACGCAAATTTCCTGACCGCAATAAGACTGTGGCGTACAGTATTTCTTCCAATCAAAACGGCCTGCAACTATATTGCAGCAGAGCAGTTTTAGAGCCATTATGCCTTTCCAACTCTGAAAATCTTTCTTGTAACTTGCTCTTTTCATAATGAATACCATTTAATGAGCCATGTTGTAGTAAATTTCGGGTTCGCTCGATACGTTGTAAATCTGACTCCCGCAACGTACCAATAGGGCGTTTTTTCCGTAGTAAAGCTGCTTCATGCCGGTTATGTTCCCCGTGCGGTGAAAGTTTGGGAAACGGCTTATTCCTGCCTTTTCGGCGTCTCGTGTGTAGAGGGTTTTCGTTCTCATTGCATGGTTGTTTTTAATGTTTCATAAAGTTTTTCTATCATGGCTTCCGCCTGCTCCATATCGCTCACGATGTCTTTGATTCGGTAAGGTGCGCCGTTCTTGCCATGCCCGTCCGTACCAATCCACAGGTAGGCTTCATAGTCGGGGTCGAAGTCTTCGTAATATGTTTCAACTTCCTGTAACAAGCTGTCGGTGTCATTGCCTTTCATCTCAACCGAGAAACTGAAATCCTGCCCGTGAGGTGTGTATTGCTGAAAATCGAACACCACGATGTCCGGTTTGTCAGTATCGGTTTTAACTTGCCAGCCTAATTGTTCAGCTATGGCGATAATCTGTTCTATTGCTGTCATTGTTCTGTTTTTTTATTTCCCTTTTCTTGAAGCCTTCCGACTTCGCCCAAAGGGTTGATTTTTACGTGCAATTCCCAACGGCGAAAGCAAGAACAGCAGGCAAGGAACGGAGGTTAAAATTTTATGAAATGCCGCAATCTGCGATTGCGGAAAGTTTGCGTCAAATTTTATCCGGAGTAGCGAAGCGGTACTTGACACGCTGTTCGTTCGCCGTACCTTTGCTGCGTAAAAACAGGCCGTGGCGATAGTGGAGATTCCATGAAATGATACGCCCAAGCATACAAAGGGAATGGAGGCAAAGATCTCCGGCCGTTACAACAGGAAACGACGGCCGTATGTGTCTGCGGTATAAAGGGCAAAAAAAACGTCGAACGATTGTCCATCGGACAAAATGTAAGGGAATGGAAAAAGAATTGTCTGTATAACAGAATGTTCGACATGGCCTTTATCGGGAATATGAACAACCACCTGTCCCGATTGGCAGGTGGTTGCCCGATATAACTTCCGCAGCCGGTATCAGGCGGCCATGCGCTTTCGGATAAGGGCGATGTTCTTATGCACGAGGTTCATAATCCGCTTGTGATATTTCGTATTTTTATTACACAGTCCTCTCGACTGCAGCACCTTGAATGTTTCGAGGCTCAACTCAACGGTCTCGACCCTCTTGTTTTCTATCCGTGCGGAGAATACCAGCGTATCCGGTTTGAGGTAATATTCGCACTGTCCTACGCAGTGATGTAACGCATTGCCCTCGTCGTAATAGGCTTCCACGCTGTCCAGTACACGGACAACTATCGTCCCGTCCGTGAACTCCAGACCGAAAAACTTGCCTTTCAACTCCCTGAAACGTGCTTCGTTTTCCCTCGCCCGTTTCATCTGCTCCATGCGTTTTTCCCGCTCTTGGAGAATACGCACCTTGTTCTGGTACTTGTCGTGTTCGACTTTCAAATCGGCAGGGCAGACATAGTGGGCGTTGTGCAAGTCTTTGTCGCACCTGTCGAGCATACGGAGATAATCTGCCCATATTCCCATGTCCTTTATCCGATACTTCTGGCGTAACACGATTTTGTAGGACGGCCAACAGAAATCCAAATCCTGCGGGTGGTCTATAAAATACTTGAGGTCGCGTTTGCGTCCGCTTTTGAGTATCGTTTCCACACGGTTGTCTGACAGCAGGGCTTTCATCAGCTTTTGCGGGGCGATGTCTGAAAACGAACCTTTCAGACCGTTACGCCGTAACTTCGGAATAACCGTGTATTTCGGATAGACATAGCAGTCGGCAATGTGGCGATACACATAGTTATCGTTCCGCAGTTCCAACCCCGACCCGTACAGAAAACAATCCAAGTAACGTCCCATTGCCCGTTGTAAGGCCGTCAGAGCGGTTTTCCCGTTCTCGTCCAACCAATACCTCGCCACTTCGCACACGTCCGTCCGAGCTTTCCGGCTCTTGTGATAATAAACGGTCATTCTGAAAATCCGCTGCACCTGAAATCCGTCCTGCGTGGTGATGACAGAAAAATAGCTTTTCTCATCTGTCTTGCGGCAAAGCGTGTCTTTGAGCGTCAGTTTGGCGTGGCAGTTCGGGCAATGGCAACGCTTCGCCTTTGTCTCGTTCCACCTATGACCGCAATCGAGGCAGGTCGTTTGTCCGCTCGGTGTACGAAAAGCGTAATGTCCGACGGTATGCCGGAACGCCCATTCTGCCTGTTTCTCCGTGATAGGCAGCAACCGCCCGTTGGCGGCTACTACCTGATGCTGAAATTTTGTCCGTGCTTTCATGGTCAGAAATCGAAGAGTGAGAGTTCCGTTTGGGTATTCTGTACAGCTTTGGCGGTCGGCTTCGGCCTGCTGTGGCGTTGCTGTATCTTGCGCATTTCTTCCTCCTGATAGGCTTTCAGCGCGTCTTTTCGGGCTTGCGCCTTTTCTTCTTCGGTCAGCTCCACCTTGTGATTGACCACGACGCCACAACTGATAGGTTTGCCCACGTCGATGTTGTCCTCATCATAGTAATGAATGGCGAGCGACCACACCTCGTCGTCGGTCATTCCGCAACAGCCGCTTGCCTTGACTTGATTGAGAATGAATGTGATACAATCGTCCAAGTTTTTGTTTTCTTTGGCATAGGAGACGGCGAAAAGTTCGTCCGTCCGTGCCTTGCCGTCCAAGTATTCCTTGATAGTCCGTTTGAAATGTTCCGTACCTTTCATCGTTCAGCGTTTTGAGGTTAAAAATGATAGTCGATGACACCGCCGATGTAAAGCAGCGTACCGGGTTTAAATTCACATGCCTGCCGCAGGAACTCGTAGGATTGCTCGGCGTTGGATTGCAGCCCCTCCTCGTCCATGTAGAACCAGTAAGCGGTATCGAGCGGGTTTTTCAGGAACTTTTCGAGTTGATAGACCGGGCCAATCCAGTCCTGCACGCTTTCGGGGGTAAGGGCTTCCGCCCTGCTTCGAATGTCTGCGATGAAATCTTCTCTCCATCGTTCCGCACCGCCTTTGTAGCGTATGGTATCGTCGGAAACAAGCTCGAACATGCCTTTGGGCAGAATGTTGTTTACCAAGTTGTCGATATGGAACTGGCGTTCCTCATCGTCAATCTCCGCACAATAGTCGAAGAAACTATCGTCGCCCTGCGTGAGGGTGTCCTCGTTCAGGTAGTTGTCCTTGCTCACCCGTGTTTCGGTAATTTGAAAAATCTTGCTGTGCATAACTTTAAATTTTTAATTTGTTGAACTTGCTTTTTTCTTCTCCCTGCTTTCGGAGCCTTTCGGCTTCCTTGGCGGGAGAGATTTTACATGCAAGCCAGACAGCGGGGAAAGGACGGAAAGGCAAGCAAACGGCCGGGGAATTTCACGGAATACCCAATCCGTCGAGGTACGAGGCGGGGGCTGAAAGGCCATCTTCGATTTGCGGAAGGCTGCCGGGCAAATCCGCGAGCCGTTAGCATAGTGGTGCTTGACGCCGGACGACCGCTGTACCTTTGCATGAGAAAATCCAACCGGCGAGGATGTGACGACAGGATGATGAGAGATATGTAATATGGTTAGAATAACCACTTAAAAAGTGGCAGATTGTTTGTGAATTGACATAAACCTGTTACGGTTAAATTCAACGTAGCATTTTGTTGTATGGCAATAAAGTAGTATTTTTGCATAAAATTAATGACTATGGCTATAACGATTAAGAATATTCCGGTTTTGGAAGGTGCTACGGCAGAAGATTTCGTGCGTAGTGCCGACAAGAATGCTGTAAAGGTAACTCCACGGTTGTCCGTGGCGGCCAAGAAACGGCTACAAAAGGTATTGGAAAAATCCCGTTCATTCCGATTCAACTGACAATGGACGGGATTTCCTTATACGATGATTGCGTCATGCTTGCCTATAACAAGGAAGTGCGGGAAAAGTGTCTCCCTTTCACTTGCGGCGAGGATGATCTTGATGATTTTTTCCTTCATGATGCCGATTTATATGCGGATGAACTTTTAGGGAAAACTTACTGTTGGGTGACGACTGAATTTCCGCACCGTATTGTAGCGTTGTTTACCTTGGCTAATGACAGCATCAAGACCAAATTAATCTCTTCCAATGACAAAAATCGTTTGCAACGTAACATCGTAAACCCTAAACGTGGGCGTAGCTATCCGGCTGTATTGATAGGAAGACTGGGGGTAAATCGGGAATATCAGGGCACACCGAGCCATGTCGGGCAGCAACTGATGGTCTTTATAAAAGACTGGTTCCGCCACGAGGACAATAAAACGGGATGCCGCTTTCTCGTAGTGGATGCGTACAACGAGGACAAAGTGCTTAAGTATTACGACAAAAACGGCTTTGTACCCCTGTACAAGACCGAAGAGATAGAAAAGCAGTATTATGACATTCCACAAGACGCACCCTTGAAAACGCGTTTGCTGTATTTTGACTTGAAAAAGGACTGATATAACTTGACATTCGATAGAAACGGTCTCGGACGATTATTCCGGGACCGTTTTTTTTATGTGCATATCTCTGCCGGGGATTAATATTTGCCATGCGTATGCCTGTAAAAATAGTCTTGCAGGGATTGGTAACGGTTTTGAATATTCGCGTTTTCATTGAAACCGTTCAGGCAATGGAGCAAAGCTTTTTCGAGCGTGGTGTACCGACGGCTGAAAGTCTGTATATTATCCAAGCAACAGGCTTCCAGAGCGTATTCGAACGGTGCAAGGTTTTCAGGCTCTCTCCGAATCCGCACATGCCACAGGAAGAACAACTGAATCGTGAAACTGTCGGATTCACCCGCTTTCATCAAATGTCCTTCATCGAGCAACCGCCGGACAAGCTCCGGGGTAAGCTGACAATTATTTTTCCGGTAATACTTGCGTTTTGCCGTATTATAGGCTGCGAACTGTTCGATGTCCTGTGCCGTCAGCCCCGGATAGAATGCACGTACTTCTTTGCCTGTAACAGCGATTTTCTCTCCTCCGAACTCGTATTCATACGTCTTTTCATCGGATATTTCTTCTTCCGTAAAGGTTTTGAATGCGTAACATTCCGTTACGATGAACGGTTCTTTTCCAAACTCTGCCAGAGATTCGAGGGCATGGATACTGCCACAGGAGAAGAACATGTTGTTTCCGATACTTTCATCGCTTCCCAGCAGCCGGATTTTTACGTCTTCGGAATCGTTGGTGTACTTCCATACTATCCGACAGCTTGCATAATGAGGCTTCCTGCCGTTCACCTCGACAAATCCGGCAAATCCGCTCTTGATGGCGGCCTTTGTTTTCTCTACATCCGTCAGGACGCTTCGTACCTTACAGGTTTCGCACCAACCGGATTGCAAAGAATCGTCGGCAATTTCCGTTATCACTTGGGTGTTGGGGTTTACCGTGGCTTCGCATACTACCTGCGTACCGCCACATCGTGTACATATTATACTCATATCTTGTCAAGATTAAAAATTAATATATCTTTCTATCCGCTATTTTGAACTTGTCGATAAGGTTCTGCAAACGGCTGTAAATCCTTTTCAACCAAACCGTTTTTCCAGATTCAGCTTAAAGCGTAACATGAGGCGACACTTCCCATCGCATTTACGAACCGACCCCATATAGGCGCATTGACCGCTTGTTTCATCAAACAAAAAACATGACTGCTGAAATGTCTCAAAAATTTTTGTTTTAACCTGTCCGTCCAGAACTTTCCCTTCCGTAATTTGATTAATATCTGCGTGCATAATACATAAAAGTTTAATTAAACATCCGAATTATTTATTTCCCTCCCCTCGGAGGCCTTTCAGCTTTCCTTGCCGGGAGAGATTTTACATGCAAGCCAGCACAGCGGGAAAATGAGGAAAAGGCAAGGAAACCGCCGGGGATTGAACGGAATACCCAACCCGACAGCGCAGCACGGCGGGGACCGAAAGGTCATCTTCGATTTGGGAAGGCTGCCGGGCAAATCCGCGAGCCGGTTAGCGGAGCGGTACTTGACGACCGAATGACGCTGTACCTTCGCATGGGAAAATCATACCGACAAGGGAGTGCGGCAGGGAACGATAAGAATGAGAATAAATAAAAAGGAAAGGCGAACGGGATATAAGAGGGATAGAATATGGACTTGAAAAGGAAATTTTTCGGTATAATTATAATAAGGTGTTTCCGGACACGAGGCCGGGTAGCGGTCTTGTCTCTGCCATAACCGAAAGGTCCAGCGAACAATGAATAACGCAACATCGTTCAGCAGTCAGAAACAGTAACTATGCCGTCGTACTGATTTACGACAATGCCGATAAGATAAGGAAAAGCCGAAAAGAGGGGGTTGCCTTCTTTCCGGCTTTTCGTGAAAGTCCTATTATCCGGGCTTTCCGTTATTCTATACGGTCCAGCCTGCGGATTTCTCCTGAATCGTCCACAGACGGGCATAAAGCCCCTCGTGCCGCATCAGCTCGTCGTGCGTGCCCTGCTCCTTTACCCGTCCGTCTTCCAGAACGACGATCCGGTCCGCATTCATAATCGTCTTGAGCTTGTGGGCGATGACGATGACGGTGCGTCCCTCGATAAGCGTGTCGATGGCTTTCTGCACCTCCACCTCGTTTTCCGGGTCGAGCGATGCGGTCGCTTCGTCCAGCAGGATGATCGGCGCATCCTTCAGGATGGCGCGGGCGATGGATATGCGCTGCTTCTCGCCACCGGAGAGCGTGCAGCCGCCTTCGCCCACCATCGTGTCGTATCCCTGCGGCAGGCGCATGATGAAATCGTGGCAGCAGGCTTTCTCGGCTGCTGCGATGACCTCCTCGTCCGTCGCACCGGGCTTTCCGAAGCGGATATTGTCGCGTATCGTGTCCTGAAACAGATAGACGTCCTGGAACACCATCGAGATGCGGCTCATCAGACTTTCGGGTTCTATATCTTTCATCGGGACGCTATCGAAAAGGACACGCCCCTGCTGCGGGTCGTAAAATCGGGCGCAAAGTTTCATCACCGTACTTTTCCCGCTGCCCGAAGGACCGACGAGAGCCGTCAGCGTGTTCTTCGAAAACGCAATGGAAACGTCCTGCAGCACCGTCTTGTCCTGATAGGCGAACGACACATGCTCGAAACGGATGTCGCCGGTGGCCGGAGCCTGCCGTTCGCCTTCCATCTCCGGCTCGTTCATCAGCGTGAGAATGCGCCCTCCGGCAATGGAGAAGTAGCGGAACTCCGCAAAGTTGGTCAGCGCCGAAGTCAGCGGGTCGAACACGCGCGAGCCGACCACGAGGAACAATACGAACACGAGCAGCGAAAGTTCGCCTCCCAGCAGCAGGTAGGTTCCGCACAGCACCATCAGAGTCAGTCCGGCCCGCACCAATGTAATGCACAACAGCACGAAAGGACCCAGCAAAGCCTCCTGACGGATGCAGGCGCGGCGCAGTTCCGCAAAAGCATTGCGCAGGCGGACAAAGCGGTCGCCCAGCAGGTTGTAAGCTTTCATCACACGAATGCCTTGCAGGTATTCCTCTAAGCGGTTCCCGGCATTGATTTTGGCTTGTATCTGCTTACCGCTCAACTTTTTCTGCACACTCGTGCTCATCCATAGGACAAGCAGGGCAACCGGCAGTGCGGCGAACATGGCAACGGCCATCCGCCAGTCGATCCATACCAGCGAGAGGAACGCCAGTACGGGCATGACGACAGCTCCCATCAGTTGGGGCAAATGGTGGGAAATACCCGTCTCGGCCATCGTGAAATCGGTAACGAGCATGGACGAAAGATCGCCGGGGTCGCGCCGGGAAAGAAATCCCAGCGAGAGTTTCCGCAGATGTTCCGCCAGCGCGATACGCCCCGATGCGCTCATTTCGTAGGCTCCTCTGAAATTGGCCCGGTAGGAGGCCCGTTCAGCCAGAGCCATCACCAGCATATAGACGGCCAATATGCCGAAGATGCACCACAGCCTTGCCGTGTCGAGCGGTCGTCCGCTGCCGTCGAATGCGGCGAAGATGATGCGCACCGCCTCGATGGAGAGGCAGAAAGGTATGATATTAACCAGATTGACGAGCATGGTATAGCCCACGGGCTTATAAAGACGCTCCGTATGGCCTATCGTAATGTTTTTAATCGCATTCATATTCCACTCCTTTCATTTATGTGCGATGATATGCAGTTCTTCTTTTTTCTGAATCATCCGAATGTCGGAAAATCCGGCTTTGGACAGCAACCGTTTCAGGTCTTCGGCTCCATACACCGTCATTCCCTTTATCCTGTCCGTCCACGCCTTTCCGAGTTCGGGGTCGCTCGCTTCCAGACTGATGAGAAAGCATCCCCCTTTCCGGAGCACGCGGAAGACTTCGGCCAGCGCCTTGCTGACGGGAGACCAGAAATAGACGGTCTCGAAGGCCGTAACGGCATCGAAGGCCCCGTCCCCGTAAGGCAGGGAGCAGACATCGCCCTGCCGTATGAAACAGCGTCGATCCAGTTCTCCTGCATTGTGCCTGCGGGCGAAGGCGACGCTCTCCTCCGACAGGTCCATGCCGTAAACTTTTCCCTGCGGACACAGCTTCAGCAGACGCTTTACGTTGGCGCCGCCCCCGCATCCGATGTCCAGCACATTCCATTCCGGCCGCCAGTCCACCTGTTTCATGCCGCGACGGGCCAGCGAAGCGTGGAAACAGTTCATTCCCCGCAAAATCATCCGTCCCCAGAATCCCTGCGGGCAACTCGTATTCTGTAAAATATCGTTCAAGAAACTATTCTTTTTCATATCTCCGTATTCAATTTTTGTTCAACTTCCAATGATAAGCGCTCGTATAGGCATCCCACATGTTCTTGTAGAGACCCTCGGCGACGGATAAGTCGTCGTGCCGGCCTTGCTGTACGATCCGGCCCTGCTGCAAGACCACGATGTTGTCCGCCGAGACGATGGACGACAGCCGGTGGGCGATAATAATCACGGTCTTGCCCTTTATCAGGGATTGAAGGGCCTGCTGCATCTTGTATTCGTTCTCCGGGTCGGCGAAGGCCGTGGCTTCGTCCAGCACCAGTATCGGCGCATTCTTCAGAATGGCGCGGGCCACGCATACCCGCTGCGCCTCGCCGCCTGACAGATACACGCCCTCGTCGCCTATCCTCGTCTCGTAGCCTTGCGGCAGCCGCTCGATGAACTCGTGGCACTGGGCGGCTTTGGCCGCTGCCACTACCGTTTCTTTCGTGGCGGCGGGGGAACCGACGGCGATGTTCTCGTACAGCGTGTCATAGAACAGGAAAGTATCCTGAAAGACGAATGAAACGGTATCCATCAACTGCGGCGTAGCAATGTTCCTGATGTTCACGCCGCCGATGAGCACCTCGCCCTGCTCCACGTCCCAGAAACGGGGAATCAGATTCGCGACGGTGGACTTGCCGCTTCCCGAAGGCCCCACGAGCGCTGTAATCCGGCCTTGCGGCGCCGTAAAGCAGACATCGCGCAGCGCCTCGGTACGTGTGCCCTGTTCCGTATTTTCGTAGGAGAACGACACGTGGCGGAACTCCACCTCATACGACTGTGGCACTTCGGGGCGTTCCGGTTCGGGAACGGGCTTTTTCTCCAGAATGCGGTCGATCCGCGCCACGCCTTCGTCGATCTCCTTGGTGTTTCCGCCCAGAAACGTCAGTTTGTAGATGGGCGAAGCCACACCCGGCCCCATGATGATGAAAAACAGCCATACGGTGGCCAATGCAAGCGACTGGGGATTTCCTTGTATTAACAGGATACCCACAGGTAGAATGAACGTCACCATCGAGTTAAGCAGGACGGTGAACGCAATCATTCCGTTCTGGTAGGTGTCGCAGCATTTTAGGGCGAACGTCTTATACGCCTGTATCTCGGCATTGAACTGCCGGAACGAGCGGACGCTCTGTCCGAATATCTTCACTACGGGCATTCCCCTGACGTACTGCACGGCGGAGGCGCTCATCTTCTCCTGCGCGTCATAATAGATACTCATGAACTCCCGTGCCTTCTTTCCCATGAAATTGGAGAATTGCAGGGCGAAACTCACCAAAACCACGGCCAGACAGACCACTGTCAGCCATGTATCCAGCGAGAAAAAGATGACGAGCATCACCACGACCGTCGCCACTACGTTCACCAAATCGGGAATCGTGTGGGCGATGAATCCCTCGATCTTCTCGATGTTCTGCTCCATCGTCTTCTTGATGGCTCCGGTAGAGGTGTTGTTGAGATAACCCAGCGACAGCTTGCCGATGTGTTCGGACAGCCGGACGCGCAACCCGTACAGAATGCGGAATGCCGCCACGTGCGAGGACATCAGGGCAGCGTACAACAGCACCAGTCCGCCGATAAGCCCGCAGAAAGCGATCCAGCCCCAGCGAATCATGCCGGCTCCGTCCACCGAAGCCGGGCTTGCACCGTGCGTCAGCAGCTCTTTCAACACCTCGTACACCGCCCAATAGGGTACGAGCATACACACGGCGCTGCCTGCCGACAGCAGACCTGCCAGAAAGAGCAGTCCTTTCTTCTGTCCCGCAATCTCGAACAGGCGGGACAGACCTTCTTTCTTCTTTGTCTTATCCATTGTCTTTTCCGATTTTATACCTTGTCATTTCGATACGATTTCATATCCCAACATTGAGCTGAACTTGTAGCACAACCGCGTCATCCGTCCCAATATCTGCCCGAAGAAGAAGCCCCAGCGCGGACGGAAGAATTTCATGTAGTTGGCCTGTTCCAGAAGGCGCAGGCGGGGTTCCCATTGTTCTACCAGACGCCCGTCGCTCAGACCGGAGCGGATTTGCGCCTCGTGTCCGCGGAGCGAATCGGGTTTCACCCCGTGACGGCTCATTATTGTGCCGCAGACATCGAACCACAGTTCGCCGCCCCCGAAACGCTCCGCTACATGATGCAGGAATGCCTTTACCTGCTTTTCGTAGAAATACATCAGCACGCCTTCGACCACGAAAATAAAATGCGCATCGGAATGCCGACGGCGCAGGTCGTCCAGCCAGTCGGTTTCCAGCAGGGAGGCCGCGATATAGGGATTGCCCGGCTGCTCCGGAATCAGCTCGCGGCGTAGCGCAATGACTTCCGACAGGTCCATGTCGTAGAATACAGCCTTCCCGTCGCCGATACGCTGGAAACGGGTGTCCAGACCGCACCCCACGTTCACCACCACCGCATTAGCGTATTTCCCGATGAAGCGGCGCACGGCACGGTCGAAAAACCACCCGCGCACCACGCAGCCGACCTCGCTCAGCTTCGCCCCGTCGAAACGGGAATAGTCGTATTCCAGACTGTCCACCAGACCCTCCGCAACCTTGTCGTTCAGAATCGGGTTCTTTCGGCGGCTCTCTTTCGCCCTGTAGTAGAGCGGAATGAGCAATGTCTCGGCGACAATGCTCTCGAATTTATGTTTCTGTTTCATTTGTTATGATATTTATTAATGAACGATATTCAGATTTGTTCACGAATAAAAAAAGAGGAAACCTTCGTGAAGATTTCCTCTTTTCCCGCTGCCCCGTCACGGCAGCTCGTCCGTATGTGTCTTTTCTATCCGTCATACCTTGATAATGGCCCTCCAACCTTGAATTTCAAACAGAATATAGTCGTGCAGAATGGATTCCATTTCCTGCTTGGGCACTGCGTGCATCAACAGTTCCTCGAACAGCGTGAACATCCACACCGTATGCAGGTGAATGATGAAGTCGGACACGGCCGTATTTATATCCGGATACTTTTTCTTCATGGCGGCGAACCATGCCTTGACCAGCCCGGTCGAGCGGTCGGTGTAGCTTTCGCGAAAATGTTCCAGCGAAGAGCCTTGGGCACGGAACAACAGGATCTCCAGCAGACTGCGATGCGTTTCGATGAGTGAAACGTATTCGTCGATACAGGCTTTCAGATATTTTTCGGAACGCATCGTCATCACGTCCTCGCCGCGTATGCCGTGATGCTCCTGCAACATGGCTTCCATAGCGTGCAGGACGGGACGGACCACTTCACAGAACAATTCGTCCTTGTTCCGGAAATAATTGTATATGTTTCCCACACCGACCCCGACGGCTCCGGCAATCTCACGCATGGAGGTCTTGGAATACCCCTGCTGCCCGAATCGCTGTTCGGCGACTGCCAATATGCGGCCGCGTATGTCTTCTTTGAGTACCTGCATAAATAATGAACGACGTTTCCGTTTATATTTTGCAAAAGTACGGGGTTTGAATTTACTGGACAATACCTATTTGTGGTGATTTTACATGATTGAAATAAGGGAAAAGCAGGTATTACCGGAGGTAGCGAAATACCTTGTTTATATCCGAAAGGAAAAGTCATATTGTTCATTGAAAAGGAGAAAGTCTCATAGATTATAATTACTTTTGTACTTAAAACTCAAAGAATCAAATATAAAATGGCAAAGATTACAGTAAAAGATACGAGTGTCACAATTATATCAGTCAACGAGAATGATTATATCAGCCTGACAGACATAGCAAGATACAAAAGCGATGATCCGACTGCGGTTATCGGGAACTGGCTGCGTAACCGGAATACAATAGAATATCTGGGTATTTGGGAGAGTTTATATAACCCTAATTTTAAACCCCTCGAATTCGAGGGGTTTAAAAAGGAAGCCGGGCTGAACGCCTTTACCTTATCACCGACAAAATGGATAAGTACGACAAACGCAATAGGAATACTATCCAAGTCAGGACGCTACGGCGGCACTTACGCTCACAAGGATATAGCATTTAAGTTTGCAAGCTGGATTTCCGTTGAATTTGAACTGTATATTATAAAGGAGTTCCAACGATTAAAGACCGAGGAACAACAGCAACTCGGTTGGTCTGCCAAACGGGAACTGTCGAAAATCAACTACCGCATACATACCGATGCTATAAAACAGAACCTTATCCCGGCAGAGGTAACCGCCAAACAAGCCAGTATTATTTATGCCGATGAAGCCGATATGCTGAATGTGGCGATGTTCGGTATGACCGCCAAGATGTGGCGTGAGCAACACCCCGAACTGAAAGGGAATATCCGGGACTATGCCTCTATTAACGAATTGATTTGCCTTTCAAATATGGAAAACCTCAATGCAGTATTTATAGACCAAGGTATTCCGCAGGGTGAGCGGTTGATTAAACTCAATCAGATAGCCATTCAACAGATGAAAGTATTGGAGAGTGACGGAAGCAAAAAATTGCTGAAATAGTAAAAAGAACAAGGATTGTCCATCGGGGTAATCCTTGCTTTCCATGGCGTATCTATCTTTTAGGTCACAGGTTTTATAATATACTATGGTAATTATATACATCCTAAATATTATTTTCGCCAAGGATATAACAAACCATGACGAATAAAGATGAAATAACAATGAACTCTGATAAAAACGCCTATTTTCTATCGCTTCCGGAGATAACCGAGTTATCTGTTCCTCCCAAAACGATATTACTGGAAGAAGGCAGGATAGCGGACAAGTTGTTCTTGATCCGGAAAGGTTGCCTGCGCCTGTTTTTCAACAACGAAGGGCAAGACATCACTTTCCAGTTCTTTTTCGAGGGGGATTTCGTCGCATCGTTCGACAGCCTGTATAAACGGACACCGAGCCTTTTTTCCTTGGAGAGCATAGAGCCGGCTGAACTGTCGGTAATGAAGCGGGAAGATTTTTTCAGAAACCTCGGACAGAAGCCCGTGTTACGGCAGATATACGAGGAAAAAATCATCGAACGCTTCCATGTCTATCAGCGGCTCTTCCTTTCCCGCATAAAGAACACCCCCCAACAACGGTATGAAGAACTGCTGAAAGAATACCCCTCCATCATACAGCGGGTTCCCCAGCATTATATTGCCTCCTATTTGGGAATTACAGCCGTTTCCCTGTCGAGGATCAGAAACAGGCGATAGTTCATTTCTTTACATTTGTTATCGTCCGGTTCCAGTCGAAGATGCGAACTTTGCCGCATCTATTAAAACCGAAAGACAGATGAAAAAGATTTTTGTAATAGACTGGAGTCTGATTCCCGTGTTTGTCCTGTCCGCATACTCCGGAATCGAATTGCATGTGGCCGACTATGAAGGTAATCACGAGGTATGGCATAATTGGGCAGTTTTCCATGTCCTGACGAGCCTGCTGTTCCTCATGGCCTCCATATTCCATATAGCGACGCATTGGGGCTGGTATAAGGGAACTGCCAAGAACGGAATAGGCCGGAAAAGCAAGGTCACGGCGGTACTGTCGATTCTGTTCCTGTCCGTGGTTCTGACCGGATTCGCTTTATTGGGCATAGAAGGAGCAGGTTCCCCGGTCGGGCTATGTCATTTTTGGACAGGAATCGTTACAACTGTCCTTTCTATCGGCCATATACTGAAACGCCTTCCGTTGCTACGCAAATCATTGAAATAAGCACAACCTATCCAACGGACAACTTTCGGACAAAGCGTTTTTACAGAAATCGGGGTACTTATTACAAATGCGGCTTCTTGCTTACCGAGAATACCGCATTTTTCTTTTATTCCCCGACCTATTATTCGATTTCAGCATTGCTCGTCTAACCATTTGGGGCATCCGGTCCATTCGTCACCATTCAAATCCGGCATCAGGGAATGCCTGTTGCCATAGGCTCCGACTTCATGCAGTCCCACGAATGTGGCATTTCCTCCGCAAAGTTTTTTGCTCTTCACGAGCTTATGCCTTTTTCCGAAGGAGATGCACGTGCCTGGCTTTCCCGACGATACTTCGGATAGACATTAAAATAGGTGTAAAATAAGATGTTACGCTTATAATTATACACAAAATCCTTTCATTTCGAACCATCATGCCTTATTTATACCGGACGGGGGCAATGTCGCTCCCGTAAAATAATTAAGGACTATGATAATAGGTTATTTAAGGGTCAGCACGGGCAAACAGAACCCGGCTAACCAACAAGACGAGATCCGGCGTTTCGCCGACAGTAGAAATCTTTCCGTCAGCCAGTGGGTAACGGAGATCGCCAGCGGCAAGAAAAAGGGGTGCGACCGCAAATTAGGGGGACTGATACGGCGCATGAAACATGGCGACACGCTGATTGTCACGGAAATATCACGCCTAAGCCGCACGCTGACGGACCTCATGGCCATCATGGGCAAGTGTCTGGAGAAGGGAATCAACCTTTACACGACCAAGGAGGGGTATTCGTTCGATAACTCCATCAACAGCAAGGTACTCTGTTTCGCTTTCGGTTTGGTTGCGGAGATTGAACGCAACCTGATTTCGATGCGCACGAAGGAGGCGCTCGCCCTGCGGAAAGCCGAGGGTGTCGTCCTTGGCCGGAAAAAAGGCAGCTACACGAAAATGAACGTGCTGATCGAAAACCGGAAGGTCATCGTCGGCATGTTGAAGCGGAACTGTACGATTGCCGATATATGCAGGCGTTTCGACATTTCGCGGGATACGTTCATGAAATTCCGCAGTCACTATAAGGAAATAGATAAGGCCATGAAAGAGAAAGAGATAAGACGGAAAGGGGAGTTGCAAAAACGGACGGTATGATTTTACGTTGGTTAAATCGTTCGTTTTCAGCCACAAAATTACAAAAACACGAATTATCCACAAAAAAAATCTGCAAAAAATTGCGTTTCAACTCTTTGAGTAGGACAAATTTTCCCGGAGTGTCCGAATAATACGACCTTTTTTCCGATAGTCTTTTTAACGAACAAATAAATCGGCATAACTGACAGTTATCCGGCTGATTATTTGTTGGTTCGGTGCTTTTTTGCCTCTAAAGAAAGAAGCACGGCACGGACAAACGTACAGAGATTGAATAAATAGCTGATATAAATAAATTGGCATAGACAGAATTATGACAATGAAACGAATACTGTTATTATTTCTTTTATTCTGCGGCGGGTATGTTCATGCGCAAGAGTTGGGATTGGACTCGGCCCGTATCCATTACCGGCAGGGCCACAGGGAAGTGGACGTGCTCTTCCGGGACAACCGCGCGGAACTGGAGCGTTTTATCCGCACCCTGCGCGAAGAACACGGGGCGGGCCGCCTCGAAAGCGTCGTGATACGCTCGTGGGCATCGCCCGAAGGTGTGAACCGTCTCAACGAGGTGCTGTCAGAGCGCAGGGCCGACTCCCTGAAAGCCTATCTCGTGCGCCACGCCGGAATCCCCGACAGCCTGATCTGCATACATGGCGAAGGCATTGCGTGGGACATGCTGCGCCAGATGGTCGCTGCCTCGGACATATTATACAAGGAAGAGGTGCTGCATATCCTTGACCATACGCCCGTATGGGTGTTCGACAAGGCAGGCCGCGTAGTGGACGGACGCAAAAAACGGCTCATGGACCTGCGGGGCGGTATGCCGTACACCTACATGTTGGAAAACTTCTTCCCGGATTTGCGCTCCAGCCTCTCGGTGGCCTGCTACCGTAAACCCGAACCGCCCGTAAAAGTCATTCCCCAAAAAGAGACGAAAGTGAAAGAGCCGGAACCGGCCCTGCAACCCGATAGCGTGGCAGAAACGACCTCCGAGCCGGCAACGGTGCGGCAGGAAGCGACCGTGCAACCGCAGAGACCGACGGTGCAGCGACTGGCCGTCAAGACCAACCTGCTCTACGACGCGATACTGATGCCTTCGCTCGAAGTGGAGTACCGCATCTCCGACCGCTGGACGGTGAACCTCGAAGGCGACATGGCGTGGTGGAAGAACGACGGCAAGCACAAGTATTATCAGGTGGCCACGATCAGCCCGGAGGGACGGTGGTGGTTCGGACAGAAGCAAGGCAGCCCGTGGCACGGCCACTACCTCGGTGTGTTCGGCGGCTTCACGTGGTACGACCTTGAAAACGGTAAAGAGGGCTATCAGGGCGAGGCCGAAATGGTGGGTGTCAGCTACGGCTACATGTTCCCCATCGGACGACGGCTCTCGCTGGAAGCCGGTATCGGTCTGGGGTACATGCACAGCAAGTACGAAGAATATCTTCCCATCGACGGGCACTATGTGTACCAGCAGACAAACCGAATGAACTACTTCGGTCCGTTGAAACTGAAGTTTGCCCTTGTGTGGCGGTTGTGGGATACCGGTAAAAAGAAAGGAGGCGCACGATGAAAGCAACGCTACGATATTCCTTCATGGGACTTACGTTCGCAGGATTGACATTCCTTTCCACGAGCTGCCGGAAAGACCTGTGTTACGACCACGACGAGCATGGCCTTTCCGTGAAGGTGAATCTCTCTTCCGACTGGGAACAGGAATGGGAACGTACTTACGCCTATGACTGGGAAAAATTATGGGAAGAGGACTGGAAGTACGACTATGAAGATTTGTGTCCTGCTCCGGCCGACGGAATACGTGTCCAAGTCTATACCAGCGACGGACAGCGCATAGAGAGCAATCTGCCCGATGAAGGCGGACGTGTCGCCATGCCGGAAGGCACGCACGAACTGTTGTTCTACAACAATGATACGGAATATATCGTGTTCGATGGCGTGGCGGCCTCGGAATCCGCCACAGCCACCACACGCGGCGTGACCCGGAGTTCTTTTCAGGAATTGCACGCGGGGGAACGTACCGTGAACCAGCCCGACATGCTTTACGGGGCATACATGGAAGAATACACGGCAGAAAAAACACTTGCCCCGACGGAGTTGCCAGTCACCTTGCGTCCATTGGTTTACACCTATATGATACGTTACGAGTTCGAAAGCGGACAACAATACGTGGCCTTGGCCCGTGGAGCCTTGGCAGGCATGGCCGAAACGGTCTACCTGAACGACGGGCATACCGGGGAAAACGCGGCCACGGTACTGTTCGACTGTACGCTGGAAGATTATGGAGCGGAAGCTCTGGTACAGTCGTTCGGCGTGCCCGACTACCCGGGAGAACATTACGGGCGAGGCGATACGGACGGGCGGCGGTACAGCCTGAACTTGGAGGTGAGAATGGTGAACGGCAAGTTCAAGACCTTCGAGTTCGATGTCACCGACCAAGTAAAAGGTCAACCACGGGGCGGCGTTATCGTCGTGAGCGGGCTGTCGATTTCCGATGACGAGGGTCTGGAAGGCGGAGGTAGTTTTGACGTAGATGTGGACGGCTGGGGAGAATGGGTGGACATACCGCTGCCCATCGACTGAAACGAATAAAACAACAGGTACTAAATAACCAAATTTTTAATTTAATTTTTCACATCTTATGAAGAAAAGTTTTTTTGTGCTTGGAGTGGCTGTAGCAGCACTGGCAAGCTGTACGAACGAAGAAGTTGTGGATATGCCGCAGAGCCGGGCGATCCAGTTCGGAACTTTCGTGAACCATTCAACGAGAAGTGTTGTGACCGAAACAACGAAAGACAATCTTAACAAGTTCTTCGTTTTCGGAAACTATGGAGAGGGCACGTGGACTCCCGTGTATACCAATGTCGAGGTAAACGGTGGAGAAGTTGGATATCAATCAGTTTGGAAACCTTCGCTGGATGCTTATTGGGAATCGAACGAGCAATACCGTTTCGGAGCTTACTCTGATGGTGGTAATAAAATTGAGAATGCAAAATTTCATGCAGAAAAACAGGAACTGACGTTCGAAAATTACACGGTAACCAATGACAAAGACCTGATCGTGGCCATGTCAAATGTAAAAAGTGAAACCGATGTTACTACGAATAGTCCGGTAAGTTTATCTTTTTACCACATGCTGTCGCAGGTGAAGTTCACCTTCACGAACACGGACTCCCCTGACTACATCATGAAAATCGAAAACATCAAGGTGAACGCGGTAAAAACCACTAAGGGTACAGCGACTTATGGCGAAACGAACCCGACTATCGTTTGGGAGACTACAGATGTTGCAAAGGCGGACTATGATTTCGAAACAATAGAGGATATTGCGGAGCCGGTGAAAGACGATTCTCACTCGACGACCTGCTTCGTCATCCCGCAAGGCAACACAGAACTGTCGGTTAGCTTTACCGCGATATTCTCTGATGGATCAAGGGAAATAGCAAGAAATGATTTCACCGGAAATTTGAACTATCAAGGTGAAACCGCAAATACAGAAAAAGGCAAATGGACTCCGGGCTTCAAGTACAACTATACGGTTGAAATCAACGGTAGCACGATTGATCCGGATTTGGAACGACAGGTAATTGAGTTCAAGGTCGATGCTGTGGAAGGCTGGACAGATGCAGGCGAAACTCCAGTAACTCCGGAAGATAATCCCGGAGAATGATTGCTTGCACCAATCGTTGAAAAGACATAACATTAGGCTATGAGGGGTTGAATGTCCCCTCATAGCCACTAACGGGAGTATCACTCCTTAATTTTATGCTGCCGGTAGCATCAGAAATGACCGGATATAAAGAAAAAATGTATGATTATGAATAACAACCTATTCAAAACCTTGTTCATACCGGCTGTAGCCTGCCTGCTGGGAGCCTGTGCGGAAAGCACGAACCCGGACATGGAAACAAGCGGCAACAGCGGGGCGATCCGCTTTGCCGGTCCTGCCGTGACACGGGCCGCCATCGACGACGCAGACGGAATGTTGACCGACGGAAACTCGTTCAGCGTGTGGGGGAACTACACCGACGGAACGGGCGGTACGGCCACGAGCGTGTTTAACGCCGAAAAAGTGACATACGTTTCCGGCATGTGGGGTTACGAGGGCACGAGATACTGGCTCGCCGGTAATACCTACGACTTCTATGCTCTTTATCCGTCCGCGGAGACGCTGGGCGATGCCGTGTCCTCTGTCGCCTGCACGGACGGCACTTTTACCGTCAACGGTTTCGATGCCACGAAAGGGCACGACCTGATGACGGCGGAAAAGACGGGTATCGTAACCGAGGCAGGCAAAGTACCCGAAGCTGTCAGCTTCAAATTCTTCCACCGGCTCACGAGGCTGGCATTCAATGTCATGGCCGTGGGACGTGGTGTAACGGTCTCTTCCTTCAAAGTGAACGGCGTGACTTACAAGGGCGATCTTACTTATAATGCCTCCGACGAAAGCTCGTGGAACAATACCGCCAAGACAAACGGCAGCGATGGCCTGCTGGCAGCGAAGGATATTTCCATCACAGCCGGCGATACCCGCAACATGCTGGGTGACGTGCTGTTACTCCCGCACGCCGACCTGACTGATACCGAAATAGCCGTGAGTTACCGTTTCGAGGGCGAGACCGCCGACCGGAGTTCCACGGTCAGCCTCTCCGGCGGGAGTGCGAAACAATGGGATGCGGGCAGCCAATATGCCTACACCCTGACCGTTTCAGCCGCCTCGCTCGAAATCAACGTGAAGGTGCTCGACTGGAAAGAGCAGGACACCTCCGTGTCATGGCAATAAAACGAGGAATTTACAGACAACAATACATACGGTGTATGAAAGCATATATGAAACGACATTTACCGCATCCTTTCTCCCTGCTTCTGCCTGCCGCCCTCGCATGGGCTGCCAGCCTGTTGGCCGGCTGCACGGACGGAGCAGAGGAATGGATACCCGACGGACGCACCGCCTCCGTTACCCTGCACGTACCAATGGCTGGTACACGCTCCACGCGCACCACGGACGAGGAGTACAAGACCGCTGAAGAGAAGATAAACACCCTGCGCGTACTGGTATTCTCGCAGGACAAGCCCATCATCAACAAACAGTTCAAAGAGGCCGACCTTTCCAGTGGCAGTGTCACCATCGAGGGTGTGCCGGTAGGTACTGTGGACATCTATGCCGTAGCCAACGAGGCCGCCCTCGGCAAGGATTATTCCGACATGGCAGACTTCGAGAACAACCTCGTGCAGGTCGGCAACACCAAGAAAGCCTTGGTGATGGATGAGAAGCGCACGCACTTCCCCAAACGTTTTACCGAGCAGGAAATCGCACAATACGGCTTACCCATGAGCTGGCATCGAGATGTGCAGATAACTTCGTCCGGCAACACGCCGCAGACCATCGAAGTGGAACTGGAGCGCTCAGTGGCCAAGCTCAACGTCATTATGAACAACACGTTGAGCTACCCGATTACCATCACCTCCATGAATTTCGGCCAGTTCTTCGGTGACCGGCTCTACCTGTTCCGCGAGCAGACCCTTGACGTTCCCGATGACACGGAGTATTATGTTCAGTCTTACGAGAGCCTTGATGTAGAAATCGAAGGCTACGGCAGCAAGACGCTGGCCCTTTACATCTACCCCTCATACGCATGGAAGGATGCAAGCAAGAACTCGCCATATACCATCGGTTTCACCACGAGCACAGCTCCCTATGACAACATACCTTTCATCAACGAGTACGGTGGTACCTTGAACTCTATTGAACGTAACAAGCAGGTGAACATACACGCCACTCTCACCTCGGAGGCGAACCTCACGTTAAAGTTTGAAGTAACAGATTGGGTGACGGAAGAGATAACCGTTCCCCCGTTCAATTAAATGAACCAGTATGTCATTCAAGTTATGAAAGCAAGATTAAAAAACATATTACACCTGCTGGCAGCCATGCTGCTGGTGGCAGAATTGTCCTCGTGTACCGAGGAACCGTTATTCGAGGAGCGAGCCCGCGTGACAGAGGGGCTTCCCGCACGGGTGATGCTGGACTTCCGCTCCGAGAAGAGTCGCGTGGAGACCCGTGCCGCACAGGACGCTACCTACGAGGACCGCGTGAACAACCTCTACGTGTTCATCTTCAACCCCGCCGGGGAGGTGCATTACCGCAAATTCTTTACCGATGGCATCAGCTATAGCGGAGACTATAGCAAAGGTTCCGTTATGATAGAGACCACCTCGCTGAACGACGTGCAGATAGTCTGCATCGCCAATCTATCCACCGCATCCGTGCGTTCCGGCTATGATGTCGAGCTATCGGACATGGAGTCCATAACATCGCGGTCAGACCTCGAAACCTTCGTGATGAAGATGGACGAGCAGACCGTGGAACGCTCCACGCAGTTCATGATGACGGGCTATGCTTACGATGATAAGAACCCCACGAGCAACCTTGTCAACATTCCCGGCACGGAAAGCGGTTCCGCCTCGCTGGAGTGCACGCTGCGGCCAGAACGGACAGACGCGAAGGTGGAGTTCGTGGTGAAAACCGAGAAACCCTCCAGTAAGAATTGGACGGAACTGGATTTCCGCCCGCGCGGCTGGAGGGTGGTGAACGTGCCGGCCCAGTCGTTGCTGCTACCCCGCGAAACGGGTGATGCCGATGGTGACGGCTGCACCTACTTCACGACCGAGGAGATGCCTTTCGAGACCACCAAGCGGGATGACAATTATCTCTACACCTCCGGTGGTTTCGTGTTCTACATGCCGGAAAACCGCAAGACACCTGCACGGCCCATCTCTGGCGAAGGGCTTAGCGCCGCGGAACTGTACGCCCTGCGTGAGGAACGCGAACACGAGAACGAGGGTAACGAATATCCGGACAAACCCGGCCAGCTGTTCGAGAACGGAGACTTTACCTACGCTCCCGCCAATGCCACTTACGTGGAAATGTCCGGCACGCTGTCCTACAAGAATGACAAAGGCAACACCGTCAATGCTGACGTGACCTTTACCGTGCATCTGGGCTATGCCAAAGGCAACCCCAACGACTACGAGACCCGTCGCAATACCCGCTACATCTATACCGTCACCCTGCGCGGTATCAACGATATACAGCTTGAAGTGAGATCCGACGGGGAGGAGAATGAACCGAGACCCGGCTACGAGGGTAACGTGATATTCAGCGAAGAAGGAGTGTACGAGCTGGATGCGCACTATGACCGCGAGCTCATCACGATAGACCGAAGCATGGTTCCAGCCATGACATGGGGCGTGCAGACACCTTTCGACAAGGCCATCTACGCGGGCAATTTCGGTGAAACGGACAAGCCGGAGAGCAGAGGTATCCATGACTACAAGTGGATCAAGTTCGCCATCAACGAGGACTATGATCAAGACGACCACTTGTTCGTGAAGTACCCCGGAGACCAGAACTACAAGGGAGGAAAGAACCAACCTTCGGGGTATGACGGACACGCGAATCATCCTGACGCCCGCCTGCTCGACGTGCACCAGTTGCTGCAACGCCTGAAGCAGGAGTACGAGGATGGAAAGACCACCGGTTCGGTTGCCGTTACCGCTTTCATTGATGAGTATGTGTACGTGCGTGAGCCGGATGACCCCAATACTACCGAGAATAATACTCCTCTTTTGGCCCAGTGGCGCCGGTACGTGGAGTCCGAGGACCGCCTGCTCTACTTTATCAACGGAAACAACTCGCATTACAGTCCCGATGGTGCATCGAGCGTGGTGGAAGCCATACAGACTTTCAAGCAGAAGTCCATACGCACGGTGTACAACGTGAAAAAAAGCGAGAGCGAACTGCCCACCGCGTGGGGACTTGAAAGCCGCATGGAGGGCATACGCTGGAAGGAGGGCAAGGTGAATAAAGGCACTTCCACCAGCAACGGCCGACTCAATACCATACTCTGCCTGCTGGGCGAAAACTATGAATCCAACAGGTCCCTGCACTGGACGGAGGTGCTCAACACCTCCGAGCACTATGGTCTGACCGATGGCCACCAAGACGCCCTGCACGCCGTGTTGTTGCGTAACCGTGACCTGAACGGAAACAATATCGTGGAAGCGAACGAGATACGCTGGTATCTGGCCGCCATCGACCAGCTCGTGGATCTCTACATCGGCGAATACGCGCTGGACGATGCCTCACGTCTCTATCCCCAAAATCCCGCGGACAGGGATTACCAGACCTATTGGCACTATACCAGCAGTTCCGCCAACGGCGACCACTCGTGGGTGTTGTGGGCGGAAGAATGTGCCGCATTGGGTAACTACAGCAGTTCGAGCAATACCGTGAACGGAAAATATACCTACCGCTGCATACGCAACCTCGGTATCGGTCTTGACAATCCGAATGTTGAACCCACACCACTCATTCCCGACGTGACGCAGGCCGAACCCGACGGCACCTACCTGATCGATGTCTCCAACCTTAGCGAGAAGGCACGCCGCCTAAGCTATGAGGCCAGTTCGTTGCCCACGCATAACGACCTGTCGCCTTATAACCGACCGTATGCCAAGTTCCGTGTGGCGGCAAATGATGCAGACTTTCCTACACCGAAAATAGATGTAAATGTACTAAATCGTTGGAGTTGGGAAGGCGATCATGATTGGAAGTGGTATCAGACCGCTTCTATTACACCGCGCGGCTATCGCGTGCCCAACCTGCGCGAGCTGCTTATCATGGGTACCCGTCTGCCCGCAAACGCGTGGAAGACGTATAGTGGTCGTTTTGGGCTGTATCATCATGAGAGCAAAGCCATGTACATGACCTATACCAGCTTCAGCCGAGGAACTTATAACGGTGGAGACGGTTCCATTTCGGGCAAGAACGGCGGTTTCCGTTTCAACGCCGAGGATGGCTCCATAGGTGCGACCGGATCGAAAGCCGACGGCGGGTATGTACGCGGTGTGAGAGACGAGCAATGACACGGCAGCCCGATAAGTCCGGCAGACAAAAGGGAGCAACCCTGTTAGAAAGATATAGTAATATCAAGTAGAACCCATTCAACCCAAAGAGGTTTTCCTCTACCGAAAAAGCCCCTCGAACCTACGGCAAAGGTATCGAGGGGCTTTTCTTCTACCAGCGAAACGGTAATGGGCATTTGGGTACGCATTGTCCGATTGTGTCATCCGCGAAACGCCACCAGCGCCGGAACTTTATTTGTCAGCGACAGAAATAGGATGATAAATGTATGGTTCCCCTACCGCTTTTCATTTCTTCTTCAAAAATCGCTCCGTAAGCCACTTGCGCACCGGGAGATCATAACACTTCAGGCAGGCATAGGCAAGGGCGAACGCCCCCACGAAAGTAAGCAGCATGTAAGGAAGCCCTTCGGCAAGCGTCGCCTGACGGTTGAACGCCCACGCCGTATAGATATAGACCAGCGGATAGTGGGTGATATAGACGGGATAGGATATGTCGCCCAAAAACTTGCATACGGCAGCGGAACGCCTGCCCGTAATCCTTCCTCCCGCACCCATCGAGACGATAACCGGGAAAATGCAGATGATGCAGAAAGCCTCGTAAAGCCCGTTCATCCAATACCCGTCCTTCCCACCGATACGGGGCGCGGAAAGCACGGCGATTATCATCAGGCTGCACCACCCAAAAGCATTCTTGCGGGTGCGTATCAGCCAGCCGAGCCGGGACAGGAGCAACCCGCCGAAAAAGGGGTACATCAGCCGGACCAGTCCCACGTACTGCTGTTCCCAGTTCAAAGCCCATCCGCCCACGATGTCGCCGGCAGGCGCGGTAAGGCAGCGGTGCACCGTAAAGCACGCCGCTATCGCCACGAGGACGGTCAGCGCCGTCTTGCTGAATTTGCGGATGAACAGGGCATACAGTATATTACCGATGTATTCGTAGTAAAGCGACCATGACGGTCCGTTCAGCGGATGCATTTCCATCCATCCGCGAATATCCCATTTCAGCGGCAGAGGCAGCAACGTACAACCTAACAGCATGACCAACAGTAGCGCACCGACGGACACGCCCTCCATTGCCGGATAACAAGGGGCTTTCTGAAACCAAAAGAGTGCGGCTCCCACAATACTTCCCATGACCACCATAGGTTGCAGCCGGATAAGACGGCGCTTGAAGAAAGTTCCCATGCTCATCCGGTTCCAACGGTCATCATAGGCATAGCCGATGACGAAACCCGAAAGCATGAAGAAGAAATCGACTGCCAGATAGCCATGATTGATGATCTGGTTCAGATGATTGCCGCCGGAATGTGCTTCCAGCAGATGAAAAGCTACTACCATAGCAGCCGCCACACCGCGCAGTCCGTCCAGAATCTCGTAGTGCGGCTTCGAGGATAAATAAATATTTTGTACATTCATTGTATAATGTGGAGAAATGTTATTGTCACTCATTTTGTAGAAGGGTTTCGGATACTTCTTTAGCATAACTTCTTCCTACGGGTATGGGCTTGTTAAGTCCGATTAGATGTATTTCCTGTTTAGAAAATTGTTGTATCTTGTTTACAGGAACAACAAAGGAACGATGTACTCTTATGAACTGTTTTTGGGGTAACATTTTATGAATTGCTTTAATATTAAGGCGTGAGATGATCGTTCCCCCGTTTAAACGGAATATTTTACTATAATTCTCCAAAGCTTCAATATAAAAGATATCAGAAATAGGTATATTTATGCTGCTATAATCTTGTTTCACCACGATTGTGTCTTGTATGACATCATGAGTTATCTCGTTTTCATTTGCCTTGATGTGTAACATCGCTTTTTCCACAGCCCTTTCAAAACGTTCGTAAGCGATGGGCTTATGCAGGAAATCCACTGCGTCGAGGTTGAATCCGTCAAGGGCATACTTGGCATGAGCAGTGGTAAAAACAAGTGTGCATTTTTTAGGAAGTGCCTTTGCCACATCCAAGCCACTCAAACCGTTCATCTCAATATCCAGGAACACTAAATCTGGTTTAGTCCGGACTATTTCTTCCAGCCCGATGCGGGGTTCGCAAAAAGAAGTAAGCTCCATGTTTCCTTTTCTCTCACAGAACCGTTTGATGACAAGTAATGCGATGGGCTCGTCGTCTATTGCTATGCAGCTAATCTTTCTCATGAAAGTTGTATGGTTAATTTTGTTCTGAATTCATTTCTTTTCTTGTCTCTTTCCGTGAGCAGGGTAAAACGTTCCGGATACAGTAGTCTGAGACGTTTGCGACAGTTTTCTATTCCGATAGAAGGAGCGTCCTGTTCTTTCTCCCTCATTATAGAATTGCATGTTTTGAAAAACAAAGTTCCGTCTTCAACGATGATTCGTATGAGTATAGTGCAGTCTTCGGAAGAAGATGTTCCGTATTTGAATGCGTTCTCCACAAATGTAATCAAGATCATAGGCGGTATTTTTACGCTTTCTTGATCTGTACGGCTTTCGAATATCACTTTCGTATGATGGTTGAGTCTTAGTTGTTGCAATTCGACATATTGGCGGATATACTCCAGCTCACTTTCAATGTTAATCTTTTCAACAGAAGCATTGTGATACATGTACCTAAGAATATTAGAGAACTTGACAAAAGCTGATTCTGTCTGGTCAGATTTGGTAATGACTAAACCGTATAGGGTATTGAGCGTGTTGAAAAGGAAATGTGGGTTTATTTGCGCCTTGTACATGGCCAGTTCGGCACGGTTTTTCTCAGCCTCCATTTCCTGACGGGCAAGCATTTGGCGGAAAAGTTCAAAAATGACTTCGATGGCCAGTCCGAATCCGGAAATGATTAGAAAGAAAAACCACACAGTTTGGGAATGGAGATGGCGGCGAAATTCCAGCGGGAGTTTGGAGTTGGTGTTTTCCGGCAGGGGGAAATGCGTCACCAGTTCGGTAATGAGCATCAGCAGTGCAAGTACCAGTATGATATATCCGTATTTTTTGCGTATAAACAAGGAAGGAAGATTTATGTTGCGATAAACAAAATAGAGCAAATAAATATATACAATCAGTGTTACGACAAATACAGGCTGGGTGACAAACCATTTGTCTATCGGAACGAGCATGATAATCAGTGGAAGTATGACCAAACAAAAGAGCAGGTCTACATAAATGGTTATCTTGGGGGATATGGCGGCGGTATGCTCGACCGTATCCTTTTTCCTGTTTTTCTTAATCTTTAAAAGCATCGGCATGTATTGTTAATCTTTAAAAGAGGATAGCTAAAAACACTATTTGATTGTTTCTGCAAAGATAATTCTTTGAATTCATACCTCAAAAGGCTGATTATTGTCATTCGTCAACACATTTCCGCCGTTTATCAACACATTCTTAGAGCATATATAAAATCTTTTTAGTTTTGCCTACATTTGTTTTGTAGACTTTAAATATTCATTCAATAACCATAAATAGACAGAGAAATGAAAAGCATCTTCATTTTATTATCAGCATTGATACTATTGTCTTCATGTAACCCGAAGCCACAACAAGAGGCGGGTGCCAAGTACAAGACACTGCGTGTGGAATTTAGTGATAGGACACTTAAAACCGGATATACGGCCAGCCTACGGGGACGACAGCATGTCGAGATACGTCCGCAAGTAAGCGGTATCATAACAGAAATCCTTCTGAATGAAGGAGATCCTGTAAAGAAAGGACAAGTTTTGTTTATTATTGACCAAGTTCCTTATAAGGCGGCACTTGAAACGGCAATCGCTAATGTAAAAAGTGCGGAATCACGTCTGGCTACGGCCAAACTCACGGCTGAAAGCAAGGAAGAACTATTTAAGGAAAATGTCGTTTCGGAATTTGATCTCCAGACGGCACGCAACTCTTTGGCCGAGGCCCAGGCTAATCTTGCTCAAGCCCGGGCCCAGGAAACCAATGCCCGTAATGATTTGTCTTATACAACGGTTAAAAGTCCCGTAAACGGAGTTGCCAGCATGATTCCTTACCGCGTGGGAGCCTTGGTCAGCAGCAGTATCACCGAACCATTGGTGACCGTTTCTGATGACGAGAAAGTATATGCCTATTTCTCTATGAATGAGAATCAGATATTGGACTTGATACAACAATATGGTTCACTTCAGAAAGCGATGGATGGGATGCCCGATGTAGAATTGACCTTGAGTAATGGTAAAGCTTATGCACATTCAGGTAAGATTAATGCCGTAAGCGGTACTATTGACGAAAACACGGGGGCGGTGAGTCTCCGTGCGGAATTTGACAATCCTGATAAACTGCTTCGTAATGGTGGTAGCGGTACAGTATTCGTCCCTTCACACCAGGACAGCGTGATTGTCATCCCGCAAGCTGCCACCTATGAATTACAGAACCGTGTTTTCGTGTATAAAGTGGTTGATGGTAAGGCCAAGTCAGCTCCGGTCGAGGTTTTCCGTCTGAATAACGGGACTGAATATATTGTTGAGTCCGGGCTGGTTCCGGGCGACGTGATTATCGCAGAAGGCGCGGGTCTTGTACGCGAAGGAACAGAGATAGATACTCATACAACTACTAACGAATAAGCTGTGCCATGAAAATAAGGACTTTTATTGACAGACCCATTTTGGCGGGAGTCATTTCTGTTGTCATTCTTATATTGGGTATCATCAGCCTTGTCCAGTTGCCTGTCGAGCAATTCCCTGAAATTGCTCCTCCTACGGTAAGCGTGCAGGCTACTTATACCGGTGCTAATGCCGAAACGGTACAGAAGAGTGTAGTTGTTCCTCTGGAAGAGGCACTGAATGGTGTGGAGAACATGATGTACATGACCTCTTCAGCCACTAACAGCGGTTCAGCCAATATCCGTATCTATTTCCGTCAAGGGACAGATCCGGACATGGCGACTGTGAACGTACAGAACCGTATCGCTTCCGCTCAGGGATTACTTCCTGCCGAGGTTACGCGAAGCGGTGTTACCGTGCGTAAACGCCAGACCAGTAATATTAAGGCTTTGGCCTTGTACAGTCCGGATAACTCATTTGATGAGAAGTTTCTTAACAATTATCTGAAAATTAATATTGAACCTCGTCTGGCACGTATTGCCGGTGTGGGTGAGGTCAATGTGATGGGAGCGGATTATTCGCTGCGTATCTGGCTCGATCCGGGAAAGATGGCACGTTACGGTCTGATTCCGGACGACATTACAAAAGTGCTCGATGAACAGAACCTTGAAGCACCGACCGGTACGTTGGGAGCAGAGTCGGAAAATACATTCCAGTATGTGCTCAAATACCGTGGCCGTTATGAATTTGAACAGGATTATGAAAATATGGTCATCAAATCGCTTCCCAGTGGCGAAGAGCTGAAGTTGAAGGATGTGGCCACTGTCGAATTAGGATCGCGTACTTACACTTACATTGGCGAGGTGAACGGTCATCCGGGTTCTAACTGTATGATTGCCCAGACTTCAGGCTCGAATGCGAACGAGATTATCGAGGAAATTGATAAGGTGGTGGAGGATATCCGGGAAACTCTTCCCAAAGGTATGGAAATAGCTGATTTGATGAGTACGAAGGATTATCTTGATGCCTCTATTAAGAATGTTATAAAGACGCTTTTCGAGGCTATCATCCTTGTAATCCTTGTAGTTTATGTGTTTTTGCAGAGTTTCCGTTCCACGTTCATACCGGCCATTTCAATCATTGTTTCTTTGGTTGGTACCTTTGCATTCCTTGCCGTAGCGGGATTTAGCTTGAATATGCTGACACTTTTTGCATTGGTATTGGTAATCGGTACGGTGGTGGATGATGCCATAGTTGTCGTCGAAGCTGTGCAGGCGAAGTTTGATGAAGGATACAAGTCTCCTTATTTGGCCACAATAAATGCCATGGGAGGTATCACCTCCGCACTTGTCACCACAACCTTTGTCTTCATGGCGGTATTTATTCCGGTATCGTTTATGGGAGGGACTACCGGTACATTCTATACGCAGTTCGGTCTTACGATGGCCGTAGCTGTGGGTATTTCCCTTCTTAATGCGATGACTTTGAGTCCGGCACTCTGTGCGCTCATCATGACTCCGCACGGAGATGTGAAGCAGGGAGAGAAGATGAGTTTTTCTTCTCGTTTTCACATAGCCTTTGATACAGCTTTCCATCGTGTCGTAATGAAATACAAGGGCGGGGTGTTCTTTATGATCAAACGCAAATGGCTGACCGGTATGTTGTTGATAGTGGCCGGTGCCGGATTATTTTTCTTGATGAAGACGACCAAAACCGGTCTTGTGCCCCAGGAAGATATGGGTACGGTATTCATTGACGTGCGTACTTCTCCGGGAAGTAACCTGGAAGAGACAAAACTGGTGATGAATGAAATTGACCGCCGTATCAAGGATATTCCACAAATCCGCATGTTCTCCAAAATTACGGGTAACGCCATGATTAGCGGGCAAGGTGCGGCCAATGGTATGTTCATCGTCCGCCTGCGGGACTGGAGTGAACGCACGGAAAAGGGTGATGATATAAATTCTGTAATATCTGAAATATATCGTCGTACAGCTGACATAGCTTCGGCTGATATTATGGTTTTCGCTCCACCCATGATTCCGGGTTATGGAGTGAGCAGTGGTTTTGAGATTTATGTACAGGACCAGAAGGGAGGTAAGATAGAGGATTTACTTTCCATAACCCGGCAGATGATTGACAAACTGAATGCCCGTCCTGAAATTGCACGTGCCACTACCTCATTTGATACCAAATTCCCTCAATATCTGGTGGAAGTGGATGCCTCACGCTGTAAACGCAACGGGGTTTCCCCATCCGATGTACTTTCTGTCTTGTCAGGTTATATAGGCGGTAACTATGCATCCAACATGAACCGTTTCTCCAAATTGTACCGGGTGATGGTGCAGGCTCCGCCTGAATACCGTCTGGATACGGAGGCACTGAACAATATGTTCGTGCGGAATGATAAGGAAGAGATGACTCCCGTAGGACAATACTTGAAACTGACACGTGTATACGGAGCCGAAACGCTCTCCCGTTTCAATCTGTTCTCGGCCATCAATGTCAATGGTATCCCTGCCGACGGATATAGTACAGGGCAGGCTATTCAGGCATTGCGTGAGGTGGCGGAAGAGACGCTTCCTGCCGGTTATGGATATGAATTTGGCGGCATGTCACGTGAAGAGGCTTCAACGGGAAGTTCCACTACGATCATCTTTGTCATCTGTGTAGTGTTTATTTATTTGATACTATGCGCCCTTTACGAAAGTCTTTTTGTACCAATTGCGGTCATCCTCTCGGTTCCCTTCGGTCTTGCCGGTAGCTTCTTATTTGCCAAAATGTTTGGTTTGGAGAATAACATTTATCTGCAAATCGGTCTGTTGATGTTGATCGGGCTTCTGGCCAAGACTGCGATTCTTCTTACAGAGTATGCTTCGGAACGCCGCCGTCAGGGTATGAGCATCTCCCAGGCGGCAGTGTCAGCCGCCCAAGTTCGTTTACGTCCGATTTTGATGACTTCGCTGACTATGATTTTTGGTATGCTTCCTCTGATGTTCGCTTCGGGTGTGGGAGCTAACGGCAATATCTCTATTGGTGTGGGTACGGTCGGCGGTATGCTGATTGGTACGGTTGCCCTGCTTTTCATCGTACCGGTGCTGTTCATCGTGTTCCAATATTTGCAGGAACGTTTCATGCCTGAACGTCAATTGCCCAAATTGGAAGAAAAAGATCAATAATCTGAATATAGATAATTTTGAGTGTATGAAAAAAATAATAATATGCATATGTTTATCGGTGGGATTGAGTTCATGTTCAATTTATCGGACCTATAAACGACCCGATGTGTCGGTTGTTGACAGTCTTTATCATCAGCCGGCTTTGTCTGCCGATACCACCGCCTCTATTGCAGACCTATCGTGGAAAGAACTTTTTACGGATTCGCAATTGCAAAGCCTTATTGAGAAAGGGCTTTGCAACAATTCTGATCTGGGTATTGCCCGCCTGCGTGTCAAGGAGGCTGAAGCTCTTCTTAAGTCGGCACGGCTTTCTTATCTGCCTTCCCTTGATTTAAGCCCGCAGGGTACGATTAGCAAGGCGGAGCATGGTAACACAACCAAAAGTTACGATTTGGCAGTTTCTGCGAGTTGGGAGATTGACATATTTGGTAAACTTACCAATGCCAAGCGTGAGGCTCGTGCTGTACTGGAACAGAATGAAGCTTACCGGCAGGCCGTGCAGACGCAACTTATAGCGACTATTGCGAATAACTACTATATGTTGTTGATGCTGGATGAGCAACTGGGAATCACCCGTCGTACAGCAGAAAACTGGGCTGAGAATCTTAGGGTAATGAAGGCTCTGAAAAGAGCCGGGCAAGCAACTGACATGGCAGTAGCGCAGACTGAAGCGAGTAAGTTATCGGTAGATGCCTCATTGCTTTCATTGGAACGGCAGATTACCGAGTTGGAAAATTCTCTGTCCGCGCTGCTTGGTACACCTTCGGCCAGCATTGAGCGATCAACCCTTGACACCCAATCCTTTCCGGACACGCTTTTAGTGGGCGTTCCCTTACAACTTTTACAACGCCGCCCGGATATACGTCAGAGTGAAGCTGAACTGGCCGCTGCATTCTATGTCACCAACCAGGCTGTAGCCGCTTTCTATCCGTCAATTACACTGGGTGGTTCCGCCGGATGGACCAATGCAGCGGGAGCCGCAATTACCAATCCCGGCCAATGGCTCTTGTCGGCCGTAGGCTCACTCGTGCAGCCACTCTTTAATAGAGGGCAGAACATTGCAAACCTGAAAGTAGCCAGGGCACAACAGGAAGAAGCGGTGCTATCTTTTCGTCAGAGCCTTCTCGATGCCGGTATGGAGGTAAACAATGCTTTGGTACAATGGCAGACGGCAAGAGGTAGATTGCAGCTTGAAGAACAGCAAATCATATCTCTTGCATCGGCTGTGCGTAGTGCGGAACTATTGATGAAACACAGTTCACAAAATTATCTGGAGGTACTGACAGCGCGTCAAACCTTGTTGCAGGCAGAACTGGATGCTGCATCGGATCGTTTTGACGAAATACAAGGAGTCATCAGCCTTTATCATGCCTTAGGGGGCGGGATTGATTAAAAGAGTTTGTGATGGCTGTCGTTTTCCATTTGGATAGTGTTTGCTGATGAATCTTTAAACATCAGTTTCATGATTTGGAAAGATTTTATCCTTATCAGACTATTTATTCAATTACGAGAAAATACAGTGGGCTATTATCAAATTCGTAAAAAAATAGTTGTGTAAAAAAGCCCTTAAATACAGAAGCTGTTCAAAATAGGATTGCTAAAGTAAAAATCTTATAGATTGAAACCTAAAAATAAAAGATCTCCTACTTTTAGCCATATAATTAGGATAAACTAAGGCTAAAACAGGAGATCTTTATGTTGCAACTTATAAGGTCTATCCCATTTTTCTATTTTGAGATAGCCTCTAATCTTCTCTAAAACAAATTAGATTATTTTTGAATCTCACCCTTTTCGTTGAATACAACGGTTGTATCTTTTCCATCTTTACCGGTAAGGATAACCTTGTAAGTTTTAGCAGCTTCATCAACAGAGGCTTCCTTGATTGTAGATTCCGCATAATTCTTTTTGATAGCATCTTGAACAGCTTGCGGAAGTTTTGCGGCTTCAATAGGTTTATATTCATTTACCATAGCTACTGTCTCAATTCCTGCTGTCATCTCATTGGCAAATGCAACTGATGTACCCAATCCCATAACTAATGCTACTGCAATAAATAACTTTTTCATAAACATTTTATTTTAAGTGAAACAAAAAACTAATATTTGAAAAATTAAAAGCAAATAAAATACCGAATGGAAACCAATAGTTGAAATTTAATAACTCATTAACACATTTTTTCCTGCTTTTTATTAGTAGTCTAAAATGGCTCGTGTTATTAACACTTGTTTTACAAACAGTCCATAGTATTAGTGTGGATTTAATTCTACACTTTCTACACTTTTTGTGTATTAAATCTACATTTTCTATTGTTATAAGTTCTGGGATTTTTTGAAAAGCTATCTATTTTTCGCAGATGGCTTTCTGTTCCGTTTGTGCTTGTGAGCAATTGCCTGATGATTGTTTTTATGAGTGATCAACGTTACTATCATCGGGAGTAAGCAGGGAGAGGGTGGCCAAGAAGTAAAAATATCTCTCTGCGAACTGAATATTCTAATAAATACCGTATTTAGTCTTAAAATATGCCTTTTTATGGTTATTTTCTCCTTGAAATCATAAAAATCGTGTTCTATACAGTTTCGTTTTCACATCGAATTGAAAGGTATTTTCGGGAAAGGACATATCCGCTATTCCGCCTGTCGCAATCCGTACCAGTAGGGAGGCGGCATTCATATAACAACACAGAAACGAGAGGAGTCCGGGAAGGGATTCCTCTCGTTTAACTTTACCTGCGGCCGAGCCTTTGACCTAAGACATACTCAGCACAGCCCGACCGGAAGCTCACTTATTTCCCTTCGATTCAGGGAAAAACAGTTCCACTCTGGTATGCCGGTTGGCCGCCGTAGGGGCGTAATCGGAGATACCGCCTTCGCCGGTCTTGGTCAACCTGTCTGACGGTAATCCCCGCTTGTTCAGTTCCGAGGCGATATAGTCGGCTCTCGAAACACTCAAGGCATTGTTGATACCGACTGTTCCGGTCGCACTATCGGCAGCTCCCGTGACTTTGACCTTCAGACCGTATTTCTTTGCCACCCGTGCCAGTTCGTCGAGATTGACCAACTGGGAGGTGTCTGTCAGGTGCGACGTGCCGAGTTCAAAGAAAAAGAAGATGGGAGCACCGATACATTCCCGTCCGGACTGCATCCGCACGGCATAGTCTGCCAAGGTGCTGTCGGGAAGATTCTCGAACTGTCCTGTTCCGAGGCCAGACACGCTGTCCTGCCTATGCTGCAGACTGTCTGCCCGGCCATTCTCGTTCGGGGCTTGTCCTTCCAAGGGCGATTTTCCGTTCCAATGCCTGTTCTTCAACCTTGCCCGCAGGGAGTTCAGTCCGCTGTAATTGTTCCTCGGATAGCCGTTGTGCCCGATGGTATCGTCATCGTCAAAAAGATGACAATACGTGTCAAGCAACCCTTCGATTTCCAGTATCTTCTTCAGCTCGGCCAGCGTCCGGCGGTCCTTGTCATGCTGTCCCGCATAACGGCTGTTTTGTTCCGACAGGACATTGACATAATCAACGAGCCACTGGTCGCGGCGAACGTAGGGACTTGGGTCTATGGCCCGTTTCCAGCCGACTTTGCCAATATGGAAAGAGAATCCTGCAGTGAGCGAAAGCATGTGATCGCCGGGACGGTTCGCCTTGCCGTATCCGTCGAAATCTTGGAAGGTAGTCATGCCGGAAATTTCCACAAGGGCGCTAACCCTTTTGGAAATCCGGTACTGCCCCTGTATGCCGTAAGAGATGGCAAGCGGGTTATGGCCGTTGGTCGCATGATGCAGCAATCCGATACCGGCAAAGGGAGCCAGATGCCAGCGCACCTGTTCCTGCCGGGCATAGCTACCGCCGAGCACATTCCACAGCAAATCCGCATGGAGGTGGTGGTACTCCTGCACGGCCAGCATACCGTCCTTGAATTGCAATCCGCTGTAATTTATCCGTGCGCCGACCCACGGGGTGAACCATTTGCCGAGGGCAAGGCTATACGAGGGTTTCAACCTCCCGAACAGGTCTTCGCAGCCGAGCGGGGTGCCGAGAAAGGCCGTCGTGCCTCCGGTGATACTGACGAACCAGTTGCCGTTTCCCCGTGCCGGAACGACCACTCCGTCAAGGTATGAGGGCTGTAACGGCTGCAACAGTTCTGTGTCATCGTAACGGAACGTGCGGCGTACAGTATCCTTCTCCGTGGGTTGTACATCCGCACGGGCTTGCAGCGTACAGAACGCTGCGAAGATAAAGATGATATTCTTTGTCATAATTCCAATGTTTTTAATTATAATCTATTTGGTTTCCAAACATTCTTTGCCGTTTATCGTTTGGGCTTTTTGCCGATGGCCGGACGCATCATGCGGTTCGCCATTCTCATGCAGCGGAGCGCCCATGTCCGGTTGTCCTCGTCATCATCACGTCCCCATTTGAGGTCGCTGCCACCACCTCCTCCACCATGTGTTTCGGCAAAGGTGGTGGCATCATCGACCATGCCGAGAAACAAGAGCGTGGCGCAGTGCATGACTTCCGTGCCTTGTTCTGCCACGGAGCGCACGAGCGTGCCATCGAACAGTTGCCGTTCGGAGGGCTTCATGCGTGCCGACAGTTCCCGCCACTCATCAACCATGTTTTCCAGCATGGCATCCTTGAGCAGGCTGTCCACTTTGGAGTGGACAGCGCGGGAATATTCGTAGGCTTCCTCCTTGAGCTGTTCCGTGCGTTCCTCTATGGCTTCCATGTTCTCCTTGAGGTCGGAAAGCTGTCGGTCGGCAGTCTGTAACTTTTCCTGCTTGTCTGCCAGTTTCCCTTGGATAACGGCCAGTTCTTTTTCGAGTTTCTCTTTCTCGGCAGACAGGACCAGCGCATCGCCTTTTCGGGCGTCCATATCGTTTTCAAGTGCCGACAGTTGAGCCTCCTTCTCGGCCTGCTCCCTTTTCAGGTTTTCTACCATCGACGTCAGGCCCTTGACCCTGCGCTCTGCCAGCCGGATGTCCGAGTGGAGGGTGGACAGGACTTCCTGATGCCGGCCAATCTGTTGTTCTATAGAGGTGCACTCTTCCGAGAGCATACGGCGGTATTCTTCCGTCGTCCTGTGCCGAGCACCGGTCTCGGCGACGCTCCGACCTCTCTCCATTCCCCACTTCGTGTTGACCTCGGCGAAAAAGTCCGTATGGAGCTGTTTCATCCTCGCGCTATATTCGAACTTGTCCTTTCCGGCGAATATCTCCTTGTACGCAAACTTCCCGTCTTTAATCGGCAGAAGCGTGCAATGCACGTGCGGGTTCAACTCATCGAGGTGTACTATGAAGGCGGCGACATTCTGTTCGCCGTATCTGCCACAAACGAATGAATAGACATCCTTGGCCCAGCGTTCGATGTCGCTCTTCCTTTTGATGCGGGTATTATCCGCACCTTTTTCAAAATCCACCTTCTGCGTGCCGAAAGCGAGTTCGTGCATCCGCTCCCGCGAACCGCCGAAGATAATGTTTACCACCGTTCGGTACTTCGGTTCAATCAGTCCCTCGTTTGGGTCCTTGATTCCGCGACGGTCCAATATGTCCGCTATCCGTTCCGGGATATTGCGGCTCGAGTCGATGGGGCGAACCTTTCCTCCGGGCACAATCTCGAAATTCAGATGTTTGCGGGTGGGGTCGTAGTTACCCTTGCTCATGGCATACTTCTCCGCCTCTTTGCTGCGATTGCGCAGGTGTTCGTTGCCTTGGGCGGCAGTGATCCCTTTCGACACCTGAACGTCGAGAACCTGTTTTGCATTTGCCATACTGTTTCCGTGTTGTTTCGGACAATCCTCCGTGTCCCAGCTTGCTGCTTGTACGGACACCCTTCCCACCGACGTCAGTCGGTCGGGGTATTAGGCTCCCCCTTCCCTTTGTTCAGTGGCAGGCGGGCAAGCCCGCGTGCCTGCTATAACCGGAAGGATATTTGGACCGGAACTGGGGCGAATTGCCCGTGGTTATACAATCTTTGTCCGCGAATCCCCGTTCAGCTTTCCTCCTGCGCCTTCGCCAGAAGCGATAAAAAGGGTTTGCGAAGCGATTCAAGGCGTTCCGTCTCTTCGTCCGTACCGAAGCCTGTCCCGTCCGGTTTTCCGTCGATAATAAGCTCTGCAAGCTCTTTCGAGGCTTCGATGAATGCAGCCCACTCCCCGCCAAGATCGAGCCGGAAGAATTGCACGAGCGGTGAGCCGTCGTCGAACCTCGACTTGCGCAGAACCCGCCAGAGGGCGGCATAGGCGATACACTCCAAAACGGTCTCACGCAATTGTTCTTCTGACCGGTGGGTATGCACGGATGTCGTGCCGGAATGATTGTCCGGATAGGCCCGGCTGTCCCGTCCGGCTATCTCCGCCAAAGTCTGACGCATGATTTGTCCGCATGATTTGCCGACATCGAAAGAGGTTGCTTTGCCAATCACCCAATCGTACAGTATTCCTTGTATTCTTGCGGCAAAGTCCGTTTCTTTCTGTCCACTGTCCGGCATGTCAGGCGTGCCGATTCGCAGATGCATGGTAATGATGACGCTTTTCGCCAGCCGGATACGTTCCAACTGCCCGAACGCTTCGAGCGTGTCCAGAAACGAGCGGACGGTGGCGCGATGCCAATGCCACTCGGATGCAAGGTCGGAAACAGTCACATGGCACTGGCAGGGACCGAGGTCGTAATCTTGTTTCCTTAAAAACGGGGAGACGAAACCTGCCAGCGATTTATCCAACAGGTCGCAGTAGGCTTCTGTTCTTGTTTTCCGCTCGCCGACTTTTTCTTTCAGATAGTCGAACACTTCCGTGCTGGCCAGTATGGCGGCGGGCGCTTCATTTCTATTTCTCATTTTCGTTCTGTTTTTGATGATTCATATCGTGCGGATTGTATGAACTGCCATTATCCGCATTATCGTGGCAGTCTTGCGTGATGATACTATGATAACTGTCGGCTAATGCTCCGGGGTATTCCAGCCATTCGAGGAATTTGCGCATGTCTGTCCTTTCGGACATGACCCTTGCCGACGGGTAGAACAGGGCAGCCAAAAGAATAAAGGCGATGGTTACGGACATCGTGTACAGATGCGGCACGAAGCCGATGACCAATGCCAAGAGCGCAAACCAGACGAAACGTTTCGGCCGGTCGAGCAAACAGCGCATCCATCGGTCCGCCCGCCGGAAAGAGGCCCATGCGGCACACACAATGGTCGATGGCACAACACCGAACTCGCCGGGGTGTCCGCTCGTATAGACATAATGGAAGAGGAGCAATACGATAAGCAGCACATGGGCGTATAGCCTGCGGGCCTTTTCGCTCCATATCATTTTATCGTAGAATCTTGCCATGAAGTAACGTCTGCTCCTGTACAACAGCGCCGGAAGGACGACAGGCATTGCAAGAAACACAAACTGTAATATAATCCAGGTCATAACAGGTAATAGGGTTTTGAAGGTATATTGACTGGGCGTACCACAAGTTCCAATCGGACAATCCCGTGGGTGGCCAAGCGGATAATGTTCTCGGTATCTTCGGCTGTCAGGGACGACGCGCCTTTCTTCATCCGGGACTTGAATGTGCCGTTCTGCTTACGGTATGTAGCCAGTGCCGCGTCCAGATCATGCTCCGGAATCGTCCACGTCATGCCCCGGTCGTATGTGCCATGCGGTTTGCAAGCACGCAGTACCAGCGTGCGGGACACCAGGAAATCGGTCCGGTTGTTCCTCGGAATGACATGCTCCTTGTAGAGGTTGTCATCGGCCACCTCTATCCACGTGCGGTATGCGTCGATGCAGAAAATCATCTGGCGATATATCGTGTTTCGCATAGGTTCTGTTTTACATGAAATCCAACAGCACATCTTCCAGATCCTTCTTGTACTTGAAGCTGCCGTTTCCGGTGTGGAGTTTCAAGTCGAGAGACAGGTCGCCGTACATTAGTTCCAATGAATCGTAAACGGTCGCAATGACGCGGTTTACCTTGCCGTCCGCGTCTGTCCGGGCGTTCATCTTGAACATTTGCCCGAAAGCGGGATTGGAGTAGGCACAGGTGCTATGACCGGATTTTTCCAATCCGACCGGCACATGGTGGTAGAGCGTGATCAGCTCCATGTCGTCCTCGAATATGTCCATGACCTCCTCCAAATCATAGGGGTCCCGCAACGGGAACGTGAGCAGAACGTAGTCGCCGTAAAACTGCGGCTCCTCCATTGTCGCCACATTGAGAAGCTGCGGCATTTGCAGGGGTACGAACGACATGAAGTCATCCAGAAAGTGTCGTAACATAATCATATATCGTTTATTTTGTGAATAGGCTTTTACAAAGAGGCGATGAATATCTCCATGAGCATACCGGGCAGCTCGTCCAACCGATTTCTTTCCGACGGCAGGATTTTACGCAGTGTCTCGAAAGCGCCGGGTGTCTCGGTCGCAATCCGGTCGAGGGCTTTCTTATCCTCCGGGGAGAGAAGCGTCATACAGAGGCCGTCCAAGGAAGCGTAGGGCTGGAGTATCATCCAAATGTAGGCGTGTGCCTGTTCGGGTGTCGCGACTTCGCCCCGATGTATGTCGTCGAGACAGGTACGCACGTTCTGTATCAGTCGGCGGTCGGCACGCAGGGCCATGTATATCAGGGCCTCCTTGTAGGTAATCTCTTTGCGTCCGGCGGCGAGAAACACCTCGGAACAGCACTTCTCCGTGTCGCGGGTAATGTCGGCCATGTTTGCACTGCCGGAATCGTGCAGGCCGGACAGAAAAGCGCGAAAAACGGCGTCTTCTTTCTCGATGAATCTCTTGAGGTCACGACTGTCGTGTATGCCGTCGTTCAGGGTTCCGGCAAGCAACTTACGATATGCCGACAGCGTTTGCTCCTTGTTGCCACGGTAGGCAGGCCGTTTATCCAGTGCTGCGAAAAACGGACGGATCTCCTCGGCGGAACGGTGCAGTTCCACGTCTCCGGCATAGGGAGAGAACCGCTCTTTCAGGCTCAACACTTCCTTGTAGGTGTGCGGTTTCGACAGGGCCAACCGGGAAAGTTCCGAGCAAATGGAATCGTGTAACAGACGACATTCTTCCCGTGTGCCGGAATGGGTCTGACGGGCCGTGTCCCGCCGAATGGCTGCAGCCACGGAATCTTTCAAGGTTTGCCATTTCCCGATACATACGGTCAGCTCTTCAAAGGAAAGTTCTTGGGACTTGCGTATCTCGGAGAGGTACTCTCTGTACAGACCGGCAGGCGTGTCTTGGGGTTCCGCCAGTGATTTGCCGTTCGGACCGTCGCATGACGGGAATGTGAAAACGGCAATTGAAGCGGCAGAAAGTCCAGCAATGGAAAGTATGATTTTTAAGTATGATTTTCTATTGTTCATTGTTCAATTTTGAATTTTACAGCGCAAATCTAAGTATTATTTTCAAGATGGCAAGTATTGAAATTTGTTTTATAAGCTATTTTTAACATTGTACTTAATAGTTTGATTTTCAATGAAAATAAGTGAAGAAAACAGGGGAATGCAAGTGCATTCTTCGATTTTCTACTCAAAGTATGGTTTAGTTTAAAATAAAACTGTTATATTTGTACTTGTTATCATAGAAGTGTACAATTAGATGGCAAAAGTAGGTTACATATTTAAGGCGGATCGTTACGACGGGTTCGAGGCTGACAAAGAATGGATGCAGGAGTACGGCTGTGTACAAGTGATAGAGGAACCGGTCGAAAGCGAGGCGCTACGGCCTAAATGGAAACAACTTGTGGCGGGCCTCGAAAGGGGCGACGAGGTAGTGGTGGCCAAATTCAGCAATGCCCTCCGAGGGTCGCGCGAACTGTCGGCCTTCATTGAGTTGTGCCGTATTAAGGTGGTACGTATCATATCCATCCATGACCGGATCGACTCACGGGGTAAACTGTTTCCCGAAACGACGGTTGCCGATGTGCTGGAGATGTTCGGGGCGCTTCCCGAAGAGGTGGCGATACTGCGATATTCGTCCGCACGTGTCTTGAACCTGCAACAGAAAGCTAAGATTCCGAAGAAAACGATGAAGGCTATGGATAAGGCCGACAAGGAAAATACTATCGTTGACATGTATGTCAACGGTCATTCGTTCGAGGACATCATGGCGGTAAGCGGGTACAGCAGCCGGAGCTCGGTGTTCAGCGTGCTCCACAGGCATGGGGTAAAACTCAACAGGGGGAAATTCAGCGGCCCCTTGGGAACCAGGAAAAAGAAAAAGGACGACAGTCCGGCGGAAGAATAACCCGTAAAACGAAAAGGGTGGCGGCAACTACCGCTTATAAACGGTTTAACTGTCGGAAAACGAGGTTGAAACGGATTCGCACTCTTGGTAACAAACAGCAGATGTTTAATTTATTAATACAGGTTAAATAAAAACGTAGTATGGAAGTAATATTGATAATCGTTGTGTTCTGGGTAGTGGGTAAACTTCTGAAAGCGGTGTTCGGCGGTTTTAGCAAGAGCGACTACCGGCGCGACCAGTAACACGTATGAGGCAACGGCGGCATTGTCTCGCCGGTTCTTTCGTGTCAGGAGTCGGAATATGATTCGTATAAATCAAAAGATGAATGTAGATAAATGAAAACTTACCTTATCTTGTTTTTGGCTATCGTTTTTGAAACTGTAGCCACTTCTTTCTTGAAACAGAGCGAACAGTTTACCAAACTCGTTCCGTCCGTATTGACCGTTCTGGGGTACGCGGCGGCTTTCTATTGCTTGAGTGTCGTACTGAAGAGCATTCCGGTAGGCATAGCTTACGCCATTTGGTCGGGAGTGGGTATCATTCTTATCGCGCTTATCGGCTTTTTCGTTTTCAAACAGCACCTCGACCTGGCTGCCATCATCGGGCTGGCCCTGATTATTGCCGGAGTGGTCGTCATCAATGTCTTCTCCAACTCGGTCTCTCATTGATGGAAGTGTCCCGTCATTGTGGTCTATACCAAACGAAAAGAAAGAAATCATGTTTTTCATCAGCATGGTTTCTTTCTTTTTTCAGCATTATAGGAAGGAGTCAAATATATACATTCAACATAAGATACAAGTATGCCTTTTCGTCCTTACTGTTATGATGTTCAAGTTCGAATTGTACCTTATCTTCACGGGCCAACCAGCCAATAGCACTACCCAACTCGGCATCATCCATCCCTGTAATTTTCTTTATCTCTGAAAATTCCCATTTACGGAGATGGTCACTATTCAATAAACGCCAAACTTTACCAGCGTTCTCGCCAATGATGTATTTATCCATAAATTATAATATATTTATTGTTATATGTACATAATATGTTATGCAAATGTACAGTTTTGATAACGAATTATTGTTTATGACCCATTAATGTTTATTAATACATCATGCATTTGGCGGAATTTTTATTCCGGATAACTGCTCAGAATGCCGCTACCAATCTTTAAACTTTTTTGATAGCGGCATTTTACATGGAACCTAAATCCGAAAAATTTACCTGCAAATTATGGCACGTTGCCGGGAATATATCCAAAATGTAACGACAATCACTAAAGTCGTCAGAATTTCAGACAACGGTAAGGCGAGCCAAATTCCTTTTACTCCCATTATGGCAGGTAATACCATGAAGCACGGAACCAGAAAAACAAATCCACGTAAGACTGCAAATGTTATGGCCGGCTTTACCCGTTCCATGCTCTGATAATATCCAATAATGGAGAGATTCAAAATAAAGAAGATGAACCCCGTGCCATAATAAGGGAATCCTTCTATCGCTATGCGTGCGGCAGTATTGTCAATGCGCAGGAACAGTCCGACAAGCAATTCAGGAAACAGGATAAAGGCGGCAGTAGAAATGACTCCGCAAACTAATGCCGCAAACACGGAAACGCGTAAGGCGGAACGAACTCTTTCCGTGCTTCCTGTGCCGAAATTGTAACTGATAATAGGCTGGGCAGATTGGGCAATGGCGTTACCTATCATGAAGACGAACGGGAGATAATAACAGCTTACTCCGAAAGCACCTACTCCGTCATCTCCCAAATGGCGCATGAATACATGGTTGCCGATGAACAGCAATATCGCCATTGTCAATTCGCCTAACAAGGCGGATGAGCCTATCTTGCACTGCATTCCTATATCATAGAAGAAGAATAAAATCCTTTTTCTACCCGGACGAAGAGAATGCAAACGAGTGTCACGGGCATAGAACAACAAGTAACCCATCGCCACCGCTGCCCCGGCCAAACAACTCAGGGAGGTAGCAAATGCCGCCCCCATCACTCCCCAGCCCAGCGGGAAGATGAACAGCCAGTCGAGAACGACATTCACCGCTGCGGCTATGATACTGCACCACATGGCAAGTTTCGGAGCGCCATCCAGCCGCATGGCAAACAAGGCAACGGCAATCCACAACTCGAACAGCAGAGACGGGGAAAACCAGACCAGATAATCGACAACCAGCGGTAGCAAATGCTCCGACGAGCCAAGCATACGGGCGGTTTCTTCGGGAAATGCCAGAATGAATCCTCCGACGGTCACGGATATGAGCGTCACGAAAAGCATGGCTTGAGTAATGGTCGCACGTGCCAAAACGGTTTTTCCTTTCGACAAGTAAATGGAAGCGATTACGGAACAACCTGCCCCCATCATCAGTCCAACACCCATGAGTGACATCAGTAGAGGGACGCAGATATTTACAGCTGCAATCCCGTCGCTGCCCACGCCGTGTCCCACGAAAATCCCGTCGATAGTCGTTACCGCCGACATACTCAACATTCCCAACAGAGTGGGGAAAAACAGTTTCTTAAACAGAACGGAAACTCTCTCATTCCCAAAATCAATCACTTTTTCTTTCATACGTCTTTGTATTTTATATTATATGGTTTACTGGCTCACCCGATAAATCAGGGGGAAAATTCTTTAATTCTATAGAAAATTTGCACCTTTGTACCATGAACAATCAAGGACTATTAGCATTGGCACAGTTGATTCTGCCATCAGAGATACTTTCAAATTTTGAAGTAGTACGTGTAGAAGAAGAGGCATCCCTTATCCGCATCTATCTTGATGAATCGGTTAAGGCTGAATATAAAGAGAACCCAGAGATTGAATCCAAAGGGTTCTGTGAAGCCGTAACTATACGTGACTTTCCAATCCGCGATAAAGGTGTTGACCTAATTGTCAGAAGACGCAAATGGTATGACAAGCAGAATAACCGATACTTCTCCGACTCTTACGACCTGAAGGCTGAAGAAACCCGCTACTCCAAGGAGTTTGCGGCTTTTTTAAAAGGAGTGTATGGAGACGATTCCTACGACCTCCCGTTCGCTTGACCGCTATTATCACATAAACGGGGATACGTTTGAAAAGCAATACAAGGAAGTGCTCAGCGGCTATCGTGAATGGTCAGAACTCTCACATGCAGAAGACTGGCTTGTCTTTCCAGAGAACATTGGTGAAAGCATCTGCATTGACGAAACGGCTCCAAGCAACGGTGAGCTGTACACTATAGTAAGCAACAGATCTTCACGTGGAGGTAAAGGTACCATCATTGCTATTGTAAAGGGTGTGGCGGCAGATGCTGTCACGGAAGCACTTATGCGCATTGACGAGGACAAGAGACTGTTGGTTAAGGAGATAACAATGGATATGTCGAATTCCATGCGACTTATAGCCAGACGCTGTTTCCCGAATGCAATGCGTACCATAGACCGCTTTCATATACAGAAACTTGCATGTGATGCCTTGCAGGAGATGCGCATCGCGCATAGATGGGATGCCATTCAAGCAGACACGGATGCCAGGGAAGAAGCCAAATGCCTGGGCGAAGCATACACTCCAATTGTGCTTGCAAATGGTGATACCCACAAGCAGTTGTTGGCTCGCAGCAGATATCTGCTTTTTAAATCTGCCGACAAATGGACGGAAAGTCAGAGACAAAGAGCTGAGGTGCTCTTTGAAACGTATCCTGATCTTAAAGAAGCCTATTCGCTTACACATTCCCTAAGAATGATATTTTCCAAGAATACCGTCAAAGATGCAGCAAGACTCTCGCTTGCACGATGGTACAACAAAGTGGACGACTCTGGCTTTAAGAGTTTCAATGTTATTGCCGCCACACTTTACGAGCACTATGATGAAGTCTTGAACTTCTTTGTAAACAGGGCAACTAATGCATTTGCAGAGTCTTTTAATGCTAAAATTAAGGCGTTTAGAGCTGCTTTAAGAGGAGTAACGGATATAAAATTCTTTCTTTTCAGACTTACAAAGCTGTATGCTTAATCCCCCAGGTTTATCGGGTGAGCCGGTTTACTTCCGGCAGAAAACGACGGAAGCCGGATAAGACGATGGTTTTACCCAGTCATCTTATCCGGCTTCCATAGCCCTCCGATGAGGATTATAAAATGTCCTTTGCGTTATTTCGCCGCAAAGGTGGGCCAAAGATTTGACTTATCCAAAAAAAGTTGCATTTTTGTACATTGCTATTTAATTCTTATATATGACAAAAGCAGAAATTGTTAGCCGGATTGCACAGCAGACCGGAATAGAGAAAGGGGTCGTAATGACCGTGGTCGAGGCATTCATGGAGAATGTAAAAGATGCGATGATTGCCGGGAACGAAGTGTTCCTGCGGGGTTTCGGTAGCTTCATTATCAAGCAAAGGGCAGAGAAGGTGGCCCGTAACATATCAAAGAACACAACTATTGTGATTCCGGCTCATTCCATCCCCGCCTTCAAACCGGCAAAAGTATTCCTGAGTGCCGTAAAAGAGGGAAAATAAAGGATGTGTAAAAGTGGATTTCGGGAAAAAACGGAACCACTCAAATACTGTAACTACCATTACGATGTGTTGCAGTATTTGTGTAAAGTAGTGCCCCGTCTGGATTTCGGATAGGAGTGCGAGGGGTACAGGTTATAAAAGGTTGTATCTTAAAAGGGATTTGGAACAAAGAGTAGCCGACAAAAGCCGGCTATCTATGTTTTTCCACATACTCCAACGGGAACAACTTGGGTATATACATTTAATCCGTCACCTCCCAATAATAGCTTAACTCGTTCTCTTTCAGATTCTCCTTTGCGTATTGGTCGGCTTGTTCCCAAAGAGTATTGTAAAGTGCCGCCATATCCGGTCTGTTTTCATAGTATTGCCATATCTTATGGTTAAGTACCAATGTCAGTTCCGTCAAGAACTTATAGTCCCCTTTCCACTCCTTGAAAACCCTGCTGAAAGTGTCCAGAATAGCTATCAACCCAAATCTGTCCGCTATTGAGAAATCTTCCCAAAAGGTTGTTTGTAACTCGTAACCGTTCTCTTGCATAAATTCTCTAAATGTCATACGCTCTAAATTTTAAGATTGATTATTTTTTGTTTTTCCCTTTGGTACAATCCTGTACCGAAAGGTTGATTATTTTTCTGCCTATAGGATTGACGGTCGGTCCAGACAAGAAGGCTGCGAAAAATACACTCTCCAACAAAGTCGGAGAGGAAGATTTTTCGACAGCAAGCGTAAGCGGTTCTTGACAGGACAGACAAACGGCAATCGAACTTTGCAGAAAAAATAAGCGGGCTTTCGGCATGGGGTGTTGGTGTTGGGAAACGGCTGTAAGGAGGATAAAACGGGGGAAGCTAAAATGTTATAAAAGGATTACTTTCCGGCTGGATAGTCACGGTACAAAGGGGAACGGACCGCGTTTCGATAAAAGGGAAAGAGCCATGAAGATATAAAGGGGGAATTCCGGCAAAAGGATTCAGGACACATCCATTGTCAATGTATCCCGAACCTGCACCGGTCATTATCTGTACCGAATGTTTAGGAAACCCATTTGTAACCTTCGTCCGTCAGTTCAAAATATTCGTCCATTCCCGGTTTCACAAAAAACATGATTTCAAAGGCTTCGTTGCTTCCACCTTCGGGTATCGTCATGTTGATTTCTCCATTGCGGGCTGTTCCTCTTCCCGTATTGAAACCTAAGTCTTCGTCCGCATAGGCGTAATGAAATTCCACATCCGGAAATATCTCGGAAAGTTTCTGGATAAGCAGTGGCACTCCATTCCATGCCGTATCGAACCAAAGTATGTTCGGCTCTTCAAAGTCTTGGTGATAGGCATTCCATTTTGTACCCCATGTGGCGATAGACCACTCGTACCAAGTGGGATAACCGTACTTTTTCCGATTTTCCAAATACGATGCTCCAAGTTGCAGTGCTTCTTTTCTGTCCTTTTCCGGCAATCCTTCTATCCATTGAATGGTTCTCAAAGCGTCATCGTCCAATAAAAAATAGAATGGCTTCAACTGCATTGCTTCAAGGTACTTCATACCCAAATCTCCACTGCTGCTTTTTTCTATCAACAGTTCTTCAGGCATAGGAATGATGTTGTTGAAGTCGATGTAACAAGGCGTATTGTCATCATCGGTTTTACCTTTTAAGAAATTCATTACTTTTTGTACTGTTTCCCGGTCTGCGTTTATTTCTAAACGGTTTGTCACATGATTAGGCATAATCTTAGCTTTTTGGAATTGTTAATACTTATTTTCCCTTTTGTCGGTTCTTTCTTCCTGAACCGCTTTGGGGTTTTACGGATGCGGTACACGGCTGTCGGGAAAACTTCATACGGTGGCTTTCCTTGGAAAATTACTCTTACCCCAGTAAGGAAGAATTTTGCAAGAAATGCACTTCAAGCCACCGGATCAAGTGCGACGGCCTACCTTTGCATCTGGTAAAACCAAACCGGTGATGGAAAGAAGAAAAGACGGGAGATATACGAAAGACCGGGGGCGGTATAAAAGGCGGATATTGCTCCGTGAGTAGTGATAAAAAAGGAATGGAGCTGATTATAAAAGGGGACGGTTCTGTGTTTCGCCCATTCGATAAAGGATACCGCAACCATCTCTGGCGGATGCGTTGCGGTATTTTGTGGACAGCATTTTATGCGGCCTTGTCCGGCTTGCGCTGCCTTGTTTTCCAGCCGTACACGGCGGCTACATACGGATAGAGGGAACGTGTTCTCCGGCGGAAACCTTCTTCGTCGATTTCACGGTTGTAAATCTTATCGGCGATACGCTCCGCTTCATCACGGTCTTTGGCGATACGATACAAGGTGTAGTTCGTACCGTCATGATGGCCCATCCGTCCGCGAATGTTATAGCCGTCGCCGTACCATTCTGCATCGTCGCACTGGGATTTCAAAATATCGGCAATGGTGCTGCCCAATATTTGATAGCCTTGTCTCCGGCCGTTCCATAATCCCAAGTTGCCGAACACGACAATAATGCCGTCCACTTCTTTATTCAGATTGCTCCGTTCGTCGTCCAGCCAGCGATATACTTCTTCTGCCCATTCTTCATCGCTGACCTCGTAACAGTCATCGTCCAATATTTCCCGCTGTGAATTTTGATAGTATTCTTTTGCCGTTTCGTCCAACAGGTCATAGCTTGACCAAATCATCTGTTTCATACGTCTTGAATTTTAAGTTTGACTTTTGTTTTTTTATCCCTGCCTTCGGAGGGTTTCCCTCGTCCGGCGGGATTTGATTTTACGTGCGGACCACAAGGCGGACAGAAGGGAAACAAGGCAAGGAGGAAGCGGATAGTCCTATGGACGATTTCATTTGTGTTGAACAAGTATTGACGAGCTTGCGAGTTGATGGTTGTTAACCTCAAATGAAGCCGCGCCTTGCCGGTTCCCGACCGCCTTAACTTTGCACGGGAAAATCAATGGACGACGGCGGACTCTTCGTGTGGAGTATGAAGGAGTATAAAAGTGTGGACGTTCCGGAACGGTAACGGGTAAATGAATCCAGAGCGACAAATAGATGCAATATCCGTAATAAAGGTAAAACTATCAGTAATTTGTCTACGTAAAACAAGAAGGCGATCCCGTATTTTTGTACCGTGAAACAATAGGATTAAAAAATATGAAAACGATTTTTATTACAGGAGCTTCGTCGGGCATAGGAAAAGCGACGGTAGAATTATTTTCCGCCAATGGCTGGCGGGTCATAGCCACCATGCGCAACGTGGAAAAAGGTAAGGAACTGGTGGAACTGCCCAATGTCGTTGTCATGCCGCTTGACGTGACCAATCCGGAGCAAATCCGGGAAACCTGTCGGCAAGCATTGGAACAATACGACGTTGACGTGCTGTTCAATAACGCCGGATATGGCATCATGGCACCGCTGGAACTTATTCCGGAAACTGAAATTCGAGAACTGTTCGATACAGATGTTATCGGAACCATGCTGGTCACGCAGCAATTCATACCGCATTTCAAGCGGCGCCGGGCAGGGACCATTCTGACCACAACTTCCTTGGCGGGTATCATTGCCCTGCCGCGCGATGGTGTGTACGGGGCGGCCAAGCGTGCCCAACAGGGTATGGTCGAGTCACTTAACTATGAAATGAGGCCGTTTGGCGTGGCTGTAAAGGCAATGATTCCCGGAGGTACGAAAACGAATTTCCAGACACCTCTCAATGACGTAACCGGTTATGAGAAGGTTGCGGAAAACCAACGGAAATACCTGCTGGACGGTCATGCGGAGTTCCCGGAACCGGAAGAGGCGGCAAGCGTGATCTGGCAGGCCACGACCGACGGAAAAGACAAGTTACGCTATCCGACCGACAGCGTATGCCGAAAACTGTACGACCAGTACATATCTATGGGTATGGAAGAGTTTAAGGAATATTTCTACAAACGACTTTTCGAATAGCGTACTTTCACCCGAAAAAAATCGAATCTTAAGGACAGAGGGTCTAAAAATAAAAGCGGCCCGAAGACCGCTTTGTCCCAAAAAGGCAGGAATTATTTCTTGCCTTTTTTCGATTTCTTTTCCGGCTCGGCAGGAGCTTCCTCTTTTTCGACAGCGGGATAGAACTTGACGGCGACCGTTACGATGCGGTTGTGCAGCACGCCGTCTTTGTCGGTCCACTCTTCGGGCTTGAAGTAGCCCTCCACGGTAAGCAGCGTGCCCTTGGTGAGCTGGTCGAACGACCCGGTATTCTCGTTCTTGCGCCACGCTTCAATGTTCATGAAAGCGGATATACGTTTGGTATCTTCGCCGTTCTTCTCCTGACGGGCCACTGCCAGCGGGAAACGTGCGACACTTGTGGTGGTGAACTGACGGACTTCGGCATCTTTTGCCACGAATCCGGTTACTGCGAAATTGTTCTCGATCTTTTTCATTGCGATTGCTTTTTGAAGTTAATAAATCAGTTTTACGGTGCATAAAAAGTAGGTGCAGTAAAGGGCTGCACCAAGGATAGCGCATAAATACTCTTTATTTTGGAGGCGAAGCCCCAAACCGCAGGCCCGATAAAGGAAGATTTGTGCGATACGCCATTGGTCAAGACCATCGGGTCGCGCCCGTCTGCATACTAACTTTGCAACGAAAAACGATATGGCGACTTCAAATAGAAAGCGGTCGCGAAAAAGTCGAGGCGAAACAATCCGCAGCGGACTCGGAAACATGAAAGACCTGTCCGTCCACCGACACAAGACCGCTCCCGTTCCGGCAGGTGGGCGGGAAGAACATCAGGCGAGAAAGTGTATCGGCTGTTTGGGGGTTGAAGCGGCAAGAACGATATACCGTTTAACAACCATATACGCTGCATCGTGGAAAATACTATCGGACGAAGATCCGGCAAAAGGCGTGTGCGACGTATCGACGTCGCTGTCTCTATCCGGCAAGAGAAATGAGGGGAAAGGAAGAGGTAAAGGAAAAATGGCCGGAGTCTGCCTTGAAACAAAGCGGAGAAGCCGCCTTTGCATGAGTGGCCGTTCGATATAAAAGGATATGGCGCAGCCGAAAGGTATAAAGGGGTATTTCCGAAGGAAACGGTATGAGTGTCTGTTCGGAAATAAAAGAGGGTATAGCACCGGTATATCTGTCTTAGCCGGTGTAAACGGGCTGAAACAGGTAGTCCAGCCCGTTACTGTATTTACCTTTTTTCTGTTTCGGTCTGTAATTCTACCGGCTCGTCATCCCATGTCAGTTCTTTGCCGAGAAGTTTGTAAACAGTCCCTTTGGGGAGTTCTATCTCGATTGGTACGTTGTACACTTCTTCCAAATACTCCCAATGCCCACACCGGCCCCGAACGGGCTTTTCGGGCATAATCCATTCTGTTCCGTCTTTATTTACTGCCAACCATGCCATAATATCACATTTTTAGTCTGTTCCTTAGTAGTAATTTTATTCTTCTTGAGCTATCATTCTCTTACTGTATTCCAAAATTTTATCCATCGTAAGCCACTCCGGTTTTTCTCCCTCCTTGAAGCTATCATGCAGTTTTATCATAAACTCAATTTGCAATTTTTCGTCGCCAGCCCATAAGGTTTTGGGGTGTCTGTTACCGTAATTGAGGTAATACTCGCAGTCTGACCGTAAGCGGTCTAACAGTTGGTATCTGAAAACCGAATCCCTGTGTATTACTTCGTCTACCGTTACTCTTCCATTTGAATTTGTTACATCGTTTGTCATAACCTATAAAATTTTGAGTTTTCTTTTTCCCTCTTGTAGCACCTGCTACTTTCGGGCCTGATTTAATTATGTCGCCTCGAAAGGTGTCATAGCTCTTTATGCAAGGTTTCACGATTAAATACTACCCGTGCGAAGCGGAGGGTGGAGATTTTGTCGTGAACCGTCAGGCTTTGACCTTGCATACAAGAACGGCATGACAAGTACCTTTGCGACACAATTTATATCAGGCAGCCCGAAAGCGATGTGCGAACACAGGGAAGAGAAGGTCTCGTGTAAAAGGTTGATGGGCGATAAAAAGGGTTTGCAGCGAAAAGAGAAATATAAACGGGTATTCCGGGGCAGTATAAAAATTGATCGTGAGGATAAAAGGGGGATTGTGCCAGCATGTCTATTGCGAGAAAAAGGAACGGGCTGAAGCTGGTAGTTCCGGTTCAGCCCGCAAAGCGCATTGGAGGTCTTTTGCCTGTTCCTGTCAGAAATGGGCTACCATAATCCGATGTTTGAAAATCCTGTTTTTATCGCTCGGTCGCCGTTGCTTTATCCAGATATGGTGTGCTCCGTATCCGAATATGAAATAGTCGTCGAGCGTGGTTTCGTTCTTCAAGCGTTCCATACTTGCCCGAAGTTCGGTTTCGTCAGTTGCAAAAAGAATCGTGTTCATGATTCGGAAATAGAGTTCTTCCGCTTCATCGCTGTAGCGGCAAAAGACGTGTTCGATTGTTACGTTCATGGTTCTATTGGTTTGATTGAGGTGTTTCGGGTACATTAGTCATTATTGATTCTCCGTCTTGATTGAAAATTTCTATTGTCGGGTTGCCGTCGTTTTCTTCGGGGAGCATAGATTCCGATGTATCGGTCAATGCTTGCCACTCTTCATAGCAAAGACGATTGTCAATGATGTTCGACACGTCCTCACAGTTCCATGAGCGGACGATTGCCTCGGCTTCTTCATAACTGTCCGCTTTCACACTGAAATAATCCCGTTCCCAACTTGTAACCTTACGGTCTTGATAAAATTTGTATTCTCCCATATCCTTGTTTTTTTAACCGCTTACTTCTACAATATCCTCTATTCTGCCGTACAGTATCGAGCGTAACGCTGTTTTGTCAATCGCATAATACTCGTGAATGCTTCCGTGCTGTTTGACGAAATACCGTTTGAGGATGTCGGAAAAGTCAAAGTGATAACCGCTCAAGGCAATTCCACGTTTGAAATAGATACTTTCCCATACGTTACGGGTAATCCAGTTCTTTTCTTCCCGGTTTAACTTGCCTCCGTTGTTCAGGTGTACCCGCAATTTGTAAACCATGCTGTCCTGCAATGTTGCCAGTTCGGGAATGTCCCATTTGACGAATTTTGTTGCTATCTGTGTCATACGTTTGCTATCGTTTAATCATGGATAATCACTTCATCACGGTATTCTGAAATTTCCTTGCCGCTTTCAAGGCGGACAACTATGGTATTGCCATAGCCGCCCACGATTGTGCCTTCCGTGTAACCTTTATATGGATTGAGCAACGTGCAGGACAAACCGATAATATCGCTATCTTCTTCGTATTCGTACATAGTGAATTGTGTTTAGGATAACTTAATGTTCCATTTGCCTTGCGAGAATATCCGAAAGCTCACGTATTCGTCCTCTAACTCGTATGTAAGTATGCGGATATAGATTTTGTCTTTGGCTACCAATAAGGCTATTAGTTCGTTGATTTCTTTTTCCGGGTATTCCCAGCGGGAATCAAATTCGGCATCTACCGTGTCGCCATACCGGTTGACAAAGCCGTTGAAATTATCCTCCAGAAATGCCTCTATCTTATTGAGGTCTTGTTTGTTTTCCGTACTTGCGTGGAAAATGTTTGTTGCGTAGTTTGCCATAACTTTGAATTTTAAGTTTTCTTTTTTCCCTCTTGTAGCATCCAGCTACTTTCGGGCTTGATTTAATTATGTCGCTTCAAAAGGTGTCATGGCTCTTTATGCAAGGTTTCACGATTAAATACTACCCGTGCGGAACGGAGGGTGGAGATTTTGTCGTGAACCGTTAGGCTTTGATCTTGCATACAAGAAAGACATGACAAGTACCTTTGCGACACAATTCATATCAGGCAGCCCGAAAGCGGATGTGCGAACACAGGGAAGAGAAGATCTCGTGTAAAAGGTTGATGGTTTATAAAAAAGGGGGTTGCAGCGAAAAGAAAAATATGACGTGGAATGTTTTTTCTTTTGGCTGTACAATGGGACCGGAGTGTTTTACGAAGTTCGGGAAAAGGTTTAGTTTAGTCCATTAGCCTATATATATGCTAAATCAAAGTAAACTATATTTAGGCAGACAAATTTGCCTGCCTATAAGTTTTTCCTTATCTTTGTATGAACTAAAGATACTTGCTTTTTTCTTTTGGCTGCAGTGATTCTTGAAAGCTCACATGCAACCATCGGACGAAAAAAAATCTGGTGGGAAGCTGTTCAAGAAGTTCCGATTATAAGCAAGTGCAAAGAAAGAAACAGAGTGAAAACAAAAAAATTGGAAATACCTTTAATTAACGATTTTGTTTCTTGTTTGTTCCTCAATTAAAATCGTAAAATTTTCAATAGTCTGATTTTCAAATTATTATATAAGCTATTTTTGAGGGATTGAATTTATTACCAATAATTATTGAGGCACAGGAATTGGGGAAAAACTGGTTACTTATGCCATAAATCATTTGCAGGTAACGAAAGTCGATGTGAACGAGCAGAATATTCAAGCTGTCGGTTTTTATAAATATATAGGCTTTAGCGTATACAAAAGGTCCGATTTGGACGGAGAAGGTAAAGAATATCCTATTTTACACATGCAGTTGTAGTTCGTAAGTCAGACCCCGATTTTAAAAATCATCATTTTTGCCAGCACTACTTTTTCTTCTCATATTCGGCTTTAACTATCTGACAGCAAGAATTTAACCACGTGTTTTTTTCTGTTTTTCGTTTATAATAAATAACATTTGTTAATGTCTATTTCGGGCTTATTTTCCGTTTTCTTCGTGCAAATATGGTGATTAAGGGGCGAACTCCGTTGTCTATAGTGCCGGAAGTATGGCTTTTGCTCCCCGTATATGGGCATTTTTTCCCTTCATGTCCTGTGTGTAATGCAGAGAAGCTTGGCGCATAATTCCCGAAACCTTATTACAAAACTTCGTCCCACGCATGTGTGCTCGCCGGTTTGCCTGCGTGAACTGTCGAGCCCACGTGCGTGGGACGAGGGTTTACATGAACCTTCATAATAAAAAGCATGGGACATACGTGGATTCTGCCTATACCTTCTTCCAGTTTTGTCCCTATCCGGAGGACGGTCTGCCCATTCATTGCTGCTCAGTTTCTTATTCTTGTGATGTAAGTCTGAGAAAGCTGAAACTCGAAAATTGCTTATGCACCGGATATTTCGGGTCCCCATTTTTGCCGGAGCGAGAAAAAGAAAAAGCTCTGAAATCCTTGAATTTCAGAGCTTTGCTTTAATTTGCTATTTGCTTTCGCGGTGCGTACGGGACTCGAACCCGTGACCCCATGCGTGACAGGCATGTATTCTAACCAACTGAACTAACGCACCATTATTTCATTCTTTCGTTGCTATCTCTCTTGATTGCGGTTGCAAAGGTAGGCATTTCTTTGATATCTGCAATAGCTATGGCGAACTTTTTTCCAAGCGTTTTGTGCTGTATTTGCTTTATATCCTCATATTGAGAAGATTGGAAAAATAAGAAAAAAGTAAATTTAACAACTGTTTAGAAATACGTTTATGCACTGTTTTATTCTTGATATGAAAACCTTTCCTGGAGAAAACGAAACATTTCGGAGCTTGTTTTAAACTTCTTGCTCGAAAAGTTCGTTGTTTTGCAATAAATCGTTATTTTTGCGAACTCAAAACGAGAATGTTGTAATTTGAAAAATGATAAAAAACATTTTAGGATGATGAAAACAGCCAAACTGTTGCTACACTGCCCTGACAAACCAGGCATATTGGCAGAAGTAACAGACTTTATAACGGTGAATAAAGGTAATATTATCTATCTGGATCAGTATGTAGACCATGTAGAGAATATCTTTTTTATGCGTATTGAATGGGAATTGAAAGATTTTCTGGTGCCTCAGGAAAAGATTGAGGATTATTTTGCCACTTTGTATGCACAGAAATATGAGATGAATTTCCGTCTCTATTTCTCCGATACAAAACCGCGTATGGCTATCTTTGTTTCAAAGATGTCCCATTGCTTGTTCGACTTGTTGGCGCGTTACACCGCTGGTGAGTGGAATGTGGAGATACCTCTTATTATAAGCAATCATCCCGATTTGCAGCACGTGGCCGAGCGTTTCGGTATTCCTTTCCATCTTTTCCCCATTACCAAAGAGACAAAGGAGGAACAAGAGAAGAAGGAAATGGAGTTACTGGCAAAGCATAAGATAACTTTCATAGTGCTGGCGCGCTACATGCAGGTCATTTCCGAGCAAATGATAAACGCTTATCCCAATAGGATAATCAATATCCATCACTCTTTCCTTCCGGCATTTGTGGGAGCGAAGCCCTATCATGCTGCGTTTGAACGTGGAGTGAAGATTATTGGAGCTACCAGCCACTATGTTACCACAGAGTTGGATGCCGGTCCCATCATAGAGCAGGATGTGGTGCGTATTACACACAAGGACACTGTGCAGGATTTGGTGAACAAGGGTAAGGACTTGGAAAAGATTGTGCTTTCTCGTGCTGTTCAGAAGCATATTGAACGCAAGGTGTTGGCATATAAGAACAAAACGGTAATATTTAATTAGTTGATAGTTGATAATTGATAGTTGATGGTGGGGAACTTGTCATTACCTTTCAATTATTACCTTTCAATGGTCAATTCTCAATTAAAAAAAATGAAAGTTGCAGTTGTCAAATATAATGCAGGCAATATCCGTTCGGTGGATTATGCTTTGAAGCGTCTGGGAGTAGAGGCAGTGATTACGGCGGATGAGGCTGTGCTACGTGCTGCCGATAAGGTTATCTTTCCCGGTGTGGGAGAGGCAGAAACCACTATGGACTTTTTGCGTGCCGGTGGTATGGATAGGCTGATAAAGGAGTTACGCCAGCCGGTATTGGGCATTTGCCTGGGCATGCAGTTGATGTGCCGCCACTCTGAAGAGGGGGATGTGGATTGCCTGGGTATTTTTGATACTGATGTGAAACGTTTCATTTCGCAGAGGCACGAGGATAAAGTACCTCATATGGGATGGAATACCATTGCCCGGACGAATAGCGGACTTTTTAAAGGCTTTACTAAAGAAGAGTTTGTTTATTTCGTACATAGTTTCTATGTGCCAGTCAATGATTGTACGGCAGCCGTGACGGATTACATTCATCCGTTCAGTGCCGCTTTGCATAAAGGCAATTACTACGCCACACAGTTCCATCCGGAAAAGAGTGGAAGTGTGGGAGAGCGTATTTTGCGGAATTTCCTGGAACTGTAAATCGTCAAATTGTAAATAAAATGATAGAACTGATTCCCGCTATTGACATTATTGACGGAAAATGTGTACGCCTTTCCCAAGGCGATTATGACAGCAAGAAGGTGTACAACGAAAATCCCGTGGAAGTGGCCCTGGAGCTGGAGGCTCATGGTATCCGCAGACTTCATGTGGTCGATTTGGACGGTGCGGCTTCCCATCATGTGGTAAACTACCGTACGTTGGAACAGATAGCTGTGCGTACGTCTCTTATTATTGATTTTGGAGGTGGGGTGAAGAGTGATGAAGATTTGGTGATAGCTTTTGAGAACGGTGCGCAGATGGTGACCGGTGGCAGCATTGCTGTGAAGAATCCCGAATTGTTCTGCAAATGGCTTCAAATGTATGGTTCCGAGAAAATTATTCTTGGCGCTGATGTGAAAGAGCATAAAATAGCCGTCAATGGTTGGAAGGATGAGAGTGGCTGCGAACTGTTTCCGTTCTTGAAAGACTATGTAGAGAAGGGGGTCCGTAAGGTTATCTGTACTGATATCAGTTGTGACGGAATGCTGCAAGGACCATCGATAGCGTTGTATAAGGAGATACTGGAGCACCATCCTGAACTCTATCTGATAGCCAGTGGAGGCGTAAGCTGTGCCGATGATATACGCCATTTGGAAGTTGTCGGCATACCTGCCGTTATTTTCGGTAAGGCTCTGTACGAAGGCCGCATCACCTTCAAAGAACTGGAAAACTTTGTTAGTTGAAAGGTGAAAATTGAAAATTAATCACTTATAACTCATAACTCAAACCGCCGTGTTAGCAAAAAGAATCATTTCTTGCCTCGACATTAAAGATGGGCAGACAGTGAAAGGTACCAATTTCGTGAACCTCCGCCAGGCCGGCGACCCGGTAGAACTGGCGCGTGCTTATAGTGAGCAGGGTGCCGACGAACTGGTTTTTCTCGACATCACAGCCAGTTTTGAAGGCCGTAAGACTTTCACTGAATTGGTGAAACGCATAGCTGCGAATATCAGCATTCCTTTTACTGTAGGTGGAGGCATTCATGAACTGGGTGACGTGGATAGGCTACTGAATGCAGGTGCCGATAAAATCTCCATCAATTCCTCAGCTATCCGCCGTCCCGGATTGATAGACGAGATTGCGAAGAACTTCGGTTCTCAGGTTTGTGTACTGGCAGTTGATGCCAAACAGACAGAGAAGGGATGGCGGTGCTACTTGAACGGTGGTCGTGTGGAAACGGATAAGGAACTGTTTGCGTGGACAAAAGAAGCCCAGGAACGTGGTGCGGGCGAGATATTGTTCACCAGCATGAATCACGACGGTGTCAAGACCGGTTATGCCAATGAAGCGCTTTCCAGCCTTGCCGACGGATTGTCCATCCCCATCATTGCATCGGGAGGGGCAGGTGCCAAAGAACATTTTCGTGACGTCTTTTTGCAGGGAAAAGCAGATGCTGCCCTGGCAGCCAGTGTTTTTCATTTCGGAGAAATCAAAATTCCCGAATTAAAATCGTATCTTTGTGCCCAAGGAATTGCGATGAGAAGATGAAGGTGAGTTTACGATTGGACGATTTACGATTTACGATTGGGATTACTCAAGCAAATCATAAGTCTCCAGTCACTTAAAGTAATATCAATCGTAAATAGTAAATAGCTAAATCGTAAATAGAATGGATTTTGACAAGATGAACGGACTCGTTCCGGCGATTATACAAGATGCAGATACCGCTAAGGTGCTGATGCTTGGCTTCATGAACAAGGAGGCTTATGACAAGACAGTGGAAACTGGAAAGGTGACTTTCTTCAGCCGTACCAAGAACCGTCTTTGGACGAAAGGCGAGGAGAGTGGCAACTTCCTGAATGTGGTTTCCATGAAGGAAGACTGTGACCGGGATACGTTACTGGTGCAGGTACATCCCGTAGGCCCGGTTTGCCATACCGGTACAGATACTTGCTGGGGTGAGAAGAACGAACAGCCGGTTATGTTTCTAAAGCTTCTTCAGGATTTCATCTGTAAGCGTTATGATGAAATGCCCGAAGGTTCCTATACGACCAGTCTTTTCCAGTCCGGTATCAACAAAATGGCACAGAAGGTAGGCGAAGAGGCTGTGGAAACCGTCATTGAGGCTTGCAACGGTACGGACGAACGCCTGATTTATGAAGGAGCTGATTTGTTGTATCACCTCATCGTGCTGCTCACATCCAAAGGATACCGCATTGAAGACCTTGCGCGTGAATTGGAGGAACGTCACAGTGCGACGTGGAAGAAACATTAAGTAATTAAAAATTAATAATTAAAATGGGGGTGGGCGAGGCGCTGATAAGATATACGGACGTAGAGATACACCAGCAGGAGTTGTGCGTACTGAACGATGTGAATTTGGAACTTCACAAAGGGGAGTTCGTGTACCTGGTAGGTAAAGTGGGCTCCGGCAAGACGAGCCTGCTCAAGACTTTCTATGGCGAACTGGATATTGCATCGGGCGAGGCTGAAGTATTGGGGTATGACATGCTCCATATTAAGCGTAAGCACATCCCGCAGTTGCGCCGCAAGCTGGGAATCGTATTCCAGGACTTCCAGTTGCTGACAGACCGTACGGTGTACGATAACCTTGAATTTGTTCTCCGTGCTACCGGTTGGAAGAGCAAAGGGGAGATTAAGGACAAAATAGAAGAGGTGTTGAACCTGGTGGGGATGAGCAACAAAGGATATAAGCTGCCGAATGAACTGTCGGGTGGTGAGCAACAGCGCATTGTGATTGCGCGTGCAGTGCTCAACTCTCCGGAGATAATCCTTGCGGATGAGCCTACCGGAAACCTGGATTCGGAAACCGGACATGCCATTGCAGAACTTCTGCACGGCATCAGTGAAGCCGGCGCACTGGTGGTGATGACCACGCACAACCTGCAGCTGCTGCGAGAGTTTCCCGGCAAGGTGTACCGGTGCGCAGACCATCTGATGACTGATGTTACAGCAGAATACGCCCCTGCAATAACCAATGATTAGTAGTTAAGTAGTTATCTCTAACTACTGATTCTTATAAAGAACAGAAATTAACGATAAAGCTCCGCAGCTGCCTACTTGTAGCTCGTAGCTTGTAACTATAAACTAATTAATACAGGAACGAAAATGAAAGTTTTAAAGTTTGGAGGTACTTCAGTAGGTTCGGCTCAGCGAATGAAGGAAGTGGCCAAATTGATTACCGATGGTGAACGTAAGATTGTGGTTCTCTCTGCCATGTCGGGTACCACAAACACATTGGTTGAGATTTCGGACTATCTGTACAAGAAGAATCCGGAAGGTGCCAACGAGATTATCAACAAGCTGGAAAGTAAATATCGCCAGCACATTGATGAACTCTTTGCTACTCCGGAGTATAAACAGAAAGGCCTGGAACTCATCAAATCACATTTTGACTATATCCGTTCTTATACCAAAGACCTCTTCACTCTGTTTGAGGAGAAAGTGGTGTTGGCTCAGGGCGAGTTGATTTCCACCGCCATGATGAACTACTATCTGCAGGAATGCGGCGTGAAGTCTGTGTTGCTTCCGGCTTTAGAATACATGCGTACGGACAAGAATGCCGAGCCCGATCCGGTCTATATCAAGGACAAGCTCCAGGTTCAGCTGGAACTGCATCCGGATGCTGAGATTTATATCACTCAGGGGTACATCTGCCGCAACGCCTACGGCGAGATAGACAATCTGCAGCGTGGCGGAAGCGACTATACGGCTTCGCTGATTGGTGCTGCCATCAACGCTTCCGAAATCCAGATTTGGACGGATATCGACGGCATGCACAACAACGACCCCCGTATTGTGGACAAGACTGCGCCGGTGCGTCATCTGCATTTCGAAGAGGCCGCCGAGCTGGCATACTTCGGTGCCAAGATTCTGCACCCTACCTGCATCCAGCCTGCCAAGTATGCCAATATCCCCGTCCGTCTGCTCAATACGATGGACCCCACTGCTCCGGGTACGCTGATTTCCAATGATACGGAGAAGGGTAAGATTAAGGCGGTGGCTGCCAAGGACAACATTACGGCCATCAAGATAAAATCCAGCCGCATGTTGCTTGCTCACGGATTCTTGCGTAAGGTTTTCGAGATATTCGAGAGCTACCAGACTTCCATCGATATGATTTGTACTTCAGAAGTGGGTGTGTCCGTATCTATCGATAATGTGAAGCATCTCAATGAAATTCTGGATGACTTGAAGAAGTATGGCACAGTGACGGTGGACAAGGACATGTGCATCATCTGCGTGGTGGGCGACCTCGAATGGGAAAACGTCGGTTTCGAAGCCAAGGCATTGGATGCCATGCGCGACATACCGGTACGTATGATTTCTTTCGGTGGTAGCAACTATAATATTTCTTTCCTCATCCGCGAGTGCGACAAGAAGGCAGCGTTGCAGTCACTCAGTGATGCGCTGTTCAATGAGGAATAACTCTTGATATTTTTCAGACGCAGATTACACAGATGACGCAGATTCTTTTTGCTTCCTATTTGTGTAATCTGCGTCATCTGCGTCTGAAAAATTATTTGTAGACACCTCTTTCATCTTCCTTTTTTTAAACTAAACAAAGATTACGATTATTATATGAAAGGAACATTCCCTATCCATAAATTCCGCGAATTGCGTACTCCCTTCTATTACTACGACACAAAGGTCTTGCGCGACACACTTTCGTGCATCCGTACGGAAGCTGCCCGATATGGCAACTATTCGGTGCATTATGCTGTGAAGGCCAATGCCAATCCCAAGGTGCTTGCCATTATCCGCGAGAACGGCTTGGGTGCCGACTGTGTAAGTGGCGGTGAAATCCGTGCAGCCATCAAGGCAGGTTTTCCCACTGGCAAGATTGTTTTTGCAGGGGTGGGCAAGGCTGATTGGGAAATCAATCTGGGGCTGGATTATGACATTTTCTGCTTTAATGTGGAGTCTGTCCCCGAGCTGGAGATTATCAACGAGCTGGCTGCCGCTAAAGGTAAGGTGGCCAATGTGGCTTTCCGTATCAATCCCAATGTAGGTGCCCATACCCATGCCAATATTACCACTGGGCTGGCCGAAAACAAGTTTGGTATCAGCATGCAGGATATGGACCATGTGATAGACATTGCGCAGAATATGAAGAACCTGAGATTCATCGGACTGCATTTCCACATCGGTTCCCAAATATTGGATATGGGCGATTTCGTGGCTTTGTGTAACCGCGTCAACGAATTGCAGGATAAGCTGGAAGCTCGCCATATCCGCATCGAGCACGTCAATGTGGGGGGCGGACTCGGCATTGACTACGGTCACCCCAACCGTCAGCCGATACCCGACTTCAAAAGCTACTTCGAGACTTACAACAGCCATCTGAAACTCCGTCCCCACCAGACGCTCCACTTCGAGCTGGGACGTGCGGTAGTGGGACAATGCGGTTCATTGATTTCGCAGGTGCTTTATGTGAAGCAGGGCACCAACAAGCAGTTTGCCATTCTGGATGCCGGCATGACGGATTTGATTCGTCCGGCACTCTACCAAGCGTTCCATAAGATAGAGAATATCACTTCGGATGCGCCGGTTCAGGCTTATGATGTCGTAGGGCCCATCTGTGAGTCTTCTGATGTATTCGGTAAGGCTATTGATTTGAATGGGGTGAAGCGTGGCGACCTTATCGCCCTCCGTTCGGCAGGGGCTTATGGCGAAATTATGGCTTCGGGCTATAACTGCCGTGAGCTGCCTCAAGGATATACGTCGGACGAGCTGGTATAGAGAGGCTGGAGATGCGTTGCATGAATGGCGAAGCATTTATTATACCAAGGCTTCTGTTTTTATATAAAAAATGTTATTGCGTGAACAACTTTTAAGGTTTCTTGTTACTTTTGTAATGATTTCAATTTAAATAAATACGATTATGATTACAGAAAAATTACAGAATGCAATTAATGAGCAGATTACGGCTGAGATGTGGTCTTCCAACCTTTATCTGGCAATGTCTTTCTATATGGAGAAAGAAGGTTATAACGGCATGGCTTCCTGGTTGAAGAAGCAGGCTTCTGAAGAAAAAGCTCATGCTTGTGAAATGGCTTCTTATATCATCAAGCGTGGCGGTAAGGCCAAACTGGACAAGATTGATGTTGTTCCCAATGACTTCGGTACTCCACTGGAAGTGTTCGAGCAGGTAGCCCAGCACGAACGCCGTGTTTCCAAAATGATTGATGAATTGGTAGATGTTGCCTCTGCCGAAAAAGATAAGGCTACACAAGACTTCCTTTGGGGATTCGTGCGCGAGCAGGTAGAAGAAGAAGCTACTGCCGACGGCATTGTAGATATGATAAAGAAAGCCGGTGATGCCGGAATCTTCTTCGTTGACTCAAAACTGGGAGAACGTAGATAAGAGAGAAACTAAAAAAAATCCCGCGGCTAATTTTAGTCGCGGGATTTTTTTTAGTTATGAGTTATAAGTTGTGAGTTATTTGTTGATGAAGGGCTTATATCCGCAAGGGAAAGCACAAGCAAATAACTTATAACTCATCACTCATTTCAGCACTCCCAGCTCTTTCCCCACCTTAATAAATGCAGCGATACATTTGTCCAGATGCTCCTTTTCGTGTCCGGCAGAGATTTGTACGCGGATGCGTGCCTGGTCTTTGGGCACTACGGGGTAGTAGAAGCCGGTGACGTAGATGCCTTCTTCCTGCATGCGGGTGGCATAAATCTGGGAGAGTTTGGCATCATACAGCATGACGGCGCAGATGGCGCTTTGTGTCGGCTTGATGTCGAAACCGGCGGCGGTCATCTTGTCGCGGAAGTAGTTCACGTTTTCCAGCAGTTTGTCATGCAGGGCATTGCTCTCTTTGAGCATCTTGAATACCTCGAGGCTGGCGCCGATGATGCCCGGAGCCAATGAGTTGGAGAAGAGGTACGGACGGCTGCGTTGGCGCAGCAGGTCGATGATTTCCTTGCGTCCGGTAGTGAATCCTCCCAAAGCGCCGCCAAAGGCTTTGCCCAAGGTTCCGGTATAGATGTCCACGCGTCCGTAGGTGCCGTATTGTTCGCTTACGCCGTGTCCCGTAGGGCCTACCACGCCGGCGGAGTGTGATTCGTCCACCATGACCAGCGCGTCGTATTTCTCGGCAAGGTCGCAAATCCGGTCCATCGGGGCAACGTTGCCGTCCATGGAAAATACCCCGTCTGTAACCACGATACGGAAACGCTGTGCCTGGGCTTCCTGCAGGCATCTTTCCAGGTCGGTCATGTCGGCATTGGCGTAGCGATAGCGTTTGGCTTTGCAGAGGCGTACGCCGTCAATGATGGAAGCATGGTTCAGGGAGTCCGAGATGATGGCGTCTTCCTCGGTGAAGAGGGGCTCGAACACACCGCCATTGGCGTCGAAACAAGCGGCGTAGAGAATGGTGTCTTCAGTCTTGAAGTAGTCGGAGATGGCTGCTTCCAGTTCCTTGTGGATGTCCTGCGTTCCGCAGATGAAGCGTACGGACGACATGCCGTATCCGCGGCGTTCCATAATCTGCTGGGCGGCGGCAATCAGCCGCGGGTGGTTGGACAGTCCCAGGTAATTGTTGGCACAGAAGTTCAGCACCTCTTTGCCTTTTACGCTGATGGCAGCTTGTTGTGCACTCTCAATCAGTCGCTCTTCCTTGTAGAGTCCGGCTTCTTTTATTTCAGCAAGTGTCTTGCTGAGATGGTCTTTCATTTTACCGTACATAGCATTTTATTTTTTAGGTAATACGTTGTCATTACATTTCCCACAAAGAACATCATTTTTCTTGGAATAAACAATATCAATATGGCAGAAATATGAAAAAAAAGTATGTATATTTGCACCATATATAATAACGAAACCTTATAAATAACTCGTATGAAGAATATTTTGGTAATTGGAGCTACCGGACAGATTGGGTCGGAACTCACGCTGGAGTTGCGCAAACGTTATGGCGATGACCATGTTGTGGCAGGATACATTCCGAGTGCTATGCCCAAGGGAGAATTGAAAGCATCCGGCCCTTCGGCCATTGCCGACGTGACAGACCGTCAGTCCATCGAGGTGGTGGCACGTCAGTTCAAGATTGATACTATCTACAACCTGGCTGCCTTGCTCTCGGTAGTTGCCGAAAGCCGTCCGGCCATGGCTTGGAAAATCGGTATCGACGGGTTGTGGAATGTACTGGAAGTGGCACGTGAGTACAATTGTGCCGTGTTTACTCCGAGTTCCATCGGTTCGTTCGGCGAAGCTACGCCTCATGTGAAGACACCGCAGGACACTATCCAGCGTCCGCGTACCATGTATGGGGTGACAAAAGTGACGACTGAATTGTTGAGTGACTATTACTATACAAAATATGGTGTGGATACACGCTCGGTACGTTTTCCGGGAATCATTTCGAACGTGACCCCTCCGGGTGGCGGCACTACGGACTATGCGGTGGATATTTTCTACTCTGCCGTGAAGGGAGAAAAATTCGTATGTCCGGTGAAGGCCGGCACGTATATGGATATGATGTATATGCCCGACGCACTGAACGCGGCCATCTCGCTGATGGAAGCGGCACCGGCAAGGCTGAAGCACCGCAACGCTTTCAACATCGCCTCCATGAGTTTTGACCCGGAACAGATTTATCAGGAAATTAAGAAGCATATGCCTGATTTTGAGATGGCATACGAGATTGATCCGCTGAAGCAGGCCATTGCCGACAGCTGGCCCGACTCTCTGGATGACTCTTGTGCACGCGAGGAATGGGACTGGATGCCGCAGTACGACCTGGAGTCCATGACCGTAGACATGCTTGAGAAATTAAGAGCTAAATTAAACAAGTGACCGTAAGCGGTCCGTAAAGAATGAAAAAACTTTTATTGGGATTTTTGTTGTTCACCTTTTTGATTTCGTGCGGAAACAAAAAGGCGAAAATGGATCCCTTTGCTACCATTACGGAAATGGTGGATTCGGCCGGTCACAAGGCCGATACGCTGCTGGAAGCAGAAGTGAAGGAAGAACCGAAGCCGATGGAGGCAGACGAGCTGTTTGATGATTTTATCTTCAATTATGCTTCGGATGATGCCCTGCAAAGGCAGAGGACGGTATTTCCTTTGCCCTATTACAATCGTGACACGCCGTCAAAGATAGAGGAAGAGTTTTGGAAGCATGATTATCTGTTTACCAAGCAGAACTATTACACCTTGCTTTTTGATAAGGAAGAGGATATGGACATGGTGGGCGATACTACGCTGACATCGGTGCAAGTGGAGTGGATTTTCTTGAAAACGCGTATGGTGAAGCGTTATTATTTTGAGCGGAAGCGGGGAATGTGGATGCTTGAGGCCATTAACCTGCGCGAGATGGAGAAAGGTGAAAATGAGGACTTCGTGGAATTCTATACCCGTTTTGTGACGGACAGTGTCTATCAGAGCAAGCATATCAGGCATCCGCTACAATTCATCACCATAGACCCTGATGACGAGTTTTCTATTCTGGAAACTACTTTGGATGTGGACCAGTGGTATGCCTTTCGTCCGGTAATGCCTACTGACAGATTGTCTAATATCAATTACGGACAGAAGAATGAGGACTTGTCGGATACCAAAATACTGAAGGTAAATGGCATAGGCAACGGATACTCCAATATCTTCTATTTCCGCAAACGCAGTAAGGGATGGGAGCTGTACAAATATGAAGACACGAGCATTTAAAATAAAGGAGGAAAGGTTTGAGGAAGATACCCAATACATTTGGAATTGACGTTACTGCTGCAAGATTTCTGGAATACGGTTCGGAGGATGAACTGCGGGGGCTGATTGCAGCAGGACAGGTCGTTGCGCCCTGGCTGCATATCGGTGGAGGGAGCAACCTGCTCTTTATTAAGGATTATGAAGGCACGGTACTGCATTCACGTATCGGTGGCCTGGAGGTGACGTCAGAGGATGAGGAGCACGTGTCGGTGCGTGTGGGCGCCGGTGTGGTATGGGACGATTTTGTGGCCTACTGTGTGGAGCGGCATTGGTATGGTGCCGAGAACCTTTCGCTGATACCGGGTGAGGTGGGGGCGAGCGCAGTACAGAATATCGGTGCCTATGGTGTGGAAGTAAAGGACCTGATAACATCCGTGGAAACCATAAACATGGCAAGGGAGAAGCGTATCTACGGGGTGGACGAATGCGGCTACTCCTACAGAAAGAGCTTGTTTAAGCAACCGGAGATGAAGACCGTGTTTGTGACTTACGTGAACTTCTGCCTGGGTAAACGGGAACATTATACATTGGATTACGGTACTATCCGGCAGGAGCTGGAGAAATATCCGGTGCTGAATCTGGAAATTTTGCGCCGCGTGATTATAGACATCCGTCAAAGCAAGTTGCCCGACCCGAAGGTGCTGGGCAATGCGGGTAGTTTTTTTATGAACCCCATCGTGCCGCGTCGGCAGTTCGAGTCTTTGCAACGGGAATATCCGGACATGCCCCACTATGATGTGGATGCCGGTCGGGTAAAGATACCGGCTGCCTGGATGATAGACCGGTGTGGTATGGGACGATTTTGTGGCCTACTGTGTGGAGCGGCATTGGTATGGTGCCGAGAACCTTTCGCTGATACCGGGTGAGGTGGGGGCGAGCGCAGTACAGAATATCGGTGCCTATGGTGTGGAAGTAAAGGACCTGATAACATCCGTGGAAACCATAAACATGGCAAGGGAGAAGCGTATCTACGGGGTGGACGAATGCGGCTACTCCTACAGAAAGAGCTTGTTTAAGCAACCGGAGATGAAGACCGTGTTTGTGACTTACGTGAACTTCTGCCTGGGTAAACGGGAACATTATACATTGGATTACGGTACTATCCGGCAGGAGCTGGAGAAATATCCGGTGCTGAATCTGGAAATTTTGCGCCGCGTGATTATAGACATCCGTCAAAGCAAGTTGCCCGACCCGAAGGTGCTGGGCAATGCGGGTAGTTTTTTTATGAACCCCATCGTGCCGCGTCGGCAGTTCGAGTCTTTGCAACGGGAATATCCGGACATGCCCCACTATGATGTGGATGCCGGTCGGGTAAAGATACCGGCTGCCTGGATGATAGACCGGTGTGGCTGGAAAGGCAAGGCGCTGGGGCCTGCTGCGGTGCACGGCCGGCAGGCGTTGGTGCTGGTGAACTCGGGTGGTGCCACGGGAGCGGATATTGTCGCTCTTTCGGATGCCGTGCGGGCTTCTGTCCGCGAGAAATTCGGCATTGATATTCACCCGGAAGTTTGTTTGATAAAATAGTAAGAGAGTTTTGACACACCCAAACATTGTTGTATATAACCTGATTTTAGAAATTTATTTGATTTAGTCAATGGGAAAACTCAGAATATTAGGAAGTGGAACTTCGACCGGTGTGCCTGAGATAGGCTGTACTTGTCCGGTCTGCACTTCCACTGACCCGCGGGACAACCGCTTGCGTGCGTCATCCCTGCTGCATACGGATGATGCGGTGATATTGATAGATTGTGGTCCTGACTTCAGGGAACAGATGCTGCGTGCTTCTTCTTTTGAGAAGATAGACGGCGTACTGGTGACACACGAACACTATGACCATGTGGGTGGTCTGGATGATTTGCGCCCGTTCGGTCGTTTTGCCGATATTCCTATCTATTCCGATGCCTACACTGCTGCCCATCTGCGGGCAAGGATGCCTTACTGCTTTGTCGATAAGGTATATCCGGGAGTTCCGCGTATCTATCTGCAGGAAGTGGAGGCGGGGCAGGTGTTCCACATCAACCGGACGGAAGTGCTGCCTTTACGGGTGATGCACGGCAGGCTTCCCATCCTGGGCTACCGCATTGGCGGCCGGCTGGGATATATCACGGATATGCACATGATGCCTGAGGAATCTTATGAACAATTGAAGGGCTTGGACGTTTTGGTAATGAATGCTTTACGGCCAAAGCCGCATCCTACGCACCAGAGTATTTCGGAGGCGTTGGAGGCTGCCGGACGTATTGGTGCCAAAGAGACCTATTTCATCCATATGAGCCATCATGCAGGGCTTCATGCCGATATCGAAAAGCAGCTGCCACCCCATGTACACTTTGCCTACGATGGACTTGAAATAGATTTCTAAACTTTTTGAAACATTTGTTTTGTTTTATTAGTAGAAAATGCTATTTTTGCCAAAAGTTGATGAATAAATGCCATGAAACTCCGACTCCTCATACAGATAGCTGTCGTTGTGTCCATAGTGCTGCTATGTACCGGTTTTGGTGTGTATTCTTTCCTGCGGTTGAATTCGGTGGAGAACCGGCAGGATTTCAATCTTTATACTTTGGTGCCGCAAGATGCCACAGCCATACTCGAAACCGACCGTATGGCAGACCTCGTGGAGGATATCAATGAACTGAATTGCAGCAAAGACAATCATTTTCTATACGTATCGGAGCTTTTTGTTTACTTGAAGAAGTATTTGTATACTTTGGTGGAGGATACTCCGCATGGACTGAGTAAACAGATGAACAAGATGCTGATTAGCTTTCACGAGCCGGATACACCGATGAACCAAGTATTGTATTGCAGTTTGGGTTCGGGTGATTATGAGTTGGTGGAATCTTTTGTGGAGAAGTACTGCTCCAGTTCGTTTCCTTCCAAGTATTTCGATTACAAGGGAGAGGAGATACGTATCTATCCCATGGCAGACGGTCGTTTCCTGGCTGCCTACTTCACTCCCGATTTTCTGGTTGTAAGTTTCCAGAAGCGTTTGATAGAACATGTGATTGATGCGCGGCGCAGCAAAAAGTCCCTGATGAACCTCCCTTCTTTCCGCACTATGTACGCGGGCAAGCAGAGTAACGTGGCTGCCACGGTCTATGTGCGTATGAAAGGAGTGGATATGGGGAAGCCTACGGACGGTATCCGTTCGCAGACGCAGCTGGGCAGTTGGGCGGAGTTTGACATGAAGTTCAATGAAGATGCCATTTATTGCTCCGGCATCAGCCATGGGTCGGATTCCACACAGACGTTTATCAATGCCTTGCGGGTGCAGCAGCCGGTAGAGGACGGATTTTCCGGGGCTCTGCTTCCGTCTTCCACTTTCTTTTACGATCGCTGGGCAATGTCTGACAGAAATTCCTGGTTTGGCTTTACTGCCAGTCAGGAGTATGCCAAGGCCACCTATTCAGACTATATCAAGCAGCGCGACGAGGAGTGGATTGCTTACTTGAATGAGCATGCGGGCGAGAGCGTGATGTCTTGCTTGTTCCAGTCTAAAGACACGTTGGACAAGCTGCCTTGCGCCGTGATGTGTATCCCTCTCAAGGATGAACTGGCAGCGGAACGCCGCTTGCAGTCTCTGCTTTACAGTACCCCCAAGGAAGAGGACGCTCCGCTTATGCCGAAGGTGGTTTCAAATAATTCGTTGTATCCCAAAGCAAGGAAGTTCCCTAAATATGTGTTGCCCCGTAACACGCTGCTCACCCAGCTGACGGGCATCACGGAGTCTGCCCTTTATACCTTTGCCTGTTTCTATCGGGGTAGTCTGTTGCTGGCTCCCGATGCACTGAGCCTTTCGGCCTATATTGAGGCGGTGGAGAGTGGAGATGTGTTAGACGGAACACCGGTGTACGAAGAGGGTATAGGCAGTCTTTCACCCATATATAATTTTGTGATGATGGTGGATATGGAGATGATGCTGAGCCAGCCTGAAACGTATGTGCGTCTGATACCGAACTTCTTCTTCCGTCAATCCAACTTCTTCCGTCATTTCATGCTTGCAGTACAATTCACTTGTACAGAAGGGGTGGTTTATCCGAATATCGTATTGCTTTATAAAGGGTGATTAATCGGTCATTCTGTAGAGTGCTGAGGGAAAATAAGCACGAGGAAAGTCAAAATACACACTCACCACAGATTGCACAGATTAAAACAGCTAAAAAATCTTGATTATCAAAATTCTAGAATGAACTGTGTTAATCTGTGCAATCTGTGGTGAATTATAACATATTCTTAGAACGGCAGGTCATCCTTTGCATCCCCTGCGAGGAATTCCGGTGCGGCAGTGGGAGCCGGCGGCGGAACGGGAGCGCCCGGAGCGGGTGCGGCAGTGCTTACGCGTTCTACCTTCCATGCGCGAATACTGTTGAACCAACGGTCTTGCCATTGGCGTGCGTCTACATCAAAAGATACTGTCAGCTCTTCGCCCATCTGAATATTGAACTGTTCGATTTTGTCCGCTCCAAATACGTCAAAACACATTTTGCGCGGATATTGGCCATGGTCTTCAATCACATATTCTTGTGATTTCCATTCGTTACCTGACTTGGAAACTCCGCCTCTGGGCTGGAGTATAGCGATGATTTTTCCTGTAAATTCCATTGTTTTCTTTTTAAATGATGCGGCGAAGTTACAATTTTTTAGGAATATGAGACGAATATTCGGCTGTTTTTTCTTGCTATTTCTTTGTCGTAGGGAATTCTTTTTTTAACTTTGTCCGTCAGTTTGAAAAAGATAAAAACGGTTTCTAAGACGTTAGCAAAATAAAAAACTTAAATATACAGAAGATATGAAATTTATCGTTTCGAGTACTGCGCTCTCCAGTCATTTGCAGGCTATCAGCCGTGTGATTAATTCGAAGAATGCGTTGCCTATTTTGGATTGTTTCCTCTTTGAACTGCAAGACGGAACCTTGTCTGCAACTGTTTCCGACAGTGAAACGACGATGGTCACTACGGTCGAAGTGAATGAAAGTGATATGGACGGCCGTTTTGCCGTCACAGCCAAAACCCTTTTGGACGCTTTGAAGGAAATTCCCGAACAACCGTTGACTTTTGAAATCAATACGGATTCCCTTGAAATCACGGTACAGTATCAGAACGGTAAATACAGCCTGATGGGGCAGAATGCGGACGAGTTCCCGCAGTCTGCCATGTTGGGTGACAATGCCGTACGTGTGGAAATGGATGCACAAGTGTTGCTGGGTGGTATCAACCGTGCCGTGTTTGCTACGGCTGATGACGAGCTTCGTCCCGTGATGAACGGTATCTATTTCGATATCACAACGGAGGACATCACGATGGTGGCATCAGACGGTCATAAGCTGGTGCGCTGCAAGACACTGGCCGCCAAAGGTAACGAACGTGCCGCCTTTATCCTGCCCAAGAAGCCGGCTTCGCTGATGAAGAATCTGCTGCCGAAAGAGCAAGGCATGGTGACTATCGAGTTCGACGAACGCAACGCTGTGTTCACACTGGAAAGCTACCGCATGGTGTGCCGTCTTATCGAAGGTCGCTATCCCAACTACAACTCTGTGATTCCGCAGAACAACCCTTATAAAGTGACGGTAGACCGCCTGCAACTGCTCGGTGCTTTGCGCCGCGTGTCCATCTTCTCTTCGCAGGCAAGCAGCCTTATCAAGCTCCGTATGCAGGAGAATCTGATTGTCATCTCCGCACAGGACATCGACTTCTCTACATCGGCCGAAGAAACACTGGTTTGCCAATATGCGGGCAATCCGATGAGCATCGGTTTCAAGTCCACTTTCCTGATTGACATTCTGAATAACATTTCTGCCGATGAAATCGTTATCGAACTGGCAGATCCTTCACGTGCAGGTGTCATTATTCCGGTAGAGCAGGAAGAGAACGAAGACTTGCTGATGCTGCTGATGCCGATGATGCTGAATGACTGATGAATATTAGCAATCGGATTATGAGCTACGAGCTACAAGTGGCTGCGCAATTATGCCGCACGGTACTTGTAGCTCGTGGCTTGTAAGTTAAACTTATAATTTATAGCTCATAGCCAGAGCTTATAAAACGAAAAAACAATGAAATTGAATCTGAAAAATCCGATAGTCTTTTTTGATTTGGAGACTACGGGTACCAATATCAACTCAGACCGAATTGTCGAAATTTGTTACCTCAAGGTATATCCCAACGGGAATGAGGAGTCCAAAACCATGCGTATCAACCCCGAAATGCCCATTCCTGCCGAAGCATCTGCCGTTCATGGCATCTACGATGCCGATATAGCCGACTGCCCCACATTCAAGGAAGTGGCGCGCAACATTGCCAATGACATTGAAGGATGCGACTTGGCGGGCTTCAACTCCAACCGTTTTGATATCCCCGTCCTGGCGGAAGAGTTCCTTCGTGCCGGTGTGGACATTGACATGAGCCGCCGCAAGTTTGTGGACGTGCAGGTCATTTTCCACAAGATGGAGCAACGCACGCTGTCTGCTGCCTATAAATTCTATTGCGGCAAGAATCTGGAAGACGCCCATACGGCAGAGGCTGATACACGTGCCACTTACGAGGTGCTGATGTCTCAGTTGGACCGCTATCCGGAGTTGCAGAATGACGTGGCTTTCCTTGCCGACTATTCCAGCTTCAACAAGAATGTGGACTTTGCCGGCCGTATGGTCTACGACGATAAAGGTGTGGAAGTATTCAATTTTGGCAAGTACAAAGGCATGTCGGTATCCGATGTCTTGAAGCGCGACCCCGGCTATTACAGCTGGATTCTGAACAGTGATTTTACCCTGAATACCAAAGCCACGCTGACCAAGATACGTCTGCGTGAAATGACTCAGAAATAAATGGCAAATATACTGAAAGGGAAGAAAATAGTATTGGGCATTACGGGCAGCATTGCCGCCTATAAAGCATGCTATATTATTCGCGGACTGATTAAGCGTGGTGCAGAGGTGCAGGTGGTCATTACGCCTGCCGGAAAAGAATTTATTACCCCTATCACGCTCTCTGCCCTGACCAGCAAACCGGTTATCAGTGAGTTCTTTGCCCAACGCGATGGCACCTGGAACAGCCATGTGGACCTCGGTCTGTGGGCAGATGCCATGCTGATAGCTCCGGCTACGGCTTCCACCATCGGCAAGATGGCGAATGGCGTGGCAGACAATATGCTGATTACCACCTATCTCTCCGCCAAAGCTCCGGTGTTTGTGGCGCCTGCCATGGACCTGGACATGTATGCTCATCCTTCCACCCAAAAGAATCTGGATACACTCCGCTCTTATGGAAACCACATCATAGAACCTGCTACGGGAGAACTCGCCAGTCATCTGGTGGGGAAAGGCCGTATGGAGGAGCCGGAGAATATCATCCGCCATCTGGAAATGTACTTTGCTGCCAAAGAGGGCGACCTGGTGGGCAAGACAGTGATGATAACCGCAGGACCTACTTATGAGAAGATAGACCCGGTGCGCTTCATCGGCAACTATTCTTCCGGCAAGATGGGACTTGCCCTGGCAGATGAATGTACCGCCAGAGGGGCCAAGGTGATACTGATTGCCGGTCCGGTGCAGCAAGGCACTTACTTCCCGATGCACCAGTACCATGCGGTAGAGTCGGCGCAGGAGATGTTCGAGGTTGCATCCGCCGCCTTTGTCCATGCCGATGCCGCCATCTTGACGGCTGCCGTGGCAGACTACACCCCCGAACAAGTGGCGGATGAGAAAATCAAGCGCGAAAAGACCGGGGAGATGAGTTTGAACTTGAAACCTACCCGCGACATAGCCGCTTTCTTAGGCAATCTGAAGAACGATACAGAGCACCAACGGCGCCTCCTCATAGGCTTTGCCCTTGAGACTCATAACGAGCAGATGAATGCGGAAGACAAGCTCAACCGCAAGAATCTGGACTTCATCGTGCTGAACTCCCTGAACGACAAGGGAGCCGGTTTTCGTTGCGATACCAATAAAATCAGTATCATAGACCACCAGGGAAAGACGGACTACCCCTTGAAGTCCAAAGCCGAAGTGGCTGCCGACATCGTAGACCGTCTGGTGAAAGATTTAAATAGTAAATAGTAAATCGTAAATCGTCAATATCCTTATGTTGCGTTCGCTTTACATACAGAATTATGCGCTTATTGAAAAGCTCGATATCAGCTTCAGCAGCGGTTTCTCGGTGATAACGGGTGAGACCGGTGCTGGAAAATCCATTATTCTGGGTGCCATCGGTCTGCTGCTGGGACAGCGTGCCGATGTGAAAGCCATTCGTGTAGGAGCTTCGAAGTGCATTATCGAGGCCCGTTTTGATATTTCCGCTTACGGTATGCAGCCTTTCTTTGAGGAGAATGAGTTGGAGTACGAGGAAGAATGCATCCTGCGCCGCGAGGTGTCCGCTTCGGGCAAGAGCCGGGCATTCATCAATGACACGCCTGCTTCATTGGTTCAGATGAAGGAGTTGGGAGAACAGCTGATTGACGTGCATTCCCAGCATCAGAACCTATTGCTGAACAAGGAAGGATTTCAGTTGAATGTACTGGACATCTTGTCGCATAACGAAGAGGCCTTGTCTGCTTACCAGCATATCTTCGGAGCATGGAAGCAGGCACAGCAGGATTTGGAGGCCCTTGTTGCCCGTGCCAATCAGGATAAGTCGGACGAAGACTATATCCGTTTCCAACTGGAACAGTTGGAAGAGGCACACTTGTCTGCCGGTGAGCAGGAGGAGCTGGAGCAAGAGGCAGATACGCTGAGCCATGCGGAAGAGATAAAGGCCGGACTCTATCGGGTAGGGCAGACGCTCTACTCGGACGAAGGAGGCTTGTTGTCCGGGCTGAAGGAATGCCTGAATACGATGCTCGGCCTGCAGAGGGTTTATCCGGTTGCCGGGGAACTTGCCGAACGCATGGAAAGCACTTATATCGAGTTGAAGGATATTTCGCAGGAAGTGTCGGGTAAGGAGGATGAAATAGAGTTCAACCCCGAACGTCTGGATGAAGTGAACGAACGTCTGAACTTGATTTATACGCTCCAACAGAAGCACCGCGTTTCCACTGTCGGTGAACTTCTGGCGTTGACGGATGAATACGCCGCCAAACTCTCCGCTATCACTTCGTCCGACGAGCACATCGAGGAACTGAAAGCGCGTTGCGACGCTTTATATAATAAGGTGAAAAAGCAGGCTGCCGTCCTCACCAAGGCGCGTACTGCCGCTGCCCGTGAAGTGGAGAAGCAGATGGCTGCGCGGCTGGTTCCGTTGGGCATGCCCAATGTCCGTTTCCAGGTAGAGATAGGTGCCCGCAAAGAGCCGGGCATACACGGGGCGGATACTGTGAACTTCTTGTTTTCCGCGAATAAGAACGGGGCATTGCAAAGCGTCTCCTCCGTTGCTTCGGGTGGTGAAATAGCCCGCGTCATGCTCTCCATCAAAGCAATGATAGCCGGTGCCGTCAAGCTTCCTACCATTGTATTCGACGAAATAGATACCGGAGTCTCCGGCGAGATAGCCGACCGCATGGCGGATATCATGCAGGAGATGGGCGAGCAGGACCGCCAGGTAATCAGTATCACCCATCTGCCCCAGATTGCTGCCCGCGGATGCGCCCATTATAAGGTGTACAAGCAGGACAACGAGACGGAAACAAACAGTCACATCCGTCGTCTGACCGACGATGAACGTGTGGAAGAAATAGCCCATATGCTGAGTGGTGCTAAGCTGACCGAAGCCGCACTGAACAATGCCAGAGCATTGCTGGAAGTATCAAATAGTAAATAGTAAATCGTCAAATAGTAAATACCCATATATGGTTGATAACAGTGAAATGATTTTCGGCGTTCGTGCCGTGATAGAAGCCATTCAGGCAGGAAAAGAGATAGACAAGATATTGGTAAAGAAGGACATTCAGAGTGATTTGTCAAAAGAGCTGTTCGCTGTCTTGAAAGGGACTTTGATACCGGTACAGCGCGTTCCGGTGGAACGCATCAACCGCGTGACGCGGAAGAATCACCAGGGAGTAATTGCCTTCATCTCTTCAGTCACTTACCAGAAGACGGAGGACTTGGTACCTTTCCTTTTCGAGCAGGGCAAGAATCCTCTGTTTGTGATGCTCGACGGCATCACGGATGTCCGCAATTTCGGTGCCATTGCCCGTACTTGCGAGTGTGCGGCGGTAGATGCCGTGATTATCCCTGCACGGAACAGTGTATCAGTCAACGCAGACGCCATGAAAACCTCGGCAGGAGCCTTGCACACTTTGCCCGTTTGCCGCGAACACAGCTTGAAAGAGACCCTGCAATTCCTCAAGAATAGTGGTTTCCATATCGTGGCAGCCACGGAGAAAGGCGATTACGACTATACCAAAGCCGACTATACCGGTCCGATGTGCATCATTATGGGTGCCGAAGACAAGGGGGTGTCCTATGACAACCTGGCGTTGTGTGACGAGTGGGTGAAGATTCCCATGTTGGGAACCATCGAGTCCCTCAATGTTTCCGTTGCAGCCGGCATTTTGATTTATGAAGCGGTAAAACAAAGAACCAACTAAGATATGAAAAAGAAATTGCTGTTGATGCTCACTCTCTGTTTATTGGCTCAGTGGAGTGTGGCACAAGCCCCGAAGTGGGTAGACAAAGCCAAACGTGCCGTTTTTTCGGTGGTGACCTACGACCAGAACGATAAGATACTGAATACTGGAAACGGCTTTTTTGTCACTGAAGATGGCGTTGCGCTTTCTGACTACACCTTGTTCAAAGGTGCCCAGCGCGCCGTTGTGATGAGCTCGGACGGGACACAGATGCCGGTGGAGGCCATTATGGGGGCCGATGACATGTACGATGTTGTCAAGTTCCGTGTCGGTATCCCCGGAAAGAAAGTCACGGCACTCACTTTGGCTGCTGTGGCTCCGGCTGCCGGTGCGGATGTATATCTGCTGCCTTATTCCACCCAGAAAGACCGTTCCTACACTGCCGGGAAAGTAAAGGAAGCTGATAAGATTTCCGGCAACTATTCCTATTATACGCTCGATATGCGTCTGAAGGACAAGATGGTGAGTTGTCCGCTGATGACTGTGGACGGGCAGGTCTTCGGCCTTGCGCAGAAGTCCTCCGGACAAGACACGGCTACCATCTGCTATGCTATTGATGCCAATTTCGCCATGTCGCAGAATATCTCCGCATTGTCTTATGGAGATATGTCATTGAAGGGCATCGGTATCAAGAAGGCATTGCCCGATACCGAAGAGCAGGCTTTGGTATTCCTCTACATGGCTTCTTCCCAACTGTCTCCGGAGAAGTATATGGAGACTCTGAATGATTTCATTGCACAATATCCTGCCAGTGCCGACGGTTATCTGCGCCGTGCTTCCCAGCATCTGTTCATGTCCCGTGAAGATGTTTCCATGGATAAGGTTGCCGCAGATATGGATAAGGCTTTGGAGGTTGCTGCAAAGAAAGATGATGTGTATTACAACCGGGCCAAGATAATCTATAATTATGCATTGGGCAAGCCCGAGAAAGTTTATAAGGATTGGTCGCTCGACAAAGCTCTGGGCGAGGTACGGAAAGCGATAGCCATTGACGAGCTTCCGGTTTATGTCCAATTGGAGGGTGACATCCAGTTTGCCAAGCAGGACTATCCGTCGGCATTTACCAGCTATGATAAAGTGAACAAGACCATTCTGGCCTCTCCGGCTACCTTCTTCAGTGCCGCCAAGACCAAGGAATTGATGCAGGCGCCTGCCGAAGAGGTACTGGCTCTGATGGACAGCTGTGTGGCCCGCTTTACCCAGCCCTATACGGAGGAAGCTGCCCCTTACTTGCTGGAGCGTGCCCAAGCCCGCATGAATGCAGACCAGGCGCGTAATGCCATGTTGGATTATGACGCCTATTACAATGCCGTGAACGGTAAAGTGAACGACATGTTCTACTATTACCGTGAGCAGGCTGCCTTGAAGGCCAAGCAGTACCAGCGTGCGCTGGACGATATGGCGAAGGCCATCGAACTGAATCCGGAGGATTTGACCTACCGTGCCGAACTGGCAGTGGTGAATCTTCGCGTGGGACGTTACGAGGAGGCGTTGAATGTGCTGAAGACTGCCTTGGAGAAAGACCCTAACTATGCCGAGGCCTATCGTCTGATGGGTATCGCCCAGCTGCAGATGAAGAAGGATAAGGAAGCTTGTGCCAGCTTTGCCAAGGCAAAGGAATTGGGTGACCCCAATGTGGATGCTTTGATTGAGAAGCATTGCAAGTAAAGGGATGGGATAGAATAAAGGCTCTGCTTTCGCAAGCAGAGCCTCTGTTTTGGGGAACTCCCCCGTGTTAAATGAGTTAAGTCTAGGTATAACAGGTTATGAGTGAAATTACGTTGTTTTATTTATAAAATGCGTGGATTTCCGGAATACTGCATATACTTCGGATTTTTTTATTTCAAAAAAGGAAAATAGACTCGATTATTAATAAAAACAAACTTTGACAATCATGAAGAAAGTGATTTGCAGCCAGAAGGCACCGGGCGCCATAGGCCCTTATAGCCAGGCTATCGAAGCCGGCGGAATGGTATTTGTATCAGGTCAGTTGCCTATTGACGCAGCTACCGGAGTGATGGCTGAAGGTGCGGAAGCGCAAGCCCGCCAGTCCTTGGAGAATATAAAGCATATCCTGGAAGAGGCAGGTCTGAGCATGGCGAATATTGTGAAGACAACCGTTTTCCTGGCAGACATGTCCTTGTTCGCTGATATGAACAAGGTATATGCCACTTATTTTGACGGTGCTTTCCCGGCACGTTCGGCTGTGGCAGTGAAGGCGCTGCCCAAAGATGCCTTAGTAGAGATTGAGTGCATCGCGGTTCGCTAACAAGTCGGCCACAATGAAACTGCTGCCTCCCACGAAGATGAAATCTTCCGGGAGGCTTTTTTCTTGTGCAGCCCGCACGGCGGCAGGTACATCAGGATAGCAATGTCCTTCCAGACCTGCTGCTTCGGCAAGCTCCTGTAGTTCGCTTTCGGGCAATGCTCGCTTCACGCTGGCTTTGGTGAAGTAGTAGGTCGCTTCCCGGGGCAGCAGGGCCAGTACCCCCCGTATATCCTTGTCATTCACCATGCCTATGATGATGTGTAGCTGGCGGTAAGCCTGCTGTTTCAGTTGTTCTGTAATGTAGGTGATGCCTCCCACATTGTGGCCGGTGTCACAAATCAGGGTGGGCGAGTCCTGCAGTTTTTGCCAGCGTCCCATCAAGCCCGTCAGTTCCACCACACGGGCAAAGCCACTGCGCACTGCTTGTCCGTCCAGCCGGTAGCCGGCTTCTTTCAGTAGCGGGAGGGCGGTGAGGATGGTCCGGGCATTTTTCTGCTGGTAGAGTCCTTTCAGTTCGTATTCTATTCCGGGATAGTCTTCACGGTCATTCTCCTCGGCAAAGTAGATGGGAGCACCCGTTGTCTGTGCTTTTTCCAGAAATACCGGTTTCGTTTCGGGAGTGGTCTCGCCGATTACAACGGGGATACCGCTTTTGATGATTCCTGCCTTCTCTCCTGCGATTTTTGCTAAGGTGTCCCCCAGGAATTGGGTATGGTCAAAACTGATGTTGGTGATGATGCATACATCCGGACGGATGATATTGGTACAGTCCAGGCGTCCGCCTAGTCCCACCTCGATTACGGCTACATCCACCTTCTCATCGGCAAAGTAGCGGAAGGCCATGGCAGTGGTCAGCTCAAAGAAAGAGGGATGGAGGGGTTCGAAGAAGCCACGTTCCTGCTCTACAAAACGGATGACGTATTCCTCGGGTATAGGCTGTCCATTAATCCGGATGCGCTCCCGGAAATCCACCAGATGGGGCGAGGTATAGAGCCCGACCCTGTATCCTGCCTCTTGCAGTATGGCGGCAAGCGTATGCGAGCAGGAGCCCTTTCCATTGGTACCGGCCACATGAATGCTGCGGAAACTGCGGTGGGGATGTTCGAAGTGTGCGTCCAGGGTCAGAGTGTTTTCCAATCCTTCCTTGTATGCTGAGCCGCCCACTTGCTGAAACATGGGCACACTGTTATATAAGTAAGTTAAAGTGTCCTGATAATCCATCTTTTATAATATTTAACGGAGAAGCAATCCTTTCTCCCTATTAATTTGTTATCTTTAAAAGCGACAAAGATAATGCAGACCGAACGCAATCAAGCTTGCTTGAAATTGCTTGCAGTGTAGCTTATCTTAAGCTTATGCAAAGGTATTAACAATTTAAATCTAACGTGTATGGGAGCTAAGAAAAATTTTGTGATTGATACGAATGTGATTCTTCACGATTATAATTGTTTGAAGAATTTTCAAGAGAATGACATTTATCTTCCCATCGTAGTCCTTGAAGAACTGGACAAATTCAAGAAAGGTAATGAGCAGATTAATTTCAATGCGCGTGAGTTCGTCCGTGAGCTAGATTTGATTACCGATGACAATCTGTTCACCAAAGGGGCGCCATTGGGAGAGGGCTTGGGCCGTCTGTTTGTGGTGGCAGGCATGGTGGACTCTCCCCGGGTACGTGATTCCTTTCCCGAACGCATCCCCGACCATCAGATTCTGTCGGTAGTGGACTGGCTTTCCACCAAAAAGCCTAAAATGAAAACCATCCTTGTCACGAAAGACGTGAATCTGCGCATGAAGGCGCGTTCCATCGGTCTGCTGTGCGAAGACTACATCAATGATAAGGTAATCAATGTGGATATATTCGAAAAGTCGAATGAAGTGTTCGAGGGTATTGACCCTGCGCTGATAGACCGCATTTATTCTTCCAAAGAAGGACTGGACATCAACGAGTTTGATTTTAAGGACATCATTCGTCCTAATGAATGCTTTGTGCTGAAGAGTGACCGCAGCAGTGTGCTTGCACGTTATAATCCCTTTACCCATTCGATTTGCCGGGTCAACAAGACAAAGAACTATGGCATTGAACCGCGCAATGCTGAGCAGAGCTTTGCTTTTGAGGTGCTGAATGACCCGAACATCAAGCTGGTTGCCCTGACTGGTAAGGCGGGAACCGGCAAGACCCTGCTGGCACTGGCCGCTGCATTGGGAAAACTTACCGACTACAAGCAGATTCTTCTGGCACGTCCCATCGTAGCCCTATCCAATAAGGACCTTGGATTCCTTCCCGGTGATGCCAATGAGAAAGTGGCTCCTTACATGCAGCCTTTGTTTGATAATTTGAATGTAATCAAGCATCAGTTCGCTGCCAATTCCTCTGAAGTGAAACGCTTGGAGGATATGCAAAAAAGTGAACAATTGGTCATCGAGGCATTGGCCTTTATCCGCGGGCGCAGCTTGAGCGAAACCTACTGTATTATTGATGAAGCCCAGAACCTGACTCCACATGAGATTAAGACCATCATCACCCGTGCCGGTGAGGGCACGAAAATGGTGTTTACCGGTGATATTCAGCAGATAGACCAACCCTATCTGGACAGTCAGTCCAATGGACTTGTCTATATGATAGACCGTATGAGGGACCAGAACTTGTTTGCCCATGTCAATCTGGTGAAAGGAGAACGTAGCCAGTTGAGCGAGTTGGCAAGTAATCTGATGTAGCGGATATCGCATTTTCCGGGGTAAAACTATTTCTATCCCGCTTTCCGGCTGCTAAAACAGGGGAAGGCGGGATGGTTTCTTTATAGAGGATAGATAATTATTATAACATTTTTTTATCGATTTTTTGCCCGTTTTGACTAAAATAGTGTATCTTTGCCTCGCCTAAAACAAAACTGTCAAGCAAAATGAAGCGAAATTTTTTTCATCGGTATCTTTCCGCGAAAGTGCTTCCGATATGGACTATTCTATTAATTGACGTATTTATCATCGTCATATCCAGTCTGTTGGCCTATGCTCTCCGATATGATTTCAGAAGCATTTTTTTGGAATCCTCTACCATTGACAAGACCATTTTATGGACGGTTGTTGTCAACTTGATTTTCTTCCGTGTTTTCCGTACGTATTCCAATGTGTTGCGCTTTTCCTCCTTTGTGGATATCATGCGCATTTTTGTGTCATTGACGGTGTCGTATGCACTGCTGATGATAACGAGCGTCCTGACGGAAAGCTATTTGGAGTTTAACCTGGCTCCGGTCAGCGTGCTGTTCATGTCCTATATCATCAGCTTTGCCATGATGGCATGCTCCCGTGTGATTGTCAAGACTTTCTTCGAGGCGCTGAACTTCGACGGCACCCACAGTGCCAATGTGTTTATTTACGGTGCCAAGGAAGCCGGGGTCAACATTGCCAAGGCATTGCGTGTCAATCTGCGCAACCACTACCGTCTGCGCGGATTCATTGCGGACGAACCTGAGCTTATCAACAAGGTGATGATGGGTGTCAGGGTGTTCCCCAACGATGATACGCTGATTGATGTGCTGAACGACCGCGATGTGCAGACCATCATCATTTCTCCTGCCAAGATGGAGGAACTGAAGAAGTCCGACATGGCTGACCGCCTGCTGGTGCACAACATCAAACTGATGACCGCGCCTCCTTTGAGCGAGTGGAACGGTCAGGCGCTGAGCCGCACACAGTTGAAGGAAATTCAGATTGAGGACCTGCTTCAGCGCAATCCTATCGAGATAGATATCCATAAGGTTGCCTCTCATCTGGAGGGCAAGCGTGTGATGATTACAGGCGCCGCCGGCTCCATCGGCAGCGAAATCATGCGCCAGGTGGCTTCGTTCAATCCCTATAAGCTTATTTTAGTGGACCAGGCCGAGACTCCTCTGCACGACATCCGTCTGGAACTTCAGGACCGTTGGCGCGACATCGATGCTGAGACCATCATAGCCGACATCTCCAATGCCACGCGCATGGAGGATATCTTCAGGGAGTTCAAGCCCCAGTATATTTTCCATGCGGCCGCCTACAAGCATGTGCCGATGATGGAGGACAACGTTTCCGAGTCCATCCAGGTGAACGTATTCGGCACGCGCACCGTTGCCGATCTTGCCGTGAAATACGGTGCCGAGAAGTTTGTGATGATTTCTACGGACAAGGCTGTTAACCCTACAAACGTGATGGGCTGTTCCAAGCGTATTTGCGAGATTTATGTGCAGTCTCTTGCGAAGAAGTTGCAGAAGGAGGGAGGCCATGCCACTCAGTTCATCACTACGCGTTTCGGCAATGTGCTGGGTTCCAACGGTTCTGTCATTCCCCGTTTCCGCGACCAGATTCAGCGTGGCGGCCCGGTGACAGTGACCCATCCTGAGATAATCCGTTACTTCATGACCATTCCCGAAGCTTGCCGCCTTGTTCTTGAGGCCGGCAGTATGGGCAACGGCGGTGAAATCTATATCTTCGACATGGGTAAGCCGGTGAAGATTGTGGACCTTGCCAAGCGTATGATCAGCCTTTCCGGACGTACGGATGTGAAGATTGAATTTACCGGTCTCCGTCATGGCGAGAAGCTCTACGAGGAACTCTTGAATGTGAAGGAGCTTACAAAGCCCACCTATCATGAGAAGATTATGATTGCCACGGTGCGTGAGTATGACTATGACGAGGTGAAGGAGCGTATCCAGAAGCTGATTGATGTAAGTTACACCTATGACCAGATGAAAATTGTTGCTGCCATGAAGGATATTGTTCCGGAATTCGTGAGCAAGAATTCCTGCTTTGAGGCGCTGGATAAGAAGAAATAAAAAGATAGCGGTATAGTATAAAATGAAAGGGTGATAACGTCATTGTAGTGTTATCACCCTTTCAATTTTATTGTCTTCTTGTCAGCCTTTTGTCTCATTCATGTGAAGAGAAGTATTTCAAGAACTGTGTACGTTCGAAAGTATTGACTCCCTTCGGGTCGTTTACGTTCAGAATACCTTTGAACTGGCTGATGGTTTCCATACCTTTGCGGTCCATCCACAAGTTGAGGAAGCGGATGTATTCTTCAATGATGGTAGCTGAATTCTGATAAAGCACACTGCATATCTCTACGGCCGAAGCACCTGCTAATATTGCCTTGACAACGCCTTCGGGCGAGTGGATACCACCGGAAGCAGCATAATCGAGTTTGTTTACGGCTGCCGAAGCGATGCCTATCCAGCGCAGGGCTTTGGACAAATCGGCTTCATTGCTGAATACGTTGCCGGATACTTGTATCATTTTCTCAATGTTGATGTCCGGCTGGTAGAAGCGGTTGAACAGCACTACTGCGGCGGCACCGTTGGCATACAGCTGGTCTATCAGAGCTATCGGATTGGTCAGGTTGTCACCCAGCTTCATGATGACGGGTATCTTGACCGTCTTCTTGATGTGGCTCAGAATGTCGATGTGGCGTTGCTCGAAACTGCCGTAAGCATATTGTACATCCGTCTGCAGTGCAAGGATATTGATTTCCAGTGCGTCTGCGCCGGCTTCTTCTATTTTGGCGGCAAATTCCACCCAGTCGGCATTCTGATAGCAGTTGATGCTGGCTATGATGGGGATATTGCAAACCTTTTTGCTTTCCTTAATCAGGTTCAGATATTCACCCAGCTTATGTTCGCGGATATATCCTACAAGGTAGTCACTGCCTTCGGGGTACATGTTCGGGTCTCCCATCCAGTCAGCCTCCATCATGATTTGCTCTTCAAAGAGTGATTTTAGCACAATGGCACCTGCGCCGGCCTCAGATAGTTTCTGATTCTTGGCGGCGCTGTCTGTCAGTCCGGAGCTGCTGACGATAATGGGGTTTCTGAGTTTCAGCCCTGCAAAAGTAGTTTCTAATGTTGCCATGATAATGATTTTTTATGGTTAATAGTTTCTTTCTCCAAAAATCTTGCTTCCTACACGTATCAAGGTGCTCCCGGCTGCAATGGCCTCGTGATAGTCGTGAGACATCCCCATGGACAGTTCCCGGAATGACTCTGCATCGGCAAACCACTTGGCTTTCACTTCATTGAAGAAGCTATTTAAAGAACAAAACTCTGTTTTGATTTGTTCGTCATTGTCCGTATTTGTGGCCATGCCCATCAATCCGCATATCCGGATATGCTTGAGCTCTCTCCATTCACCGGCTGCCAGCATTTCCCGGCATTCGTCAAAGCTGAATCCAAACTTGGTCTCTTCCCGGGCAATGTGCAACTGCAGTAGGCAGTTGACGGTTTTTCCGGCTTTGGCAGCCTGCTTGTCCACTTCGGCCAACAGCTTGTAGGAGTCTATGCCATGAATCAGCGCTACGTAAGGAACGATATATTTTATTTTGTTTGTTTGCAGATGCCCGATGAAATGCCATTCTATGTCTTTGGGTAGACTTTCGTATTTGGCAGTCATTTCCTGCACCTTACTTTCTCCGAACACACGCTGGCCGGCACGATACGCTTCTTCTATCGCCTCGTTGGGGTGAAATTTGGAAACAGCCACCAGCCGTACCTTTTCAGGCAGTTCGCTCAGTACTTGTTTTAAATTCTCTGCAATCATCGTTTTTTTGAGTTATGAGTTATGAGTTATAAGTTATGGCTCGCAATAATAATTCATAACTTATAACTCATCACTTAAATTAAACTTCCGGTTTGTCGTCGGGCTCTGCACTGTACGGATATACATCCATAATGGCGGTTTCCGCTACAGATGCTATCTGATAGTCGGCCATTGTGCCTTTCATGCCCTCATCCAGTTTCTTCACTGCATCACGCAGGTCGGCAGCCTGCACCAATACCTGGGTAGAGGTTTTCTTTTCCGCACCGCTTTTCTCGTCCAGTGTGATGAAAACCAGTTTACATTTAAACCAGCGGTCGGCAGCTTCCTCTTCGCTGGGGAACAATTCGCTATAGTTGGCACGTTTGATGTCCGATACGGTGAACTCTCCCGAAATGAACGGCGTCATCTCTTCGATGATGCGTGCTTCCGCTTCCGTAAAACTGAGGGCATCCACCAGGTACGGTTCGGTCACCTTCTTGTTCATTCCATTTTCCATTGTTTTCTCGTAACGGATCTTACATTCAAACCATGTATGCATTGCCATAATTTTCTGTTTTTAATTATTGATTTATTGTTAGTTAAGTTGCTTTATGCGTGCCTATGCCCGCCGAAAGCAGTGCAAAGATAGCCAAAAACTAAATGGATATAAAAAGTTGCCTTGCATTTTACGTGAAAAATTTATTGGAGAACCGGGACGGTACGTATGGGCATAAAAAAAGGAGTACCGCTGTACTCCAACCTTTGTTAACCTTAAATCTAATACTATGAAAAACACATTGCAAAGGTACGGACTTTTTCGACATTTGCAAGAGTGTCGGGGCATAAAATGTGTATTTGTAACACTTATTATGTTTTATGCCTTTGTACTACATCTTTTTTAAAACTTGAGGCGTGTTGCTGAAACATAAATTTGCATCTGTTTTGCTTCCACACTTCCACCCACCTCCTGCATCTCCCTATCCATCGGCATTTACTCTGCGGTGGAAGCAACCTGAAAAGGTGGAAGCAAAATTTGCTTCCACCTGCCGAAAACGTCTGAGTTTTGTCGTAACTTATTGTTCTTTAATATAATACCGCGCGTGGGTTACATAAATCGGTCAGTGTAGTTTTCCTGCATTTTCGAGTTTGCCCGACTATGAATAGTGGAGTCTGATGTCTTTTAAGTTGCTGTACAATACGTTTGCACCTTGTGCGCAATAGGCGCGGGCTACGTACTTCATCTGTAAAAGCCTTGGAGTTAGTGACGCCTAACGGCTATGAACAGCTCTGCTAACGGCCATGAAGCAATCGTTTGATGGCCATAAGCAGAGCTGTTCATAGCCGTTAGGCGTTATTAATTCCCTATGCAACAGTGGACAAACAAAGGGTGAAAAGCAAAGGAATGCTTGTGTTTTAAATAGAAATTCACGGGCTTGCACTCTCTCTCCATAGATTATGGAAGTGGGCTTTTATTTCACTTGCGTTTTGTGCGATAAATTCCCATTTATCAGCAGGCATCTTTGCGAAACTTCAATAATGCATTTATGAGGGTAAGATATTGGAATGTAGAATGATATATTGGAAATGATGAGGTGTTTTTTAAACGTTCGTTTAATGGACGCAAAGATAAGCCGTATTTTTTGAACTAACAAAATGTTTAATAAAAATATTCCCAAAGTGATTTTTGTTTTATATTAATATATTGAATTGCAGCATTGTACGTCTAATATTTAACATCTTAAAGTTCTGTTCCTTTTTAACTTTTATACCTCTACTTATTTTCTTAAAAATAGACGTTTATTAAACGAACGTTTATTGGACACTTCTATGAGTCTAATATCTTCTTTAATAGCTTATTATTATTGCAAAAGTGTACAATACGGTTTGAGTGGGAAAATGTCTCGTTCAAACCGCGAAGCGCACCCGGAACTGAGCTGATTCATTCGAAAGAAAATTTCTAAGTGACTGAACAACAGAAATATTGGTTTGCAGCCCGCACCCGTGACAAGCAGGAATTTACAGTCCGGAAATCTCTGGACCGACTTAAATCGGAAGAGGATTTAGATCTTGACTATTATCTCCCTACGCGTTTTGTCATTTCTCAATTGAAGTATCGTCGTAAACGCAGTGAAGTTCCGGTAATCCGCAATCTGGTATTTGTTCATTCCACCAAGCAGACAGCCTGCGATATATCCAACATCTATAATGTCCCCCTTTTTTATATGAAGGACTTTTCTACGCATTCCATGCTAGTGGTACCGGATAAGCAAATGGAGGACTTTATGTTCGTAATGGATCTGAATCCTGACGGTGTCAGCCTTGATAGCGAAATTCTTACTGTTGGGCATAAAGTAAAAGTTATCAAAGGCGAACTCAGCGGTATTGAAGGTGAGGTTGCCATCGAAGCCAATAAAACATACGTCGTCATCCGTATTAAGGACCTTTTGACTGCAAGTATCAAAGTCCCCAAATCCTACTTGAAAATCATAAAAGATAAATAGGTCTTTGTCGTCCTGAGCTTGTAGGAGGTTCCCTCCATCTGTCTATAAATATAAAATCAAATAAGAAGATGAATTCTTTACTTTCCCGTGCTCTTGAGCTGCAGCGTATTGCTCATGAGCTGATGTGTTTTGGCATGGACGGTACTCCCGTCTATTCCGATACGTTCTGTCGATTGAACAAGGAAGTGCTTGTTCTGTCCGATTCCCTTTTCCCCGTTCAAGGTTCTGGTACCGAAGAGGAGGCTAATGTATGTTTGGCTCTCTTGATGGGGTATAATGCTACTATTTATGATAATGGTGATAAGGAGCAAAAGAAACAGATTGCCTTGAATCGTGCTTGTGAGCTTTTGGGTCGGCTTCCGGCTTCTTTGCTCAAAGTCCGCTTGTTGGCTTATACGTATGGCGAGGTTTATGAAGAGTCTTTGCTTCAGGAGGCTCATACTATTGTAGATAGTTGGGATAAGGAGGCTATGATTACGGAACAGGTAGAGGCGGTGAAGGAGTTAAGGAATATTGAGGAGAATCCGTATCCGTTTGAGGAAGTTGAGGAATAAAAATTGGAAGAATATATGTTGTTTGCGTTGAATTAGTTACATTTGTCTCATTAAAAAGTTTATAATTATGAAGACAACGGAGGAATATTTGCATATATTGCGTAACGGTAAGGCTTATTTGATGCAGTATCATATTATGCGGCTGGGAATATTTGGTTCTGTTGCTCGTAGCGAACAAAAAGAAACAAGTGAGATTGATGTTTATTTTGAAGCGGATCCTATGGGGCTTTTTACTTTAGGCCGTTTGAAATCGGAACTGGAAACTATGCTGGGTTGCAGTGTAGATTTGTTACGAAAGTGTAAACAGTTAGATGGCACTTATTTGCTGCAATCTGTTCAGAAAAATTTGAGATATGTGTGAGGAGGATAAATATCGGATTCTAGAACTTTTGTAAGTACTCAAAAAAAGGTTCAAAACTGAAATTATTACCTTCGCTGCGAATTTAAGCTATCTTCTGAAGAACGTAAGCTCCGCAAATCGGCAGAACGTGATAAAGTCTCTTCAAGAAGCTTGATTACGCCAATCAAGAGCGTTTTGGTGATAGACGACAAAAGGTAAAAACTAAGGGTGACAAAAGTGATTCTGATTGACAAAAAGAGAAAGATGATTATGATGATACGCTTCGTCTTGATTCGATCGGTCATAATTAATCTCAAGAAGTTAGCTTACGTACCCTTCTTGTAGAGGAGCGTTACGAGATAGTTCATTATGCGGAACCGGGTAAAAATCCCAAGTGGGGGTTATTGGAACTACATCGAAATTTTTTTCAAAAATATCTTTAACGGTTGCAGGGACTATGTTAACATGGTTCCTGGCAAAATCCTTTGGCTACAAGCCAATGTTAAATTCAAACTAATTAATTACAAAACTCGGCTTAGGGCACATTTATGTGCTCTTTCAAAGGTAGATGCTCTAAAGTGAGTGTTGACTGTTTACTAATCTATTCTCTAAAAGAATTATAATATAATTTGAAAATTTGACTATGCAAGCAATTATTTTAGCAGCTGGTATGGGTAAGCGATTGGGGGAACTTACCAAAGGTAATACAAAATGTATGGTGACAGTGAATGGAATTTCATTGATTGATCGTTTACTTACGCAATTATGTTCAGTTAATTTGGCTCGTGTGGTAATTGTTGTAGGATACGAGGGGGAAAAATTGCAAGAATATATCGGTAAACGATACGATACAAAATTGAAAATAGAGTATATAAATAATCCAATTTATCAGCAGACTAATAATATTTATTCATTAGCTTTGGCTAAACGAAAGTTGGTGGAAGATGATACTCTTTTGATTGAAAGTGATCTTATTTTTGATGATTCGCTATTTTCAATGATTCTTGATGATTCTAATCCTAATGTTGCCTTAGTTGATAAGTACGAGGCTTGGATGGATGGAACAATGGTTCATATTGATGAAGAGAACAATATAGTGAATTTTGTACCCAAGGAAGCATTCAAATATGAACATATAGATAGCTATTATAAAACTGTGAATATTTATAAGTTTAGTAGAGATTTTTCTATTAATACTTATGTGCCATTTTTGGAAGCTTACACTAAGTCACTGGGTAATAATGAATATTATGAACAAGTGCTGCGTGTTGTTACGCTATTAGATAATTGTAATTTTAAGGCTTTGACGTTGAATGGACAAAAGTGGTATGAGATAGATGATGTGCAGGACTTGGATATTGCTTCTGTTATTTTTTCTGAGAAGAAAATGAAATATGAAAAGTATCATAAAAGGTATGGCGGATTTTGGCGTTTTCCACAACTATTAGACTATTGTTATTTAGTGAATCCTTTTTTCCCAACTAAACGTATGAAGGATGAATTACGAGCCAACTTTGATGTTTTACTAGCTGGATATCCATCAGGAATGTATGTAAACTCATTGTTAGCAGGTAAATATTTTGGTATTAAACAGGATTATATAGTATTAGGTAATGGTGCGGCAGAACTCATTAAGATTATAATGGAAGATTATGTGAGCGATAAAGTGGGAATCATTTATCCAACATTTGATGAATATCCTAATAGATTGAAATCAGAACAAATTGTAGGTTATGTCCCACAGAACAAAGATTTTGCTTATACAGCGGATGACTTGATGGCTTTTTATGCAGATAAGCATATTGCACTATTATTGTTGATAAATCCAGATAATCCATCAGGTAATTTTATTTCTAAGTCTGATATTCTCCGTTTAGCTCAATGGTGTAAAGAACAAGAAACTCATTTGATTGTAGATGAAAGCTTTGTTGATTTTACTACAGATGGTGTGAGTAATAGCTTGCTCTCAAATGAAATACTAGAGGCTAATCCTCATATGATGGTGATGAAATCTATTAGTAAATCTTATGGGGTACCTGGACTACGTTTGGGAGTATTTGCTACTTCCAATACAGAATTGATTGCACGTATGAAGAAAGAGGTTCCTATTTGGAATATCAATTCTTTTGCTGAATTTTATTTGCAGATTTTTGGTAAATACGAGAAGGATTATATTAAGGCTTGTCGGAATTTTGTTGTAGAACGCGAGTCCTTTTATTATGAATTATGTAAAATTCCTTACTTATATGTTGTCCCGTCACAAGCTAATTATTTTTTGTGTGAAGTGATAGATAAATATACCTCTACAGAGTTAGTTCAAAAATTAATTGAGCATGACGTTATTGTTAGTGATTGCGGACGGAAAAATAATATGAATGGACGTAATTTAGTCCGTTTGGCTATTCGTGGAAGAGAGGATAATTTAAAACTGATAAGCATTCTTAAAACTCTTTAATTTACTATATAATGGATAAAAAAGAGTTTCTGGTAGAAGTGAAAAAATATATAAGTGATATATATAATGAATTCTTTGAATATCAGAGCGAAACATGGGATATTTTATCTTATATAAATAGATTGTTTCGTGAAAATGGATTAACATATTATCTTGCTTATGGGACATTGTTGGGAGCTATTCGCGATCGTGGGGCAATACCTTGGGATTATGATGTAGATATACATATTAAAATATCAGATAGAGATCGTTTGCTTCAGATTTTGAAGACTAATCTATCAGAAAATTATTATTATGTATATACTGATATTATGCCGAATTATCCCGCAGAATGTTTACGTATTTGTAAGAAAGGATATACATATATGTCAATTCATGTGGATGTCTTTTTTCTTGTAGGCTGTCCTGAAACGAAAGAAAAACGAGTACCATTATTGAAATTAGCAAGAAAATGGTCTAATTTTAGAATTCAAAAATATGCACATCAACATACAAATGGTGATTTCAGTTGCTCAAAAATAAAAAGGAGTTTATTAAAATTATATAGATTGCAATATAAGGTAATACCAGAGAGGTACATTGTGTATAAGGAAGCGCAAATATTCAATTATTGTGATATTTTGAAAAGTTCTTATTTTATGTCATATTGCTTTGAGGCTAATTGGGGAGATAAAGAATTTGAAGTATATCCATCAAGAATTTTTGAGAAGAGTATTGATATCGAAATTAATGGCGAATTATTTCCAATACCTTCAGGTTATGACGAATATTTGTCTATTCTATTTGAAGATTATATGTCGTATCTCCCTATTGAAAATAGATTTACAGAGTTTTATACTCAAATATATCAGATAAGAGAACGTCAAGATTATTATGTTAAAAAAACTATGAAAAATGATACCTAAAATTATTCATTATATGTGGTTTGGGGAAAATCCATTACCTGAAAGCACAAAAAAATATATAGAGTCTTGGAAAAAATTTTGTCCCGAATATGCAATAAAAGAGTGGAATGAACATAATTTTGATATTAATTCTTGTAGATATGTAGCAGAAGCATATTTGCAGAAAAAATGGGCTTTTGTTGCAGATTATGTTAGATTTTATGTATTATATAATGAGGGTGGCATTTATCTTGATACGGATATGGAAATGGTGCGGTCTTTTGAACCTCTGCGAAAGCATAAAGCATTCTTTGGCTTTGCTACAGACGGTTTGACTTTGCCTGTTTTTGGTTCCGAAGCTAAAACGGACTTTATTGCGGATATGCTTGATGATTATCACAAGCGTTCTTTCATAAAGCTAGATGGAACATACGATACAACTCCTTTGGACGTTCCGGCATTAAGGATCTTGAAAGAGAAGTATGGTTTAATTGAGAATTATCAGTATCAAGAGCTGGCAGATGGAACTGCTATTTATCCTAAACAATACTTTTATTCTACAGATGCCAATACGGGCAAGATTACAAAGTATCCAGAACTTTTCTGTATTCATTATGCTGATGCCTCTTGGTTGTCAGATGATGTAAAAGCTGAATTAATTAGGCGTAGAAGACTGGTGAAGATATTGGGAGAAAAACTAGGCTTGTACGTTGATGCTTTCATCAATTATTTGTTTAAAGATGGCTTGTTGACTGCATTGAAGAAAACTTTTTCAGTACTTCGTAGATAATTTGTAAATGAAAAAATCGCATTAATGACTTGGCACCATGCTGAGAACTATGGAACAGCATATCGGGCTTATGCCTTGAAAACGCTTATAGAACAACAAGGCTACAAGATGGATTTGATTGACTATCATAGGCTGAATGGCGCGCCTATGAATGTGCCTAATATTTCTGCTATCGTTTCATCAAAATTTATATCTCTATGTAGAAAAATTGTCAGTAAAAAATCTGGAGAGCTGATAGCAGTTTTTATAAGTGCAACAAGAACTAATGGATTTGCATGCGCAATTTCTAAGATCTTCAAATATAGTCAAATATTTAACAAAATAGTTGATTGTTAATAAAGTCAGGTATGAAGTTTAAGAGTACAACGAATTTAGGAGAGATGCCTCCCCGTTTGGCATTCATAGATAATAGCAAGGGTATAGCTATTATTTTTGTTGTTATAGGACATGTAGTTTATCATTGTATTTGTGGTAAAAACAATAGTATGGCATATACTCACCCCATCTTCATTCTCTTGCAATCATTTCATATGCCACTGTTTATCTTTTTGAGTGGAATTTTGGTTTCAAACCAATCTCAAAATTTTAAAGAAGTTATGTCATTTTCATACAAGAAGTTTAGGCAGCTACTTGTTCCATTCTTAATAATTGGAGGCGCATTGACAATTGCAAATGGAAAAGGAATTGAAACTTTATTGACCAGTTCAATGAAAAGCGGTTATTGGTTTCTTCTTACTCTTTTTGAATTGTTTATACTACATAGCTTAAAACTTTTAGTGCAACACGAGAAAAAAGGCAATAAACTAACATTCGATGTGCTTTTGACAATTTTCACATATCTTTGTCTTTATAGTATTAATGAACTATGGGGAAATACAGCAATAGGAGGGATTGTTGGCATAGGCCATTTATGTACATACTATCCATACTTTGCTGTAGCAACGATTGTGAAGAAGTGTGATTATACAGACAAATTGTTTGAATCAGAGCTGTTTCTTACGGCAGCACTAATTGTAGTATTTTGTAAAATGATTCTTGTCAGAACGGGATTGAACATTGCAGGATACGGCTTTTTATTAAGTCTATCTTATCTATACTTGTGCATAGCAATTATGTATCGATTGGAGGATACTCACAATGTTGTAACAAACACATTAGGTTATTTAGGTAGGAATTCATTATATATTTATGTGTTCCATTATTTTTTAATAATCAATACACCACTTTGGTTTGTACAATCGTTTACTAACGATAATAGTCTTGTACTTGATATTATTATTATAACGATACCTACAGCTCTGATAATATTATTGTCCTTGTTATTTGGAAATTTAATAAAAGAATGTCACACCCTTCATAAAATTATATTTGGACGTTAGTTTACCTGACTATCATAAATGAAAAAAATCGCATTAATGACTTGGCACCATGCTGAGAACTATGGAACAGCATATCAGGCTTATGCTTTGAAAACGCTTATAGAACAACAAGGCTATAAGGTGGATTTGATTGACTATCATAGGCTGAATAGCGCACCTATGAATGTACCTGATATTTCTGCTGTCATTTCATCAAAATTTATATCTCTATGTAGAAATATTTTTCAAAAGAAAAGGCGAGTGTTTGAATTTAGGAAAGAAACTTTTGGCTCTTTCTATACAAATAAATTTGCTTATACCAAAGAGTGCCATTACAATCAGGATTTTGCAGAACTTAATAATTTGTATGATGGATTTGTGTGTGGTAGTGACCAGATTTGGGGACCAAATTGGTATGATGGGCGTTTCTTTCTAGACTTTGTAATCAATGCACGCAAGCTGATTTCTTATGCTCCAAGTCTCGGTGTATCTAAGATTGCAGATCGAGAAGTAGCTAGACAGATGGCGTATCAAATTAGTCGTTTTGCAAGTCTTTCTATTCGAGAAAGAACAGGATGCGAAATTGTACGTAACCTTATAGGAAGAAAAGATGTGTACAATGTGTTTGATCCAGTTATAATGCTTGATTCTGAACATTGGCAGAAGTTAGAAGAACCATTTGTCACAGAAGGTAAGTATGCTCTGATTTTTTTTCTGGCAAATAATCAGAAAAACATTAAGATATCTATTGAAGCAGCCAATGCAAAAAGATTGAAGCCTATAGTTTTGCATTGTACTCAAACAGAGGATACTTCATTTGCAAATACTGATGAACTGACTCCTGAACAGATGCTTTTTTGCATACATAATGCAGAGTTTGTTTTTACAGACTCTTTCCATGTGGCAGTACTATCGATTATTTTCCATCGACAGTTGATAACTTTTCAAAAACAGTTAGGTGGAAACGGAAACACTCAATATAAGCGAATCACCGATTTGTTTGAGCGGTTGCAGATAACAGGAGGCATTTACAGAGGTGTTGATTCCTTTAATCAACATATTGATTATTCTAAAGTAGATACTATCCTAAACAAGCAAAGAGGGGAATCTTTAGCTTACTTAGCTTCTGCGTTGGATAGATTGCCAGGATATTCAGAAAACAGAATGGAATTATGTGATATTTCTACTCCTTGTAAAGGAATACATACAGATTTATTCAATCATTATCTCTTAACTGTTCGATGCAAAAAGTATAGAGAATTTATGATAACATGTCAGTTCTCACTTGTTCCTAAATGTTACAGGTGCAAAAATCTGCAATATACAATACTTCAAAATGGAAGACAACCTTTATTCTACAGCAAGCTCCTAGAAGATTTGCAGATACAAGATAAACATGTTTTTGCGAAGTATTACAGACCGTTCTACATATTACACAAATTAAAAAAAATAGCGCATTTATGATTTGGAAATATGATATTTTCTAAATGTTGGTGATAGCCAAAATGGGAGTGCGTATAAGTTTGACAATAACAGATAAATATAATTATGCAAAAGTTTTATTCAGACGATAAGAATGTACAGATTTTATTGGCTCTTCTTAAGGCACATGGCATTAAAAAGATTGTAGCCAGCCCTGGAGTCGCAAATATTACATTTGTAGCAAGTGCTCAACAGGATTCTTATTTCGAAATTTACTCGTCTGTAGATGAACGTTCCGCAGCATATATTGCTTGTGGTTTAGCAGAAGAAAGTAAGGAACCTGTTGTGATTAGTTGCACAGGTGCTACTGCCTCTCGTAACTATATGCCAGCACTCACTGAAGCTTACTATCGCAAATTACCGATTTTGGCAGTAACATCGTGCCGTGATATTGCTTGGGTCGGTCAGAATTCGCCTCAGCAGATCGATAGAAGTGTGCAACCTAAGGATATCGTTAGATACAGCCTGCATCTTCCTACTCTCCATAACAAGCAGGAAGAAGATCGCTACACTACATTGATTAATAAGGCAATCCTTGAACTTTCAAAAGATGGTGGAGGTCCTGTTCATATTAATCTTACCAACGGCTACACTGGTAAATATACGACGAAAGAGTTGCCTAAGGTTCGAGTAATTCAACGAATTTCAAAGTTTGATTCATTCCCTACTTTACCTAAAGGTAAGATTGGTATTTTTGTTGGTGCTCATTCTGTATGGACGGAGGAGCTTCTTAATGCAGTTGAAAAGTTTTGCAGACTTAATAATGCAGTGGTATTATGTGATCATTTATCAAACTATCACGGAGACTATGAAGTGTTTCATAATCTTATAACTTGCCAAAAGCAATATAGACCAGCGTGCAGTAATTTGGACTTAATGGTATATATTGGAAACATACATGGAACAGATTATGAAAACCTTAGCCCCAAAGAGGTTTGGAGAGTAAATATTGATGGTGAAATTCGTGACTCGTTTGGCGGAATGACGCATGTGTTTCAAATGAATGAATATGAGTTCTTTGAACATTACACAAACCGTAATGGCTGTTCTGTGAATACTTTTATAGAAGAATGGAAACAAATTCGTGAAGAGTTGGAAAGCCGTATTCCCGAGCTCCCTTTTTCAAATGTTTGGGTAGGTCGGCAGATTTTGAAACATATTCCTGATAATTCCATTATTCACTATGGTATTCAGAATAGTTTGAGAACATGGAATTTCACACAAGGTCCAAAATATTTGTTAGGTTATAGCAATACTGGTGGGTTTGGTATTGATGGTTGTGTTTCCAGTTTGGTTGGGGCATCATTGGCTTATCCAAACAAGGTGTACTATGGAGTGGTTGGAGACTTGGCTTTTTTCTATGATATGAATGCTTTGGGAAACCGTCACATCGGAAATAATATTCGCTTGATAGTAGTGAACAACGGACGTGGACAGCAGTTTCGCAATCCATATTCGGCAGGTGGAAGTTTTGGAGAATTTGCAGATACTTATATTGCAGCTGCTGGTCATAATGGAGACCAGTCGCAAAGTTTGTTGATGCATTTCGCACAAGACCTTGGATTTAGGTATTTCTCTGCTTCTAATAAGGAGGAATTGCTACAAATTATTCCTCAATTTACTAAAAAGGAAATTGAGGAGTCAATTGTGTTGGAGGTGTTTACAGATACTAATGACGAGAGTGAGTCACTTCGAATAATTTGCAATCTTAAGATTGATGTTACTATGGAAATTGTAAAACATGCTAAACGAATAGGCAGAAAAATTTTAGGAGATGATTTGACAAACAAAATTAGTAATTTAAGATTGTAATGAATAATTTTATAAGAAGAATCGTAAAAAGGCTGTTTTGCTTATTAGTTAGAAAGGAAAAGTTTGCTGTACCTTCAATAGTGTACAACAATAAACTGTTGGAGGGCAGGCTTGCTTTGGTAAGCGGAGGAACCAGCGGTATAGGACTTGAAATAGCTAGGGCATTTTTAAAAACAGGAGCAAAGGTTGTAATTTCCGGGTCGTCGGAAACTAAACTTAACAAAGCGTTGGACTCTTTACAACATGAAAATCTAAGAGGAATAATTATGGACGTAGCAAAGCCTGCAGAAATGAATGCGTCTATTGAGAAAGCCGCCTCTTTATTCCCCGGTATGAAAATTAGCATATTGGTTAATAGTGCAGGAGTAACTCAAAAGTGCAGTTTTTATGATTTGTCCGAAAAAGAGTACGATAAGATTATGGAGATAAATGTAAAGGGCGTATATTTTTTAAGTCGTTCTGTATCAAAGTATATGATAGAAAACGGCGTAAAAGGGAATATCCTTAATATATCATCTTCTTCGGCACTTAAACCGGCTTTTAATGCATATCAGCTATCGAAATGGGCCATCCGAGGATTTACTGTAGGATTAGCTGAGCAACTTGCTCCTTACGGAATCACGGTTAACGCAATCGCACCTGGTAAAACTTTCACCTCAATGATGGTTGTAGAAAACGAAACGAATATGAATTGTGAAAGCCAACCTTGTGGACGGTATATTGATCCTAAAGAAGTAGCAAATCTTGCTGTTTTTATGTGTAGTAACTGCGGCAGTATGATAATGGGTGATACTATCTATATGACAGGTGGAAATGGTTTGTTCTGAAAAATGTATCTATAGATGGATTCAAGAATTAAAAATGGAATAAGAAACATTTTTGCAGGATTTATCAATAAGATTGTATTGATTTTTCTTCCATTTGTCACGCGTACTGTTATAGTATATGTGTTGGGAAGTGAGTACCTTGGATTGGGAAGTTTATTCTCATCAATCTTGATGGTGCTTAATCTTTCTGAACTTGGTATTGGTAGCGCTTTGGTTTATAGCATGTATAAACCTGTGGCTGAAAAAGATATGCTGAAGATTAAAGCTCTTTTGGCTGTCTATAAAAAAATCTATGCCTATATTGGTGTTGCTATTTTAGCTATTGGTCTTTGCTTCTTGCCTTTCATACATACCATCATCAAAGGGGATGTGCCTGCCAGCATGAATTTGTATATTCTGTACATTATGTATTTGAGTAATGCATCTATCAGTTATTTTATTTTTGCTCACAAAAAGGCTCTTCTTATAGCCTATCAGCGAAGTGATGTTATTAGCAATGTAAATACTGTACTGAATATCTGTGTTTATACGGTTCAGATTATGGTCTTACTGCTTTTGAAGGACTACTATATTTATGTTGCAGTATTTATTTTTTCTACAATTACCGAAAACATCATAATCGGAAAAAAAGCACAAATACATTTCCCTTATATTGAGGCTGATGGTAGAATCTCGGCAGAAGACAAAAAAGTTATTATTCAGCACACCAAAGGTATTGCACTTCAAAAAGTCTGTTCGACATCGCGTAACTCACTTGACAGTATAGTGATATCGATGTTTCTGGGTTTGAATATGATAGCCATATATAGTAATTACTACTATATTATGATATCTATTCACAATATCCTTTATCAAATTCCAGATTCTATACGAGCAACGGTCGGCAATAGTGTTGCTAGTGAGAGTGTAGATAAGAATTTCCGAGATTTCAATTGCATGTATTTACTCAACATGTTTATTTGTGGATGGGCAACATGCTTTCTTTATTGTATGTTTCAGCCTTTTATGGAGCTATGGATGGGACCAAATATGATGTTTTCTCAAGTGTCTGTTGTACTTGTCTGTTTATACTTCACATTATTGAGTCTTGCTGACGTTGTAGCACTATATAAAGATGCTGCGGGTCTTTGGTGGTATGGAAGATATAGAGTTTTGATAGAGGCCATTGCTAATTTGATATTGAATTTTGTTCTTGGTTACTTTTGGGGAGTAAATGGTATTCTGTTAGCTACCATTATTACCATTATTTTAATAGGTCATGGTTATGGAGGTTGGATTGTGTTTCATTATTATTTTAAAGGCAAAAGTTTTATGACGTTTGTTATGAAGCAAGTTGGATATTTAGTTATGATTGCTGTTGCTTGCTATGTAACGGATTTTGTTTGTAGCTTTTCCCTAGAAATTCTGTGGATACGATTATTGAGTGTAGGTATTATTACACTATTTTTATCTCCGATCTTACTTCTGATTATGTATAGATTCTTTCCAGAATTCAAAGATTCAGTAGATTTTGCAAAAAATATTTTGAAAAGTTTTAAGAGATAGTTATAAATAAAAGTTTTAAGATAGCTATAGGATTGTTGAAAATTCCCCAAATCAGTTTTTGATGTAATCTTATTATTTTTTGTTACTACATTTTTGATGTAAGATATAAACTTGTTGGGCTGAAAAATGATTTACATAATTGAATAATGGCAATAGTTTCAATTTTGCTACCTGTGTATAATGCTGAATCGACAATTTCAGAAACGATTCAGAGTATTATTAATCAAACCTATAAAGATTGGGAACTTTATATTATTAATGATGGTTCCGTAGATAAAACAGAAGAAATAATTTTATCATTTAAAGATGATAGAATTAAGTATTTAAAGAATAATAAAAATAGAGGGCTGATTTATACTTTAAATAGAGGGCTCTCTATAGCTCAATGTAAATATATTGCTCGAATGGATGCGGATGATATATGTATGTCTACACGTTTGGAAAAGCAGGTGGCATATTTGGATTCACATCCTGAAGTTATTATATGTGGTGCTCAAATAGAGTATTTTGGCACAAAGAGTAATAAATATGTTAAATTGTCATTTCCTACTAAAGATAAAATCCTAAAAGAAATGCTCGCTTTTTCAACTTGTTTTGCTCATCCTACTGTGATGATGAGAAAGGACATAATAGTAAAGAATAAGTTGCAATATGATTATGACTATAAAAATGCAGAGGATTATTGTATGTGGATTAATATGATTAGTTTAGGGAAATTTGCCAACTTGGATGAGGCGTTAGTTAAGTATCGTATATCAGATGCACAAGTGTCTCAACCGTATAATTTACAAACTATAAAATCTGTTATGGCTTGTAGACGGAAATATCTTGAAAGGTATTTGTCTGAAGATGAAATTAAAGATTTGTTCGAATCACCTATAAAAGTATGGACTGTTAAGAGTATTAAGCAAAAAATCAGCAATCCTAGAGTGATTGAAGCATGTTATCTATCTTTAGAGAGGTACAGTTTAGGTAGTTTACTTTATTATGTTTTCTCAGCAGATGTATTTAAATTGGGATTTGGTGCATTTGTCCGATATATGAAGAGATTTGTATTTGGAAAAAATCCAATCTATTACAATTCTAATTTGGTATGAAAAATCACATACTATTATTATTATATATAGTCTTGTTGTTTTTTTTACATTTTGGTTTTCAAATCAACGGTATCAATACAAGATATTTGGCGACAATTTTATTGCTGATTTCTTGTATTTGTGTTTCTTCAGCATTGATTAGGTTGCCAATGCTGAAAAATAGTGTATTTCAAAAGCTGTTAAACTCAACAATTATATATAATATAATTGTTTGGTTAATACCAATCTGTCTTATGACAATGGATTTTTCCATGCTTTCCGGAACAATTCGTTTTTTTATTTGCATGGTAGATATTTTTTTATTGTGGGCATTATTGCCCCGACAATATAGAGAATATCAATTAGAATTTATAGTTTATATTTATTTAATTCAGTCAGTTGTTATATTAGCAGCGTTTGTGTCGCCTTCCTTATTGGAGATTGTTAGACAATTTCAATTTGAGTCTGTAACGGAAATAACAGATCGTTATTTAAATTATGGAACCTTTAGAGGTTTAGCTCTTGCTGGAGATCAATTTTACGGCTTGACTACAAGTTTTGGACTAATTTCAATTTTTGTAATGAAATTTTATGTTGAAAGTTCTAACATTAAATGGATAGGTGTTTTTTTTGTTTTTTTTGCTGCGAATATGTTTGTGGGAAGAACAGGTTTTATTGGATTTTTTGCAGCATTGGGATATTTGTTTTTGTCGTCTAAAAAAAATAAGTTTAAGTCATTATTTAAGATTTTCGTATTTACTATTTTATTAATCTCTATTTTGTATCTAGCATTGCCATCGTCATTAAAAGAAGTAATAGACGAATCTGTATTCGCTTATGCATTTCAAATATTTTATAATTATAAAGATAGTGGTTCTTTCAGTACGAGTAGCTCTGATAGAGTTGCAGAAATGTGGCAGATTTCTATTGGCTTTTTTACTTATTTGTTAGGAGATGGAAGATTTTCGAATCCGGATGGCACCTATTATGGCAAAATAGATGTAGGTTATTTGCGTCAGATTTTGTATGGTGGTATAGCTTTTTTGATATATTCAGTTGTACTTACTTGGCGTATGTTGACTAATTATAGTAAGCGATATAAGATTAGACAACATTTATTTGAATACATAGTGCTTGCTTATCTATTGGTTATTCATGCCAAAGGATTATCTTTTATGTATTGTCCAGAACATATGATGATTATTCTTTTTTATTATTTACATCTGAATAGGGAAAAATTAGCTGTTTTTCGATAGGTCCTATTTTTTTCTTTGCTAATGAGATTCTTCCTTTAAATGTCAGTTTTTCAAATGTCATATGAAACAAAAAATAGTATTTTTTACAGCAAGGGATTTGTCAAATGTTGGAGGAGGGGAGCGAATGCTTTCCTTGATTGCCAATGGACTATGTGACTCTTTTTCAATAACAATTTTAACTCCTTATGAAGCAGAAAGCTTCTATCCGTTTGATGAGAGAATTACCATTGAGAATCTTGGATTTAAAAATAGAAAATTAAGTGTCTTGAGGAAATTGCAATACTTTCCCATATTAAGGAAATTACAGTGTTTCCTTCATCAAACCGATATCTGCCGTTTTATTGCATGCTCGTCTATGGCTATAATTTTGACATCAATTATTGGGAATAAAGATGATGAAAGACTAATGGCTTGGATTCATACAAGTTTTTATCATCCAACTCCTTTTTATTTGCGTAAAATAATGTTGTCAAATCTCTATAAATTTAAAATTGTCTGCATTAATTCTATGGATATGGAGCAATATAGGAAATATGCAACAGATGTGATAAAGATTCCCAATCCTTTACCGTTTACTACAGAAATTAAATCACGATGTAATATGAAACGACTTATAGCTGTAGGACGTTTGGAAAAATGGAAAAGGTTTGATTTAATGATAAAAAGTTGTGCAAGAGTTTTATCTGAATATGATGACTGGGTGTTAGATATTTATGGTCAGGATGATGGTGAGAAAAAGCGATTAAATGCTTTGATAAAAGAAAATAATATGCAAGGGCGAATAAGACTTCATGCTCCTGTTGAAAATATACAAAGTGAATATATAAAGTCTTCTATTTTTGTTACAACTTCTAGAATTGAAGCATTTTCCCTCGTTTTGTTAGAAGCTTGTGAATCAGGGATTCCTTGTATTGCCTATGACGTACCTAGTGGACCTCGTGATATTGTGCAGAATGGCTATAATGGCTATTTAATTCAGGAGCTGAATAATGAAAGTTTTGAACTCCAATTGTCAAAACTTATGGAGTCGGAAACACTTCGTAAAAAAATGGGAAAGAATGCGATATTGAAAGCTCAAGAATTTGAATTTGCAAAAATTCTTGATTTGTGGAAACGGCAACTCTAAATGTCTACTAATAATGTTAAGTAATTTAAAAGTTCTCAAAAACGTAGTTTTGGGCTATATTTATAAGTGGCTTATAGATTGTAAAGTGTTTGTAATCCCATCTTTATCTCCTAATCCCAATATTAATAGTAAATTGATTGTATCTATGACCTCTTATGGAAGAAGAGTGGAAAAGTCGGTAGTTTACTATTCATTAGTTTCTATTTTGAGGCAAACTGTAAAGCCAGATCGTATTATTCTTTGCCTAGATGGGATAAAGTGGAATGATGAAAATTTGCCTAAAAAACTTGTAAGTTTGAAAAAAAAAGGTGTTGAGTTTTTATTTTGCGAAGATATGAGGTCTTATACAAAGTTGATTCCTTGTTTAGTTAAATATCCTAATGATAGTATTATTACTGTAGATGATGATATTCTTTATACAAGGGATACAATCAAGCGTTTAGTTGAAATAAATAGTAAAACTCCTAATGCGATATGTTGTCTGAACGGTAGTAAGCCTTTTTTAAAAGATGGATATGCCTGTAGGTACGAAACTTGGCGTCAATATAAAATAGACACGTTAGGGCAGAATTTGATATTTCCATGTGGAGTCGGTGCTGTTTTATATCCGCCTTATTCGTTAGATTCTCTTGTAATAAAGAAGGAAGAGTTCTTGACACTTTGCCCGTTAGCGGATGATGTGTGGTTTTGGTTTTGTGGGATGTTAAAGCAAACTCCCAAACATGTTATATATAAAAATCATTCAGATTATTCTTTTGATGCTTTATACCAGTATTTTCATAAAGGTTCGGCTTTAACACATACTAATAGGTTTGAACATCAAAATGACAAGCAAATTCGTGCGATTTTTGATTTTTATGGTGTGATTTTAGATAATGATGGTAATCTTTTGAGTAGGAATGAACAACGGATTAACTGTTGATTTGCTGTTGGTTAAAGCGTAGTAATAAATACAATTTTTTTATGAATATAGCAATTGTAGGCACCGGCTATGTGGGCTTAGTGTCTGGCACTTGTTTTGCAGAATTGGGTGCTAATGTAACGTGTGTAGATGTGAATACACAGAAGATAGAAAACTTGAAACGGGGGGAGATTCCTATCTATGAGCCTAATCTTGATAGCATGGTGTCACGTAATATGAAAGCTGGACGCTTACATTTTACGACAGATTTGGCATCCGTATTGGATGATGTAGAAGTAGTATTCAGTGCGGTGGGTACCCCTCCTGATGAAGATGGTAGTGCAGATTTACGTTATGTATTGGAAGTTGCAAAAACAGTAGGTCAGCACATGAATAAATATCTGGTGGTCGTAACTAAAAGTACTGTACCGGTTGGTACTGCTAAAAAGGTAAAGGCTGCAATTCAAACAGAGTTGGATAGGCGCGGTGTTCAGATTGATTTTGATGTGGCTTCTAATCCGGAATTCTTGAAAGAAGGCAATGCTATCGATGATTTTATGAAGCCTGACCGTGTAGTAGTAGGTGTAGAAAGTGAAAAGGCCAAGGAGTTGATGACCCGCCTTTACAAACCGATGTTACTGAGCAATTTTCGTGTGATATTCATGGATATCCCTTCAGCTGAAATGACTAAGTATGCGGCTAATTCAATGTTGGCAACCCGTATTAGCTTCATGAATGATATTGCGAATTTGTGCGAACTGGTGGGAGCGGATGTGAATATGGTACGCAAAGGTATTGGTACGGATAGTCGCATTGGTAGTAAGTTTCTCTATCCAGGGTGTGGATATGGAGGCTCTTGTTTCCCAAAGGATGTGAAAGCTTTAATCAAGACCGCAGCTAAAAATGGATATGATATGCGTGTGCTGAATGCTGTAGAAACTGTCAACGAAGATCAAAAGAACATTTTGTTTGAAAAATTTAAAAAGCATTTTGGCGGAAATATCAGAGGTAAGAAAGTTGCCATTTGGGGACTTGCTTTCAAACCAGAAACGGACGATATGCGTGAAGCTCCGTCTTTGACCTTGATTGATAGATTGTTGAAAGCCGGTTGCAAAGTTTGTGCATATGACCCGGTTGCTATGGGGGAGTGCAAACGTCGTATTGGCGATGTGATTTCTTATGGTAAGAATATGTATGATACCGTACTTGATGCAGATGCCATTTTCCATGTGACAGAATGGAAAGAATTCCGTATGCCCAGTTGGGGAGTGATAAAGAAGGCAATGAAGGAAAACCCGGTACTGATAGACGGTAGGAATGTGTTCGGTGCTTCGGATTTGGAAGGGATTGATTATTTGAAGATTGGATAAGGGTTATGATAGAAGGTTTAGTTTCTATAATAATGCCGTCATATAATGCTGCACGTTTTATAGGTGAAAGTATAAATTCTGTGTTGTTACAGACATATTCCCACTGGGAATTGCTGATTGCAGATGATTGTTCAAAAGACAATTCTGTGGAGGTAGCTCGCAGGTATTCCGATATAGATGAAAGAATAAAACTGTTTCCGTTGGACAAAAATGTAGGAGCGGCCGCGGCACGTAATGTGGCTATGGAACATGCGCAAGGACAATATATTGCTTTTTTGGATAGCGATGATGTGTGGGACGAACATAAACTGGAGAAGCAACTGGCTTTTATGGAACGATATTCTTATGCCTTTACATTTTCTAATTATTATGTAATGGAAGAAAATGGAGAAAAGACGGGGATTATTGTAAAAGTTCCTTCATCGTTAAGTTATCAGCAATATCTGCGAAATACGATTATTGGCTGCCTGACAGTAATAATTGATAGGAAACAGACTGGTGATTTCAAGATGCCTTTAATAAAGAGCAGCCATGATATGGCTTTGTGGTTGTTGATAATGAAACGTGGATTTAAAGCGTATGGTCTGAAAGATGTTTTGGCTGGTTATCGTTTGGTTTCCACATCCAATACTGCGAAGAAATGGAAAGCTGCGAAGGACGTTTGGCGAGTATATCAGGAAATAGAAAACTTGTCTGTATGGTATGCTGCCTATTGTTTTTGTGGGTATGCAATAAATGCGGTGTGGAAGAGGATTTGAGTTATGGATATTATACGTAAAGAAACGCTTTTCTCTTGGCTATGGAGAAAAACTTATAAAGAGAATTTACCATTCTTTCACATTGTTGTTGTTATTCTTTACTTACTCTTGTCTCAAAGCCTATAAGGAAATGGCTTTCGGCAGTACTAATACCAATAATCCCTTTTTCTAATCTAAGGGTACAATACTATAGATGGTGTGGTTATAAGATAGCTAAACATACTTTCATCAGAATGTGCTGCTATTTGGATGATATGTGTTACGACAAAATAGAAATTGGGGATAATGTGACAATTTCCTAATATTGCTCGCAGTGAAGATGGGGTAGTGGTAGGGGAGAATGTGGCGATAGGAGCCTGCAGCTTGGTGAATAAATCGGTTGTGGACAACTCTATTGTGGTTGGTATTCCTGCTAAAGAAATAAATAAGAAAGAATAGATTCTTGTAGATATAATGTTTTTTAAATTCCTTTTTGACCGAGCAGCCTCCCTTTTCGGCCTAATCTTCTTATCCCTAGTATTGCTTATTGTTGGCATTTTGATTCGTGTAAAAATGCCTGGTGGTCCTGTTATCTTCAAACAGAAAAGAGTGGGGCGGTACGGTAAATTATTTACCATGTATAAATTTCGTTCTATGATGGTCAGTCATTCCGGCAGTTCTGTTTCAGTGAAAGGGGAAAGCCGCATTACTCCTTTGGGAGCCAAATTGCGGAAATATAAGCTGGATGAATTGCCCGAACTGTGGAATGTGCTGATAGGTGACATGAGCTTTGTAGGTCCTCGCCCGGATGTGCCGGGGTATGCTGATAAACTGGAAGGAGAGGATAGGAGGATGCTTCTATTGAAGCCGGGCATTACGGGGCCTGCCAGTTTAAAATACCGAAATGAAGAAGAACTGTTGGCGGAACAAGACGATCCTCAGAAGTATAATGATGAGGTCTTGTTCCCGGATAAAGTACGGATAAACATTGAATATTTGGATAATTGGTCTTTTTGGTATGACATTAAAATCATTATTTATACAGTACTTGGAAAGGATTTATAAAATCCTTTCTTTTCTTTTTATTTCTCATTATGTGAGGAAATCGAATCATTAGAATAATCACATATATTTATGGATAAAAGAATATATCTTTGCCTCGCCCACATGAGCGGCAAGGAGATGGGTTTCATACAGGAAGCCTTCGATACGAATTGGGTGGTTCCGCTCGGTCCGAATGTGAATGCCTTTGAGCAGGATTTGGAACGCTTCGTGGGGCAGAATAAAAAGGTGGTGGCTTTGAGTGCGGGCACTGCGGCTGTACATCTGGCCCTGCTTGCTTGCGGAGTTAGTCAGGGTGACGAAGTGATAGTACAGAGCTTTACCTTTTGTGCCTCTTCCCATCCGGTGACCTACCTCGGTGCCACTCCGGTATTCGTGGATTCTGAGGCTGATACATGGAACATGGACTCGGTACTTCTGGAGCAGGCTATCAGGGATCGTGTCAACAAGACCGGGCGGAAACCCAAAGCGATTGTTCCGGTGGCTTTGTATGGGATGCCCTACAAGATAGACCAAATCATGTCGGTGGCAGATAAATATGATATTCCGGTCATAGAGGATGCCGCCGAAGGCTTTGGAAGCAAGTTTGACGGGCAAGTTCTCGGAACTTTTGGCAAATATGGTGTGCTTTCTTTCAATGGCAACAAGATGATAACCACCAGCGGTGGCGGTGCTTTGATTTGCCCTGATGAAGAGTCCAAACGTGAGATAATGTTCTATGCTACCCAGGCCCGTGAGTCCTATCCCTACTACCAGCATGAGCGTATAGGCTATAATTATAGGATGAGTAACATTTGTGCGGGAATCGGCCGCGGTCAGATGACGGTGGTGGATGAGCACATAGCGCACCATAAGCATCTGTGCGGTCTGTATCGTAAGTTGTTGGCCGATGTGGAGGGAATCACGCTTCATGAGAATCCTTCCGGACGCTATGATAGTAATTATTGGCTGAACACGGTACTGCTTGACGGGAATCTGCATGTGAGAGGTGAGGAGGATGCCTATCGTGAGACAGTGAAAGGTGCTGTAGGTGGTGCCGCCGGTGTTACGCATGAGTCAGTGAATGCCCATACTTCTTGTGAGCCTAACCGTAATGTAGAGGCCATGCGTGTTTGCTTGGATAAAGCCGGTATCGAGAGCCGTCCCTTATGGAAGCCCATGCATCTTCAGCCGGTTTATTCGGCTAATCCTGCCTATGTGAATGGTGTCAGTGAGGGCTTGTTCAAACGTGGTCTTTGCTTGCCGAGTGGTCCTTATGTGACGGATGAGGATGTGAGATACATAGTGAATGAAATGAAGAAGAGTATACTATGAAACTACATAGTATCAATTTTTTATGAACTAATTTCAGAAAACAGCTTCAGTGGGGCTGTTTTCTTTGTTTATAGGCATATTTGAGATAGTTACCGAGAAGTCTTCCCTGACTTTGGGGGATGTCCATAATGTGATCCTCTGTGATAGAGAGTCATAGTTGTGTGTTGCCACTCTTACTTGAATAACCGTTCTTTGGTGGTGAATAATAACCAATAAACGTTTATCAATTATGGCAGTAGTAGCTTATTTAAGAGTAAGTACAGAAAAACAGTTTTTAGAGAATCAGCGCGAGGAAATTATACGCTTTGCGGAGAAGAATGGGTTGAGCATCGACAGATGGTACATGGAGACGGTCAGCGGAAAAGTGAGTAGCAAAGAGCGTAAACTGGCGGGCTTGTTGGACCGGATGAAACCGGGAGACTCCTTGATTATAACGGAGATTTCGCGGCTTAGCCGGACACTGCTGGAGATAATGACCATTCTTAACTCCTGCATCAAAAGGGGAGTGGTGCTGTACAGTACCAAAGAGGGGTATGTGTTCCAGAATGACATCAATAGCAAAGTGCTGGGATTTGCTTTTGGACTGATGGCCGAGATAGAGCGTAATCTGATTTCCATGCGCACCAAAGAAGCCTTGGAACGACGGAGGAAAGAAGGAAAACATCTGGGCAGGAAGAAAGGGGACACACCCAAAATGAAGATACTCTATGCGAACAAGAGGAAACTTGTGAGGGAGCACCAAAGAGGAGAGTCGTGTGCTGAGCTTGCCCGGCAGATGGGAGTGTCACGGACTACGATGTTCCGTTTTCTGAGACACTATTGAGCAATTCAGCTAAACGAAGGTGTCAAAGGTGGGATTCCTTTTGACACGCTTCGTGTGGGCTACTTATTCGGCTGATACTTCTTTCTTTTCCTTCCACTCTTTCCCGCGCTTGTGCAGGTTTTTCAGCTCGAATGACAGCATGATACGGAAGAAGCCTATAATCAGGAATGCAAACGAAATCATGTACACGGCGTAAAGGGCGCCTACTGCCGGTTGCCACAAGATGATGAGCGAGCAGATGACGGCAAGAATACCGAAAGCAACATACCATCCCCAGTCTCTTGTCCCGTATCTTTTGAGGTCCATGGCATAGCCTACGGATGAGAAGCCGCGGAACATCAGCCAGAAGGCAATGATGAATGGAATGACTTCCATGCTGAGCATCGGGTAGGCTATCAGGTAGAATCCCAGAATCATGTCGATGATGCCTCCAGCCAGATACCATCCCCAACTGGATACCCTTCTACGGTTACTTACTGCAAAGGATATTTCCAGCAGACCGCTGAACAACATGGAGACGCTGAACAGAATGCTCAATACCGCATACCCGCTGAGAGGGGAGAACATCAGGCTTATAGCCACTATTACATAAAGAATACCAAGAATGAGTGAAATCCACCAATTCTTTACTTCCTGCTGAAGTTCGTCAAAAATAGTTTTCATGTGAATTTAATTTTTTAAGTGATTATCATTAATTCGTCTGTAGAATAACAGTTTATCCGGAAAAAAGTTTCGGGTGAACTTTTTCTGTATGTAATTTGTTATGTATACATATAATTTGATAAAACTATGGCTACAACAAAATTTAAAGGACAACCGGTAAAGGTTATCGGTGAATTTATAAAGGTGGGCTCTGTTGCCCCCGATTTCGAATTGGTAAAAACAGATTTGTCTTCATTCTCTTTGAAGGAACTGAACGGGAAGAATGTTATTTTGAATATTTTCCCCAGCCTTGACACTGGTGTGTGCGCTACTTCTGTACGTAAGTTCAACAAACTGGCTGCCGGCCTGCCCGATACGGTAGTGTTGGCAATCTCCAAGGATTTGCCTTTTGCACATGCACGTTTCTGTACAACGGAGGGTATTGAGAATGTGATTCCTTTGTCTGATTTCCGTTTTTCCGATTTTGATGAAAACTACGGGGTACGCATGGCCGACGGACCGCTTGCAGGTCTACTGGCGCGTTCGGTAGTGGTTATCGGCAAAGATGGTAAGATTGCCTATACGGAATTGGTACCTGAAATTACGCAAGAACCTGACTATGATAAAGCTATTGCAGCTGTAAAGTAGAAAGTTTGGATTTGGGATAAGCAATAAAAAGCGGTGGACAGAATTTATCATGCTGTCCACCGCTTTTTTATTATCATACCGTTTTCTTTTTTATTTCTTCTTCATGCCTTTATAGATGAAGAATGCCACGATGAGTACGCCGATGCCGATAAATACATAACCTATCTCATGGCTGTATTCCGTTACTTTGGCAAGCAGCTGTTCCTCGTTCTCAATGCCGGGTACTGTGGACAAGTAATAGCCGATAAAAGCCAGGATGGAATTCCAAAGGCCTGCACCCAAGGTGGTGTACAGCAAGAAAGTTCCCAGCTTCATGCGTGCCAGACCGGCAGGGATGGATATCAACTGGCGAACAGCAGGTATCAGGCGGCCGACAAAGGTTGATACGGCTCCATGCTTGTCAAAGTATTCCTCCGCATGCTGCACTTTGGCTTCGTCGATGAGGCACATGTGCCCGAAACGGCTGTTGGCAAACTTGTAAATGATGGGGCGTCCCAGCCATTTTGCCAGATAGTAGTTTATCAAGGCTCCGATATTTGCCCCTATGGTTGCAAACAATACCACCAGATATATATTCATGTTGTCATTGTTGGCGGCTTTCCAAGCGGCAGGAGGGACTACAACTTCCGAAGGGAAGGGGATAAACGAACTTTCAATGGCCATCAATAAAGTGATGGTCCAGTAATTGAGGTGGTCGAGACACCATTGGATAAAGGCTACTGATTCCATTTGCTAGATTAGTGGTATATAATTACTGTTATTGTAATGCATTGAAAATATTCTTCATCACTAGAGCCAGCTCTTCCTGATTATCTTCTTGTAGTATCTGCTGTAATCTATCCAACTCTTCCAGCCTGAACGGATGTTCGCACAGCTGGTTGTACTTCATGAAGTTCTCTTTGTCTTTGAGCAGCATATACAGAGAGGTCAGCCTTTCGTTGATACCTTCAAAGTCCGGCTCCATCTCTTTGACATGTTCAAAGGCCAGCTTGGCATAGCTCAGTTGTCCTATTTCCATGCTACACATGCCTATTTCGTGCCAGGTATCCGCATAGGGGGCATACTCTAAGGCTTTGGCCCATCTCTTCACACCTTTCTCATACTCACCTTCTTCCATGTAGATGCGCCCCTCAATCAGATACGGGTCTATCTCTTCGGGTGCCAGGTCGTATGCTTTTTTACAATACTGGTGTGCTTTGCGTTTCTTTCCCATCTTGTGCAGGCATAGGGCTGCATTGGCATAAAGAGAAGGCAAGGCGAAGTCATGGCTGTCTTCGGCCGTTATGGCTTTTTCCAGATAGTCGTATCCTTCTTTCCACTCTCCTTTGGAGGTTTTGTTCAGGCCGATGAAGGTGTTGATGAAACCGTGGGAGACGAGATGGAACTTTTCGGCTTGCAGGTAGTTCTCCATGGCACTTTCCTCATTTCCCAATTGGAAGAAGGAATGTCCTTTCATCAGGTAGGCATCGGCAAACTCGTCATCGGCCACCGTGGCATAGTCGCATGCTTCGATTGCTTTGTCGAACATCTGCTGGTCAAAGTAGCAACGGGCCAGTCCAAACCAGTAAGGAGCCGAATACGGATTCTTGTCAATCAGCTTATTGAAGAAGAAGGTGGCTTTTTCAAACAGTCCCTGGGCATAGTAACAATCGCCGGTGACGGCAAGGTAGGCTTCTTCTTCGGCATATTTTTCGAGTCCGCGCGTCAGCCATGTCAATGCTTTTTCCGGGAATCCCATGTCGATGTACATATAGGATACATCAACGATATTGGCCAGGTCGTCCTTATCGTCTATGCTGTCGAGTATCGCTTCTGCTTCTTCTTCTTTGCCTTCGCCCAACAGTAGGTTGGCTTTCAGCACTTTCACTTCGGAAGATTCTTCGGCAATCCGTTCCAATATATCTTTGGCTTGCTCTTTATGCTGGGTGTCGAGGAACAAGTATGCCTGTTCCACCAACAGAGCCGTATTATCCGGATGTATTCCCAAGCCATACTCTACGACCTCGGTAGCCATGGCATATTTATGATGCACGGCATACCAGTCTGCGAGGTCGGCTAAGTCGTCTGCGTCCAGATAGATGGTTCTGTTCTCTGCTTTGGCAGCTTCATATTGTTCTGCCATTTCTTGCAGTTCTTTGTCTCTTCCGGACAGCAGGTTTTTTTTACTCATATTCTTATTTATTGATTTTACCCCAAACGTCTTTCAGACCTACAGTACGGTTGAATACCATTTTTTCTGGCGTAGAATCTTTGTCAACATTAAAATAACCGATACGTTGGAACTGCAGGTAGGAGAGGGGCTGCATGCCGGCAGCGTACTTCTCGATGTAGCAGCAGGGCAGCACATTCAGGGAGTCGGGGTTGATCATCTCTTTCATGGCTGTCAGTGCGTCGCAGTTCTTCGCTTCGCGGATGGCGGCAAGCTCATCGCGCGGGTTCTCCACTTTCCACAGACGGTCGTAGAGACGTACTTCTGCTTCGAGGCAGTGGGCACAACTTACCCAATGGATGGTGCCTTTCACCTTACGGTTGGCTCCGGGCAGACCGCTCTTGGTATCAGGGTCATATTCGCAATATACTTCGGTGATTTCACCGGCGTCGTTCTTCTTGCAGCCGGTACACTTCACGATGTACGCGTTCTTCAGACGTACCTCTTGTCCCGGTGTCATGCGGAAGTATTTCTTTGGGGCATCTTCCATGAAGTCGTCGCGCTCCATCCAGAGTTCGCGGCTGAATTCGATGACGTGGTTGCCTTCTTCGGGATGCTCGGGGTTGTTGACGGCTTCCATCTCTTCCACTTGCCCTTCGGGATAGTTAGTGATGATAAGCTTCACCGGATTCAGTACGGCAGATACGCGGGTGGCGCGGTCGTTCAAGTCCTCGCGCACGGCGCTTTCCAGCAGGGCGAATTCATTGAGCGCATCGTAGGTTGTATATCCTATTTTGTCGATGAACTTATGAATGGACTCCGGAGAGTATCCCCTACGGCGGAAACCGCAGATAGTCGGCATACGGGGGTCATCCCAACCGTTTACCAAGCCTTCCTTGACTAGAGTCAGCAGGTTGCGCTTGCTCATCAGCGTATAGCTGAGGTTCAGTTTGTTGAACTCATACTGATGGGGGCGGTTATCGTCGAGGTCTTTGCCTTCCTTCACCCAGTCCACGAAGAGGTCGTAGAGCGGACGGTGGGGCACAAACTCCAGTGTGCAGAGCGAGTGTGTCACGCCTTCGAAGAAGTCGCTTTGCCCGTGGGCGAAGTCGTACATCGGATAAGCCTTCCAAGTGGTGCCCGTGCGATGGTGCGGATGCTTCACTACACGGTAGATGATAGGGTCGCGGAAGTGCATGTTGGGGCTTGCCATGTCTATCTTGGCGCGGAGCACCATGGCACCTTCCTCAATCTCGCCGCTGTTCATTTTCTGGAACAAGTCCAGTGTTTCTTCGATAGGACGGTTGCGGTAGGGACTTTCCACACCGGGCTGGGTGGGAGTTCCTTTCTGGGCGGCAATCTGCTCGGAAGTCTGTTCGTCGATGTATGCCTTGCCCTCTTTGATGAGGCGGATAGCGAAGTCCCACAATTGCTGGAAATAGTCGGAAGCGTAATATTCGTTACCCCATTTGTAGCCCAGCCACTGGATGTCTTCCTTGATGGCTTCTACATATTCCACATCTTCTTTGGTGGGATTGGTGTCATCGAAACGCAGGTTGCAGACACCGCCGTGTGCGGCGGCAATACCGAAATCAAGGCAGATGGCCTTGGCGTGTCCGATGTGGAGGTAACCGTTTGGTTCGGGCGGGAAGCGTGTCTGTACTTTTCCCCCGTTTTTACCCTCTTTCAAATCGTTTTCTACTATTTGCTCAATGAAGTTCAAGCTCTTTTTTTCGCTTGTTTCTTCGCTCTTTATTTCTGCCATAATGTTACTATTTTCGTATCGTGGGGACAAAGATAGGGTAAAAAAATGAAGAATGAAGAATGAAGAATGAAGATTTATTCTTTATGTACCGGGATATATCCGCTCTCTTTGATGATTTTCTGTCCTGCGGCAGACAAGATGAAATCGAGCAGAGGGGCTACGACCGAGGCGTTTTTTCGGTTATAATAATAGTATAGCGGGCGTACTATCGGATAAGTCTTATTGATGGCATTCTCCAGCGTGGGAGCGGCATAATGCTGCCCGTCGTATGAAACGGCGAGTGTCTTGATACGCGGTGATACATAGGCTAGACCCACATATCCGATGGCTCCGCGAGTTTGGCTGACGGATTGGATAATGGCTCCCGTGGCAGGCATGGAGAGACTGCTGCTCATGTAGTTCTTGTTTTTCAGTACGCTTTCCTTGAAGAACTCGTAGGTACCGGAGGAAGTCTCGCGGGAGTAGACTACGATTTTGCGGTCGTCTCCGCCCACTTGCTGCCAGTTGGTGACTTTGCCCCGGAAGATATCTTCCAGTTGTTGGCGGGTCAGTTGTTTCACTGGGTTGGAGGGGTGGACCACTACGGCAAGGGCATCGTAGGCGATGGGAACTTCTGCCAAGTCTTCTCCGGCGGCTTTGGCCTTCATCTTTTCGCTGAACTTGATGGCGCGGGAAGCCATGGCGATGTCCGTGGTCTGGTCCAGCAGGGCTGAAATACCGACACCGGTTCCGCCGCCGGTCACGGTGACACGGGCAGAGGGGTTCAGGGTCATAAAGCGTTCGGCGGTCTGCTGCGCTATGGGGAGCACGGTGTCGCTGCCTTTGATGCGTTGCGCCTGCATGCCAGTGGTGGCAGCTGCTAGGGCGAGGAGTAGGAGTAATTTTCTTGTCTTCATAAAACACATGGTGCAAATAGGGTAAACACATGATGCAAATTAAGGTAATGGATATTACAAATGTGTTACATGGAATGTGCTTTGAGTCGTTGTAATAGTTTTGTAACACCTTTGAAACATTTCTTTCAAACGTTAGTCACACTACCTTAACATCCGGTCCGTTCCTTTGCATACAGAAATCAATAGGCAACATGAAAAAGATTTTTGAGAAGATTGTAGAAGGTATACTGGCTTGTAGCGGCTTTGTGACGAGTCTTACCATCGTACTTATCGTCGTGTTCCTCTTTTCCGAAGCGCTAGGCTTGTTCAGCAGCAAGGTGATAGAAGAAGGGTATGTATTGGCTTTGAATAAGGAGAATCGGGTGGGCGAACTGACTCCGGCACAGATAAAGGATGTCTTTGATGAAGAGCTGACAAACTGGAACGAAGTGGGAGGGGAGGACCTTCCTATCCGCCTTTTCCGTTTGGAGGACATCACACTGTATTATACGGAAGAGCAGTTGGGTGCTTCCTACGAAAATGCAGGTGCCTGCATTACGGAGCTGGTGGAGCGTACGCCTGGCATTATAGCCTTTGTACCGCAGCAGTTCATTGTCCGTCCAGACTCGGTGCATCTGCTGAAAGACAACACCATTTCGGTGAAGGACGTCTTTGCTGGTGCCGAATGGTTTCCCACGGCAACACCTGCTGCGCAGTTCGGCTTTTTGCCGCTCATTACGGGGACGCTGTGGGTCAGTCTGTTTGCCATCCTCTTTGCATTGCCGTTTGGTCTGTCGGTGGCAATCTATATGTCGGAGGTAGCCAATTCCCGGGTAAGGAATCTGCTGAAGCCCATCATTGAGTTGCTGAGTGGCATACCGTCGGTGGTCTACGGCTTTTTCGGCTTGATTGTCATTGTGCCGTTTTTGCAGCAGGTGTTCAACTTGCCGGTAGGCGAGAGCGGGCTGGCGGGCAGCATTGTGCTTGCCATTATGGCGTTGCCCACCATCATTACGGTGACGGAAGATGCGATGAGAAATTGCCCCCGTGCCATGCGCGAAGCCAGTCTGGCGCTGGGAGCGTCGCAATGGCAGACTATATATAAGGTGGTGATTCCTTACTCCATTTCGGGCATCACCTCCGGAGTGGTGTTGGGCATCGGCCGTGCGGTGGGCGAGACGATGGCTGTGCTGATGGTGACGGGCAACGCCGCCGTCATTCCCCATACCATCCTGGAACCGCTGCGCACCATTCCGGCAACGATTGCCGCCGAACTAGGCGAAGCGCCTGCCGGCGGAGCTCACTACGAAGCATTGTTCCTGCTGGGTGTCGTGCTGTTCTTCATCAGTTTATTGATAAACTTCACGGTGGAAGCAGTTTCGCCAAGACGAAAATAAAAGAAGGTAGATATGGTCAATAGAAAGCATCTTTCGCAAAACGTGGCATTCGGCTTGTTCCGTCTGTTGAGCCTAAGTGTGGTGGGGATTCTTTTTGCAATCCTCGGCTTCATTATATATAAAGGTATAGGAGTCATCGATTGGGAGTTCCTCACTACGGCTCCTACCAACGGTATGACTGCCGGCGGAATCCTTCCTGCCATTGTAGGTACGTTCTGCTTGATGGCGGGCAGTGCTTTATTTGCTTTTCCGGTGGGAGTGATGAGCGGTATTTATATGAATGAGTATGTGCCGAAAGGCTGGGTGGTACGCTTCATACGGATGATGACGAATAATCTGAGCGGCATCCCTTCCATCGTGTTCGGTCTGTTTGGCATGGCGCTGTTTGTCAACTATATGGATTTTGGAGACAGCATCCTGGCAGGTTCGTTGACGCTGGGTCTGCTAAGTCTGCCTTTGGTTATCCGCACCACGGAAGAAGCGCTGAAAGCCATCCCCGACAGCATGCGCGAGGGAAGCCGCGCGTTGGGAGCTACCAAGCTTCAGACCATCTGGCATGTCATCCTGCCGATGGGGATGCCCAATATCATTACCGGACTGATTCTGGCGCTGGGGCGTGTTTCGGGCGAGACGGCACCCATCCTTTTCACCTGTGCCGCCTACTTCCTGCCACAGCTGCCTACAAGTATCTTCGACCAGTGCATGGCGCTTCCTTATCACCTCTACGTCATCTCTACCAGCGGCACCGATATGGAAGCGCAGCTTCCCATTGCCTACGGCACGGCACTAGTGCTGATACTCATTATCCTCCTGGTGAACCTGCTGGCAAACGCCCTGCGGAAATACTTTGAGAAGAAGATTAAGACGAATTGAAAACATATACAATAGGTATGAAGAACAAGATAGAAACCCGTGACGTGAACTTCTGGTATGGCGATTTCCATGCCCTGAAAGGCATCAGCATGGACATTGAGGAGAAGTCTGTGATAGCCTTCATCGGTCCCTCGGGCTGTGGAAAGTCTACCTTCCTGCGCCTGCTGAACCGCATGAACGATTTGATTCCCGACACCCGTCTGACCGGCGAGATACGCATTGACGGACAAGACATCTATGGAAAAGGAGTGCAAGTGGACGAACTCCGCAAGAACGTGGGCATGGTGTTCCAGCGGCCCAATCCTTTCCCAAAAAGCATCTTCGAGAACGTTGCCTACGGACTCCGTGTGAATGGCATCACCGATAACGCCTTCATCCGTCAGCGGGTGGAAGAAACCCTGAAAGGCGCCGCCCTTTGGGACGAGGTGAAGGACAAGCTGAAAGTCTCCGCCTACGCCCTCTCCGGCGGTCAGCTGCAACGTCTCTGCATAGCCCGTGCCATGGCGGTGTCTCCTTCAGTCCTGCTGATGGATGAGCCGGCATCCGCCCTCGACCCCATCTCCACTGCCAAGGTGGAAGAGCTTATCCACGAGTTGAAGAAGCAGTACACTATCGTCATCGTTACCCACAACATGCAACAGGCAGCGCGTGTCAGTGATAATACGGCTTTCTTCTATATGGGGCAGATGGTGGAGTTTGGAGATACCCGGAAGATATTTACGAATCCCGATAAGGTGGAGACGCAGAACTACATCACGGGACGCTTCGGGTAGCGGATTGTTCCATACAGGCCAAAATAAGTTGTACAAAAGTAATCTTAAAATAGAAACATTATGGTGAAGTTTATCGAATCTGAACTCGTCTTGCTGAAAAAGGAAATAGACGAAATGTGGACCCTGGTATATAATCAGCTCGACCGTGCAGGTGATGCCGTGCTTACGCTGGACCGGGAACTGGCCCAGCAGGTATTGGTGCGCGAACGTCGTGTCAATGCTTTCGAACTGAAAATAGACAGCGACGTGGAAGACATCATTGCCCTTTACAACCCCGTTGCCATCGACCTGCGCTTTGTGCTTGCCATGCTCAAAATCAATACGAACCTGGAGCGTCTGGGCGACTTTGCAGAGGGCATTGCCCGCTTTGCCCTCAACTGCCATGAACCTGCTTTGGATACTGAGCTGGTCAAGCAACTCCGTCTCGAAGAGATGATAGCCCAGGTACTCTCCATGCTCGAACAGGCAAAACAGGCGCTTCAGGAGGAGAGCCAGGAACTGGCTACCGCCGTGTTTGCCAAGGACAATATGCTGGATGAAATCAATGCTGAGGCCACTGCCATTCTTGCCGACTACATCAGCCGGCATCCGGAGAGTGCACTCTCTTGTCTGAACCTGGTGAGCGTGTTCCGCAAGTTGGAGCGTTCCGGCGACCACATCACGAATATTGCCGAAGAAATAGTGTTCTTTATCGACGCAAAAGTGTTAAAACATAGCGGGCGGACAGACGAACACTACTTAAATGATAAGAAATAAACAAAATTTTAGGATAATTTCAGTGTTTCATGGAAAATAGCCTTATATTTGTCCATTGAAAACGATTGCAGGTGTAGAAAAATGCTTTGAAATGATAATAAACTTAAATGATTTCTCAAAAAGATGTTATAAGACATGTTTTTTAATTTGGTTAGTATCACGAAAAGCGCCTATATTTGCATCGTTATCCTGAAAACAATCTTTTTACCTTAAAAAAAAACTAATACCTATTGAAAACTGAAAAAGGAGGCTTTGTGAAAAGCTTCCTTTTTTTTGTACCTATACGAAGGGCTTTTTGTATCTTTGCGCATATTAATAATAAATCGTGTATAACCTAAAAGTATATAGAACCATGTTTTCCGGAATAGTAGAAGAATGTGCCACATTGGTGGCGATGGTCAAAGACCAGGAGAATGTACATTTTACTTTCAAGTGTTCATTCGTCAGTGAATTAAAAATAGACCAAAGTGTGTCTCACAACGGTGTTTGCCTTACAGTAGTCAGTCTGACAGATGATACCTATACCGTGACGGCCATGAAGGAAACGCTGGACCGTTCCAATCTTGGCTTGTTGCAGGTGGGAGATGAAGTGAATGTGGAGCGTAGTATGATGATGAACGGCCGGCTGGATGGCCATATCGTTCAAGGACATGTGGACCAGACTGCCACTTGCATCGATATAAAGGATGCGGAAGGAAGCTATTACTTTACTTTCCGGTATGCTTTTGACAAGGAGATGGCAAAGCGCGGCTACATCACGGTAGACAAAGGCTCGGTAACTGTCAATGGTGTCAGCCTGACCGTGTGCAATCCCACCAACGATACTTTCCAGGTGGCCATTATTCCTTACACCTTTGAGCATACCAATTTCCATGCTTTCAAAGTGGGCAGTGTGGTGAATCTGGAGTTCGATATCATTGGTAAGTACATCAGCCGCATGATACAATATAAATAAGGTAACGGCACTATGGACGATTTCCTGCAATTAGTGGCATCCCGTCAGAGTGACCGTGCCTATGATATGACTCGTGCCGTGGAGCCTGAGAAATATCGGTGATTTACTTTTTAGACACAGATGACGCAGATGACGCGGATTTTTTTAATATTCCCATCCGCGTCATCCGCGTCTAAAAAATAATCAAAAAGAAAGCAGATACGGAGTTTCCGGAAAGACTTCCGCGTGCTTACAAATCCTTCAGCAGCACCTTGCTTGCATTCTTGTAGTATTCCTCCCGTGCCTTCAGCAATGCTCCCCATTGGTTGTTGAATTCATTTTCCTTATCAATTTTGAAATCTTCTGAGCCGTGCGTGTCCAGTTTGTCCAGTAGGAGGGCCACATTCATTTTGTTGATATCCATGGAAGGCTGGTAAGCGATGTCTTCACTCTTTTCATCGGTCACCACTTCATGTAGGAGGTTGATTTCCTGCAATTCATAAAGGGTTTCGTGTGTCAGCCGGATGGGAATCTGGCACTCTTCGGATATCTCTTCGGCTGTATAGGGCTGGACGTCTTGTTCAAAGCGCTTGGCTATGAGAGACATTATCAGGATGGAGATAAAATCGCGGTAGCGCCGGCTGATATTGCGCGCATCCTTGTCGAAGCTGAAGTTCCGGATATTCTGTCCGGCGTAGGTCAGTTCGGCACCGAATAGGCAGATGGTCCAGGATACCTGCAACCATAGCAGAAACATCGGAAGGGCGGCAAAACTACCATAGATGGCATTGTAACGGGAAACCCACAACTGGCTGCTGATGTAAAGGAATTGGAATGCCTGGTGTGCCGTACCTGCCAGAATACCGGATATGAGTGCGTGTTTCAGCTTGACCTTTGTATTCGGCATAAAGACGTACAGTGCTGTAAACATGAACCAGGTCAGCACGAAGGGGATGAGGCGCACCATAAACTTGCCGACGGGAGCCAGCAGGGTAAAGTCTTCGAGGTTCTTCACCATCGTACTCATGAAGATGGAAAGACCACCGGACACCACCAGCAGAATGGGCATCAGCAGAAGCATAGAGAAGTAATCCGTTATTTTGCGGTACATGCTGCGCGCCTTTTTCACCTGCCAGATGCGGTTGAAGGTGATTTCCATATTGTTGATTAGATTCAGGACTGTCCACAGCAACATAATCAGACCCACTCCGATGAATATTCCACTCTTGGTCTGAGACAAATACGAATTCACGAATTGCAGGATGACTTCCGTGGTTTCCGTAGGACCGCTGAAACCGTTGACAATCTGGCTTTCCATCAGATTATCGAATCCGAAACCGCGGGCTATGGCAAACAAAATGGCAAGAATAGGCACGATGGCAAGCAGCGTACTGTAAGTCAGCGCCGAGGCTTTGTTTACTATCCGGTCTTTGGTGAAGCGGTTGATGCAAAGATAAATCGTCTTGATGATATTGTATACGGAAAAGGTCGTTCGCGTGACTTCATCTTCCGTAATACGCCAGATGTCGTAGGTGAGGAATTTCCAAAGGGCAGCAATACGCTTGTTCATGCTATTATCTCGATTATCCATTGTCAATAAAAAAGCAGTCAGTCTGTAAGCCGGGTTCTGTTCTTCTGTTTCTGAAAAAGCCTAATTAGGAATTATCCATTCTTCATTATCCATTCTCCATTAAAGAAGTGTCTGTCATTTATCTGAGCCGCATGTCACCATACAAGCTTTAGCGGTCTACCCTCCGACATGGAGCGAGCAACTCTCATAACGTCGGTTTACATGACCTTACAACTCCCAAGACGCACAGCCCTTGTGTCGCCACAAGACTGGTAGGCTCTTACCCCACCTTCTCACCCTTACCGTAGCCCAAGGGCGACGGCGGTTATTTTCTTCTACGTTACTCTACCCTCACGGACAGCTTTCTGTTAGGAAGTGGGACGCTCTGTGTTGCCCGGACTTTCCTCATACGCACGAGGCGCAAGCGACAGACCGACCAACTGCTTTATAGGGTACAAAGATACGGAATATTAATGAAGAATGAAGAATGAAGGATGAAGAATTTGTTGTGCAGTGTGCGGATGCAGTACGGATGAATCCTTCATTCTTCATTCTTTACCCTTAATTATCTTAAAAACATGTATCTATTTCGGAATAAATTCGTAGCTTTGCTATTAGTAATAACCCCCAAATCCTTTTGGCCAATGAAAAAGTTATCCTCTCTTTTTTCTTTATTTCTGTTAATCCCGCTTTTTGCTGTCGCTTCGGAAGTGGGTGACCGTACAATACCTGCAGAAGTGGCGCAACTCGCTGACAGTTTGAAACAAAAGTTTGCACCGGACAAGCGCGTGGCTTTGTTCGATGTGGATTACTCTTTCTCCGGAAAGAATGTGATGTTGCGTGGTGTCACCACTTCGGCAGAGGCAAAGACGGCTTTGCTGGATGGTTTGGCAAAGAAAGGATATGCGGTGATGGATTGTCTGCAAGTGCTTCCGGATGAGGCCGGACTTGAAGGCAAGACGTATGGCATTGTCAATGTGTCTGTGTGCAATCTTCGGGTAGCCCCGGATTTCTCTTCAGAAATGATGACGCAAGGCTTGATGGGTATGCCGGTGCGGGTGTTGCAGCGCGACGGCTGGTACCGTATCCAGACACCGGACAACTACATTGCATGGGTACACCGAGTAGGCATACATCCCGTCACGCGGGAAGAGCTGACCGCTTGGAACAATGCAGAGAAAATAGTGGTGACTTCGCATTATGGCTTTGTCTACTCACAGCCCAGCCAGGCATCGCAGACCGTCTCTGATGTTGCTGCAGGAAACCGCCTGAAGTGGGAGGGGACAAAAGGTGCCTTTTATAAGGTGGCTTATCCCGACGGCCGTCAGGGATATATCTCCAAATCCATCTCCATGCCTGAGAAGAAATGGCGTGCCACCTTGAAGCAGGATGCCGCCAGCATTATAGCCACGGCGCATAGCATGATGGGCATCCCTTATCTTTGGGCTGGCACTTCCTCCAAAGGGGTGGATTGTAGCGGCTTCATGCGCACCGTTCTTTTCATGCACGACATCATCATTCCGCGGGATGCTTCCCAGCAGGCATACGTGGGCGAGCATATCGATATCACTCCTGATTTCAGTAACCTCCAGCCGGGCGATTTGATTTTCTTCGGGCGCAAGGCGACGCCGGAACGCAAGGAACGTGTGGTACATGTCGGCATGTATATCGGCAACAAGCGTTTCATCCATTCGCAAGGCGATGTGCGCGTCAATAGCTTCAGCCTCGACGACGAGCTGTTCGATGAATACAACCTCGGTAGACTGTTGTTCGCTACGCGCGTGTTACCTTATATAAATAAGGAGGCGTCGCTCAATACAACGGAAACGAATCCATTTTATTCAATGTAATAATGTGCTAATGTGCCAATATGCCAATGACCTGCGGCGTGACGGTGCAAACATAACGTAGCATATACATAGCGCAGCCCATTGGCACATTAGCCCATTAGCATATTGGCACATTTAATACACACACAATTATGTCAAACAGAAGAGATTTCCTGAAAACCGCCGCTTTTGCCGCACTCGGCTCAGGCATGGCAATCAATCATGTATTTGCCGGAGGAAATGACGCTCCTTCCTTGTTCAACGTGAACAGTAGGGCAGGTGTAACCCCCAAAATGAAACTGCGTTTCTTCCCCTATGAACTGAAATTGCGCCATGTCTTTACAGTGGCCACCTACTCGCGTACTACCACTCCCGACGTTCAAGTCGAGATAGAATATGATGGCATTATCGGTTATGGTGAAGCCTCCATGCCCCCGTACCTGCAACACGAATTAGGCACGATGGACAGTGTACTGGCTTTTCTGAAGAAGGTGCAGGATGTTATCGGCCAATTCTCAGACCCCTTTCAGCTGGAAGATATACTGGCTTATATAGACAGCCTCTCGGCAGGGGATTCCGCTGCTAAAACTGCTGTGGACATCGCCTTGCACGACCTTGTGGGCAAACTGTTGCAAGCCCCTTGGTATAAGATATGGGGTTTGGACAAGGAAAAGACTCCCTCTACAACTTTCACCATCGGTATTGATACGGCCGACGTGGTGCGTGAAAAGACGAAAGAGTGTGCCGACCAGTTCAATATCCTTAAAGTGAAGCTGGGGCGGGAGAACGACAAGGAAATGATAGAGACCATCCGTTCGGTGACGGACCTTCCGATTGCCATTGATGCCAACCAGGGTTGGAAGGACAAACATCATGCGCTCGATATGATACATTGGCTGCACGAAAAAGGAATTGTCATGATAGAGCAACCGATGCCCAAGGAACAACTGGACGATATTGCATGGGTCACCCAGCAAAGCCCGTTGCCCATATTTGCCGATGAGTCCATTCAGCGTCTGAAGGATGTGGCAGGCTTGAAGGGTGCCTTTACGGGCATCAACATCAAGCTGATGAAGTGTACCGGCATGCGCGAAGCCTGGAAGATGGTGACTTTGGCACGTGCATTGGACATGAAAGTGATGGTAGGATGTATGACCGAGACCTCTTGTGCCATTACCGCTGCCTCCCAATTCTCTCCGGCAGTGGACTTTGCCGACTTGGACGGTAGTCTGCTGATTGCGAACGACCGTTTCAAGGGTATGGAGGTTGTGAAAGGTAAGATAACGTTGCCCGATTTGCCGGGTATTGGAGTGGTGAAGTTATGAGAAAGCTATTGTATACCGTCGCTCTGTTTGTGATGGCTTCTGCATGCAGCACGAAGCCCGAGAGCAAGCCCTATAATTGGGAGGACGACCTGTACCAACGTCTGCTTACGGATTTCTGTATGACGGAATCCCAGGTGAAGGACTATATCCGCAAGTATATTCCCGACGTGACCGATGAGCAGATGCGCCAGTGGGAAGCCTCCAAAGCTTTGGAGTGCATGATGCTGGATGGAGAGAAACGCTATTTCCGCAATGCCGGACCTAATCTGTTTCGTGTGGACTCCACTTGCTATGACATCAAGATAGCCAAGGAAGGCACTTCGCCGAGTGGCAGCGAGAAAGTGAATATGGAGAACCTGCCCGAAATCATTTCTGCTGTGAAGAAAGAGGGCAAGGCCATTGTTGCGCCGAAGCGCATGCGCGTCACCTACACGTTGACCGTAGATACCAATGCCGTGCCTGCCGGGAAAATCATCCGTTGCTGGTTACCCTATCCCCGTCAGGACCAGGCCCGGCAGCAGGATGTCAAGTTCATTTCGGCCAGCGAACCGCAATACACCTTTTCGTCGCCCGAGTGCCGTCACAGTACATTGTACATGGAGAAACGTGCTGTCGAAGGCGAACCGACCGTATTCTCCGAAACCTTTGAGTTTACCGCCAACGGCGAATGGCATAATCTGAAGCCGGAAGATGTGCAGCCCTATGATACGACGACCGCCCTTTATAAGGAATATACTGCCGAGCGTGAGAAGCATATCGTCTTTTCCCCGCGCTTGCGCGAACTTGCTGCCAAATTGACAGCCGGTGAAACCAACCCCTACCTGAAAGCCAAACGTATCTTCCGTTGGGTGAATGACAACTTCCCGTGGGCTTCTGCACGCGAATATTCCACCATTGAGAATATCCCGGAATATGTGTTGGACAACCGTCACGGAGACTGTGGCCAAGTCAGCCTGCTGTTCATTACGCTTTGCCGCATCAGTGGTATTCCCGCACATTTCCAGAGCGGCTTCATGATGCATCCCCGTGCATGGAATCTGCACGATTGGGCAGAAGTCTACTTCGAGGGTGTGGGTTGGGTGCCTGTCGACCAGTCATTCGGCATTCCTGCCTTTGCCCGCAATGCCGACGAAGAATATTTCTTCCTGGGTGGTATAGACTCTTGGCGCATGATTGTGAACACTGATTACGGCATGCCGCTACAGCCCGAAAAGCAGTATCCCCGCAGCGAGACCGTCGACTTCCAGCGTGGCGAGGTGGAGTGGGAGGGAGGTAACCTCTACTTCCCGCAGTGGGGCTACCACATGGACATTGATTACTTGAATTATTAAGGTGCTATCTGCCCTCTAAAAACAGATGATGCGTTCAGCCCGAACACATCATCTGTTTGGTATAAACGCATCATCTGTTTACCCCAAATGCATCATCCGTTTCGGCCGCAACGGGTGATGCGTCTTTTTATACCCTATCTGTCAGTTCTTTAACAGTCAGCAATCGTACATAAATGCTAATTTGTCAGTCTTTGCCGTTAACCGCTGTTAAGCCCTAAATATCCTCTGTTAAAAGAGAACAAAAAAGAGTGACAAGCGGAATAACTGAACGTTTTTTGTCGTTATTTTAACGTCGTAATGTTAAACGAAACTTGAATATTAACAATTTAAAGAATAGGAAGAATAGTATGAAACAGACAACAAAAAACATCCTTGGAGTTGCGGCTATCGTGCTCCTGAGCTCTGGAGTGGCTGGATTGACCACTTATAAGATGCTGAATAAGGAAAAGCCTGCCGCATTCAGCGAGTTGTTCCAACAGAACCCCAATAATCTGCTACCGGCGGCTTTCCATGCAACGGATGCCCAGCCAGTGGATTTGACACAAGCAGCGGAGAGTTCGCTCCATGCTGTAGTGCATATACGTGCCACTCAGTTGAGTAAGACCCAGACGGTACAAGAACAGCCGGATATTTTTGACTTCTTCTTTGGAGACGGTCGTGGACGCCAGCGCCAGATACAGACCCAGCCGCGTGTAGGTTTCGGTTCGGGTGTCATCATCTCCAAAGACGGATATATTGTGACGAACAATCACGTGGTGGAAGGTGCTGATGAAATCACTGTGAAACTGAATGACGACCGTGAGCTGAAAGGACGCATCATCGGTACTGACCCCAGCACGGACTTGGCATTGATTAAGATTGAAGGGGATGACTTTCCGACAATTCCGGTTGGTGACTCCGACCAGTTGAAGGTGGGAGAATGGGTATTGGCAGTAGGTAATCCGTTCAACCTGAACTCTACCGTAACAGCTGGTATCGTCAGTGCAAAAGCCCGTTCCATTGGCTCTTCTGCCTCCAATGGACAAGCTGCAAACATCCAGTCTTTCATTCAGACGGATGCTGCCATCAACCAAGGTAATAGTGGTGGTGCGTTGGTGAATGCCAAAGGCGAGCTGGTTGGTATCAATGCCATGCTTTACTCACCCACGGGTGCTTATTCCGGCTATGGTTTTGCCATCCCTACCAGCATTATGACAAAGGTGGTAGCCGACTTGAAACAGTTTGGTACCGTGCAGCGCGCGCTCCTTGGCATCAAGGGTAGTGATTTGAGCACAGACCTGCAGATGGACGAACGCTGGACCGAAGAACTGAAGAAGAAGGCCGACGAACTTGGTGTGAAAGAGGGTATCTATGTGGCCGAAGTTGTTGAAGGTGGTTCCGCTGCCGGCATCTTGAAGGAAAATGATGTAATCATAGCATTGAACGGCAAGAAGATTCACAAGTTCTCGGATTTGCAGGAAATGCTGGCAAAACACCGTCCGGGCGACAAAGTGAAGGTAACAGTGGTTCGTGACAAGAAGGAAAAGGAATTCGAAATCACGCTGAAGAATGAGCAAGGCACTACGAAGGTAGTGAAGGATGCCGGAATGGAAATCTTGGGTGCAGCCTTCAAGCCCGTATCTTCCGAGCTGAAGAAGCAGTTGAACCTGGGTTACGGTCTGGAAGTTACCGGGGTTACCAATGGCAAGATGGCCGATGCAGGTATCCGCAAGGGCTTCATCATTCTGAAAGCCAACGGAGTGCCGATGAAGACGGTAGACGATTTGGAAAAGGCGATGAAAGAGGCAAGAAAGTCTCCTGAGCAAGGTTTGTTCATCACCGGTATGTTCCCGTCAGGAAAACGTGCAATGTATGCCGTTGATTTGACTCAAGAATAAAAAATAGGGATAGTTAGGTAAGAAGATTGTAATATTAGCTAACAATAGCGAAAAAGGGGGTGTCGGTACAATACATACCGGCATCCTTTTTGTTATATAGGATAAGATATAAATAAGGTGAAAAAGTTGGGATGAAATTATTGTAACAAAATAATTTGTCGTACCTTTGCAACCCAAATCTGTATTATAAGAATGAGACAACTTAAAATTACAAAAAGTATCACTAACAGAGAGAGCGCTTCTCTTGACAAGTATTTGCAGGAAATCGGTCGCGAAGACCTCATTACTGTTGAAGAGGAAGTGGAGCTCGCTCAGCGCATCCGCAAGGGTGACCGTGTTGCACTGGAGAAATTGACACGTGCCAATCTGCGTTTCGTTGTATCTGTGGCCAAGCAGTACCAAAACCAAGGTTTGAGTTTGCCCGACTTGATTAACGAGGGTAATTTAGGACTGATCAAGGCTGCCGAAAAGTTCGATGAAACACGTGGTTTCAAGTTCATCAGTTATGCAGTATGGTGGATACGTCAGTCCATTCTGCAGGCTTTGGCAGAGCAGTCGCGTATTGTACGTCTTCCGTTGAACCAGGTAGGTTCGCTGAATAAAATCAGCAAGGCCTTCTCCAAGTTCGAGCAGGAAAACGAACGTCGTCCGTCTCCTGAAGAGCTTGCCGATGAACTGGAAATCCCTGTTGACAAAATCTCTGATACGCTGAAGGTGTCCGGTCGTCACATTTCGGTGGACGCACCTTTTGTAGAAGGAGAGGACAACAGCTTGCTCGATGTACTGGTCAACGATGACTCCCCTATGGCTGACCGCTCTTTGGTGAACGAGTCTCTTGCGAGGGAAATTGATAGAGCTCTTTCTACGTTAACCGATAGGGAAAAAGAAATCATACAGATGTTTTTCGGTATCGGACAGCAGGAAATGACATTAGAGGAAATCGGCGACAAATTCGGCTTGACCCGTGAGCGTGTGCGTCAGATTAAGGAAAAAGCAATCAGAAGATTAAGACAAAGTAATCGTAGTAAATTGCTCAAATCTTATTTGGGATAAATAAGAAATATCAGTTTCCGACAAATAGAAGGAATTAAAAACCGTACGTCTTTAGTAGGCGTGCGGTTTTTTTTATATCTTTGCCCCATTGATAATTCATAACTTATAACTCATAACTCAATGAAATACGTTCGTATACTTTGTGCCGTAGCTTTGGTTTTTGCGTTGTGTTCGGCTTTTACAATGAAAGATAAGGAAAAGGCTGTATATGCTTTTGGGGTGGCGGCTTCTTTCAATGACTCCATCGTATATTATACAGACATCCAGGTATTGGACAGCGTAGAGCTGGATAAGAATGGATTCTTGCCCAAACGTGATTTATACACTTACCAGCTTAAGAACTATCTGGAGTACAATCTGAAGAAACCTGATTATACTTGCATGATTTATTTCGCTGAAAACAAGAAAAAGTTGGAAAAAGAGGCTGTAAAGGTAAAAGGCAAGTATAAAAAGAGTAAGCATATGGTTTTGCAGGTGGTGAAGCCTGAGGCTTTCACATTTGCAAAACCGCAGGAATAAGATTTCAAGTATGAAAACAAAACTATATCTTCTTTTTTTCTTCGTTTTCCCCTTGTTCATGTCGGCGTGTCGTGGTGATGACCCGATACCTGATCCTCCGGTTGATGGGAAACGTACTGTGCTGGTATATATGGCAGCGGATAATAGTATAAATCCATTGGCTAGCTTTACGGATGGGGATTTGGAGGAATTGAAAGCTGGGATGGCTTCAATTGATAATACATCTGATATGCATTTATTGGTGTATATAGATACGGGATTTCCTCGTTTGATTGAAATTGAAAATAAAGGTGGTACTGTTGTTGAAACAATAGTCAAAGAATACGAAGATAGAAATTCGTGCGGAGTCGCTGAGACGCAAGAGGTATTCAATGATGTGTTTGGGAATTCTTTATATAAAGCGGAAAGTTATGGTTTGATTTATTGGTCGCATGGGGAAGGATGGATACCTACTCCATTGCCTTCTACTCGCTGGATAGGAAATGATAAGACTGGAGGAGGGCATTATATGAATATTGAGGACTTGAAGTTAGTATTACAGAACGCTCCTCATTTTGATTTTATTATGTTTGATGCTTGCTTTATGCAGTCGGTGGAAGTCGCGTATGAGTTGCGTGATTGTTGCGATTACTATATTGGTTTCCCTGCTGAGAATCCTGGTCCTGGTGCTGCCTATGATAGAATGTTTCCATTTATATTTCAGAAAGGTGCAGCGGTAGAAATGGCTATTGGGACTTTTGCTGCTTATGATGAAATTTATACTGGAAAAATAGGAAGTAATAGCAATTGGACAATGGGCACTGCTATAGATGTGCTGAAATCTTCTGAGCTTGAGAACTTAGCTGCTGCTACAGCAAATGCTTTGTCGGGAGTGACAGCAGATAGAGAAGTTCTTCGGTCATCGGTCTTTGATTATGATCAGCGTAAAGTAGGATCGTCTTATTATGTAGGCTATTATGATTTCGTAGAAATGATGGAAAAACTCGTTGTGGATGAAGTTGCCTTGGATGAATGGAAGCAAGCATATGATGCAGCTTCTGTCTGTTGGAAAAAAACGCCGATGATTTATTCGATGTCTGTTGGTATGTTCTCCATGAAGCGGGCAAATGGGGTTAGCCATTATATACCTTCCACTGCCACTTCTGCTGCTGCTCAAGCTGCTAATGCCGCTTATCGTTCTACCTTATGGTATAGTGCTGTCGGTCTTGCTCGGCTTGGTTGGTAAGCTTATAAAAACTTGCATACTGAACGGATTATTATAGGTGTAAAAACTTGTAATAATCCGTTTTTTTATGCCTATTCTTATTAAAAATGAGTCTTTTAATAATATTTTCCTTTGGAAATTATGTTTTATTGAAAATAATTATTTTCTTTGCATCGTCAAACTTAAAAAACGAAGAATTATGAAATATGTAATCATTGGCGGTGTAGCAGGTGGAGCCACGGCAGCCGCCCGACTGAGAAGAGTGGACGAAATGGCTGAAATCCTTTTATTGGAGAAAGGCCCTTACATCTCGTATGCTAATTGTGGTTTACCTTATTATATAGGTGGAGTGATAGCAGAGCGCGAGAAGCTGTTGGTACAGACACCCGAATCTTTCGGCAAGCGCTTCCGCATTGATGTGCGTGTGCAGAATGAAGTAATCGCCATCCATCCCAAAAACAAGACCGTTACCATACGCAATGTGGAAGGCAAGGAGTACGACGAAAGCTATGACAAACTTTTGCTTTCTCCCGGTGCCAACCCCGTGAAGCCCCCCTTGGAAGGCATTAATTCCGAAGGCATCTTCACGTTGCGCAATGTAGAAGATACCGACCATATCAAGGCTTATATCTCGGACAAGCAGGTGAAACGCGCCGTGGTGGTAGGTGCCGGTTTCATCGGATTGGAAATGGCGGAGAACCTGCATCATGCCGGTGTTCATGTGTCTGTAGTCGAAATGGGTAATCAGGTGATGGCGCCTATCGACTTCTCTATGGCGGCACCTATTCATCAGCATTTGTTGCAGAAAGGCGTCTCTCTCTATCTGGAAGAAGGAGTAACCCATTTCAAACGTACGGACAACGGAATCACCGTATTCCTGAAAAGCGGAAAGGCCATTCCTGCCGATATGGTGTTACTCTCCATCGGTGTGCGTCCTGCCACTGCATTGGCGCAACAAGCCGGCTTGAAACTGGGCGAGATGGGCGGTATCTGGGTAGACGAACACTTGGAGACTTCCGAAAAAGACATCTATGCTGTGGGCGATGCCATCGAATATCCTCATCCGCTGACCGGAAAGCCCTGGCTCAATTATCTGGCAAATCCTGCCAACCGCCAGGGACGTATCGTTGCTGATAATATGGTGTTTGGCAATACTGTTTCCTACGAAGGAGCTATCGGCACCTCCATTGCCAAAGTATTCGACATGACGGTAGCCTCTACGGGCCTTGCAGCCAAACGCTTGAAGCAGTGGGGCATGGAATATCAAAGCTCGGTGACTCACTCGGCATCTCATGCCGGTTACTATCCGGATGCCCTACCTTTGACCTTGAAACTGACTTTCCATCCCAAAACCGGTAAACTCTATGGTGCGCAATGTATCGGTTACGAGGGAGTGGACAAGCGAATCGACCAGATAGCCGGACTCATCAAGCGGGGTGGCACAGTCTACGATTTGATGGAGACGGAGCACACGTATGCGCCTCCTTTCTCCTCGGCCAAAGACCCCATCGCTATTGGCGGCTATGTAGCATCGAACATTATCAGCGGTGCAATGCCCGTCATCTCTTGGCGCGAGCTGGTGGAAGAGAAGGATAAAGTGATGCTGATAGATACCCGTACGCCCGAGGAATTCTCTTTCGGCACCATTCCGGGAGCCGTCAATATTCCGTTGGACGAAATGCGCGAGCATTTGGCAGAGATACCTACAGACAAGCCGGTAGTGCTTTTCTGTGCTGTGGGTCTGCGCGGTTATCTGTCCCTGCGCATCCTGATGGGGTGCGGCTATCGCAATGTGCGCAATCTGATAGGTGGTTATAAGACCTACTCCACGGCAACAGCACCTCTGCCGTCTCCATCTGCTCCGGCAGGCGGCGGCTCTTCTTCTTCTTCGGTAGAGGCTGCTACTGATGATGTTCCTGCGGATGCATCAGTGTCCAAGAAGGAAACGTTGAAGATAAATGCTTGCGGTTTGCAATGTCCGGGACCTATCATGCAGGTGAAAAAGGCGATGGATAGCATTGCTGTGGGCGAGCGTGTGGAGATTGTGGCTACCGATGCCGGTTTTGCCCGCGACGCCTCTGCATGGTGCGATACGACAGGAAATAAATTGATAGAGAAGCATGACGAGAAGGGACGCTATACGGTAGTCATCGAAAAAGGTGCTCCGGCTTGTGCATCCGTTTCCAACACTCCCGTAGCCGGGGGTAGGGGAAAGACGCTGATTCTGTTCAGTGACGACCTGGATAAAGCGCTGGCAACCTTTGTACTGGCAAACGGAGCAGCGGCAACGGGACAGAAAGTAACCATTTTCTTCACCTTCTGGGGACTGAACGTCTTGAAGAAAGTGCAGAAACCCAGTGTGCAGAAGGACTTCTTCGGCAAGATGTTCGGCATGATGCTGCCGTCCAGCTCTTTGAAACTGAAGTTGTCGCAGATGAATATGTTTGGCATGGGCAGCCGCATGATGCGCTTCTTGATGAAGCGCAAGGGAGTGGATTCTTTGGAGTCGTTGCGCTCGCAGGCATTGGCGCAGGGAGTGGAATTCATTGCTTGCCAGATGTCTATGGATATGATGGGCATCCAGCACGAAGAACTTCTGGATGAAGTAACCATCGGCGGCGTGGCTACCTATATGGAACGTGCGGACAAGGCAAATGTGAACTTATTTATATAGGAGGACAAGATATGGAGACTTTATGTAAAATCCGTGATGTTTATCGGGCTATTGCCGAGTTCGAGGTGCAGTTTACGCAGATGTATGATTTATCGCTGAATGAAGGAATGCTGTTGTGCACGCTGCTCAATACTCCTAAGCTTACCTCCAGTGAGATAGCCGAGGCACTGGGTTTGTCTGCCTCCAACACTTCAAAGGTCATTCGCTCTGTCGAGGGAAAGAAGCTCATTACCCGTCTGATAGGTAAGGAAGATAAGCGTCAGATGCGTTTTTCTCTTACGACAGAAGGCAAGAACCGGATTTCGGATATTAAGAATGCTACTTTCGAATTGTCGGAGTTGTTGCAGCAGGTAGTTAGCCTCGTATAGTTTTGTGTAAAAGCGAATTAATATCGTGTTTGCAGGAAGTTAATATCCTGCGGACACGATATTTGTTTTTTGTAGGACACGTTATTAACTTCTTGCACGACATGTTGTTAGTATCGTGTATTGCATGCTATAAATTGTTTGTATCTGTTCGTGTGTATTTCTATCTTTTATTACTGAGAAATTTACTAAGAATCTTTAATAATGTCTCTTTCGACAATTTCTTAACTCTTAATCAATTCTTTTCTCTGTTTTAAAAATGAACTTGATTGGAAAAGCCATTCTTTATGAATCGCCTATATACTCAGTCGTATTTCCGTAAAGGAACACAAGCTTGATACCAAAGAAATAAATTGAAACTTTCTATGTCAATTGCCTAATATTATTTTACTTTGCTGTCAAATAGTAAGCAATACAGCGATTGATATGCAGAAATTATTGTCTTTGCCGCCTAATCTGGTGTCGGCATTCTATGAACTGGAAAATGTAGACCGTACGGAATGGTTTTGTACTTCCGACCCGGTGGGAATGAAACTTGGCTCGGGTGGGGGAACTACCTGGCTCTTGAGAGAATGGCAGAAGGAACGGGATAGGAAGTATTGGGCGGAGGAGCGTATTCCAACAGAAAAGTGCATTCCAACAGAGAAAAGCATTCCAATAGAGAAGCGTATTCTGCTGCATGCCGGAGGACAAAGCCGTCGTTTACCGGGATATGCACCGGCGGGCAAGATATTGACCCCGATTCCGGTGTTTCGCTGGGCGCGTGGACAAAAACTGGGACAGAATTTATTATCCCTTCAACTCCCACTTTACGAAAAGATAATGGAGCGGGCTCCCGAAAGACTGCGTACGCTGATTGCCAGTGGTGACGTATATATCCGTGCGGAAAAGCCGCTTCAAGAGATTCCCGATGCAGATGTGGTGTGCTATGGACTGTGGGTAGACCCGTTGCTCGCCACACATCATGGTGTGTTTATCTCGGACCGGAATCAACCGGAATCCTTGGATTTCATGCTTCAGAAACCCTCTCTGGAAGAATTGGAAAACCTCTCCAAGACACATCTCTTTTTAATGGATATCGGCATCTGGCTATTGAGCGACCGGGCCGTTGACTTGCTGATGAAACGTTCGCAGAAGGCAGATGGGGCTTTGGACGTGGATACGCCATATTCCGACTTGAAATACTATGACTTGTATGCTGACTTTGGCTTGTCCTTAGGAAATCATCCCCGTATTGAGGATGAAGAGCTGAATAGCCTCTCCGTCGCCATATTGCCTTTGCCCGGAGGCGAATTCTACCATTATGGAACAAGCCGCGAACTGTTGTCTTCAACCGTCACCTTACAGAATAAGGTCTACGACCAGCGCCAGATTATGCACCGGAAGTTGAAGCCCAATCCGGCCATCTTTGTGCAGAATGCAGAAGTGCATCTCCCCCTTACTCCGAAGAACGACAGTCTTTGGATTGAAAATAGCTTTGTTGGAGCTTCTTGGCGGCTGGGGGCACGGCAGATTATCACGGGTGTTCCCAAGAATGACTGGAGGCTGACCATTCCAGACGGTATCTGCATTGATATAGTTCCGCTTGCCGACCAGCGCTGGGCAGTACGCCCCTATGGTTTTGACGATACTTTTAAGGGGGATATTCGGGATGAAAAGACACTGTTCCTTGGAATGTCGTTTTCGGAATGGCTGGTCGAACGGGAATTGTCGGTGGAAGACATCACCGGCAGAAAAGAGGACCTGCAGGCTGCTGCCATCTTCCCGGTTGTGGAAGATAAAGAGCAGATGGGGACAGTGCTTCGATGGATGGTTTCCGAACCGGGCTTGACGGAAGGAAAGGCTGTCTGGCTGGAAAGTCGTCGGTTGTCCGCCGACGAAATTTCAGCACAAGCCGACTTGCGTCTGCTGTATGCACAGCGGGAGAGCTTCTGCAAAGGAAACTGGGAAGTGCTGGCACGCAACCATGCAAAGAGTGTATTCTATCAACTCGACTTGATGGATGTGGCCGGTGAATTCCATAAATTCGGCATTGACAAGCCGGAAGTGTTGCCGACAGATGCCTCGCTGATGCAGCGTATCCATAACCGGATGCTGCGTGCACAGATTGAGAAGCTGGACGGAAGGGACTTCAAGGCAGACGAGCAGGCCGCATTCAACTTGTTGCGCGAAGGATTGCTGACTGATTTGTATGAACGCAAGAGCAGTCCTCGCCTGAATGTGTATAGTGACCAGATTGTATGGGGGCGTAGCCCCGTACGCATAGATATGGCGGGAGGATGGACGGACACTCCGCCTTACTCCTTGTTTGCCGGTGGGAGTGTGGTGAATATTGCCATTGAACTGAACGGGCAGCCGCCTTTACAAGTGTACATCAAACCTTGCGCGGAGCATCGCATCGTGTTGCGCTCCATTGATATGGGAGCCATGGAGGTGGTGAATACTTTTGAGGAATTGCAATCCTATTGCATGATAGGTTCCCCCTTTTCCATTCCCAAAGCAGCATTGGCGCTGGCCGGGTTTGTTCCGGCTTTTTCAGAAACGGCTTATCCTTCGCTGGAAAAACAACTGGAAGCCTTCGGCACAGGTATAGAGATTACATTGCTTTCTGCCATACCTGCAGGTTCCGGTCTGGGCACAAGCTCCATTTTGGCTTCTACTGTCTTGGGTTCATTGAGTGACTTTTGCGGACTGATGTGGGATAAGAACGAAATATGCCGCCGTACGCTTGCCCTGGAACAGTTGCTGACGACCGGTGGCGGTTGGCAAGACCAATACGGTGGGGTACTGCAAGGTATCAAACTGTTGCAGACGGAGGCTGGATTTGCCCAGCAGCCATTGGTACGCTGGTTGCCCGAGCATTTGTTTACCCATCCGGAATACCGCGATTGCCATCTGCTGTATTATACGGGCATTACGCGTACAGCCAAGGGCATCCTTGCAGAAATAGTACGCTCCATGTTCCTCAACTCTTCCCTGCACCTGGGGTTATTAGAAGAGATGAAAGCACATGCCTTGGATATGGCCGAAGCCATTCAACGGAATGACTTCAAGAGTTTCGGAACACTGGTAGGCAAGACATGGATGCAGAAGAAGGCACTGGACAGTGGAACAAATCCTCCTGCCGTAGAGGACATCATCCGTCAGATAAAAGACTATACCTTAGGATATAAACTGCCGGGAGCCGGTGGGGGAGGTTATCTGTATATGGTGGCTAAGGATCCGCAGGCAGCCCTGCGCATCCGTGAGACCTTGACGCTGAATGTACCGAATCCGAGAGCCAGGTTCGTAGAAATGTCACTCTCGGATAAGGGATTCCAGGTGTCGCGGAGCTGAAATTCATCATTCATGATGATACGGCCCCCCGTTCAGTATGGTCATCGCCCGGTAGAGTTGCTCCACAAAGATGAGGCGCACCATCTGATGGGAAAAGGTCATGCGTGAGAGGGACATCTTCTCGTGTGCCGCTTCGTACACTTTGGGGGAGAATCCGTAAGGGCCTCCGATAATAAATACCAGCCGTTTGTTCACGGTATTCATCTTGCGCTTCATATAGTCTGCAAACTCTATGGAGCGCATTTCTTTTCCACCTTCGTCCAGCAGTACGACCACATCTCCCGGCTGGAGAGCTTTCAATATCAGTTCCCCTTCCTTTTCCTTCTGCACTTCCATGGAGAGGCTCTTGGTGTTTTTCAGTTCGGGGATGACTTCCATCTCGAATGAGAGATAACGCTTGGTACGTTGCACATAGTCGTTGATGGCTGTTATAAAGTGTTGTTCTACAGTTCGTCCTACAACGAGCAGAGTAGTTTTCATACTGGTTCTGTTTTGATTAGCGCACAAATTTAGCATTTTTTTATTGTATTTTGAGACAAATGCTTACCTTTGCCTATCATAAATACTTGTGAAAATGAAAAAACGGGTAATCTTTTTGTTGACCGGTCTCTTCATTTGGACGTCTGTGCTGCTGGCTCAGAATGTTCCCGAGGGAGTGATTGGAGCCTTCAAGGAAGGAAACTCTCAGGAGCTCAACAAGTATCTGGGTGACAAGGTCGATTTAATCATTCAGAATAAGTCGACCCACGCCGACAAGCGGACGGCAGAGGGCACAATGGCTGCTTTCTTTTCCAACCACAAGGTCGGCAGTTTTAATGTGAACCATCAGGGGAAGCGCGATGAGTCCGGTTTCGTCATCGGTACCTTGATGACCGCAAATGGAAACTTTCGGGTGAATTGTTTCTTCAGAAAAGTACAGAGCAAATATGTCATACATCAAATAAGGATAGATAAAACAGATGAATAAGGAAGAAGAATTGATTGACAGGCTGATAGACCTGGCTTTCGCCGAAGATATAGGCGATGGAGACCATACAACCCTTTCGTGCATTCCTGCTACGGCAATGGGCAAGTCCAAACTGTTGATAAAAGAACCGGGCATCCTGGCCGGTATCGAGATAGCAAAGGAGGTGTTCCGCCGTTTCGATCCTACCATGAAGGTGGAAGTGTTCATTAATGACGGTACAGCCGTAAAGCCTGGTGATGTGGCCATGATTGTGGAAGGCAAGATACAGTCTTTGTTGCAAACGGAGCGTCTGATGCTGAACATCATGCAGCGCATGAGTGGCATTGCCACCATGACACATAAGTATGCCGAGCAACTGAAAGGTACGAATACCCGTGTACTCGATACCCGCAAGACTACTCCGGGCATGCGTATCCTCGAGAAAATGGCAGTGAAAATCGGTGGCGGTGTAAACCACCGTATCGGCTTGTTCGATATGATTTTGCTGAAAGACAACCATGTGGACTTTGCGGGAGGCATCGACAAGGCCATCAACCGTGCGAAGGAATATTGCAAGGGAAAAGGCAAGGACCTCAAGATAGAAATAGAAGTGCGCAACTTCGACGAATTGCAGCAGGTGCTCGACCTGGGCGGTGTAGACCGTATCATGTTCGACAACTTTACGCCGGCAATGACAAAGAAGGCCGTAGAGATGGTAGGCGGCCGCTATGAAACGGAATCTTCCGGCGGCATCACGTTTGATACGCTCCGCGACTATGCCGAATGCGGTGTAGACTTTATCTCAGTCGGTGCGCTGACCCATTCTGTGAAGGGATTGGATATGAGTTTTAAAGCATGTTGACAAAGGCAGAACGCGTTATTGCAGAATAATAAGGAAAGCCTCTCATAAAGAATGCTGCATTAAGGCAGATTTATGAGAGGCTTTCTCTTGATAACCGGTAGAGTAATGGCACCCGGAAAAACAGATGGTGTATTTGGGAGAAACAGATGGTCTGTTTGGGGCAGATAGATGATGCGTTTGGCTGTAACGGATGATGTGTTTCAATGGATAAATAGCGTAGGAAGGTATGAAAAACATAACATGGAATAAAGTAAAAACAACTGTCAAAGGTTGGCAAGTGGGAGACTACATCCGGCAGACTTCCATTGTGGTGATTGGTGTACTGATTACCTTTGCCGGTAGTGAGTTGGTTACTCAAAACTCCGAGAAGAAAGATATTCAAGCCACCATGTCGCTGATTAGGGATGAACTGAAAAGCAACCGGGAGAATTATGAGAGTATCGTTTCAGAGTTTAGAGAGGATGAACGTCTTTCCAGCTTATTGGTGGAGTATGACTTAAAGCATCGGACGATACCAGAAGATTCATTGATACAGTTCCGCTTTCTTATGGGGCATATCCGCAGTTTTTATTATAGTCAGAATGCATTGGATATACTTAAAAACTCCATGTTGATGCAGAAGATTTCAGATAAAGAGCTACTGTTGCAGTTGACCGGAATCTATGAGGTATTGGATGGATTTAGGGCGACTATGAATGGCTATTACGATATGAAGGACGAAATTATGGTTCCTTTCCATTTGGCATTGACTGATGAACAGACGGACCAGATAAATCGTGGAGGATATGAGGCGTGGGATATTTACTTGTCGGACAGGTCGGTACGGAACTTTGTCAGGGTAGCGCGGAACTATTTTACGCCGGACTATGTAGAACGTGTGGGAAAACGTATAGACGAGGCAATACAAGCGCTTGAGAAAAAGTATCATTTAGAATGAAAAGATATGGGAAAGACAAGCTTTAACAGGTTGAACCATAAGATAAAAAGTTGGCGCATAGGTGATTATTTCCGCCAGTTCAGTATTGTGGCTGCGGGCATCATTGTCACTTTCTGGGGAAATGACCGGATTACCGAGAATGCCCGCCAAAAGGAAGTGCGTGCTACGATGCAGTTGGTAACGGAAGAGTTGGAATATAATAGGCAGGAGCTCCGTAATATAAAGCACTTGTTGGATATTGACATACACATGAGTCTGTTGTTGAGGGAACATGATATGGATGTATCCAAGATACCGACAGATACTCTGTGGAAGTATGGCAAGTTTTTCAATAATATGGATGAATTTTCTTATAGGACAGATGCGCTGGATGTGCTGAAAGGTTCTTCATTGATGCAGTATATACCGGACAAACGTATGTTGCAGGATGTATTGCAGACTTATTTTGAGTTGGGCAGGAAACAAAAGGATGTCAGTGATTACTATGCAACGAAAACAGATGCTCTTATGAGTGCTGCCATGTCCAGGGAGTGGGCGAATGTTTTTGACGGTGGCGACGGTCTTCGGGACCAGGCCTTGTTTCTTGTGCAGTATAAGAAATTTATCAATTACGTCAACATGGTTCCCGGTTTTCTGTATTGGCATGAATTTGATGAATTGGATGAAAGGCTGGCCAAGCAGATTCAAGTATTGAAAGCCAAATATAAGTAATCTCCGTTCTTTAACATCTTTTTATATTTAATTCAGCAGCATTTTCAAAAATGCTGCGTCTAACTAACAAACGACGCGAAGAGGCGTCCGTAAAACGAGCACTGACATTGGAAAATGAGATAGAACTGATTGAGGGCTGCCGGGCAGGAAAGGATTCCGCCCGAAAGGAATTATACACCCTCTACTCCAAGCAGATGCTGGCGGTATGTTACCGCTATACGGGCGATGTCGATGCGGCCCATGACGTATTGCACGATGGCTTCATCAAAATTTTCACCCACTTCACCTTCCGTGGCGAATGTGCATTGAGTACCTGGGTGACAAGGGTAATGGTGACGCAGGCGATAGACTACCTGCGGAAACAGCAACGTTTCAGCCAACTGGTGGTGAATGAGGAACAATTGCCCGACATTCCGGATGAAGCAGGCATTGCCGAAACCGGAGGCCGTATTTCCGAAGAAATGCTGATGGCGTTCGTGGCGGAACTTCCCGATGGATGCCGTACTGTATTCAACTTATACGTCTTTGAGGAGAAATCGCACAAGGAAATAGCCGAAATCCTCCACATCAAAGAGCATTCGTCTACCTCGCAGTTGCATCGTGCTAAGTGTTTGTTGATAAAAAGAATTAAAGAATATACTGAATATGAGAGAAAATGATGAAATAACCGGTTTGTTCCGCAGTCGTCTTGCCGGCGCAGAGATGACAGTGCGGGAGGACTTCTGGGAAGGGTTGCAACGTGACTTGCCGTCACCGGTTGCCGCAAAAGGTAGGAGGCCGCTTTTTCTTTCTCCGAGGTTTCACCGCGTAGCCGCAGCCGCCTCTGTTGTATTTGTACTGGGAGCTGCTTCTGCCGCTTTCTGGTATTTCTCTCCGAAAGAGGAAATCAAGGAGGCCTTTACACAAGTGGCGGCCATGACGCCGGAAGGTAACTTGAACGGGGATGTGGTGCAGGAAAGTTTTCCCTCTATCCATCAGGCCAACCCCATGGCACAAAAGCCCGGTACACAGCATCCCGCCAACGGCATTCCGGCAGGATTGACGGCGCAGGCCGATGAGGATGAATCCGTGTCTGTCCATGTTTCCATTCGGATTACCCAACGGGTGTACGGAAACCAGCAGCAGCCGGGAAACGGTTATTACAGTAACGGAACTCCGGCCGGAAACGGGAACTACCATTCAAATCCTGGCCATAAGGATGCTGATATAGATAGAATGCTGCCATCTTCTGAGGAAGAACCGGCAAAGTCTGTGGCTGTATCGCCATCCAAGCCCCGTAATTGGGCATTGAAAGCAGGCATCGGCACTTCCCTGCCGAAAGGGAATTTCCATATGCCGTTCACGGCCGGGGTAAGCGTGGAACGTTGTTTGAACAAGCATTTCTCCTTGGAAGCCGGTCTTCAGTATAATTGCTTGGATGGTGACCATACGTTGCATACGCTGGGAATTCCGGTAAGGCTGAACATGATGCTGGCCAGTACGCCGAAAGTGGATTTCTATGCTATGGTAGGTGGAGCAGCCGAGAAATGCATTGCAGGTGCTCCGGACAATGGTTTCGGTGCAGAGCCGGTACAGTTGTCGGTTGCTGCCGGAGTAGGGGTACGCTATAAAATGAACAACCGTTTTGCCTTGTTTGCAGAGCCGTCTGTATCCCATCATTTCGATACGGACTCGCAGACAAGAACCTTGCGTACGGAACGGCCCACCAATCTGAATCTGTTGTGCGGCGTGCGCATGACTTATTAATCTTAAATACCATACAAATATGAAGACTCTATACAATAAATTACATATATTCGGGCAGACTATGCTGCTCGTATTCTTTACTCTTTCTGTTCTCTCTTTGGGCTCTTGCAGCAAAGAAACGTTGGACTACAACCATCCGGATGTAGACTTGTTTGTCAAGCAGTTGAAGGCTGGCAAATATTCTACCCAAAGTCCGGATGGATTGAGTAACATGCCCAAGTTCACTTCCGAAGATATAGAGGAATTGCTGAAGTATGCCGAGGACTTGACGGTCATTCCCTCTTTCCCCCTGGCTCCGGTATCCTATTCGGCAGGTGGCAAGCTGCGTTTGGGCGAATGCATCCTGTGGACGGTAGAGACTATCCGCCTCGGGAACAATGCTTCGATGGGATGCAAGATGGTACATACGGATGCGGAGAATTATGAAGGTATCTATTTCCTTTCGGACGAAGAGGTGCTGGATGCCGCTTCGCGCTACCGCCGCTGGTGGGAAACCCGTAAGTATCCACGGACTATGTGGACGATTGATCCCTGCTATGACGAACCGCTTTGTGGCAGCGGATATATGTGGTGGTGAAATGTTTTTAGGGATTAAGGATTAGGTATTAAGTAATCAAACTGTCAGGTGAAGAGATTTATACTTGTAATGGGGCTGCTCTGTGCAGTAGCCTTCCCTTGCTATGCCCAAAACTGGACCCCTCAGGACTCGTTGAGGCTGAACCGGTTGCTGAAGGGCGAGGGGGAGGTAAAACTGAATCCGGAGGTATTGCAGGAATTGGAAATGAACAATTCTCTGGGTACTCCGAAAGCGGTGATGGACAAGTCGTGGATGGATTTTGATAATTCATTGCCCGTCATGCCGAAAGCGCCCGAGAAAAAAGTGGTGCTTACCTTACGTCCTTATACAGCCAATACCAAATATAATTGGGACCCCATTTATCAGAAAAAAATCAAGGTAGACAAGGATACTTGGCGAGGAGATGAATTCTATGCGCTTAAGATTCTGATGATTCCTACGAACTGGGCTAAACATCCGTTTGATGCCGGTCCGCGTGAGACGGTGGAGCAGATTGAAGCAACCGGTTTGCGTTACCGGGTGACGGAGCGGGCCAATAATATGGCTGTGGGCGGTTGGCAGGGTGCCAATGGCGGTGGAATTTCCGGTTTAGACCTGATGACACCTTTTACCCGTGAGTTTTGGAATTTCAAAGGCCGCAAGCGCCGTGCCCGTACGCTGGAAGTATTGAAGGCGTATGGAGATTCGATAACTGTTTTGGAACAACAGTAATTTATCACTTTTTGTCAAATTTTGAACTTTCTTTCTCCTCTTCTTGTTTTCATTAGTAAACCTTTAAAAAAAGTAATAATGAACAGAGTGACTTCTCTATTCGGAATAAGATATCCGATAATTCAAGGTGGCATGGTGTGGTGTAGCGGCTGGAGACTTGCTGCTGCTGTAAGCAATGCAGGAGGGCTAGGCTTGCTCGGCGCAGGTTCGATGCATCCCGAAACGTTGCGGGAGCATATCAGGAAATGCCATGAGGCTACGCATCATGCTTTTGGTGTGAATATTCCCTTGATGTATCCCCAGATAGAAGAGATAATGCAGATTGTGGCCGACGAGGGAGTGAAGATTGTATTTACATCTGCCGGCAGCCCGAAGAAATGGACTGGTTGGTTGCACGAGCGTGGCATCACGGTGGTGCATGTTGTTTCGTCCTCGCGTTTTGCCGTGAAGGCAGAAGAGGCGGGTGTTGATGCAGTAGTTGCCGAAGGCTTCGAAGCCGGTGGGCACAATGGGAGGGAGGAGACTACCACCCTGTGCCTGATACCAGCTGTACGTGCAGTTACTACACTTCCGCTGATTGCCGCCGGTGGCATTGCAACGGGTGAGGCCATGCTGGCTGCCCGGGTGCTGGGTGCGGAAGGTGTGCAGATTGGTACACGCTTTGCCTTGACGGCAGAGAGTTCTGCAAACGAGGTATTTAAGGATTACTGCTTGCATTTGGAAGAAGGGGATACCCGTCTGCTTTTGAAGAAATTGGCTCCGGTGCGTCTGGTGCGCAATAACTTTCGCAGCGCCGTAGAGGCTGCTGAGGCTGTGGGAGCTTCAGAGGAAGAACTTCGTATCCTTTTAGGGCGTGGCCGTGCCAAACGTGGTATTTTTGAAGGTGACTTGGAAGAAGGGGAACTGGAAATAGGGCAGGTATCTGCCTTGCTGCATGGAAAGGGAGTGCAGTCTGTGGCGTCGGTCATGCAAGAGTTGGTGGAGGAGAGCAGAAGGGCGTGGGAGAGAATGCAGGAATTGGATTTCTGAATATTCCCTCTTCTGGTATCATATAACAATAAAAAAGGAATATTCCCGGTGATTTCGGGGATATTCCTTTTTTAGTTTCAACTTATAACCTTTTATCCTTTGGGGATATTGGTTGTGTCTTTTGCCGTATTTCCACTTGTGGCGGAATTACTTGTGCCATTGCTGCTGGCAGTGGCGCTACCGGTAGCCATATTTGTTGCACTTTTACCGGCTGTCTGCACAGCAGGTTGCTCTTCCCAATGGAACGGTTCAAAGCTACTGTTCGGGTCAACCCAGGACGGTTTCTTGGAAGCATAAATAATGAATGGGGCAATGACTACAATCAGCGCACCGATGATGAGCACGGAGAACCATACAGTGTTGCTGCCTGTTGAAATCTGGCTGGGTGGGATAAAGCTCAATACGAATGCCAGCAATGACCCGCAGAAACCAAGACCACCGATGAGCCACATCAATCCGTTGCCATTCTTGCCGATACGGAACGGACGGTTCAGCTTCTTCATCTTATAACGCAGCACGATGGCTCCGGAGAACATCAGCATATACATGATAAGATAGAGGACTACAGTCAGCTGTGATAGAATCTGGTAGAAACTCTGTACGGAAGGCATGACTACGAACAGAAGGCTCAGTACGGTTACTGCACCGCCTTGTACATAAAGGATATTCTTCTGTACGCCCAGTTTGTTTGTCTTTTGGAAGAACGGAGGCATGTAGCCTGCTTTTCCTACGGCAAAGATACCTTTGGACGGACCGGCAACCCATGTCAATACACCTGCCAGCACCCCGAATGCCAGAGCAATGGCAATGATGGGTGACAGCCAGGAGGCACGGATGTAATGGAAATAGTTATCGAAGCCTACAAGCAGACTCTGTGTCAGACTGATGTCTTTGGCCGGGATGATGATACCCAGTGAGAAAGTTCCGAGTACGAAGATGATAACCGTAATGGCTGCACCGATGAACACTGCCTTCGGATAATTCTTGGAGGGATTGTTCACGTCTTTTACGTGGATACCGCCCATTTCCATACCGGCATAGAAGAGGAAGATACTGGCAGCAAGCACCACGTTGTCGAAGTTCGTCAAGTCGGGGAAGAAGCTGCTGTGGAAATCCAGGTTGGAGTGTCCGCCGGTGGCAAGGTAGATAATACCCAGGATAATCAGCAGTGCGGCAGGGATAATAGTCCCGACCAGGCCGCCGACCTTTGCCACTTTACCTACCCAGCTCATGCCCTTCATGGAGATGAACGTAGCCAGCCAGTAGATGATGAGGACAACGACGAGCGAGTAATACTTGTTGTTGGCCAGTGACATGTCGTGTACGTCGTTCATGCCGATGAAAGCAATGGATACGGCACCGAATGTCAATACGGTAGGATACCAGATTGTACTTTCAATCCATTGTACCCAGATGGCAAGGAAGCCCAGTTTTTTTCCGTAGGCTTCGCCCACCCAGCGGAACACACCGCCTTGCTTGTCTTGAAACATGGCAGCCAGTTCCGCGGCGACAAGTGACGTCGGAATCAGAAAAACAATGGCTGCAAATAAGTAGTAGAAGGCCGAACTCATTCCGTACACGGCCTCGGCAGGAAGTCCACGTAGGGATACTACTGCCGTCACATTCATGATTGCCAGGGTAAATACACCCAGCTTCACTGTTTGTTTAATATTTGCCATAAGTTAAGGTTTTAGATGAAAAATATATTCAAAATCAGCGTCTATAACAACACTTGGGGAGAGTTGTTCCCAACGGATAAGTGAAAGTTCAGGTTTTAACTATTCAGGAAGCGTCGGCTTTGGGCGCGGGCTTCTGTGCAACTTTCTTGTAGAACTCTTCTTTTTCCTTATTGCGCCGTTCGACCAGGCTCGTTACATACACTGTAAAGATAGGGAACATCATCATGCCCAGCGCAGCCAGCAGTACGGACAGTACCCGTCCGGTGGGAGTGACTGCTATGATATTGGAACCCACCGTCGTCACATCCATAAATGCCCACCATAAGGCGTCTCCATATCCTTTGACTAAAGGATTGGGACCATGCTCCATGACATAAAAGGCCAGACTGGAAAAATAGACAGTGGCCAGCAACATGGTAAGGTAGGAAACGAACAGTCCCGATGCGCGGTTGTACGTCAGCCAACCCACCACGATAGCCATGGCGTAACCACCCCGCACCAATGGGATGAAACGCAGCATATAGGTTATCTCGGGTGAGAAAGTCCATCCCATATAGGCAATGATGTTTTGATAGGGTATAGCTACCAGCAGGAAAATGAAATGCGTGGCCACGTAGTGACCCTTCTTCTCTGCCAGGAACCATTCCAATACAAAATCTGCCAGGAACAGGGCGCATATCCACAACTGTACTTTCATGTAGACCGACTGTTCGTAAAAGGGGATCCCCTTGAACGTGTCGACAGAGATGCTGATAACTAAAAATAGCGACAGTATCAATATAATGACATGCAGTATGCCATAGATACCTTTTTCCCGCAATACAAATTCTGATAGAGCCATTTTCATGATGAAGTCCATTATAAAGTCATAAGTTATGAGTTATAAGTCATTTGCTGATTACGGTGCCTACCAACAAATAACTCATAACCTATAACTCATAACTAAAAAGAGAAACTTATTCTGTAATCGTTACGTTATCACCGTTGAACACACCCAGGCCGAGCTTGTTCATGATGAACTTGATTGCCGATTGGGCCTTTACGGAGTTTCCCGCTTCGTCTAGGGGAGGAGCGAAGGCCGATACTCCCATGACACCGGGCAATACGGCCATTACACCACCGCCTACACCGCTTTTGGCCGGTATGCCGGCGGTGTACATCCAGTCGCCCGAATGCTCGTAGAAGCCTACGGTAGAAATCATCGACGTGATTTTCGGTGCCAAGCTGGCTTCGAACACCGTTTGTTTGGTGACGGGGTTCACACCGTTATTGGCGATGGTTCCTGCGGCAATGCCCAGTTGCTGGGCCGTGATGCCGAGAGAACACTGGCGAGTATAGAGGTCGAGAGCCATGTCCGGATTATCGTAGATGCGGTTGTAGTTTTTCAGCAGCCAGGCAATGGAGCGGTTGTTGAAGTTGGTAGCCGTTTCCGATTTGTACAGTTCGTCGATGAGTTGTGGGGCAGAGCCGCACAGCTCAGTGACATTCTGTACAATGGCATCCCATTTTTTGTCGGAGTTTCCCACTGGCTGCACCATGGAACAAGCGGAAATGGCACCGGCATTTACCAATGGAGTGGAAGGGTGGTCGTTTTCCAGCAAAATGGCGATGATGGAGTTGAATGGTAGTCCCGTGGCATCGGCACCTATCATGTCCAGCACTTTCTGTGCACCGTATTGGCGCAGGATAAGGATGGCCGTGTGTACCTTCGAGACGGACTCTATACCGAAACGATAGTCTGTGTCACCTATATTGATGGTCTGCCCGTTCATCAGGCAGATGCTGAGTCCGAATAGTTTGGAGTCTATGTTGGCAAGGTAGGGAATATAATCCGCATTCTTGCCTCCTGTGCTGCCCTTCACCTCATTGTAGGCTTCTTGGGCAACCTCCTTTATTTGTGAAATTGATATTTTCTTTTCCATAAACACGTTGTGATGTACGATTAGACGATGTACGATTTACGATTGAAATTACTCCTTTAAACGTAGTCCGTATCAAGAGAAACTCTAATCGTACATCGTAAATCGTTTAATCGTAAATTAATTTATTTTTTATGAGTACGGCATCCGTGGTTGAATATTTTGGTTTCCACCGGCAGGTTCTTTTCCTGTGCCATACGGGTAGGAGTCGGGTAATCCAGTTTCTCCAGCTCCGTGATGGCATTCTTGATGTCACCCAGCAGCATGTCTGCCATGTCGCGGCTGAATCCTTGGCGAACAACGACGCGCATTACGACGTAGTCTTCCAGCTTTGAAGGCAGTGTATAGGCGGGTACCATCCAACCGTGTTGTGACAGCTTGTCCTGCAGGTCATACAGAGTCCATTTGGCAGCTCTTGCATATTCCGGTTTCAAATACCAGATAAACAGCGGGTTCACAACCTCGTCGGAATAGTTTACGAACGGAGCCATCTTGCCGATTTCGTCATGGATATACTTGGCGATGGTCAGAGAGTTGTACTGTACTTCCTTGTAACCCTGGAATCCCAAACGGATGAACTGGTAATATTGACCCAGAATCTGTGCGGCAGGACGGGAGAAGTTCAGGCCTACCTGAGTAATGTTGGCACCGAGGTAGTTTACGCTGAATGACATTTCTTCGGGCAGATATTCCTTGCCTTTCCAGCAAACCCAGCCCAGACCCGGATAAACCAGACCGAATTTGTGTCCGCTGACGCTGATGGAGAGTACCCACTTCAGACGGAAGTCCCATTTCTTTTCGGGATAGAGGAACGGGAGGATGAAACCGCCGCTGGCGGCATCTACGTGGATAGGAATGTCGTAGCCGGTCTTCGCATTGTAGGCATCGAGGGCTTTGTCGAGGGCTTCGACGTCATCGTTCAGTCCTGTCCATGTAACGCCTTGGATAGGCACGATACAGATGGTGTTCTCATCACACATCTTCAAGGCTTCTTCGGGGTCGAGCGTGGTCTTGTCCAGTGTCAAAGGCACTTCACGCATTTCAATCTGCCACAATTGGGCGAATTTTTCCCATACCACCTGGAAACCGGTTGAAATAACGAAGTTGGGTTTGTCGAACGGTTTGCCTTGTGCCTGACGTTTCTTGCGCCAGCGCAACCAGGCTGCCACACCACCCAGCATACATGCCTCCGAGGAACCGATGGCAAGTGCGCCGGTTTTCCAGGTTTCTTTTTCAGGAGAGTTCCAGAGGTTGGCCACGATGTTGATACATTTACCGTTCATTACGGCGATGCGCGGATATTCGGTCTCGTCAATGTAGTTGATGTTGATGGCTTCGTTCATCAGCTTGGTTGCATATTCGTCCATATAGGTAGTGACGAATGTAGCCAGATTCAAGCGAGGCTGCGTTTGGGCGAAGGTCTCGTCTTTCACCATCTGATAGGCGATTTCCGGGGTAGTAGGTCCGTCGGGAATCTTTTCTACGGGTGAGGGTTGTAACATACGGTTTGAACCGAATACTTCAGTTTTTGCATCTCCTTTTCTGAAATTCAAATCTTCCATATTAATAAGTTTTTTAAAGGTTTAGGCGGCGGGGCTTTTCCCCGTCGAATTTCCCACAACAACGGGGTTTGCGGATGAAAGTTCCGGGGTTTTGCATTATTTGGCGTTTATTAAAGGGCAGCGTAGTAAAATCTTAAAAAACGAACATTCTGAAGGTAGGTTTGTTGTTCCCACATTATTCATTTAATTAATATACTACTATATGAAAATCAATACCGGAAGGGGTACAATCCCCCTTATCACGCTTGTCGGCATTTGGTCAGTCTCTGCATTGACTTCCTTGCCGGGATTGGCCGTATCACCTATTTTGGGACAACTTACTACCATTTTTCCACATGCCACGGAACTGGATATACAGATGCTTACCTCCCTGCCTTCGCTGCTGATAATTCCTTTTGTGCTGTTGGCGGGCAAGCTGGCCGAGAAACGTGACTTTGTGCGTCTGCTGAAAGCGGGGCTTTGGATGTTTGCCGCCAGTGGGGTACTTTATCTTTTTTCGGACAAAATGTGGCAGTTGATGGTGGTCAGTGCTTTGCTCGGCATTGGCTCGGGACTGATAATCCCGTTGTCTACCGGTTTGGTTTCACGTTATTTCACGGGGGAGTATAGGGTAAAGCAGTTTGGTTACAGTTCTGCCATCACCAATGTGACGCTGGTTGTGGCAACGGCGGTGACTGGGTATCTGGCAGAGGTAAACTGGCACTTGCCTTTCGTGGTATATCTGCTTCCGTTGGTTTCTCTGCTGCTTGTCGGGTATTTGAAGGGAGATACCGGTCAGCCGCAGAAAACAGAAGATACGGCTACCGTTGTTCCGGAGGAATCCAAGCGTGCGATTCCCGGTAAATACGGCATCCATGTCCGCCATCTGCTACAGTTGATGCTGTTTTATGGCGTCACTACGTATGTAGTGCTGGCGGTTACTTTTGACTTGCCTTTTTTGATGGAGGCCCATCACTTCTCCAGCGGAAATTCCGGATTGATGATCTCCTTATTCTTCCTTGCCATTATGGCTCCGGGTTTCTTCCTGGGGCATATCGTGAAGTGGATGGGGAAACACACAAAGTTTTACAGCCTTTTGTCCATTGCAGCGGGTTTGCTTTTGATATGGATTTCGCCTAAAGAATGGCTGATAATACCGGGATGTATGTTGGTTGGTTTGGGATATGGTGTCATTCAACCGCTGATTTATGACGAGACAGTAGATACGGCTATACCGGAAAAAACAACTTTGGCACTGGCCTTTGTAATGGTAATGAATTATCTGGCGATTCTATTGTCCCCGTTCATTACAGACTTCTTTCAGACCTTGTTCCACACTAATTCCAAGGAATTTCCGTTTATTTTCAACCTCTGCATCACACTGCTCGCTATGTGGTGGGAGTATGCGAGGAAGAAGGATTCTTTGTTGGGGGGGAGTTATGAGTGATGAGTGATTTGTTGGTAATTGTGCTGCGCTACCATGCTGAAAGGAAAATACCAACAAATCACTCATCACTTATAACTTATAACTCAATCGCCTCATATTTCAGCCCGAAGACATCGGCTACAGCTCTGTATGTTACCTTGCCTTCCACTACGTTCAATCCCAACGCCAGAGCCGGATCGTCCTTGCAGGCTTGTCTCCAGCCCTTGCATGCCAGGGCAACGGTGTAGGGCAGGGTGGCATTTGTCAGTGCCATGGTGGAGGTGAAGGGTACGGCGCCGGGGATATTGGCAACGGCGTAGTGCACAATTCCATCCACAATGTAGGTAGGATCGCTGTGCGTAGTGGGATGGGAGGTCTCGAAACAACCGCCCTGGTCGATGGCTACGTCCACGAGTACGGTGCCGGGTTTCATCATCTTCAGCATTTCGCGGGTGATGAGATGCGGGGCCTTGTCACCGGGGATGAGGACGGAACCTACTACCATGTCGATGTTCGGCAATTCCATCTTGATGTTATGGGTGGAAGAATAGAGTGTCTTTACGTTTTTCGGCATCACTTCGCTCAGGTAACGCAGGCGAGGGAGGTTGATGTCTGTAATCAGCACCTCGGCACCCATTCCGGCAGCTATCTGTGCGGCATTGGTGCCCACGATACCGCCTCCGAGGACAAGTACGCGTGCGGGACGTACGCCTGTCACGCCACCCATCAGTTTTCCCTTGCCGCCTTGTGGCTTTTCAAGGAAGCGGGCTCCTACTTGGGTAGCCATACGTCCTGCCACCTCGCTCATAGGAGTAAGTAGCGGAAGTGAGTGGTCTTCTTTTTCCACGGTTTCGTAGGCGATGCAGACGGCACCGCTTTCAATCATGGCTTCGGTCAGTAATTTATCGGCTGCAAAGTGGAAATAGGTGAATACCACTTGTCCCTTTTTAATCAGTTTGTACTCTGGTGCAATAGGTTCCTTTACCTTGACAATCATGTCGGCTGCGGCATACGTGTCTTCAATGGTCGGTAAAGTCTTTGCACCTACGGCGATGTAGTCATCGTCGGAGAAACCGCTGTTTACGCCTGCTGTGGCTTGCACATACACCGTATGACCTTTTTTCACCAATTCGGCTACTCCGGCAGGGGTCATTCCCACGCGGTTCTCGTTGTTCTTGATTTCTTTAGGTACTCCGATAATCATAACCTTAAAGTTTTAATTGGGGGGTTAAACATGGCGCAATATAGCGATTTCCCGGCTTGGGTGTTATCGGTGCATCTATGTTCTTCAACAGAATTTTTATGCATGTTTTAATCAATGATAATTGTAGCTTTCTGTAGGTAGAGAGAACTATTCTTTTTATATTTGCATGCATTTAAAATAATATTGACTGTACAAAATATGAAATATTCTATATTTTTCTCTCTTTTGTTCTTTATTGGTAGTGTGCAAAGCGGCTATGCCCAAGAAACCGATACAGACAAGCCCTCCTTCATCCCGCCTTTTGATTTTCCCATCACTTTCTCCGGTAACTTCGGCGAGATACGTGCCAACCATTTTCATGGCGGACTGGATTTCAAGACCGGTGGAACCATAGGCAAGCCGGTACGCGCTCTGGCCGACGGATATATTTCGCGTATCCGCGTTACCCACGGTTCGGGCTATGTGCTCGATGTGGCTTATGACAATGGTTATTCGACGATAAACCGCCATTTGAGTGCCTTTGTGGGCGATGTGGCCCGCCGGGTTGAAGACTTGCAGTACGAGAAAGAAAGTTGGGAGGTGGAAATTACTCCCGAACCCGATGAATATCCCGTGAAGGCCGGTCAGATAATAGCTTTGAGCGGAAACACCGGATACTCTTTCGGTCCGCACCTGCATCTGGATATGATAGAGACGGCTACGGACGAATATATCGACCCGCTGCCTTTCTTCATGAACAAGGTGAAAGACAAGACTGCCCCGCGTGCCGAAGGTATCATGCTGTTTCCACAGCCGGGAAAAGGAGTGGTGGAGGGCAAGCAGACGCGACGGGCTTTTCCGGCACATCCAACGAAACCCATTACCGCCTGGGGACTGATTGGTGCAGGCATCCGTGCCTACGACTATATGGACGGAGTGCAGAATAAATATGGCGTGAAGACGGTGATTCTCGAAGTGGACGGTGAGGAAGTCTTCCGCAGTACGATAGACCGCTTTGCCTATGAGGAGAACCGCTATATCAATTCGTGGACACACGGTCAGTACATGAAGTCTTTTATAGAGCCGGGCAACCGTCTTCGCATGCTGCAGGCATCCAACGGCAATCGCGGACTGGTGGAAATCAACGAAGAACGCCCTTACCGATTTGTCTATACACTGAGCGATGCGCTGGGAAATACCTCTAAAGTCCGCTTTACAGTCCAGGGACAGAAGACGATAATTGCTCCGGTGGAACATCGTGAGAAATATGCCCTCAAATGGGACAAGGTGAACTATCTGCAGGAGCCGGGGCTGGAGTTGGTTATCCCGAAAGGAATGCTCTACGATGACGTCTTGCTGAACTACTCCGTGCGGGCTGATAGTGGCGACATCGCTTTCACCTATCAACTAAACGATACCCGTATTCCTATGCACAATGCCTGCGATTTGCGTATCGGCTTGCGCCGGCGTCCGGTGGAGGATGTGACCAAATATTATGTGGCGGGCGTAACGGCACGCGGTGGAAAATACCGTATCGGCGGTAAGTATGAGGATGGTGTCATGAAAGTGCGTATACGGGATTTGGGGACTTATACCGTGGCGGTGGATACGGTTCCGCCGGTGATAACTCCCGTGAACCAAGCCCAATGGGGACGTACGGGAAAAATCATCTTCAAGGCCAAGGACAAGGAAACCGGCATCAATACCTATCGGGGTACGATTGACGGGAAGTATGCCTTGTTTGGAAAGCCCAATTCCATCAGTGGTAACCTGGTGTGCGAGCTCGACCCGAAATATGTGGAGAAAGGCGGCAAGCATGTGGTGGAGATGACGGTGACGGATGGCTGTGGCAACCGTACTACCGAACAGTTTGATTTTGTATGGTAAAGACTGAAATATTTAGTAACATTATAATTTAGAAGTATGAAAAGTAAAAGACTGACTCTTTCCGTCTTGTTTGTTGTGGCAGCCGTGGCGAATGCGCTGGCCTGCACCAATCTTATCGTAGGCAAGAACGCCTCCGCGGACGGTTCTACCATTGTTTCCTATTCTGCCGATTCTTATGGTTTGTTCGGCGAGTTATATCATTATCCTGCCGGTATGCACAAGAAAGGTACGCTGATTGACATACACGAGTGGGACACCGGCAAATACCTCGGGCAGATAGAGCAGGCCCGCCAGACGTACAATGTCATCGGCAATATGAATGAGTTCCAGCTCACTATCGGTGAGACGACATTCGGCGGACGTCCCGAGCTGGTGGATACCACCGGCATCATCGACTATGGCAGCCTGATTTACCTCGGTCTGCAACGCTCACGCACCGCCCGCGAGGCCATTAAGGTGATGACGGAGTTGGTGCAGGAATACGGCTATTACAGCAGTGGCGAGTCCTTTACCATTGCCGACCCCAACGAAATATGGATTATGGAGATGATTGGCAAGGGACCCGGTGTGCGCGGTGCCGTATGGGTGGCTGTCCGCGTGCCCGATGATTGTATCTCTGCTCATGCCAACCAGAGCCGCATTCATCAGTTCAACATGAACGACAAGGAGAACTGTATGTACTCCGCCGACGTCATCTCCTTTGCACGCGAGAAGGGCTATTTTGACGGTGTGAACAAGGATTTCAGCTTTGCCGATGCCTACGCTCCGCTCGATTTCGGTGCCCGTCGCTATTGCGAGGCCCGTGTATGGAGCTATTTCAATATGTTTACCGACCGTGGCAACGAGTTCCTGCCTTATATATTAGGTGAGACGAACACTCCGATGCCTCTGTTTGTGAAGCCCAACCGCAAGGTTTCCGTGCAGGATGTGAAGAACGCCATGCGCGACCATTATGAAGGTACTCCTCTCGACATCAGCAAAGATTTCGGCGCAGGCCCGTATCATACCCCGTACCGCCTTTCCCCGCTTTCTTTCAAGGTGGGTGACCAGGAATACTTCAATGAACGTCCCATCTCCACCCAGCAGAGCGGTTTCGTATTCGTGGCACAGATGCGCTCCGAGTTGCCCGATCCTATCGGTGGAGTATTGTGGTTCGGCACAGATGATGCCAACATGACGGTATTTACGCCCGTATACTGCTGTACGGACAAGGTTCCCGTATGCTACACCCGTGTGGACGGCGCCGATTACATCACTTTCTCCTGGAACTCCGCTTTCTGGATTTTCAACTGGGTGGCCAATATGGTTTATCCCCGTTATGACTTGATGATGGGCGACGTGCGTGCCACTCAGACAGAGTTGGAGACAACCTTCAACGAAGCGCAGGAAGGCGTTGAGGCTGCTGCTGCCAAACTACTGGAAAAAGACCCTGCCAAAGCAAAGGCATTCCTTACCAACTATACGAACATGACTGCCCAAAGCACTTTCGATACTTGGAAACGTCTTGGCGAGTTTCTTGTCGTAAAGTATAATGACGGCGTTGTCAAACGTATGAAAAACGGTCAATTCGAACGTAATTCCATCGGCCAGCCGGCAGGCGTAATCCGCCCGGGATACCCGAAGGAGTTCCTTGAAGAGTATGTTAAGCAGACGGGAGACAGATATAAAATGCCTGAATAAAATTAGGATATTTGAACTTATTCTTCTACATTTGTGTCTTACAAAAAAGTTTATATTAACCCTTAAAACAATAACAGTCTTATGGAAAATCAGGAACTGATTAAGCAGGTGACTGAGAAAGCCGAAAAATGGCTTACCCCGGCATATGATGCCGAAACTCAGGCAGAAGTGAAACGCATGTTGGAAAATCCAGATAAAACCGAATTGATAGACAGTTTTTACAAAGACCTGGAGTTTGGAACGGGTGGTCTGCGTGGCATCATGGGTGCCGGTACAAACCGCATGAACATCTACACCGTAGGTGCCGCAACACAGGGCTTGTCCAACTATCTGAACAAATGTTTTGCCGGAAAGAAGGATATTTCCGTTGTTGTGGGGCACGACTGCCGCAACAATAGCGACAAGTTCGCAAAGATTTCTGCCGACATCTTCTCTGCAAACGGCATCAAGGTATATCTTTTTGATGACCTTCGTCCTACGCCCGAAGTTTCATTTGCCATTCGCCACTTCGGCTGCCAGAGCGGTATCAACATTACAGCCAGCCACAACCCCAGAGAATACAACGGCTACAAGGCTTATTGGGATGACGGTGCGCAGGTGCTCGCTCCGCACGATACAGCCATCATAGACGAGGTGAATAAGGTGACGGTGGCCGACATCAAGTTCAACGGCAACAAGGACTTGATTCAGATTATCGGCAAGGAAGTGGATAAGGTTTATCTGGACATGGTTCACTCCATCTCCATCGACCCCGAAGTCATCCGTCGCCAGAAAGACCTCAGCATTGTGTATACTCCGCTTCATGGCGCAGGCCGCGTGCTCATTCCGGACTCATTGAAGGAGTGGGGATTTGAGAATATCAACTGCGTGCCCGAACAGATGGTGAAGGACGGCAATTTCCCGACGGTGGTTTCTCCGAATCCCGAAAATGCCGAAGCCCTTTCCATGGCCATTGCGCTGGCCAAGAAGATTGACGCTGACATCGTGATGGCAAGTGACCCGGATGCCGACCGTGTCGGTATGGCCTGCAAGGACGATAAGGGCGAGTGGGTGCTTATTAATGGTAACCAGACTTGTCTCATTTTCTTGTACTACATCATCAAGAACCGTATTGCAATGGGCAAGATGCAGCCAAACGACTTCATCGTGAAGACCATCGTGACCACTGAACTCATCAAGGCTGTGGCAGACAAGAACAAGATTGAAATGCGCGACTGCTACACCGGCTTCAAGTGGATTGCTCGCGAAATCCGTCTGAGCGAAGGCAAGCAGCAGTATATCGGTGGTGGTGAAGAAAGCTATGGCTTCCTGGCCGAAGACTTTGTCCGTGATAAAGATGCGGTTTCTGCCTGCTCCTTGCTGGCCGAAATCTGTGCTTGGGCCAAAGACCAGGGTAAGACGCTCTATGACGTATTGATGGAAATCTATGTAGAATATGGATTCTCAAAGGAAACCACCGTGAATGTGGTGAAACCGGGTAAGAGCGGTGCCGAGGAAATCAAGGCGATGATGGATAACTTCCGTGCCAATCCTCCGAAGGAAATCGGCGGTTCGGCTGTCAGTCTGATTAAGGATTACAAGACGCTGGAACTTACTGATGTCCAGGGCAACGTAAGCAAGCTGGATATGCCCGAGACTTCCAATGTACTTCAATATTTCACTGTAGACGGCACGAAGATTTCTGTCCGTCCTTCCGGTACGGAACCGAAGATAAAGTTCTATATCGAGGTGAAGGGCGAGATGGGTTGTCCGAAATGCTATACCAGCGCCGATGCCGAAGCTGAGAAGAAAGTGGAGGCAGTGCGCAAGTCACTCGGCATTTGATAGGAAAGAGGAAAAAATGTGTATATAGTGTTCGGAGAGGCGTAACCCGTGAGGGCTGCGCCTCTTCCTTTTGCTTCTGTGTTGAAAGAAAACTTAAATAAAGACTTAAACCCGATGGTTGATGAACAAAACGTTTGCAGGGAAGTTAAGTATAGGCAGATTGCGGTTACACACCGATTGGTTGATGTGAATGAGAGTCGTTTCATTCGTAGTTGTTCGTTTGTGAGTGTGTGTTTTCCGCAATCTGCTTTTTAAAATTTCTTCCCCCCCTCTTTTTAATTCTTTAATTTTTAATTGTTCTCCATCCACCAGTCTATCAGCCTTCTTGCGATACTCAGTTTTCGTGGAATTTCGGGCAGGTTGTCTTTGGAATAGAAGGCGGCAGCGGTCAGCTCATCTTCCTGCAGTTTTATCTCCCCGCTTTCGTAGTCGGCAATGAAACCCACCATCAATCCGCTGGGGTAGGGCCAGGGCTGGTTGCTGAAGTAGGTGATGTTCTTTACCTTCAGCCCCGTTTCCTCAAAAACTTCCCGTTCCACACATTCTTCCAGTGTCTCGCCGGCTTCGAGGAAGCCTGCCACCAGTCCGTAGAAGGTTCCTCGGAAGTTCCGGGCATGCACCAGCAGGATTTCGTCTCCTTTGCGTATCAGTACGATGATGGCGGTGGAAACGGGAGGGTACATCTCATTGCCGCAGTTGGGACACTTCTTCATGATGGGGGTCTGGTGCTCCATGGCGGTACCACACACGGGGCAGAAGTGGCTGTGCTCGTCCCAATAGAGTATCTGGAAGGCCTTTCCTGCAGAACGGTACTCGTCCGGCGAGATGTAGTCGTACGATGCGCGCAGGCCTATCATGACCCATTCGTCGGTTTCGGCCACGGGCTGTTCCAAGGCGAATGCACGTACTTGCTTGCCGTTGGGGGGGAACACTTCGTGTATATTACTTCCGGCTTCCGGTGTCAGAGGAGGCTCTATACTGACGGGTACGCTGTATTTTATTTCTCCTTTGTCTGTATATCCTTTTTTCAGCAGCAGTTGGTCTTTGAAGAAGACGAACCACTGCGTGGAGGGTTGGGGTTCTGTTGATTTTTCCATTGTTTGTTGTTTTATTATTTTGGGGGGGATGAACACGAAAATACAAAGGCACAGAGATTCTTTTCAAATTAATTTCTATGTCTCTGTGTCTCTGTGCTTGCCCCCCTAAATTTCGTTTGCTGTGTCTTTTTCTTGTCGCACATAGACCGTTGACCTTCCCATTCCGCGGCGGCGCAGGAACCCTTGCCGGATGAAGTTGTTCAGTTCGTCTATGGCGGCATGTCTGGTTAGTCCGCTTAGCTGGATGTATTCGTTCTTGTTGATACATACATTCTGCTTGAGGAACAGTTCCAGTTCGGCTTTTCTTGTTTCTTCGGTGGTCTCTACTACTTTTTTCGATTTCTTGGTAGTGGAGTGTACACGTTCCAACGTCATTTTCTTCTTGATGTTGTTGCGGAACGTGCTGCTGATGCGCAGGTGTACGTTTTGGAATTGGACGGATTCGGAGCGGATTTTCTTTTTCTCGTCGTCGGTCTCGCGCAAACATTTCAGTGAAGTGCTGAAGAATCCGAGTTCTCCCAGCTCCACGATGTTTCCGTTGGCAAGGAGGTCGCACAACTCGTCAATGCAGGCATCCAATGCTGCCCCTATCACATTCTTGGGCAGATGTTGGAAAGTTGCGATATGTTCCACAAACTCCTTTTGGGTATAAGTCCTTTTCGGGCAGATACGTGCATGGAGTGATTTCTTGTCTTCTTTCCCGTCGGGCGAAGGCGTTTCGTAAAGGTCGTAATACGCGCTCATAAGATATTTATTTTTGTTTATAGCGATAAACAGTTCTCGTCGCTTCGGGGAATTATTTTTGTCGCTAAGCGGATTAATTTTCTTCTTCCTAAAAACTAATCGTCCGACAACTGTTGCATTATCGTCCAACAGTTGTTTAATTATCGTCCGACAGCTGTCGGACGAAACAGAAATGGGTATGGGACGATTATTTCTTAGTGAACAAAGGTATAAAATATTGTGATACGAAGGGTAGTGTTTGGGGAGGAAAGTTTTAGTTTTCGGCAAAAGAGGGGGGATTGTTAAATCCCCAATAATAGGGACTGACCCGATGAAGGACTGGTCACTTACCTGGGGACAATTTGTCTCCAGGTAGAAATGGTAATAGATATAGGAAATGAAAGCAAATCACAACGTGTGTGCGTGTCTGTGTGTATTTGTTTTCCAAAGATAGTGAATCTTAATAAGACTCTCTCTGATTTCCCTACTATTTTGTATCTTTACACACTTTTCTTTATACATGAGTACTGACTATAAATAAATCATATTGTGGAAATAACCCAACGCATTCGTCTCCTCCTTTCCGAAATGAACCGGGGAGTATACGAAAAAGAAACTGAAATAAACCTCTCCCTGCTGGCAGCTCTGGCAGGCGAGAGCATTCTGCTCCTGGGACCTCCGGGAGTAGCCAAGTCAATGGTAGCCAGGCGGCTAAAGTCGGCTTTTACAGATGCCCGTGCCTTTGAATACCTGATGTCCCGCTTCTCTACGCCCGACGAGATTTTCGGTCCTGTCAGCATTAGCCGACTGAAAGAATCCGACAAGTATGAACGTGCCATCGACGGCTATCTGCCCACAGCCGATGTCGTGTTTCTGGACGAAATATGGAAAGCAGGCCCTGCCATACAGAACACTCTGCTGACCGTCATCAACGAGAAACTTTTCCGCAACGGCGACAAGGAACTGCATCTCCCCCTCAAACTGCTCGTAGCTGCCAGTAACGAACTGCCCGCTCAAGGCGAGGGACTGGAAGCCCTATGGGACCGCTTCCTTATCCGCATTCTCTGCACCTGCGTCAAGCAGGAAGAGTCTTTCTACAAAATGCTGCTGGACGATTCTGCCGACCATCCGGAAACGACTGCCTGCGAATGGCAAATCTCCGACCGCGAGTATGCCGAATGGCAAGCTGAGATACGCCGCGTAACCTTGCCTCTCGATGTTCTTTCCTGCATCACAGCCATTCGCCACGGACTGACAAGCGTAGAGATGCAAGACTCCGACCTGCGCCGCAATGTCTACGTCAGCGACCGCCGCTGGAAAAACATCGTGAAGCTGCTCAAGACCTCCGCCTTCGTCCACGGCCGCACGGAAGTCTCCATGACCGACCTGCTTCCCGTCTACCACTGCCTATGGAGTGAGCCTGATGAGAGCGTTGCCATCCGTGACATCGTTATCCGTGCCTTATTCGTGTCCCACACAAAACAGATTGCTGGTATCGCCTCCTCGCTGAAATCCGATTTGAAAGTCAGCCGTGTGCGCGAAGCCCTCGACAAAGCCCGCCTTGCCGGCGACCGTAGGGACGATGACCTGCTGATAACGGAACACTTCTACTACCAGGTGGAGAAACATGGTACGGGCAACACCTACATCTTTATCGTGGACTACAAAAATCTGAAGGAGTACAGCGCCAAAGATGCCCCCACCTTGGGCGTAATGTATGCCGACCCCATCAATCCCAAGCGTACCATCATCCGCGCCTTTGCCGACACCGGCGCCGTGAAAGAGGAAGGCACCGAACGCGTCACCCTCTACCGCGACGACAAGCATCTCTACATCAACGGTGTGCGCTTCCCCATGCGGCGTCTGCAACGAGGTGAGGAGCAACAACTCTGGCTGGGAAACCTCTCCGTCACCGACCGTGACTACGAGACGGAACTGGACGCCGCCGCCACCAGCATAGACCGCCTGGTAAGAGATTTGTCCGACAACCTTTTCGTCTCCGAAGAAGACAAAAAGAGCGTAGCTCAATACGTCTCCATCGTCCGCAAGGAAATAGCCTGGGCGCGTGTGGACATGCGCAAACTGAGATATGGAGACGAATAATCCTCCAGTAACCAAGAAGAAGATGAACACCACCGTCACCCGATATGACACCGCCTTCTATGTGCAGGCACTGGACCGTTTTGTAGCCACCGGAGAGTGTGCTGAGACGGATACCGAGCCCTTGTATGCCTATCTGCTCTCCGTGATGAACGACTCCATGGTCAAGGTGCAGGTGCTGGGCGATGAGGTCTGTGCACGTATCTTTTACGACACCATGATTCAGTTCATCCAATTGAACTTGGAGAAGGAGAGGTACAACCTCCGGAAAAGCCAGTCGGAACGGACCGGGATGAAACTCGTGCTGGAATGGTCCATGGCAAAGCGGAAAGACGGCTGGCAAGCCTTGCTCCAGCAGATTTCCGACAAATACCGGGAGTACGGCTTCGACTCCCGTTTCTACCGCAGCCACTTCGGCACAGAAGGAGGATATGCGGACGATGAAGTCTGGGAGAAAATGGTGGACGACTGGGAAGACGCCTTCCAACTGAAGATGCACGAAGAAAAGGAGAAAGAGATTGCTTTCCGCAAAGATGCCCTCGAGCGCAGGCTCCGTTCCAATCTGAAAGACATCCCCGAGTACATCCGCCAGAACCGGGTGGATAAGGACGAATTCTTCCAGACCTGGGGCATGATGAGCGGCTTGTGGAATACTGTCGACTTTGAGCGTATACGGAAAATCGTGCGCATCCAGCGCTCTTGCCCCGAGATAGTGAAAGTGGCCCGCAAGATGGGGCGTATGGCAGACGACGAAGGACGTGAGCAAATCCGCGTTGCCGAGGGAAACGTCTACAAAATGGAGCACTCCTCTAAATGTGACATCCTGGGCATCAGTACCGGCAACGACCTCAATGCTCTGCTTCCCATTGAGCTTGCCCATTCCGCCGACAGTGAACTGGAAGATTTGTTCGTCTACAAATACCTTACTCGCAAGCTCCAGACCTTCCGTTATAAATCGGAAATCATGCAGCCTGCCCGGCGCATCGAAACCAAGCCCGCCCGTCCCAAAGGTCCGATGATTGTCTGTCTGGACACCTCGGGAAGCATGGCTGGCAAGCCGGAGAAGATTACCCACTCCCTGCTGATAAAGCTCCTGGAGATAGCCGACCGTCAACGGCGGAACTGCTTTCTGATAGCCTTTTCCGTCTCCATCCATCCGATTGACGTAAGGAAAGAGCGGGCAAGGCTGCTCGAATTCTTCTCAAAGACAGCTTGCGGGGATACAGATGCCACCCGCATGCTGGAAGCCACGTTCCACCTTCTCAAAGAAGGCAAGGAGTATATGAATGCCGATGTGCTTTGGGTCAGCGATTTCAAGATTCCTCACTCTTCACCTGCCTTTATGGAGGAGATTCGCCGTTGTCGGGAAGCTGGTACACACTTCTACGGTCTGCAGATTGGCATCACGGACAATGAGTGGGCACCATTCTTCGACCATATCTATCGAGTAGAATATACTCCTTCGCAACAGTATTAAAAGTTGATATTTACGCCTCCCATCACCGTGGCTTTCGGCATGGGGAAGCCTGCATTGATTTCATAGCGTTGCGCCAGCAGGTTTTCACCCTTGACGAAGACGTCGGCAAAACTGCACAGACGGTAGTTGGCACGCAGGTTCCAGAGTACGAAGCTTTCCTGCTTCTCCTTACCCGGGGTGACCGAGGTATGGAGACCCTTCACGTATTGTATACCGGTAGACAGGCCCCAACGTCCTTGCGTAAAGTCCGCACCGGCATAGAGTTTGTACTCGGGAGCCGCCAGTACCGGATTCTCCATGTGCAGCCAGCTATAATTGGCATTCATCTGCCAGTGGCGGTTGATGCGGTATCCGAGGTTGGTTTCCACACCCCAGTTCTCTATCTCGCCGGAGTTGACGTTCTTGCGCAGGGCAGGGTCCGTCATGATGATGTTGTCCCCGTTGATGTAGTAGAGGTTCACCCCATAGGACATGGCCCCTCCCAAAAGCTGCCCCGTAAAGGAGAGTTCATAGTTCATCAGGCTCTCCGCTTTCAAATCGGGGTTCTGTGGAGGGAACATGTACATCTCCCGGATGGTGGGGTTACGGAATCCTTTGCTCACCATTGCTTTCAGTTCTGCCTGCCGCGGCAGATGGAAAGCCAGTCCCCCTTGGGGAATCCATTCCGTGCCTACGTGCGAATGGTGGTCTATGCGGACACCGGCGTCCAGTGAAAGCCAACTGTTGATGTCCTGCCTGAAATCCACATAGCCTGCAAATTCATCCATCTGCTTGTCCACGCCGGGGATGCGGTCACCAATCTGCTGTCCGGGTTTTGCCTCGTCGATGGCGACAACCTTGTTCCAGGACTCTCCGCCGAAGTGCTGGTAATCGAAACCTACGGTCAGGCGGTTGCCGGTGAAGAGCGTGGCGCTTTGATACCACGATATGCCCAGCATCCGGTCCTTGGAGTTGAAGTGCGACTTCTGGGGCTCTTCTCCGGGGTGGTAGCCGTCGTTAATCCTGTGCCGGCCCCAGTTATAGAAGAAGCTCACGGCGCCGGAAGTACGGTCGTAACGATTTTCCAGTGCGAAGGAGGTCATGCCGCGTGTGATGCGCGAGTCGTTGTCTATATACGGATTGTCGGCTTCGCCGGGATTGGAGGCGTTGAAGCGGGTGATGTTCACGTCGCCCCACAGCTTCCAGGTGTCGCTGAAGTCGTATCCCAGTTTGGCATAGCCGCCATACTGCTCAAACTCCATGTCGTCACGGTGTCCGTCGGTACGGTTGTACGAGCCGGTCACCACGCTGCTGAAACGCCCTTTCCTCACGCGGTTGGAGACTTCCGTCTGCAGGGTATTGTAGGAACCGTATCCTATCTGCGCATTGGTTTTCACCCCGTCCTCCTGCATCTTGCGGGTGACGATGTTGATAACCCCGCCCATTGCATTGGACCCGTAGAGGACGGAGGCGGGACCGCGCAGCACTTCCACCCGTTCGGCCATCATGCTCTGGTAGGCGTCGGCGATGGGATGCCCCATCAGGCCCATGTATTGCGGATGTCCGTCTATCAGCACCAGCAGGCTGGTCGTAGGTCCTCCGGCGGCATTCACCCCGGCGCCTATGCCGCGCAGGCTCATGCCTCCTGCGGCTCCCGTGGATACGCCGTAGCCCATGATGCCGCGGCTTGTGGTGAAAAGTCCGGGCACCTGCTCGGTCAGTGCAGGCAGGATGGAGGGCTGGTAGGTCTGTTCCAGTTGCCGACGACCCACTACGGAGATGGCCATTGGCAGGTGGCGGATGTCTGTTTCATTTCTCGTCCCGGTCACCACGACTTCATCAAGCTTGTAGCTTTTCAGCCGGAGGCTGTCGGCAGGTGCGGACAGCATACTACCCGGAAGGGCGATACTTATTAAAACTGCGGTTAAAATCTTTTTATTCATCGTTTATCTATGGTTCTTTTTGCAAAGTTATACAAAAAGAAGAATCTGTATATGATTGGTAATCCTTAAAATGGACAACCAGGGTTGAAGGTAAGTCCGTTAAAGGGTTTCCTGCTTCAGCGCTTCCACAAATCGGTCTATCTCCTGCAGTTTCGCCGGGATGTCGATGCCTTGCGGACAGTGCGGGTTGCATTGGCCGCAACCGGTGCAGCGGTTGGCTTGGCGGAGACGGGGAACACTGCGGTCATAGCCTATCAGGAAGGCGCGGCGTGCCTCGCGGTAATTCTCGTCTTGGCTGTTCTGCGGCACGTTGCCCTCGTTGATGCAGCGGTTGTAGTGCAGCAAGATGGCTGGAATATCCAGTCCATAGGGGCACGGCATACAGTATTTGCAGTCGTTGCACGGCACGGTGGGGTATTGCAGCATTCGCTGGGCGGTATCTTCCAGCAGGGTAAACTCCTCTTCCGTACATGGAACAAGCGGGGAGAAGGTACGCAGGTTGTCTTGCAGATGCTCCATGTACGTCATTCCGCTTAGTACGGTCAGCACATCGGGGAAAGTACCTGCGAATCGGAAGGCCCAGGAAGCCACGCTCTCCTGCGGACGGCGTTGTTTTAGACGTGCCATCAAGTGGTCGTTCAGGCGGGATAGGCGTCCGCCCAGCAACGGCTCCATGATAACGGCGGGAATGTTGCGCTTCACCAGCTCGGCATATAGGTATTCGGCATCCGTGTTGCGGGTATTCACTTCTTTGGCATGTCGCCAGTCCACGTAGTTCAGTTGGATTTGTACGAAGTCCCATTTCAGTTCGTCGTGGCGGGAGAGCAGGTAGTCAAAGACTTCGATGTCTCCATGATAGGAGAATCCGAGGTTGCGGATGCGTCCGGCTTCGCGCTCTTTCAGCAGGAAGTCCAGCATGCCGTTGTCCAGATAGCGGGAACGGAGGGCTTCCATGCCGCCCATGCCGATGCCGTGCAGCAGGAGGTAGTCGATGTAGTCCACTTGCAGGTCGCGGAAGGAGCGGTGATACATGGCAAGGGACTCTTCGCGGCTGTGCGTGCTGGGACTGAAGTTGGACAGCTTTGTGGCAAGGAAGAATTTCTCCCGTGGATGGCGTTTTAAGGCAATGCCTGTGGCGCGCTCCGACAGACCTTGCACATAGGCGGGGGAGGTGTCGAAATAGTTCACTCCGTGGGCAATGGCATAGTCTATCAGGTCGTTCACGGCTTCCTGGTCTATTTCGTCTCCATTCCCGTCGGCGCGTTTCCGGGTGGGCCATCGCATGCATCCGTATCCCAGCAGGGAAACCCGGTCGCCCGTGTTGGGGTTGGTACGATAGGTCATCTTGTCGGTTGATATCTCGCCCAGTGCGGCCGATTCGCTTTCCCCGTTGTTCTTGTTGCCCGAACAGCCGTATAGGGCTGCTGCCGAGGCAAGCGTTCCTGCACCGGCGAGTTTGAAGAAATCGCGGCGGTTTATCTTGTTCTTATTGTCTTCTTTCATTGTGATAGGACTGAAATTATAAATGGATATTAGGGTGATAAAGCTGCTTCAGACAGTTCTGTGCATCACATGGCCTTCCACATAAATGGCACTGAACGGACGCGACGGACAAAGGTTCTCGCATGCTCCGCATCCGATACAGCGTTCGGCGTTGACTACCGGTATCTTGATGGAGGCTTCGTCTTCCGGGTCTGAAGGAACCATCTGTATGGCACCGGCCGGACAATGGCGGGCACAGTTCCCGCATTCCATCTTGTCTGTGATGCAGATGCAATTCTCCTTAATCCATACGGCATGACCGATTTGGACGGCCGATTTCTCGGCGAGGCTCGTCAGATGGATGGCATCGGTAGGACACACCTCCGCACACTTGGCGCATTCGGGGCGGCAGTAACCGCGTTCGTAGGACATTTCCGGCTGCATCAGTTTTGTCAAGTCCGAAGAAGGACGGAGCACTTGGTTGGGACATACCGATATGCAGAGCTGGCAGGCTGTGCAGTGTTGTGCAAAGTGGCGGGCGCTCAGTGAGCCCGGAGGAGTGATGGGAGTGGCGCGCTCGGGGATTTTTTTGTCCTCGATGACAGCCAGTCCACCGTCCACTTTCTTCTCCTGCGCCTTGAGGGCTGCCGTAGCAGCAAACACGGCAGTTGTAGAGAGAAATGCGCGGCGGGCGTCGTTTACCTGCTCCGGTGCCACGGGGGAGTCCTGGGAGACTGCAGCGGAGGCCGACTTGCGGCGTGTGTAAGTGATGGCACCTTTCCTGCACTTGTTGATACAGTCCATACATGCCACGCAACGGCTGTAATCTATTTCGTGTGCCTTGATGTTGATGCACGATGCCTTGCAGTTGCGGGCACAAAGTCCGCAACTGTTGCACTTCTTTGTGTCAATCACCGGTTTCAGCAAGGAATACTTCGAGAGGAAGCCAAGCACTGTACCTACCGGACAGATGGTGTTGCAATAGGTACGTCCACCTCGCCATGCCAGCACGATGAGGACCACCAGAGTGACCGTGGCAATCAGCAGGGTAGGGAGACTCTTCATCCATACATCCGTTTCATAGAAGGCATAGCTGTCAGCACGTTCGGCCAGGTAGGCCAGTCCGTTGTTTGCCCACTGGTAGAGTGGGGAGAAAAGGCTGGAAACGATGCGCCCGTATGAGCTGTAAGGGGCCAGCAGCACGACAAAAGAGTTCAGTCCGCCGATAATGGCAAGTACGAATACTCCCAGCACACCGTAGCGTAGCCATTTCAGTGCGGACGAGTAGCGGAAACGGTTTTTCTTCCGTTTGGCGGAGAGCCAGGAAACAATGTCCTGGAATACTCCCAACGGGCAGATGACGGAGCAGTAGATGCGTCCGAATACCAAGGTCAGCACTGCAAGAAACAGTACTACACCGATGTTCAGTGCCAGCACGGCCGGCAGGAATTGTATCTTCGCCATCCATCCGAACCAGGCATGCAGTGTTCCCGTGAAGTCGAGGAACAACAGCGTGATGAGTGCGAAGAAGATGACGGCAAGGGTCAGTCTGATGGTACGTAGCATAAATGTATTGTATAGCGATTAGTATTCGTTCTTTATACCTTTTTTCCCATCTCGTAGGCTTCGTGCATGGAAGGCTTGTCGTTTATCTCGCCCACCTTCCAGGCACCCACGCCATAAATGGTGCCGCATTCTTTGGGCTCTTCCAGGCAGTCGAGGAAGCCACGGAAACCATCGATGGTACGCTCCATCATGGGGACACTTTCTTCGGCGGCGGCGATGATGAAGTAGAACTCCTTGTCCTTTATTTCAAGGTAGCGTGCGCAACAACGGTCAATCAGTGTCTTCATCTGCGCGCTCATGGTGTAGAAGTAGACGGGGGTTGCCATGACGATGACGTCGGCGGCAATCATCTTTTCCACCACTTCGGCGGCATCGTCCTTTTGTGGGCAGGGTTTGCCGTACATGCTGCATACGCTGCATCCCGTGCAGTAGTTGATGTGCTTGTCTTTCAGGAAAATCTTTTCTACTTGATGTCCGGCCTCTGCGGCACCGCGCATGAATTCATTGCACAAGAGGTCGGAGTTTCCATTCCTGCGGGGACTGGAGGAGAGGATTAATACTTTTTTGCTCATATTCGTTGTTCGTTAGTTAGTAAATGATTACGTGCTGCAAAAATAGGCAGGTTTTATGAGAATGGCAGTATACAAATTACGGTTGTTGTTACCTAAATTACTGATTCATTCCAAAAGTATCTCCCGTTCGATGCCGGTGTCTTTCAGAAACTCCCGGTCGTGGCTGATGGCAATTACGGTGCCGGCGTAGTCGCGTATCGTTGCCGTTATTATTTCTATGCTCTCGATGTCCAGATTGTTGGTGGGTTCGTCCAAAATGAACATGTCCGGGGTGTTGTCGGCAATCATCAGGCAGCAGAAGGAAAGACGCATCTTTTCGCCGCCACTCAGTTTGCTGCACGGCTTGTTCCACACGTCGTGGGGAAAGAGATAACGGTTGAGGATGGTTTTCATTTCATGTTCCGGCAGGTGGCGGTGGTTGAAGGCTTCTGCTTGTTGGAGTACGCTGCGCTCATTACGGACGAGGGAGTATTCCTGGTCCAGATAGACGGAGGTGAAGTCGGCACGCTCCATCACTCCGCCGGTGGGGTGCAGTTCGCCCATGATGAGTTTCAGCAGGGTTGTTTTTCCACTGCCGTTTTTTCCTTTCAGGCTGAGGCGGTCGCCGCTTCTCAACTGGAAGGTGAGGGAGGAAGACCAGAGCTCCTTTACTGCCTCCGGACGGGTTGTCTCCATAGGAGAAGCCGCGAGGCTGGGATAATGAAAGTTGACGTCCTTTGCCTTGACCAGAACCTTCCCCACATGCAGATGAGAGGCATTGAAGTCTGTTTTCAGTTTGTCTGTCTGTGGCAGTGAACTTTTGATACCTGACATTTCTGCCTGTAATTTTTCCGTTTTCTCCGTATGAATGCTGCTGAGTCTGCTGCTGCTGTTTTCCGCATTGTTTTTCAGTGCTCCCATCATGATGCGGGGAATCCCCTTTTTAATGGAGTTTTTTTCTCCCCGCACATTCTGTTTGGCCTTCCGTTCTTCTACTTCGCGTGCCACTTTGCGTGCAAGGCGCAGGGCTTTCTGCTTCTCTTCCAGTTGTTGGGTAAGGGCTTTCTGTTGCAGGGCCTTCTGTTCTTTGTAGAAGTCGTAGTTTCCGCTGTAATACGTCAATCCCTGGGAGGAGAGTTCGCAGATGGCAGGCAACTGATTCAGTAGCGTGCGGTCGTGACTGATGGCAATTACGGTGCCGGCGTAGTCGCGTATCGTTGCCGTTATTATTTCTATGCTCTCGATGTCCAGATTGTTGGTGGGTTCGTCCAAAATGAACATGTCCGGGGTGTTGTCGGCAATCATCAGGCAGCAGAAGGAAAGACGCATCTTTTCGCCGCCACTCAGTTTGCTGCACGGCTTGTTCCACACGTCGTGGGGAAAGAGATAACGGTTGAGGATGGTTTTCATTTCATGTTCCGGCAGGTGGCGGTGGTTGAAGGCTTCTGCTTGTTGGAGTACGCTGCGCTCATTACGGACGAGGGAGTATTCCTGGTCCAGATAGACGGAGGTGAAGTCGGCACGCTCCATCACTCCGCCGGTGGGGTGCAGTTCGCCCATGATGAGTTTCAGCAGGGTTGTTTTTCCACTGCCGTTTTTTCCTTTCAGGCTGAGGCGGTCGCCGCTTCTCAACTGGAAGGTGAGGGAGGAAGACCAGAGCTCCTTTACTGCCTCCGGACGGGTTGTCTCCATAGGAGAAGCCGCGAGGCTGGGATAATGAAAGTTGACGTCCTTTGCCTTGACCAGAACCTTCCCCACATGCAGATGAGAGGCATTGAAGTCTGTTTTCAGTTTGTCTGTCTGTGGCAGTGAACTTTTGATACCTGACATTTCTGCCTGTAATTTTTCCGTTTTCTCCGTATGAATGCTGCTGAGTCTGCTGCTGCTGTTTTCCGCATTGTTTTTCAGTGCTCCCATCATGATGCGGGGAATCCCCTTTTTAATGGAGTTTTTTTCTCCCCGCACATTCTGTTTGGCCTTCCGTTCTTCTACTTCGCGTGCCACTTTGCGTGCAAGGCGCAGGGCTTTCTGCTTCTCTTCCAGTTGTTGGGTAAGGGCTTTCTGTTGCAGGGCCTTCTGTTCTTTGTAGAAGTCGTAGTTTCCGCTGTAATACGTCAATCCCTGGGAGGAGAGTTCGCAGATGGCAGGCAACTGATTCAGTAGCGTGCGGTCGTGACTGATGACGAGCACGGTAGCCGATGTCCGTCGTATCAAGTTATACAGACGTTCCCGTCCATCCGCGTCCAGATAGTTGGTCGGTTCGTCCAGCAGGATGGCTGTTGGGTTGTGCAACTCCATGCCTGCCAGGAAGATGCGGGTCTTTTCGCCGCCGCTAAGTCCTTCCATCGGACGGGAGAGTGGGATACCGTCCAGTCCCCAGCTGTCGAGAGAAGTCTGGGCGCGTTCTTCCACGTTCCAGTCATCATTGAGCGTATTGAAGTGCTTTTCGGTAGCGTCACCGCTTAGGATGGCATGCAGGGCAGATAGCTTGTGGCTGATTCCCAAAGCTTGTGCTATTGTCTGCCGGTCGTATTGTCCGAAGTGCTGGGGCACGTAGTACAGATGTTCGGGGCGTAGCACCGTTCCCGAACTTGGTGACAAGTCTCCTGCCAAAATGCGCATGAGGGTAGACTTGCCGCAACCGTTATTTCCGGTCAGGGCTATTTTATCTCCGGAGTTGATACTCAAGTGGAGGTGTGAAAACAAGATTTCCTTATCTGCATGGATATAGCTAAGGTCTTTAATGATAAAGCTCATAAGTTTCTACTGTGTTTTTAGAAGTAAGAATGATAGGGGAGATGCAAGCATTCCCCGAAATTGAAATTCTCGAAGGGGAGGGGTACAGACAAACACAGTATTGGCTAAACATCTATATAGGTGATGCTCAGCGTTCAGTCTGAAAAAGCATGTTGATAGTGATGTTTACCGAAATGTGTTGTCTTTAGTCGGATATTCTCATCGGTGGAATTAATTGGTTAGTGGGCGCAAAGGTAATGATTTCCACTGAATAACAAAGGCTTTTTGCGATATTAATATCGTGTCGGCAAGAAGTTAATATCGTGTTTGCAAGAAATTAACTTCCTGCAGACACGATGTTAATACTTTATTGGTTCTGTTACTTCATGGCCGAAGCATCGAACGAGAGTGGCAGTAATTCTCCCACATTCTTCAGCTCGTAGATTCCTTTTTTGCCATACAGCAACACCCGCATTGGCTGCTTGAAGCGCTTCTCCGTTTCGAGCATCACTTGCCGGCAGGCGCCGCAGGGCGGGATGGGAGACTCCAGGAACTCGTCGTGCTCGTTGCGTGCAGCAATGGCGAGGGTGGTTACTGCCTGGTCGGGATGTTGGGAGTTGGCATAGAATAGGGTGGTGCGTTCTGCACACAGCCCGGAAGGATAGGCGGCGTTTTCCTGGTTGGTGCCGGTCACTACAATACCATTTGCCAGTCTGGCTGCAGCTCCTACCGAGAAGTGGGAGTAAGGGGCATAGCTGCGGTTGGTAGCCTCGCGGGCGGCATCCATCAGTTCGCGGTCGGCGGCATCCAGTTCTTCATAGTCGTATATCTTGACGGCGATTTCGATATTTAATTCTTTCATAAGGCAAAGGGTTATATTGTAATTAATGTTACAAAGATAGAAAAGAGATTGGTTATTTCAATTCTTTTACGGACTTTTGTGCAGAACTCAACATTTTAAGCATGAAACGGATTTTCAGACTGACTGCTATCATAGCATTTCTTTTTATTTCCATTACAACAGTGCAGGCACAACGCCGGAATGCCCGCTACAATGAGTATATCAAACAGTATGCTCCCCTTGCCGTGGAGCAGATGCAACGTCATAAGATACCTGCCAGCATCACGCTGGCCCAAGGGCTGTTGGAGAGTGGTGCCGGATACAGCGAGCTGGCGCGTAAGAGCAACAACCACTTCGGCATCAAGTGTGGAGGCAACTGGCGCGGACGGACGGTGAGGCATGATGACGATGCCCGCAATGAATGTTTCCGCGCTTATCGCAATCCGAAAGACTCTTATGAAGACCATTCCGATTTCCTGAAACGGGGAGCACGTTATGCTTTTCTTTTCAAACTGAAGATTACGGACTATAAGGGTTGGGCGCGCGGCTTGAAGAAGGCCGGCTATGCTACCGACCCGTCGTATGCCAACCGCCTGATAACCATTATTGAGGACTATGAACTGTATAAGTACGACAGCCGTGGCATGAGCAAACACGATGTCCGCAGTTGGGAGAAGGAACTGAAAAAGAAACCTTGGCTGGCCAATCCGCATCAGGTGTACATTGCCAACGATATAGCTTATGTCGTGGCGCGCGACGGAGACACCTTCCAGGTGTTGGGCAAGGAGTTTGACATCAGCTGGAAGAAACTGGTGAAATACAACGACCTCCATAAAGAATATACACTGGAGGTGGGAGACATCATCTACTTGAAAGAAAAGCGCAAGAAAGCTGCCAAACCCCATACTGTCTACATTGTGAAGGACGGCGATTCCATGCACTCCATTTCCCAAAAGTACGGTATTCGTCTGAAGAACCTTTATAAGATGAATCGTAAGGATGCGGAATACGTGCCCGAGGTGGGAGACCGCTTGAGATTAAGATAAAGAAGCTATCCGAAAATGTACAGGGTGTCCGAAAACGGACACCCTTCTTTTTTGTCTTTTCGCTTACTTTCAGGGGGTTATGATTTTGGCATGGATTTAGTATATATTAAGCGTTATGTTCGCAAACAATAAAATTAAAAGATATGGATAGAGAAATTCCGAAAGAAGTGCGTAATAAAGAACGCAATAAGAAAATCATCCGCTACGGTGCTATCGGCGTGGCAGGTATCGTAGTGGTCAGTGTACTCATTTCATTGATGCGTACGGGAGTGAAGGAGAAAGACCTTGTATTCTCCAAAGTAGGCAAGGGTACGATTGAAGTCAGTGTCAGTGCCTCCGGAAAAGTGGTTCCTGCATTCGAGGAAATTATAAATTCACCTATTAATACCCGCATTTTGGAAGTGTACAGAAAAGGTGGTGATAGTGTGGATGTCGGTACCCCTATCCTGAAACTGGACTTACAGAGTGCCGAAACCGACTACAAAAAGATGCTGGATGAAGAGCAGATGCGCAGCTACAAGCTGAAACAGCTGAAACTTGACAACCAGACCAAACTGACCGACCTTCAGATGAAAATCAAAGTCTCCGCCATGAAGCTGGACCGCATGAAGGTGGAACTGCGTAACGAGCAGTACCTTGATAGCCTCGGTTCGGGCACCACCGACAAAGTGCGCCAAGCCGAACTGAGCTACAACGTAGCACAACTGGAATACGAGCAATTACAGCAGCAGTATGCCAACGAGAAGGAAGTGCTGGCTGCAGAATACCAAGTGCAGGAACTGGATTTCAGCATGTTCCAGAAGACACTGGCCGAAACCAAACGTACGCTCGACGATGCGCAGGTGCGTTCGCCCCGGAAGGCCATCCTTACTTATATCAACAATCAGATTGGTGCCCAGGTTCCTGAAGGGACCCAGATTGCCGTCATCTCCGACTTGAGCCACTTCAAGGTGGAAGGCGAGATTGCCGATACTTACGGTGACCGTGTGGCTGCCGGCGGCAAGGCCATTGTGAAGATTGGCAGCGAAAAGCTGGAAGGTTCCGTAAGCAGTGTTACTCCGCTTTCAAAGAATGGCGTCATCTCCTTTACCGTGCAGTTGAATGAGGACAACAACCGCCGACTGCGTTCCGGTCTGAAAACCGACGTCTATGTGATGAATGCAGTGAAGGAAGACGTGATGCGCATAGCCAATGCCAGCTATTATGTGGGACGTGGGGAGTATGAACTTTTTGTACGCAATTCCGACAAGGAAATTGTAAAGCGCAAGGTGCAGCTGGGCGATTCCAACTTTGAGTTTGTAGAAGTGGTCAGTGGCTTGCAACCGGGTGATGAAGTGGTGGTGAGCGATATGAGTAACTATAAGAACAAGAATAAGTTGAAGCTAAAATGATAAAGGTTTACTTGAAACAAGCCTGGGAGCTGTTGAAGCAGAATAAACTGTTCAGCATGCTCTACATTGTGGGTACGGGGCTGGCCATTGCCATGACAATGATTATGGCGGTGGTGTATTATGTGAAGATTGCGCCCGTCTATCCAGAGGCAAACCGCATGAATACGCTTTACCTCAGCAATTCAAAATTCACGCAGGGAAGCGGCAACAATACCAGGACCATGCAATGGGCTGTTTCCTACAAGGCACTGCAAGACTGGTTCTATCCCGTAGAGAATGCCCTTGTCGTTTCGGCCGAGCTGCATAATGATTTGTCGGAAAACAGTTATATACAGCCTGCCGACCGCAGCGGTGATTTTCCGGTTATGGTAAAGTTGACAGACCCTGCTTTTTTCAAGATATATTCTTTCCAATTCCTGGAAGGTAGTCCATTCACGGCATCCGACCTGGCAAGTGGCATTTCCACTGCTGTCATTACCGATGATTTGGCACGCCGCTTGTTCGGTACGACGGAAGAGGTAGTAGGACGCTCGTTCAGCCTGAACTATATCGACTATCGGGTTTGTGGGGTGGTGCGCAGTGCCAGTTACCTCACCTCTAAATCCTATGCACAGCTTTATATACCTTATACGGTGTCGCCCGATTACAGCACTCCCAAGTACGACCTTCCCTATCTGGGAGCTTTCAGCGCTACCTTTCTGGTGAAGGACGGTAAGCAGGGAGATGCTCTGCGGGCTGAGATAAAGGAAATCTGCCGTAAGGAGAATCTTATGCATCCCGATGAATGGCAAGTGGATTTTTGGGAGCAGCCCACCTCCCATCTGTTGAGTGTCTTTAAGACTTATTCAGGTATGGAGTTTGACCTTTGGGCCACAGTGCGCCACTTCCTGCTTGTCCTGCTCGTATTGCTATTGGTGCCTGCCTTGAATCTGAGTGGCATGATATCGAGCCGTATGGAGGGACGCCTGGCAGAGATGGGGGTGCGGAAGTCGTTTGGAGCCGGACGTAAGATACTGCTTTCACAAGTGATGTGGGAAAACCTGCTGTTGACTGCACTGGGTGGAGCATTGGGCTTGCTGCTGGCATGGCTGGCACTTTACACGGGACGCGAGTGGATATTTACGGTACTCGACAGTTGGCCGGGCATGGTGCCCGAAGGAGTGGATGTCCGCGTATCGGGTGAGATGCTGTTTGCTCCGTTGGTTTTTCTCGCAGCATTGGTGCTGTGTGTCGTACTGAATCTGTTGTCGGCCCTTATACCGGCGTGGTATTCCTTGCGGAAACCGATTGTGAACTCACTGAATGAAAAACGATAAGACACGGGAGGTTGGTATGTTTAAGTTAATATGGAAGAATCTTTGGGCGCGCCGCCGCAAGAACGGATGGTTGTTGGCCGAATTGATATTGGTGAGTATCATCAGTTGGGTTGTATTGGACCCGGTGATTGTGGTCACGCACGACCGTAATATCCCGTTGGGCTATGATGCGGAGCGGCTTTGCCTCATTTCATTGGGCGCATTGCAGCCCCAGGCACCGGGATACGACGCCGAAGCGCAGGACTCTGCTACGTTGGTGGACAACTATTATAATCTGATGCGTTATGTCAAGGACTTTGACGGTGTGGAATCGGCCACTCCCGTGCTGGGATTCTGTTATCCCAATTCTTCGGGAAGTTCGAATAGTCAATTGTTTGCCGAAGGGGATACGATTCCCTTATCTATTATGATGATACAATTTCTGCCTCATACAAACTTTTTTGATACGTATGGTTTCCGTTCCGGTAAGGGGCGGACACTCGGACAGCTGTCCGACTACGCCTATGCCCCGAATGACATTGTACTGACGGAGAATGCTGCCGAACAGTTGTTCCATACCAAAGACGCGCATGGCAAACGCTGTGTAAGCAGAGACCATGGAGATACCTTGTACATGCCGGTTGTCGGTACGATAGGAGCCATGAAGATGTATAGCGAGTGGCGTCCCGTCCCCGTTGCATTTATGCCGATGCTTACCATCGATACAAGTTATATCCCTGAAAGTGCCCATATCTTGGTACGCCTCAAAGAAGGTGTCAGCATGGAGCGTTTTCTGCACGATTTCCGTCCCTGGATGGTGAAGGAGATGAGGCGGGGCAATCTGTTTGCCCGCAGTGTCCGTTCCTATGAGCAGATTATAACGGAGAGCGAAGCCAGCAATTCCACACCGATTTACCGCCGTAATCTGGCGATGGCGGCTTTCTTCCTGGTGAATCTTTGCCTGGGTGTCATCGGTACCTTCTGGTTGCAGACACGTACGAGGCGCGAGGAAGTGGGAGTGATGCTGTCGTTCGGAGCTACACGCAGCGACATTGTCCGCCTGCTGATGGGCGAAGGCACGGTATTGACCGTGGTCGCTTCACTGACTGGTTTTCTGCTCTATTTGCAATATGCACTGAAAGAAGGGCTGGCCAAAGGGCAGAATTGGGTGGAGAGCACAGAGAGCTATTGGGTGTCGGATTTCACCTCGCATTATCTGCTCGTGTCGCTCGTCATCTTTCTGATACTGCTGGTGGTAGTGTTGGTGGGAATCTATATCCCGGCGCGCAACATCAGCCGCATTCCACCTACGGAAGCCCTGCGTGACGAATAGATGAAAACGGACAAGGTGTTCATTTTCGGACACCTTACTGCATGTATAAATAGCAGATAATCAATAATAAACGATTTTGGCACAACTTTTGACCTCTTGAAACAGAAATTGTGCGGAATAGAAACAGAACAGAATAATAACAATTAAATACTTACCATTATGATTAAGTTAACTGGCATCAACAAGATTTATCGTACAAACGAGATTGAAACCGTGGCATTGGAAAATGTAAACCTCGAAGTGAACAAGGGAGAATTTCTCAGTATCATGGGACCTTCCGGTTGCGGAAAATCTACGTTGCTGAACATTATGGGCTTACTGGATGCACCCACCAGCGGCACTATCGAAATAGCCGGTACGAAAGTAGACGGCATGAAGGACAAGGAGCTGGCTGCTTTCCGTAACCGGAAGTTGGGTTTTGTGTTCCAGTCTTTCCATCTGATTAATTCGCTGAATGTGCTGGATAATGTGGAGTTGCCTTTGCTCTATAGAAAGGTGTCTGCCAAGGAACGTCGTCATCTGGCGGAAGAGGTATTGAAGAAGGTCGGTTTGAGCCACCGCATGCGCCACATGCCTACACAGCTTTCCGGCGGTCAATGCCAGCGTGTAGCCATTGCCCGTGCCATTATCGGCAACCCGGAGATAATCCTCGCCGATGAGCCCACCGGTAACCTAGACTCCAAGATGGGTGCCGAAGTCATGGAACTGTTGCATCAACTGAACAAGGAAGACGGACGTACCATCGTGATGGTGACCCACAATGAAGAGCAGGCCAAACAGACCTCACGCACCGTCCGCTTCTTCGACGGACGTCAGGTGGAATAATTACTGCTTAGTCAACTGTCAACTATTAATTATCAACTATCAATAAATGAAATGCAAACCGTAAGACAAGCTTTTACAATCTTGAAGCAGAATCCGCTGCTAAGTACGATTTCCATATTGGGTACGGCCTTTGCTATCACCATGATTATGGCTATTGTGATTACTTGGCAGACAAAATATGCTGACTTGGAACCGGAAGTGAACCGCAGTCGGTGTCTTTACTTTTCCGCTATGCACGTATACGACAAGGAAAAGGACGGCAATAATAATTGGAGTAATCCTTCGGCGGCATTTATGAAAGAATGCGTGCAGCCGGTGCCCGAAGTGGAATACTGTACGGCATTTTCCCCAGCCGGTTTGTCGTTGGCTTCGTTGACTGACGGTAACAATCGGGTGAAAGTGGATGCTATGCGGACAGATCCCGACTTCTGGAAAGTGTTCAGCATGCAGTTTCTTGCCGGACGCGGCTTCAGCGAAGCCGACCGTGCTGGAGAAAGCAAGGCTGTAGTAGTCTGTGCGTCTGTAGCGCGGAAACTGTATGGAAGTACAGATGTAGTGGGACAGGAATTCCTGCTGAACCGGGAACTTGCACGTATCGTGGGAGTGGTGAAAGATGTTTCCGTCACTGCTAAGGATGCATACGCACAAGTGTGGGGTATGTACAGTGCCGACGAACTGAAAATTACCGGAGTCCACAGTTATTTGGGAGGCATGCAGATTGCTGTATTGGCACGTACATCTGATGACTTTCCTGCCATCCGGGAGGGCATTGCCAAGCAGGTGGAACGTGTTAATGCCGGATTGGGCAACAAACAGATAGACATCATGGAACAGCCGGACAATATCGTGGCGCACGTCAACCACGTATGGGCTAATGTAGGGCCAGACTTGACAATGCTTTATCTTCAATATGCCGTAGCTTTATTTATCATTTTGTTGGTACCGTCACTCAATTTGTGTGGCTTGAGTAACAGCCGCATGCAGCAACGTATTACCGAATTAGGTGTACGTAAGGCTTTTGGAGGAACGAAAAGCGTGCTTGTGCGGCAGATACTGAACGAAAATCTGATGTTGACATTACTGGGTGGAGTAGTGGGACTGCTTTTCAGTTATTTGGCAGTATATGCCATGCGTATGTGGCTGTTCACCAATAATCAGAATGTGGGTACGTCGGGCGAGCTCAGCTTGAACATGGAGGCGCTGTTTAGTCCGTGGGTATTCCTGCTGGCATTTGTTTTCTGTGTGGTCATCAATCTGTTGAGTGCGGCACTGCCTGCATGGATAGCGGCACGGCACACTATTGTAGATTCTTTGAATGATAAATAGAAGGAGGTACTTGATATGAAATTTACGATACATAACTTACGTATGATAAAGGCACGCTTCAGCAGTAACGGCTGGGTATTGGCTGAATTGTTCTTGGTATTCATCGTGATGTGGTTCCTCTGTGACTCACTGGGATGCATGAAATATACTTTCTACCGTCCGCTGGGTTATAATATTGAACATGTCTATAAATTATCCACCGTTGTAGGTGGAGAAAGTCGGGATACGAGTCTGACTGATGCCGATAAATATCTGGGTATATTGGCGAAATTGGAACAAGAGCCTTCCGTAGAGGCAGCTGCCCTTTGTTATTGGAGCCTTCCGATGAGTGGCAGTAATAGTTACAATGCGTTGGTTGTGCAAGATACTTCCTGGGTGCAAGGACGCTGTATTTATACGACTGGAGGATATATGGATGTTTTCCGGATAAGTGAGGACCCGCGTCACCCGTTCCGGGACACTCCCGCAGGATGGAACAATGTGACACTGAGTAATGCCGCTTTTGAACGTTTTCGTAAGAAAATGCCGGAGTTTTCGCAGACTACGCCGTTAGGTAATGGTGATTCTGTTACAATCATCAAGCAGATGGGGAAGACCGGTGCTTTCCGTTCCTATCGTTATGGAGTTGAGGAACCTTGGTTCTTTTATCATTTGGGAGAGAATATGATTAAGGCAGAGTTTGCCGACAATTGGTCGCAGATTGTTTTCCGCGTGAAGCCTGCTGCCGACGGACCGGATTATCGGGAGAAGTTTCTGCGCGAAATAGCGCCTAAACTGGACACGGACAATGCGTTTGTGGCAGATGCCGCTCCCTATACTGAACAACAGTTGCAGTTCGAGGTGATGAATGGCGATACGGATAAGGTGAACAGTCAGGCTGTGGTGGTGCTCTTCCTGCTGGTGAATGTATTTTTGGGGTTAATAGGCACCTTTTGGTTCCGTACTCGCCGCCGCCGTTCGGAGATAGCTCTACGGATGGCGATGGGCAGTACGCGTGGCGGTGTGTTTCGTTTACTGATAGGTGAGGGGTTACTGTTATTGGCGTTAGTGACATTGCCTGCCATGGTTGTATGCTACAATGTGGGGATGGCGGAATTTACTATAGGACGTACCTCTCTCATATCCACTTGGCCGATAGAGTGGAGTGTGATACGCTTCCTTGCAGGTTCTCTAGGGGCTTGGTTACTGATAGCTCTGATGGTAGTGATTGGAATATGGTTTCCGGCACGGCAGGCTATGAAGATTGAGCCGGCAGAGGCGTTGCATGAAGAGTAGTATGAAAAACAATAGAGGATTAACAATAAAAAAGAAGAAAAATGAAAACTAATATAGTAGGTATTATCATTGCATTGATATTGACATTTGTAGGTATGCTGAGTGTTTATGCACAAGATACCAAAGTGAGTGAAGTGCGCAAAGTGGATGCCTTTTCGTCCATTGAGATAACGTCTGTGGGAACAATTTATTTTACACAGAGTGACACTTATTCTTTCAAGATTGAAGGTAAGGAGAAGCACGTGAAGAATACAGAAACCACAGTGAAGGACGGCTGTCTGCTGATAGGCTTCAAGGATAGGAAAAACAAGAGCATGAGAAATCAGAAAGATGGCGTGACCATTTGGATTTCGGCTCCTGATTTGAAGAAGGTGGAGTTTACCGGTGTAGGGGAATTCAATTGTGAGAAGCCCTTGAAACTGGATGAAGTGTCATTTGAGGTAAAGGGAGTGGGTGAAGTGAATGTATCCGATTTGACGTGTGACGAGCTGAAAGTTACTTTACGCGGAGTAGGTAGCGCCGATATTCATGTAGTCTGCGATTATTTGACTGCCAGAATGAGTGGTGTGGGTGACGTCACTTTGAGCGGAACTGCCGGGCATGCTGACATTTCTAAAGGAGGCATAGGCGGAGTGAATACATGTAACCTGAAGGTGGGCCGTTGAGTAGCGGTAACACCAATCGTAAATAGTAAATCGTCTAATCGTAAATATCAATATGATAAAGCAATACTTCACACAAGCCTGGGCACAGTTGCGGCAGCAACCGATGATTAGTGCCGTCAGCATAGCCGGTACGGCACTTGCCATCTTCCTCATCATGCTGGTGGTGATGATGCAGCAGGTGAAGGTAGCTCCGTTTGCTCCGGAGAGCAACCGCGACCGCTTTCTACATGTGCATTATATGAGCATCACCAACAAAAGCTGGGGAGAGGGAAACAGTTCCAACGGACCGATGGGGATAAAGACTGCGCTTGAGTGCTTCAAATCGCTGAAGACCCCCGAAGCAGTAACGATTTATACCTGTATGGTCATTTCTACCCCCGTGAATCTGCCGGGACAACCTGCAACGGGTATCGACCTGTTGCAGACAGATGATACTTTCTGGCGTGTGTTTGATTTCTCTTTTGTTGCCGGGAAACCTTATGACCAGGCTACATTCGATGCCGGACTACCTGTAGCGGTAATTACGGAAAGTGTAGCGCGCAGGTTATTCCAGACAACGGAGGCTGTTGGTCGCGAATTCCTTTTGAACCATGCTCCTTATACAGTGTCCGGTGTAGTGAAGGATGTTTCTACTTTGGCCAACACTGCCTATGCGCAGGTATGGGTGCCCTATACTTCTACTGAGATAACGAAAAGCACATGGAGTGATGAGCATATGGGGATGATGAGCGTTACCATTCTGGCGAAAAGCCGTGATGATTTTCCTGCTATTCGTGAGGAGACGGAACGCCGCCGTCAGGAGTACGACACTGTAATTGGCGAGAATGGTTATTCGTTGATTTACCGTAACCGTCCTTATGACCAGGAGAAAAATGCCGCAGGAATGGCTGCCAACATCGAACCGGACGTGGACCAGGCACGCAGGCAGCGTCTCATTATCTTCATCATTCTACTGATTGTTCCTGCCATCAACCTCAGCTCGATGACGCAGAGCCGTCTGCGCCAGCGTGTGGCAGAGATTGGTGTGCGCCGGGCATTCGGTTCAACGAGACTGGAACTGATGGGGCAAATCATTGCAGAAAATCTGGTGGTGACATTGCTGGCAGGGGTGATGGGATTGTTGCTGAGTGTAGCATTCGCTTATTTGGGAAATACACTGCTGTTTGCGCAGGAATTCAGCCAGACGCTGAGTCCTCCGGCAGTGGATGCAAGCATATTGCTGCATGGCTCCACCTTTGGCTGGGCGTTGTTGTTCTGCTTTGTGCTGAACTTACTAAGTTCCGGTATTCCCGCATGGCGTGCATCAAGAATAGGGATTGTAAATGCATTGGGCGGACGTTTGCATAAATAACTAAAGTTTCCCACCCCTTAAAACACCAACTTTTCTCATTTTCCTTTGTCTGTCTTCCCCCATATCCATTGACTGTTAACACATGCCTAACAGAAGTTATGCAGACTATCCACATACTTCGTCCCATTTTTCCAACGCTTCAGCCATTACAAGGATTTTGCTCATCTCTTTGTCGTTTCCGCTGATTGTAGCCATAAGGTATTGGGGCGTCATTCCAAGTATTTCTCCTAAAATGCGAAGAATGCGTTCGATGCAGGTAAGAACTCGCTTCCATAACGTGAGTGCCATGAGATCACCCTCCATATCCGAAAAGAGTTCGCCCATGGTTTGATATTCTGTGAATCTCTTTTCCAAAGCCATGACGGTATATGTAAGGTAACACAGCGTTGCGTCGGCTATCTGACCATTAAAGTCACAACCTTGATAACCTCCTAATCCGAGATATTGCTTAGTCTCCTTGTTCATCACCTCTATGTTCCATCTAATCTGATACACTTCAAAGGCTTTTACGAAAGACATCGTTGTATCCGTGGTGAGCAGAACGTTCCATGCGGAGTTTCTACCATACTTGATGAGGAAGATTCTGATAGGTATATCTCCTAAGTTGCCGTTGAGCTGAATATATCGACATTTGTATTTACGACAGTTCTTTCCTCGTTCACGTTCATAGGTGGCAATGAGTTCTGCAGCATTTTTCTTTTTGCCCGATATAGTGTATTTTGTCTTTCCCATTTTTGCAAGTCCAACAAAGTGCATTGCCCCTTTACCTATGCTTCTAACACATGTCATAAGTTGCTCGCAGGTGAACCAACTATCGGTAATCACATACTTCGCATGTAACCCCATCTTCCATCCACGGCGAAGCATATCCATGGCAACTTCCAGCTTAGACATCTTACACTCTTGAAAGCGCTTATAATCAGGATTGCCGGTGTTCCTCTTGGTGTGATATGCCTTTTTGAGTTGCTGTCTTGTCAGCCCGTAGTTGCCTTGCTTCCCCTTTTCTTGATGTAGTGAAAAATCAAAGGGTATAGTTGTCTTGCCGTCAAAGAAGGCACAAAGTAACAGCTTGTAGCCCAATACGCATCTGCCTTTCATATGGTCGAAAACACGACTGATACCCTCCATCCTCACACCACTCTTCTCAAGTACGGTGTCATCTATAATGAAACATGTAGTGGTATCTGATTGAGGAACTTCGCCATACTTACGCAATAGGCACATATAACGCAGTGCAAAGTGGTTCATCAATCGTCTCCAATCCATCTGTGGGCGAATCATCATGCGATAGAAACAGTTCTTACCATGATTTGAAAGCTCATATATCTTATGTTTGCATATACTATGGATGCTCTCGCCCACAATGCGGAAGAGGCAAAGAGAGAGGAGCAACTCCGAAGCCGAAACTCCGTCCTGTTTCTCCAATGAAAGGCGAGATAATAGGTGACCGATGCCAAACTTGCCAAAAAGATGAAATAAATCATCACTCATTCGGGTTTTAACACTCAAAAGTTTGGATAACTCACTTATTTTCTCTATTTTTGCTTCCATAACAGTTTTGTTGTCTTGTCTTTAAAATCAGTTCTTTAGCGATTACTAATTTACAAAGAAAATTCGACAAACTGTTATTTTTCTATCTATTTATTTGGGTGGGAAACTTTAGTAAATAACTCCATCACAAAACATTAATCATTGAAGAAAATGACTAAGAAACTTCTTACACAGATAAAGAATGAATGGCTCTCAAACCTATGGTTGGTGTTGGAGTTATTGGTAGTGAGTGTAGTGATGTGGTACGTGGTAGACTATCTCTACACGCGCGCCGCCACCTATCTGGAGCCGAGAGGCTTTAATATAGAGCACTGCTACCTTATAGAGTTGGGGGAACTGACACCCAAAAGTCCCGACTACATAGCCGGGCATACCTCTCAGCAGACCCACGATGACATAGCCGAGTTGTTGGAGCGTCTGCGTCGTCGGCCGGAGATAGAAGCGGTCAGCCTTTCGCAGAATTCGTATCCTTACAACGGAAGCAATTCAGGCGCTGAAGTAAGCTATGACACTTTGCGTTCTCCCGGTTGGACCATCCGCAGGTTAGTGACACCGGACTTTCCCCGTGTATTCCGCTATCGGGGCACGCGTGGCGAGACACCCGAACAATTGGCTGAAATGTTGGAGCGCGGGGAGTTTATGGCTTCGGATAACCTCTACCGGAAATACGACCGCCGGATGACAGATCTCGTAGGCCAGCGGTTCTATCTTTTTGGTGATACTACGAAGACCTACCGGCTGGGTGCTGCACTGCAAAATGTACGCTATCACGATTATGACCAGGCGCGAAGCTCATATTCCATGATGGTGAAGCAGAGTTTCTACTATATCGGTCTCGAACTTTGTGTCCGCGTCCGTGAAGGGCAGGACAATGACTTCATTGAGAAGCTGAAGGCAGACAGTGAGAGCCAGTTCCGCGTAGGCAACATCTTCATTTCGGAGATACGTTCTTTCAAGGATATTCGTCGCAACTACCAGCAGGCATGGACCAATGACATCCGTAACTATGTGATGGGTATGGGATTCCTACTGCTGAACATTTTCCTCGGCTTGCTCGGAACATTCTGGTTCCGTACGCAGCAACGCCGTTCGGAGATAGCACTGCACAAAGCGCATGGAGCGACAGACCGTGCCATCTTCAGCCGGCTGCTTAGTGAAGGGATATTGTTGTTGGCAATTGTCACCCCCGTTGCATTGCTCATCGATTATAATCTTGCACACCTGGAGTTGAATTCCTGGAGGAACGGTACGACGTTGGAGTGGGACCGCCTGCTGCTCTGTGCTGCCATCAGCTTTGTGCTGATTACCCTAATGATTGTCATCGGTATAGGTATTCCTGCCCGCAAGGCGATGAAGGTGCAGCCTGCCGAAGCATTGCACGATGAATAGAAAGCTATGGAACAAATTTTAGCTCTTATCCGCCAGAATCCCTTTTTCAGTGCTGTTTCCGTCATCGGTACGGCAGTGAGTATAACCTTTGTCATGGTCATTTACATGGTGTATGACATCCAGACGGCTGACTTGGCTCCCGAGTCGCACCGCAGTAGCATGGTATATTCTTCTTATGGATACTCTTACCGCAAGTCCGACCACAGCAATTCCAATACGGGCATGTCTTATCGGGCTGTCAACGCTATTTTTGCAGAACTTCCGGGTGCGGAACTTGTCACCTATCTGGGACCTACCTATCTTAGATACTGTGGGGATTCGCCCGTGCGGGGAATGCGCCGTACGGTTCGTCAGGTGGATTTGAACTATTGGCGTGTCTACGATATCCCTCTTGTGGCGGGCCGTCTTTTCAGTACCGAAGAGTTCGATGCTTGCCGGGATGTCGTGGTTATAGGCGAACAGCTTGCCCGCGAAGCTTTCGGGTCTGCCGAAGCAGCCATTGGCAAAAATTATTTTGTCAACTTTCGCCCTAAGCGCATTGTCGGGGTCACCAAGGATGTGAGCTCTCTGTTCACATTTGCCTATGGAGAGTTGTGGATGCCTTATTCCACCCGGGATTCCGGTCTGGGCAGTGAAGGGCTACGGGGAGATTTCGAGGCTGTGGCCCTTGTCAAGCCCGGTGTCGGCAGAGAGGAACTCAAGCGGCAGATAGAACAGTCGCTTGCCCGCTTCAACGAGATACTGGTCGAATATGAACTGGAGCTTCCCGACCTCAGCACCTATACGGAACGGCAGTTCTTCCGTAATGACACGATGAGTCCTGCCGTAACCTGCATCATCCTGGGTTTGATATTGCTTATTGTGCCCGCTATCAATGTCAGCGGACTTATATCTTCGCAAATGTCCCGTCGCATGGCTGAGCTTGCGGTAAGGAAAGCATACGGCGCCAGCCGTTCTACCTTGATGGTGCAGTTGCTCCGCGAGAACCTGGCCTTGGCATTTGCCGGCGCATTGCTCGGTTTTCTCTTTTCGTGCATATTCCTATGGCTGGGTAAGGACTGGATGCTTGGCGATGGTGCTCCCGGAACGAATTTTGATGTAAGCGTCTGGCTCTTCCTCCGTCCTGCGGTTTTCGTGGCTGTATTGGTGGTGTGTCTGTTGTTCAACCTGCTTTCTGTGTTTATTCCTGCCTGGCATGCCACCCGTCGCCCTATAGCCGAGGTTCTTGGCGGAGAATGAGCGGATAAACGAATCCCAATTAAAACAGTAACGAGTATGATACATTCTATTTTACACCAGATATGGAACCAGCGCCGCAGTAACGGCTGGCTGTTTGCCGAGCTGTTGATTGTATTTACATTGATGTGGTATTGTGTGGATGTACTCTATGGCTTTGCCCATGCAGAACGGCAGCCTAAGGGGTATGATTTGGAGCATGTCTATAAGATAAGGATTTCCTGCAATCCCACACAGATAGTGCCGTGCACGTCGGAAGACAGCCTGCAGACCTTCTGGTTCAAGCCGATGGAGGAAGTGCTCCGGCGTATCAGGCAATATCCTGCAGTGGAAAGTGCTGCCACGTGGCTGGGTACCGATACTTATACCCGCGGGCGTGTTTACCAGGGGTATACGACGGACAGCGTGCATGTTGTCGAGACTACAGTGCGCTATGTGTCTCCCGAATATTTCGACGTCATGCGCATTCCGCTGTTGCAGGGGAATGTCTCGGATTGGAATTCCACTGCCAGTCCTCTGCCTGCCGTGGTGACCCGTGATTTGGCAGACAGCCTTTTCCTGACAAGTGCCGAGGCGGTGGGTCGCGAGTTCCTGGATTATTACAACGGAGGTCTTCGTTACCGTGTTTCCGCAGTCTGTGCTTTGCAGAAGACGGATGATTATGCCCGTTACGGGCCTTTTGTACTGACTCCTTTCCCCAGTTGGTTTTATAAGGACCAGTACCTTCCGTTCATTTCCCTACGGATACGCCCGGAGGCGGATACGGATAATTTTGCAGCCTGTTTTTATCAGGATATGACATCGCAGTTGCAGGTCACTCCATTCTATCTTTTCGACATACAGAGCTACAAAGAACAGAAAATAGAACGGGATGCTGCTGAAGGAATAACTCCATACATTCGCAGTGCAAGGCTCATTGTAGTATTCTTCGTTTTCAATGTATTCATCGGGCTGATGGGAACTTTCTGGTTCCGTACCCGCCACCGTCGCAGCGAGATTGCTTTGCGCATGGCCATGGGCAGCAGCCGCGGAAGAATACGCTGGCAATTGCTGGGTGAAGGGTTGCTGCTGTTGGCACTTGCTTCCATCCCCGCTTTGATGATATGTATCAATATGGTTATGGCAGATGTCACTTTTACGGAAGCCACGGATGCCACTTGGGGGAGATTTGTCATATGCGTTTCTATTGTCTGGATATTGATGGCATTGATGGTGATTGCAGGAATCTGGTATCCGGCTTCACGGGCCATGAAGGTACAGCCTGCCGAAGCATTGCACGATGAGTGAGTTTTTTTTGAATAATCTGTGCTCATTCTCAATATAACTTGTATATTTGCGTGACGAATAAGAGTTTTGCGTTGAGTATACAAAATCTATATTATGATGAAACGCCTTTTCTTTCCATTGTTTGCAGGCTTGTTGTGGTTGATGTCGGGAACACTTTCGGCTACGGAACGTACGTACAATGTACTTTTCATACAGTCCTATACAAAAAATACTCCTTGGCACAGCCTTCTGACAGAAAATTTGGAGAACGGACTGGACAAGGGGGGAGTTAAAGCCAATATCACTACTGAATATCTGAATGCCGATTACTGGTCTTTCGCTTCCGAGTGCTTCATCATGCGCCGCATCTGCGAGCGTGCCAGGCAACGGAAAACGGACTTGATTGTGACCTCCAGCGATGAGGCTTTCTTCACATTGACCCATTGCGGTGATTCCCTGCCTTATCAGATACCGGTAGTGGTTTCGGGTATCAAATACCCGGATGAGAGAGTCTTTGAAAGAATGCCCAACGTCTCCGGCTATGTTTCGAAAACGGATTTCGATGTCTTGCTGGATGCGGCTGTCCGCATGTTTCCTTCCCGCAGGGAGTTGGTCTGTCTGTCCGACAGCAGTTTCCTGAGCCTTAAAGGGGTTAAGGCTGTGGAGGAATCCTGGGAACGCATAAAGAGCAACTATCCGGAGCATGAGTTGAAAGTGCTGAATGTGCAGGCCAAGTCCTTGAACTCTATCATCACTTCCATTTGCTATGACTACAATGCCTACAAGCATATTGTCATTGCTCCCAAATGGATTCCCTTTCTTTCCTTGAAGTTGAAGGCCCCCGTGTTTACCAGCCAGAACCTGGCTATGACGAACGGTGTTCTGTGTGTGTATGATGCCGTTCCCGGAGAGGATGCTTTTGCTGCCGGCCGGCAGGCTGCAAGTATTTTGAAGGGCAAGTCACCCGCCTCATTGGAAGTAAAGGACTTTGGGGGCAAGTTGCTGTTCGATTACAAACAGTTGCAGTTTTTCCGTGTGGACACGAACCGTGCGGAGAGCAAGGGCATCATTTTGAATATACCGTTGATGGAGCGTTACCGTGTCTGGTTCATTCTGTTCTATTCGCTGATTGTCGGGGCATTGGTGCTGCTGGTTGCCTGGCTTTTCCGTGCCAACCGCAGGGAGTCGCGTAAGCGCATACATGCCCAGACCCGCTTGTTGATACAGCACCGCCTGGTGGAGCAGCGCGACGAGTTCGACAATATCTTCTGTTCCATTCGCGACGGCTTGATTACGTATGATACCGACCTGCGCATCCATTTTGTCAACCGTCCGTTGTTACAGATGTTGGGACTTTCTTCCGAAACCTATACGTCCCGTTTCTATGAAGGGCAGATGGCCGGCTCCATTTTCAGGATTTACATGAATGGAGAAAACATCCTGCAGGACTTGTTGAAGAAAGTACGTACCGGAAAGAGACCTATTCCTATTCCGGAGAAAGCCTTCATGCAGGAAAACCATCAGGGAACGTATTTCCCCGTTTCCGGCGAGGTAGTACCTATCTTTGCCAATGAAAAGATGACGGGAATGGCGATTGTATGCCGCAATATCTCCGAAGAAGAGATGCAGAGACGCTTCTTCAATATGGCGGTGGAGGAAAGCTCCATTTATCCGTGGCAGTACAACATGCATATGAACCGTTTCCATTTCCCGGGTGGATTGCTGCGCCGTTTCGGGTATACCGATGATACGGACTTGCTGGCACGTGATGAGATGGACACCCTTATACATCCGGAAGACTTGCTGCATACGCGCAGGAATTTTGATGCCATTCTGTTGGGTAATGAAATCAATTCACGGATGAGTTTCCGGTTGAAGAGTGTGGATGGGAGCTATGAATGGTGGGAGTTCCGCAGTACCGCTTATGACGGACTGACGGTTGATACCCCATACATGGTATTGGGAGTATGCCAGAGCATCCAGCGTTACAAGGATACGGAAGAGGCCTTGATTGCCGCACGTGACCGTGCCTTGCAGGCCGACAAGCTCAAATCTGCGTTCCTTGCCAATATGAGCCATGAGATACGCACCCCTTTGAATGCCATTGTCGGCTTCTCGGATTTGTTGAAGGATTTGGACGCTTTTTCTCCGGAAGAGGTAAAGCAGTTCGTCGAAACAATCAACATCAACTGTACATTGCTGCTGGCGTTGATAAACGATATTCTGGACCTCTCGCGCATAGAATCGGGCACGATGGACTTTAAGTTCGGAGCATTCAACCTGGCGTTTATCATGCAGGAGGTCCATGAATCCCAGCGTCTGAGTATGCCTCGGGATGTAGAGCTGCGTATAGAGATTCCGGAAGGGGAAGACAAATTGGTCATCACCGATTCCGTCCGCTTGAAGCAGGTCGTGAACAACCTGATAAACAATGCCAAGAAATTCACGGTAACGGGCAGCATCACCTTCGGCTATGTCACGAACCGGGAAGGATATACCACCATCTTTGTCGAAGACACGGGAAGCGGTATCTCTGAAGACGCCCAGAAACATATCTTCGAACGCTTTTACAAAGAAGACAGCTTTACGCAGGGCGCCGGTTTGGGGCTGAGCATTTGCCAGACCATCGTAGACCGCCTGCATGGTTCTATCTCGGTCTCCTCAGAGTTGGGAAAAGGAACGCGTTTCGAGGTGGTGATACCGGATGCGAACGAGTAATCATTCAATCCGTTTGCAGGCATTGGCTTGCAGGAACTCTTCCAATATATCCTCGTAATTGCCATACAGCATGATGTGGTGGTTGCCCAGCGGTGTCTTGAGGAAATAGTCGGCAGGGGAGTTCATTTTTATCCGCACTTGGGTGCGGCACATATTGATGTAGTTTGTATTCTCAACAAGCGTGCCGGTGCTCAAGTAATATTCGTCCAGGCTTTCGCTTCCGCATTTTACGATGGTTACATCTCCCGTCGGCAGGATTCCCTGAATACCGATGCCGCTTTCCGTCTCAAAATGGTTGCGTATGATGAACTGCTCCGTTTGTGCGATGCCGATGGTGCAGTGTGCCAATATGATTTCATTGGTACGGGCATTTATCATGGAAGGATTGGCCATGAAGGAGTTTTTCCCCGTCAGCACTTTTACGGCCAGCATGGTGAAGACGGATTGCAAATCGCCTTCACATCCGGCAATGATTCCTTCGTCGTTCAGCAAGGCAAGGGCAAGGCAGCCGGTGGTTCCCGTTTGGTCTATCAGGCGGAAGCAGCTGAGGGTAATGGCGCTCAGTCGCTCTTCCTCTACAATCCTCTTGATGGCTCGATACAGCCGCATGGCTTTTATCATGTCTTCGGGGCTTGCCTCTCGGCAGGCAAGCGCTTTTCCTGCCAGTCCGGCGCATGCTTCGCCCACCTCGTCGTCCGTTATCTGTCCGTAGTATTCATAAATGCGGTCCAATGAGACGTCTGTGTACTCGATACCCCAGCGGCGTTTGGCAAGCAGATAATCCACATTGCTGGCAACGAGCCAGCTGGACGGAGTGCCCATTACGCCGATGCGCATGCCGAAAAGGCTGCGTTGTGCCACGAAATTGCTGTGCAGGACAAAAATACGCTTGATGGTCTCGGGGAGCTCTCCGTGAAGAATCTCGCTTTTCATTCCCCGGCCGCGCAGCCAGGAAGATATTTCGAGAGCGGCGGCCAGTGAGTTCTGCATGCCGTCTGCCAAGAGGATGGCGGGGCGGGGAAGGGATTCGAAATGCTGGATTACCAGCCGTTCCACACCTCCGGTGGCAATGAATATAATACTGAAGTCATCGGGTGATAACTTGTCTATGTCTTTGTAATCAATGAAGTTGACGGTAAAGTATTTTTCCAATTCAGTCAATATCACTTCGTGGGAGCTACGGACTGATGCTTGTTTATGCAGTATGGAAGCAAAAGTTATAAGGTTGATGACCATGGTGTTATTTACTATTTGACTATTTACTATTTACAATTGATTCTACTTGGCTCGTTTGCTTTTTCAAAGATACAAGTTTCTGTTTACATATCATAGAGTTTTTACGATAGATAAGTTTTTTAAAGTTTTTATGGTCTTGCCTTCCTTTTGGTTTCAAATAATTCGCTACATTTGCAACTTTAATGATAAAGTGATAGCAATATCACCTATAAATACTCTATTAAATAGTAAATCATAAATCGTCAAATAGTAAATAAACCTCATGCCAACAATATCTATTCGCGGAATGGAGATGCCCGCATCTCCTATCAGAAAACTGGCTCCTCTGGCAGATGCTGCCAAGCAGAGGGGTATACATGTATTTCACCTGAACATCGGTCAACCCGACCTGCCTACTCCGGAAGTCGCGATTGAAGCGATACGGAACATCGACCGGAAAGTTCTGGAATACAGTCCCAGTGCGGGATATCGCAGTTACCGCGAGAAGTTGGTGGGTTACTATGCAAAGTACAATATCAATCTGACTGCAGACGACATCATCATCACTTCCGGTGGCTCGGAGGCGGTGTTGTTCTCTTTCCTGGCTTGCCTCAATCCGGGGGATGAAATCATTGTTCCCGAGCCGGCCTATGCCAATTATATGGCGTTTGCCATCTCTGCCGGAGCCAAGATACGCACCATTGCCACGACCATCGAAGAGGGTTTCTCGTTGCCCAAGGTAGAGAAGTTCGAGGAGTTGATTAACGAGCGCACGCGTGCTATTTTGATTTGCAATCCTAACAATCCTACGGGTTACCTCTATACACGCCGTGAAATGAACCAGATTCGCGACCTTGTGAAGAAGTACGATTTGTTCCTCTTCTCGGACGAGGTGTACCGTGAATTTATTTATACGGGTTCTCCCTATATCTCTGCCTGCCATCTGGAGGGCATTGAGAACAATGTGGTGCTGATTGATTCCGTGTCCAAGCGCTATTCGGAGTGCGGCATCCGCATCGGTGCCCTGATAACGAAGAACAAGGAAATCCGGGATGCTGTCATGAAGTTCTGCCAGGCGCGTCTCAGTCCTCCGTTGATAGGCCAGATTGCCGCAGAAGCATCGCTGGATGCCGGTGAGGATTATCTGCGCGACACATACGATGAATATGTAGAACGCCGTAAATGCCTGATTGACGGATTGAACCGTATACCGGGCGTATATTCGCCCATCCCGATGGGAGCATTCTATACGGTGGCAAAGCTTCCGGTAGATGATTCGGACAAGTTCTGTGCCTGGTGTCTGTCGGAGTTCGAATACGAGGGACAGACGGTATTCATGGCGCCTGCGTCCGGATTCTATACTACGCCGGGTTCCGGTCGCAACGAAGTGCGTATCGCATACGTACTGAAGAAAGATGACTTGAACCGCGCCTTGTTTGTATTGCAAAAAGCATTGGAAGCCTATCCGGGAAGAGAAATGAAGGATTAGGGATTAATTTATGAACTTATCTCGCTTTATAGCGTTGCGCATTTATCGCAACTCGGAGCCGGGCAAGCAAGTTTCCCGTCCGGCTGTCCTTATTGCCATGGTGGGTATTGCCCTCGGACTGGCGGTGATGATTATTGCCGTGTCCGTCATTGTTGGCTTCAAGAGCGAGGTAAGGGATAAAATCGTGGGTTTCGGTGCCCATATCCAGATAGGCAACCTGGATGCTGCACGCTCTTATGAGACGCGCCCGGTGGTGGTGGGCGACAGCATGATGGCTGCGCTTTCCGATTATCCCGAAGTGAAGCATGTACAACGCTACTCCACCAAGCCGGGGATGATAAAGACCGCCGATGCCTTTCAGGGAATGGTGCTGAAAGGTGTGGGGCAGGAGTATGACAGCACCTTTTTCCACCGCCATCTGCTGGAGGGGGAGTTTCCGCAATTCAGCGATTCCGCTTCGTCCAACCGCGTAGTCATCTCAAAGTCTCTTGCCAACAAGCTGCAATTGAAACTCGGTGACAAGATAGACACCTACTTCATCCAGGACGATGTGCGTGCTCGCCGCCTGAAGATTGTAGGTATCTACCAAACCAACTTCTCCGAATACGACAACCTATTCCTGCTTACCGACCTCTATCTGGTGAATCGCCTGAACAACTGGGAGCCGGACCAGGTGAGCGGTGTGGAGCTGGAAATACGCGATTATGACAAGCTGGAAGAAACCACCTATGAGATAGCTGCCGATACGGATGAGAATCCCGACCGCTATGGTGCCGAGTATTGCGTCCGTAATGTAGAGCAGCTCAATCCCCAAATCTTTGCCTGGCTGGGCATCTTGGATGTCAACATCTGGGTCATTCTCATTCTGATGATTGGGGTGGCGGGTTTCACCATGGTATCCGGCCTGCTGATTATCATCATAGAGCGTACCTCCATGATAGGCGTGCTGAAGTCTTTGGGAGCCAATAACTTTACCATCCGTAAAGTCTTCCTTTGGTTTTCGGTCTTCCTCATTGGGAAAGGCATGCTTTGGGGGAACATAATCGGCCTTGCGTTCTATTTCGTGCAGCGCTGGTCCGGCTTGTTCAAGCTCGACCCTGAAACCTATTACATGGCTACTGTTCCGGTATCTTTCAATATCTGGCTGTTCCTGCTGCTGAATGCCGGCACATTGCTGGCTTCGGTCCTGATGTTGCTGGGCCCATCATTCCTGATTACACGCATCCATCCGGCAACTTCCATCCGTTACGAATAAGAGAATCACTTTCTCAGAAAATCGCTTTTCTTGCGGAACAGACAGTACCATTTCCAACGTAAAGACTGTATCGGCTGCAATAGGTCGAAAGCCGGTAGTGTGAAGTAATATCTGCGCTGTTCTTCCAGGTCGTGGGCAGTCTTGTTGACAATGACTGCCTGCATGGTGAAACGGAACAGGAACAAAAGAAAAGCGACGCCTGCTGCCAGCCAGTGGAAGTGCAGAATGCCGATGACCATCACGGCTATCCAGGATGCGTGGAATGCCAGGCGGGTCAGGGTCTCAAAACCGGCCAGCCAGCGTTGCATTCCATGATACAGCCGTGCTGTGGAGGCGTAGCCTATTTTCTCTTCTTTCCAGTCCTTGGTACGCAGAAGCGGCTGCATGCGCACAATGGCATTGGCATCCGTTTCTACCCGCGTGTTCTCCGGGGTAGCCACGTGGTTGATGAACAAATCGTCGTCTCCCCGTTGCAGGTTGAGGTGTGCGGAGAATCCTTTCTGTTGGTAGAAGAGTTCCTTCCGGTAGGCCAGGTTACGCCCGATGCCCATGTAGGGGCTGCCTGCCAGGGCAAATCCCAGATAGCGCATGGAAGTGAACAGATTGTCGAATGCCGCCCGTTTGTGCAGCCAGCCTTTGCCGCGTTCGTAGCCGCTGTATCCCAGCACCACTTGGGTACGTGATGTGAAGTTGCGTGCCATCAGTCGCAGCCATTGGTTGCTTTGGGGCATGCAGTTGGCATTGGTGAACACCAGCCAGTCATATTTGCTGGCCTTGATTCCAAGCGTCACGGCCAGCTTCTTGCGGCTGATGTAACGGGAGGAATCGGGTACGAAGCTGTGGTAGAGATGGGGATATTTCTCCTCGAGGATGGTCAGGTAATCCTCGCTCTCATCGGTGTTGCCGTCGTTAATGACGATGACTTCAAATTGGGGATAGTCCTGCTCCAGCACGGCGCCCAGGTTGCGGCGCAGATTCTCGGATTCCTCGCGGGCGCAGATGATGACGGATATGGGGGGCAGTTCCTGGGTGAAGTGCGTGTCTCCCTGCTTCACGGCACGGCTGCGCGCATGAATACGGTTGTAGAGACAGAGGTAGTAGATAATTTGAATAAGGAACAGACCACCCGCCGTAGCGAGTACGATAATTTCAGTTGAATCTAATGTAAATGCTTCCATGTGCAGTAGGACGTTTATGTGCTGCAAATTTACACAATTTCCGGCACTACCTCAAACTTTGTTCCGGGAAAGTGCTTGGACAAATACTGCTTGATGTATTTCATCGTGTCTTCCTGGATAGTCTTGTCCTCTACCGTGGGATAGAGGTTGTAGAGTACCGTATCGAGCGCGATGTCCCGGTTCTTGATGGCTTCGAAGCTCAGCAGGGTGTGGTTGATGCTGCCCAGCTTTCCGGAGGTGACAAAGATAAGCGGGTACTGCTTCTCCGCAATGTAGTCTATCGTCAGGAAATCTTCGGTAAGGGGAACCATCAGACCGCCGGCGCCTTCTACGAGCACGGTATCATAGCGATGGGAAAGTTCCCTGGTGGCACGCTCTATTTTTTCGAAGTCTATCGGGCGCTTGTCTATGCGGGCGGCGAGGTGGGGGGAGCAGGGGTAGGAGAATATCTCGGGCATGGTCAGCCCCTCTTTGTCTTCCGGCAGGTAGCCGGTTCCGGTGAGGCGGCGGTGCAGGTCGATGTCCTCGGAATGGCCGGTGTTGCCGGTCTGGATGAACTTTTGGGTGATGACGCGCAGGTCGCGTTGCATAAGCTCACGGGCATACCAGGCGGTGCAATAGCTTTTTCCGGCATCTGTATCAATGCCGCTGATGAAGTAGATGTTTTTTGTTTCCATTATTTTGTTTTTTTTCGTGCGATGATATAAATGGGGTGATAGGTCAGGTTTACGTTGCCTGCGGCATCACTGAACCGGGTTGTGTATTCTTTGCAGAAGGATTGCAGGCGGCTGCGCGTCCATATCCTTTTTTCCGTTCCCGTCACTCCGGTTTGCTTCAGATGCTTCAGCACTGCCTGAGGGGTGGGGAAGGGCAGGGTTACTACCTCTTCCTCGGCATGGAGAATATCGAAGTGGGGAGACAGCAGGGCTTGCAGCTCCTCAACGGAGAGATAGTCCAGCCCATGCCCCGTCAGTTGGCGTATTTCGTGCATGTTTGTGGTGCCGAAGGTGCTGAAGGCAAGCAGGCCGTCTGCCACCAGTGCTTGGTGGCAGCGGGTGAAGAAAGCACCTGGGTCGTTGAACCATTGTAGGGTGGAGCACGAGGTTATCAGGTCGGTTTCTCCGGGGAAGTCGATGGCTTCGGCATCACCGGGGACGAACTGCACGGTAGTGCCGTCGCAAAGTTCCTTGACGCACTCTTCCATTTCCCGGCACAAGTCGTTCAGCAGCAGGGTTTCCGGTTGCAAGGTGTGGAGGAGGATACGCGAGTAGCTTCCCGTTCCGCAGCCAAACTCTACGACACGGCGGAAACGTGTGTATGGTTCCTTTATGAGCTGCATCATCTTCTCGGCGACTTGTTGCTGCACGCGGGCCTCCCGGGTATAGGTATTCCGGGCTTTGGCAAAGCGGGAGGCTATCAGTTGTTTGTCCATCGGGTTCAGTGGCTTGTCCATAGGTCTTGCAGGTAATGTCTGAATAACTCTTCCTGATAGTGGGCATCCTCCGTTTGCAGCACGGGGGTGCCGAGTGTTTCCCAGGCTTGCAGCTGGTTGGCTGGTGGAATGATGCGGTCGTTGCCTCCCGTTACTGCCTGCTGCCAGTGGAAGGTGGCAGCAGGCAGTGTGTGGTACATCTTCTCAATCTCCGTCAACTCATCTCTCAACTCTTCCAGCGGACGGCGGGGAGTGATTTCCAGGAAAGCTTTGAAGGCTGCTCCGTTGGCGCACATGCGGCGGAGGAATTTGTGCAGTGAAGCCCCGGTCAGTCCGTCCAATGTCCCGTGGTAGATGGCGGGTGGAATACCCATATGCTGGTCTATGGGGTAGGGTGTTCCGTTGATGGCGATGCTGTTTGCCATATGGATACCTTCGCCGGACGTACCTGGCGATGAGAGCTGTGGCATGGTCTGCGAAGCCGCCCATACCCCCATAGACCAGCCGATGAGGTTGATTTCGCGGTATTTTTCCAGTCCGGAGGCGTCAAAATCCAGTGTGCGGTAGTCATAGCACACCATGAAGTCGCTGGCTGCCGGACGATACATTTTGAAAGGAGTCTCATCGGCTCCCCAGCCGGCAAAGAACAGCAATAGCCGGGGATGATGTTCGTGTATAATGTAACTTTGTTTCATCTGTTTTTAGAATCGTATAGCGTTAGTATTCTTCTCTTCCTTTAGGGGAATAAGGGGGATCAGTTCTCCAATCTCATCTTCCCGTATGTCCGCTGTCAATGAGAAGCGGATGCGTGATGTTCCTTCGGGCACCGTGGGCGGGCGCACCGGCAGTGCATAGAACCCATGCCTCTGCAGCAGCTCTGCACACAGCACGGTGTCGGCACTGGGGCCGATAATCAGTGGGACGATATGGCTTGCGCTGGGGCATCCGTACCCTTTGGCTTGTAATGCTTCGCGCAGCGTCCGGCCGATTCTTGCCAGATGCTCGCGGCGGTTCTGCATTCCGGCAAGTTTCCGCACGATAAACAGTGTCCAGGCAATACTTGTCGGAGGCAATGCCGTGGTGAAGATGAAGGTTCGCATCCGGTTGACGAGATACTCGCGTATCGTCCGGCAGCAGGCGATGTATGCGCCGGCAGACGCCGCTGCCTTGCCGAAGGTGCCCACGAGGAAATCTATATCCCGGATGCATCCGGTTTCTTCGGCGCAGCCCAGACCGCGCAGTCCCCTTACGCCGAATGCATGGGCTTCGTCCACATAGAGCAGTACGTTGGAGTATCTTTTTTTCAAACGCACCAATGCCGTGAGGTCGGCTTGGTCACCGTCCATGCTGAAGATGCTTTCTGTGACGATAATCAATTGCCGGAATGTTGCATGGTGTTGTTCCAGCAGGCGTTCCAGTTGTACCAGGTCGTTGTGGCGGAAGCGGATGCAGCGTGCGGTGGATAGGCGGATGCCGTCGATGATGCTGGCATGCACCAGCTTGTCTGCCAGTATCAGGGTTTGTGTATCGCTCACGGCGGGTAGAATCCCCATATTGGCATGATAGCCGCTATTGAGCACCAGTGCTGTCTCTGTGCCGAAAAGTGTGGCGAGTTCCGTCTCCAGCTCTTCGTAAATCCCGAAGTTCCCCGTCAGCAGGCGGGAGGAGGAGGAAGTCGGCAGGAAGGTGTCCGGTGTCAGTGTCTGCAGGAATTCTTCCTTCAGCTGGCGGTCGGCAGCCAGACCCAGATAGTCGTTGGACGAAAGGTTCAGCATATGCCGGCCATCGGCTACAACCGTGCGTCCCTCGTGTGTCAGTTGCGGCAGGCGGCGCAGGTTGCTGTGTTCTTTCAATGTTTGCAGCTCTTGCTGCATATAGTTAGTTACGTTCATAAATTCTTGATATAATAATTTTCCCTTTATCCTCTCAATTCATTTCCTGTATAATTTTCATCAACCCTCCCGTCAGCTTCCTCAACTGTTCCGGCTCTATAATGAACGGAGGCATCAGGTATACCAATCTTCCGAACGGGCGTACCCAGATTCCCTCCTCAACGAAGCGTTTTTGCATCCACGCCATGTCTACGGGCTTTTTTGTCTCAATCACCCCGATGGCTCCCAGCACACGTACATCCGTCACTTGCGGTAATCGGCGTGCCGGTTCAAGCTCTTCTTGCAGTTGCCGGCTGATGCGAGTCACCTTGCCTTGCCAGTCGTATTCGGGCGAGGTCAGCAGCTTCACCGAAGCGCACGCTACGGCGCATGCCAGTGGATTCCCCATAAAGGTGGGTCCGTGCATAAACACCTCCGGTGTATGGTTGGAGATGGTATCCGCCACTTCATTCGTCGTCAGTACGGCAGACAGCGTCATGTATCCGCCCGTTATGGCCTTTCCTATGCACATGATGTCCGGTTCTACACCCGCGTGCTCCCAGGCAAAGAGTTTTCCCGTCCGTCCGAAGCCCGTGGCTATCTCATCGAATATCAGCAGCAGGCCATGTTCCTTGCATATCTGTGCCGCTTCGCGCAGGTACTGGGGGTGGTAGAACCACATGCCGCCAGCGCCCTGCACCACAGGTTCGAGGATAAGCGCTGCCAGTTCCTCGTGATGCTCCTCTACCAGTTTCCGCAGTTCCACCGTATCCCGTTCATCCCATTCGCCGTGGAAGCGCGAGCGCGGCTGCGGCACGAAATAGCGCATCGGCAATGATGCCCCGAACAGCGAATGCATGCCCGTCACCGGGTCGCAGACAGACATGGCATTCCATGTATCCCCGTGATAGCCCGAACGGATAGTCACAAAATTGTTCTTCTTCGCCTTTCCCTTGCCATACCAGTACTGCACGGCCATTTTCAAGGCCACCTCTACTGCCACCGAGCCCGAGTCGGCATAGAATATCTTCTGCATGGACGGCGGGACAAGCGGTAGCAGCAACTGGCCCAGTTCAATGGCAGGGTCGTGTGTCAGCCCTCCGAACATCACATGCGACATCTTGCCCAGCTGTTTCTCTGCCGCCCGGTTCAGTGTAGGGTGGTTGTACCCGTGGACGGCGCACCACCACGACGACATTCCCTCTACGAGTGTTTCTCCGCTTTCCAGGGTGATGGTGGCGCCTTCGGCATGCTTCACCTTGTACACCGGTAGCGGGTTGGTGGTGGAGGTATAGGGGTGCCATAGGTGCTCTCTGTCGAACTGCGAGCCGCAGAACCGGTATCCGGCATCTTCTATCAGTACCTTGTCTTCTGACACTTTCGAGCCGAGCGTTGTCAGCAGGTCGCCCACGATGGCGGAGTTGATGCCGATGTGTAGCGCTTGCTTTACGGCCTCCTTGCTCAGTTGCGAGCGTCCTCCGGCAAAGCGGAGGAAAGCCGTCGGGTTGATGAAGCGGAAGAGGGCGATGGTGGTCAGTATTTCCTCCTCGCTGAGTGGTGCCTGCCGTTCCAGCGGTGTGCCGGGGATGGGGCTCAGGAGGTTGATGGGGATGGACTGTACTTCCAGCTCGCGCAGTGTGAAGGCGAATTCGATGCGTTGCTCCATGCTCTCGCCCATGCCGATGATGCCGCCGCTGCAGATGTCCATGCCTACATTGCGGGCGGCTTGCAGGGTGCGCAGCTTCTCTTCCTGCGTGTGCGTGCTGCACAGTTGGGGAAAGTAGGAGGGGGCTGTCTCCAGGTTGCAGTGATAGCGGGTGATGCCTGCGTCGTGCAGTGCCCGCATTTCGTCTTCGTTGAGCAGTCCCAGTGATGCGCACAACTGGATGGACGAGTGCCGGCGCATGTGCCGGGCGGCTTCGCACAGTTTCTCCATGTTTCTGGAGGAGGGCTTCCGTCCACTGGTCACCAGCGAGAAACGTGCCACGCCCTGGGCTTCATTATGCCGGGCATGCCGCAGGCATTCTTCTTTGTCCACCAGGTCGTACACGTCTGCCTGGGTTTTGTAGTGCGACGACTGTGCACACCACTTGCAGTTTTCCGGGCATCGTCCGGACTTGGCATTAATGATGGAGCACATGTCAAACTCCTCCGAGGCCAGGCCCCGGGTTATCTCGTGGGCAGCTTCGTATAGCGCTTCCTTGTCGGGTTGCACAGCCAGCCATTCGGCTTCTTCCTTACTGATGTGGCTGCCGCGCAGCACTTGTTCCTTCAACTTCTGTAGGGTCATATCTTTCTTGGGTTAAGTTCGTGGATAAAGACAGAGGTACGGATTGCCGGGGCGGTGCAGCTTGTCACTCTGCTGCATGGCTTCCGGTAATCCGTACCTCTTGTTCTCTTTTGTTTTAGGCTATATGTGTCTTGTCTGCCCGTATTCCCGCAGGGGCGGATGACTTGTGTTTCAAAAAGAATGTGCCGGTTCGTTCCCAGCTCCGTGAGGATACTTGTCAGGGCGCTGCTGCTACCCAGCGGAATGCCGGTGTCGGTTTCTCTTCCTTCCGTTTCCCCTTTCCAGGCACTCTCTTCCCCGCATCCGGCATGTCCTGCGGTTCCCGCAGCCTTCTGTTTGGACAGAGAGCTGTCTGCCACGTTTTTGCGCAGGCAACCGATGGTGACACACCGCCCTATGCTGGCAAATGCAGCGTAGGCTTTTCTGCTCCAGCGGCGAAAGCGGATGGTAGGTGCGGCGGGTGATGTATTCCTCATGTTTTTCAGCCTGATACGGTTTTGTTTCCTTTTAACGGATGCAAATGTAGAAAAAATAATTTCATAACGGTAATGCTCATGCATGAAAAAAGCCGTGCAAATGCAACTATTGCGCGGCTCTTCTTTAAAGAATGTCGTAGGATTTCACTCTTTGGACGACTGGTAGTAGAGATACCAGTCATTATTGGTGGCGCCATTGGACTCTACCCATTTGGCGAAATCGGGATACTCCAGGTCGATGCGTACGGTTTCCTTTGCCGGAGTGAACCGGATGGGGCCTTCCGTGCCGGTTGTGGCCGGCAGCATGATGGCGAATGGATATTTGCCGTCCTTGTTGATGTAGTAGGCATCGTCTTCGGCTCCGATTTGCTCTGCGTTGGCTTTACCGGTCGCTTTCTTCTTGGGCAGATGCACTTCTGTCCGGTTGTCGGCTCCGGCTGTATACTGGGCAATGATGAACGGGTTCAAGTCGCTCTCCAGATTCTTCTTAGGCAATGTGTTGTCTGCAAATGTACGGGTTACGGTAAATTCGTTGCCCTGCACAGACTTTGCATCGGGGAATAGGATGACAGAAGAGGTCTCTGTTTCATCGACTGCTCCGGCAGGCAGTTCTATGCTGCCTCGCTGGCTGGCCACATATTGCACGGCAAATGCGTTGGAGTATGTGGCGGCACCACTTTGCTGTACGGGTACAAAGGTGTCTTCCACCTTCAGCACATAATTGTTGCTGTTGAATGAAATGGCCCGTTTGTGTTCGATAATCACGTCGTTCAAGTCATAGTCACCGCCATTGGGCCAGATGTCTTCGTAGGCATACGTGCGGTAGGTTGTTTCGGAGCTCGTCACCGTAGGCTCTTCCGGGTCTATGACCGGACGGTCCGGGTCTTGAATGGCTTCATTGGGGTTGGCATCGATACAGAACAGTATGTCTTCGTAGCTGGTATCATCGCCATCTTCTACTCCGTAGACTACCGTGCCGTTGCTGGTGGAGAGGGAGATAAAGCGAGCTTGTTGGCCTGCATATATCTTGTTCCATTCTTTATTGGAATATATATAATTTATAGAGTAGTCGATACCTTTATTGGGGGTATATCCATTGGGGATGATGAAATATCCTATGGTATATCCTGCCGGGAATTTGGTGGAGACATTACCGTTTTCGTCCTGATACAGAAGTTGTATTTTTGTATTCTTCTGTATGGGAGCGTCATATCGGGAATATTTGTTACCACTTCCAGACCATCCGGTATACGGGTCGTCTCCTGCAATGGATGCATTGGGAATGATAATGAATTTGTCTACCTTGTCAGGGCTGTTGGGAATTTCATTGGTCTTGTAGTAATAATAGCCGATGGAAGTCAGGTAACCGGCACGTTCGGTCAGGAAGGTCAGATACAGTTCTGCATCGGTAATCGTTACGTGTTGTCCCTGGTTGTTGATATATGCTTGGGCAATGGTGGTGTTCACATGCTTTGTATCGCTCACCAAAGCTCTGTTGTCCAGATTGCTGGGTTTGCTGTCATAACCTTTCCACAGTGTGTGTTGTAACTGCTTTAAAGTTCCGTCATTGAAATTTCCCGTAGTTACAATGTCATTATTATCAATAATCTCACCGTGAGATTGTCCCCATCCAACGATGGAGTATACCCGTTCCTTCCTATCCTTTAGGTCGATAGTCAGGTTGGATTTTGCACGTGTCATGGCAGCTGAGCGAGTGTTGGCATTGTCCTCGGTCATATCTACCACCACTTTGCCGTTTTCCACATCCGCTTCCACACACATGGGGGCTCCCCAACTTTGTGAGATGATATATACCTTTTCTGTCGCTTTGGGCAGTTCTACGTTGCCGGTGAAGCGTCCGTCTGCATCTGCAAAGATTTTAAAAACCGCTTCGCCGTTGATGGAGTAGAGGTTGTTTGTCTGATAGGTGATGGGGTCTTCTGTAAACACCTCTATTAATGCGCCTCCTGCGATTTTTCCATAATTCACGTCAAAAGCTACCTGGGCTGTTGTTGCAAAGTCAAAGTATTCGCTCTCCGGCTTTAGTTCTGTTTTTCCACGTTCGGGATTGTATAGGTCTTTTTCGGTACATCCCGTGAATATGCTGCAGGCAATTGCTGAAATGAGGGTTGCAGCACTAACTTTCGTCATAAGTCTAACTTTCATATTTTTATTGTTGTAGATTGCTTGCTTGTTTGTCTTATGAACGCTGTCTATATCACAACCGCCACCCACTTCACAGACGAGTTGTAGATACTACATTTTCTCGAGCGCTTTTTTCATGTTGCAAATATAAACATAGTATTTATAATCTACAACTTTTGGGGTTTAAAAACACTTTTGGTGGGTTAAAAAGTTGTATAAAGTGAATTGATACTAATTGGATGAATCGAATGGTGCGGGCATAAAAAAAAGGCTATCTATCCCAGACAGCCAATCTTTTGTTAACCTTAAATCTAATACTATGAAAAACACATTGCAAATGTACGTGTTTTCTGATAATCTCCAAATTTGCAGTAGATAATATCATGTTTTATAACAAGACTTAATGGTCATTAAGAACTTTATCTGCAATATTCATCGTACATTTGCTCCTGATATATCATCCGTTTGCCTTTTATGCATTATGCATTCGGTGCAGACGGATGATGTGTTTTCGTGAACTTATATACAGACAAACAACTATAAAACATACATTTATAATGAAATCAATCCAGAACAAAGGAATAAACCTCACCGCAGAAGACCTCAAAAATCGAATCGCTGACAGAAAAGAACGATATGCCAAGCAGCAGGTACGACGCGAGAAATTGGAACAAACCATGGAGAACACCCGCAATGACATCGAGCAACTGGAGTATACCCTTGCACAGATGGAACGTACCGCCAAGCGCTCCCGTAATGCTGCCGTACAGCCTTCCCGTTTTGTTCCCCGCGAGCATATCGCTAGCTTCTTTGCCCGTGTTTCCCGTTTTTTCGACCACCTTCAGCACCGCTTGCACCGTAGCTTGAACTATACTTGGTTCTGCCTTGTGCTATGCTCCCGATATACTTTTCAGAGCCGCCTGAAAAGCGTGGAACGCTGCTGTCTTACACCGGCCACGGTGCTGGGGTACTTCAAGAGGGAGAGGGAGATGTAACCAGTGACTTCGCTCTTATGGTAGAAGCAGCCTTAGGGATTAGTGCGGAACTTCTCGTTAATAGGCAGGCGAGATATAATATGGCTGTCTCTCTTAAAGAAAAATCGCTGACCGATAAGTTGCATGAAATACACAAAATGTGTGCTTCCCTATTATAGTATGAAAGTGTTGCTTTTATCAATAAGACAGTGAGGGTGTGTCATCAACCGTTTTGACACATTCATTTTTCTTGAGCAAGTTTTCTTATTGCCACTCGAACTTTCCCAGTTTTCCCTCCCATTCTAACTTTGCAACATGTTTTATTAATAAATATATGCAAAATGATAAAAGAACAAAGTTTTGAATGGCTGCTCGAGGGATGCCATCGCATTGCAGATGTGGCAGTGGCCTATTACCCAAACTACGCGTATGCCTGCTCGGCCGTAAAGGCCCTGCGCCGTTCCATTGCGGAACACGCTTGCCTGCTGAAGGATCTGACGGACCAGGGCTATACCGCCAGGACTGCCCACCTCACCCCCGTACAGATAGGCATCCTCCTGAGCTACTGGGGGATGCCCGACCACGTGAAGGATATGACCGTGAAAAATCCGTATCTTCTGGTCTCTAAAAAATATGCGAAATAGAGAATGTATTTCTAATACATTCTGATTATTTTAGTATATTATTATATAGGGTGGTGGAGGATGAGGTGAACCCCTCTCTCGCCACCTTATGTATTTCATTAATTTTTAGCCGATTCTAACTGCTTATTTGTATCCCCCTGGCTGGTCCCTTACCTTTGTCGCATTATCGAATTAAGAATAGACAAAAATGGAAAAAGAAATGAGCCCCATGACAACGGAGATGCTGAAGAAAGGCTATCTCCTCTTCCCCAAAGCCTTGTTTGAGGAACAAATGAATATGAAAACCGGAGAGAAAGCCGCCGATGCCTTCGAAGCCTTTGTCTTTGTGCTGACACACGTCAACTACAGCACGGTGACCTGCAACGTCAGGGGACACCTTTTCGACTGTGTACGTGGCGAGTCCGTACTTTCCCTGGCTCGCTGGATGGAGATATTGGGGTGGCCTCGCAACCGTACGCGCTACTTCTTCAACAAGATGTTCGACGCCGGCATCGTGGAGCGGGTGGCCAACCCCTACGTGATGCACATCCGTATCCCCGATTATGATTTCCTTACTGGCAATGCCCGTCCTAAAGCAGCCCCGCGGAAGAAGAAGGCAGCGCCGGTGGCTGGGGTGGGAGAGGACTTCTGCATCTTCTGGGAAAAGTTTCATGACATCACCGAGCATCCCAAGGTAAACATCGGCCGGGCCCGTCGCGAATGGAAAAAATTGACGGCAGGCGAGAAACAGCGGGCACTGGACAACATCGACGAATATTACGACCATCTGAACAACCAAAAATATTGTAAACAAGCCGCCACCTATCTGGCGGACAAATCTTTTGAAAATGAATATGATGACTGAAACTACTTTTTCCCACGACAGTGACCTCGAAGAAGCTGTCATCGGTGCCTGCATGATAGAGCGCGCTGCCATGCCTCTGGTGGCGGACAAACTTCGTCCTGAGATGTTCTACGAGGAGAAGAATCTGGAAATTTTTGCCGCCCTGCAATCGATGTATCGCAGCGCGAAGTCCATAGATACCATCACGCTGAAGAACGAACTGGCAGCCCGTGGCAAACTCGATGCCGTGGGCGGGCCTTACGAACTGTTACGCATCAGCTCGAAGGTCAGCTCCAGTGCTCATCTGGAGTATCATGCGCTCATCCTTAGGCAATTGCACACGCGGCGTATCATGCGTACGGGATTCCAGCAACTGCTGGCGTTCAGTGCCGACGAGTCGATGGATATTGACGACATTCTGGTGGAAGCCCATCGACTGCTGGAGGGGCTGGAGGACGAGAGCGGCGTAGCCGACCACCTTCGCTCCATAGACCGGCTGATGGACGACACGCTGGCCGAGGTGGAGCAGCGTATGGAGCACGGATGCAACGGTATTACGGGTATCCCTACGGGTTTTGACGCTCTGGACCACGTTACGGCGGGCTGGCAGCGCGGCGACTTGAACATCCTTGCTGCCCGTCCGTCGGTGGGGAAGACCGCCTTTGCCCTCCACCTGGCCCGTGCCGCTGCCATGGCGGGGCGTCATGTGGTGGTCTTCAGCCTCGAAATGCAAGGCGAGCGCCTGGGCGACCGCTGGCTGCTTGCAGCTACGGAGGAGGTAGACCCGCAACACCTGCGCAGCGGCCAGCTCACCCCCGGCGAGGTGAGGCAGGTGCATGAGGCGTCTGCCGAGTTGTCGCGGTTGCCCATACTGATAGACGACCATCCGATGACGAGCATGGACCGCGTGCGTTCTTCCGCCCGCCTGCTGAAGAGCAAGAATCGCTGTGACATGGTGATTGTGGACTATCTGCAACTATGTGACATGAGGAGTGACCAGAAAAACCGTAACCGCGAGCAGGAAGTGGCGCAGGCAAGCCGCAAGGCAAAGCTGCTGGCCAAGGAGCTGGATATCCCCGTACTGCTGCTGAGCCAGCTGAACCGGGCGAGCGACGGTACCATAGACCATCGCCCCACCTTGAGCAACCTGCGCGAGAGCGGCGCCATAGAGCAGGATGCGGATATGGTAATGCTGCTTTGCCGCCCTGCCCTCTACGGCAAGACCGTCGATAAGAAGAGTACTTATCCCACCGATGGCCTGGGCATCGTCATCATAGCCAAGCACCGTAATGGCAAAACCGGTGAAGTCTATTTCCATCATAACCAAAGCATGACAAAACTGGTGGACTACATACCACCATTGGAGTGGCTGACGAGGAATGCAAAGTGATGGATGGAAATTTATAGAATACAGGGACACAAAGACACGGAGATTTTTCTTATTGCTTGAAAAACTCTGTGTCTCCGTGTTTTTTGTAGTAAAAAAAATGGCAAAACACTTGACTTCCGCTTCTTAATGTTGTATCTTTGTAATGTGCTTAAGAAAAGGAATAATCATTGATTCGGGCGCCCTATCCCTTCCCTTACCCACTTCTCTCTTATAACTCATTTTTCTTAACTTAAACCTTAACTTTTCAAATTTATGGATGTAATTGTAGAGCGCTTCCAGCGCCGTAAAATCGTAAGCAACCCGGCTTCGCCCATGTTGTACTATCTCCGTCAGAAACCCAAGACCTGCGGCACCGTGGACATCGATGTCCTTGCCGCCTCCATTCAGAAAAACTGTGCCATGACGAAGGGCGACGTGAAGCACGTCATCGAAGCCCTGGTGGAGGAGATTCAAGGCAACCTTGCCAACGGCGACAAGGTGAAGCTGAACCAGCTGGGCACTTTCCACATGACGTTCCGCTGTCCCGGCATGGAGGCCTCGGACAAATGTACGGTGCGCAATATCTCGAAGGTGAATATCCGCTTTATCCCCGACAAGGAGCTGAAGCTGGTGAACGGCAGTACCGCCGTGACCCGCAGCCCGGCGAATGTGGGCTTTGTGCTCGACAAGCCCGAGGAGGGCGGCTCCGGCGGCGGCAATCAAGGCGGTGGTTCCGGAGGCGGCTCCGGCGACGACGGCGACCAGGGCGAAAATCCGCTGGGATAAAGAAGGAATGATTAAGGGTTAGTGATTAATGGTTAATGAACACAAGCAAATCGCTTATCGCTAATCAATCCCTAATGATTAACCATTAATCATTAGCCCTTAATCCTTAATCACTAATCCTTAACCATTAATTCTTAACCATTAATCCTTAATTTTATGAGTACAAAATCATCTGTTTGGGATAAGATTCTGAAAGTGATAATCGCTGTAGCCTCCGCGCTTATTGGTGCCCTGAGCGCCCATGCCATGACAGTGTAGCGGGTTTCCTTCACTTTTAATTTTTAATTTCTAATTTTTAATTCTCATGAGATTCATCAATCTTATCGTCGTCCATTGTTCCGCCACCCGCTGCGACCGCTGCTATACGGAGCACGACTTGACGACAGACCACCTGCGCCGGGGCTTCTCCGGCGCAGGTTATCATTTTTATATCCGCAAGAACGGTGACATCAAGTCCCTGCGTCCCTTGTCCCTGCCTGGTGCCCATGTCCGGGGTTGGAATGCAGGTAGCATCGGTGTCTGCTACGAAGGCGGTCTTGACGAGTGCGGTCGCCCTGCCGATACACGCACCCTTTTTCAAAAGCACTCCCTGCGTGTGCTTGTGTTGCTGCTGCTGAAGGATTATCCCGGTTCCCGGCTTTGCGGTCACCGCGACCTGAGCCCCGACCTGAACCATAACGGGGAGATAGAGCCGGAAGAGTGGGTGAAACAATGTCCCTGCTTTGATGCGGCGACTATACTGACAGAACCGCCACCACCCAATCCGGCATGCTTATAAAATGTTTTTATTCTCTTTCTTCGTGCTCTTCGCGCGCACGTATATATATAATGTATAGTTATTTTCTCTCTTTTTCCTTTCTTCAAAATTGTTCATGCGAAATGCATTTATGAATCAGTAAGTTACAAAAAAGTTTCATTTTTATTAAAAAAAATGATAGATATGTTTGGCTTGTATTGTTAAATCCTATACCTTTGCACCCGCTTTCCAAGAGAAGGAAAGTGGTAAGATTGAAATACTGAAACAGAAGTGTGGAAGGTGACACAGAGAAATAAAAAGAGATAAAAATATTTTTCGAAAAACATTTGGAACTTATTAATAATTCTCCTTATTTTTGCAGTCCGACTCGCAAAGAAAAAGAACTTTTCTTGTTTTGCTTTTCTTATCCTTGTTTAAAGGATTTGAAAATACAGAAAAGAGAAAAAATAAAAAAAACTTCCGAAAATATTTGGAAGATATGCTTTAAAGTTCTTACCTTTGCATCCGCTTTCTGAAAAGAATAGCAATCGTGAAACGAGCGATCTTTGAACAGATTTACATAAACAATACAAGTAGTACAAGAGCAGGTGCTTCGCAAATTAATAATTGGAAACTAATGATTAAGGCGCGTCGTACCTGGGTAAAACAAAAGAACCGTCAATACTTATTCTATATAGATTAGGTAAAGATAAACTTTTTGAATTCGAGCGTCCTGAACAGATAATTAAGCTGTCGCACTTTAATTTTTAATTTGCGCAGTCACGATACTTTTACAATGAAGAGTTTGATCCTGGCTCAGGATGAACGCTAGCTACAGGCTTAACACATGCAAGTCGAGGGGCAGCATGAACTTAGCTTGCTAAGTTTGATGGCGACCGGCGCACGGGTGAGTAACACGTATCCAACCTGCCGATGACTCGGGGATAGCCTTTCGAAAGAAAGATTAATACCCGATGGCATAGTTCTTCCGCATGGTAGAACTATTAAAGAATTTCGGTCATCGATGGGGATGCGTTCCATTAGGTTGTTGGCGGGGTAACGGCCCACCAAGCCTTCGATGGATAGGGGTTCTGAGAGGAAGGTCCCCCACATTGGAACTGAGACACGGTCCAAACTCCTACGGGAGGCAGCAGTGAGGAATATTGGTCAATGGACGAGAGTCTGAACCAGCCAAGTAGCGTGAAGGATGACTGCCCTATGGGTTGTAAACTTCTTTTATACGGGAATAAAGTGAGGCACGTGTGCCTTTTTGTATGTACCGTATGAATAAGGATCGGCTAACTCCGTGCCAGCAGCCGCGGTAATACGGAGGATCCGAGCGTTATCCGGATTTATTGGGTTTAAAGGGAGCGTAGGCGGACGCTTAAGTCAGTTGTGAAAGTTTGCGGCTCAACCGTAAAATTGCAGTTGATACTGGGTGTCTTGAGTACAGTAGAGGCAGGCGGAATTCGTGGTGTAGCGGTGAAATGCTTAGATATCACGAAGAACTCCGATTGCGAAGGCAGCCTGCTGGACTGTAACTGACGCTGATGCTCGAAAGTGTGGGTATCAAACAGGATTAGATACCCTGGTAGTCCACACAGTAAACGATGAATACTCGCTGTTTGCGATATACAGTAAGCGGCCAAGCGAAAGCGTTAAGTATTCCACCTGGGGAGTACGCCGGCAACGGTGAAACTCAAAGGAATTGACGGGGGCCCGCACAAGCGGAGGAACATGTGGTTTAATTCGATGATACGCGAGGAACCTTACCCGGGCTTGAATTGCAACTGAATGATGTGGAGACATGTCAGCCGCAAGGCAGTTGTGAAGGTGCTGCATGGTTGTCGTCAGCTCGTGCCGTGAGGTGTCGGCTTAAGTGCCATAACGAGCGCAACCCTTATCGATAGTTACCATCAGGTTATGCTGGGGACTCTGTCGAGACTGCCGTCGTAAGATGTGAGGAAGGTGGGGATGACGTCAAATCAGCACGGCCCTTACGTCCGGGGCTACACACGTGTTACAATGGGGGGTACAGAAGGCAGCTACACGGCGACGTGATGCTAATCCCTAAAGCCTCTCTCAGTTCGGATTGGAGTCTGCAACCCGACTCCATGAAGCTGGATTCGCTAGTAATCGCGCATCAGCCACGGCGCGGTGAATACGTTCCCGGGCCTTGTACACACCGCCCGTCAAGCCATGAAAGCCGGGGGTACCTGAAGTGCGTAACCGCGAGGAGCGCCCTAGGGTAAAACTGGTGATTGGGGCTAAGTCGTAACAAGGTAGCCGTACCGGAAGGTGCGGCTGGAACACCTCCTTTCTGGAGTGACGTCTCGACTCGATCGTTGGTTCTTGAAGTGATGCTTCCATAAGAACCTCTTGTACTGCGCGTACTTGTTTATTAAAATATACGAGAAAAGTAGAAGCCGAGCCGTAAGGCGAGGGTTTGACTGACAGTCCTATAGCTCAGTTGGTTAGAGCGCTACACTGATAATGTAGAGGTCGGCAGTTCAACTCTGCCTGGGACTACTTCAAAGTTGAAAGCTGAAAATTGAAAACTGAAAATCGGGAACTCTCCGGATTTTCCACTTTCCACTTTCCGTTTTCCACTTATAAGAAGGGGGATTAGCTCAGCTGGCTAGAGCACCTGCTTTGCACGCAGGGGGTCAACGGTTCGAATCCGTTATTCTCCACTCCGTTTTGATTATTGTTTTATAATTGAAACACCGTTCTTTGACATGATGTGACCAAAAAAAAGTAAAGTTAAAAGCTGAAAGTATATATCGACCATACGTGATCGGTAAGACAAAAAGTAAGTAAGGGCACATGGCGGATGCCTTGGCTCTCGGAGGCGATGAAGGACGTGATAAGCTGCGATAAGCTGCGGGTAGGTGCAAATGACCTTTGATCCGCGGATTTCCGAATGGGACAACCCGGTACCTTGAAGAGGTACCATTCCACAATGTGGAAGGCTAACGCAGGGAACTGAAACATCTTAGTACCTGCAGGAAAAGAAAATAAACAATGATTCCCCCAGTAGTGGCGAGCGAACGGGGAACAGCCCAAACCACCCATGTTACGGCATGTGTGGGGTTGTAGGACCACGCCGTGGCAAGAAAGTTGGTGAGCAGAATGTTCTGGAAAGTACAGCCATAGAGCATGACAGCTGCGTATGCGAAGCCAAGCGAAGCCTAGTGGTATCCTGAGTAGCGCGGAGCACGAGGAATTCTGCGTGAATCTGCCGGGACCATCCGGTAAGGCTAAATACTCCCGAGAGACCGATAGTGAACCAGTACTGTGAAGGAAAGGTGAAAAGCACTTCGAACAGAAGAGTGAAATAGTTCCTGAAACCATGTGCCTACAAGCGGTCGGAGCACCTTCTGGTGTGACGGCGTGCCTTTTGCATAATGAACCTACGAGTTACTTTTTCCGGCGAGGTTAAGGATTTCAGATCTGCAGCCGAAGCGAAAGCGAGTCTGAACAGGGCGTATAGTCGGAAGGAGTAGACGCGAAACCAAGTGATCTACCCTTGGGCAGGTTGAAGGATGGGTAACACCATCTGGAGGACCGAACCAATAAGCGTTGAAAAGCTTCTGGATGACCTGAGGGTGGGGGTGAAAGGCTAATCAAACTTGGAGATAGCTCGTACTCCCCGAAATGCATTTAGGTGCAGCCTTGACTTATACTGGCATGAGGTAGAGCGACTGATAAGATGCGAGGGCTTCACCGCCTATCAAGTCTTGACAAACTCCGAATGCGTGTCAGTTCTATGTCAGGAGTGAGGGCATGGGTGCTAAGGTCCATGTCCTAAAGGAGAACAATCCGGACCAACAGCTAAGGTCCCGAAATGAATACTAAGTTGAACTAACGAAGTCAGATTGCTAAGACAGCTAGGATGTTGGCTTGGAAGCAGCCATTCATTTAAAGAGTGCGTAACAGCTCACTAGTCGAGGAGTTTGGCGTGGATAATAATCGGGCATAAGTATTCTACCGAAGCTTTGGGATGAGAAATCATCGGTAGGGGAGCATTCCACTCGGCGTCGAAGGTGAAGCGCGAGCTTTGCTGGAGCGTGTGGAAAAGCAAATGTAGGTATAAGTAACGATAAAGGGGGTGGGAAACCCCCTCGCCGAAAGACTAAGGTTTCCTGATCAACGCTAATCGGATCAGGGTAAGTCGGGTCCTAAGGCTCAGCCGAACGGCGAGGCCGATGGCAGAACCGGTTAATATTCCGGTACTACCTGTGGGAGTGACGTGGAGACGGAGTCGTGACAGCGCCGCGGACTGACGGAATAGTCCGTTGAAGGGTGTAGATGCTGATTGTTCCAGGCAAATCCGGAGCAAGAGTCGAACCTGATAGTATGGAGCGTTCTTAGAACAATCCAATAGTGCGTGTAATCATACTTCCAAGAAAATCCGCTAAACTTAATCCTGCAGGTACCCGTACCGCAAACGGACACACGTAGTCGGGTTGAATATACTAAGGCGCTTGAGTGATTCACGGTTAAGGAACTAGGCAAACTGACCCTGTAACTTCGGGATAAAGGGTCCTCGCTTTACGGCGAGGCGCAGAGAATAGGTCCAGGCAACTGTTTAACAAAAACACAGGGCTGTGCAAAATTGAAAGATGAAGTATACAGCCTGACACCTGCCCGGTGCTGGAAGGTTAAGAGGAGATGTCATCGCAAGAGAAGCATTGAATTGAAGCCCCAGTAAACGGCGGCCGTAACTATAACGGTCCTAAGGTAGCGAAATTCCTTGTCGGGTAAGTTCCGACCTGCACGAATGGTGTAATGATCTGGACGCTGTCTCAACCGTGAGCTCAGTGAAATTGTAGTATCGGTGAAGATGCCGATTACCCGCGATGGGACGAAAAGACCCCGTGAACCTTTACTATAGCTTAACATTGAATTTGGGTAATTGATGTGTAGGATAGGCCGGAGGCTTTGAAGCGGGCACGCCAGTGTCCGTGGAGCCGCTGTTGAAATACGGCCCTTTGATTATTTGAGTTCTAACCCGTTGTTGCGGGGACACTGTTTGGTGGGTAGTTTGACTGGGGTGGTCGCCTCCAAAAGTGTAACGGAGGCTTCTAAAGGTGCCCTCACGACGATTGGTAACCGTCGGCAGAGTGTAATGGCATAAGGGCGCTTGACTGGGAGACTTACAAGTCGATCAGGTAGGAAACTAGAGCATAGTGATCCGGTGTTTCTGTATGGAAAGGACATCGCTCAAAGGATAAAAGGTACTCCGGGGATAACAGGCTGATCCCTCCCAAGAGCTCATATCGACGGAGGGGTTTGGCACCTCGATGTCGGCTCGTCACATCCTGGGGCTGGAGAAGGTCCCAAGGGTTGGGCTGTTCGCCCATTAAAGTGGCACGCGAGCTGGGTTCAGAACGTCGTGAGACAGTTCGGTCTCTATCTATCGTGGGCGCATGAAATTTGCGTGGCTCTGACACTAGTACGAGAGGACCGTGTTGGACTGACCTCTGGTTTACCGGTTGTGCCGCCAGGTGCATTGCCGGGTATCTAAGTCGGGATTGGATAAGTGCTGAAAGCATCTAAGTACGAAGCCAGCCACAAGATTAGATTTCTCAGGGTCGTTGTAGACTACAACGTTGATAGGATGCAGGTGTACAGGCAGCGATGTCATAGCCGAGCATTACTAATTGCCCGTCCACTTTTTGCCTTCCGTGTATGGAGGTATATACGTTCAGCAATGTATGGACACTTTACTTTTTTCTCATCATGTCTGCCTTATTCAGGTGACTACAGCACCGGGGTTCCACCTCTTCCCATTCCGAACAGAGAAGTTAAGCCCGGTCACGCCGATGGTACTGCGTAACAGTGGGAGAGTAGGTAGTCGCCGTTTTCAGAAGAAGCCTCCGTGTCTGATAAGGATACGGAGGCTTTGTTCGTTTATATACCTCCGGAACTGCTCCCCTTAATCCCTGTCATGCGTTGTTGCATACGTATTTTTCTGCTTCTTTTGTCATTCTTTTGTTATCATTACAGAACAAAGTTGGTGTAAAATGAGTTTTTTTTGGAAGAGCAAGAACTTTTCTTCCTTTCTTTCTATTCAATATCAAATGGATTTTTGTAAATTTGGCGTGAATCTAATAGGAAGGGAAAAAATCACGCAATTAATATTGTAATATAAATCATATAATAACTCCTGCAAATATGGAAAACAAGATTCAAGAGCTGACCGATAAGATCTACCGCGAAGGCGTAGAGAAAGGAAACGAAGAGGCACAGAAACTTATCGCAAAAGCTCAGGAAGAAGCCAAGAGAATTATAGAGGATGCTCACAAGGAAGCGGATTCTATCGTGGCTACCGCTCATAAGTCTGCCGATGAACTGGCAGAGAATACAAAATCTGAATTAAAGTTGTTTGCCGGTCAGGCTGTGAATGCTCTGAAGTCCGAAATCGCTACGTTGGTGACGGACAACATTGTGAATGCCGATGTAAAGGCATTTGCTGCAAACAAGGATTATCTTAATGCCTTCATCGTTGCATTGGCGTCCAAATGGAGTGTGAACGAACCAATCGTTATCTCTACTGCCGATGCGGAAGGCTTGACAAAATATTTCGCAGTGAAGGCGAAAGACCTGCTGGACAAGGGTGTGAAGATTGAGCAAGTGAATGGCATCAAAACCTTGTTCTCCGTATCGCCTGCCGATGGTTCGTACAAGGTGAACTTTGGCGAAGAAGAATTTATGAATTACTTCAAGGAATTCCTGCGTCCGCAATTAGTGGAAATGCTGTTCTAAAAACTCCCACAGGATTATGAGTAAATACTATTACTTGGTAGCCGGTTTGCCTGAACTTACTCTGGAAGACAGTAAACTGAGCTATACAGTAGCCGATTTCAAGACGGAACTATATCCTGCCTTGTCGGAAGATGATAAAAAGTTGATAGATTTGTTTTATCTGAAATTCGATAATGCGAATGTCTTGAAACTATTGAAGGATAAGGATGCTGCCATCGACCCGCGCGGAAACTATTCGTCGGAGGAACTGGTGGAATATATCTCACAACTGAAGGATGGCGACGAAGTCTCTGACAGTGTATTCCCATCTTATCTCTCTACGTTCATTTCCGAATACTTCAGCCTGCCTGCCGAGGACGGTTTCTTGTATGAAGACCGCCTGGCAGCGCTCTATTACGCCTATGCTATGGAATCCAGGAATCAGTTTGTGTCTTCCTGGTTTGGCTTCAACCTCACTCTCAATAATATATTGGTGGCGCTCACAGCACGTAAGTTCAAGCTGGACATTGCTCCGCTGATTGTGGGTGATACGGAAGTGTGCGAGGCTCTGCGTACTTCCAATGCCCGTGACTTCGGTCTGGGTACTGAGGTGGATTATCTGGAGCAGCTGGTGAAAATCAGTGAGACGGAGGAACTGGTGGACCGGGAAAAGAAACTGGACCAGCTTCGCTGGGACTGGATGGAGGAGGCCACATTCTTCGATTACTTTACCGTGGAACGTCTGTTTGTCTTCCTGCTACAGCTGGAGATGATAGAACGGTGGATTTCGTTGGATAAAGAGAAGGGTAACCAACTGTTCCGCAGCATTATCGCTGCCTTGAAAGACGAGGTGCAGATACCCGCAGAATTCAGATAAAATAAACAACTAAAAATATATGGCAACAAAAGGAACTGTTAGTGGCGTAATAGCCAACATGGTGACCCTCGTCGTCGACGGACCGGTAGCGCAGAATGAGATTTGTTATATCTCGACCGGAGGAGACAAGTTGATGGCGGAGGTGATTAAGGTAGTAGGTACCCAGGTCTACGTGCAGGTATTTGAGAGTACCCGCGGACTGAAAGTGGGGGCCGAAGCTGAGTTTACCGGACATATGCTCGAAGTAACACTGGGGCCCGGTATGCTTTCGAAGAACTACGACGGTCTGCAAAACGACCTCGATAAGATGGACGGTGTTTTCTTGAAACGCGGGCAATATACCTATCCGCTGGATAAAGGAAGCAAATGGCATTTTGTGCCTTTGGCAAAGGTGGGCGACCAAGTGGAAGCCGCTGCCTGGCTGGGACAAGTGGACGAAAACTTCCAACCTCTGAAAATCATGGTGCCTTTTGAACAGAAAGGTGTGTGCACCGTGAAATCCATTGCAAAGGAAGGTGATTACAGCATTGAGGATACCATTGCAGTGCTGACGGATAGCGAAGGTAATGACATCCGGGTGAACATGATACAGAAATGGCCCGTGAAGCGCGCCATGACCAACTATAAGGAAAAACCGCGTCCTTTCAAATTGCTGGAAACCGGTGTGCGTGTAATCGACACCGTAAACCCGATTGTGGAAGGTGGTACGGGTTTTATCCCCGGTCCGTTCGGTACTGGAAAAACGGTGCTTCAGCATGCCATTTCAAAACAAGCGGAAGCGGACATCGTAATCATCGCTGCCTGCGGTGAGCGTGCCAACGAGGTTGTGGAAATCTTTACAGAATTCCCCGAATTGGTTGACCCGCATACGGGACGGAAGCTGATGGAACGTACGATTATCATTGCCAATACTTCGAACATGCCGGTGGCTGCCCGTGAGGCATCTGTCTACACGGCTATGACGATTGCAGAATACTACCGAAGCATGGGATTGAAGGTACTGCTGATGGCGGACTCCACTTCACGTTGGGCGCAGGCATTGCGCGAGATGTCCAACCGTATGGAGGAGTTGCCCGGTCCCGATGCCTTCCCGATGGACTTGTCCTCCATCATCTCCAACTTCTACGGCCGTGCGGGTTATGTGAAGCTGAACAACGGCGAGTCCGGTTCCATTACTTTCATCGGTACGGTATCGCCTGCCGGCGGTAACCTGAAGGAGCCGGTAACCGAGAATACGAAGAAGGTGGCTCGCTGCTTCTATGCCCTTGAGCAGGACCGTGCCGACAAGAAGCGTTATCCTGCCGTAAATCCGATTGACTCATATTCCAAATACATTGAATACCCTGAATTCGAGGAGTATATCACCAAGCACATCAACGGTGAGTGGATTGGCAAGGTGAATGAAATCAAGACCCGTTTGCAGCGTGGTAAGGAGATTGCCGAGCAAATCAACATTCTGGGTGACGACGGCGTGCCCGTAGAATATCACGTGACTTTCTGGAAATCGGAACTGATTGACTTCGTTATCCTGCAGCAGGATGCCTTTGACGAAATTGATGCCGTGACTCCGATGGAGCGCCAGGAGGAGATTCTGAATATGGTAATAGAAATCTGTCATACCGAATTTGAGTTCGACAACTTCAACGAAGTAATGGATTACTTCAAGAAGATGATTAACATCTGCAAGCAGATGAACTACTCGAAGTTTAAGTCGGAAGAATACGACAAGTTCCATAAGCAGTTGCAGGAACTGGTTGAGGAACGTAAAGCCTAAGGATGTACTATGTGACTATTTACAATTTACTATTTGCCTTGCGGATGCAGGTGTACGGAGGTTGTAGATAGGAAAATAGTAGAATAGGATGGCAGAGATTTAAATAGTAAATAGTAAATTGCTAAATTGTAAATAAATAGATGGCAACAAAAGCATTTCAAAAAATATATACCAAGATTACTCAGATTACGAAAGCTACGTGTTCGCTGAAGGCAACCGGAGTGGGGTATGACGAGTTGGCGACCGTAAACGGCAAGCTGGCCCAGGTGGTGAAGATTGCCGGCGACGAAGTGACTTTGCAGGTGTTTGAGGGTACGGAAGGTATTCCCACCAATGCAGAGGTAGTATTCTTGGGCAAGGCTCCTACAATCAAAGTGAGCGAGCAGCTTGCCGGACGCTTCTTCAACGCCTTTGGCGACCCCATCGACGGTGGTCCGGCCATTGAAGGCGAGGAGGTGGAAATTGGCGGTCCATCCGTGAATCCGGTGCGCCGTAAGCAGCCCTCGGAACTGATTGCAACCGGTATTGCAGGTATCGACTTGAACAATACGCTGGTGTCCGGACAGAAGATTCCGTTCTTTGCCGACCCCGACCAGCCCTTCAACCAGGTGATGGCGAATGTGGCTCTGCGTGCGGAGACTGACAAGATTATCCTTGGCGGTATGGGTATGACGAACGATGATTACCTTTACTTCAAGAACGTATTCTCCAATGCCGGTGCGCTCGACCGTATCGTCAGCTTTATGAATACCACCGAGAATCCTCCGGTAGAGCGTCTGCTGATTCCGGATATGGCACTGACGGCGGCCGAGTATTTTGCTGTAAATAATAATGAAAAGGTGCTGGTGCTGCTGACGGATATGACTTCCTACGCCGATGCGCTCGCCATCGTATCCAACCGTATGGACCAGATTCCTTCGAAGGACTCCATGCCGGGATCCCTTTATTCGGACTTGGCGAAGATATACGAAAAGGCGGTGCAGTTCCCAAGCGGCGGTTCCATCACGATTATTGCGGTGACGACTCTGTCCGGTGGCGACATTACGCATGCCGTGCCTGACAATACGGGTTATATCACGGAAGGCCAGTTGTTCCTCCGTCGTGACAGCGACATCGGTAAGGTTATCGTTGACCCGTTCCGTTCCTTGTCCCGTCTGAAACAGCTTGTGACGGGCAAAAAGACACGTAAGGACCATCCGCAGGTGATGAATGCCGCTGTACGTCTGTACGCCGATGCCGCCAACGCCAAAACCAAGCTTGAAAACGGTTTCGACCTGACGAACTACGACGAACGTACCCTTGCCTTTGCCAAGGACTACTCCAACCAGCTACTGGCCATCGATGTCAACCTCGATACCACAGAGATGCTCGATGTGGCATGGAGTCTGTTCGGCAAGTATTTCCGTCCGGAAGAGGTGAATATCAAGAAAGAGCTTGTGGACCAGTTCTGGCCGAAAGCAAACTAAATAAATGTACGATTAGACGATTTACGGTTTACGATTGATATTACTGAAATTGTAAATCTGTAAATTGAGAAATTGAGTAGCTTCAGTCGTCTAATCGTAAATCGTTAAATCGTAAATAAAATGGCTATTAAGTTTCAATATAACAAAACCTCGCTTCAGCAACTCGAAAAGCAACTGAAGGTGCGCGTGCGTACACTCCCCATTATTAAGAATAAGGAGAGTGCCCTGCGTATGGAAGTGAAGCGCTGCAAGGGAGACGCTGCCGCGTTGGACGCGAGGTTGGAAAAGGAAATCCAAGCTTACGAAGCCATGTTCGCCCTTTGGAATGAGTTCGACGCTTCATTGATAAAGGTCAGCGATGTTCATCTCGGTGTAAAGAAGATTGCCGGTGTACGGGTGCCGTTGCTCGAGAATGTAGATTTCGAGATACGCCCTTACAGCTTGTTCAATGCGCCCAAATGGTATGCAGACGGGCTGCATTTGCTTAAGTCACTGGCACATACTGCCATCGAGCGTGAATTTACTGTTGCCAAGTTGAACTTGTTGGAACATGCGCGTAAAAAGACCACCCAGAAGGTGAATCTTTTTGAGAAAGTACAGATTCCGGGTTATCAGGATGCTCTGCGCAAAATCAAGCGGTTTATGGAAGACGAGGAGAACCTTTCCAAGTCATCGCAGAAAATCATGAAATCCCATCAGGAGAAAAGGAAGGAGGCAGAGGCATGATTACGAAAATGAAGAAGCTCACGTTCCTTGTGTATCATAAGGAGTACGAAGCATTTCTGGCACAAATCCGGGAACTGGGCGTGGTGCACGTTGTGGAAAGGCAGTGCGGCGAGATGGACGACACCTTGCAGCAATTCATGCAGAAGCGTACGCTCTACAAGAATATGCTTCAGAGCATGCACACCCTGGCAGACAAACAGCCGGAAGAAAAGGTGCATAAAGAGTTGTCGGCCGATGCTCTGGTGAAATTCTACGAGGACTTGCAGGCGCGGATACAAGACTTGAACCAGCAGATTCCCGCCATCGACAAGGATGTGGCGCAGATGGAAGTCTGGGGCGATTTCGATTGGAGAGCCATCCGCAAGCTGGAAGATGCTGGTTGGTTCGTGCAGTTCTATACCTGCCCGGAGAAAGACTATAACGAAGCGTGGGCAGAGGACTACAATGCCATCGTGGTGAAAGAGAACGGCGGACATCTTTATTTCGTGACCGTCACTCCCCAACCGGTAGAACTGGATGTGGAACCGCTCCGTCTACCTTCACTCAGCCTCTCCGAACTGAGCCGGAAGAAAGCCGATACGGAAGAGGCCCTTGTGCAGGCACATGCCGGATTGAAAGAATTCTGCAAAGCGAATTACTGCACGTTGGAGAAGTACAACCTACAGCTCCAGGAAGAGATAGACCTGCTGAAAGTCAAGCTGAACAGCGAACATATGGCAGAAGGTGCCGTAGTGTTGATGGAAGGCTGGATTCCCGAAGACTGCGAGGCGGATGTGAGGAAACTTCTCGATGAAAGCGGCACTTATTATGAGATAAGGGCTGCCAAGCGCGAGGACAATGCTCCCATCAAGCTGAAAAACAACGCCTATACACGCATGTACGAAGTGCTTACCAAAATGTACGGTATGCCCGAATATGCCGAGTTCGACCCGACACCGATACTTGCGCCATTCTTCTCGCTCTTCTTTGCTTTCTGTATGGGAGATGCGGGCTACGGTCTGGTACTGATTGCACTCGGGTTCATTTTGAAAAGGAAGATGTCCAAGTCCATGAAAGGCATGATGAACCTGGTGATTACGTTGGGTATATTTACGTCCGTCATCGGTGTCATATTGGGAACCTTCTTCGGTGTAAGCCTCTTTGACCTGGAGATACCCGCCAAACTGAAGGAATTCATGATTGTGGGTAAGATAGGTGAGACTACCTATGACAAGCAAATGCTGCTGGCGTTGATTATCGGTGCGGTGCACATCTGCATTGCCATGACGGTGAAGGCCGTGGGACAGACCGTTCGTTTCGGCTTCAAGGAGTCGCTCAGTGCTTGGGGATGGCTGTTGCTGGTGGTGGGATTTATCTGCACCGGCGGACTTTCCTTCTTCAAAATAATTTCGGAAGACGTGTCTACGTGGGCATTTATCGTGATTGGCGGTGTTTCTGCCATCGGTATCTACCTGCTGAACAATATCCACCGGAATGTATTTGTCAACATCGGTGCCGGAGTATGGGATACCTATAACATGGCAACCGGATTGATGGGCGATATACTTTCCTACATCCGTCTCTATGCCCTCGGCTTGGCAGGCGGTATGCTTGGAGGCGTGTTCAACCAGCTTGCCTTCATGGTGAACGATGCTGCAGGTCCGGCCCTGGGATGGCTGTTCTGCGGTCTGATACTGATATTCGGGCATACGCTGAACATTGCCATGTCTTGTCTGAGTGCCTTTGTACACCCGCTCCGTCTGACATTTGTGGAATACTTCAAGAATTCCGGTTACGAAGGTAAGGGCGAAGCCTATAAACCTTTTACAGTAGTAAAGAAATAAACAAATTAAAAAACAAATAAAAATAGAAACATTATGAATGAAATTTTAGGTTATCTCGGTCTGGGCCTGATGTTGGCCCTTGCAGGAATTGGCAGTTGCTTCGGTACAACTATCGCCGGTAGTGCGGCAGAAGGTGCGTTGAAGAAAGACCCTTCCAAGTCAGCAAGTTATATGATTTTGTCGGCCCTTCCGGCTACGCAGGGACTTTACGGCTTCGTGGCTTTCCTGATGTCTATGGGCAGGGATTTTGCGACAGACGGTCCTTTGATGCTGGGCATCGGATTGGGTGTCGGACTGGTATGTCTGTTCTCCGCTATCCGTCAGGGACAGATTTGTGCTAGCGGTATTGTGGGTATTTCCCAGGGACACGACGTACAGACCAATACAATGATTTACGCCGCGCTTCCTGAATTCTATGCTATTTTGGCGCTGGTAGCTGCATTGATGGTATAATCCGGATTATAAGAAAATAAACCCCAGGGATTTACAATTGAAATCCCTGGGGTTTTTTGTTTAAATTCCTGGGGCTTCAACTGAAAACTCCAGGAATTCTTTTTTGAAACTTCGGGAATTTTAGACGAAAAATGCATGGATGGGCGAGCCAATGGGGCTTTTGTGGCTAAACTATGACATTCCGCAAACGATTGTTTATGCATATTTAATCAGTTTTTTCGATTAAAAGGCTATTTTTCAAAGAATAATACGTACTTTTGCAGCCGTAATTAAGATAAAGAGATTATAACATAATATGACTAAAGAACTACTTACCCCCGATTACATCTTCGAAGCGAGTTGGGAAGTGTGTAATAAAGTAGGCGGTATCTATACAGTTTTGTCTACAAGGGCAAATACTTTACAGACTAAATTTCGCGATAGATTATTCTTTATAGGGCCGGATTTCTGGCAGGGAAAAGAGAACCCTTTGTTCATTGAGTCTGATAACCTTTGTGCAGCGTGGAAAAAACATGCAGCGTTGAAAGACAATCTTTCCGTCCGCGTAGGTCGCTGGAACATTCCGGGAGAACCTATTGTTATATTGGTTGATTTCCAACCGTTCTTTGCAGAAAAAAATGAGATTTATACAGAAATGTGGAACCGCTATCAGGTGGATTCACTGCATGGATATGGTGATTATGACGAAGCATCCATGTTTGCTTTCGCTACCGGCAAGGTGATAGAGAGCTTCTATCGCTATAATTTGACGGAAACGGACAAAGTGGTGTTCCAGGCACACGAGTGGATGACCGGCATGGCCGCCCTCTATCTTCAGTCTGCCGTTCCCGAGATAGGGACTATCTTCACCACCCATGCCACGTCCATCGGCCGCTCCATAGCTGGCAACAACAAGCCGCTTTACGATTATCTTTTCGCCTACAACGGCGACCAGATGGCGGAGGAGCTGAACATGCAGTCCAAACATTCCATTGAAAAGCAGACGGCCCACTATGTGGACTGTTTCACCACTGTGAGCGAAATCACAAACAACGAATGCAGGGAATTGCTTGACAAGCCTGCGGATGTTGTGCTGATGAACGGTTTTGAAGATGATTTTGTACCGAAAGGCGCCACCTTTACCGGCAAGCGCAAACGTGCCCGTTCCACCATGCTGCGTGTGGCAAACTGCCTGCTGGGTGAGGACTTGGGCGACGATACGCTGATTATCGGTACCAGCGGACGCTATGAGTTCAAAAATAAGGGTATCGATGTGTTCCTGGAATCATTGAACCGGCTGAACCGCGATAAAGATTTAAAGAAGAAAGTATTGGCGTTTGTCAACGTGCCCAGCTGGGTGGGAGACCCCCGCGAGGACTTGCAGAAGCGCTTGAAGAGCAAAGATAAGTTCACCGAACCGTTGCAGTGTCCTTTCATCACCCACTGGCTGCACAATATGACGCACGACCAGGTGCTGGATATGCTGAAATACCTCGGTATGGGCAATCGTCCCGAAGATAAGGTGAAAGTAATTTTTGTACCTTGCTATCAGGATGGTCACGATGGCATCCTCAACAAGCATTATTATGACTTGATTTTAGGCGAGGACCTCAGTGTCTATCCGTCCTATTATGAACCGTGGGGATATACCCCGCTGGAGAGCGTGGCTTTCCGGGTGCCTACCATCACCACCGACCTTGCCGGTTTCGGACTTTGGGTGAACAGTCTGAAAAACCAGCATGGCATAAACGACGGAGTGGAAGTGCTGCACCGTTCGGACTATAACTATTCCGAAGTGGCAGACGGCATCAAGGACACCGTAGCCTTGTTCTCTACCAAGACGGAAGCCGAAATCAAGGAAATACGCAAGCGTGCAGGCCAGGTGGCAGAGCAGGCTTTGTGGAAGCACTTTATACAATATTATTACGAGGCTTACGACATTGCACTGCGCAATGCCATGAAGCGTCAACTAAAATAAAAGAATTATTAATCAATTAGTTATCATACAATGAAGATTAAAGTTAGTAATGTAAACACTCCTAACTGGAAAGATGTGAATGTGAAATCGCACATTCCCGCCGAACTGGAGAAACTGTCTGAACTGGCACATAACATCTGGTGGGCATGGAATTATGAAGCCACCGAACTGTTCAGAGACCTTGACCCTGCTCTCTGGAAAGAAGTGGGACAGAACCCCGTACTTCTGCTGGAACGTATGAGTTATGCTAAACTCGAGGCACTCGCAAATGACAAAGTTATTCTGCGCAGAATGGATGACGTATACTCCAAGTTCCGCACATACATGGATGTGAAGCCTGACAGCAAGCGCCCGTCCGTGGCTTATTTCAGTATGGAGTATGGTTTGAGCCATGTACTTAAGATATATTCCGGCGGTCTGGGTGTACTTGCCGGTGACTACCTGAAAGAAGCTTCCGATAGCAACGCCGACTTGTGTGCAATCGGTTTCCTGTACCGCTACGGTTACTTTACACAAACATTGTCTATGGACGGCCAGCAGATTGCCAATTACGAGGCACAGAACTTTGGCCAGTTGCCCATCGACCGTGTATTGGATGAGAAGGGCGAGCAGATGGTAGTGGATGTTCCTTATCTGGACTACTACGTGCATGCTTATGTGTGGAGAGTGAACGTTGGACGTATCTCTCTCTATCTGCTTGATACTGACAATGAAATGAACAGCGAGTTCGACCGTTCCATCACTCACCAGCTGTATGGCGGTGACTGGGAAAACCGCTTGAAGCAGGAAATCCTGCTCGGTATCGGTGGTATTCTGACGCTGAAGAAGCTGGGCATCAAGAAAGATATCTATCACTGCAACGAAGGACATGCTGCTTTAATCAACGTACAGCGCATCTGTGACTACGTGGCCGAAGGTCTGACTTACGACCAGGCTATCGAGCTGGTACGTGCTTCTTCTCTCTATACTGTACATACTCCGGTTCCTGCCGGTCACGACTACTTCGACGAAGGCCTTTTCGGCAAGTACATGGGCGGCTATCCTTCAAGAATGGGTATCAGCTGGGACGACCTGATGGACCTCGGACGTAACAATCCGGGCGACAAGGGTGAACGTTTCTGTATGTCTGTATTCGCTTGCAACACTTCTCAGGAGGTGAACGGTGTGAGCTGGTTGCACGGAAAGGTTTCCCAGGAGATGTTCGCTTCCATCTGGAAGGGTTACTTCCCCGAAGAAAGCCATGTGGGCTACGTTACCAACGGTGTACACTTCCCCACTTGGAGCGCTACGGAGTGGAAACATCTCTATGCTGCGCATTTTGATGAGAACTTCCTCTACGACCAGTCCAACCCCAAGATTTGGGAGGCTATCTATAACGTGTCCGACGAAGAAATCTGGAAGACGCGCATGGTGATGAAGAACAAACTGATTGACTATGTTCGCAAGCAATACCGTGAAACTTGGTTGAAGAACCAGGGTGACCCTTCACGCATCGTTTCCCTGCTGGACAAAATCAATCCGAACGCTCTGCTGATAGGTTTCGGACGCCGTTTCGCTACCTACAAGCGTGCACACTTGCTGTTCACCGACCTCGACCGTCTGGCCAAGATTGTGAACAACCCCGACTATCCGGTACAGTTCCTCTTTACCGGTAAGGCTCACCCGCACGATGGTGCCGGCCAGGGCTTGATTAAGAGAATCATTGAGATTTCCCGTCGTCCGGAGTTCCTGGGCAAGATTATCTTCCTGGAAAATTATGACATGCAGTTGGCACGTCGCCTCGTTTCAGGTGTGGATATCTGGCTGAACACTCCGACACGTCCGCTCGAAGCATCCGGTACTTCCGGCGAAAAGGCGTTGATGAACGGTGTTGTAAACTTCTCCGTACTCGACGGCTGGTGGTTGGAAGGCTATCGTGAAGGTGCCGGTTGGGCATTGACCGAAAAGCGTACTTACCAGAACCAGGAACATCAGGACCAGCTCGATGCCGCTACTATCTACAGCATTCTTGAGCAAGAAATTCTGCCGTTGTTCTATGCACGCAACAAGAAGGGATATTCTGAAGGTTGGGTGAAGACTATCAAGAACTCCATCGCACAGATTGCTCCCCACTATACAATGAAGCGTCAGCTGGACGACTATTACGACAAGTTCTACATCAAGGAGGCCAAACGTTTCAAGATGCTGGCTGCCGACGGTTGTGCCAAGGCTAAGGAAATAGCTGCTTGGAAGGAAGAAGTTGCCGAGAAGTGGGACAGCATTGAAGTGGTGTCTTGCGAAAAGACCGAAGACCTGGTGAAAGGCTCCATCGAGAGCGGTAAGGAATACACCATTACTTACGTTATCGACGAGAAGGGCTTGAACGATGCTATCGGTCTGGAACTGGTGACTACTTATACGGCTCAGGATGGCAAACAGCATGTTTACTCCGTAGAACCGTTCAATGTAGTGAAGAAAGAAGGTAACCTTTATACTTTCCAAGCTAAGCACAAGATGGAAAATGCGGGTAGCTTCAAGGTTTCTTACCGTATGTTCCCGAAGAATGCAGACCTGCCTCACCGTCAGGACTTCTGCTACGTTCGCTGGTTCGTATAAGAGCATAAAAAAGATAATGTGCCTGCGGATATGGCGGAACACATTATCTGTTCAGATAAAAGATATCATCTGCATGATGCAGGCAGACCATCCGTTTAAAGTAAACGGATGGTCTGTTTCTTTTCTAGAGCTTGCTTTTTATTTCGGCTGTCCAGGCGTCAATGCGTTCGGCGGTTTTGTTACTTTCGTTCACTTCGTCGAGGGGAAGTCCTACGAATGCACCGTCTACCACGGCGATGGAAGAGGAGAAGGAATACCCGTCCGTGCTGACTTTGTTGCCCAAGAAGGTACATCCGCTATCCTTCAGGTCCTCGTAGAGTACTCCGATGCCGTCGCAGAATGTGTCGCAGTAGGATTCGGAGTCACCGCAACCGAATAGGGCTACGAACTTCATGGAAAGGTCGGCGCTCTTCAGTACTTTTACACCGTCATACCAGTCGTCCTGCAGTTCGCCGTCTCCCCAAGTGGAGGTACCTAGAACCAGCACTTCATATTCCTTGATTTTATCGGCGGTCATCTTGTCAACACTATGTACGTCGGTGGAGGAAACTCTCAACTTTTCGGCTATCTGGTTAGCCAACTCTTCGCAGGTTCCGGTACTGGAACCATAAAAAACACCAGTCTTTTTCATTGTAAATAAAGTGATTAAATTGTTTGCTGCAAAGTAAAGGCTTTGCCGGAGAACGTGAAATACCTACATGTAGGGCTTTTAGTGTTGTGCCGCTCCCCATTTCGGGTTAGCTTGTGGCGTGGTTTATAGAGGTCGCGGCTACCTACTAATTGGGATGGCAGACTCTCTTTTTGATGAAAAGTAGGTATTGCCGGATTGTTAAAAATGAAGGACATTTGTACCGGTAATAATAGACAAGTGTTTATGGTTAGATTCGTACATTCCACTCATTCGCAATTCCATCCTTCCGTGGCTGGTAAGTGGCTGGTGTGGGGGACTTTGATGATGCTTCTTGCGGGGGTGGCTATCATTGTTTTTTCGGTATTCTCGCATGATGCACTCGATGCGTGCTGTAATTGCATAATCTGTACTTTCAACCGTGTCCCGAAGGAAGGGGAATATTTGTATAACCGCTACCTGCCGGTCATCAGCATGGTGTGGGTGGCGTTTCTGATACTTTTGGTATATGTGGTCCGCTATTGCATGAACAAGAGGAGGTAGCCGGGTGTTCTATAGGTAAAACTGAAAGGAGACTATATGAAAAAGATTGTTTTGCTTCGCCACGGCGAGAGTGCATGGAATAAGGAAAACCGCTTCACGGGGTGGACGGATGTTGATTTGACAGAGAAAGGCGTTGCTGAAGCTGTAAGGGCGGGTGAGCTGCTGGCAGAAAAGGGATTCCGCTTCAAGAAGGCGTATACTTCCTATCTGAAGCGTGCCGTGAAGACACTGGATTGTGTGCTGGACCGCCTCGACCAGGACTGGATTCCGGTGGAGAAATCGTGGAGGTTGAATGAGAAACACTACGGCCAGTTGCAAGGGCTGAACAAGGCAGAGACGGCTGCCAAGTACGGTGACGAGCAGGTGTTGGTATGGCGCCGGAGCTTTGATGTGGCTCCGCATGCATTGGCCGAGGATGACCCGCGTAATCCGCGTTTTGAGGACCGTTATCAAGAAGTGCCCGATGCCGAACTGCCCCGTACGGAGTCGTTGAAAGATACGATTGAGCGTATCATGCCTTACTGGAAATGTGTCATCTTCCCGAATCTGAAGACGGCCGACGAATTGCTGGTAGTGGCTCATGGCAATAGCCTGCGGGGTATTATCAAGCATCTGAAGCATATTTCGGACGATGAAATTGTGCATCTGAACCTGCCTACGGCGGTGCCCTACGTCTTTGAGTTTGACGATGAGCTGAACTTGACGAAAGACTATTTCTTGGGTGATCCCGAGGAGATAAAGAAATTGATGGAGGCTGTGGCCAATCAGGGAAAGAAGAAATGATTTTGGCGCGCGGAAGCGCGCTATTTCTTTATCCTCTCATTCCATGGAGCAGCGTCATGCTGAGCAGTACCCCGACCACTATACAGATGAGGATAAGGAACCAGTTCATGAGCCGTGCGCCCAGCTTGGTTTCCTTGTGCAAGTTCTGTTCAAAGTAGTTCTTGAAGAACAGATAGATGGCAGGCACAGTGGCGCTTGCCAGTAGCAGGTCTTCGGGAATCTTGTAGATGTAGACTTTGGAAAAGGCGATGAGCGCCCAGTGGCAAAGGAACAGAATGACGAGCAGGTTGACCCTGCGCGAGAAAGCCAGCAGCAGCCCGATGGTGAAAACTGCTACCGAGCAGGGCATCACGGTGGTGGTCATCATGGGAAATTCCATTCCGCGTGCCCACGAAAGGAGCGGGTAGAGGAAAGGCATTGCATAGAGTACCCCCACCAGTACCTTGTATTTCGGGTTGCGCTCGAACGGAGTGTAGCCGGTAAACAAATCCCATAGCCACAACACTGCAATCACTCCCCAGAAGATGGCGAGTATATGGTGGTGTCCGCGCGCTCCGCAATACATCATGTAGTACACGATGGATATCCACCCGTTCAGAAATACCATGTAGATTTTCATGGAGCGTTTTGCCCATAAGGTCGGTTTCCAGTAGAGTTGCGTGGTGAGCAGGATACCTGCTGCGGTGATGAGGAGCTGTGTCCACCAGGTGGCCTCGTTGTATTGTGCGATAGTATTCCAGAATATTTCCATTTGTGTCCATTAAAAAAACGGCTGCAAAGGTAGAGTTTTCTGCCGAAAGAATGAAATCGTTTTCTACATTTTGCCTATCTTTGTGCCTCCAAAAAAATAGGTAAAAAGATTCATGGATAAGACTTTGACTGAACAAGAGATTGCCCTGCTGCGCAGGAAACTCGATTTATTGCTTCGTACCGGACAGCTGCTGGTGGAGAGTGCGGCTGATACGAACCGTGTTGTTCGTAACCTGAACCGTGTTGCCGCCTATCTGGGGCTGCCGGAAGAAAAGCTCCACATCGACGTAAGTTATACCATGCTGGTGGTGAATGTGAGCGACGGCCTGCATTCGTTCTCCAAATTCCAGAAATGTGAAAAGCATGGCATCAACATGACGGCCATTTCCGAAATCAGCAAACTGTCCTGGCGGGCTATTGAGAATGACTATTCCCTCGACCAGTATGAGGAGGAACTGGAAAGAATCAAAAACAAGAAGCGGAACTATGTGCCATACGTTGTTGCCATCGGTGCCGGCTTTGCCTGCGGAGGTTTCTGTAAACTGTTCGGTGGTGACTGGATGGCGTTTCTGTTTACCTCTATCTGCGCTTTTGCCGGCTTCCGCGTCCGTGCCCGTTGCATGGAGTTCGGCATCAATCACTATATGAGTATTGCCATTGCCGCATTGATTTCTACCTGTCTGGCCTATGTGTCTTCGTTTGCCGGGCTCTCGGAAACTCCCTATCATCCGTTGTTGGCGTGTGCACTGTTCATCGTTCCGGGGGTGCCGCTGATAAACTTTGTGGATGATATGATTGACAATTATATCCAGGTGGGCATTGTGCGGGCTGTGAATACGGTGCTGATGGTCTGTGCAATGGCCTTCGGCATTGTAATAGCCATGCGCCTGCTGACGGTGGAGGATGTCGTGATTGACAAGAAGTTCAGCGAATTGAGTATGGTGCCTCATGACAGTTATCTGGTGTATGCCATTGCGGCGGCGATAGCTGCCATGGGATTTTCCATGATATTCAACATACAGCGGCGCTTGTTGTGGGTTGTTGCGGTGGGCGGTATCATTGCCGTTTGTACGCGTAACTTTGTCAATTTCGAATTGGGTTACGGACCGGTGATAGGTTCGTTCATGGGCAGCATGGTTGTCAGCCTGATAGCCGTGAAGGCAGTGCATTGGTTCCATGTTCCCAATCACGTACTGACGATTCCTTCTGTCATCCCGATGATTCCGGGAGTGCTGATGTATCGTGCACTTTTCGGGCTTATCAATATGCACGGTGTGGTAGGCGAGGTGACGGCGGTTGTTTCCAACGGCATCACGGCTTCACTGATTATTCTCTGCATAGCGCTGGGAGTGGCGGTGCCCAATATCTTTGCCCGCCGGTATATTGCCAAGGATAGGCAGCGCTTTCTTCAGGAGGAGCTGCAGAAGCGCAGGGAAAGAGGGAAATTTATAGAATGGTGATATAGGTGGAGGGTGTCAAAAAACTCTTAACACTTTCTTTTAGGCGCGGATTACGCGGATTTCACGGATTTTGTTTATTGAATCCGTGTTATTCCGTGTAATTCGCGCCTGATATTATAACATTATAAAAGTGCTCATATATTTTTGAAAACTTCTCTTCTTTTTTAAATGCCCTTTTTCGGATTATAGTGGTAAATGACGGTTTCGCCTTTTTGCAGGGATGTTTGTACGTCAATCAGACGCTGGTTGCGGCTTCCCCGGAAATAGAGTTCCTCATCCCTCAGTTCTTTCTTGAATTTGCCGTCCACCAGTACGTCGATGTACTTCAGCAGTTGGGCTTGGCGCGGGTTGCGCAGTAGTTTTTCGAAAGTATAGCCCGTATAGCACCAGATGTTTTTCCGGCTCCGCTCCTTGATGGCATGTGCCAGTTGGGTGAATCCTTCCGGCTGGAACATCGGGTCTCCACCACTGAAGGTGACGTCTGCAAAGTTGTCGGCAAGGACTTTTTCCAGAATCTCTTCCGTACTCATCCAGTGCCCGCGGTTGATGTCCCACGACTCCGGATTGTGGCAACCGGGACAACCGTTGGGGCATCCGGCAGCATAAATGGCGGTCCGGAAGCCCGGACCGTCTACTGTGGTATCTTCTAAAATGTCGAGAATAGAAAGCATGAGTAGGGAATTTTTAATTATGAACGACCCTGTCGTTCAACTCTGCCAGCTTGGCATTGTTCCAGCGGTCGGTTGTCCCCACCAGGTAGCCGGTGATGCGTTGCAGCTTGTCGATATGCTTGCTGCCGCACTTCGGGCATTCTTCCAGGTTTGGGGTGGAGTTTTCGTGGCCGCACTCCAGACAGCGGTTACGGTTGTGGTTTACCGAACCGTAGCCGATGTTGTATTGGTCCATCATGTCCACTACACGCATAATGACTTCCGGATTGTGGGTGGCGTCACCGTCTATCTCCACATAGAAGATGTGTCCGCCGCGGGTCAGTTCATGATAAGGAGCCTCCACTTCCGCTTTGTGGCGGGCGCTGCATTTGTAGTATACGGGCACGTGGTTGGAGTTGGTGTAGTAGTCACGGTCTGTGATGCCCGGCAGCGTGCCGAACTTTTTACGGTCGATGCGGGTGAACTTGCCCGACAGCCCTTCGGCAGGAGTGGCAAGCACGCTGTAGTTGTGCTGGTATTGCTCCGAGAACTGGTTGGCACGGTCGCGCATGTAGGTCACGATTTTCAGTCCCAGCTCCTGGGCTTCGCCAGATTCGCCGTGATGTTTTCCGAGCAATGCCACGAGACATTCTGCCAACCCGATGAAACCGATTCCCAGTGTTCCCTGGTTGATGACGGAAGCAATCGTATCGTTCGGTTTCAGCTTCTCGCTGCCTATCCACAAGGCAGACATCAGTAGCGGGAACTGCTTGGCGAAGGCGGTCTTTTGAAACTCCATGCGCTCGTGCAGCTGGCGTGCGGTCACTTCGAGCATACTATCCAGCTTGGCAAAGAACCGGGCGATGCGCTGTTCCTTGTCTTCGATGTTCATGCACTCAATGCCCAGACGGACGATGTTGATGGTAGAGAAAGAGATGTTGCCGCGTCCGATGGAGGTCTTCGGTCCGAAACGGTTTTCGAATACACGGGTGCGGCATCCCATGGTGGCAACTTCATGCTGGTAGCGTTTCGGGTCATCGGCTTTCCAGTCCTCGCTTTGGTTGAAGGTGGCGTCCAGGTTCAGGAAGTTCGGGAAGAAACGCCGTGCCGTCACCTTGCAGGCCAGTTGGTAGAGGTCGTAGTTGCGGTCTTCAGGCAGGTAGCTCACACCCCGTTTCTTTTTCCATATCTGGATGGGGAAGATGGCGGTTTCTCCGTTTCCTACCCCTTGATAGGTGCTTTTCAGCAGCTCGCGGATGATGCAGCGCCCCTCGGCAGAGGTGTCTGTGCCGTAGTTGATGGAGCTGAACACCACTTGGTTGCCGCCGCGTGAGTGGATGGTGTTCATGTTATGGATAAACGCCTCCATGGACTGGTGCACGCGCGATACGGTCTTGTTGACAGCATGCTGCACGATGCGGTCCTCGTCCGTCAGTCCGTCCAACGGCTGCAGCAGATAGTCGGCCAGTTCCTTCTGATAGAGATGGGAATAGTCTTTTCCATTCAGTTCTTCCAGGTTCTTGACTTCCTCGATGAAGCTGTTGCGCACGTAGGGGGCAAGGTAGAAATCGAATGCAGGGATGGCTTGTCCGCCGTGCATCTCGTTCTGGGCTGTTTCCAGCGAGATGCATCCCAGGATACTGGCAGTCTCGATGCGTTTGGCCGGGCGCGATTCGCCGTGTCCGGCAGAGAAGCCGTATTTCAGAATATGGTCCAGCGGATGTTGCACGCATGTCAGGCTCTTGGTGGGATAATAATCCTTGTCATGGATGTGCAGATAGTTCTGGGTGACGGCATCCAGAACTTCTTCACTCAGCAGATAGTCGTCCACAAAAGGCTTGGTGGTTTCGCTGGCAAACTTCATCATCATGCCCGCCGGGGTATCGGCATTCATGTTGGCATTTTCGCGTGTGATGTCGTTGGACTTGATGTTAATGATTTCCAGGAACATGTCGCGCGTCTTTGCTTTGCGGGCAATGCTTCGCTGGTTGCGGTAAGCGATGTATTTCTGGGCAACGTCCTTGCGGCTGCTCTTCATCAGCTCCACTTCCACCAAATCCTGGATGGCTTCCACCGTCATCTGCGAATCTCCCTTGAAAGAGATGCGGTCCGTAATCTGGTGTATCAGTTGCAGGTCTTCCCCCTTGTCTGTATGCAACATGGCTTTGCGGATGGCCGTTGCTATTTTTTCTTCGTTGAATCCGACGACGCGCCCGTCGCGCTTGAGTACTGTCTGTATCATAACCTTTTATGCTTAAATGTGACTGTCTTTTTTAGTTTAATTGCGGAAACAAAGATATTATAGTTATTGATAGGTTTTGCTTTTTGGAAAACTTTTTGTGGTTTAAAAAGTGTTAATCTATTGATTATTAATGATATAATTGTTTAAAGTGGAAAACTTCTAATGAAAAATAACTTTTAAAGTTATTCATTACTGATTATTATTGCATGCATAAGCATCATCTGATTTCGAAGTGTCAAATGAAGATAAATCTTTTGGGCAGATTGTGAATCTTCGATTTTTTTAGTTATATTTGCAACGAATTGGTTTATTTAAGGTTTTTAGTCCTTGATAATACTTCTTGTTGCCATTCGATTGTATTGCTTTGCTGCTCATGGTATTGGGGCAAAAGTATCATTATTATAATAATCAAAGAAAGGATGAACATGGCAAATGTATTTCCTCCGTTTAAAATTGATATAGCTGGGGCTTTTTGTGTACCTCGTGCATTGAAGGATGTCCGCGAGCAATATCAGAACGGGCAGGTGAGCCGGCAGATATTGCAGGCTGTTGAAGATGCGGAAGTGCGCAGTCTGGTGGAACGGCTGGAGCTGGGAGGCATGAAAGTTGTTTCCGATGGTGGTTTCCGAAGTCGCGATTTTTTGGAAAGCTGGGAGGGTATTTGTTCCAAAGACGGCCGGCCTTTCTCCGAAGGCTCTCCTTTGGAGATTACAGGACGGCTCAGTTTGCTACGGCATCCTATTCTGGAAGAATTCGCATTTCTTGATTCCATTGTGGACGGAGGGGTGATGAAAAAACAGCATATCCCTTCGCCGGCAGAGGTTATGACCCAGATTATTCAACGTGTGGAGCGGACTCAGATAGAAACCGTTTACTCCGACATCCGGCTTTTGACGGATGATATTGCTTCCTGCTACAAATTTTTGCTTACCAAACTTTATGATGCAGGCTGCCGCTACGTCCAGTTCGACGGGGTACATTCGGTGATAATGGAAGATACCATCCGGCTCAACAACCGGGTTTTGCGTGAGCGTCCTGCAGGGATGTATGTTGCATTCCATGCACCTACGGATATGCTGGTGCAACTGCATGGGGCCGATGCTTATTTCCTGAATTACGACTGTGGCGCGTGCGACCGTAACCGTCTGCTCTGGTTCATACACGAGAAGGAAGCGGTGTTCGGTTTCGTGCTGTCCCATTATCCTCAGGAAGACGAATTGGATGAATTGCAGGCGAAAACCGAAAGTGTATTGAACTATATTCCTTTGAAACGTTTCACTTTATGTCTGCCGGATGCCAATGCGCTTCTTTCGCCTTCGGAGGCCGATGAGGAGAAACAGTGGGAAACCGTAAGGTTGGGGATGGAAATGGCTGCGCGTATCTTCTCTTGAAAAACGCCGCATTCCATCATTCCGAATGCCACACTTCAGCAAGGAAAATGCCACATTTCACAGAGGTAAATGCCATTGATTGGGCCTCGTGAAGTGTGGCATTTCGATTGACGAAGTGTGGCACTCCTTTTTTAGTTTCCGGTGTGTCCGGTTTTATTATTTGACAGCTTCGGCTATCTTTTCCTGAAGCTCGTCACCGTGCAGTCCGCGTGCAAGGATAGTTCCTTCACCGTCAATCAACACAGTGTGGGGGATGCTGCTTACGGCATAAAGCTGTGCGCCTTCGCAGTTCCAGTATTTCAGGTCGGACATTTGCGGCCACGTGATGTTCAGCTTCTTGATGGCTTCTTTCCATGCGTCAGCACTCTGGTCCAGAGATACGCCTACAATCTCGAAGTTCTTGTTCTTATATTTGGCGTAAGCTTCCACCAGGTTGGGCATCTCGCGACGGCAGGGGCCGCACCAGCTTGCCCAGAAGTCAACAAGGACAACTTTGCCCTTGCCTACGTAGTCGGACAGTTTTACCGTTTTTCCTTCCGGCGTCTGCATCTCGAAGTCTGTAAACTTCTGGCCTACGGCAGTGGCTTTCATCTTTTCAACGTTGTTCTTTATCTTGACGATGGCTTCGTCGTTGTCGTAAGCTGCAGGGATTTGGGGCATCAGCGGGTCGAGGTCTGCCACATCCATGTAGTAGTAGTTCTGCTTCAGCAGGAGTACACCCACCGGGTTGGTGATGTTCTTGTTGATGCCGGCTTTGATGGCGGATATCATGCTGTTTTCCAGATTTTCCATCTCTTTGCCTTTAGCCTCGCGTTGTTCGTCGGTCAGTGTGGTGTCCGACATGGATTCGTAGATGCTCATCATTTGTTTGTTCAGACCGTTGATTTGGGCTCTGATTTCCTGGTAGGCATCATTGTTGGCAGTACCGGTGGCAGAGTTGTTTTCCTGCGACAAGTTGATTTTAATCTTGCCGTTTTCCAGGAAGAAGTCGATGGCTGCGCCGTCTTTTCCTTCGGCTTTGTAGGAGATGTAGCGGTTGACAGCAGTATCTTGTGTACCCTTGAAGGTAAATGTTCCATCTTTGATGACAGCAGAGTCCAATTTTACGAATTGGCGTCCTTCCACGGTTTCCAGATATACGGTGTCGCCGTCGGCTGCACCCTCTACAGTTCCGGTTACGGTGTAACCGTTGTTTCCACTGTTACAAGCTGTAAATACAGCGGCTACAGCGAGCAGATAAGTAAACTTTTTCATTGTTTGTTTTTTTAATGAATGATTATAGCTGCAAATATAGTAATAAAAAATCCCCTCCGATATGAACCGGAGAGGATTTTTATAGTTTTAATCCCATTTTTAGCGATAACGCTGTGCTTACTATTATTCGGCAGCAGCTTCTTCAGCAGCAGGGGCTTCTTCGGCAGGGGCCTCTTCGGCCGGTGCTTCGGCAGCGGCTTTTGCAGCAGCTTCAGCAGCTTTCTTTTCAGCCAGTGCTTTTGCTTTTTCTTCGTTTATCTTCTTTTCAGCTTCCAGACGTGCTTTTGCTTCAGCTTTCTTAGCTTCGTCTTCCTTAGCCTTCAGAGCAGCCAAACCGCTTTGTTTGTTGTTCTTCCAGGCTTCGAACTTAGCATCAGCTTCAGCTTCGCCGAATGCGCCTTTCGCTACACCGCCCAGCAAGTGCTTCTTCATGTAAACACCTTCGCGAGAGAGGATGTTACGAACTGTGTCAGTAGGTTGTGCACCCTTCAACACCCAGTCAAGTGCGCGGTCGAACTTCAAATCTACTGTGGCAGGATTGGTGTTAGGATTGTAAGTACCAATCTTCTCAATAAATTTACCATCACGTGGTGCTCTTACGTCTGCAATAACGATAGAGTAGAAAGCGTAGCTTTTACGTCCATGTCTTTGCAATCTGATTTTTGTTGCCATTTAATTAAAATGTTTTTAGTTAATGATTTGAATTATGCTACTATCTCGTAATAGCGAGTGCAAAGGTAAGAAAAGATTTTGAGTTTTGAGTTATGAGTTATGAGTTATTTGTTGGCACGAGGGGTGTTTTTTTTTAAATGTTCACACAACGTCACCCATAACTCATCACTTGTCACTCATCCTTCTCCCGAGTATTTCCTGGGGTATCTCAGCAGAATGGCGAGTATGGCGCATGTTCCCATGCAGAAGGGGTAATACAGGTTTCCGATGATGCTGATGGGTGAAATGCCGGCAAGTCCGGAGGCTATCAGCATTTGCGCTCCGTAGGGGATGATTCCTTGCACGAGGCATGAGAAGGTGTCCAGTATGCTGGCTGTTTTCCGGCGGTCCAGGTGGAAGCGGAGGGCGATGTCCTTGGCTATGGGGCCGGTGGTGATGATGGCAATGGTGTTGTTGGCGGTACAGAGATTGGCGATGCTGACCAGGGCAGCGATGCTGAATTCGGCTCCCCGCTTGCCGCTGACGTGGCGGGTCAGCCGGGAGATGATGAAGTCGATGCCGCCGTTGTAGCGGATGGTCTCGAGCATGCCTCCGGCCAGCAGGGTGATGATGATGAGCTCGCCCATGCCGGTGATGCCCGTTCCCATGGCTCCGAACCAGTCGAAGAAGGCGGTACCGGTATAGATACCGATAATTCCAGTAGAGAGGATGCCCAGCAGCAGTACCAGCATGACGTTGACACCTGGTACGGCCGTGCCCAGCACGATGAGGTAGGGGATTACCTTTATCCACTCGATGGTCTGCACTTGGGGCGGGGCGGAGACGGACAGTCCTTGAAAGATGTAGAGACCCAGCACGACAAGAGCTGCGGGGACTACAATCATGAAGTTGACGCGGAACTTGTCCCTCATCACGCAGTCCTGCGTCTTGGTCGATGCAATGGTGGTGTCGGATATGAAGGAAAGATTGTCTCCGAAGAACGAGCCTCCCACCACGATGGCGACCATGTAGGGCAGGTCGATGCCCGTCTTTTCCGCCAGTCCCACGGCTACGGGAGTCAGTGCGACGATAGTTCCTACGCTTGTTCCTATCGAGAGGGAGATGAAGCAGGCGGCAATGAAGATGCCCGCCAGTAGCAGGTTGTCCGGCAGTATATGCAGGGTCAGATTTACGGTTGCATCAATGGCGCCCATCTGCTTGGCGCTTTGGGCGAATGCTCCTGCAAGGATGAATATCCATACCATCAGCATGATGTTCTTGTTACTGGCGCCCACGGAAAACTGGTAGATACGCTGTTCCAGATTCAGGCCGCGCGTGATGGCGATGGCATAGCAGGACGAGGCGAGGAAGGCTACCGTGATGGGGACTTTATAGAAGTCGTTCACCAGGAGCGAGGTCACCAGATAGAGGCAAAGGAACACCGCCAACGGGCTGAGTGCCCACCAGCCGCCTTTGGTTTTAGGGGTTGTATCGGTTGTTGCTGACATAGTTGTATTGTTTGGTTGAGATTAATGTTTCACCACAGATTTCTATCTTTCAATCAATTCCATGTTAATCGGTGTTATCTGTGGTGAAATCAATTTCGCCGCAAAGGTAACAAAAACAAAGGGCGGCACAAAATGGTTTTGTCCCGCCCTCCATCTATCAGCCCTTAATTTTCAATTTACAAAGTTACTCCGGTCTTGAAGATGGCTATTTCCTTGTAGCCTTTCTTTTCGTTGTTCACGAATTCACCGCTTGCTACTTTGATGATATATTCGATGAAGCGTTCGCAGGTTTTCTTCATCGGTTCGTTCTCGACGATAACTCCGGCGTTGAAGTCTATCCAGCCCGGCTTGTTCTTTGCCAAAGTGGAGTTGGTGGAAATCTTCATGGTCGGCACATAGGTTCCGAAGGGGGTTCCGCGTCCTGTGGTGAACAGCACCATGTGGCATCCGCAAGAGGCAAGGGCAGTGGCGGCTACAAGGTCGTTTCCCGGAGCAGACAGCAGGTTCAGTCCCTTTACTTTCAGGCGTTCGCCATATGGAAGTACCCCTTCCACGTAGCTTGTGCCGCATTTCTGTGTGCATCCCAAGGCCTTGTCCTCCAATGTAGAGATGCCACCCGCCTTATTTCCCGGAGACGGGTTTTCACCTACCGGTTCACCGTGTGAGAGGAAATATTCCTTGAAGTCATTAATCAGCTTCACCGTGTCCTCAAACAGCTCTTTGGTGCGGCAGCGGTTCATCAGGATGGTTTCTGCGCCGAACATTTCCGGCACTTCCGTCAGTACGCTGGTGCCGCCTTGTGCTACGAGGAAGTCGGAGAACATGCCCAGTAGCGGATTGGCGGTGATACCGGAGAAACCGTCCGAACCGCCACACTTCAGGCCTACGCGCAGTTCGCTTAAGGGAATATCCTCGCGCTGGTCCTGGATGGCTTTGGCATAAAGTTCGCGCAGCAGTTCCATTCCTTCTTCGTATTCATCACCCACTTTCTGGGTCACCATAAACTTTACGCGCTCCTGGTCATAGTCTCCCAGGAACTCGCGGAATACATCCGGCTGATTATTCTCGCACCCCAAGCCTACCACGAGTACGGCTCCCGCATTGGGATGCAGCACCATGTCGCGGAGGATTTTCTTTGTATTCTCGTGGTCGTCGCCCAACTGGGAGCAGCCGTAGTTATGGGGATAAGCCATGATGGCATCCACGCCCTTTCCGCCCGTTTCGCGGCGCAGGCCTTCGGCAAGCTGGTTGATGATTCCGTTCACGCAGCCCACTGTCGGAATAATCCATATCTCGTTGCGCACACCTACGTCGCCGTTCTTACGTTTGTACCCTCTAAAGGTTAGGTTTGGCGCGCCGGTATTGAGGTTTAGGGTTGTAGTATTGAGGTCTACGTTGACGGGGTTGTAAGTGTATTCCAGCAACCCGGACAAGTTGGTCTTGATATTGTTTTCATTCATCCAATCCCCCTGCTTCTGCGCTTTCCGGGCGTGGCCGATGGGATATCCGTATTTAATGACGTTTTCGCCTTCCGCAAAATCTTTCAGTGCAAATTTGTGTCCGGCAGGAACATCCTCGTTCAGGGTGATTCCCTTTCCGTCCACCGTGAGTTTTTCACCGGCCGGGAGTGCTGTGATAGCCACTGCAACATTGTCGGCAGGGTTGATTTTCAGGTACTTTGCCTCCATCTTTTAAATTTTCCATTTACCATCTACAATGTACAATTTGGCTGCGCTGCGCTAGTATTAGTCCCCTTCCGCATGGTCGAATTGTACATTGTAGATGGTACATTGTACATGCAACTATTTATTGTAATAAAACTCTATATTCTCCTTCGTCAGCAAGTCAATCGGCATGAAGTTTTCCCTTGTGATTTCCTTCTTCAGAATCAGGTATTCGCACAAGGCCTTGATGCCGTCGAATCCTTGCAGGGTGGGCTGCTGTGCTATGAGGAAGAAGATGCTTCCTTGTTTCAGGCAGTCTACGTTGCGTTGCAGCAAGTCATAGCCCATCAGGTTGAAGTCTTTTTTCTGCTTCTTCAGCAGGTATTCCCCGATGATGTATGCTTTGGAGTTGAAGGTGATTCCGTTCTTTACGGTAGGATGCTCTTGGAAGAACTCGTCCAGCATCAGTGTGTCTTCGCTGTCGCGCTTGGCATGCAGGTCCAGTTCCCAGATGCGGCAGGCGGGATGATGCTCCTGCATGTATTCGCGGAAACCTATTTCGCGGCGTTCCTGCTGGTTCGACCCCACGATGCCTTCATTTATCTTGCGGAAGATGACGATTTCCTGCGCGTTTTCTCCGGCAAGCAGCATCAGCATGCGGGCGGCAAAATATCCGCTCTGGTGCGAGTTCTGCCCGTAGAAGGAGAGGGCGGGCTCTTCCTTTATGTTGGAGTCTATATATATATAAGGTATATTATGTTGCGTCAGCTCATCCGTGAAGGGCTTGGTGTATTGCGGAACGGTGGGGGCAAACATCACTCCGTCCGGCTCCAGTGCCAGAATCTGTCCGGAGGCTTCCGCGAATGAATGATAGTCATACGGGTCATAGTAGGAGAGGTGCACGGCCACGTTGAAGTCAGAGTAAGTCTCTACGGCGTTGTGTATGCCCGTCTCCACGTCTGTCCAGTATTCACCTTTCTCGTGCAGTGGCAGCAGGCAGGCAAATGCGTACTTCTTGTTCGAAGCCAGTGCGCTGGCATACATATTGGGCTGGTAATCCAGTTGTTTCAGGATTTCTTCCACCCGCTTCCGGCTGGACTCGGACACACCGCTACGCCCGTGAATCACACGGTCGACGGTTCCCACGGATACATCGGCCATCTTGGCGATATCCTTTATTCTGACTCTTTCCATCTGTATATTTACGATTTAACGATTTACGATGTACGATTGATGTTGCTTTGGCTACGATTCTACAATGTAATCTCAATCGTCTAATCGTAAATCGTCCCATCGTACATCTTCTTGTGCTCGCACACAATTATAATCTTAATATTTTCGATACAAATATATGATAATTTTTTGTATTTCAAAAATTGTTGTATCTTTGTGCCCGTACACGAAGACTATGAAGAACGAATATTATTTTGATTTACTCTCCATAGTTTCAGGTGTTTAGGTTCTGTTTATACCTCGAAATGATAAATTGAAAGGAAACAAATTAATTTCATATTAAAATAAAACATAGAAAGATTATGGGAAAGAAAGTAGTTACATTAGGTGAAATCATGCTGAGGCTGTCTACTCCGGGAAACACCCGTTTTGTGCAGTCCGACTCTTTTGATGTGGTATATGGCGGCGGCGAGGCCAACGTGGCTGTCAGCTGTGCCAACTACGGACATGATGCTTATTTTGTAACCAAGTTGCCGAAACATGAAATAGGCCAGTCGGCTGTCAACGTATTGCGCAAGTATGGCGTAAAAACAGATTTCATTGCGCGTGGTGGTGACCGTGTAGGTATCTACTATCTTGAGACCGGTGCTTCCATGCGTCCCAGTAAGGTAATCTATGACCGTGCACACTCTGCCATTGCCGAGGCAGATGCGGCAGACTTTGATTTCGATGCCATCATGGAAGGTGCAGACTGGTTCCACTGGTCAGGTATCACTCCCGCCATCTCCGACAAGGCCGCCGAGTTGACCCGCCTGGCTTGCGAGGCTGCCAAACGTCACGGCGTTACGGTGTCGGTAGACCTCAATTTCCGTAAAAAACTCTGGACCAAAGAAAAAGCCCAGTCCATCATGAAGCCTTTGATGCAGTATGTGGATGTCTGTATCGGCAATGAAGAGGATGCTGAACTCTGCCTGGGCTTCAAGCCCGATGCAGACGTGGAAGGCGGCAAGACGGACGCTGAAGGCTACAAGGGAATCTTCAAGGCGATGGCGAAGGAATTCGGCTTCAAATACGTAATCTCTACGTTGCGCGAGTCTTTCTCCGCTACCCACAACGGCTGGAAAGCAATGATTTACAACGGCGAGGAATTCTACGAGTCAAAGCGTTACGACATCAATCCTATCATCGACCGCGTAGGTGGCGGCGACTCTTTCTCAGGTGGTATCATTCACGGCCTGCTGACAAAACCCAACCAGGGTGCCGCCCTCGAATTTGCAGTAGCCGCTTCCGCCTTGAAGCACACTATCAACGGTGACTTCAACCTTGTTTCCACAGAAGAGGTAGAAGCGCTGGCAGGAGGGGATGCAAGCGGACGAGTACAACGCTAAGCTCATTTACGATTTGACGATTTACGATGTACGATTGAAATTACTTCTACAGTGAACTCGGAGGAATTGAAAATACGATTGAAGGTGTTCTCTTTGAGAATAATCAAGATGGTAGATTGTATGCCTAATCGGATTTCGTCAATGGCTATAGCTAAACAAATAGTGCGTTCAGGGACTTCACCTGCTGCCAATTATAGGGCAGCTTGTTTGGAAAAGTCTGATAAGGATTTTCTGAATAAACTGAAAATGGTAGAGGAAGAACTGGATGAAACTATACACTGGTTGGAAATTATTGCTGAAAGTGAGATGATTCCTGCTAATAAACTGCTTGGGTTGCAACAAGAGGCGCATGAATTGTATAAAATAATAGTGAGTTCTATTGTCACTACAAGAAATCGGTTAGCAAAGGAAGTTTGAATCGTCAAATCGTAAATAAAAAGAATAGATATAAAGTAAAGTAATATTAATCGTAAATCGTAAATCGTCAAATCGTAAATAAAAAGATGAGTAAATTTGATAAAATCGCAGTATTGAATAAGATTGGTTCTACCGGCATGGTGCCCGTCTTTTATCATAAGGATGCAGAAGTTGCAAAGAAAGTTGTAAAGGCTTGTTACGATGGAGGTGTTCGTGCGTTCGAGTTCACGAACCGTGGTGACTTTGCCCACGAGGTGTTTGCCGAAGTGGTGAAATTTGCGGCAAAAGAGTGCCCGGAGATGGCTATGGGTGTAGGTTCCATCGTTGACCCTGCTACTGCGGCGCTGTATTTGCAGTTGGGTGCATGTTTCGTTGTAGGCCCGTTGTTCAACCCGGAGATTGCTAAGATTTGTAACCGTCGCCTGGTAGCCTATACTCCGGGATGCGGAAGCGTTTCAGAAGTGGGCTTCGCGCAAGAAGTAGGGTGCGACCTCTGCAAGATATTCCCGGGCGACGTGCTTGGTGCCAAACTCGTGAAAGGTCTGCTGGCTCCGATGCCCTGGTCCAAGCTGATGGTGACCGGTGGGGTGGAGCCGACTCAGGAAAACCTGACCTCCTGGATTAAGGCGGGTGTGTTCTGCGTAGGTATGGGTTCCAAACTCTTCCCGAAGGATAAGGTCGCTGCCGAAGACTGGACTTACGTTACAGAAAAATGTAAAGAAGCTTTGGGGTATATTGCCGAAGCAAGAAAATAAATAAGAAATTCATTTTGTTTAAAGGTGTTTAAAGGGGACAGCTATCGAAGCGTTTCGGCGCTTCGGTGGCTTGTTTTTTACTGGAAAGTATACTCCCGATGAACAACAAACTGTTTATAAGTGTAAACTACACCCTTAAACTCTAAAACAATGTTATAAAACATGCGAAAAATGTGCCGGTATTTTGCGTGCGCGGAGAAAACACTTACCTTTGCAGTGCAGTTGGGAAACTGCATTTGGATTTGATAAATAATAAAAACAGTTTTCAATAAAGGATATTAGTTGTTAGGTAAAAGGATTGAAAATAGATTTTTTTCATAAGCTAAATGTTTTGAATAAATAGGTAAATTAGGTAAAGGTAAAAATTGGATTTTGAAGTTTTCAGAATAGGTAATTGAAGTTTTATTTTTCAGGTAAAGAGAAAGATTGATTTTTAGGTAACATTGACGCAGTTTAAAAGAAAAGCCTTTAAGGCTTTTCTTACAGGGGCGAGGGGTTCGTGAGAGCTTGCTCGTTTTTTTATTCCTATATTCTTCGCATTTTTTGTATATTTTGTCCGGACTCTACTTCTTTTTTGTATCTTTGTGTCGGATACCCATTAAAAACAAGCAGCAACTCTAAAGCTTAAATAGCTCTGAATTTGGAACATATATTGAATATATTCGATTGGCTTTTATACATATGGTTTGCAATAAACATACTGTATCTATTGGTTTACAGTCTGGCGTCACGCCGGCGTGACCTGCCTCTGCCCCCTCCAGCCAAGGAACACAAGCGTTTTGCCATACTGATTCCTGCCTACCGCGAAGATGCCGTGATACACGAGTGCGTCCATTCATGTCTGGAGCAGGATTATCCCGCCGACTGTTTTGATACGGTTGTCATTTCGGACCGTATGCAGCCCGAAACCAACGCTTCCCTCGCTGTGCTTCCTGTCCGCCTGGTTGAAGTGCATTTTGAGAAAAGCACCAAGTCCAAATCTCTGAATGCCGCCATGGCTGCCATCGGCAATGACTATGACATCGCTTTGGTGCTCGATGCGGACAATGTCATCCCTTACGATTATCTGAGTGATATTAACGACCTCTTCGCCAATCCGGAAGTCGAGATTGTGCAGACCCACCGGAGTGCCAAGAACCTGAACAATGACATGGCCCTGCTCGATGCCATCAGTGAGGAAATCAACAATACCATTTTCCGTCTGGGGCATGCCAAGCTGGGCTTGTCGGCTGCCCTTATCGGTTCCGGTATGGCGTTCCGTTATGACTTGTTTCGTGATACGATGGCTGACATCAAGGCTGTGGGCGGTTTCGACCGTGAATTGGAGCTGACCCTGCTCTATCGCGGCAAGCGTTTTTATTATCTGCCCGAAACCTTTGTGTTCGATGAGAAGATACAGAACACCGGCGATTTCTCCCGTCAGCGCCGCCGCTGGCTGTCGGCACAATGGCACTACTGCCAGACTTTCGCCAAGTTTCTGTGGAAGGCGCTTGTTGCGCGTAACTGGGACTTCTGCGACAAGCTTTTCCAGCAGCTTTCCATTCCCCGCCTGCTGTTGATGGGCTTCACGTTCCTCTTCTCCGTGTTGTTTACGGTTTATCGCTGGACATGGGGGCTGAAGTGGTGGCTGCTCTTGGTGTTGCTCGCTGTCGCACTGCTCGTTGCCGTTCCCAAAAGGTTCTGCACCAGCCGCCTGGCAATGGCCCTGCAAAAGATACCCTATACATTCCTGCTGATGGCAGGAAACATCTTCAAGCTGAGGGGAGCAAACAAGACCTTTATACATACCAGGCATGGGGTGGCGGAAAAATAGAAAGGGATACACAATAAACAAGTCTATAAGCAAACAAATGATATACGGAAAAATCACTTTAGAAGATTGGCGTACAGTCTGTGTAGAGGGAGAAGAGCCGGAATCTTCTTTTGAAAGTTATAATCTGAGACTTTTCTTTTTCGGAACTTTGTATAATCGGGACACCTTGCAGGCAACTCCGGATGATACCAATGCCAAGCTTGCTGCTGATGCGTTTCTATCCGATCCGGCATATGGCTTTTCACGCCTGGACGGTTCGTTCACCATAGTATATTATTCAGAAAATGAATGCGGAGTGGTGCGCGACCATCATGGCACGCATTATCCCGTCTATTGTCACATTGATGGTAATTTTGCCACTTCCTGGCAATTTTTAGAGGACCAACTGGAAGAAAATTTCGAGCCTAATCTGGTTTCATTGAGTACATTCCTTCAGCGTGGCATTTTGAAGAAGAATAATTTCGCCCTATTCGATGTTCATTCTTTAGGTGCCGGCGAAAAGTTCTACATGTTGACAGAGCTTGGTTATCTGATGCCGGTTTGGGCTTCTGTAAAGTTAGAGACACAAGCGAAAGTACATTCCATGTTTGATTCGCTGAAGGAAAGAAATCCCAGCTTATATGAAAAGGTGGCAGATGACATTTATTGTCTGAAGCGCGACAGCGTTTTTGAGCATGAACCCAAGGTGGCGACTGAACGGAATCCGGATGTAGAAACCTACTCCCGCCGTTATGGAGAATTGCATGCGCAAGCCATCCGCCGGCGTATCGGCCATAGCCGCAGGGTAGGTATCCTGCTGAGTGGCGGCTATGATTCCGGTTCAAACCTTGCTGCGCTGCGCAGCATTTACGACGGCCAGATTGACTCCTATTCCGTGGGCTTTAAAGGAGATGCCTGGACGGAGCTGCCCATGGCCCGTCTGATGTCTGAAACCTTTGGTACCCGCCACCACGAGTACGAGATTGACGGTACGGAAACCAGTGCCTTGCCCGACATTGTCCGTTTTCTGGGTGAGCCTTTTATGGAAGGCGGGCTGATGGTAAACTATTGTGCCATGCGCATGATAGGCGATGACAAGCCCGACGTGATTCTGGGAGGTGACGGCAGTGACCAGTATTTCGGTACTTCCGGTCGCGAAGTGGCGTTGCATTATCTATCCGCCCGCATAGGATTGCGTCCCTTGCTACGTGGCATCAGCCGTCTGCTGGAGCATGAAACCTTTGATACCGGTGGAAAGCTTTCCCGCATCAATTTCCATTTGGATAAGATACTTCATATTCTGGAAGGGGAGCGTTTCGGCTTCTCCGATTCTGCCTTGTGTGCCCTTCTGCAAAATCCGAAAGAAGATTTTGAGCCGGTAAAATCACTACGGCCCGATATCCATAGTTTCGAACATCTTTACGCGCAGCATGCCATTCTTTCCGATTTGGAGACTGTAATCAACCGTATCATTCTTTTCAAGGCTTCCAGCATGGCACGCATGTTCGGTAACAATCTGACGTATCCTTTTATGGACCTGGAGCTTTTCCATTTCCTGCAGGAGCTGCCGGTAGGGTTGAAGTGCAGGGGCAACAGTGTACTGGACATTGCGCGGGGCCGTTCCGTTTCTAAATATCTGTTAAAGCGCCATTATAAACCTTTACTTCCCGAGGCCATTACCTTGAAGAAGAAGCAGGGCGGTTTTGCACCTATGCCACTGTTCTTCCGTGATAGGGCCCGACGTGCTTTCTTTAAGGAATTTATTCTTGCTTCCGGCATTATGGACAACTATCTGCGTCGTGATGCAGTGGAGAAGTTTCTTACAGATTATGAACAAGTTGCAGAGAAGGAGGGTGGTTGGTTCTGGCATAGGCAGAACAAGGCTTTGCAATATTTCAATCTGTTGACGCTTGTTGTGTGGTGGGAAGAGTTTGTGGAAGGCCATGAGGTGAAATTCTGAAAATATGATTGAAAGCATGAAAGTTTCCATTATTGTTCCGGTTTATAATGTTGCCAAGTACATAGAACGGTGTTTGTTGTCCGTGTTGGACCAGACTTGGCAGGATTTGGAAGTCATTCTTGTGAATGACTGCACTCCGGACAACTCTATGGAGATAGCCAGACGGGTGGTGGCTTCGCATCCGCGCGGAACGGTGGTGAGATGTCTGGAACATGAAGAGAACAGAGGGCTTTCTGCTGCAAGAAACACCGGTATTTCAGCGTCTGTTGGCGATTATCTGTACTTCTTGGATAGCGACGACTATATTTCAGCGAATGCAATAGAGCTTTTGGCGGATGCAGCGGTGCAGAAGCGACCGGATTTTGTGATAGGCAATTACGAGGTGACCGGCGCCAGACGTTGGGCTCCTCCTTTATCATTAGGCACCGGGTTTTATGAAGGGAATGCTCTTGTACTTTCCACTTATGTGCAGGGAAAATGGTATGTCATGGCATGGAACAAGCTGGTGAGTCGTCCCCTCGTTTTGCAGCATAAACTCTACTTCCAGGAGGGCATTGTACACGAGGATGATTTATGGTCATTTAAGTTGGCATGTATGTCTCAAAGTATGTATGTCGTCAATGAGACCACTTACTATTATTCCATGCAGCCAGATTCCATCATGCGAGCGCCGTCTATGCGTAATTTGGAATGTCGTGTGCTGGTGCTTGGTTATATCTACGACTTTATCCGGTCTTCCCGGTGTTTGCAGGATAACCGGCTGATATATATATACTTTGAGAGTCTGAAGGCGAAATATTTTGACCGTATTCTGTATTTCACGAAAGACACATCCTTTCATTATCAGAGTTATTTGGTATTCAGGAACAAAAAGTATGCGTCTTTGTTGGAGATGACGGGCCTGCGTCCCGAATGGAAGCTGATGCTGCAGAACATCCATTATGTGCTTCCTACGTATGCCGGCTATCTGTATTTTAAGGCTTTTGTAAAGTCAGCCTACTATTTGTTGGTGTTGTCTATAAAAATGAAGGCAGTGTTTCATGCAAAATGAGCGAATATGAATAATCTTCCGGAAATATCCGTTATAGTACCCGTTTATAAGGTAGAAGAGTACTTGCCCCAGTGCATTGACAGTATTCTTGCACAGACCTTTACGGATTTTGAGCTGTTGCTGGTAGATGACGGGAGCCCTGACCGTTGTGGGGAGATTTGTGAAGAGTATGCCGGGAAGGATACGAGGATACGGGTGTTCCATCAGGCTAATGCAGGATTGAGCTGTGCCCGGAATACTGGTTTGATGAATGCTCGTGGAAGATATGTAACCTTTATTGATTCAGATGATTATGTAAAGCCTTGTTATCTTGAAAGGCTGTACGGTGCATTGCCTGCCGATAAAACGAAGGAGGGAGTAATAGTCGGTTCTCTTGATGCGTATCTGCCAAATGGGGACTTTCAAACGTTTCACGTTCCCGAACAAGATATAGCTTCGGAACAGATGTATCTTATATTGACAGACTTGATAGACAAGCGTGTTGCGTACGCAGGCAGCAAGCTATACGACCATCGGATTATCAAGCAATACCGGGTGGGCTTTGTTCCTTTTGTTTCCGGACTGGAAGATATGCTGTTTATGTTGGACTACCTGATGTATGCGGATTTTATGGTTATTCGTGATTACAATAATTACGTTTATAGAGTAGGGTATTCTGTAGATGTGTTGTCTGTGCGTATAAACAGCTTTCCGGCAGAATATGCAGCATTCTCCAATTTTTTGGAAAGGGTCTATGTGTATCAAAAGAAATTTAATTTGGAGGATAGCTCACTGGATAGAACATGGAATTCATTGACTGTCTTTTTCCATAAAGTGATTTTGGCCATCTATAAACCAGAGCATAAGTATACCCGGCAGGAACGGTTGTCTTTTTTACATCAAGTCCTTTTATCAGACAAAGAATGGATAAGACGATTTTTTCTTCCACAGTATAAAGCGGATGTGTTGGGCAAATTCTTGCTTTGCAGGGTGGGGGCATCGGCTTTTGATGGGTGGATGCGTTTCTTGTCAGGTATAAAATTCAAGAAAATGTTTGGAGCGAAATAACGGAGGGCATTATGAATATCTTGTTTATACATCCTGTCATGTTCCATCCCCAACGGGGAGGGATTGAAAGAGTAAGTGACCTTTTGTGCCGTGAATTCATAAGACGGGGACACCATGTTCTTTGTTTACATAGTGTGCGGGATGAAAGCCGCATGGATTATGCATATCCTGCATCCTCTTATTTTTTCCCATATCAGGTTCGGGAAGTAGAAAAGAACGGGTTGTTTTTCCGTAGTTTCCTGCAAGAGCACCGTATTGATATGGTCATAGACCAGGACCCGCAGACTTATTATACATTATATTCCTTCTCTAAAACCTTGCGGGACGTGTATATTATTTCCGTGATACATTATAATCCTCTTGGCATATATCATCATTTGGGAGAGTTCGTAATGTGGGTATCAGGAAAAAACACAATCATGGGAAAAATCAGAAAGGTGGCCCGTATCCTCAAAATTCCCATGCTTAAGTATGATTACAAGCGTACATTACAATCAGATTATGGAGGCATTTTTCGATATACAGATGCATTATGTTTACTTTCCTTGAAATTTCTTCCTGATTTGTGGCAGATATATTCAAAAGATTTGAGCCGGGTGATTGCCATCCCCAATCCGAATACATATCCTGCTCAAGAAAATACAGATTTTCTCAAGAAGAAGCAGATATTGTATGTAGGCCGGATAGAGTGGCGCCAGAAGCGTGTAGGACGGCTGATTGATATCTGGAAGCGTATATATAAAAAATTTCCCGATTGGGAGTTGGTCATTGTGGGAGACGGGCCGATAAGGCAGACATTGGAACAGAAAGCCTTAAAGATGGAACGGGTTGTTTTCACCGGTTGGCAAGACCCTGAACCATTTTACCGGGATGCAAGCATCCTATGTCTGACGAGTGACTTTGAAGGGTGGGGAATGGTATTGACCGAAGCCATGACATTCGGGGCGGTTCCGGTGGCGTTCAATTCGTATGCAGCTATCACAGATATTATTGATGATGGGAAGAACGGATTGTTGGTTCCTCCGTTCTCGCATAAGGAGTTTGCCCGGAAGTTGGGCTCATTGATGAAAGATGAAGAACTGCGCAGGGAGATGTCAAAAAATTGTGTGCAGTATGTGAGGCGCTTTGACATACAGAATGTGGCGGACGAGTGGGAAAATGCCTTTGACCGACTGAAATCAACAGCTCGTCAATGATGCCTTTTCAGTATCCGGTGAGCGAATGCACGTATGCCCGGAGTGAAAAGATAGAGCAACGAGCAGGTCAATATCCCATAAGTGGAAATCAGAATCATTCCATAGAGAATCCAATGTGTAAAAGAGCTTTCCGGTGTAAAGTCATTGCTTGGATAGAGATGGTAGCATACTATTCCCGGCAGCAGTATAATCAGCAGATGCTTGATGTAGCCCATCCAATAGTGAAGAACGGGTATTTTGAATCCTTGCGAATAAAGAAAGTAAGGTTTCCAAATGACTATGATGAGAAATAGGCTGGTTATGTTGCCCATCAAAATTCCCGGCAGTCCCCAAAAATGTCCGGCAATGATGGCAACAGTCAGGTTGATGATTACTTCCGCAATGGGAGCCCAAGTATCTTGAAATAAACCATACCCATAGGTAAATTGGTCTATGGCACCTCGGGTGTAGCTGATGAACGAGTTGATGATAATCAGATACAGAATATGTTGGGGCAATACGTATTCACTTCCCAGCCATAATGAAATAAAAGCGCCGGTCAGTCGAATCAGGGCAAATGAAATGGTTCCGGCTATCAAGAAACGGATACCCATCAACTCCCAGAATACTTGCTGGATACGTTTGGAATCACCTTCGGCTATCAGGTTACCTACTCCTGCATTGGTACTCCCTAATAGGTTGCTGATAAATATACTTATCTTATCAATAATGAGCGTATAGTTCCCATAGTAAGCCACAGTTTTGAGTGAGACGAAGGCATATACCAGGAAGGGAGTGGTTTGGAACTGTACGAAACTGCCCAGTTTATGGACAAAGAGCTGTTTGGTATACCGGGTTACTTCCGGATATTTCTTGAAAAGCAGCTTTCCTTGTTTCACTTCGCTTTTCAGCCAAGGGTATACCTGGTTGACTTTCCAGTTCAGGATAATGGAATAGACAATGCCCAGCAGAAGTTCCAGGCTAATCCATAGGTAATAGTTGCCCGTATAATAGACTAATCCCATTTGCAGACAAGTCTTTATCAGTACGGCACTTTGAAAATAGGCTGTCACTACATAGTTCTTCTGGTCTGCTCCCAAAAGGGTTTGCTTGTAATTGGCAAAATATCCTATTAGTGAAGTGGTCAGATACGAGAAAAATGCAAAATAGATGACGCCTAAATCAAAGACATTATTGGGGAATATCAAGGGCAGGAAGCATGCCAAGGCACATCCTGCACTTAGAATGATAAAACCGATACGGCGGTAGATGAAACCGAAAACGGAAATTATTTCATTGATTTTCTTTTCATCGTGTTCAAAGAGGGGTTTATACAGAACGTAGCCGATGGCTGTGCTGATACCCAATTCTGCAAGGTTCAGAAAACCCAAGAGATTGTTCAGTGTACCTATCAGCCCCATAAAGTCTGCGCCCAATGCATCCAGAAAGATTTTTCTGGAAAAAAATGATAGGGCTAAACTCAGGAAATAAAAAATGAGATTAACCCGCGCATTGAGCAATGATTTTTTAAGGCGTGACTCCTGAGGCATAAGTTTTTTGTTATTACCAGCAAAAGTACACAAAAAAATAGTATGCTCCCTTTTTTTGTGTATTTTTGTAGGTAAATGGTTGAATAATGAATTTATGGAGAAATGGCTGAGTTTTATTGTTCCGGTATACAATGTGGAAGATTATCTGTCTGAATGTGTAGATAGCTTGTTGAATCAGGATGTTCCGTCAGAGCTATATGAGATAATACTCTATGATGACGGGTCTACTGACGGAAGTCTGCGGATAGCACAGAAATATGGGGCTGATTATGCTAATATCCGTGTTTTTACCCATCTTAATTCCGGAGCGGCTGAAACTCGGAATGAAGCCATTGAAAAGGCGGTCGGCAAATACATCTGGTTTGTTGACAGCGATGATTTCATTGCTCCCGGCTTGTTGTCTCGTTTTTATGAGAAGACCCGCGAAAGCCATTTGGACATGCTGATATTCAATAATGTGGCTTTTGAAGACGGCAAATGCAGGCGTTTTGTCGGATTTGACGTACCTGAATCACCGATAAAGACGGGGATAGAGCTCTATCAGGATTTCTATTACAATCCGGTACTGACCAATCGCTTGATACTCCGTGACCTGCTGATAAAGCACCGTTTGCGTTATATTCCAGGGAATAAGGCAGAGGATTGTGTGCTGAATCCTCTTTGTTTTTATCATGCCAATGCTGTCTGTTCACTTCCGGTCGATGCTTATTATTATCGGATGCGTAGTCAGTCGGTGTCTCATCATGTTGATAATCAGAAAAGAATTATAGAGTCTTTATTGGAAGGGCTCGAAAACCACAGTGACTATGTGAAAGAACATCCGGCCCCTGATTTCTGGATGAGGGTTTGTGTACACGATATACGACGGGTACACATTTGGCTGGATACAGCTTGTGATAATAGAAAAGAGAAAGGCGAGTTCATTGGCCGGGAGAGATTGGCTCTAAGGTCGGCGTTAGAGCGATTGCCTTTCCGGTTGTCCATTGATTATGCTGTCTTATGTCTGGCTTCGCTTTCCCCTCTGTTGATACTGGATGTGCAACGTTTTTTACGTACAATGAAACGATGGATAAAAAGATGAATACTCTTCCGCTTATAACGCTGGGCATACCTATTTATAATGCTGCGGGTCTTATAGAGCGTACATTATTGTCTGCCCTTAACCAAACGTATCCGAACATTGAATTTATTTTTGTCGATGATAAAGGGGATAGTATGGATATAGTTCGCAGGGTAGCCGGGGAACATCCACGCGGAAGTGCTGTCCGTATTATCGACCAAGTGGTCAATCAGGGTACGGGGGCGGCACGTAATACCATTGTCGAGAAGGCGACGGGGGAATATCTGTTTACAATGGATTGCGACGATGTGCTTATACCGGAGTGCATTGAATTGCTGTATAATAAGATGCAGGAACATCCAGTGGATTTTGTGGCGGCATCCTTCGTCCGGCGTGATTTGGAAGGAAAAGTGTATCCCGGTGGATGCCAGTACGAGGATACTCTAATTACTGATGGAGATTATGCAGTGGCTAAATATCGTTACGGACGGGGGCAGAATATCTTTGTAGCTACTTGGAACAAGCTTTATCGGACGGATTTTCTGCGCAAAAATGAGGTTCGTTGTATTCCTCATTATCTGATTGATGACCCTTGGTTTACGTATCAAGTGATATTGCGGGCCCGTTCTTGCCGCTTGTTGCCGGATTGTACACTGTTCTTTACTTATAATCCTCAATCGGTCACCAGTTTGAAAGAGCTGCAAGGGTATTCAGAGTTTTTGACAGAACAATATATTGGTACGCAGTTGTTGAAGTCTGGGTATATACACTCTTTGACCGGCGAGTCTTTCTATAACGGACTGATGTTGGACATCATGAAAATGAGCCTTTATCATGCCAACCGGGTATATGCTTCTGCATGTATTTCGCCGGAGAAGAAGCGGCAATATCTGGAAAATCTTTTATCCCGCCATTTTTCTTATCCGTCACATTGGCATTTGGATAAAAATTTGATGAAGCTGCTTCCTTTTCTTCTGTTCTATATGATGCCTATGGCCGCTAAAAAGTGGTTGGTTGGCTTCATGGTCAATATAAATCTGAAGGATAAGGTGAAGCGCTGGCTTCATTTTTAGCAAGTGGCATTGTTGTTCATCTATTAATAGACGGATTCACTGTCCTTTATCGGCATGTAGTAGGGAACCAGATATTTGATGAATCCTTCGGCCACTTCCTTGTTGGGGAATCCCAGCCGATAGATGTTGAATTCTTCGTCATATTCCTTTATCGTGAGGTAGCCGCTTTGGTAAATCACGGCAATGGGATTATCCTTGAACGACTCCACGTCTGTCAGTGTCTCTGCAGTCACTCCTTCACTCGTAAGGTCGGGCAGACAGAAGTTGTTGTCTTTCAGCAGTTTCACAAGGTAGGTGGGGGTGCCGGTCTCGAACCAGTAGCTGCCGAACTCCAGGGAACGGAAGGTATTCAGCAGGCTGAAGGGGTTATACAGATTGGTTCCGTTCTGGCGGAAGCGGTAGCCGTCGTACCGTTCTTTCAGTCGCAGGCAGACCTCGTCGTAGGTGATACCGTAGTTTTCGGCTATCTGGTGCAGCGGTTCTTCAAAATAGGTGTGTATCTCCTTGTCGGTCATTCCGCAGAGCGTCTGGAACTGTCGGTCCATGGAGAGGTCTATCAGGTTGTTCAGGTCGCTGAACACACTGACTTTTCCGAATTTCGTCACTCCCGTCAGGAAGCCGAAACGGATATACCGGTCCTGCGTTTTCATTACGGAGTAGAAGGCTTTGAGTGTGTTGCGATATTCATTTTGCAGCTCTTCGTCACCAATGGCTTGGAGCATGGGTTTGTCGTATTCGTCCACGAGGATGACCACGCGCTGGCCGGTCTGCTCGTAGGCGCGGCGGATGATTCCCTTGAAACGCAGTTCGGGGTTGACTTCGCTGGGGACAGTTCCGTAGATGTTTTCCCACTGGCAGAGGGTATCGTTCAATACATTGATAAGGCTGTTCTTTTCATCGTATTTGCTTGTGTTCAAATCCAAATGCAGTACCGGATATTTCGTCCATTCTTTTTCAAGCTGTTCTATTTCCAGTCCCTTGAATAGTTCCTGCTGTCCGTTGAAGTAGGCTTCCAGTGTGCTGATGAGCAGACTCTTTCCGAATCTCCGTGGGCGGCTTAGGAAGTAGTAGTTACTTGTATTGACCAATTGGTGAATCAATGCAGTTTTGTCTACATAGGTGTACTCACCAAGACGGATTTTCTCAAAACTCTGTATTCCAATAGGGTACTTCATACGGCTGAATTTTTTTTGATGCGCTTTTTGCTTAATCAAAACAAATGTATGAATAAAAAATGAGGTGGCAAAGCTTTTGTCATGCTTTGTCACCTCCCTTTTCTTGGTTACCACTTCTCTTTTTTCACCTCAAAACACGGGCATTGTTTCGTCCATTCCATCGGTTCCACCTCTCCGTTGTTGTCCAGGTCGGGGCTGAGGTCGCGATGTCCCGCCACTTTTGCTTCCGGATAGTCCATCAGCAAAGCGCTGACCAGTACGCGGAGCGAGTGGCGCTGCCATTCCGTGCGTGTGTCTTTGGGATTCCCATAGTGGTCCAATCCGCCTTCGTAGGCGATTCCGATAGAGTGGGCATTGTAGCCGTGGGCGTGGGCGCCGGCCCTCTCGACCGGGCGTGTGGTCAGGATTTGTCCGTCACGGCGGATGTAGAAATGATAGCCCGTGCCATCAAATCCACGTCGGCGGTGCGCGGCTTCCAGAGCTTGCCCGGTAAAGGGACGGTCCTCGCACGTGGCGCTGCAATGTATCACAATCAAATCAATTTTTCTCATTTCTTTCTACTGTTTGCCTTTGGGGGCTGTTCGCTAAAGGGGACCACCGCTGTTCATGGCGTGTGCGCTGAATGCACCCAAAAGTGCCGAAGCTACAGCGATGATTACTTTCAGAATCTTGTCCCAGGCTGATGATTTTGTACTCATGATGTTTGATGTTTAATCCTTAATCCCTCTTTTTTATCCCAGCGGATTCTCCCCCTGGTCTCCGTCGGAACCTCCGCCATCGGGATTATTGCCGCCGGAACCTCCGCCGGTACTATCCTTGTCGGCAGTTACAAGCTCAAAGATGAGGTTGTTTGCTCCACCTTTGGTGGTGGCGTTGCTGTCGTTCACCAGCCGCAGGGTGTTGGCTACCTTGAAGCGGATATTGACGCGTTCGATGTTTTTCACGGTGCAGTCTTTGGCCAGTTCGGTGGCACGGCATTTAAAGGTGGTGTGGAAGATGCCGAAGCCGTCCAGACGGACACTGTTGCCGTCCGTCAGCGTCTGGCGCATCTGTCGTACGATGGCTTTGCCTACGTGCTCCACGTCTTCGGCCGACATGGCTCCCAGTGCTTCAATGTCTTGCGCGATACGGGCAAGGTCGAAGATTTTGGCATCTTGGGGCTTGCGTTTCAGGGTGTAGACCATGGGGGAGCTACTGTCCCCGATTTTCTTGTGGCGCTGTGTGCGCACTACTAATGCTGTTGACATGATGTTTGATGTTTAATGGTTAATGTTTCATTCCGAAAGGGGAAAGGAGGTGTCTCCGCGGCGATGGCCTCTGCTCCGTTTCGTTGATACAAAGATAGGACATGGGGCAGGGAGGAAGGGAGGTTGGGGGAGGTAGGAGGAGGTTGGGAGAGGATAAGGGAGGTTATTGTTTCTTTTGTTTTGGATTTGTGACAAATAGGAGGTATATTTGTATTCGCATAGATGTGCGTAAACTGAATAAAAAGATATGGAATATGTTGGAAAACAGTAATCAGGATATGTGCTGTTTTAGCTCGTTTTGATGAAGTGCGTGAAGTGGTGGTATATGCCAATCTTGAAAACGAGGCATTGCGTGAGCATATAGACAGAGTGGGGGTGAGGATTTATGTGAAAAGGGGGGGAACCTTCTAAGAAGGCTCCCCGAAGACATTAATCATAAGCTGCACTTGTGCGGGCGTGTACCGTCGGCAATAAGGGTTCATGCCCGTGGCAAGCAGGCGTTGTTCCAGCCCCGGGGCGGTGCGTATCCATTCGTTCAGCCGGTTGACGGCAGTCTGCTGGGCAATGCCCGGAAGGTAGTACATGGCCAGTTCGCCTTTCCCGTAACTGCGGACGGGGAAGCGAGGCTCTGCAAAGGAATCATTCTGTTTCATCATATTCTTTAAAGTTCAGGTTGTATGTTTTCTTTAATAGGGATAACACGTGATTGCACAGTTTGCACATGCTTGCACCTATTCTCTTCTTTCCGTCTTGTAAAGATACGGATTTTTACTCGAATAACCTGCCTTGTTCTTCATTATTTTTCAACCAATTCTCATTGTCGAACTGCGTGTTCACCGGTCCCAGTTGCTCTCCTTGGGGGGTGTGGATGACGTCTTCCTCGCAGGGCCAGTAGCGTCCGTTCAGGTGGTTGTAGACGAACTTGGCTTCGGTGTGGGCACTGCCCAAGTGTTTGAAACGGACCTTCTCGATGTAGATGGTGGCTATCTGCTTCGTGTCGTTGCGGTCTACCACGAGGCAGAAGTCGGACATGTTGGCGAAGTTGGCAGAGCCGTTGATGTCGTTCATCTCGACACGGCGCCGGGTGCCGTCCTTTTCGTTGCGGTTCACCTTGCGGGGGTGGGCCACGAGGATGACGAGGCACTGGTTGCGGGTGGCGAAGCGTCCCAGCTTGTTCAGCGTGTCGGTGATGTAGTCCATTTCCGTCTGCCCCGGTTCCAGACGTTGTTCCAGGCGGTTCATGGGGTCGATGACGAGGATGCGCACCCCTTTGCGGCGCACCACCTGGCGGGCTTTCTCCAGGATGTGGTCGATGCCGTAGCTCCCGTCGTCGGGCAGGATGTGCGACACGTTGCGGTCCAGCCAGCCCACTGCCTGCCCGTAGACGGCTTCCGTCATGCCCGGTCCGGGGGTGAAGCGGTGGCCGGTCAGCTTCTCCGCCAGCTTGTGCAGATGGTAGGCGATGGGCATGTTTTCGGGGCTGAAGAAGGCGATTTTCCACTCGTGGCGCAGGCAGAGGCGCAGCACCAGCTCGTCGGTGAATTCGGACTTGCCGTCGCCGGGGCGTCCGGTCATCACCAGCAGGCGGCGGGGCTCGAAGGTGCAGTGTTCGTCGAAGTTGTCCCAGCCGGTGTCGGCACCCCGCTGCAGGCCGTTCTCGTAGAGGGAGCGCAGGTCGTCGCGGCAGTCTTCGGCGGTGAAGATGCCTTCCAGGGGCACTTCTTCGGCTTGCTCGATGCAGATGCGGAGGCTTTCGGCGCCGTATTTCACCAGATGCTCGTTGGCATCCTTGCAGCCCTCGCCGAAGTGCACGATGCGGCAGCGTTCCACTCCGATGCGGCGCGTGAGTTCCTGCCGGAGCGACTGCCCTGCCGGGTCCTCGTCTACGGCGATGTAGAGGGCCTGCTTGTCTTCGAAGTGCGACTCCACGAAGCGGTCCAGCCACGTGAGGTTGCTCTGGGCGCCGGCGGGCACGGAAATGACGTCCTTGCGTCCGGCGGCGATGATGGCTGCCGCGTCGAACTCGCCTTCGGTGATGATGCACTCCGGGGTGCCGAGGATGCTGTCCACGTTGTAGGGGATGAGTTCGGCGCCCTTCACCATCATGAAGTGTTTCAGGGCGCTGCGGTACTTGGTGTTGACGAGTGTCCCGTTCTCGAAGTAGTTGAAGCAGATGCAGTTCTCCTCCTGGTTGCTTTCCGGCAGGCGCACCGTCTCTTCGGTGATGCGCAGGGTACGCAGCAGTTCCTGCGGCAGGCAGCGGACGGTGGTCCAGTAGCGTTCCAAGCTCTCGGAGAGTTGCATCCGGGCAGGGTCGAAGGTGGGGCGGCGGAAGTGCTGGGGCGGTGCGGCGGGCTTCCGGTGCATGTCGCGGCGCTGCTGCTTGAGGCGTTCTTCGGCATCGTCGGGCACGTAGAGCTTGTAGCCGCAGTGGTGGCAGTAGCACAGGCCTTTGTCCAGGTCTACGGAGAGTGACTTGTTGCCTTTGTGTCCGCGGGTGTCGTTACATTGCGGGCAGATGATCTTGATTTTGCCGCTGATGCGGCCGCGGGTATCAATGCCGTGTTGATGGAAATTTCTCATATAGGTTTGCTTTAGTAGTTTTCTGATAATTTTTTAGACGCAGATTTTAGTTTCAGGGCAGCCTGAGGGGTTGAAATGCCACACTTAGCGGGTTGAAATGCCACACTTCACGGGGGTAAATGCCACACTTGGGACGTGCTGAGGTGTGGCATTCGGAACGTTGACATGTGGCATTCGGAACGCTGACGTGTGGCATTCCGGGTGCCGGAGTGTGGCGTTTCAGCCGGGTTTCTGTTTCGGCTTTTTCGATGACGGCGGCGGGGTTTGCGACGTCCACGAACGGGTCGTTTCGTTCCAGAAGGCGGTATTGTCCGGTCGGGGTGGCGCTTCGTCGGGGATGGGGCAGCCCAGGTAGGTGCGCCGTCCGTCCACAAGCAGCTCGTAGCGGTAGGGGTCGGGAGGTGCGGCGGCGGACTGCTGCTTTTCGAGGCCCTGCAACAGCATATGCAGCTCCTGCGAGGTGCGCTGGCCGGCCCTTACGAAGTTGACGAAATATTGTCGGGTGTCTTTCATGTTCAGCAGCACATTGCCGTTGTCGTGCAGTATGACGTGCTGCCTGAATACCTCCACAGCCTCTTTGATGTGCGTCTTCAGCAAACTGCCATAGCCGCTGTGCATGCAGGCCACGTCCAGCCAGGCACTTTCTTCGGTGAGTTTGTCTATCAGCGTATGCCAGGGTTCGATGGGAGCGGGTGTTGTTTGGGGTGATGAAAGTGCACCGGCAGCAGCAGCTTCTTTTTCTTCTGTTGTTGCTGTTGTTGTTTTATTAATATCTATAGTCTTCTTATTAGTATTTGTGGCGTTTTTAGCTAAATACTTGTTGTTTAGTGTATTGCTTGACAAATCAGACTGTTTTTTGCTTTTATTTCTCGATACTTTTTGCTGTTTTTCGTCATTTTTTGCTTTGGAATCCGGCTTTTCCTGAGTAGTTTTTTCCGTTTTTTCGCCTTTTTTGTGTAGGGGATTCAACTCTTTGGGCATAAAGTATCCGTCTTCTTCCAGTTCAAAAAGGTCGTATTCCAGGATGATTTTCTTAAGGTAGCATAAGGTGATTTTCTTGCTGTCGCAGTAGGCACGGAGATAATCCAGTTGCGCGCGCGGTTCTGGCAAGATTGACAGTTTTTCGATGATAATCCAGTAGGCACCCAGTCCTCTGAGTCCTTCGTTGTCTACCAAGTGTTTCATTCTGGGGTCGAACATTGACATTAAGGAGTGTTGGAAATAAAAATTCTTTTTCATATATATTTTTTTAGAGGGGAAAAGTAGTGCGTAAAGCGGGGCTGCTTGTTGTGGCGACGGCGTTTTCCGTAGTATTTTTCTCTTTGTTTGGTGATGCAAAGGTAGGGATAATAGGATAAGCCTGCAAATGGACTTTTGTAGGCTTAATGTATGTTTGGGCGTGTCCAGAAGCTATTGTATGGGTGTTCTGGCCTTCGTCTGGGGAACTGAAGCCTACAATGGAGAAATATGTGTTTTTTTATAGAAAGTAGCCGGTGGAGCTCGCTCTTTAGGCGGCCTTCTACTTGTTACATTCGTAAACATTTGACTCACAGTGGCTATTACTCTCCGGACTTTGTTTTGTGCATACGTGTCATCTGCCTTATGTGGGCCAGACTGCGCAGTTCGCTTTGGGAGAAAGACGATTTTCCTTCCAACAAGCCGCCAATTGCCTCTGCAATGATTTCTAACTGATCCAATAATGGATTTCTACTGTGTGCAGTATTCTTTTCGATGCTTACTGCGTTTTGACCTCCGCTTTGGAGGGTCAAGGTTGTTTTTTTATGTTCATTATTAGTTAAAAAATATCTTGGCAAAGATACTTAATTATTGGTATTCTACCATTTACTATACGAAAAAGAAAAGTGCACGAAAAAAATGGGGGAGAATTTGTAAAACATCTATAAATCATTAACTTTGTACATGATTATTTAAATCAAATGGAAAAAAATATTTTGCAATCAAGAGTTATAGATGTACTGCGGTTTCCTATGATTGTTGGAGTCGTTCTGTGGCATTCTTTTTTTGAAGGTATTATGGGATTGGATATTCCGGATTCAGGGATACCGATATATCATACTACTTCTTTTTTTATATCACGTATTTTGGCTTCAGTGGCAGTTCCTTTATTTTTTTTTATTTCAGGGTATCTCTTTTTCTTTCGCACTGCCTTTTCTGTTGATGTCTATAAAAAGAAGCTAAAGTCAAGGATTAAAACCTTATTAATACCATATTTGTTTTGGAACTTTGTAGTACTTGTGGGACATTGGATTGTTACAGTTTTATCACCGGTACAATTGACATCAGGTGCTTATAAACAAGTGAGCGATTATACTGTTTGTGATTATCTGATTAGTTTTTGGAATATTAATGGAATGCCGGTAAATGGAGCTTTATGGTTTATACGTGATTTAATGGTCATGTTGGCCTTTTCTCCATTAGTATACTGGTGTCTTCGTTATTTTCGTTGGTATATATTGGTAGTGCTTGGTTGTATTTGGCTGGTAGGGGGAACTTTGGAGATTCCAAGAATGGATGCTGTCTTTTTCTTTTTTGTGGGAGCATGGTTTAGTATTACCGGACGTAACTTTGTTGCTGACTTTAAATCTTTTTTTCCTTGGGGAGTAGCCTTGTACTTTCTTTTTGCTATAGGTACAATTGGCGTAAGAGGAGCAGATGGATTTCTATATGTAGCCAATGCCGGCATATTATTGGGCATTGTATCGATTATAGCTTTGACTGCTTACTTTGTGGAACGGGAAAGATGGAAATCTTCTTATTTTTTGATAAGCTCTTGTTTTTTAGTGTATGCATGTCACCAGCTTCCCTTGAATATGTTCGTCCGTATTCTGTTTAAGTTTATGTCTCCCGTTTCAGATTGGCAATTTATGCTTATTTATATTGTTAGCCCTTTGGTGATTATTCTTGTTAATCTTTTGTTATACGCTTCGTTGAAAAAACTTTTTCCACATTTTACAGCCATTATTACAGGTGGAAGAGGTTGAATGAGAGCTTAATTTGTTGCGCATCCTTATCATAAAACGCCGTAGCCACGGGAATGTTTCTCCCGACTTCAGGTTGTAGTACAACGATTTGGATTCATAAATCATCTGGAACGTTTCCGTACAGAGTACCGGTTTCTTGGTTAGGCGGTTGATTTCGACAGCTTGTGTCATGGAACTTTCTACAAACAGCATGTTGTCTGTGGATGAACCGTATTCTTTGGCTTTGAAGGAGGCGTGGCAATTCGCTCGTTGGCGTGCAGCCATATCCGGCAGGTTCAGCATGACGAGCTTATTGTATTTTACATGGTTCTTCTGGAGCCAGGCTTCCGTCTCCGGACGGTATTTCTCCAAGCGTGAAGTGACCAGTGTGCCGATGGTGACTTTGGGAATGAATAGCGGAGGAGCGTTCAGCAGGAAATGACGGTACTTCTCGCCGTCGTCGTTCTCTTCCGGAGTGGGGTCTGCGCAAAGCACGCCGTCAATGTCCATACACGTTTTTTGCAGGATGGAGTGGTTCATTATGTTCCATTGGAAGAAACGGGGATAATCGACTATTTCGAAAAAATAGTCTACGGAATGGGAGTGTAGTGGGACTGCATAAATGACGCAATATTGGATGTTGTATAAATGTTCTATGTCCTTCAGGAGCTCGCGGCATTTCTTCATGGCTTTTCCCGTGGCTATGCTATCATCCACAACCAATACATTATGTATATTGTTCATGTTGAAAGTTTTCCCCCGTTCTCCGGTCTGATAGATATGCCCGTTGCGGAAAGAGTCTATGTCCGTGACCGGCAGGTTCAGGTAGAGCGCCAGCAGGTTGGCGGGAAACATGCCACTGCGGGGCACGCCGACAATGAGGTCGAAATCCCGTGGCAGAATGCTGAGATGTTGCAGGATGCAATGGTTTAGGTCGTCTATGTTACGATAGTTCATGTAGCTTTCTCCTTCAAAAAATTATCGATTATGTCGTATATTTTCTTTACACTGTGCCCCCAGCTGTGGGTCTCGGCAAAGGCTATGCGCTGTTTGGCAAGTTCTTCGTCATCGGCTTCGGTCACAGCACGGTCTATGGCCGAAAGCCATTCTTCCGGGGTGGTGGCCAGGTGCGTGTGATTTGCGAATATGTGGCGCATGGTGTGGGTACTGGTTGCGACAGTGGGTTTACCCATAGCCAGGTATTCGTCTATTTTCAATGGATAGTTACCGTCGGTAATGTCGTTCACCATTTGCGGGTTGATACAGACATCGTAGGCTGTGATGTAAGCGGGCAACTCGTCCACCTTTTTCTGCCCGGTGAAATACACATTTTTCAGGCTGTGGATGTGGTGTTGGCGAAAACCGTCGTCCTCCGGTCCGGTGAACACAAAATTGTAATCGGGACGCTGGCTTATTATTTGATAGAGCAGGTCTCCGTCAAGGCGGGTACTGTTTATCGTACCCATATATCCGATGATAGGGCGTGGAATGTCTTGCATGTCACCGGGTGTTTCGTATTTCTTGGCCGGATTGTACAGCTTTAGGTTTACGCCGGTTTCGATGGGGTAGGTATGGGGATTGTAGGCTTGCAACTCTGCGGCAAAACGGGTGGAGTTTGCCAGAACAAGGTCGGCCGAAGCAGCCAGTTCCGGTTCAAGACGGGTGCCGTGCCTGCGCCAGTAGGCTTCGCCTATGACGTAGTCGCGCCGGTAATAGATGCTAACAGACGGATGGATATACTCCTTCAGATAGCGGCTGCGGTAAATGTCTGTATCGATGAGGTGGATGTAATTTTTGAAGTCGAGCGCGGCAGCCTGCTCTACAATCCATCGGGCTATGCGGGCATTGTTTTTTCTGTTGACGATATTGAAAAGCGGTGCAGGCAGGAAGTTGGCCGAGAACAACATGAAAGGACAGTCCAGCACCCACATGTTGGCGTTGATTTGCCGGAGCGGTGAAGTCTCTCCCTTGATGACAGCCATGCGCCGGATGTAGGACGGAGATTGTCTGTTCCCTCTCAGCCGGATGGAAATGTCCATCGGAGTGTTGATGTAGAGCACTCGGTTCTGCTTTGAAATTTCCAATGCAGTATTCTTGATGGTACTACCTATTTCGATGTCCCATGTTTGCAGGCTGGTGATGATGAAGTCTCTCATGATGTTTGCCGGTTACTGGTGAATACAGTGATATATCTTTACATATTCTTCTGCAGTGTGTTTCCAGGAGAACAGTTTTACACGTTCCAGACTGTAATTTACTTGTTGCTGATAGAGTGTCGCATCATTTTCCAGGCGTAGCAAGGCATCTGCTATTTTTTGCGGTTCTTGAGGGTCGACTAAAATGGCACCTTTACCGGCTACTTCGGGCATTGCCGAAACGTTGCCCGTCACTACGGGAGTGCCGCAAGCCATAGCCTCCAGTATCGGAATCCCGAAACTTTCACGCAAGGAAGGATAGAGAAATGCAAATGCTGCATTATAAAGGGTTGCTAAATCTTTGTTGCCGATATATCCCGGATAATACAGATGTTCTTTTATCCCGGTGATTCCTTCTTGCTGAAGAAGCTGGTCGATATATTCTTCTTTTAAATCGGCAATGAGAAGGGGGCGTTTCGTTTGGGATGCTTTCAGATACAACGCGTATGCTTTCAGGGTACGTGCCGCATTCTTTTTGGGGTCTGTATTTCCAAGAAAGAAAAGAAAGTCTGGGTGCGGTATGTATTTCTGCACAATACTCTCATCGGGTGTTTCCTGCATCGTAAAGTAAGCGCTGTAGCCGTTGTAAACGGCTTTAATGACTTCTTTGGGAAGTTGCAGCGCTTCGCGTATGCGGGTACACTCGAACTGAGAAACTGTAATAATATTTCTTGCTTTCTTCAGGATGCGGGGAACAATCAGGCGACGGTAATGCCATCCCATTTCCTGATAGAAGGAAGGACTGCGATGCTGACGCGGCTCCAAATAGATAATGTCATGAAGCGTCAGCACCAAAGGGACGGGACACCATAACGGGGCTGTATTCGATGTACAATGCAGCAAGTCCGCTTTCAGTTTCCTGACGGCCTGGGGCAATGCTATCTGCTCCCACAAAGGATAAGTAGGGCAGCGAAGCTCAATGATATGGAGGTTTTCCGATTCTTCCAGGCACCAGTCCTCCCCCGGAGCAACGAATACGTAATATTCATTACCGTCTTTCCGCTTTTGCAGTTCTTTCAGTGTCTCCAGGATGACAAAGTCCATGCCATGCTTGTCTTTGCGGAAAATGCGTTGGGCTTCGATGGCGATTCTCATTTTGCTGCCTTTCTTTTCTTTTTCCGTTTAAAGATTCTTGTGATGTGGCTCATGGAAGAGGTGACTACCAATATGGGCAGAGACCAGAAAGCGCTCCGGAATTTGCGGCTGATTTCCCCTTCGGGCATGGCCATCAAAAAAGTGATGAATAAAACGGCTAAAAGTGCATACCATTTTGTAGCAAGCGGCCACTCCAGAAACGTCATTGCCACGGCACATATCGTGATATATAAGATGAGCAGGAAACGGGATGGAAGTAGCCATTGGAATAATTTTTCGCATAAATCCCACTTTCCTTGTAAGAATGCTATCGGAAATTGTTGCAATGCCAGTATGGAGCTGCGATACTGTGAGCCCAACCAGCGCTGGCGTTCTTTGCTGTACCCCGATGTATCGTCCGTCTTTTTGCAATAGCAGACTATTTCTTCCATGTATTCGGTATATATGTTTTCCTTCAGAAGTTCCATTTCTGTAGCTTTGGCCAAATCGCTTCCTGATAATCTGGGAGCGATTTCCTGGAACATCTCAAAATCAAACATCATGCCCGAACCGATGAGGGCGGAGGAGAATCCCAGTGCCGTATGTGCCTTGCGGAAGAGGTGGTTGTTGATTTCTTCGCTGGTGGCGTTTAATACGGCGATGTTGGTATTCAGGTTTTCCGTCATGCGGTGGGCTTGGATGGCATCACATCCGGAGTAGTAGGCATTGTTGAAAAGCTCTAATGCGTTAGGAACAACTTTGTTGTCTGAATTGAATATGGTGATGGCATCGTACTCATGAGGAGAATAGCGCTCCATGACCTGCTGTATGGCATATATCTTTGTGCAATGTTCTTTATCGGGCACGACAATGTTGACCGGCATCTGGAGCAGCGTAACCAAATCTTCTTCGGACAGTTGTGTGGCAGCCACTGCGATGTCGTATTTTTCTCTCGGATACGTCTGCGTGTCAAGGAAATGATTGATGGACTCTATCACTTCCTTGCCGTTTTTCAGCACAACAAAGAGGACCAGGAACCGATGTCGCTTGGGGGACGGTGGATAGGGATTCTTGTATTTCCGCAAGGAGGCCAATGCATAGATAAACAAGTAGGCTACGGGGATGGCCAGCAATAAGAAAAGAACCGCGTCTGTCATTTGCAAGGCATTGTTGTTCTCGTCCATCCACCAGTCGGGATTGAATATGGAAAAAATGTCGTTCATATATGTTTTCTATTTAATATTTTCTATTTCTTTTTCATTTTTTGTTGGGTCAGCAGTTGGTCGATATGCTCCCCGTTAATCAGGACTGACAAAAATAAAATGATTATAAATCCTGTAGGGAATTGAAAGAAAAAGGCATTTCCATAGGCACTTATCATTAGTCCGAAAATACCGCAAGCAATGGCCGTGAGTATTCCACGTAGCTCGTTATTCTTAATCCGAAACATGATAAGATAGCAACCTCTTAACAATGTACAGACATATATGGTAAGAAAAAGCACTAATCCTACAATGCCGGTTTCCATCCATATCTTGACATAAAAAGAATCATGGGGAATGAGTGTTGTGAGACGGGAACCATATTTTCTGGCTTCTACCCCTCCCAAACCAAGTCCTTCTCCGAAAGGTTTGTATTTTAGATATTCAGCCAATCTTTTTTGGTTTTCTTTGCGGACAATGTATGAGGCGTCTTCTGTAGGTCTGAAAGCTGTACGCATGCGTCTGATGGAAGTGTTGCTTTCACCGATATAGGTATGGGCGAAAAAGACATAAAAAAACAATCCGAAGAAGACTGTAGCTCCCATGAGCTTGATATTTTTACTGAGGAAAGTTAACAATATGATTCCTCCGATGGGGACAAACAGTGCACCGCGGGTTCCGGAAATGAACAAGGCATATATGGAACAGACGGCAATAATTGCATAATAGATTCTTATGGAACGTTCTTTTATGAAGATAGCCGAGATACCGAACAGAATGGCGGCAAAGCCCATGTTGGAACCGAAATTTCCGGCATCTGTGAAAAAGGAAAAATATCGGGTGACATCGGATAAAAGGTGTGTCTTGTACATTTCCGTTTCAATCAGCATGGTTGTTTCTGTCTCATCAAAACCTGCATATTTCTGGTAAACAGCTTTGGCTACGGCTGTCAATGTGAATATGGACAGAAAAAGCATAATGACGCGCAACCGCTTGTAGGAGGTCATTGTTAAAACGCCAATTAATGACATGACAAGGGTACTGTATATGATTCCACGGGAGTAAATCCAAGCTTCCGTGAGAGCTGTTGGATTCATGATTTCAGCCGCAGTATATATGGCCCATATGCAACCTCCGAACGTCAGAATGTTTTTGGTGTATTTCCATGCAATCTTACCTTGTTGGTGATAGGAATATATCAGGAGCGTCACAAGCAGGGTGACGGTTGCGACATCATACCAGACACTCAACCCACTGCCCTGCGTGTATCTGTACCAGGGAATGAAAAAGTAATTGAATGTGAATAGGAAACATACACCGGCAAAAGGGTTTCTTAATGCTTGTATTGCTATTATCAGGAAGAAAGGGGAAAGGCAAACGTATGCAGTGATATCCCAAGTACTGAATAATATGCTATAGATGAGTGCACCCAGTCCGATGATGAACACTAATAATGTTACCGCCAAGGGAGATATGCTATGTCCTTTGATATCCGTTTGCATTTATTTGACAGCTGCTGATTTTGATGTTAAACCTAATTGTGCCAACCGGCTGAAGAAGCTGTGAACCGGGGTGTGAGGAGGCAATTCTCCGGTGAAGCTTTCAACCACTTCGCGGTCTGCATTGTTGAGATACATAAATAGAGGAGTTCCTTCCAATTCTTCCTTTAACGGTTTCAACCGGGTGTCGTCATCTCTGCCCCACAATCGGGCGGCGTTGGCTATCAGCAAATTGAAATCTGCTTTTTTCAATACCGACATAGGTAGAGTTGCGGTACTGACAGCAGGATATTCCACTAAAATGATGTCCGGTATTTCTTCTGCTTCATTCAGAACCCAGAAGTCAGACAATTCTTGAGCTTGTACATATCCCTTGTTTTGGGTATCGAAATCGTGGTCATATTTTACAAGGCGCACTTTTATCCCCTCAGTTTCCCAGTAATCAATGAAATATTTGGCAAGGAATGATTTTCCTTCACGTTTCTCCATGCTGAGCAGGTTTATGACAGTAGGACGGTCCGGGTGCAGGTAGTTGTTCAATTGCCGGCAACTATAGGCAGCGGCAAGCCGGTTACAGGCCTTGAGGAATCCACGATACTTCAAGTTGCTTACACCGTTGAATGCTGCAATGACAGAGAGTCCGGTCAGGCGTTTGCTGCGGTCCGGGTCGCGGAGAGTGCGGTCTAACAATTCAATCAGCAGGAAGTAGCCGCTTATGAATATCATACTGCCGAAGAATGCGGCAAGGACGTAGATAATTCTTTTTCTGCCATTGTCTGTCAGCGGATACTCGGGGGATGCTATGACCTGCAGGTTGGCAGTTGTCATCTTGATATTCTGCAAACGGAGGTGTGCTTCGGCAAGGCCTCCTATTTGTCGGCGATAATTGTCTTCGGCAATGCCTACGGCACGTTCTTTCCGCTTGATTTGAGTGCCTACGGGTGAGAATTCCCGGTATTGGTCGATAATGTCCCGTTGGCGGTCAACCAATACTTTCACTTCAGCTTTGGCTTTCGCCTCATTGATGCATGCCGTCAGCCATTCTGTCACCATTTCTTGAATGCCTACCCCTTCCTTGGAGAAACCATACTCGTTTAAATTATCGGAGAGATGGCTTATCTTTTCTTCTGCCTTTTGCAGAGCGTCTTTTTCTCTTTGAAGTTTATCACTATTCTGCTGGCTCTGTTCTGTGGTGAATATTTCTTGCTCAAGAATACTTTGGTTCAGGGTACTAACTTTTTCCAGTTCTTGCAACAAATTAGTATTTGTGCGTATAATCTTGGCACGTATGTCCATTTTATTCTCTAACATCTGGCGTAAAGCCACTGCGCTTCCATAGTTTCGCTGCACTTCTTCCATACGGTCGTCCGTCGCATATTTGGTCAAAGCTAATGCCTTGGATTGCTCGTCGTAGTTGATGACTTGTTTTTGAACACTATAGTCTGTCAAATCATCTTCTTCTGCAGTAAGTGCTTTTTTGGCTATGCGCACTTGTTCTTCAAAATAGGCGATGGCACTGTTCGTGGCACTGAACCGGAGTTGCTCATAAGCCTTTAACAGTTCATCTTCCAATATCTTGAGGGTGTTTTGCGTAATACCGGGATCGGAGGAGGTATATACCAATTCTATCAGGTCGCTGGTACCCAGTCGTTTAATGGTGATTGTGCTTAATGCGCTATAACTGTAATAAGGGTAGGGACGGTTGAATATGGAATAGACAAAATTACTGCTGTTCTCTTTCCGGTAATTCATCAGATTATTTGTAGTTTTATCCAAAGAGGAACGGTCTACCAAAGCCAGCACTTCTTTAGGAAGGATTTGGACGAGCTGCCTATAATGTTTGGCTTGAATGTACATGTTGTCTTTCCACTCATCACCGTATACGAGGCTGGTTGCAAGCAGACGTACCGAAACCTTTGCCAAAGTGTTTTTGGACTTGCCTATATTAATGATATTGTCGAAGGTACTGTTGATATTGATAAGCTGGCTTCCGTCCAGATTGGTGCTGTTGGTTACACCTGCATATAGACTGCTGTTTACCGTATAACTGTATGGTAAAAACTGTGTAAAGTATATGACTAATGCTGTAACAAGGAGGCTTCCCCACAATAACCAATAACGGATGCGGTAAAAGAAGCTTGCCAAAAATTGTACTATATTCATAATTAGTTTTACTTGTCTGTTATAACTTTAACATTAGTCAGCATCTCTAACAATACGATTGAATTGTGTAAAGCTACGCGGCTTTGCTCATAATTAGTCACGGCACCGGTGCGGCGTGCACGTTCCAAAGAAAGTGCAATGATATCAATGGCTCCTTGTATGAAATTATTTTCAGATATTTTCATCTGTGCGTTATACAATGCAGCCGTTTCCGCTTTGGCCTTTATGGTAGCCAGTTGCTCGGTAACCGCATTGTAGGCTTCCAGAACTTTTAGCCTTCGCTCCTCCATAACTCCTTCCTGCGTGTACTGCAATTGCTCTATCTGATAGCGGTAGTCTTTCAGTTTCAGTGGTCGGTTGAACAAGTCTCCTAAGGTGATGCCGAAGCTGGCCCCGACATTGAAGTTGTGCTGGGCACTCGACATGGTTGTCTGGTACATAGGGGTGAACTCGTCACTGGCATTGCCTATGATATTGTAGCGTCCGTAAGAATAGTTACCGTTCAGTCTGATGTAGTTCCACCAACTCCTTTTTTCCAGGCGATATTGGTTCCTCACTTGCTCCACTTGGGACTGTGCTCTTTTTACTGACGCATTCTCTGTCACTGCATCAAGAAAGACAGATAGAGGGGGCAATTCTAATTTCTCAATATCTATTGATGTCTTCGGACTGATTAAACCCAATGTGTTGACTTCTATTTTTTTATCCTCCATCTTGAGTTGCTCCAATATCTTGATGCGCTCCTCCCGTGTCAACTCCTGCTGCGCAGCCACAGACAAAGGTACCCCCAACAATCCTAAAAGGATTACACTGTAAATGATGGACTTGATATATCTTTTTATCATCTCTAAAACCATATAATTCCTATTATCTTTTTATACATTCTCTTTTTGCACAAACGCCGTCAGCGTCTTGCACAGTATCTTCATGTCCAGCCAGAATGAGAATTCTTTGGCGTACTTAATGTCCAGTTGCTTGCGCTCTTCGGCCGACATCTTCCCGGCACCGCCTCGTTTCTCCACTTGCCACAGTCCCGTCAGTCCGGCAGGGGCCATGAAGCGCTCGATATATGCGTCGCTGGTCAGCAGCTCGGCTTCGTAGAGGGGGAGCGGGCGGTTGCCCACGATGCTCATGTCTCCTTTGAGGACGTTGAACAGCTGCGGCAGTTCGTCAATGCTGTACTTGCGGATGAAACGGCCTACGCGGGTGACGCGGGGATCATTCTCTATCTTGACAAACGTATTCTGTTTTTCTTGGGCCTTCTTTTTAAGGAAATCTTCTTCAGAGATGACAAAATCGTCCGAAATCAGCAGGGTAGCCTCTTCTTCGGAAGTGCCGGTCAGGTCGTCGAAGCGGATATCGGGCTGCTCGTCCGTAAGCTCTTCCTCTATCTTATATTGGTTGAGGGCGTTCAGCTCTTTCAGGCGCTTGTCGGCATTGGTGTACATGGAGCGGAACTTCAGGAAGTTGAATATCTGGTAGTTGCTGCCCACACGCTGGGACTTGTAAATCACTCTTCCCTTGCTTTCCACGCGGATGGCTATGGCTGTCGCGATGAGTATGGGAGACAGCACAATCAGTACGGCAACGGCAAAAAGGATGTCGAAGATACGCTTCCACACAGGCAGGTGGAAGGTGTTGAATATCTTACGGTGTGACTGGCTGAATTCCTGCAACTTATGCTCCTTGCGCAGTTGGAGGAATTTTGTCATTTGCTGGAGGCTCTCTTCGCTGGCCATAGGGGAAAGGGTGTTGTTGACACCTGCCTGCAGATAGAGCTTGCGGTGTTCCTTCTGCAGGCCTTCGGTGATGAGGATGATGTAGACACGGGGGAAGCGCTTGTGCAGGAAAGTGATGTTCTGGCTGTCCTTTTGAGGGGTGCTTTCTTCGTAAAGAATGGATGTGTTGTACCGTTCGCGGATACCGTCGATGACTTTCGCCGCTTTGTTGCAGGATGAAACAGCCATGAACATGCCTCCCGCAATTTTGCTCAAGTGGTCGATGGTGACGCGGTTGCTACCTATGTAGATATAATATAACATATCCATTGATTTTGTCGTTTAGAGAAATTTCTTGATACGGGCCTTCAGCTCCATAGGATTGAAAGGTTTCAGTATGAAATCCTCGGCTCCGGCTTCGAGCAGGTTGATGCGCTCGGTGGTACTTTCCTCACTGGAAAGCATCACAACCGGAATGTCCTTGAAAAGTGAATTGCCTTTCAGATATGCCAGGAATTCACTGCCGGTCATCTTGGGCATGCGTATGTCCGAAATGATGAGAGCGGGCTCGTTCCCTTCATTCAGCCATTCTATGGCCCTGACGGGATCTTCGAAATAAACCAGCTCATTCTCTTTCCCTAAATAGACCGAGAGTACCTTGCCTATGGCAGGTTTGTCATCTACAAATAATATTTGTTTCATTGTTTATGATAGTTGTTTGCTATATTTATCTATATACATTTTCTTCTACCGGGTGTTCGTACCATTCCGTATACTGGGTTCTGTCTTGGGCCCAATAGATGAATTCCGGATATGCGCTTGCCTCGGGGATATCAGTACGTGACACATTGATTGTTTCTTTGGGATAGCGGAAGCCATACGGCACGCAGATTGCCCACGTGTTGTTGCCTGCCAAGTCAAGATTCTCTTGCTGTATGGTTCCGGCGGCAGTGGCGCCATATCCCCAAAATTCGTAAAGATGGACTTCCATGCGTTGTTCCATGCTTTTATATTGATAACAGATGAAGAAGTCCAGATTGTCTTTTGAGAATGGGGGCTCTGTCCGGGTTTGGTCTGCCAGTTCAATAATGACTTCATAAGTGTACTTTTTGGCGGTTACTCCAATGCCGGTATTTACCATCTCACCCGGTTCAACTCCGAATACATTGTGCACCTCGCCTGCGATGGGGATTACGACACTCGGATCGGAATCTTCCATGTAAGTAACGTTATTGTACCTGAATTTGTTGTACGAGCTGTTGAATGACTCCTGGAAACGCGAATCGTCGCCTCCGGTCTTGACTTCCCGGATATCGGATTTATTGATTCCGGTAATCCGGAGCCCTACGCCCAACGGCTTGCTTGCTCCTGCTGCAGCAAGGGTCACGTCGAGCTGTATGCGCTTGATGTGGTTCGTCTTTTTCTCGCGGTGATAGTAGGTCTCCACGTCCAAGACCACGTCGTTGAAGTCATAGTCGCCTACCAACGGGAAGTTGTCTTCGAATACGTACGTATAGGAGACCGGGTCTGTAGGGGTTTCTGAGCCGGACTCGTCCGGAGTATTGCCTTCGCCCGTACAGTCTCCGGCAGGAATGGTGATGGGGGATTCTCCCCATTTGGATATGGTTCCTTCGGTGTTCTTGATGGCATCGAGGAATTTGGCTTCCCACCAGATATCCTCGGTGATATCATCGTCAATTTCTTTCACTTCATAATGAATGTTTCCCTGACTGGAGAAATTTCCTATATCTTCAATTTTATTGATTTTTACCAGTGCATATTCATTGTTTGGACCCATAAATTGTGCTTGTGACAATTCTGCTTCATCAAGTACGGTTATCATGGAGTTGTCACCCATCGTGATTTGGGTGTTGTAATTGTTGCTATGGTCCCCGAAATCCTCTATCTCTGCAGAAGAGGTGTCTCCCATGTTCAGTGTGCCTACAAATTCTTCCGCATATAGATAGCATCCGTTGTCTATAGTGATGTTGCTGTCGGTTTTCCCGATATAGGCTTTGCCCTGGTTGATGAATTTGCATCCGCTGTCGAAATTCATTTCATCGACACGCACGGTACCGCAATTATAGAATGCTCCTCCCTGGCTGACATGGAAATCATCTATTTCCATAGTGCCGGCATTGTAGTTGTAGCTGCCTCCGGATGCATTGGTCAATTCGATGTCGTTCCCTTTGATGGTTCCACCCGCGTAGACGATAAACCGGCTGGATTGCACTAAAGTGAAGGTGTGCTCGTCCGGTATCACGATTTCCCCTCCGTCAATCACATAGAATTCGAAGCCTCGTTCAACGGTCATGTTGTTTCCATTGGGTTCCCAGCTGCCTTCAATGATGATGATGGCCGGATTGTCACTTCCCATGCCGTCCTTGCTGATTTTATTCCTATATATATTGTCTTTGGAGATTTTGTAGGCTTTTCCGTTTTGAAAATCGGTATTCGGCCTTATTTCTTCGGCACTTGATAGCATTGCGGTGATTTCTGCCTCAGACTTTTCCGGTGAATAGGTCTCGATGCTGACACTGCGTGTCCATGCGGCACGTGTAGTTGTGGGGGAACTGCCGAAAGCGGCATGGAGCTGACCGTTTTGGATGGATACGTATTTTACTATGTTGCGGCTGTGTGCATCGGTGCGGCACACGAAAGCGCTCGTCAGCACAGAAGGGCAGTCCATGACGGTAGTAAATACTGTTGTATTATTGGCGGTGCCTTCTGCCAGCAGTTTGGCGGATGACCGGCTGATTAAGGGGTTCTTGTCGTAAATACGTATGGTGTAGTCGATGCCGGTATCTTCGGATACAGAAACATTGACCCGGACCTGCTGAGTCATTTTCCAATCCATAGCCGGGTCTATGTTCTTGACCGGAAACCTATCCTGATAGGCTGCTTTCACTTTTTCGGGGTTAAAAACATCGTCTTTACAACCCTGCAGCAGTATGCCTACTGTAAGAATAACAAGCGGCAGAAAGCGTTTGTATAGGGTATTTTCTCCCATATTTTACATTTGTTTTGCTTGATTGTAAGCAAAAGTACGTTTATTTAAACTAATAAGCTTTATTAATGGGGGATAAAAGCGTGTTGGTTAACGCTTTTTAACGATTTTGTATGGATAGATAATGCAAGTTTGTCTTGAAAATTATCAATATTACTAAATGCCCTCTGTATTGCCGCTTTACTAAATCTTGGTGATTTCTCCTGCCAGGTCGGAATTCATGCGGTGGCGGATTTCGGCTTGGTCCAGTCCATGCCCCAGGAGGAACATGAGTTTGGTGACGGCACATTCGGGGGTACTGTCATAGCCGCTGATGACACCTGCCTGGAGAAGTTGCAGACCGGTTTCGTAACGTCCCATCTCGACGGCGCCACTTTGGCATTGGGTGATGTTGACGATGACAATGCCACGTTCGCTGGCTTCTTTCAGCTGGCGGATGAACCATTCTTTCTGGGGGGCATTGCCGGAACCGAAGGTCTTGAGGACAACAGCTTTCAGGCCGGGAACATGAAGCACGGAGTTGATGATGCTTTCCTGGATGCCGGGAAAGAGGGTGAGCACTACGACATTGGTGTCGAAAAGGTAGTGCGGCTTCATGGGGCGTGACGGGTCGGGACGGTGGATGAGGTGCTCGTTATAACGGATATGGATGCCTGCCTTTGCCAGTGCGGGATAGTTGAAGGAGCGGAAAGCATTGAAATTCTCGGCATTGATTTTGGTGGTACGGTTGCCCCGCATCAGCTCGTTCTCGAAGAAGATGCACACTTCAGGGACGATAGGAGTACCGTCCGGATGCTTGGCTGCGGCTATTTCAATGGCGGTGATGAGGTTCTCTTTCCCGTCGGTGCGCAGGGTGCCGATGGGAAGCTGGGAACCGGTGAGGATGACCGGCTTGGAAAGGTTCTCGAGCATGAAACTGAGGGCGGAGGCTGTATAGGCCATCGTATCGGTACCGTGCAGGATGACGAAGCCGTCGAAATTGTCGTAGTTGTAGTTGATGATTTTTACAATCTTTGCCCAGAGGGAAGGCTCCATGTCGGAAGAGTCGATCGGTGGGTCGAACTGATAGGAAGAGATGCGGTAGTTGAAGCGCTTCAGTTCGGGAACATGCTGTAGCAGTTGGTCGAAGTTGAAGTTCTCAAGCGCACCGGTCTCGGGATTTTCTATCATTCCGATAGTTCCGCCAGTGTAAATCAATAGTACGGAAGGGCAATCGACTTTCATGATATTCGTATTAGAGCTTTTTTCGGGCACAAAGATAGTGAAATATGAGATGGGGAGAAAATAAAAGAGACAAGTCTTTGCAGATTTTGTCTCTTTTATTTTTTCATTGCGAAAAATATATTGTATGAAATTTGAATAAGCTCACTGTTTCAAATCTTCCTTCAACTGCCTGATAGCCTTTTCCGCATCTCCTTCCTTCTCGTTGAGCAGCGTGACGAAGCGGCTGCCGATGATGGCACCGGATGAGTGGGCGCAAGCGGCATCGAATGTCTGCTTGTTGCTGATGCCGAAGCCTACCATGCGTGGATTGCGGAGGTTCATATCCTCTATCTTCTTGAAGTAGGCTTGCTTCCGGGTGTCGAAGTCTTTTTGGGCACCGGTGGTAGCGGCACTGGACACCAGATAGATGAATCCGTCGGTGTGGGCGTCTATTTCGCGGACGCGGGCTTCGCTGGTTTCGGGGGTGATGAGCATGATGACACGGATGTCATACTTCGAGGCGATGGCTTTGTAACTCTCTTCGTAATCGCGGAAAGGGAGGTCGGGAATGATGACGCCATCGATGCCGCATTCCACGCACTTCTGGCAGAAGGCTTCGAAGCCGAACTGCATGATGGGATTGAGGTATCCCATAAGGACAAGCGGGATGCGGACATCGCGACGGATGTCGCGCAATTGTTCGAAAAGCAGGCGGAGGGACATGCCGTTGTGCAGGGCGCGGGTGGCAGCATTCTGGATGACAATGCCGTCGGCCATGGGGTCACTGAACGGAATTCCGATTTCAATCATGCTGACTCCGTTTCTTTCGAGGGCACGGATAACGTCGGCAGTACCGTCGAGGTTGGGACAGCCTGCACAAAAGTAAATGGACAGCAGATTCTTGGGGCTGTCCTGGAAAAGTTGGTTAATGCGGTTCAACATACTATTTCTATTTACAATTTTACAATTTACAATTTACTATTTGGCTGCGCAATATATGCTGCATGGTACGATTTACAATTTTACAATTTTACAATTTTACAATTTACTATTTACTATTTACTATTTACCATGTACAATGTACAATTTGCCATGTGGCGTATATTGCGCAGCCAAATAGTAAATAGTAAATCGTCAAATCGTACCTCCCTTGAGTTCTTTCAGGAAGTTTGAGATGCGTTCCACATCCTTTATTCCCGGTGCCGTCTCGAAACGGCTGTTGATGTCGATACCTGCGAAATAGGGATGGCGGAACTCCCGGAGGGCTTTTACGCTGTAGGGGTTGATGCCACCGCTGAGCAGGAACGGGGTGGGACCGTTGTAACGGTGCAGGAGGTTCCAGTCAAACTGGTTGCCGGAACCGCCGTACTGCGGGGTCTTGGTGTCGAAGAGGTAATAGTCGCACAGACCATTGTAGGCAGATACGGAAAGCAGGTCCTTGGGCAGCAAGATGGAGAAAGCCTTGATGAGGTGCAGGCCTGCATTGCGCAGGGAACGGCAGTACTCGGGAGCTTCATTGCCATGCAGCTGGATGTAGTCCAGGCCGAAACGGTCGGTATACATCAGGATGTTTTCCTTACTTTCGTTGACAAAGACGCCGACACGCTTGGCGCAGGCTGGCAGATACCCGGGCATCTGGCACAGACAACGGGGAGATTTTGGGTAGAAGATGAAACCAATCATATCTACACCTTGCAGTTCTACATTGCGGATGTTTTCTGCTTCGGTCATTCCGCATACTTTGATGAGAGGAGACATTTTATTTACGATTTACAATTTACTATTTACAATTTGGCTGCGCGATGTAACGCTGTATGAGAGACTTTTGTATTTACAATTATCAACTTTCAACTTTTAATTATCAATTAAGAGACTGTCTTGGATGAACTCTTTCAGGGTTTCGCCCGGATTGGCTGTTTTCATGAAGGTTTCGCCGATGAGGAAACCGCGGAAGCCGGCGGCACGCAGGCGGCAGATGGTTTCGGGGTCGGAGATGCCGCTTTCGGAAACAAGGAGCGGGGATGCCGGTCCGTGGGTGGCTTCGCGCAGTTGCCGGGCTATCCGGAAGGAGTTTTCTACATCGGTGACGAAGGAGCCGAGGTTGCGGTTGTTGACACCCACCATGTCGACCTCCTTATTTATATAGGAGAGTTCCGAAGGGCTGTGGATTTCGAGCAATACCTCCAGCCCGAGTTCGTGGGCTTGGGCGGTGAGGGTGCTGCACTGCTCCGGACTGAGGCAGGCGGCAATGAGCAGTACGGCGTCGGCACCTACGATGCAGGCTTGCAGAAGCTGGTACTCGTCGATGATGAAGTCCTTGCGCAGAATGGGGATGCGGACGAGCGGACGGGCCGTGCGGATGTCGCGCAGCGTACCGCCGAAGAACTTCTCATCCGTCAGGATGGAGAGGGCGGCGGCGCCGGCGGCTTCGTAGGAGGCGGGTATTTCCTCTGCTTGGGCAGCCTCGTTTATCCAGCCTTTAGAGGGTGAACGGCGTTTGAACTCGGAGATGATTCCTGTAGAAGAAGCGGCAAGGGCCTGCTTCATGCTGCGGTGGTGGGCCGCATTCTCCCGGATGATGATTCCGGCCTGCTCCTGCAACTGTTCCGGAGAGACGGTCTGCTTCTGCAGTTCAATCTCTGTTTGCTTATGGGCGATGATTTCGGACAGTATATCTTTCATTGCTTCATTTATTAATCTCGATAAATTTTTTCAGTGTCGCCAGCGCCCGTCCGCTATCCAGTGATTCGCGTGCGATGGCGATGCACTCTTCAATCTCTTTCTGCGGCTCCATCACCTGGATGGCAAAGGCGGCGTTGACAATGACGCATTGCGTTTGTGCAGGTGTGGCATGCCCCGTAAGGATATTGTCGAAGATGCGGGCGGCATCTTCCTTGCATGCGCCGCCGAAGAGTTCTTCGGGACGGGCATCCTTGAAGCCGAGAGCCTGCGGACGGTAGATGCGCTCGTAGTTGCGGGTCATCACCTTGAACTCGTCCGTTAGGGAGATTTCGTCGTAGCTGTCGAGGCTGTTGACCACGGCAAAGTCAATGCCGAGTTTATAGAATACGTTGGTGTATAGGCGCATCTGCGAGAGGTCTGCCACACCGAGCAGCTGGTATGCCGGACAGCATGGATTCACCAACGGGCCGAGCAGATTGAACAAGGTGCGTACTCCCAGCGTCTTGCGTACGGGACCGACAAACTTCATCGCCGGATTGAAAAGCTGGGCATGAAGGTAGGCGATGTTGCACTCCTCCATGCTGCGTTTCAGCGTGTCGGGGTTGTTGGTGAAGCGTACGCCGTGCTGCTCGATGACATTGCTGGCTCCGCTCACGGAAGTGGCTCCGTAGTTGCCGTGCTTGGCAACCTTGTAGCCGGCTCCCGCCACTACGAAGCAAGCGCAGGTGGAGATGTTGAAGGTGTTCTTTCCGTCGCCGCCCGTACCTACAATGTCGATGGGGCGATAGGGAGCGAAGTCGATGGGAAGGCGTGTCTCCATCAGTGCTTCGCGGAAACCGATAAGCTCGTCCACAGTGATGCTCCGCATCTGGAAGGCAGTGAGCAAGGCTGCTATCTGCGCCTCAGGATACATTTCCTTGGTGATGTTGAGGAGGATTTGTTTGGTCTCCTCCGACGTGAGCTCTTCGTGGTTGAAGAGACGGGTGAGTATTGCTTTCATCTTTTTATTTACGATTTGACGATTGAATTTACTCTTTTTCTGAAGTGCCTCATTTGAAAAGCCAGTTTTTTACGATTGTTTTTCCGTCGGGTGTCAGTACCGATTCAGGATGGAACTGGATGCCGTGTATGTCATATTCCCGATGTTTCAGCGCCATGATTTGTCCTTCGGGGCTGATGGCGGTAATGGCAAGTTCGTCGGGAAACTCCTTCGTATCCACTACCCAGGAGTGGTATCGTCCGACGGGAATCCTATTGGGTAAACCGCAGAAGATATAGTCTTCTTCGAGAGAAATACCTTCATAATCCTTTCCCCCTAATCCTTCATCCCTTGTCCCTAGTCTTTCCTCCTTCCTCCTTATCTCCGTCTGTACCCCATGGAACACCTCTTCCAGATTGACCAGCTTTCCACCGAACGCTTGTCCGATGGCTTGTTCGCCCAGACAGACACCGAGTATGGGTTTCCGTCCGGCATAGGTGCGGATGACATCCAGCAACAGTCCGGCTTCCTCGGGGACACCGGGGCCGGGTGAGAGGATGATTTTATCGTATGGCTCCAATTCTTCGAGCCGGAATTTATCGTTGCGCAGCACATCCGTTTCTGCGCCAAGCTCTTTCACCAGATGGGCAAGGTTGTAGGTGAAGGAGTCGTAATTGTCTATGATAACTGTTTTCATCTTTTGTATTTACAATCTATTTTATTTACTATTTGACGATTTACGATGTACGATTGAAGTTACTTTATTTACGATGTACGATTTGGCTGCGCAATGTACGCCGCATGGCAAATCGTACATCGTAAATCGTCAAATCGTACATGAACTCACATTTTTTCTGCCATCTCAATCGCCTTTTTCAGTGCGCCGAGCTTGTTGTTCACCTCTTGCAGTTCGTACTCGTCGTTGCTCTTGGCTACGATGCCGCCGCCTGCCTGGAACCAGAGGACACCGTTGCGGCTGACAAAAGTACGAATCGTAATCGCCTGGTTCAGCGAGCCGTTCAGTCCGATGAAACCGATGCAGCCGCCGTAGGCTCCACGGTTGTGCGGTTCCAGCTGGCTGATGAGTTGCATGGCGCGTACCTTGGGGGCGCCGCTCAGGGTACCGGCAGGGAAGGTGTCGATGAAGGCCTTGACGGGGTCGGCCTCTTCGCGGAGCGTTCCGCTGACACGGCTGACGAGGTGGATGACATGGCTGTAATACTGCATCTCCTTATAGAAGTCCACCTTTACATCGTGGCAGTTGCGGGAGAGGTCGTTGCGGGCAAGGTCCACCAGCATCACGTGTTCGGCGTTCTCTTTGGGGTCGTCGTGCAGGTACCGGGCATTGAGGGCGTCCTGCTCTGCATCGCCGGTGCGCTTCGTGGTTCCGGCAATGGGGTCGATATAGGCATGGCGGCCTTCGATGCGGCAATGGGTTTCGGGAGACGAGCCGAAAATGCGGAAGCCCCCGAAGTCGAAATAGAACAGATAGGGAGAAGGGTTGATGCTGCGCAGGGCACGGTAGAGCTTGAAGTCATCGCCCGTGAAACGCTGCTCGAACCGGCGGGAGAGGACTATCTGGAAAACGTCGCCGCGCAGACAGTGGGCGATGCCGCGGCGGATATTCGCCTTGTGCTCCTCGTCCGTAAGTGGGGAGGTGGTGGGGCCGATGGCGCGGAAATCGTAGGCGGTGTAGTTGCGGTTATGGATGGCCTTCTGCACCTGGTCCAGTTCGCTGGTCTCGCCGGGCGCCAGCATCTCGAGAAGCAGCATCTCATTCTTGAAGTCGTTGAAGACGATGAGGTACTTATATAATATGTACAGCATGTCCGGCGCATCGTTGGTAGCTTCGCGGCTGTCCTTCACGGGGATATTCTCGAAGTAGCGGACAGCATTGAAGGAGGTGTATCCGTAGAGTCCGCAGTAATTGCTGTATTCGCCCTCCACGCGGAAGCGGGCGCGGAAATCGTTCAAGGCATTCTCCACCCGGTATGTATCGGTTATGGGATGCTCTTCGCGGCTGTCGTCCGGCAGGCGGAAGATAGCCGTGCCGTGGTCTATGCTGACACTTGCCAGCGGACACAGAGCGATGAACGAGCGGTTGTTCTCACTGCCATGATAGTCGGAACTCTCCATAAGTGCGCTCTGCGGAAAGATGTCACGCACCTTCAGATACGTGCTCACCGGCGTATGCAAGTCACCGAGCATGGTGCGGCTGATTGTTTTATAATCATATTGTTTCATTGTATCTTGTATTTTATTTCATTGTATCTCGTATTTTCAAATAACTCATCACTTATAACTCATCACTCATCACTCAAATACGTCTCTATATCCTTATCCCCCCGTCCCGACACCGTCAGCACCACCACGTCCGTCGGCTTGAACCTCATCTTCTCCAGCGCACCCAGTGCGTGGGCACTTTCCAATGCGGGGATGATGCCTTCGAGCCGGGTCAGTTCGTAGGCGGCGCGGATGGCTTCGTCGTCGTTGACGGCGAGGACGATGGCACGCTTCTGCTTGGCAAGGTTGGCGTGCATGGGGCCGATGCCCGGATAGTCCAGTCCGGCAGAGATGGAATAGGGCTCTTCTATCTGTCCGTCCTCGTTCTGGATGACGTAGGTGCGCGAGCCGTGGATGATGCCCATCTTGCCGAGGGCGATGGTGGCGGCTGTCATTCCCGTTTCAATGCCTTTTCCTCCGGCTTCGGCGAGGACGATTTGCACGTGCGGGTCGTTGACGTAGTGATAGATGGTGCCGGCTGCATTGCTTCCTCCACCTACGCAGGCGATGAGGTAATCGGGGCAGCTACGTCCTTCATGCTCAAGAAGTTGTTTCCTGATTTCTTCGCTGATGACGGACTGCAGGCGTGCCACCATGTCGGGGTACGGATGCGGGCCGACGGTGGAACCTATCACGTAGTAGGTGTCTGAGAGATGGCAGCACCAGTCGCGGATGGCTTCGTTGGTGGCGTCCTTCAACGTCATATTACCACTGGTGACGGGAACGACGGTGGCGCCGAGCATCTTCATCTTCTCCACATTGACGCGCTGGCGCTCTACGTCGGTCTTACCCATGTAGACGATGCATTCCATGTTCATCAAGGCGCAGACGGTGGCTGTGGCCACACCGTGCTGTCCGGCTCCGGTTTCGGCGATGATGCGGCGCTTGCCCATGCGGCGTGCCAGCAATACCTGCCCGATGCTGTTGTTGATTTTGTGGGCACCGGTATGGTTCAGGTCTTCACGCTTGAGGTAAATCCGGCAACCGTACTTCTCGGACAAGCGGTGTGCCAAGTAGAGTGGGGAAGGGCGTCCCACGTAGTCGCGCAGCAACTGGTCGTATTCACGCTTGAAGTCCTCACTTTGCAGCACCTTGAGGTAGGTGTTCTGCAACTCTTCTACACATTTGTGGAGGATTTCGGGAACGTATGCCCCGCCGAACTCTCCGTAATAACCTTCTTTGTCAACTAAGAAATTCATCATGTTATTTACTATTTGACGATTTACTATTTACTATTTCAGAAATCAAAACGCATTATTGCTTAAACGAAAAAAGCCCCGTCGCTTGGTGCGACAGGGCTCTTTTTGTTTTTTACTATATATTACATATATACATACGAGCGCTGCTCCCTTACGACTGTCGGAGTTGTAACGGGTGCCACCACCAATATGTATTTACTAACATTGTTTTCATTGACTTTTTTGTTTTATCGGGGGCAAAGACAGTGCAAACCGAATGTATAATAAAATGAACTTGTTCATTTTTTATGCTGAGGTGCAGCCTGTCTTCGTTTTCGCGACAAATATAAGCACTTTGTTTTAACTGCCAAAATAAATATGACTTTTTTTCTGGATAAGAACATTTTTCTTGAAATATTGTTCTTATAAGTGTAGTAAAAACGAATATTCATTCAAAAAAAGAAAGGAACAAACTATGAATAGAAAACATTTAGTTGCCATAGGCGTGGTTATTGCTGTACTGTTGTTATTATACTGGCTCTTTGTGGCCGAAGATATGAATGCCTGGCTGAATGTAAACTGATTTTTCGGGATTTTCGTGTGGAGTTATTCGGATAAAGATGTATCTTCGCAAAAAAACATAGACTCATGAAAGGATTAAGTTATTCATTTTTGCGTGCTATATGTGCACTGGTTATCGGTTTGGTGCTGGTGATGTTTCCCGACCAAGCCGGTGATTACTTTGTGATTACGATAGGTGTCATTTTCCTGGTGCCTTCGCTCATCAGCATCATAGGCTACTTTGCACAGAGCACGGAGATGCGCCGCCGCTTCCCTATCGAGGGAGTAGGCAGCCTGCTGTTTGGCTTGTGGCTGATTATCATGCCCGGTTTCTTTGCCGATTTGCTGACATTTGTATTGGGATTTATCTTGGTGATGGGAGGAGTGCAACAGATTGCTTCGCTTTCCGCTGCCCGTCGCTGGATGCCGGTACCGGGAGGTTTTTATGTGGTTCCGGTATTGATTCTGCTTGCCGGCTTGGTTGCGCTGTTCAATCCTACGGGAGTACGCTCCACGGCATTTATTATTATCGGCATCAGCAGTCTGGTCTATGCGGCTTCGGAACTGCTGAACTGGTTCAAGTTTACGCGTCGCCGTCCCAAAGCATCGGGTACAAAGGACTCCTCTTCAAGAGAAATCAATAACATTGAAGATGCTGAAATCGTAGAATAAAAAAACGGACCATGCGTTGGTTGTAAACAGATGGTCTGTTTACCCTGAACGCATGGTCTGTTGGCATTGAATAGATGGTCTGTTTCAATCAAGCGGACCATCTGTCTTTTTATTCTTGCAGCCACTTGTTTATCAGTGAAATGGCTTCTTGCTTTTGAACGTCGGGCAGTGTACCGATGCGTGCCCGATGGCTTCCTCCGGGCTCTACGAATACATGGATGTTTTTCTTTCCTTTCAGCCAGGTCACTCCGGCAGCTGTCCACGGGTCGTTCTGTCCGTAGATGAATATCATCTTCGGGTCATTCTCTTTCAGGAACTTCGTGATTTTCTTGCTTAGGGTCTTGTCGAAGGGCATGTCTTTCAGCTCTTCGGGAAGCATCAGGCGATGCAGGTAATCCTTACTCGATTGGATGGAAAGATACTTCTTGAAAGGCTTCGTATCGTAGCCATAATAGCCCAGTTCGCGGGCGGCCTGTACGAAGAACGAGGCTGTGGGACTGTCGGCAATGAAGTAGTCGGGATTACTGATGTCGAGCAGATGGGCAAATATCTCATCGTCCGAGGCCGTGGTGGCAGGGATGCTGCTGACGGGAGTTCCCCACTGCCAAAGGGCAAAAGAATACTCCAGCACACAATAGTCGTATATCTCTTCAACGGGTGCACGGAACTTGAGTCCTTTTTCATCGCAATATTTCTCAAAGCGGGGGAGCAGTGCGGCTTTCCGTTTCAACACTTCCAACTGGAAGTCCTCAATCCGTTTGCGGTCCTCCGGAGTAGACACTTTCCTGAGGAAAGGCTCGTGGCGTCCGTCTTCTGCCCCGTAGCAGAGCGGAGCTACATAAGGCACGGAAATATCCACGTCGTCCGGATAGAACGTGCGGTAGAGCAGGGTAGTCTGTCCGCCCTTGCTGATGCCGGTCGCAATCCATTTGCCGGGATAGATGCTTTTAAAGGCGTTGCGGACGGCGTGGAGGTCGTCGGCAGAATTCTCGGCGGTGAGGTATTGCCAGTCTTTAGGCTCAGGGGTGGATTCCAGGAAATAACGGTATTCCACAAAAATCATGTTGGCATCGAGCAGCTCGGAAAGTTCCTCGCGATACTTGGGGTTGAGGGCATAGGCGGCTCCATAGCCTTCGGTTACAATCACCGTGGGACGGTCGAAGCCGACGTGGGAGACAATTACACGTTGGTGGAAACTGCCCTTTTCGGGATGACGGTGGTCCAACGGCTGGGTGAAATAGGTTACATACTTCTCGGAGAACCGGGTAGACTCCAACGGACGGGTTTCCGTAATGGTGGAAATCCGACCCAGTTTTTGCTGCAGATCGGTTTGTGCCGGGGCAGCAGCCGAAACGAACAGCAAGGCAAACAGTAGGAACGCTGCATAGCAATTACGTAAATTCTTCATGATGACAGGATTGTTTTATCTGACGGGCAAAGATAGGTTATTTCCGGCTTACCGCCAACTGTTGGCATGGACGAAAAAAGAGAGAGAACTGCCTCGCGGCACCTCTCCCCCCTGCAAACTTAAAACAACCAACAAAAGAATGAGATAGGGATTAAGGATTCATCCTTCATTTTTCATCTTATAAACAGTAACTCGCGATATTTGGGCAACGTCCACATCTGATTGTCGACGATGAGTTCCAGCTTGTCGATGTGGTAACGGATTTCCTCCATCATCGGTACGATGTTGTCGTGGTAGGCGATGGCTTTTTCACGTTCACTCTCAATTTTGTTGGCCACTTTGCGCGCCTCGATCATGGCATCCACATGCTCCTTGATGAAGGCGGTACGGTCGGCAATCTCTTCGATGAGTTCCAGATTCTTGGCAGACAGTTTTGCAGCCTTCTCTGCGGGGAACAGGTCTTTCATCTTGTAGACATTGTCAATCAAATCCGACTGATACTGTGTAGCTACGGGAATAATGTGGTTCATGGCCAAATCTCCGAGCACACGGGCTTCAATCTGTATTTTCTTGGTGTACATTTCCCATTTCACCTCGTTGCGGGCTTCCAGTTCCTTCTTCGTCATGACGCCGATGGACTCGAACATCCGGATGCTCTCCGGTTTCAGGTAGTTGTCGAAGATGACGGGGACACTTGTCTCGCAATCCAGACCACGACGGGCAGCTTCAGCTTTCCATTCGTCACTGTAACCGTTTCCATCGAAGTGGATGGGTTTGCAAATCTTGATGTACTTGCGGATAACTTCGAGGATGGCGGAGATTTTCGGCTCGCCCTTTTCAATCAGTTCGTCCACATCTTTCTTGAATTCCGTCAACTGCTCGGCAAGGGCGGAGTTCAGCGCAATCATGGCACTGGCGCAGTTGGCCTCGGAACCCACGGCGCGGAACTCGAAGCGGTTGCCGGTGAAGGCGAACGGGCTGGTGCGGTTGCGGTCGGTATTGTCTATCATCAGTTCCGGAATCTGCGGGATGTCCAGCTTCATGCCTTGCTTGCCGCTGAGGCTGACGAGGTCGTCCTTGGTGCTCTCTTCGATGTGTTCCAGCACCTGGCTCAACTGCTTGCCCAGGAAGGAAGAGATGATGGCCGGAGGCGCTTCGTTGGCACCCAGCCGGTGGGCGTTCGTCGCACTGGAGATGGAGGCTTTCAGCAATCCGTTGTGACGGTATACGGCCATCAGCGTATTCACTACGAAGGTGATGAAACGCAGGTTCTCTTCGGGCAGTTTGCCGGGTGCGTGGAGCAGGATACCGGTGTCCGTACCCAGCGACCAGTTATTATGCTTGCCGCTACCGTTGACACCCTTGAAGGGCTTTTCGTGCAGCAGTACGCGGAAACCGTGGTTACGTGCCACTTTACGCATCAAGGCCATGATGAGCATGTTGTGGTCTACCGCCAGGTTGCATTCCTCGAAGACGGGAGCCAGCTCGAACTGGTTGGGAGCCACTTCGTTGTGACGGGTCTTGACGGGGATGCCGAGTTTCAGCGCTTCGATTTCCAGCTCCTTCATGAAAGCGGCCACACGGCTGGGGATGGCCCCGAAGTAGTGGTCTTCCAACTGCTGGTTCTTGGCGCTGTCATGGCCCATCAGCGTGCGTCCGGTCATCAGCAGGTCGGGGCGTGCGGCGTACAACCCTTCGTCAACCAGAAAATATTCCTGCTCCCAGCCCAGATAGGCAACCACTTTCTTTACTTCCGGATTGAAATAGTGGCATACGTCGACGGCAGCCTTGTCTACGGCACGCAGGGCTTTCAGCAACGGTGCCTTGTAGTCCAGAGACTCACCGGTATAGGCGATGAAAATAGTCGGGATGCAGAGCGTGTCGTCTACGATGAATGCCGGGGAGGAGGGGTCCCATGCCGAGTAGCCACGTGCCTCGAACGTATTGCGGATACCGCCGTTCGGGAAACTGGAAGCGTCCGGTTCCTGCTGCACGAGCAGTTTGCCGGTGAATTCCTCCATCACGCCGCCTTTGCCGTCGTGTTCCACAAAAGCATCGTGCTTTTCGGCAGTACCTTCGGTCAGCGGATGAAACCAGTGCGTATAGTGGGTCGCCCCCATTTCAACCGCCCATTTCTTCATACCTGCGGCAACCTCGTCGGCTATGCTGCGGTCCAGCGGAGCTCCGTTGTCAATCACATCCGTCAGTTTGGCATACACCTTGCTCGGCAGATAGCGGAACATCTTCTCCTTGTTGAATACATACTTGGCAAAATACTCTGACGGACGTTCCGCCGGGACTGCCACTGCAACGGGTTTCTTCTTAAACGCCGTTTCTACTACTCTGAATCTCAATTTTGACATAATACCTTAGAGTTGTAATTGTTGGTTTAATAAAATATGAAATCATTATGCACCGTAGGCAGACTCGCCGTGTTCGTAAATGTCGAGTCCTTCTTCCTCCACACGTTTGGAAACGCGGAGGCCGTGGATTTTGTCGAGTCCTTTGAAGATGATGAATCCCATGCCTGCTGCCCATGCGCCTACTACGAGTGCACCGAATACCTGCGCTCCGAGAAAGCTCCAGCCTGCACCGTAAAACAGTCCCTCACTGGTGGAAAACAGTCCGGTGAGGATGGTTCCCGTGAAACCGCAGACGCCGTGTACGGAACTGGCCCCTACGGGGTCGTCAATTTTCAGTGTCCGGTCGATGAATTCCACCGAATAAATCATCAGGATGCCGCAGATGGTGCCGATGATTACCGACCCGAAGGGAGAAACCATGTCACAACCGGCCGTGATGCCTACCAATCCGGCCAGAATGCCATTCAGTGTCAGAGACAAGGAGGGTTTGCCATATTTCATCCAGCTTACCGCCAATGCAAAGAAACCGCCTGCGCAGGCTGCCAGATTGGTGGTGAGGAATACATGCGAGATGGCCCTTGCATCGTCCGTAGTGGCTGCTGCCAACTGTGAACCGGGGTTGAAGCCGAACCATCCGAACCAAAGGATGAATACACCCAGTGCCGCAATCGTGAGGTTATGTCCCGGAATGGCTCTTGACTTGCCGTCTTTGCCGTATTTCCCGATGCGCGGGCCGAGGATGGCCGCACCTACCAGGGCAATCCAGCCGCCTACGGAGTGGACGATGGTGGAACCTGCGAAGTCATGGAAAGTTGTTCCGAATGTTTCCATCATGAAGGAACCTGCCTCACCGTTCATCAGCCAGCCGCCGCCCCAAGTCCAGTGACCGGAAACGGGATAAATCAGCACACTGATGAAGATGGTGTAAACCAGGTACATGGAGAATTTGGTACGTTCTGCCATAGCGCCGGACACGATGGTGGCAGCCGTTGCGCAGAATACAGTCTGGAATACCAGGAAACCTTCCGTGGGAAGCCCGCCGCCGTCGTAGAACGAGAGGTCGAAGAAATGGGGCATTCCTATGAATCCGCCTGCACCGAACATCAGTCCGAAACCGATGAACCAGTAGAGCAGGCTGCCAGATTGGTGGTGAGGAATACATGCGAGATGGCCCTTGCATCGTCCGTAGTGGCTGCTGCCAACTGTGAACCGGGGTTGAAGCCGAACCATCCGAACCAAAGGATGAATACACCCAGTGCCGCAATCGTGAGGTTATGTCCCGGAATGGCTCTTGACTTGCCGTCTTTGCCGTATTTCCCGATGCGCGGGCCGAGGATGGCCGCACCTACCAGGGCAATCCAGCCGCCTACGGAGTGGACGATGGTGGAACCTGCGAAGTCATGGAAAGTTGTTCCGAATGTTTCCATCATGAAGGAACCTGCCTCACCGTTCATCAGCCAGCCGCCGCCCCAAGTCCAGTGACCGGAAACGGGATAAATCAGCACACTGATGAAGATGGTGTAAACCAGGTACATGGAGAATTTGGTACGTTCTGCCATAGCGCCGGACACGATGGTGGCAGCCGTTGCGCAGAATACAGTCTGGAATACCAGGAAACCTTCCGTGGGAAGCCCGCCGCCGTCGTAGAACGAGAGGTCGAAGAAATGGGGCATTCCTATGAATCCGCCTGCACCGAACATCAGTCCGAAACCGATGAACCAGTAGAGCAGGCTGCCAAACATGAAGTCAACGAAGTTCTTCATCAGGATATTGGCCGTATTTTTTACTCTGGTGAAACCGGCTTCGACCAGTGCAAAGCCCGGCTGCATGAAGAATACCAGCATGGCTGCAAGCAGCATCCATACAGTGTTCAGTCCGTTGGTCAGTTCACCTACCGTATCGGGAGTGGCAATGGCTGTACTGTCTGTGGTTGAGGTGGCTTGTGCAAATATATCTGTAGTGAAGCAGAATGCTATGGATATGGCAAGGGCCATACGCAGTCTGTAGAGACTGCATTTACTATGTTTGTCCATAATTTCTTGTTGCTTTTAGTTGTATTGTATTTTCTTGGTTGTGGTTTGTAGCTGCCCGTTATCTTTCTTGTTCGGCATTGTAGAGTGCGATGTCGCCTCTCTCTGCAGTACGTATGCGTATGGCATCCTCAATGGGGATGACGAAGATACGTCCGTCGCCGATTTCACCGGTTTGTGCAGATTTGATGATGGCTTGTACGGTCTTTTCCGCATTCTTGTCGCGCACCACGATGGAGATAAGGATGCGCTCGATGGAACTGGTGTCGTACATGACACCACGGTAGATACGGGCTTGTCTGGATTTCCCGATGCCCCGTACATCATAATAGGAGAACCATTCGATGTCCGCTTCGAGCAGCGCGTCCTTCACGTCCTCGAACTTGGTCTTTCGGATAATAGCTTCAATCTTTTTCATACCTTAAATAATTTACGATTAGACAATTTACGATTTACTATTTGCCTTTCGGTGTGTGTAAATCATAGGTTTTTCATCTTAGAAACTTAGTCCGACTACGAAATAGGCACCTTCAGACCTTGGATTCCAGGTTGCTTTGGCAAACAACGGGAGGGAGAAGGAATCGGCGATTTTGATGTCTTTTGATACTCCCAGGCTGACGTCGCATACGGCAAATCCGTTGGCTCCATAGAAGTCCGTGGCCCAAGGGGTAGCGCCTATCTCGGCCGTCCAGTCCAGACCGCCCAGTGTGAAGGGGGCTGCCACGGAGATGTAGGATGAATAAGCACGATCACCGTCTTTGTCAACACCGTCGTCGCCTGCAAAGTTGGTGTACCAGTTTACGGCTACGGGGCCGAAATCATAGCCGATTTGCGCCTCGAACAGATGTGAGTTGGCAGCATTGTGTGCACCGTACTGGAAGTATTTGGCTGTCACCCCATCTCCGGTCACATTGTACCAGTAGTCCGTCACCGATACGCTGAAGCCTCCGGTTGAATATCCCAGTATGAGGTCGAACTCTTTCGTGTCCGAACTCTCGATGCCTACGGAGCCCCAAGCTCCCAGAGAGAAACCTTTGTAGGCGATGGATGCGCTCGGCTGGAGACTTACCCCTCCCAAATCCTGGCCACGCCACACGTAACCGCTTACGAGGTCGACACCTGCCGACGCTTCCACTTTATCCTGAGCCTTTGCCGTGAAAGGCATTGCCATTGATAACAGCGCCATTGCCATTATTCCCCATTTTACACTTTTTGTTTTCATACCTTTTTACCTTTAAGTTTAGAAAAATTCCGGATGATCAGTCCGACTCGATTATAGCAAGTACCTCGCTAATTCAATTGTTTTTTTATTTCAGCCACTTCCGGATGCGCTTCATGGCTTCCACGCAGTCTTCGTGCTTGCCGAAGGCCGTCAGCCGGATATATCCTTCACCGCTGGGGCCGAAACCTACACCCGGTGTGCCCACTACATTGGCTTCGTACAGCATCTGTTCGAAGAACCGCCAGGAGCCCGTTCCGTCAGGTGTTTTCAGCCAGATGTAAGGAGCGTTCACACCGCCGTAGACTTTCAGCCCGGCCGCTTCAAGGCCCTGCTTCATGGTCCGGGCATTGTCCATATAATAATCTATCGTTTCCTTTATCTGCCGCTGTCCCTCCGGTGTGTAGATGGCTTCCGCCGCCCGCTGGGTGATGTAGCTGGTGCCGTTGAACTTGGTAGATTGGCGGCGGTTCCAGAGCTTGTTCAGCGGGATGCGTTCGCCTTCCAGCGTGGCGGCAGTGAGTTCTTTCGGCACAACGGTGTAGCCGCAGCGTACTCCCGTGAATCCGGCAGTCTTCGAGAAGCTGCGGAACTCGATGGCGCATTTCTTCGCTCCCTTTATCTCGTAGATGGAGTGGGGCACGTCGTCTTCGCGGATGAAGGCTTCGTAGGCGGCATCGAACAGAATCAGCGTGTCGTTGGCGAGCGCATAGTCCACCCATTTCTTCAGCTCGGGCTTGGTCAAGGTGGTGCCCGTGGGGTTGTTGGGGTAGCAGAGGTAGACGATGTCGATGCGCTTGTCCGGAATCTCCGGGATGAAGTCGTTCTCGGCGGTACAAGGCATGTAGGTGACGTTGCTCCACTGGCCGTTTTCCTCCAGTACTCCGGCACGTCCGCACATCACGTTGCTGTCTATATAGACCGGATAAATAGGGTCGGTCACGCCTACGCTGTTGTCGTGGCGGAGAATGTCGCCGATGTTTCCCGTGTCGCTCTTTGCTCCGTCGTTCACGAAGATTTCCGTAGGACCGAAATGGATGCCTCGCGGAAGGTAATCGTGCTTGAGGATGGCTTCTATCAGGAAGTCGTATCCCTGCTCGGGACCATATCCACGGAATGTCCGTGCGTCAGCCATCTCCTCCACTGCCTTGTGCATCGCTTCGATGCAGACCGGTGGCAGTGGCCGGGTAACGTCTCCGATACCCAGACGGATGACCTCTTGCTTGGGATGTGTTATCCTGAAAGTATTTACCTTCTTGGCTATGTCTGAAAACAGATAACTGCCCGGTAGCTTTAAAAAATGTTCGTTTACTAATGCCATAATCTTTTCTTGGTTGATAGTTGGTGGTTAGTCAATTAATTCAATTTTGCCGTCGAATACTTTGGTGGCTTCTCCCGTCATCAGTACATGCCTGGTGGCGATGTCCCATCGGATGGTGAGTGAGCCTCCGTCCATGACGATGATGGATTCCCTTCCTGCGCGTTCGGTGAGGAAGGCTGCCACGGCGGTGGCACAAGCTCCGGTTCCGCAGGCTTGGGTGATGCCCGAGCCTCGTTCCCAGACACGCATCCTTATTTTTCCTTCTCCCAATATCTGGGCAAATTCTACATTGATGCGTCCGGGGAAGAGAGGGTGATTCTCCAGTTTGGGACCGATGACTGTAAGGTCGATGGCTTCAATATCATTGACAAAGATTACCAGATGCGGGTTTCCCATGGATACGGTGGTCCCTACATATCGTTCTCCGTCCACTTCGATGGGCTGTTCTTTCATCGGTTTGGCTCCTTTGCCGTCGTAGTCTGCCGGTTCGTCGGCAGGTATGCCCATGTCTACGGTTACAGAGTTGACCTTTCCGTCTGCCAAGTGCAGGTTTAGCATCCTTATACCTGACAGTGTATCGAGTGCGATTTCTGTTTTGGAGGTCAGTCCGTAGTCAAAAAGATATTTTCCGATGCAGCGGCTTGCATTGCCGCACATCCGGGCCTCCGAGCCGTCGGCATTGAATATCCGCATGCTGAAATCGGCCTTGTCCGAAGAACCGATAAGTACCAGACCGTCACTTCCAATTCCCGTATGCGGTGCACTCCATGCCCTCGCAAGTTCTTCCGGATGGCTGATAGGATATTGGGTCGTATCTACATAAATGTAGTCGTTTCCGGCACCGTGCATCTTGGTGAATTTTATAGCTCTTGTCATTTTGTCCTTTATCGGTTGGTTAATATATCCTTTTGTTTTATTTCGATGCAAATATACGACGTTTTGTTTTATAATTAACTGTAAAGCATATCTATTTTCTATTATTTTTTAGCGAAACTTTCATTCAATGAGAATATCTACTGTCAGGCTTTCAATTTAAAAGCATATGGCTTTGTTTTTATATAAATTGTAATCCATGTGAAAGTTTAGTTTGATTCAAAATAAGAAAAAAGATTTTTTATAGGGCTAATTGCTATCTTTTTGAAAACAATAAACCGCTCCATTGCGGACATAATGAAGCGGTTTGTTTGGTTTTTGTTTCTAAATGTATAAGGAGCGGCTATTTTTTCTTTAAAATTTCTTCCAGCACTACCGGCTCATTGGTTGTAATGAAATCTACTCCTTGGCTGATGAGCCATTCCATGTCTTTGGCTTCGTTTACGGTCCAGGCGTTTACTTTCATGCCGAGGTCGTGGCATTCCTTTATCCATTCAGGATGTTTTTGGAAGACACTGAAGTGATAGTCGGGACCGGCACAACCCCATGCTTTCAACTCCTTGGGGGTAAGGTCACCGGTCAGGTAGTAGACGGGGGTGCCTTTGGGTGCCAGACGGATAAACTCCTTGGTGGCATGTTGGGAGAAGGTGATATATTCCGTACGGTCCTCCAGTCCTTTGTCCTTTATCATTTTTACGATACCCTCTACGGCTCGTGTTTCCTGTTCGGGGGTCTTGTGGGCTTTCAGTTCGAGGATAAGGCGGGTTTTCAGGCTTTTTGCCTTGTCCAGATACTGTTGCAGGGTAGGGAGTTGTTCGCCGTTGTCCAGTTGTACGGCGGTGCATACCTTGGCTGTGGCATCTTGCATAGTTACGCCTTTAAAGGTGGCGTCATGATTGACAACCAGCTGATTGTCTGTGGTGAGCCAAACGTCGAACTCGGAGCCGTAGCAGTGGATAGAATCAGCCTTTACAAGTGCGGCAAGGGAGTTCTGGGCCGAGCCGTCCGTAGTCCAGAAACCACGGTGGGCAATGACTTCCTGGGCCTGGATAGTGCCGCATGCAGCAAAGAGCAGGGCGGAAGCAAAAAATAGTTTTTTCAGATTCATAATGATTAGGGTGTTTTGTTTTGAACGCAAAGATAAGTATTATATTTCTTTTATTAAATCTAACCCCTGAGTAATTTCAGTATGTACTTTCCGGGCATCACGATGCGGGCTTTCAGTTGGGGTGAGCTGTTCAACTCATATAGGATTTTCCAGATTTTCCCTCCCAGTTTTCCAAAATCTGTCAGTCTCAGGATGGCATTCAAATCGTGGATGTCGGTTACTTTCTGCCTTGCCAGCTCTTCCATCAGGCCTTGGTAATTATGTGTCTGTCTGTTGAGCGTGTACTCCGGTGGAGTCAGAAGAATCTCCTCCTTCCTTCTTCCCGTCTCCCCTTGGGGAGATAGAGAGGGGTTTTCTTTATTCTCTTTATTTAGTTTATTTGCTAAAGCGCTGCTTGTTTTGGCATCCCTGATTCTCTGCTGGTTAACCAGTCCACCGCGACGTCCGGCCTCCTTTTTAGCTTCTTGTTGGGCGTCCCATGGCTCCATGCGGCGGCTTAGTCCGGGGGATGAGAAGCTTGTCTCGTTCACCTCGAACAGCGCATAGTCATAGATGATTCGCTTCAGTGTGGCGGTTGTCACCCTTGCTTTTTGTGCCAGTATGGGAATCACTTTCAGGCTGGCTTTATATTCGTTCTGCAATCTGAGGAATTCGAGCACTGTCCAGTAGATGCCATATCCTTTCATACCTTCTTCTTGTATCATAATCATTAATTTTAGGTTGCTGCCGGCATTGGCATCATGTAGTAAATAAGCCTCCATAGCTTTTGATATTGGTGTTTTTTGTTAGTTTACTATCGGTCTCCACTCCATAAAATTCTCAATCAGAAAAGTCCGCCAGCCTTGTTGTTCCGCGTCCCAATAGGCTACGTGAGCTTTAATGCTTGTCATGTCATGTTTCTTTTTGAAGTCGCTTTCGTAGGAAACAAGGGTTCCTCTTCCCATGTAGAAGCTGCCGTCCTGCTTTCGGTAGGCTATCAATGCATATCCGTATTGCATGTATTCCAGTAGGGAATTTATGCGCTGTGCCATCCATTGTACAGACTCCATGCTCAATGTCGTGTTTTCCGTAATCCGTTTTTCCCATAGCTTTTTTGCTTTTTCTGTTTTGGATACAAATTGCTCCTCAAATTCAGTTTTCTCTTTTCCCATTTTTTATGTTTTTAGGGTTAGTAAATGTATGATAATCAGCAATGAAAAAGGGCTACTCCTTTCAGTACGGATGGCTATGCCCTTGCCTTGTTGAGGCTACACCATCCGACAAGAAAGGTGTAGCCCTTCTGTCCGGTTGCTGACGGCGGCAAAATTACTGCCTTTCCAGGTACTGAACTATCAGTGATTTATCCTTACATCATATCCGTATGGGTCAATCAGTGTGGTGTCTTCCTGTTTTATGATGGCCCATACCTTCTCCAATTCGGTGATTATCGTACTGTAAGTCAAAGGCTTTTGCTCTCCTCTGGCTCTCTTTGTGAAGTTTTCGGATGCTACGAGCAGTTTGGCTATATCCGTTATTTTTCTAATTTTTGTGCCTTCAAAATAGCCTGATTTAAAGGCTCTTAAGTAACCTACATAAACATGGGTCTGGTCTCCGTAGTAAACCCGTTCTGCCAATAGCTTTTCATCCACTATGGAGCTGTGTTCTTTTACTTTTGTTGCTCTTAGTTTCTGTGTATCAGATTGATACGACATGCTTCTCTGTTCGTTACTGTTGAGATGCTTCTTTTTTTGAGTTCTTTCATTTGTGTAATTCTTTGTTCGTTTAACTGTTTTTTATTCTGGTTAAAAAATGCGAAAGTATAAAAAGTGAGGGAGAAATAAGGGAATTTTGGAGGGAAATGTGAAGGGTGAGTTGTAAATGGTTGATATATAAGATGATATGCTGTTTAAAAAACGTACGTTTAATGAACGCAAAGATAGAGACGTTTTTTGTAATGGCAAAATGTTTGATAGAAAAATGTTCCTAATAATAAATAATGATAAGTATATTACATTGAATTTCAGCAGTATATGCAATATGTGTAATCAGTTAAAATCTTCTTATTTTTAGCTCTTTGAGTATGTCTTGTATAAGTTCGAAATAGGTGTTTTTTAAACGTACGATTAAAAAACGCTTTTTTGTTTCTAATACGTTCGTTTATAGTCTCTTACCAAAAGGTAATGAACAACCGCAGAGAATCTGTTGACAAGAAGGGCATAGTGCTTGTCAAACTTCCCATAAAATGCTCGCAAGTGATTGAACTACAGTTCTGTAATAGTAGTTCAAAGCCCCCAAGGAATACCTTTTTCTAAGTAAAATTAGCAAGAATAGAAATGGATAAAGAGACCGAAGTTTGGTTTGCCATGCGTGCCACATACCGCAGGGAGCTTGAAGCTATGCATCTTCTCGAAAAGGCAAATCTTGGCTGTTTCATTCCCATGCAATATAAGATAAGTATCCGTAGGGGCAGGAAAGTCCGTGCTTTGGTTCCCGTCATCCGTAATCTGGTTTTTGTCCACGCACGTCCTTCCGAAGTGCAGCGATTTAAGTCTCAAATTACTTATTTACAATATATTACTGATACCCGTAGCGGCCAGAAAATAATCATTCCCGACCATGATATGCAGCGTTTCATAGCCGTTGCCGGTACCTATAATGACCATCTTCTCTATTTCCAGCCCGAAGAACTGAATCTCTCCAAAGGTACGAAAGTCCGTATCACCGGTGGCGACTTCGAGGGTCAAGAAGGTGTTTTTCTAAAGGTAAAAGGTGCCCGTGATCGTCGTGTAGTGATTGCTATACAAGGTATCATTGCCGTTGCCATGGCGACCATCCATCCAGACCTCATTGAAGTAATCCGCTAGTCTTTAATTTATAATTACTACTCATGTCTCTTTTAGAAGAAGCACTCCTCCTTCAGCGTGCCGCGCACGATCTGATGTATTTGGGTATGGACGGTAGTCCTATCTATAGCGATGATTTGTCTCGTCGTAACAGTGAAGTCTATCGCTTGACCACAACTTTGTATAATTCCGGCACCTGGGGCACCACGGTGGAGGAGCAGGCAAATGTCTGTCTTGCTCTCTTGAAGGGGTATAGTGCCTCGTTCATTGACCATGGTGAAAAACTACAGCATGTGCAGGAGGTATTGAGGCGTTGCTGGGACACCCTTGATTCCCTTCCTTCCTCTTTGCTGAAACTCCGCTTGCTTACGGCTTGTTATGGAGAGGTTTTCGATGAGCCTTTGGCCGACGAAGGCCGTTCTATCATTGCTTCTTGGAGTGTTGCATCACTGACTGCCGAGCAGCAGGAAGCAGTTGACGAGTTTCAGAATGTGGTGGATAATCCTTATCCATGGGAGGAAATGGAATAAAAATGTATAAATAGGATTTCTCTTTGAAGAAAAAACGTATATTTGCATATAGCTTCTAAAAAAGAGAAATAAGATGGAACAGATGCGTAAACTGCCAATTGGTATACAGACTTTTGAAAAGCTGCGTGAAGAAAATTATCTTTATGTAGACAAAACAGCAATGGTCTATAAGATAGCATCCAATTCCACTCCCTATTTTTTGAGCCGTCCTCGCCGTTTCGGTAAGAGTTTGCTTATATCTACCTTCGAAGCTTACTTTCAAGGACGTAAAGATTTGTTTCACGGGCTTGCCATCGAAAAACAGGAAACCCGGTGGGAGGAATACCCTGTATTGCATCTGGACTTGAATGCACGTAAATATGAAACAGCCGGAGATTTGGTAGCCATGCTTAATCAATATCTGGAAAAGTGGGAATTGAAATATGGTGCGGAAAAGCAGGAGCGTAGTCCCGAAGAGCGTTTTGCCTATGTGATAGAGCAGGCGTATGCCCAGACGGGTAAGCAAGTGGTAGTGTTGATTGATGAATACGATAAGCCTTTGCTTCAAGCTCTTTCGGATGAAAAGTTAACGGAAGAGTATCGTCGGATATTGAAAGCCTTTTATGGGGTACTGAAAAGTGCCGACCGTTATCTCCGCTTTGTTTTTTTGACGGGTGTGACGAAGTTTGCGCAGATTAGCGTGTTCAGTGATTTAAATCAGTTGCAGGACATCAGTACATGGCCCGACTATTCTTCTTTATGTGGTATTACTAAGGAAGAACTGCTCACAACGTTTACTCCGGAGATAGAACGTTTGGGTGTTTCCAATGGGATGGACTTCGATACAACTTTGGAGCGGATGACGAAGCTGTATGACGGTTATCATTTTTACCCTCATTGTGAAGGGGTTTTTAATCCTTTCAGTGTGTTGAATGCATGCAAGTCGAAGATTTTGGATAATTTCTGGTTTCAGACCGGTACTCCTACCTACTTGGCTAACTTGTTGAAAAAGAGTGATTATGATTTGCGCCTTTTGATTGAGGGAGTTGAAGTGACGGCTTCTGCTTTTTTTGAGTATCGTGCAGAAGTAAAGAACCCGCTTCCCATGATTTACCAGAGTGGTTATCTGACCATCAAAGACTACGACAGGGATGTTTTATTGTACACTTTGGGTTTTCCCAATGATGAGGTACGCTATGGTTTCTTGAATTTTCTGGTACCTTATTATACGGAAGTGACCGATGATGAAACCGGTTTCCACATAGCCAAGTTTATGCGTGAACTCCGTTCCGGTGATGTGGATGCTTTCATGGAACGTCTCCGGGTGTTTTTTGCCGGTATGCCATACGATTTGAGCGATAATACGGAACGTCACTACCAGGCTGTCTTTTATGTGGTTTTCACTTTGATGGGACAATTTGTTGAGACGGAAATCCGTAGTGCCCACGGTCGTGCCGATGCCGTGGTGAAGACGAAAGATACCATTTATGTTTTTGAGTTTAAACTGAACGGCAGTGCCGAGGAGGCTTTACGGCAGATTGATGAAAAAGGGTATCTGATTCCTTATAGGTTGGACGGGAGGCGTCTTGTCAAAGTGGGGGTGAATTTCAGCAAGGAAAGGCGTAATGTAGACAGGTATATTGTGGAAGATTTTGTTTTCTAAAATTGGAAATATGGTTACCATCAAAAATAAGGAATACGGTTCTAATATCAGCCTTGCTGCCATCTGCAATTCTCTTTGCAAGGCGGAACATCAGTTGCTTGAGGAGTTTGTCACGGTCGGTGCCAATGCATACGTGGTACGCAATACGCAAAACTCCCTATAAACTCTAGAAGTTCGGTCTTGTGCTGACATATGAGGATGATGTTAAAGGTGAATGGCACATGCTGATGCCTGACTCTGTACGAGATTCCCTTTCGGACCTCGTCCCTCAGTTTATGAATTATATAAATGCCGGCCAGCTGATACCTTCGGTAAAGGAAATCCGGATGCGGATGGCGTTGCATCGCTTTTTGGATAGGGAGAGTTGGTGCCGGATTCAAAAAATAACGTATTATTGCTTACCCATATGGACGGTAAGCACTCAATTGTTTATTTGCTTTACCGCCCCGTATGCTAGATTTTTGTGCCATAAAGATAAAACGAATGCTTATGGCAAGCAGCACGGATTTCAAGAATTTATGGAAACGCTATCAAAAGGAGGGAGTTTCCAAGTTCATCTCTCATGTCCGGGCAAAGTTCAAACTTGCTGCAGACATCGCCAAAGACGAAGAGGCGGCATGGTTTGTGGAACAAATTGGGCGGTTGTATCTGATAGAGGCTGAATGTTTGATGCGTCGGCTCACTCTCGGGGAGATAAGGAAAAGAAGAAATAAATCCGATGTCAGTGAGATATTGAAAGGCTTGAGGAAACAGGTATTGGAACTTCAGCAGGATAAACGCTGTCACTACGGTAAAATGATGGAGACAGCTTTGGCTTATATGTTGAACGGCTGGGATGACCTGCTTAAATATCGCCACTGGGGCGACTACACGATAGACAACATGGTGGCGGAACGTGCGATACGTCCCTTTGCCGTATCGCGAAATAATTCTCTTCACTTCAGCAGTGAGGAGGGTGTCAATGTGGCAATGACTTTCTATACCATTATCGAAACGGCCAAGATGTACCTCTCGGATATCAAGGGATATCTTATACATGTATTCCGTGAACTATTGTCAGGAAACAAGAACTACGAAATGCTGATTCCATCAGGCATTTCGGTTTGAATTAAGTTAAATCGAAGTCAAATATAATAAGACCAATTCCCTTTCTCGCTGATTTTCAGTAGGGAAAAAGGTATTGAGTGCTTACTTTTAAACCTTTTCAGGTCTAAAATGACTGCTTACTTATTTTCAGAAGAGTCCAAAGTGATTGAGTGCTTACGATGATGTTAATTTGCAAAGTGAAAAATATATCTGACTATATATATAGGTATAAAACCTTAATTGAAAATTTTGGCTATCTAACTTTATTACAGATATGTAATTTATTGATACCACTTGTTACATATCCTTATTTAATTAATACTTTAGGAAAAAATTTATATGGTGTAATCATATATTCTCAGGCAATAGTTAGTTATTTAGCAATATTTGTAAACTGGGGATTTAATATCTCAGCTACGAAATATATTAGCATTAATAGAGAAGATTCAAAGAAGATAAACGAAATAGTTAGTGTGGTATATATTGTAAAAACCTTGCTTTTAATTATAGTATTTGGATTCTTATTTTTAATATTTCTTTTTCCTGAAATTCGAGAATATAAATTATTATATATTTTTTCAATGTGGCAATGTATTTATGAATGTTTATTTCCTATATGGTTTTTTCAAGGTATAGAAAAAATGAAATATATTGCAATTTTTTCTTTCATAGGACGTGTAGTGTTTATTCTATTGATATTTATATGGGTCACTACACCGCAAGATTATTTATTGGTTCCACTTATAAATGGCATTGGAGCTATTATTACATCTCTTATAGCCATATATATACTAATATATAAATTTAAAATTAAGTTTAGATGGCAGTCTTTAGCGACTATATTTTATCATACAAAAGATTCAACCAAACTTCTCTTAACGTCAATAACAGGTATAGTGAAAGATAGGACTAATACTATAGTTATTGGTAGCGTTTTGGGAATGGGAGAAGTAGCTTATTATGATTTTGTAGAAAAAATAGTAAATGTATTATCTACTATATTTTATACAATAAGTAATGTTGTATTTCCATATTATAATAAAAATGCTAATAAAATATTTGCCCGTAAACTTTTAATATATACTACTGTAATAGGAGTTTTATTATATTTTATTGTTGGATGTTCTTTGAAATCATTTATTCTTTTATTTTTTAATAATGATATGCTAATGGCAATTCCTGTGTATTGGATGTTGGGAACTCTGTTTATATATCGCCATTTAAGTTATTTTCTTGGAACTGTTATATTAATAAGTCACAATCATGTAAAAGATGTTATTGTCAATATGTTTTATAGTATGTTCGTGTATTTGTTCGTAATAATGTTTTTGGGAATTATTGATTGTTTAAATATATATACTTTATCTATATCATTGGTAATATCTGTTTTCTTTGAAACTTTACAGAGATGGTATTATTGTAAAAAATATGGTATAATATGATGAATTTCATAAATCGGTTTATGAGACTCTTTAGGAGAAGGACTGTCAATATAGGACGAGATGTACAATTATTAGGAAATACTGTTATAGGCTGTGATTGTTCTTTTTCAGCTCGCGTTATTTTCAGTAATTCTATTATTGGAGATTATTCATATGTAAATTATAACTCTATTATACATTGTTGCCATATAGGAAAGTTTTGTTCAATAGGTCCTAATGTCGTAGCTGGCTTGGGTAATCATCCAGTAGAAAAGAACGTTACGACTTCTCCGAGGTTATTTTTAAAAGGAAAGTTCCTTTTAGAAGATAGGTATGACCAGTTTGCTATAGTTACTATTGGAAATGATGTATGGATTGGTGCTAATGTGACTATTGTAAATGGAGTTACAATTGGTGATGGTGCAGTAATAGGAGCAAATTCTATTGTAACTAAAGATATACCGCCTTATTCAATTTATGGTGGAGTACCGGCTAAATGTATTAGAATGCGCTTTGAGCAGAATCAAATAGATTTTTTGTTAAAATTAAAGTGGTGGAATATGGATGAGGAATGGATAAGAAGTAATAGTTTACTTTTTTCAGATGTTAATTGTTTAATGGAAAAATATGGAATTTCTCTTTAGTGTATTTACTCCGACTTACAATAGAGCGAATACTATAGGACGTACCTATGAATATTTGTGTAAACAAACATTACGTAGTTTTGAATGGATTATTGTGGATGATGGTTCCACAGATAATACAGAAGAAATAGTTCAGAAATGGATAAATACAAATAAAATTTCCATTGTATATTTGAAGCAGGAGAATGGGGGAAAGCATCGTGCATTTAATAGAGCAGTGCAGATAGCTAAAGGGGAAATCTTTATTTGTTTAGATTCTGACGATTATTATATTGAAACTGCACTAGAAATAATTTATTCATATCATTTGATACATAAGGATAATCCTTGGATAGCAGGATTTTCATGTAATTCTTTAGATTTACATGGAAATCTAATAGGAACTTCGCTACCTGTAGACGAGTTGGTTGTTTCACATTATAACCTTTACAATTCATTGTCAGTAAAAGGAGATAAAGGGTTAATTTATTATACTCGTATTTTGAAAGAATATCCATTCCCTGAATTTGAGAATGAATTCTTTGTAACAGAAGCATTGGTTTTAAATAGAATTTCTTTGCGATATAAAATATGTTGTATTAAGCGAAGTTTAGAAATAAAAGATTATCAAAGAGATGGTCTGTCTAGCAAATACAGACATCTGTGTTTAAGAAATCCTAATGGTTATGCTCTGTATATAAATGAGAGGAATTATTTTAATTTATCATTTACTAACTATGTTATTAATGCTGCAAGTTATGTGCGTTATAGTCTATTTGCAGGAAAAAGTTTTAGGAATATATATAAAGAAGCTATAAATAGAAGATGGACTTTTATAATAGCCTGTTTCTTAGGAATTTTATTATATATTAAAGATAAAAGTAGGTCATGAAAAAAAATCTTTTATTCATTATAGATAATTTGAAAGGTGGTGGAGCAGAAAGGATATTGATAACAATACTTCAACATCTTGATGCAAAAAAATATAATGTAGATCTTTTTTTAATAAATAGAGAGGGTGTTTATCTTGATAGTGTTCCTCGGAATATATGTTTATATTCTGCTTTGGGGGATTCAAATCTGCTAATAAATAAAATTAAGAGACGTATTTTACTAACGTTTCCTAGCTTGTTCTATATCTTTCATATAAGGAAACTATACGATTGTTATATTGCTTTTAGAGAGGATACTGCTACCAGAATTTTATTTAAAGCTCCTGCTACTGCGCAAAGAGTGGCTTGGCTACATACAGATTTAATAAAGCATACCTACTGTAAAACAACTAATAAGCGGAGATATTTTCGTGACCTTCCTTCTTTAAATCAAATAGTATGTGTTTCTAAAGCTTGTCAAAAGACATTGATAAATTTATGCCCTGCTGTCAAAAATAAATCGATTGTTTTATATAATCCTATTGATATTTCTGATATTATACAAAAATCAAATGTACATATTAATGTACCATTTAGTCGGGATAGAATAAATTTATTGGCTGTAGGTAGGATTGACAAAGGTAAAAATCATCGATTTTTGATTGAGTGTATGCCTTTATTGTTGAACAAGGGAAATTTTACATTATGGATTTTAGGGGTGGGGCCTTTACAAGTTGAGTTGGAAAAACTGAGAGATGATATGGGATTGCAAGATTATGTACATTTTTTAGGGTTTAAAGAAAATCCATATCCTTTAATAAAATCCTGTGACGTATTTGTTTTATCTTCCCTATATGAAGGATTACCGACTGTAATAATAGAAGCTTTAATTTTAGAAAGAAATATTGTTTCCTCTCCTTGTGTAGGTGCTGAAGAAGTATTGTGTAATGGAGAGTTTGGATATGTGGCTTCATTGGATATAAATTCTTTTTCGGAAGCAATTTGTAAAGCGTCAGAACATTCTTTGTTGATATCCACTAAATTAAGGCATAGATTATCTGATTTTGATTTGAATCAGCAAATATGTAAAGTTAATACTTTATTTAGATGATAAGTTTTACGTGGAAATATTCCATTTTTCAAGTAATACAGATTTTTATTATTATTTGCTATTTTCTCCAATTTTTATTTTGTATTGGATTTGGATATAATGATGTAACAATTAATATACTACAATATGAATTGTTACTCATTTTTTTGTGGTCACTTTTTTCTGCGATACATGAAAGTGGAACATTCAATTTGTATGTTCTTTTTCTATATATGCTATGTGTGTTTATTTATTCGCGTATATTCTTGGATATTTATGGTTTGTTTAATTGGACATGGGCAGATAAATATAATGATTTCATTTTCCCTATAAACGTACAGTTTCAAATATTAATATTGTTAACATTTTCATTGCTATTTATGCATCTTGGATGCTTGATGGGTAGAAAATATTTGTCTTATAGAAAGATAAATTTTGAATATTCGAGGTATCTAGATAAAATATCTACTTTCTTATTTCTATTCTCCGTTCCAGGTACTTTTATTAAATATTTGATTCAGTTTAAAGCTGTGTTGGAGCATGGATATTTAGCTGTATATGATGGAACTATTGCAAATTTGAAATATCCAATATGGACGACGGGAGCAATATCTATTTTTGAATTTTCATATTGCTTATTTTTAGCATCGAAACCTTCTAAAAAGAAGTTCTTTATCATATCGTCAATTTTCTTTGCTTTAAGAATTGCAGATGTTTTAAAGGGTGGACGTTCTAAACTATTTTTACCTATTATATTTTTATTATGGTATTATTATTCATTTTATTCTGAACAACAAAAACAAAAAATAGGCAAATTATTATTGATTTCAATTGTGTGTATTATTCTGTCACAAGTATTATTGGAGTTCCGGAGGGGGGACGTTGATACTGGTTATGATTCTGATTTATTTATGATGTTTTTTTCTCAACAAGGGGTTTCGTTATTAGTATTTGCATATATGATATTTTATAAATCAACATTTGTAAATACTGGATTACCATATATTTTGTATCCTTTATCCTTAACATCAACTTTTGAAGGTCAATCTATGGAATTTGTGGAGCAAACTAATAGTTTAGGACATCGATTGACTTATTTTTTAGCACCGGATGCATACTTGGGGGGAGAGGGAGTTGGTTCTAGTTTTCTCGGAGAGTTTTGGGATTTGGGATTAATCGGATTTCTACTAATGAGTTTTTTAGCTGGATATATTATTCGTTATTTTGAGAAAAGTGTTCGTAATACTCGTGTTATCATGTTTTTGGCTTTTATATTAGTTCCTAATATAGTGTATATGCCTCGTGCTTCATTTTTCCCTTCATTGATAAATATTTTGATATTCTTATTTTTTTATAGTTTAATTCTATATGTTCCGAAACTTAAAATAAAATTCATTTAGTTTTATGCTTATTTCAATTATCATTCCTATATATAATGTTGAAAAATATTTGAACAGATGTTTAGATAGTGTCATGAAACAGTCTTTTCAGGACATTGAAATTATATTGGTAAACGATGGTTCGACGGATAATAGTGATAATATCATAAAAAGTTATTTATTTGATGAAAGAATTAAATATATATATCAGAAAAATAAAGGTTTAAGTGAAGCTCGTAATACAGGATTAAATATAGCATCAGGAGAATATGTTTTATTTTTAGATAGTGATGATTCTATAGAGCCTAATACATGTTATGAGTTATCGCAAGTAATAGAGAGATTTGAGGTTGATATAGTGGTTTTTGGTCGATATTTGATAAAGGATTGCATAGAAAGAGTTAGAGATCCTGCGTATTGGGGAAATAATCTGTTAGATGGTAAGGAATATTTGGTCCAGGCTAAGCTGAATAATCGCTTTAGCGCATCAGCCTGTAACAGATTATATAAATTATCATTTTTACGACAAAGAGGGTTGAACTTTAAATCGGGAATTGTTTATGAAGATTTGTTGTTCAATTTCCAATGTATGATACAAGGGGCACGAGTTTATGTGTTAAATGAATTGTTATATAATTATTATATAGGACGTAACGATAGTATTATTAATACTATAAAAGAAAAGGATTTGGATATTTTGTTTACTGTTAATGAATTATTTGTGATATATGAAAAATATAAATATCCAGTTATTAAAGATGTTTTTTATTGGATTATTTATGATTGGGTTTCTAATGCAGTGAGTTATAAATATCCTCGAATAGCCATATTCAATAAGAAAGCTATTTCAATAACTCGAATTATAACTCAAGACTCCAGGTACAAATCAGTTTTATTATATTGTAGTACTTGCCATGTAATAGGGTTTAAGAGGAGGATTTTGTCTTGGTTACAGGTAAGAATGTTTTATGTTTACTATTTTTTAATTGGATTATTAGTTAGAATAAAGAAATTAGCATGAGAAATGTTGCTGTAATTTTAGCAGGTGGTGTCGGAACTCGTATGGGAGGGACAATGCCTAAACAATTTTTTAAAGTTTCGGGAAAAACAGTTTTAGAACATACCATTTCTGTATTTGATAACCATCCGCTTATTGATGAAATTGCAATTGTGGTACACCCTAATTATCTTGAAAAAGTGGAGGAATTGTGTTGCATTAATAATTTTAAGAAAGTAGGACGAATTCTACAAGGAGGAAGTGAACGTTATTATTCAAGTTTGTCAGCTATAAATGCCTATGCTTCTACAGAGAATGATATTAATTTAATATTTCATGATAGTGTACGTCCCTTAGTTACTAAAAGAATAATATCAGATTGTATTACTATGTTGGGTAAGTATGGAGCTGTTGATGTTGCAATTCCTGCAACAGATACCATTATCAAAATGAATCTGAATACGCATGAAATAGAGGATATTCCTAACCGACAATTTTTATACAATGGACAGACCCCACAAGCATTTAAATTATCCGTTATTAGGGAAGCATATAAACGTGCATTGGTAGATCCTAATTTTAAAACAACCGATGATTGTGGGGTTGTTTTAAAATATATGCCTGATATACCAATAGGAGTTGTACCGGGAGAGAAATTTAATATGAAGTTAACGCATAAAGAAGATTTGTTTTTGTTGGATAAGCTTTTTCAATTAAAATCTGTAAGTGATGTTTCTTTATATGGACAAGAAACCGCATTAGAGCATAAAGTTATAGTCATTTTTGGGGGAAGTTATGGTATAGGACATAGTATTGCAGAACTGTGTACCGGATTGAAAGCTAAGGTTTATTCGTTTAGTCGAAGTGAGACTGGAACAGATGTTGCTGATGCATCATTAGTAAAAGAAGCTTTGGAAAAAGTATATCTGATTGAGAAAAAGATTGATTTCGTTATAAATACAGCAGGTATATTATTGAAAATTCCTTTGATGACAATGAAATATGATGATATTTTAAATTTAATACGTGTAAATTATTTGGGAGCGATAAATGTGGCGAAGGAATCATTCTCATATTTAGCGAAGTCTCATGGAGGTTTATTACTATTTACTTCCAGTTCATATACACGAGGCAGAGCGATGTATAGCCTATATTCATCTTCAAAAGCTGCAATTGTGAATTTAGTTCAGGCTTTATCTGAAGAATGGAAAAGTTATAATATAAAGATTAATTGTATTAATCCGGAAAGAACTAAAACACCTATGCGTATCCAAAACTTTGGTATAGAACCGGAAAATAGTTTATTAAGTCCCCAATTTGTTGCAGAAACTTCAATAATGACATTACTTTCTGGATTGACGGGACAAGTTATAGATGTCAGACGTAAAACAGACTGACTATGAAGTAAGCAGTCAAAAATTGGCTCATAATTGAAATCTCTATCTTCGCTGCGAACAAAAATTTTAGAATTTATGTATAGCAGTGAAGATCTTGAAAGATTTTACTTTCAATACCAGACCGAGGCTTTGCCTCATGGAGAATCTCTCCAATCGTTTTGTGTTAAGAACAAAGTTCCTTATAACATCTTTCAGAAATGGTACAGGGATACCCGGAAAAAAGTAGTTGAAGTCCAGGTTGATGGTGCTCCTGTAATCGGTCATGAGGAAAAATCCAGTGCCATTGATCAACCTCAACCGGTATCACCAGGCAGAATTGATCACCCTGTTCGTATTTGGGTTGAGATTCGTATCAGCAATGGCTTGCATTTGTCCCAAAAGAATTTAAGCTACCCGGATTTGGTTCGTATGGTAGAGAAGCTGGAGGGGTTATGTTGAGTGTTACCGGTCTGAATCATTTTTATTATGTCCGTGATTTTACCGATATGCGTTGTAAACACAGCCGTGTGCTGTCTGTCATTCGTGAACGGCTTCACCGTGAGCCCAATGATGGAGACGTCTTTATAGTCATGTCTCGCAATCGCAGAATAGTCCGTATGTTTTCATTTGATAATCGTTCATATAGTCTGTTCGAAAAGAAGTTTGTGGCAGGCTATCAGTTCATGAAGGTGGAGCGGAACGGGGCAGATACTGTTTATCGGATTGCCTGGAAGGACGTGGTTTTGATTCTTGAGAATCCTATAGTTAAAACATTACAAATCAGATAATCAATCTATTTATCCACTTGCGGTTTTGCGATTATTTTATTACCTTTAATGTTGTAAATCAAATGTTTAAGTATGATCGATCTGCAAGATATAATTACAACAAAACGAGAGTTGTTGAGTAGGGAAACCTACTCACGCAACCCTATAAATTATAGTGCAGGTATGGCAGAGGATCAGAAAGAGCGGTACATACAATACTTTGCCGAACAGAATCAGGATTTAAGGTTGACAAGTGATGCCATGAAGCTTGTTTTGGAGGATTTTATGGCTCAGATGAAAGATCTGAAGGCTCAGGTGTCCTCTATGGAATCGAAACATGCTGACCTTGAGAATCGGTTATCGGAAGAGCATAAACTTCGCAAATCGGCTGAACGTAAGATTAAATCACTTCAGGAAAGACTTGATTATGCCCATCAGGAACGTTTTGGTGATAGACGTCAAAAGATACAATCTAAAGCTAAAACAAGTGATTCAGACCGCTGGAAGGAGAAAGATGATTATGATGGAACCGATGATACGCTTCGTACGGATTCGGTTGGTCATGCTCCATCTCAAGAGGTAAAAGAGTCTTCCAAGAAAGAGCGTGATTTATCCAATCGCCCTGACGGTTATAAAAGGATGGGAGTAGTTGGAGAGGCGATAGAGCATCCTTCCGATTTGACAAAGTTTCCCGGTCGCATCATTGAAAGAAGAATGGTACGGGTATTCAGTTTTCGTACTTTCTTGATGGAAGAATGCTTCGAGATGGTTCATTATGCAGAGCCTGGTAAAAAGCCCAGGTGGGGTTATTTCCCTTCCGAAGGTCATCCTGAGGTAGTAACCAATATTGAAGGCACTAAGGCTTCTCCTGAATTTCTGCAGGCTATTGCCTATGAAGTTTATGTAAAGAATGTGACTTTTGGTCTTCTTCACCAATGGCTGACAGATATGGGCATGACCATTTCTAAAAACACGTTGCGCAACTGGCTTAAGAAAGGTAAGACATACCTGGACGAACTGGTTTGTGTATTGAAGTCTATAGCTTTGGAAAAAGATTCGATTGTGAACTGCGATGAGACCTGGTGTAAAGTGCGCAAATACGATCACTATAAGAAGTGCTACATTTGGGTTCTGGTCAACAAGGCTCGGAAAACAGCCATTTTCTTCTATGAGAATGGCTCGCGTGGTCGTGATGTACTAACAGACTTTTTGGGCGATGCAGAATTGAAGAGTATTATGTCCGACGGATACAATGCTTATGTATTTATCGGCAATGAACTGAAATCAGGCCGGTTTAAAGATACTGTACACCAAGTTTGTATGTCACATGCCAAGAACAAGTTTGTCAAGGCTTCCAATCAGGGTAGTGAACCGAATGCAGAACGCTTTTCCGAAATTTTAAAGGAGTTCTTTATGAGGGAGCGTAAATACGATGATGCCGGATTTACTTCCAAAGAAAGGTTGCGGGAAAGGCAAGGTTTGGCAACGAAAGAACTCCTGATAGAGCTGCGCAGTTTGTTAGATAGTGAACAGTCAAAGGATTCAGAATTTAGAAGCCGGTATTATAGAGAAGCTCTCAATTATCTGAACCGGTTCTGGAAAGAGATCTTTGCTTACTTGGATGATGGTGAATTACCAATAGACAACAACCTGGCTGAGCGAACCATTCGAAAGCTGACTACTCAACGCAACAATTCACTTCATTATGGTAGTGATGCTGGTGCTGAGATGGCGGCAACCTATCACAGTGTGATTGGAACGGTAAAGCTTCATGGCAGTTCTATCTGGAACTTCATCGGAACTTTTTTCAAAAATATCTTTAACGGGTGCAGGGATTATGTTAACATGGTTCCTGACAAAATCACTTTGGCTGCCAGCCAATGTTAAATTCAAGACTAATTAATTAACAAAACTCGGTTTAGGGCACTGAAAAGTGCCCTTTCGAAGGGGGATGCCCTAAATTGAGTGCTTACGACTATGAATAATCTTCATTTTATAAAATGGGTATTTAGTAATAGAAATTATACTGATATAATATATCGTTTAATTTCCTTATTTCTAGGATATCCATTATTGTTACTTTCATACTTAATTCCAAGAAGTAAGAGAAAATGGGTTTTGGGATATAAAGTGGGTTTTACGGACAATGTGAAATATTTATATAGATATTTATATAAATATGAGAAAACAGTAATTCCTATTTGGATATCTTCTAATAAATCGGAAATATTGTTATTAAGAGAAAAAGGTATTAATGCATATTATAGATGGAGTTTATATGGGCTATATCATTGTTTGACATCCTACTATTATATTTTTTCTTCTCATTTATCAGATATTAATTATTGGACTTCGGGAGGATGCTTTGCTGTAAATCTATGGCACGGTGTTGGAATAAAAAAAATTGAGTTTGCAACAACTGTTGGCATTGATTCTAAGATATATGTAAAAAATATATTTAATCGTATTTTATTTCCTTATTTATTTCGTAAGCCTGATTTATTCCTTTCTACTTCAGTGTTTATGTCAATGCATTTTTCTAAATGCTTTCAAATAGATATACGTAAATGTCTTAATTTGGGATATCCTAGATGTGAGTTATTCTTTTTAAATGCAAATTTAATAAAGAAATATGTAGAAGAATATGAACCGCAAGGAGTTAATAGGCTGATAAAGGATATACAAGAATTTTCCCATACTATTATTTATATGCCAACTTTCAGAGATGACCAATCTGATTTTATGTTAGCCTCAGGTATTAATTTGGATTTATTGAATGATTTTTTGGAGAAACGTGATGAACTTTTTTTATTTAAGTTACATCCTGCCACTGTAGTATCTAATGTTTCAAGTATATTTTCTAACATTCGTTTCTTAGATAAGGATGTAGATGTTTATCCAATATTACCATTTACGGATTTACTAATAACAGACTATTCTTCTATTTTTTACGATTATTTGTTATTGGATAAAGGTATTGTTTTATTCCCTTTTGATTATGAAAAATATATTTGTCAATGTAGGGATTTGGCTTTTGATTTTGATGATTATACTCCAGGTGTTCGAGCCTATAGTTTTGATTCATTAATGGAAATATTATCTGATTGGAATTATGGTAATAGTTTGACTACTGAACAAAACAGAATAAAAAAAATATTTTGGGGAGATATTCCGATGCAAAATTCATGTAAGGTATTAACTCGTTATATTATAAATAATGGTAGCAGTAATAATGTCGATTTATAAAAATGATAAATTGATATATGTAGCACAATGTGTTGACAGTTTGCTAAAACAAACATTCAAGGATTTTCATGTTTATGTTCAATATGATGGAGTTGTTGAAAGTGGTATAGAACACTTCTTCATGGAGTTAAATGATAGTCGGTTTCATGTTTATGGTAGAGATGAAAATTATGGGTTGGCATATTCATTGAATGAGTTGTTAACTATTGTACTATCTAAAGGGTATGATTACGTTCTCCGTATGGATGCTGATGATATTTGTCTTTCAAATAGATTTGAAAAACAAATAATCTATATGAACAATCATAAAAATATAGATATATGTGGAGGACATATTGAAGAAATGGATGAAAACAAAAAATCTATAGGGGTTATAAGATATCCTCTATCACATGATGAAATGAAATGTTTCTTTGGGAAAAGAAACCCATTGGCACATATGAGTGTTATTTTTAGAAAATCTTATTTTCATAAAGCAGGTTTATATCCCGTTGATACGGATAAAGATGAAGATACAATATTTTGGCTAAATGGTTTTTTATCAGGATGTAAGTTTGCCAATATAGATGAAGTGTTGGTACGGGTACGTGTAAATAAGGATTTTTATTTAAGAAGAAATGGTTTATCAAAAAGTCTATCTGATTTGAAAAATAGATGTCTTGTTATTAGAAAACTGAACTTATCATATGTGAATTATATATTTGCTTGTGCTCGTTTTGTTATATTTATTATTCCTATCCCTCATGTAACTCAATTTGCTTATAAGTTTTTAAGATAATTTTACAAGATTGAATGTTTATCAAATCTCTCTTTGACCGTGGTGCATCACTCTTCGGTTTAATCTTTTTATTCCCGGTTTTAATTATAATCAGCATTTTGATTCGTATCAAGATGCCCGGAGGTCCTGTCATATTTAAACAGAAAAGAGTTGGACAATATGGGCGGTTGTTTACGATGTATAAGTTCCGTTCAATGACTGTCGCCCATTCTGGAAGTTCCATTTCTGTAAAAGGAGAGAGTCGTATCACTCCGTTAGGAGCAGTACTCCGGAAATATAAATTGGATGAATTGCCGGAGTTATGGAATGTGTTGATTGGTGACATGAGTTTCGTTGGCCCTCGTCCCGATGTTCCCGGTTATGCTGATAGGCTTGAGGGGGAGCATCGGAGAATACTTCTCTTAAAACCCGGCATTACCGGCCCCGCAAGTTTAAAGTATCGGAACGAGGAAGAATTATTGGCAGAACAGAAGGAACCTCAAAAATATAATGATGAGTTTTTGTTTCCGGACAAAGTGCGGATAAATATTGAATATTTGGATAGTTGGTCTTTTTGGAATGACATCAAAATCATCATTTACACAGTGCTTGGGAAAGATTTATAAAATCCTTTCTTTCCTTTTTATTCCCCACTACGTGAGGAAATCGAATCATTAGAATAATCACATATATTTTATGGATAAGAGAATTTATCTTTGCCTCGCTCACATGAGCGGCAAGGAGATGGGCTTCATACAAGAAGCTTTCGATACGAACTGGGTGGTTCCACTCGGTCCGAACGTAAGCGGCTTTGAACAGGATTTGGAGGCTTTTGTAGGTGAGAATAAGCATGTGGTGGCTTTGTCTGCCGGTACGGCTGCTGTACACTTGGCTTTGGTGGCTTGTGGAGTGGGACAGGGTGATGAAGTGATGGTGCAGAGTTTTACGTTTTGCGCATCGAGCCATCCTATGACTTATCTGGGTGCTACTCCTGTGTTTGTGGACTCAGAAGGGGATACCTGGAATATGGATCCGCAGCTGCTGGAAGCGGCAATCAAAGACCGCATCGCTAAAACTGGTAAGAAACCAAAGGCTATTGTCCCGGTTTATCTATATGGTATGCCAGCCAAGTTGGATGAAATAATGGCTGTGGCGGAGAAGTATGGCATTCCGGTGATTGAGGATGCTGCGGAAGGTTTCGGCAGTAGGTACAAAGGACGGGTTTGTGGTACGTTTGGCAAATATGGTGTGCTGTCTTTCAATGGCAACAAGATGATAACCACCAGCGGTGGCGGTGCCTTGATTTGTCCGGATGCGGAGGCAAAGAAGGAGGTTATGTTCTATGCCACACAGGCACGTGAGGCTTATCCTTATTATCAGCATGAGAAGATAGGCTATAACTATCGCATGAGTAACATTTGTGCGGGTATCGGTCGCGGCCAGATGACGGTGGTGGATGAGCACATAGCACACCATAAGCATCTGTGCGGTCTGTATCGTGAGCTGTTGGCCGATGTGGAGGGAATCACGCTTCATGAGAATCCTTCCGGACGTTATGACAGCAACTATTGGCTGAACACGGTACTGCTTGACGGGAATCTGCATGTGAGAGGTGAGGAGGATGCCTACCGTGAGACAGTGAAAGGTGCCGTTGGTGGTGCTGCGGGTGTTACTCATGAGTCAGTGAATGCCCATACTTCTTGTGAGCCTAACCGTAATGTGGAGGCCATGCGTGTTTGTTTGGATAAAGCCGGTATCGAGAGCCGTCCCTTATGGAAGCCCATGCATCTCCAGCCGGTTTATGCGGCTAATCCTGCCTATGTGAATGGTGTCAGTGAGGGCTTGTTCAAGCGTGGTCTTTGCTTGCCGAGCGGTCCTTATGTGATGGATGAGGATGTGAGATACATAGTAGATGAAATGAAGAATTGTATATTGTAGAAATATTTTTTGTTGATTTATAGCACTTTATCACTTTTCTCAGAAAAACTACTCCCAAGCACCTTTTTTCTTTGGCTACATAGTTTTTAATCCTCACCTTTGCATCGTTGATCAACGAAACGTGTGAATAGGAAAATGAATTTAAATCTCTAAAGAAAAAAAGTATGAGTGTAATTTTCAGGACGGTGGAGAGACCGTCGGACCCCAGGGTTGAAAACTCTCCCAAGAAGTATTATCCGCAGTTGGTGACATTGGGGCAAAGCGTGGATTTGGCGTTTATTGCACAGAAGATGCAGGACCGCTCTTCTCTGTCTATCGGTGACATCAAGAGTACGATGCAGAACTTTGTGGAAAAGCTGAAAGAGCAGTTGCTGGAAGGAAAGACGGTTAATATAGCCGGGCTGGGTGTCTTTATACTGGCAGCCAAATCGAAAGGTGAGGAAAAGGCTGATGACGTGACAGCCAAGAGTGTGGAGAGCGTCCGTATCTGTTTTCAGGCGAATAGGGAACTGAAGATATCGAAGGCTGCTACCCGTGCTGGAGAAAGGCTGGATTTGGTGAGTTTGGATGATTATCTTAAGGGGAAGACTTCTACAGATGGCGGCTCCGGTTCGGAAGGAGGAGGCTCGGATTCGGATGGAGACCAAGGTGAGAATCCACTGGGATAACAGTAGCGATGAATTATTAATCAGATAATGGATAATCTTTATGAAGAAAACGTGGAATGTGATTTTGAAACTTATTATTGCCGTAGCGAGTGCTGTGGCAGGTGTGATTGGCGGACAGACAATGATGTTTTAGTCCGATAGGATTTGATAAATAAAAAATGAGAAGAGCTGCTGGCAGGAAATCTGTCGGCAGCTCTTTTTTTAATCCTTGTATGCTTCTTCGTGTACCCCCGCTACTGCTCGTCCGCTGGGGTCGTTCTTTCCTTGGAAAGAGGCGTCCCATGCCAGCGCTTCGGCGGTGGAGCATGCCACACTGGGTACGCTGGGAACACTCCGGGCTGCGCTTTCACTGGGGAAATGCTCTTCGAAGATGGTGCGATAGTAATACTCTTCCTTATTTTGCGGGGTATGTATCGGGAAGCGTTCGGCGGCATGTGCCATCTGTTCGTCGCTGACGGCAGCGGCAGTGACGGCTTTCAGCGTATCAATCCAACTGTAGCCCACACCGTCGGAGAACTGTTCTTTCTGCCGCCAGGCAACGCTCTGGGGGAGTATGTCGGCAAAGGCTTCGCGGACTACTTTCTTTTCTATCTCCTTGCCGGGGCACATCTTGACTGCCGGATTGATGCGCATGGCAACATCCAGGAATTCTTTGTCGAGGAAGGGGACACGTCCTTCCACTCCCCAGGCTGCAAGGCTTTTGTTGGCACGGAGGCAGTCGTACAGATGCAGTTTGGAGAGCTTGCGCACGGTTTCTTCGTGAAAGGCTTGCGGGGTGGGCGCCTTGTGGAAGTAAAGGTAACCGCCGAACACCTCGTCCGCACCTTCGCCGCTGAGTACCATCTTGATGCCCATGCTTTTGATGACACGTGCCAGCAGATACATGGGGGTGGAGGCGCGGACAGTGGTTATGTCATAAGTCTCAATGAAATAGATGACGTCGCGGACAGCATCGAGGCCTTCCTGAACGGTATAGTTTATCTCGTGATGCACGGTACCGATATGACGGGCCACTTCGCGGGCTTTAATCAAGTCGGGAGCACCCTTCAAGCCGACGGCGAAGGAATGGAGCTGCGGCCACCAGGCATCTGCCTTGTTGTCTGTCTCGATGCGTTTGGCGGCATATTTCTTGGCGATGGCAGAGATGACGGAAGAATCGAGTCCGCCACTGAGCAGGACACCGTAGGGGACGTCGGACATCAACTGGCGCTGTACGGCGGCTTCAAGTGCGTCGTGCACAGCCGTGACTTGTGTGCTGTAGGCTGTCCGGCCTATCGAAGCCGGCGCGGCATTGCGTTCGGCGGCAGGGGTGTAGTTGTCTTTCACAGCGGCATAGTCCATCCAGTCGCGGGTGTACCAGCGGTGCATCTTGCCCTCGCGCCCACGGTAGTAGTGGCCGGGAAGGAAAGGCTCGTACTCATCGCAGAAACCCTCAAGAGCTTTCAGCTCACTGCCGAAGTAGATGTGTCCGTCTTTGTCGCGTCCTATATAAAGGGGGATTACGCCGATGGGGTCGCGAGCGATGAGGTAATCGTCCGTTTCTTCATCATAGAGGGCGAAGGCGAAGATGCCGTTCAGCTCTTCGAGGAAGCGGATGCCTTTGTCTTTGTAAAGGGCAAGGATGACTTCGCAGTCGGAACCTGTCTGGAAGGCGTATTTTCCGGCATAGCGGGCACGGATGTCGCGATGGTTGTAAATCTCGCCATTGACGGCAAGCACCTGTTTGCGGTCGGGTGAATATAAGGGTTGTCCGCCGGATTCCGGGTCGACAATGGAGAGGCGTTCGTGGGCGAGAATGGCGGAGCCGCCTACGTAGATGCCACTCCAGTCCGGCCCACGATGACGGATTTTCTGCGCCATCCGTAGCGCTTTGTTTCTCAACTCAGGAGTTTGAGACTGTATGTTGAAGATTCCTGCTATTCCACACATGAGAATTAAAAATTAAAGGTTAAAAATTAAAGAAAGGGAAATCATTTCTTGTTTTCTTTTAGAGGTTCGAGGTAACGATCTATTTCTGTTGCCACTCGTCGTCCGTCGGCCAAGGCACGTACCACGAGGCTGGCGCCGTGGGCGGCATCGCCTGCCACGAATACGTTCTCTGCAAACTTCGGTTGCTCGGGCTTGAGGAAACCCATGGCAAGAAGCACCATATCGGCTTCGATGACCTCTTTCTTACCCGTAGATTTCATGATAGGGCGGTTACCGTCTGTTGCCGGAAGCCACTCCACTTCTTCCACTTCCACACCGCATACCCTGCCGTTCTTCCCGATGAACCGGGTAGAGGCGAGGGACCATCGACGGGTACAGCCTTCTTCGTGGCTGCTGGTGGTTTTCAGTACGACGGGCCATTGCGGCCAGGGAGTATCCGGGTTGTGTCCTATGGGCGGTTGGGGCATAATTTCAATCTGGGTTACGCTGACGGCTCCCTGGCGAATGCTGGTGCCTATACAGTCAGACCCGGTATCGCCGCCGCCGATGACGAGTACCCGTTTGCCGCGGGCGTTGACGAGTTGGTCTTTCGGGAAGGTATCTCCATCCAGAATATGGTTCTGCTGTGCCAGCATGTCGAGGGCAAAGTAGATGCCTTTCAGCTCTCTGCCCGGAATGGAGAGGTCGCGGGCGGTGGGCGTACCGGTACAAATGGCGTAGGCATCAAATCCGGCAGGCAGTTTCTGTACATCGACATGGACTCCCATCTTGAACAAGATTCCTTCGGCCTCGAGGATTTTCATGCGGCGGTCGATGACGGCTTTGTCCAGCTTGAAGTTGGGGATGCCATAGCGCAGCAGTCCTCCCGGCATCGGTTTGCTATCGAATAGGGTAACTTCGTAACCTTTGGCGTTCAGCCGTACGGCAACGCTCAATCCGGCAGGGCCGGCGCCGATGACGGCTACTTTCTTTCCGTTGCGTTCGGGCTGGAGGGGGGTGATGTAGCCCTCGCGAAAAGCAGCCTCGGCGATGGCGGCTTCGTTCTCGCGGATAGTGACCGGTTCGTTGCACGAGAGTTTCAGTACGCACGACTTCTCGCAAAGGGCAGGGCAGATGCGTCCCGTAAATTCCGGAAAATCATTCGTACTGTTCAGTATTTGATAGGCTTCGCGCCATTTGCCCCGGTAGAGCGCGTCTTGGAATTCCGGGTCTTTATTGCCCAGCGGACATGCCCAGTGGCAGAAGGGTACGCCGCAGTCCATACAGCGCGAGGCCTGGAGTTTGCGGTCGTGGCTGTTCAGTGTCTGTTCCACTTGGCTGAAGTCTGTGATACGTTCGTGTATCGGACGGTAACCCGCCTCTTGGCGGGGGATATTGAGGAATGCTTTTGGATCTCCCATGATGAACAAATTAAAAAGTTAAAGAATTAAAGAATGAAAGGGGAATTTCCTTAGTCTTTCATTCTTTCATTATTAATTCGCGATTCAATAATCGCGTTGCATTTCTGCAATCTTCTGTTGCAATTTCTGCATCTGCTCCTCTTGCAGCACTTTTTTGTATTCGATAGGGACTACCTGGATGAACTGGTCGGCATAGCGTGGCCAGTCATCGAGCATGGTGCGTGCCAGTTTGGAACCGGTGTACAGGTAGTGCTGGCGGATGAGCTCGTGCAGTTCCTTGCGGTAGGAGGCCTCTTCGATGAGGCTCAGTTCCACCATTTCCATGTTGCAGAAATAGTCGAAGTTGCCGTCCCGGTTCCATACGTAGGCCACACCGCCGGACATGCCTGCGGCAAAGTTGCGTCCCGTCTGTCCGAGTACTACCACGCGCCCGCCGGTCATATACTCGCAGCAGTGGTCGCCTACACCCTCCACTACGGCTGTGGCACCGGAGTTGCGGACGGCAAAGCGCTCGCCTGCACGGCCGTTGATGTAGACTTCACCGCTTGTGGCGCCATAAAGCAGGGTGTTGCCTGCAATCGTGTTTTTCTCCGCCTCGAAGTTGCTCCGTACCGGAGGCAGGACGGCGATACGTCCGCCACTCAGACCTTTGCCCAGATAATCGTTGGCCTCGCCTTCCAGCTTGAAGTTGACACCCGGGACAAGGAATGCCCCGAAACTCTGCCCGGCGGAGCCTTTGAACTTCACGTTCAGCGTATGTTCGGGCAGCCCTTTTTCTCCGTATTTTGCGGCAATGACACCAGAGAGCATGGCGCCGCAGGCACGGTCGGTATTGGCGATGGTGTACTCCAGCGAGATTTCCTTCTGGTTCTCTACGGCTTCGGCGGCGGCATGTAGCATCTCTACATCTTTCACATGGTCGATGCCATGCTGTTGGTCGGTGACGTGGCGGATGGCGGCTTCATTGTCTACGCGTGCCAGTAGTTTGTCGAAGCTTATCAACTGATGTTTCCTGATTCCGTCATCCGGCTTGCGGACGATAAGGTCTGTACGTCCAATGATGTCGTCCAGGCGTTCCACCCCGATTTCCGCCAGGTATTCGCGTACCTCTTGGGCCAGGAAAGTGAAGAAGTTCACCAGATACTCGCTGCGTCCGCGGAAGCGCTTGCGCAGTTCTTCGTTCTGTGTCGCCACCCCTACGGGGCAGGTGTTCTGGTGACATTTGCGCATCATTACGCAACCCAGTACGATCAGGGCGCTGGTGGCGAAACCGAATTCTTCGGCTCCGAGCATTGCCATCAGTATGATGTCACGGCCTGTTTTGAGCTGTCCGTCCACTTGCAGCATCACTTGTCCGCGCAGGCCGTTCAGCACCAGTGTCTGCTGCGTTTCGCTCAAACCGAGTTCGGGCGAGATACCTGCATAGCGGATGGATGATGCAGGAGAAGCTCCCGTACCACCCTCTGCACCCGAGATGACTATCAAATCGGCCTTTGCCTTTGCCACACCGGCGGCAATGGTGCCCACACCGCTTTCTGCCACCAGCTTCACGCTGATTTTTGCCCGTGGGTTCACGTTCTTCAGGTCGAAGATGAGCTGTGCCAGGTCTTCGATGGAGTAAATGTCGTGGTGGGGCGGGGGGGAAATCAGCGAGATGCCCGGAATGGAGTGGCGTGTCTTGGCAATCACTTCATCCACTTTGAAGCCCGGCAGCTGCCCACCTTCGCCCGGCTTGGCGCCTTGGGCAATCTTTATCTGTATTTCGTCCGCATTCACCAGATATTCAGCGGTGACACCGAAACGTCCTGAGGCCACCTGCTTGATGGCGCTGCGCAGACTGGTGCCGTCTTCGCGCGGCATGAAGCGTGCCCGGTCTTCGCCTCCTTCGCCCGTATTGCTCCGGCCATGCAGCTTGTTCATGGCAATAGCCATGGCTTCGTGGGCTTCGCGGCTGATGGAGCCGTAGGACATGGCGCCGGTGACAAAGCGCTGTACGATGTTCTCTACCGGTTCCACCCGGTCTATGCTGATAGGAGCGCGGCGGAAGTCGAGGAAATCGCGTAGGAAGATGGGAGATTCCTTGCTGTCTACCATGGCAGTGAACTCCTTGAATTTCTTATAGCTTCCCAGGCGTGTGGCAAGTTGCAGTGTGCTGATGGTTTCCGGGTTCCAGGCGTGCTTCTCACCATCCTTGCGGAAGGCATACAGTCCGCGGTTCGGCAATAGCTCCGCTTCCCCCTTCTTTTTAAGAACCTCCATCCCTTCCTTGTGGAAGGCGATGGCGTCGCGTGCCACTTCATCCAGGCGTATGCCTCCGATGCGTGAACTCAGTCCGCCAAAGTAGGCATTGCTCAACTCCTCGCTCAGTCCTACGGCCTCGAAAATTTTCGCGCCCCGGTAAGAACGGATGGTGCTGATGCCCATCTTGCTCATAATCTTGAACAAGCCTTTGCAGACGGACTTGATATATTTCTTTTCGGCAGTGGCGTAATCGAGCTGTATTTCCTTTTCGTTCACCAGTTTGTCGATGACGGCAAAAGCCATATACGGATTCAGTGCGCTGGCTCCGAAACCCAGCAGCAGTGCGGCGTGCATCACTTCGCGGATTTCGCCGCTTTCTACAATCAGTGCCGTCTGCACCCGTTTGCCCACGGAGATAAGATGGTGGTGTACCGCCGACACGGCAAGCAGTGACGGAATGGCGGCATGGGCGGCGTCTACGTCGCGGTCGGAAAGCACGATGTAGTTCACTCCTTCGTTGACGGATTCTTCCGCCTGCTTGCAGAGGGTTGCCAATGCTTGCTGCAATCCCTGGCACCCTTTTGCCACTTCGAAGAGCAGGGGCAGTTTCACGGTCTTGAAGCCTTTGTACCGGATGTTGCAGAGAATATCCAGCTGGGCGTTGTTCAGGATGGGATGGTTCAACCTCACCATCTTGCAATGGTTTTCGCTGGGTGTCAGTATGTTCATGCCTACGGCTCCGATGTATTCGGTCAGCGACATTACCAGTTCTTCGCGTATCGGGTCGATAGGAGGGTTGGTGACTTGGGCAAACTGCTGGCGGAAATAGTTGTACAGTAGTTGCGCCTTGTCCGAGAGTACTGCCAGCGGGGTGTCATTGCCCATGGAGTTGATGGGTTCGGCACCGGTGGTACACATCGGGACAATCAGCCGTTCCACGTCTTCTTTGGAGTAGCCGAAGATGCGCAGCATGCTGTCGTAGTTCTCCACGCTATGGGAGACTTTGCGACCGCTTTTCAGTTCGTCCAGCTCGATGCGGTTGCCGGCCAGCCAAGTGCGGTATGGTTTGGCTTCGGCAAGTTGTTTCTTCAGTTCGCCGTCATAATATATTTCGCCTTTCTCGGTGTCTATAAGCAGTATCTTGCCCGGTTGCAGGCGTCCTTTTTCCTTGATGTCTCCCGGCTCGAAATCCATCACGCCGACTTCGCTGGCCACTACCATCATGCCGCCCTGCGTAATCAGGTAGCGTGCAGGGCGCAGTCCGTTTCTGTCGAGCATGCCGCCTGCATAGCGCCCGTCGCTGAAAAGCAGTGCCGCCGGTCCGTCCCACGGCTCCATCAGGATGGAGTGGTATTCATAGAAAGCTTTCAGGTCTTCGCTGATGGGATTCTTTTCGTTGAAAGATTCCGGCACGAGCATGGCCATGGCGTGCGGCAGGCTCAGGCCCGACATGATGAGAAACTCGAGCACATTGTCCAGCGAGGCACTGTCGCTCATGCCCGGTTGCACGATGGGGCGTATCTCCCGGATGTCTCCCAGGGCGGGAGAGGAGAGTACACTCTCACGGGCTTCCATCCAGCCGCGGTTGCCGCGGATGGTATTGATTTCGCCGTTGTGTGCCAGCAGGCGGAAAGGCTGTGCCAGTCCCCAGGTGGGGAAAGTGTTGGTGCTGAAACGGGAGTGCACCAATGCCAGTCCGCTGGTGAAGTAGCTGTTGGTGAGGTCGGGGAAGTAGTTGCGCAACTGCAAGGAAGAGAGCATGCCCTTGTAGACGATGTTCTTCGTAGAGAGCGAGACGATGTAGAAATCCTCGCGGGTGGGGATGTCCGACTTGCGTATTCTGTTCTCTATCCTTTTCCTTATTATATAGAGTTTGCGGTCGGCGGTTTCGCTTTCCGTAAATCCGGTGATGAAAATTTGCTTGATGTCCGGTTCGTTGGCAAGAGCCGCTTCTCCCAATATTTCGGGGCAAGTGGGCACGTTGCGCAGATGCATCAGGGTCAATCCCTCCTTTTCAATCTCTTCGATAATGACGCTCAAGATGACAGCCTGGTCTTTTCCGTCTTTGGGAAGGAAAAGCAGGCCGGTGCCGTATTTTCCTTTCTCGGGAACGGGAATGCCCTGCAACAGAATGAATTCGTGCGGTATCTGCAGCATGATGCCGGCACCGTCTCCGGTTTTGTTGTCCGCCCCTTCCGCTCCACGGTGGCGCATATTTTCCAGTACCTTCAATGCCGATTCTACCAGTTCATGTGATTTTCCTCCCTGGATATTGACCAGCATGCCTACTCCGCAGGCATCGTGCTCATGGGATGCCTCATACAAGCCCAACTGTTTGGGCTGTCGCTGGTAATCCTCTGCTTTTGTTTTGTTGTTAAAAAGTTCTTGTTTCATGATTATAAGCTTTCTTTATTGCTGTATAATATTGTTTGTGGTTTCAAAATGTTCGGCAAATATATGGTATTAATTGCAAAATGATAATATGTGTTCCTGCCTTCTTTCTTGCAAAATTCCTGCGATAGAAGATGAAGTTATGAATTGATAGAAAACACCCTCTGTTTTCTTTTAATCCTAAATCAAAATCAGACGGTTTGATTTGGATTTATAAATTGAGCCTTTTGCTTTTAAAATAATACTTTCTTTAACTTTTTGATGTAAAAACAACTTTTTTCTATTCTTTTGATAAATAAATAGTGGAAAGATTAACTTTATGTTCTTAAGAATATGTATATTTGCAACGCAAAATCAAATACTGATACATTATGTGTGGAATAGTAGGCTATATAGGTCAAAGGAAAGCCTACCCCATTCTTATCAAGGGTCTGAAGCGGTTGGAGTACCGTGGATATGATAGTGCGGGGGTAGCATTAATCAGTGATAACCGACAGTTGAACGTGTACAAAGCGAAAGGTAAGGTTTCGGAACTTGAAACTTTCGTTGCTCAAAAAGATATTTCCGGTAGCATTGGTATTGCACATACACGTTGGGCCACTCATGGAGAACCTTGTTCCGTCAATGCCCATCCCCATTATTCCTCTTCCGAACGCCTCGCCCTCATCCATAACGGCATTATTGAAAACTACGCCGTCCTTAAAGAAAAACTTCAAGCCAAAGGTTATGTATTTAAAAGCAGCACTGATACCGAGGTGCTGGTACAGCTCATTGAATACATTCAGGTGACAAACCATATTGACCTGCTGACGGCGGTGCAACTTGCCTTGCAGGAAGTGATTGGGGCGTATGCCATTGCGGTGCTCGACAAGGACAATCCGGATGGGATAATCGCTGCACGCAAGAGCAGTCCGCTGGTGGTGGGCATCGGTGAAGGAGAGTTTTTCCTGGCTTCGGATGCCACGCCGATTGTGGAATACACGGATAAGGTGGTGTATCTGGAAGACGAAGAGATTGCCCTCATCCGTCGGGGAGAGAAGCTGAAGGTTGTTAACCTGAAGAATGTGGAATGTCCGCACGAGGTAAAGACGGTAGCGCTCAATCTCGGCCAGCTGGAGAAGGGCGGTTATCCGCACTTCATGCTGAAGGAAATCTTCGAACAGCCCGGCTGCATTCACGACTGCATGCGCGGGCGTATCAATGTGGAGGGTACGAACGTGGTTCTTTCTGCAGTGATTGATTATAAGGAACGTCTGCTGGCGGCCAAACGCTTCGTCATCGTGGCATGCGGTACGTCATGGCATGCCGCCCTCATCGGCAAGCATTTGATTGAAAGCTTCTGCCGTATTCCGGTAGAGGTGGAGTATGCCAGTGAGTTCCGTTACCGCGACCCGGTGATTGACAGCAACGATGTGGTGATTGCCATCTCGCAAAGCGGAGAAACGGCCGATACGCTGGCCGCCGTGGAGCTTGCCAAAAGCTGTGGGGCATTTATATACGGCATCTGCAATGCCGTCGGTTCCAGCATTCCCCGTGCCACGCACACGGGTTCCTATATCCACGTGGGACCGGAAATAGGGGTGGCATCCACCAAAGCCTTCACGGGGCAGGTAACGGTGCTTACCATGCTGGCCCTGACACTTGCCAAAGAGAAAAAGACGATGGACGAAGGGCAATACCTGGCAATTGTCAAGGAGCTGGGGCATATTCCCGACAAGATGGAAGAGGTCTTGAAATTGAACGACCGCATAGCGGAACTTTCCAAGATATTCACCTATGCACACAACTTTATCTATCTGGGACGCGGATACAGTTATCCCGTAGCCTTGGAAGGCGCCTTGAAGTTGAAGGAGATTTCGTATATCCATGCCGAAGGCTATCCTGCCGCCGAAATGAAGCACGGCCCCATTGCTCTGGTGGATACCGAAATGCCGGTAGTGGTCATTGCCACCCGGAATGGGCTTTATGAAAAGGTGCTGAGCAATATCCAGGAAATAAAGGCGCGTAAAGGCAGGGTTATCGCCATTGTGACAAAGGGAGATACGGTCATCAGTAAAATAGCCGACACTTGTATCGAGCTTCCCGAAACAATGGAGTGCCTTGATCCGTTAATAACTACGGTACCTTTGCAACTGCTTGCCTATCACATTGCCGTGTGCAAGGGAATGGATGTGGACCAGCCGAGGAACCTTGCTAAGTCGGTGACTGTAGAATGAGGACATGTACAATTTACCATTTACAATGTACAATGGGGCTGCGCTTGGGAGGGGTAAATGTAAATGGTAATTGTATGCTATAATAAGGAAAAGAAAATTGTACACTTAAAATTGTACATTGTAAATGGTAAATAGTAAATAAATAGATGGAACAACTGAAGCATGAATGCGGCGTCGCCATGATACGCCTGCTGAAACCTTTGGAGTACTATGAAGAGAAGTACGGAACATGGATGTACGGACTCAACAAGCTCTATCTCCTGATGGAGAAACAACACAACCGTGGGCAGGAAGGTGCCGGACTGGCCTGCGTGAAACTGGAAGCCAATCCCGGTGAGGAATATATGTTCCGTGAACGTGCTCTCGGCTCGGGCGCCATTACCGAAATCTTCGGTACGGTGCAGGGCCATTTCAAGGACTTGACCAAGGAACAGCTGCACGATGCGGACTATGCCAAGCGTGTGCTGCCCTTTGCAGGGGAGGTCTATATGGGACACCTGCGTTACTCCACTACCGGAAAGTCCGGTATCTCGTACGTGCACCCGTTCCTCCGGAGAAACAACTGGCGTGCCAAGAATCTTGCCCTCTGCGGCAACTTCAACATGACGAATGTGGATGAAATCTTCGCACGCATTACCGCCATCGGCCAGCATCCGCGCAAATATGCCGATACCTACATCATGCTGGAGCAGTTGGGACATCGCCTCGACCGCGAAGTGGAGCGCCTCTTCAACCTTGCCGAAGCGGAAGGGCTGGCAGGCATGGACATCACCCGTTATATAGAAAACCACATCGACCTTGCCAACGTGCTGCGCACTTCGAGCAAGGAGTGGGACGGGGGATACGTGATGTGCGGACTTACCGGCAGCGGAGAGACTTTTGCCGTACGCGACCCATGGGGCATCCGTACAGCCTTCTGGTATCAGGACGACGAGATAGCGGTGCTTGCCAGCGAACGTCCCGTGATACAGACAGCCCTTAATGTTCCTGTCGAATCCATCAAGGAGCTGCAACCCGGACAAGCCATGTTTATCAACAAGGCCGGCAAGGTGCGCACCGTGCAAATCAACAAGCCGCGCGAGGTGAAGCCTTGTTCCTTCGAGCGCATCTACTTCAGTCGGGGCAGTGATGTGGACATTTACCGGGAACGTAAACTGCTGGGTGAGAAACTTGTACCCAACATATTGAAAGCCATCGACAACGATGTGGACCATACCGTCTTCTCCTTCATCCCCAATACGGCAGAAGTCGCCTTCTACGGTATGTTGCAGGGATTGGACGACTACCTCAACGAGGAGAAGGTGCAGCAGATTGCCGCCTTGGGGCATAGTCCCAGCCACGACGAACTGGAGCATATCTTGTCGCGGCGCATACGGAGCGAGAAGGTAGCCATCAAGGACATCAAGCTGCGTACCTTCATTGCCGAAGGAAACAGCCGGAACGACCTTGCCGCCCATGTGTACGACATCACTTACGGAAGCCTTGTCCCGGGAGTGGATAATCTGGTCATCATCGACGACTCGATAGTGCGTGGAACCACCCTGAAGCAGAGCATCATCGGCATCCTTGACCGTCTGGAGCCAAAGAAGATAGTCATTGTAAGCTCTTCACCGCAGGTACGCTATCCCGACTACTACGGCATCGATATGGCTAAGATGAGTGAATTCATTGCCTTCAAGGCTGCTGTGGAACTGCTGAAGGAGCGTGAGATGCGCGATGTAATTGCCGCCGCCTACCGCAAGTCTAAGGAGCAGGTAGGCCTGCCCAAAGAACAGATGGTGAATTACGTGAAGGAGATTTATGCTCCTTTCACTGATGAGGAAATCTCTGCCAAGATGGTGGAGCTTCTTACTCCGAAAGGGACGAAAGCCAAAGTGCAGATTGTCTACCAGCCTCTCGAGGGGCTGCATGAGGCCTGCCCCAAGCATCCGGGTGACTGGTACTTCAGCGGCGATTATCCTACGCCGGGCGGTGTGAAGCTGCTGAATAAGGCATTTATTGATTATATAGAACAAGTTTATCAATTTTAATTGAATCAATGAGAAATGTAACTCTAATCCTCGACGACGGGAGCCGCTTCCACGGCAAGTCGTTCGGCTTTGAAAAACCGGTAGCGGGAGAGGTGGTCTTCAACACAGCCATGACGGGTTATCCCGAAAGCCTGACCGACCCTTCGTATGCCGGACAGCTGATGACGCTCACCTATCCGTTGGTGGGCAATTACGGTGTGCCGCCTTTTACTCTCGAACCGAATGGGCTTGCCACTTTTATGGAGAGCGAACATATCCATGCCGAAGCCATTATTGTAAGCGATTATAGTGAAAATTATAGCCATTGGAATGCGGTGGAAAGCCTCGGTGACTGGCTGAAACGCGAACAGATTCCGGGCATCACGGGCATCGATACCCGCGAACTGACAAAGGTGCTTCGCGAGCATGGGGTGATGATGGGACGTATCGCCTTTGATGATGAATCGGATGAAATGCCTGAGGCCTCTTATGCCGATGTGAATTATGTGGATAAAGTTAGCTGCAAGGAGGTTATCCGTTACAACGAAGGAACCGGTAAGAAGAAAGTGCTCCTTGTGGATTGCGGCGTCAAGCATAACATCATCCGCTGCCTGCTGAAACGTGACGTGGAAGTGATTCGCGTTCCCTGGGACTATGATTATACTGGGATGGAGTTCGACGGGTTGTTCATCTCCAACGGCCCTGGCGACCCCGATACCTGCGATGCTGCCGTGCAGCATATCCGCAAGACAATGCAGAACGAGAAACTGCCCATCTTCGGCATCTGTATGGGAAACCAGTTGCTTTCCAAAGCTGGGGGCGCCAAGATATACAAATTGAAATACGGCCACCGCAGCCATAACCAACCGGTGCGTATGGTGGGTACGGAACGTTGCTTCATCACCTCACAGAATCATGGGTATGCCGTAGACAACAACACGCTGACAGAAGACTGGGAACCGCTTTTCATCAATATGAACGATGGTTCTAATGAAGGAATCCGCCACAAACGCAATCCCTGGTTCTCCGCACAGTTTCATCCCGAAGCTGCCAGCGGGCCGACGGATACGGAGTTTCTTTTTGATGACTTTGTGAAGTTGCTTTAGTAAGAGAATTTTATCAAGAATGATTGCGTTCATAATCTCTTGATAATCAGTATGTAAAAGACGGTATAATGAGTCCCATACTGAATGTCATTCAGTCCCAGAGTGAATACCTTTCAGTCCTATACTGAATGCCATTCAATTAGTGACTGATTGTGTAAGGTAAGAGAAAGATAAGGTTTTATTACTACTATTACATTTTTAATAAACAGATATGCAAATGAAAGAAAACAATATAAAGAAAGTCCTGCTGCTCGGTTCCGGCGCACTGAAAATCGGTGAGGCAGGAGAATTTGACTACTCCGGTTCGCAGGCGCTCAAGGCATTGAAGGAGGAAGGCATCTACACGGTTCTCATCAATCCGAACATTGCCACGGTACAGACCTCGGAAGGAGTTGCCGACCAGATTTACTTCCTGCCCGTCACTCCTTACTTCGTGGAGAAGGTGATAGAGAAGGAGCGCCCGGACGGCATCATGCTTGCTTTTGGCGGACAGACGGCACTGAACTGCGGTGTCTCCCTCTATAAAGACAAGATTTTCGAGAAGTACGGCGTGACGGTTCTCGGCACTCCCGTGCAGGCCATCATTGACACGGAGGACCGTGAAATCTTTGTGCAGAAACTGAATGAGATTGATGTGAAGACCATCAAGAGCGAAGCCGTGGAGAATGCGGCGGATGCCCGTCGCGCAGCCCGGGAACTGGGATACCCGGTCATTGTCCGTGCCGCATATGCGCTTGGCGGACTGGGTTCGGGCTTCTGCGACAATGAAGAAGAGCTGAATGTGCTGGTGGAGAAAGCCTTCTCCTTCTCCCCACAGGTGCTGGTGGAGAAATCGCTGAAGGGATGGAAGGAAGTGGAATACGAGGTGGTGCGCGACCGCTTCGACAACTGCATCACGGTCTGCAACATGGAGAACTTCGACCCCCTGGGCATCCATACGGGTGAGTCCATCGTTATTGCCCCGTCACAGACGTTGAGCAATACGGACTATCATAAATTGCGTGAACTCGCTATCCGCATTATCCGTCACATCGGCATTGTGGGAGAGTGTAACGTGCAGTATGCCTACGACCCGATGAGCGAGGACTACCGGGTAATCGAGGTAAATGCACGCTTGAGCCGTTCGTCTGCACTTGCCTCTAAAGCAACGGGTTATCCGTTGGCATTTGTAGCGGCAAAACTCGGCTTGGGCTATGGCTTGTTCGACTTGAACAACTCTGTGACAAAGACCACAAGCGCTTTCTTCGAACCCGCCCTGGACTATGTGGTCTGCAAGATACCGCGTTGGGATTTGGGCAAGTTCCACGGGGTGGACAAAGAGCTGGGTTCGAGCATGAAGTCGGTAGGCGAGGTGATGGCTATCGGCCGTACTTTCGAGGAAGCCATCCAGAAGGGGCTTCGCATGATAGGCCAGGGCATGCACGGCTTCGTAGAGAACAAGGAACTGGTGATTGCCGATTTGGACAAGGCTCTGCGCGAACCTACCGACAAACGTATCTTTGTCATCTCCAAAGCCTTCCGTGCCGGGTATACGGTGGACCAGGTGCACGAATTGACCAAGATAGACCGTTGGTTCCTGGAGAAGTTGATGAACATCATGGATACCAGCAGGGAACTGCACTCTTTTATGGCTGATGGAGAGTTGCCAATGATTCCCGTGGACTTATTGCGTAAAGCCAAAGTACAAGGCTTCTCTGATTTCCAGATAGCCCGTGCCCTCGGCTTGGAACAAGCAATGGACGGCGAAGAAGCCATCCTTGCCGTCCGCAATTTCCGCAAGAGTGCAGGCATTCTGCCCGTAGTGAAGCAGATAGATACCCTTGCCGCCGAATATCCCGCACAGACCAACTATCTCTACCTAACGTATAGTGGCACGGCAAATGATGTCCGTTACCTCGGCGACCGCAAGTCCATCGTCGTATTGGGCTCCGGCGCCTACCGCATCGGTTCTTCCGTAGAGTTCGACTGGTGCGGCGTGCAGGCCCTGAACACCATTCGCCAGGAAGGCTACCGCAGTGTCATGATAAACTACAACCCCGAAACCGTGTCTACGGACTATGACATGTGCGACCGTCTTTACTTCGACGAGCTCACCTTCGAGCGCGTGATGGATATTCTCGAACTGGAGAATCCCCACGGGGTGATTGTCTCTACCGGTGGTCAGATACCGAATAACCTTGCCCTGCGCCTCGATGCGCAGAAGGTACCTATTCTCGGCACAAGCGCCAGGAGCATCGACAATGCCGAAGACCGTGACAAGTTCTCCGCCATGCTCGACCGCATTGGTGTAGACCAACCCGAATGGCGGGCGCTGACCTCCCTGGAGGACATCAACGCCTTTGTGGATAAGGTGGGCTTCCCGGTATTGGTCCGTCCTTCCTACGTATTGTCCGGCGCTGCGATGAACGTCTGTTCCAACCGGGAGGAGCTGGAACGCTTCCTGAAGCTGGCGGCGAATGTCAGCAAGAAACATCCCGTAGTGGTGAGCCAGTTCATTGAGCATGCCAAGGAGGTGGAGATGGATGCTGTGGCGCAAGATGGAGAGATTATCGCGTACGCCATCAGTGAGCATATCGAGTTTGCCGGAGTGCATTCCGGTGACGCCACTATCCAGTTCCCGCCACAAAAGTTGTATGTGGAGACGGTGCGCCGCATCAAGCGCATCAGCCGCGAGATTGCCCGTGAGCTGAACATCTCCGGTCCGTTCAATATCCAGTATCTGGCACGCGAGAACGACATCAAGGTGATTGAGTGCAACCTCCGTGCCAGCCGTTCGTTCCCGTTTGTCAGCAAGGTGCTGAAGATAAACCTTATTGAACTTGCCACGAAGGTGATGCTCGGCATTCCGGTACAGAAGCCGGACAAGAATCTGTTCGATTTGGATTACGTAGGCATCAAGGCGAGCCAGTTCTCCTTCAACCGTCTGCAGAAGGCCGACCCGGTACTGGGTGTGGATATGGCAAGCACGGGCGAGGTGGGTTGCATCGGCAGCGATACTTCCTGCGCCATTCTCAAGGCGATGCTCTCCGTGGGATATCGTATTCCAGAGAAAAATATCCTGCTTTCTACCGGTACTCCGAAGCAGAAAGTGGACATGCTTTCTGCCGCGCGTATGCTTCAGAAGAAGGGGTATAAGATATTTGCCACGGGTGGTTCCAGCAACTTCCTTACGGAGAACGGTGTGGAGAATACGCGCGTCTACTGGCCCAGCGAACCCGAACGCCAGCCGCAGGCACTCGACATGCTGCACCGCAAGGAGATAGACATGGTGGTCAATATTCCGAAGAACCTCACCGCAGGCGAGTTGGATAACGGCTACAAGATACGCCGTGCCGCCATCGACCTCAATATTCCGTTGATAACGAATGCCCGTCTGGCAAGTGCGTTCATCAATGCATTCTGCACGATGATGCCGGATGATTTGGCTATCAAGTCGTGGGCGGAGTACAAATGATGATTTAATTTGCTATCTTTGCTGAAAACTAAGTTCGATGGAAACAATTTTGACCCAATACTATCAATCTCCTTATGGCGAGTTGCTCCTCGGCTCTTTCGGCGATAAACTCTGCCTATGCGACTGGATGCTAAACGAGAAACGTAGAGTACCCGTTGATAAGCGTATACGGCAGGCGCTGCATGCCGATTATGAGGAAGGCACTTCGGAAGTGATTGCAAGGGCAATCATTCAGTTGGATGAGTATTTTGCCTGTAAGCGGACCATATTCGATGTTCCACTGCTTGCAGTCGGAACAGAATTCCAGCGGACGGTGTGGCAGGAGTTGCAGAACATCCCTTACGGAAAAACAGTGTCCTACGGCGAGCTTTCACGAAAGCTGGGCAATCCGAAAGCCGTACGTGCGGTGGCGGCTGCCAATGGGGCAAATGCCCTCTCCATACTCATCCCCTGCCATCGTGTGGTGGGCAGCAACCATACGCTGATAGGCTATGCCGGTGGACTGGCAGCCAAACAAGGGATGCTGGCATTGGAAGCGGACTCTTGCGACGGACCGTCAGGCTCCCGTATAGGACAGCTGTTTTGAGGTCAGGTTTGTTTCTGGTATTCCGCCGGTGTCATCCCCGTCATACGTTTGAAGAACTTCGAGAAGAACGACGGATTGGGAAAGTTCAGTTCGTCTGATATTTGAAACACCAGTAGATTACTGTGTTTCAGCAATACTTTGGCTTCGAGGATAACTGCTTGATTAATCCATTGCATCACGGTTTGTCCGCTTGTTTCACGTATCACCGAGCTCAGATAGTGCGGTGTCAGGCATAGTTTGTCGGCATAGAAGTTGACGCTGCGTTCGTGCTTGCTGTGTTGGTTCACCAAAGCGATGAAGCGGCGGAATAGCTCTTCCTGGCGTGAAAGGCGTGCCGGAGTTGACTTGCATGTGTGCTCGTGGATATACTTAAGGTTATAGAGAAGTGAGACAATCAAGTGCTGTACAGCTCCGCGGCGGTAGGGCAAACAATGTAGTATATTCCACAATAAAGAGAAGAAGCTGCTGATGTGTGCCCATTCCTCGTTGTTGCATGAAAGGCGGATTCCGTTTCGTGTATAAGCTTCCGAAAGAATGGAATTCTGTAGTACGGGCAGAAAATTGGCAGTGGGCATGATGACTTGGAATTCGTAGTCGGGACTGACTTCCGATATTTCTATCAGCGAATTGTCAGGGATGATAATAATATCGTGGGCTGTAGCTTCATATTCGATAAGATTGATGGAGATTCGGCCCTTACCTTGCATGATGCGTACAATCCTTCCTTCTTTGGCACGATAAGGTTGCTGGGTGCGGAATAGCCTGAATCCCATTGCTTGAAAACTGATGACCATTCCCAAATCGTCGTTTATAAATCTGTATTCGGAATGTTCTATAAAATCCGGATTGTTGCGGATGTCCTCGAATGCGACGCTTATCGGTTTGTTCTTTTCCATATCTTTCCCTTTATGAATAATGTATATTTCCACCGCAAAGATAATAAAGTGTTCCTATTATTTGTCTTTTTCTACGAAATGTCGTACTATTAGAACATCTTTGCGCACAAATGGATTGTAAGGTTATAGGGTTATGCCTTTATCTTTGCATGTGTATAGAACAAAACCATGTAGAATAAACAAGAAACAGAATGGATATGAAACGAACCGTTTTCTTTTTTACCCTTTCTCTTGCCGCCATGCTGGCACATGCCCAGCTCACGTTGGAAGAGTGCCAGCGCCGGGCGCAAGACAATTATCCGTTGGTCAGGCAATACGGACTGATAGAAAAGGCACGCGGGTACGACCTCTCCAATGCCGGAAAAGGTTACTTGCCCCAGTTTTCCCTATCCGGCAAGGCCACGTACCAGAGTGACATCACCCGGCTACCGGTCGAAATCCCTAATCTCGACATCAAGACTGCTTCGAAAGACCAGTACCAGGTGATGCTCGAAGTGCAGCAGACCCTCTGGGATGGTGGGGATATACGTTCCAGAAAACGATTGACGCGTGCCGCCTCGGAAGTGGAACTGGAAAAACAGCATGTAGACATGTATGCCTTGACTGACCGGGTGAACCAGCTCTTTTTCGGCATCCTGCTGTTGGACGAACAGCTGAAACAGAACAGCCTCTTGCAAGAAGATTTAGGAAGAACCCACAAGCAGGTAGCCGACTATATAGCCAATGGCATCGCCACCCTGAGCGACCTGGATGCAGTCAGCGTAGAGCAACTGAACACCAGGCAGCACCGTGTGGAATTGGAGACCACCCGCCGTGCATACCTCAGCATGCTTGCTGCCTTTACGGGCAAGGATCTCTCTTCCGAAACGGTTTTATTGAAACCGGCTGCCGAAGAAAACATAGACCGGCAGATGAACAACCGCCCCGAACTTCGTTGGTACGATGCGCAGGGAGAGCAACTCCGCCAGCAGGAGGCAGCTTTGAACACCCGGTTGATGCCGCGTTTCGGCCTTTTTGTACAAGGGGCATACGGCAATCCAGGGTTGAATATGCTGAAGGATGAATTCAACGCCTATTACATGGCGGGGGTGCGCATGTCCTGGAATTTCGGCAGTCTGTATACATTGAAGAACGACCGCCGCAGGATAGACAATACCCGCCAACAGATAGAAACCGGCCGGGATGTGTTCCTTTTCAACATTCGCCTGCAGGCTACGCAGCAGGATGCGGGCATTGTATCCATGCGCCGCCAGATGGCGGATGATGACGAGATTATCCGTCTGCGTGGGAATATCCGCCGTGCAGCCGAGGCCAAGGTGCAGAACGGGACAATGACCGTGACCGATATGCTGCGGGAGATTACCAATGAAAGTATGGCACGACAGACCAAGGCATTGCATGAGGTGCAGTTGCTGATGAACATCTGGCAGCTGAAATATACGCTGAACAATTAATGACTATAATCCGTAATTTATAACTTGAAATAGTATGAAATCATTGAAATTATTTCCTTTTTTATTTCTCCTTGCCGCCTGTACCGGCGGTACTCCGAAATATGATGCGACGGGAACGTTCGAGGCTACCGAAGTCATCGTTTCTGCCGAGGCGTCCGGAAAACTGCTGAGTTTCGACATCGAGGAAGGTACGACACTGATAGACGGGCAGGAAGTAGGCATTATAGATACCGTCCAACTCTATCTGAAGAAACTCCAGTTGGAGGCCAGTGTCAAGTCCGTGGAAGGCCAGCGGCCTGATATCCTGAAGCAAGTAGCCGCCACTCAGGAACAGATTGTGCAGGCACGGCGCGAGCGCGACCGTGTGTCCAACCTGCTCCGTGTGGGTGCCGCCAACCAGAAGCAACTGGATGATGCCGAGTCCCTTCTCGAAGTCCTCCGCAAGCAGCTCGACGCACAGAACTCCACCCTGCGCAACAGTGACCGGAGCCTGACGTGGCAAAGTTCCTCTGTCGGCATCCAGGTGGCGCAGATAGAAGACCAGTTGCGCAAATGCCACATCACCTCTCCGCTGACGGGAACCGTCCTTGCCCAATATGCCGAAGCCGGAGAACTGGCTGCTCCCGGCACCCCTCTTTTCAAAGTGGCGGATATGGAGCAGATTTACCTCCGTGCCTACATCACCTCCGAGCAGCTTGCCGAAATCAAGCTGGGGCAGCAAGTGAAGGTTTATGCGGATTATGGAAAGGAAGTGCGGAAAGAATACCCCGGCATCGTCACCTGGATTTCCGATACGTCCGAATTCACTCCAAAAACTATCCTGACGAAAGACGAGCGCGCCAATCTGGTCTATGCCGTAAAGATTGCCGTGAAGAATGACGGGATGCTGAAAATAGGAATGTATGGAGGCTGTAACTTTAACTAATATCTCCAAACGTTACGGCAGCGTGGAAGCCCTGCGGGGTGTCTCTCTGTCAGTGGCTCCCGGTGAGCTTTTCGGCATCATCGGGCCGGACGGTGCGGGCAAGACATCGCTTTTCCGCATCCTCACCACTTTGCTGCTTGCCGACGGAGGCTCGGCTTCGGTCTGCGGTCTGGATGTGGTGAAGGACTACAAAGCCATCCGCAGGCGGGTGGGGTATATGCCCGGACGCTTCTCCCTCTATCCGGACTTGACGGTGGAGGAGAATCTCAATTTCTTCGCCACCGTCTTCCACACCACCATCGAGGAGAATTATGATTTGGTGCGCGACATTTACCGGCAGATAGAACCTTTCCGCAAGCGCCGCGCCGGAGCGTTGTCCGGCGGCATGAAGCAGAAACTCGCCCTTAGCTGTGCCCTTATCCATAAACCGGATGTCCTCTTTCTGGACGAACCCACTACGGGCGTCGACCCCGTGTCCCGCAAGGAATTCTGGGGAATGCTTCGCCGACTGAAGGAGCGGGGTATCACCATCATTGCTTCCACCCCCATCATCGACGAAGCGCGCCAATGCGACCGCATCGCCTTCATCAACGAAGGAGAGATAAAAGGCATCGATACCCCCGACCGTATCCTGACACGCTTTGCGGGCATCCTCTGCCCTCCGGGCTTGCAGCACGAACGGGTGGAAAACCACGAAAACAAGGTGATTGAAGTGGAAGGGTTGACCAAGCGGTTCGGTAATTTCACCGCTGTAGACCACATCTCCTTCCAAGTCCATCGGGGCGAGATTTTCGGTTTCCTGGGAGCCAACGGGGCAGGCAAGACCACCGCCATGCGCATGCTTACGGGACTTAGCCGCCCCACCGGCGGCAAGGCATGTGTGGCAGGTTTCGATGTGGCTTCCCAACCCGAAGAAGTGAAGAAGAACATCGGCTACATGAGCCAGAAATTTTCCCTTTACGAAGACCTCAAGGTGTGGGAGAATATCCGCCTCTTTGCCGGTATCTACGGCATCCCCGAAGCGGAGATTGCCCCCAAGACGGATGAGCTGCTCCTCCGCCTCGGGCTGGAAAAGGAACGGGATACACTGGTGAAAAGCCTTCCGCTGGGCTGGAAGCAGAAGCTGGCCTTCTCCGTCTCCATCTTCCACCGTCCCAAGATTGTCTTTCTGGATGAGCCTACGGGTGGGGTGGACCCTGCCACGCGCCGCCAGTTCTGGGAGCTGATTTACCAGGCTGCCGACGAGGGCATCACCGTCTTTGTCACCACCCACTTTATGGACGAGGCGGAGTATTGCGACCGCATCTCCATCATGGTAGACGGCGTCATCCGTGCACTCGACACTCCCGGGGAGCTGAAACGGCAGTTCAATGCCACTACGATGGACGATGTATTCCAACAACTGGCTCGTCAAGCTGTGCGAACCGCCGACTGAAAATCCGTGAAATCCGCATTATCCGAGCCTAAATATAAATATAGACAATGAAACAATTCATATCTTTCATCCGAAAAGAGTTCTTCCATATCTTCCGCGACCGGCGCACGATGCTGATTCTGCTGGGCATGCCCATCGTGCAGATAATCCTTTTCGGTTTTGCCATCACCACCGAGGTGAAGAACGTGCGTGTGGCGGTGCTCGACCCGTCGAATGACGTAGTTACCCGCCGTATCATCGACCGCATGGATGCAAGCGAATACTTCACCGTCATCCGCCGCCTGCATTCTCCCGCCGATATGGAGGCTTCTTTCGGAAGAGGGGAGATTGACATGGCGCTTGTTTTCAGCGAGCGTTTCTCGGACAAGCTTTATACCGGCGAGGCGCGCGTGCAGCTTGTCTCCGACGCCACAGACCCCAATATGGCGACTATGCAGGCAGGCTATGCCGCAAACATCATCTCCTCTGCCGGGCAGGAGATGCTTCCGCCGGGAGTGCATGCCGCTGCCATTGTACCCCAGCTCAAGCTGCTGTACAATCCGCAGATGAAGAGTGCCTACAACTTCGTGCCGGGTGTCATGGGGCTTATTCTGATGCTGATTTGCGCCATGATGACCTCCATCTCCATTGTGCGCGAGAAGGAGAAGGGGACGATGGAGGTCCTGCTGGTTTCTCCCGTCAAACCGCTTTTCATCATTCTGGCAAAGGCGGTGCCCTATTTTGTGCTGTCGTTTGTCAACTTGACCACCATTCTTCTGCTTTCGGTCTATGTGCTCAATGTTCCCGTGGCGGGCAGCTTGTTCTGGCTGGTGGTGGTGTCGCTGCTATTCATCTTTGTCTCCCTGGCGCTGGGGCTGCTGATTTCCACGGTCACCCGGACGCAGGTTGCCGCCATGCTGGTGTCCGGACTGATGCTGATGATGCCCACCATGTTGCTTTCGGGCATGATATTCCCCATTGAGAGTATGCCCGTTATCCTGCAGGCCATTTCAGCTGTGCTTCCTGCACGCTGGTATATCCAGGCGGTGCGTAAGCTGATGATTGAGGGAGTGGATGTTTCGCTTGTGCTGATGGAGGTCGGCATACTTGCCACGATGGCGGTATTGCTGATAACGGTGAGTTTCAAGAAATTCAAGCATCGGCTTGAGTAAAGAGCGGATATGAATTTTATATTAATTATTCAGGCAGAAGAACATAAGGACAAAAGGATACGGGAAATCTGTTCTTTTGTTCTTATGTCTAAAATCTTTAAAATATCGTCTTATGATAAAGTTTCTCATTGAAAAGGAATTCAAGCAGTTGTTCCGCAACTCCTTCCTGCCCAAGCTGATTTTCATTTTCCCGTGCATGATTATGATACTGATGCCCTGGGCCGCCAATCTGGAGATAAAGAACATCAATCTGAATATAGTGGACAATGACCACAGCGTCTTGTCTCGCCGTCTGGTAGATAAAATCGGTGCATCCACTTATTTCTGCCTGACAGCGCTTCCCGATACATACGATGAGGCTTTGCTGGCCATTGAAGCAGGTTCGGCAGATGTCGTGCTGGAGATTCCCCGTGATTTCGAAAAGGATTGGGTGAAGGGAGAGGCGCCTCGTCTGCTGGTGGCGGCCAATGCCGTGAACGGCACGAAGGGCAGTCTGGGAGGATCCTACTTGTCTTCCATCATCAGTGACTATACCCGTGAACTGGGTTCGGAGTCGTCTTCGCAAGGGCTTGCCGGGAAGCCGCTTCCCCGGGTGGACATCACTACGCAGAATCTTTACAACCCCACGCTGAACTACAAGCTTTTCATGATTCCTGCCCTCATGGTAATGCTGCTGACGCTGATTTGCGGTTTTCTCCCTGCCCTCAATGTGGTGGGCGAGAAGGAGGCGGGCACCATCGAGCAGATAAATGTCACCCCCGTCGGCAAGTTCACTTTCATTGCCGCCAAGCTGATACCTTACTGGCTGATAGGTTTTGTGGTGCTGACCATCTGTTTCGTTCTGGCATGGGTACTTTACGGCATTCTGCCGGCGGGACATTTCCTCACTATCTACGGCATGGCGCTGTTTTTTCTACCGGTGGTGTCGGGGTTCGGGCTGGTCATATCCAATCATTCGACCACGTTGCAGCAGGCCATGTTTGTCATGTGGTTCTTCATGCTTATCCTTATTCTGATGAGTGGTCTTTTCACCCCTATCCACAGTATGCCTGAGTGGGCGCAATGGATTACGCGCATCAATCCGCTACGCTATTTTGTGGAGGTGATGCGTACCATCTATCTCCGTGGTGGCGGATTTGCCGAACTGCTTCCGCAACTGGGAGCCGTGTTGGTCTTTGCATTGGTCTTCAATCTGTGGGCGGTAAAAAGTTATAAGAAAAGTAGTTAACTGATTTTTCTTTATTATTATCCTATTTGGCTCTCTTTTTTGAAGAAGGGCTACACCATTTGCCTTGGATAGCTACACCCTTTTGTGTTTAAGGCTACACCATGAGGAGGAAAAGGTGTAGCCCTTTTATTATGGATAATAAAAGCTGTTTTTTGTGCGGAAAAAAAGGTGCAAGTAGTGATATGTATCTAATGATAAAGACAACTGTTATACTTGTCAATTAATTGATAGAGTTTATATGATATCTATCAGTTCCCTTATTGGAAAAAACTCTTATCTTTGTACGCGAATAAATAAATATCTTATACCAAAATGAATACACGAACTACTTATCTTGCCTCGAAACCGCATTATGAGATTCTTGACGGACTTCGTGGCGTGGCGGCTGTCATGGTTATTATCTTCCATCTTTTTGAAGCACATGCAGGTGGCAGCCATCTTACTCAAATTATCAATCATGGTTATCTGGCAGTGGATTTCTTCTTCATGCTTTCCGGTTTTGTTATCGGCTATGCTTATGATGACCGTTGGAACCGGATGACCGTGGGCACTTTCTTCAAACGCCGTATCATCCGCCTGCATCCTATGGTGATTATGGGAAGCATTGTGGGCGCTGCCTTTTTCTATTTTCAGGAGTCGCCTTGTTTTCCACCTATCGAGAATACGTCCATCGGAACAATGCTGCTGGTGATGTTGCTGGGCTGTACCTTGCTTCCTCTTCCGCTGAAGTTCGACATTCGCGGCTGGACGGAAATGCATCCGTTGAATGGCCCGGCATGGTCGCTCTATTATGAATATATCGGTAATATCCTGTATGCGTTGTTTGTACGCAAGTTCAATAAGGTGGCCCTGTCGGTGCTGGTATTTGTGGCAGGGTGTTTTACGGTGTACCGTTGTCTGACTGCTCCTGCCGGCGATATTGTGGGTGGTTGGGCCTTGAACTGGGAACAGCAGTATGTGGGTATGGTCCGGCTGATGTATCCGTTCTTCGGCGGATTGCTTCTGTCACGCCTCGGCTGGCTGATACGGCTTGAAAAGCGTGCTTTCTGGTGGTGCAGCCTGCTGATTGTGGTGGTTCTTTCCATTCCCCGTATCGGAGGTGAGGATGGTTACTGGATGAACGGGCTTTACGAGGCTTTCTGTATTATCTGCATCTTCCCGGTCATTGTTTCGATGGGAGCGGGCGGCAAGGTGACCGGTAAGCGCTCTACTGCCGTATGCAAGTTCCTGGGAGATATTTCCTATCCGATTTATATCACCCATTATCCGCTGGTATATACTTATACGGCTTGGGTATGCAACAATAACGCTACAATGGCGGAAGGTATCCCTTATATGATACTTACTTTCGTGGGAGCCGTTGTCCTTGCTTATGCTTGTTTGAAACTGTACGACGAACCGGTGCGCAAGTGGCTGACAGACCGTTTTCTGAAAGGGAAGAAGAAATAGTTCCGTATGGCTATGGATATAAAAAATCTCCCGTTGCATTATCTTGTGCAGCGGGAGATTTTCTTTTTAATGGCCGGGCGTTATTTTACGTCGATGAATTTCTTGGCCTTTTCTTTTTCTGCTTCTGTAAACTTAGGCAATGTAATGTTCAACACGCCGTTTTCTACATGGGCGCCAATCTTTTCCTTATCGACATCGTCCGGAAGAATCATGGTTTGCTGGAACTTGGTGTATGAGAATTCGCGGCGCAAGTAGCGGCCTTCCTTCTTTTCGTCCTTGTTGTTCTCTTCCTTGCTTTCTGTTTTCTTTTCCATGCTGATGACCAGATTGTTTTCTTCATCGATGTGAACGTTGAAGTCTTCTTTTGTCATACCGGGAGCAGCCAATTCAACTTTGTACTCTTTTGCTGTTTCGAATACGTTGATGGCAGGGGCGGTGGCATTTGCTTTTACCATCCAATCATTGTCAAAGAAATCATTAAAAATACTCGGTAACCAATTTTGGTTTCTTCTTACAGGCATCATAGTTATAGTCTCCTATTGTTTAAGTTAAACATGCTGTTTAGTTTTGAACTCCGGTTCTTTGTCTTCGGGTGTCTGCCTTTTGGGTTTTCACCATCCGTTTCTTGAACCGTCGTTCGCTAACAATATTGCAAACCTTATGCCAACCAGTTTTCACTGACTTTATTGACTATTTGTCATTGAAAAACTGACTTATTTGCTTGTTTAATGCCATTTTGCTATCTTATTTATTAAAAATTGATAGATTTTCAGACTAATTTAAAACGCATTCTCCAACGCTTGGCTTCTTCGTCCCAATCGTGACTGATGATTTTGAAGGTTCCGATTTCTGATGTATTCTCCACATGTACTCCGATGCAGAGGCATTCGTCGTAATCGCCTACTTTCACGACACGTACCGTTTCCGAAGCACCATCGGGCAGGCGTTCCAAGTCGAAACGTCCTTGCGCTTCCTCTTGCGTAATGAATTCTGTTGTGACGGGCAGCTGTCGGGCGATTACCTCGTTTACGGCCTCTTCCAGCTTCTTTATTTCTTCTTCTGTGGGGCAGGCGGCAAGGAGATAGTCCAGCTTGCTCTTCTTCCGTTCTATGTGTGCTGATATGGAGCGGCCGCAACCGAATAACCTTATCATGGTCTGGTTGATGATGTGCTCCGTGGTGTGCATAGGAGGGTACTCCTGCTTGTTGTGGTCATTGAGATGAGGTTGTTGTTCCATGTATAATTTCAATAGTTGATATATATTTGATATTTTATCGTTTGAGGTTGGCCAGCACTTCTTCTTTCAGGATGCTGTATATATGTATATCTGTATATTCTCCAGAAGCCAGCAGTTCTCCGCAACGTTCTGTTCCCTCATGGACGAAACCGAGGCGAACCGGTACGGCGTTACTGGCTGCATTGCCCACGGCACAGCGAATTTGTATCCGCTTTATCTCTTTTTCTTGTACGGCCCACAGACACAGCTTGCGGACACTTTCAGTAATGATGCCCCGATGCTGGTATTCCGGCAGTAGCCAATAGCCGAGTTCTGTACGGTGGTTGTCGAAATCGGAGAAATGGAAACCTATCAGTCCGCAGATTTCATGTTGTTGGTTCCAAATACCGAATATTGGCTCATTTCGTTCGGCAGGAGCAGATAATACCTGACGTAAAAAAGCTTCTTCATCAGCTATTGTGCGCATATTATCCACAAATGGCAGCCATGTTCTTAAGTAGTCCCGGTGTGTGTCGATGGCATGGTAGATGGCTGCGGCATCTTCTATTCTGATTTCCTGCAGATAAATGTCCGGAAGGATGGGGAAGGAAATGGGAGAGGGGAGGATATGTACGTCTCCTGATTGGGACAGCTGTATCCTTTCCTTGATTTTTCCCCAGGCATGTGTATCGAACAGACAGCTTTCGCGCATGGTGTGATACATTTCCTTGAATCGGGACATGGGGATAGTGAAGCTCAATAAGTCCGCTTCGAAGTATGGGCGGACGGAGGGGTCGAAGAATCCCAGGAAAGTACGTTTCCCTTGTTTCCGGTTTTCAATGATGGTTTGGGTAATGACGGAACAGCAGCCGGAGCCGAATGGGGCTGCTACGGCATCCGATGCATTGTTGTCGAAGAAGGTCCATGTCGCCAGTCCGGATAGAATGTCGGGAGTTGGCAGGAACAGCAGTCCTTCCACTTCATCAAAGGAAGGTATCTTGTCTATGCGGGCAAAATGCAGATAGGCTTTGTCAGTTCTGGAAATCTGTAGCTCATTGACAAAATCTACCACCATTTCGGGAGTCTTCTTGTATTTCTCTTTCAAAGAGACAAACCCCGGGACGCGCTCGGGCATTTCAGTAAATCCGGTATAGAACTTGCCTCCTCCGCAGGTAATTGTTTTGTTGCTGAGACTGACGATTTTGCCGTCTCTGACTTGTTTCATGCATTTGAAGAGACAACCGGTTACTTTCTCTGTAGATGCCCCCATTCGGTCTGAATACCAAAAGGCGATGGGGAGTTCGGCGTGTTGGCCGAAAGCTTCCTGATAATTGGCAATAAATGTGTGTATATCCATGATGCTCGGATGATATTTATGATATGGTCTTTCTTTGGATTTTCCGTAAAGGTAATTCAATATTTTGATTCTTTTGCTTGCAGTATGCCTTTTTATCACTCTGCTTTCGAGCTTTTAATGATAGTAGAATAGGTTTTTATGGTATTTTAATTACTTTTGCATGAGGATTCTCAAAAAGTATTGCCTTTAACTAATCGGAAAGCCGGATGAAAAATATAATCATATTCTTGTGTCTTTGTACCATCTGTATGTGCCGCCTTCATGCTGCAGACAGCAGCCGGGCGGATTCTTTGCTGCTGAAACTGGACCAGGCGATAAAGGAGCGTCCCATATACATGGAGCAGAAAGAGCTGAAACTGGTGGAACTGAAAAGACAGTTGCATCGGCAGATACCGGATGAAGAACGTTTTGCCATTCTTGGCACATTGCTGGATGAGTACCGTTCGTTCAATACGGATTCTGCATTGCACATGGCCGAGGAAAGGGAACAGATAGCCATACGTCTTGGAAACCGGGAATACATAGACAATGCCCGCATGAATAAAGCAGATGTTTTGGGAATGACCGGTATGTATAAGGAAGTTATGGATTTGATGCGGAATATCCATATAGACCGGTTACCGGTGGATATCCATCCATATTATTACCATATCTACCGTACGGTCTATGGCCTTATGGCCGATTATGCCGTGACGGCATATGAAAAGAAGCTTTATACGGAGCTTACGGACAAATATCGTGATTCGTTGCTGTTGGTCAATAAAGATAATCTTCTGATACATACCTTGATTCAGTCCGACCAGTATAATGTACGCAATGAATATGACAAGGCCATCCGTTTGCTGACGGATTATCTGGCGCTGCAGAAGGACTATGAACACGACGTTGCGATTTGTGCCTATACTTTATCAGAGTCTTACCGGCTGAAAGGGGACAAAGAGAAGGAAAAGGAATACCTGATTGTTTCTGCTATGGCGGATATGAAAACCGCTGTCCGTGAATATATCTCTTTACGCAAGCTCGCCGTACTGCTTTACCAGGAAGGAGACATCGAGCGTGCCTATTCTTATGTAAAGATATGTATGGAAGATGCAGCCGCCTGCAATGCCCGGTTGCGCAAGCTGGAGATTCTGGAAATCTTTCCCATCATTAATGATGCTTACCAGCAAAAGACGGAGAAGCAGCAGGAGCAGATGAAATGGGCACTGGTATCTATCAGCCTGCTTTCACTTTTTCTGTTGCTTGCCATATTTTATGTATACAAGCAGATGAAGAAAGTGGCTGCCGCCCGCAGGGAAGTGATTGACGCCAACAAACGGTTGAAGGAGCTGAATGATGAGCTTCACCTTTCCAATGCACAACTCAAGGAGGCCAACCACAGCATTGCCGAAAACTCCTATCTGAAGGAGGAGTATATCGGCCGTTATATGGACCAGTGCTCGGTCTATTTGGAAAAGATGGACAATTACCGCCGGTCGCTGGGAAAGATTGCCGCTACCGGAAATGTGGAGGAACTCTACAAGAACATCAAGTCTTCTAAATTCATAGAGGGGGAATTAAAGGAATTCTATACCAACTTTGATAATACCTTCCTGCAGCTGTTTCCTACTTTTGTAGAAGACTTCAATGCCCTGCTTGCCGATGATGAGCAAATATCCTTGAAAGCCGGCGAACGGATGAATACAGAGTTGCGCATCTTTGCATTGATACGTTTGGGTATTACTGACAGCGTGAAGATAGCCCAATTCCTTCGATATTCTGTTACCACCATTTATAACTATCGTACGAAGGTTCGCAACAAGGCTGCCGGTGACCGCGACTTGTTGGAACAGGAAGTGATGACAATTGGCAAGTCGAAGAACTGAGAATAGGGGTTTTGAAGCTTGGAAGTGTCTCTTTTACGCTTATATTTTCACTACTTTTTTAGTTGGGTAATAATTTTATATATTATTGGTATATAGTGGTTTAAGTATTTTTGAATGATGTAAACCACTACTTTTTTACTCTTTCCTCCACTATTGGCTTCTCTTATCTGATACATTTGCATTGTCCCTCTTCGGAAAGAGTGACACATGTGATTTATGTTTTTATTATTAACTTTAAATTCTTATATTATGCAAAAGTACAAAATGCCAATCAGCAGGCTACGGATGATGGTTTGTCTGATAGGAATGTTACTTCCGATGTGCATGTTCGCACAGCAAATTACAGTACAAGGTGTAGTGAAAGACCAGACCGGTGAAACGGTTATTGGCGCCAGTGTAATGGAAAAAGGAACCACAAATGGGACAATAACCGGTATTGACGGTGATTTCTCTTTGAACATGTCTCCGAACGGTACTCTTGTCGTTTCATTTGTAGGCTATAAGACTCAAGAGGTGCAGGTGAAGGGACAGAAACAGCTTCAGGTAGTTTTGTCTGAAGATGCCGAAATGCTGGATGAAGTGGTGGTGATAGGGTATGGCACCATGAAGAAAAGCGACCTTACAGGAGCAGTGTCCTCCATCGGTAACAAGGATATCAAGGATTCCCCCGTATCCAATTTGGGACAAGCCATCCAGGGAAAAATCTCAGGTGTGCAGATTGTAGATGCCGGTAAACCGGGAGACAATGTATCCATCAAGATTCGTGGTTTGGGTTCTATCAACAACTGCGACCCGCTGGTCGTGATTGACGGAGTGCCTACCGACTTGGGCTTGTCTTCCTTAAATATGGCCGATGTGGAACGTTTGGATGTATTGAAGGATGCTTCGGCCACAGCCATCTACGGTTCCCGGGGAGCTAATGGAGTTGTGATGATTACCACCAAACGCGGTACGGAAGGAAAAGGAAAACTTGCTGTATCTGCCAATTACTCTTTCCAGAATGCTACGAACGTACCTTCTTTATTGAACGCGGCGCAGTATGCCGAGTTGAGTAATGACATGATGGTGAACAGTGGACGCAATCCTAATCCGGAATGGGCCAATCCTTCTGAATTGGGTGCAGGTACCGACTGGATGGATGAATTGCTCCGTACGGGTGTGATGCAGAACTATACGGTAAGTTATTCCGGCGGTAACGAGAAATCCCATTATTATGTGTCCGGTGGTTTTCTGGATCAGTCCGGTATCGTGAAGAGTGTGAATTACCGTCGCTTCACATTCCAGTCCAACAGTGATGCGCAAGTCTTGAAATGGTTGAAGTTCTCCAATAACATTACGTTCAGTGCCGATACGAAGAAGTCGGGCAGCTATAATATAGGTGATGCGCTGAAAGCGCTCCCCATTTATCCGGTGAAGAATGAAGATGGCAGTTGGAGTGGCCCTGATGGTAACTCGGAATGGTATGGCAGCACGCGCAACCCCATTGGACCGACGGAACTGAACAAGAGTCAGACTGATGGATATAACTTCCTGGCCAACTTGACGGCAGAACTTACTTTTACCAAATGGCTTAAGTTTAAAAGTACTTTCGGCTACGATGCCAAATTCTGGTTCATAGACAACTTTACCCCCAAGTATAACTGGAAACCCACTCCCACAGAGGAGACTTCACGTTATAAGAGCGATAACAAGTCGTTCACTTATTTGTGGGACAACTATTTCCTATTCGACCATACTTTTGCAGAAAAACATCGTGTGGGATTGATGGCCGGTATGTCTGCCCAATGGAACACCAACGACTACCTGAATGCGCAGAAGAATGTGTTTATGTTCGACAATGTGCACGAAATGGATAATGGCGAGGAAATGTATGCCATCGGTGGAAACGAGACAGAGTGGGCATTGCTCTCTTACATGGCACGTGTCAACTACTCTTACGAAGACCGCTATTTGCTGACTGCAACCATTCGTCGTGACGGTTCCAGCCGTTTCGGTAAGAAACATCGCTGGGGTACTTTCCCTTCCGTATCTGTGGCATGGCGTGCCTCTCAGGAAAAGTGGTTTCCAAAAAACGACTATATCAATGACCTGAAAGTGCGTGCGGGATACGGTGTGACCGGTAGCCAGGCAAGTGTTGGAAACTACAGCTATCTGGCATCCTACAATACCAGTGTATATCCTTTCGGCATTTCGAGCGGCAATCAGACAGCGCTGGTTTCTTCTACTCTCGCCAACCCGTATATCCATTGGGAAGAGGTGGCACAAACCAACATCGGTTTTGATGCCTCACTGTTCAATTCACGCGTTATGTTCTCGTTCGATGCTTATCTGAAGGAGACGAGAGACATGCTGGTAAAGGCGTCTATCCCCATCACATCGGGATTTGAAGATACTACAACCACGTATACCAATGCCGGAAAAGTACGTAATCAAGGTATTGAAATGAGTCTGCATACCATCAATCTTACCGGTGAACTGGGATGGGAAACGAACCTGACCGCCACTTACAATAAGAATAAAATTAAGGATTTGAACAGCGACGTTCCTTATTACATTAACCAAATCAATAACTCCTATGTAACGATGCTGGCAAAGGACTATCCCATTAATGTCTTCTACGGCTATGTTACGGACGGAATCTTCCAGAACCAGTCTGAAGTGAATACACATGCCGTGCAGCCGGGAGCTGAGCCGGGTGATATCCGTTTCAGGGATTTGAACAACGATGGTGTCATCAATGATAGTGACCGTACCGTCATCGGTAACCCGAACCCAAGTTGGCTGTTCTCCATGAACAATAGCCTTTCCTATAAGGGTTTCGAACTTTCTGTTTTCTTACAAGGTATAGCCGGAAATAAGATATACAATGCCAACAATATCGACAATACCGGTATGGCAGCTGCCTATAACCAGACTACCGACGTACTGAAGCGTTGGCAAGGAGAGGGGACCAGCAATTCGATGCCGCGTGCCGTGTTCGGCGACCCCAATCAGAATACACGCGTGTCAGACCGCTTTGTGGAGAATGGTTCTTATCTGCGTTTGAAGAATATCACACTCTCATACACTTTCCCGAAGCAGTGGTTACAGAAAGCCCAGATTGAAAATGCACGCCTTTCCCTATCTTGTGAGAATGTGGCTACCATCACCGGATATTCCGGTTTCGACCCTGAAGTGGGTATTAACGGAATAGACCAGAACCGTTACCCCATTTCCCGTACGTTCAGCTTAGGATTAAACTTTAACTTTTAATGATTGACTCGGATATGAAAAAGATAACAAATTTACTATATATGCTGGCAGTATTGCTGCTGGCTTCCTGCAGCGACTTTCTGGACAAGTCTCCTAAAAATACGGTTGACCCGGAAACGACGGTGACCGATGATGTGGCCATTGCTCTGACCAATGCCTGCTATCGCACCCTTCAGTCTTCCAATATGTACAACCAGCGTATCTGGACACTGGATATTGTGGCGGGTAACAGTTTGGTGGGTGCCGGTGGCGGTACCGACGGCCTTGAAACGATACAAGCTTCTAACTTCATAACGCAGAGCGACAATGGCATGGCATTGTACATGTGGCGTTCTCCCTGGGTGGGGATAGGACAATGCAACATTGTGTTGAATAGTCTTCTGGAGGCTGAAGCTGTGTCAGAGAGAATCAAGAACCGCTGTCTGGGAGAGGCTTATTTTCTCCGTGCACATTATTACTATGTATTGGTACGTCTGTACGGTGGTGTTCCACTGCGTTTGGCTCCTTATAATCCGGGAGAACCGACAGACATTGCACGCGCTACAGTCGAAGAGACTTATGCCCAGATAATTTCCGATTGTAAGAATGCGGTTGACCTGCTTCCTGCCAAGTCTTCTTACGACGACGAGAACGTGGGACGTGCCTGCAAAGATGCAGCTTTGGCCATGTTGGCAGATATTTATCTGACGCTGGCTCCTAATCATACGGAATATTATCAGGAGGTGTCTGATTTGTGTGATGAGATAACAAATTTGGGGTATGACCTTTCTTCCTGCAAGTATGAGGACAATTTCGATGCATTGGTCAATAACGGGCCGGAATCTTTGTTCGAGGTCCAGTATTCGGGCAATACGGAATATGATTTTTGGGGAAACAATCCGCAGTCTTCCTGGCTTTCTACTTTCATGGGTCCCCGTAATTCGGACTTTGTTGCCGGCAGTTATGGCTGGAACCAGCCTACAGAAGAATTTGTGGGTCAATATGAGAGCGGTGACAAACGTAAGGATTTGACCGTGCTTTATGCCGGATGTCCGGATTTTGACGGTAAGGCTTACAAAAGCTCTTATTCCAATACGGGATACAATGTACGCAAGTTTCTGGTGTCGAAAACGGTTTCTCCGGAATACAATACCAATCCTGCCAACTTCGTGATTTATCGTTATGCGGACGTCCTGCTGAAGAAGGCCGAAGCTTTGAATGAAATGGGACGCCCTGACCAGGCTGCCGTGCCTTTGAATATTGTACGTAAGCGTGCCGGACTGCCGGAGGTTTCGGGCTTGTCACAGGAAACCATGCGTGAAAAGATTATCCATGAGCGCCGCATGGAACTAGCTTTCGAAGGGCATCGCTGGTTCGACATGATTCGTGTCAACAATGGAGAGTATGCCATTAAATTCCTGCATTCCATTGGAAAGAGCAACGTGAACAAGAACCGCTTGCTGTTCCCTATTCCGCAGACGGAGATGGATGCTAATACCTTAATGGTGCAGAACCCGGGTTATTAATTAATTTAATCAGAAGAATATGAAGAAATATATTTCACACCTTGTATTTGCCTTACTGGGCTGTGCAGCCTTATCTGCTTGTGTAGATGATGATTACATGGAATTGGATAAAGGACAGAATGAACTTGTACTGACGGCCAGCAAGACGGAAGTTGTTTTGAATGAGCAGGCACATGCCGATGATGCCCTGGAGCTTTCCTGGACTACGGGAACCAATTATGGGACGGGTAATAAAATTTCCTATACGCTGGAATTGACCAAGACCGGCAGTGATTTTGCAGATTCTTATGTAGCTGTGGAGAATGCCGTACAAGAATACTCATGGAAAAAGAGCGTGGAGGAATTGAATGACATCCTACGCAACCATTTTGGGGCAACTGCCGGGGAGAACATTTCGTTGGAAGCGCGCTTGACAGCTACTGTAACAGAACGGGACGAAAAACAGGTGTCTACCACTGCTTTCAGTGTTACAGCCTATAAACCGCTCACATCCACCCTTTATCTGATAGGTAGTGCCACTCCGGGCGGCTGGAGTGCCGATGATGCGACAGAGATGACCCGCAAGGACAATGGTATCTTTACATGGACGGGCCGGCTTGTGGCCGGTGAGTTTAAGTTCATCACGACCTTAGGCTCATTCCTGCCCTCTTACAACAAAGGAACAGATGGATTGCTGGTTCTTCGTAGCAGTGATGACCAGCCGGATGAACCTTTTGTTGTCGAAGAAGACCATAATTACATCGTCGAAGCCAATCTGTTTACCGGTGTTCTTACATTGACCCAGACAGAGACGTTGGCACCTGCCTACGACCAGCTTTATTTTGTGGGTAACGCTACGGATTGGGGATTCGTGAAGATGAAACAAGATGTGCTCGATCCATACTTGTTCCGCTTCGGCAAGTTCTTTGAAGTGGGCAAAGGAGGGGAATTCAAGTTCGGAACCTCCGATGGAAGTTGGGAGAACATGTATAAGGCCAAGAATGCCGATGCTGCTTATACCGATACAGAAGTGGTGTTTGTGAAAGGGTTCGACCCGGACAATAAATGGGTGCTGAAAGACGGGGAATGCGGCAAGGCCTACAAGATTTGCATGGATATCCGTAGTGGTAAGGAACGCATGATGATGAGCGAATTTACTCCGTATGAGATGATTTATATGGTAGGTGATGCTACTCCGGCCGGTTGGACGATTGGTGATGCTACGCCGATGCAGACAACGGATAATCCGTATGTGTTTACTTGGAAAGGTACGCTGAATGCCGGTGAGTTGAAATTTACTTGTGATAAGCAGGAAGATTGGAATGGAGCTTGGTTCATGCCGGCTGTAGCAGACAAACAGCCTGCAGGAGAAACAGAACCGATGCTTTTCCTTGATAAATCAGACGAAGCGTTCAAAGCGCAATATCTGGACGTGATGGTAGGCGGCATCGACCAGAAGTGGAAGATTACGACAGCAGGTTCCTATCTGATTACTTTGAATCAGCTGGAAGAGACAATTTCAATCGTGAAACAATAGGTATCTACAATAGATGAAGAAGATAGTTTATACAACAATGGTAGCCTTGCTGCTGGTTGCATGCAGCAAGGAGAGTGATGATACCGGTAGCGGTACCGGTGGAGGCGGAGAGAGTGGAGGGGTTACGGAAGTAACCCCAGTCACCTCGGACTTGACGGTCAATCTCACTACCGACAAGGCATGTTACCGGCCGGGCGAGAGTGTTTCTTTTACAGCTGACGCCCTTCCTGCCGGAGCTAAAATCCGCTACCGGACAATGGACAAGGTTGTATCGGAGCAGGCTGCTGTCGGTACTACTTGGACTTGGACTGCTCCGGCAACCGATTATACCGGTTATCTGGTGGATGTATACCGTACAAAAGAGAATGGAACAGAGGTTATTCTTGGTACTATTGCCGTAGATGTATCCAGTGACTGGACACGTTTTCCACGTTATGGTTTCGTTGCCACTTTTGATGCTTCGAAAAAGGTGGATGGAGTGATAGAGAAGGAGATGGCTTTCCTGAACCGTTGCCACATTAACGGGGTACAGTTTCAGGATTGGCACAACAAGCATCATTGGCCGTTGGGCGGTACGCGTGAGCATCTGGACGAGGTCTATAAGGACATTGCCAACCGGGAGGTCTATACCGAGGTAGTGAAGAAGTATATCTCTACACAACACAGCCTGGGCATGAAGTCCATGTTTTACAATCTATGTTTCGGAGCTTTGGACGATGCCGTTTCCGACGGAGTAAAGGAAGAATGGTACATATTCAAGAACACGGGACGCATGGATAAGGATTCGCATGACTTGCCCTCCAGTTGGAAAAGTAATATCTTCCTGCTCAATCCCACCAATACGGAATGGCAGGCATATATTGCCCAGAAAAACGATGATGTTTATGCCAATCTGGACTTTGACGGTTATCAGATAGACCAACTGGGAAACCGGGGTGACCGCTATGACTATGATGGCAATAAGGTAAATCTGCCTAAGGGATATGCCTCGTTCATCGAAGCCATGAAACAGAAGCATCCGGACAAGCGTTTGGTGATGAATGCCGTCTCCAGCTATGGAGCTTCCCAGATAGCTGGTACGGGTAAAGTGGATTTCCTTTATAATGAAGTATGGGGCGATGAGGCAGGCTTCAAGGATCTGCACACCATTATCAAAGCGAACGACCAGTATGGCAACCATGCCTTGAAAACGGTGTTTGCCGCATATATGAACTATGACAAGGCAGGTAGCAGTACCGGTGAGTTCAATACACCGGGTGTGCTGCTGACGGATGCTGTGATATTTGCTTTGGGAGGCTCTCATTTGGAATTGGGTGACCACATGCTATGCCGCGAGTACTTTCCAAGCACGGCTTTGCAGATGAACGATGTACTGAAAACAGCCATGATTCGTTATTATGACTTTATGACGGCTTATCAGAACCTGCTTCGTGATAAAGATACGGAGGCGGAGATTTCCGTTTCTCTGAACTGTACGGATGCTGCGCGGAATCTTTCTCTGAATGCATGGCCGCCGCAGAAGTCTGCCATCACTGTATATGCCAAGAATGTAAATGGCAGGCAAGTCATTCATCTGCTCAACTTCCTCAATGCGGATAACTTAAGCTGGAGGGATTTGAACGGAACAATGCCCGAACCGCGTCTGGTGTCCGACGTGCCGTTGAAGATGAATGTTTCCGGTAAAGTGAACAAGATATGGGTTGCATCGCCCGATTTCCATGCCGGTGCTTCGCAGGAACTGTCATTCGAACAGAAGGACGGCACGGTTACCTTTATCTTGCCTTTGCTGAAGTACTGGAGCATGCTTGTGATGGAATAAGAGTATCCAATAAAGGAACAAACAGATTATAGTAATGAAGAAATATATATTTTTATTTTTTGCCGTCTGTGCATTTTCAGTATATGCGAATGCACAGAACCGCACCGGAGACTGCACTTCCTATACCAGTGATGACCGGAGTGTGACCTTCTATTTAAATGACAGTTCTGCCATACAATTACGTCTGTGTAGCCAGTCTACGGTACGTATATGGTTTTCTCCCGACGGTAGTTTCCAGCGGAGTAATCCTTCCTTTGCCGTCGTCAATGAGGACTTGGAGGATGTCGGTACCGTCCATGTGGACGAGCAGAATGCCTGCTACGAGATTTTTACCCCTAAACTCCGTATCCGGGTAAACAAGTCTCCGTTTAACTTACAGATATTCGACAAGTATCAGAAACTGCTGTTCAGTGATTATGCCGATAAGGGGCATATCAGTAACGGGCAGCGCAAATTGGAATACAAGACCCTCCGTCGTGACGAACACTTCTTCGGCTTGGGAGAAAAGACCGGCAAGCTGGACCGTCGCGGCGAAGCCTACAAGATGTGGAACAGTGACAAGCCTTGTTATAGTGCCGTTGAGGACCCGCTCTACAAGAGTATTCCGTTCTTTATGAGCAGTTATCGTTATGGTATTTTCCTGGACAATACGTATAAAACCGAATTTAAGTTTGGTACGGAAAGCCGCGATTACTACAGTTTCGAGGCTCCTGGGGGAGAGATGATTTATTATTTCATCTTCGGGAAGGATTATAAGGAAATCATGAAACAATATGTCGACCTGACGGGAAAACCCATAATGCCTCCTAAATGGGCATTGGGCTTTGCACAATGCCGGGGACTGCTGACGAGCGAGAAATTGTCTTATGAAATAGCTGAAGGCTATCGTAAGCGCGGAATTCCTTGTGATGTTATTTACCAGGACATAGGCTGGACACAGTATTTGCAGGATTTTGAGTGGCGGAAAGGGAACTACGAGAATCCGAAAAAGATGCTTGCAGACCTCAAGGATATGGGCTTCAAGGTGGTGGTTTCGCAAGATCCGGTCATTTCACAAGCCAATAAGCGGCAATGGGAGGAAGCCGATAGGTTAGGGTATCTGGTAAAGGACTCCACCAACGGCAGGAGTTATGACATGCCCTGGCCCTGGGGCGGTAATTGTGGCGTAGTGGACTTCACCCTTCCTGCTGTGGCAGACTGGTGGGGAGCTTATCAGCAGAAGCCCATTGATGATGGCATTGCCGGTTTCTGGACTGATATGGGTGAACCTGCCTGGAGCAATGAGGAGCAGACGGAACGCCTGGTGATGAAACACCATTTGGGCATGCATGATGAGATTCACAATGTTTATGGTCTTACGTGGGATAAGGTGGTGAAGGAGCAGTTTGAAAAACGGAATCCTAACCGTCGCGTATTTCAGATGACACGTGCCGCTTTTGCGGGCTTGCAACGCTATACTTTCGGCTGGACCGGTGACTGTGGAAACGGTGATGACGTGACGCAGGGTTGGGGACAGATGGCCAATCAGATTCCGGTACTGTTGTCTGCCGGTTTGGGAATTATTCCTTTTACTACTTGTGACATTACCGGTTATTGCGGAGATATAGAGGATTATCCTGCGATGGCTGAACTTTATACGCGGTGGATACAGATGGGCGCTTTCAATCCCCTGAGCCGCATTCATCATGAGGGCAACGTGGCTGTGGAGCCGTGGCTGTTCGGCGAAGAGGCCGAGAAGAATGCCAAGGCAGCCATCGAATTGAAGTATCGTCTTTTGCCTTATATCTATACGTATGCCCGCGAAGCACACGAAACGGGGTTGCCTCTCATGCGACCGATGTTTCTGGAATATCCGGCAGATATGGAAACGTTCTCTACGGATGCCCAGTTCATGTTTGGCAGCGAACTGCTGGTTGCTCCGGTGGTAAAGAAAGGAGCGCGAAACAAGAATGTGTATCTTCCTGAAGGAACTTGGATTGACTACAACAACAAACACACAGCATATAGCGGTGAGCAATGGATGACGGTGGATGCTCCCCTCAATACTATTCCTATGTTTGTAAAGCAGGGAAGTATCATACCTCAAATGCCGGTCATGAACTATACGGATGAGAAACCGGTCTATCCGGTTACGTTTGAGATATTTCCTGCTGCAGCGGGCAGTGAAACTACCTTCTCGCTTTATGAAGATGCAGGAACTGATTTAGGATATTTGCGTGGAGAGTTCATGCGCACTCCTATTACTTGCCAGACTACCGACACAGGCTATACGCTGAAAGTAGGTACACGGACCGGTGAGAAATATAGCTTACCCGGCCAACGAAACCTGATGTTCTGCATCTATACGGAACAGATGCCGAAAACAGCTTTGCTGGACGGTCAGAAAATCAAGAAAACGAATGTCGGAAAGCTGGAAGAAAATCGGGAGACAGAGTTTACGATAACTGCCTGGTGTCCCGACAAGAAGCAGGGGACCTGCCTGCTGAGGTTGCCGGATGATGGAAAGGAACATATCATTGAGTTTGTCTATTAACACAAAAAACATATCATTATTATGAAGAAATTTGTACTTAGCGCAGCTTTGCTTTTTTCTGCCCTGGCGGGGAATGCTGAAGGCATTTCATCCCCTTCGGGCATGGTGAAGCTGGATTTTGAACTGACAAAAGACGGGAGACTAGCCTATCAGGTGGATTATAAAGGGACTCCCGTCATCAATCCCAGTACGTTGGGATTGGAACTGAAAGGAGCTACCAGCCTGATGGATGGTTTCAAAGTAGTAAAGACTTCTACTTCCACTTTCGATGAAACCTGGCAACCGGTGTGGGGGGAAACAAAAGATATCCGCAACCACTACAACGAATTGCTGGTAGAACTTGAACAACCGTCTACCACTCGTTTTATGAATATCCGTTTTCGGGTATATGATGACGGCGTGGGATTCCGTTATGAGTTTCCGCAACAGAAGAATCTGGTTTATTTTGTGATAAAGGAAGAGCATTCCCGGTTTGCCATGACCGGCGACCATACTGCCTGGTGGATTCCGGGAGATTATGATACCCAGGAATATGATTACACGGAGTCCAAACTCTCTGAAATCCGTGGACTGCTGCAGGGAGCTGTGAGTGACAATGCGTCACAAACTGTCTTTTCGCCGACAGGTGTCCAGACTTCCATACAGCTTAAAACAGCTGATGGAGTGTACCTTAACCTGCACGAGGCAGCCTTGGTGGACTACTCTTGCATGCATCTCAACCTGGATGACAAGAACCTCGTTTTTGAATCCTGGCTGACTCCGGATGCTCAAGGAAATAAAGGGTATATGCAGTCTCCCTGCCATACTCCCTGGCGTACGGTCATAGTCAGTGATGATGCCCGCGAGATACTGGCCTCCAATTTGATTCTCAATCTGAATGAGCCTTGTAAGTATGATGATACCTCCTGGATTAAGCCGGTGAAATATGTCGGCGTATGGTGGGAAATGATTGCAGGGGGAAAGCCCTGGGCATATACTTTTGACCTCCCTTCTGTGAAACTGGATGATACGGACTATTCCAAGGTGAAACCGAACGGCATTCATCCGGCCAACACGGCTAATGTGAAGAAGTACATAGACTTTGCTGCCGAACACGGTTTTGACCAGGTATTGGTGGAGGGTTGGAATACGGGTTGGGAAGACTGGTTCGGTAATTCCAAGGATTATGTTTTCGATTTCGTGACTCCTTATCCCGATTTTGACATCAAGTATCTGAATGAATATGCTCATTCCAAGGGTGTCCGTCTGATGATGCACCATGAAACATCGGCTTCCGTCCGTAACTATGAGCGGCACATGGAAGCTGCCTACCGTCTGATGAATAAATATGGATATAATTCGGTAAAGAGTGGCTACGTAGGCAATATGATTCCCCGTGGCGAGCATCACTATGGACAATGGATGAACAACCATTACCTATACGCCGTGACCGAAGCTGCCAAACACAAGATAATGGTCAATGCCCATGAAGCGGTACGTCCGACTGGTTTATGCCGTACCTATCCCAATCTGATAGGCAATGAATCTGCCCGAGGCACGGAGTACGAGGCTTTTGCCGGTAACAAGCCCTTCCACACAACGGTACTTCCGTTTACCCGTTTGCAGGGTGGTCCGATGGACTATACGCCCGGTATCTTTGAAATGGACATCAATAAGTTGAATCCGAACAGCCATACGCATGCCAATACTACCTTGGCGCGTCAGCTGGCACTTTATGTCACTATGTACAGCCCTCTACAAATGGCTGCCGACCTTCCTGAGAATTATGAGCGTTTCATGGATGCTTTCCAGTTCATCAAAGATGTGGCTGTGGATTGGGACGACAGCCGCTATCTGGAAGCTGAGCCGGGACGTTACATCACTGTTGCCCGTAAGGCAAAAGGTACGAATGACTGGTTTATCGGTTGCACCAGCAGTGAGCACGGACATGCTTCAACTCTGAAACTGGACTTCCTGGATGCAGACAAGCAGTATATTGCAACCGTCTATGCCGATGCAAAAGATGCCGATTATAAGACAAATCCGCAAGCTTATGTTATCCGTGAAGGTATCGTTTCTCCCAAAACGGTCTTGAAACTGAAAGCTGCTTCCGGTGGCGGCTATGCCATCAGCATCATGGAGGTGAAAGATAAATCTGTATTGAAGGGACTGAAGAGGCTTTCCGGGAATATCTGATTTACGGGCATAAAAAAAGGAGTACCGCTGTACTCCAACCTTTGTTAACCTTAAATCTAATACTATGAAAAACACATTGCAAAGATACGGACTTTTGATAAATCTGCAAATTATCCAACTAAAAAAGTATGTTTTATAACACTTATTAGCCGTTTATTCCTTTGCTTCTATTTTTGTTAACAAAAAGGATGCGAATGTGTCAAAAGCACATGAAGACTTTTATAATGTTATAATATTAGGCGCGGATTACGCGGAATAATGCGGATTCAATAAACTAAATCCGTGAAATCTGCGTCATCCGCGCCTAAAATAAAGCGTTAAAGAAGGTTTTGACACATTCCCCTTACCCTTTTACTTCCTGATACATAAATCTTTTAATGCTCTTCTTTGCCGTTTTCTCGAACTCCTCGAAGTGTATCTTGACTTTTGTAATCTGGCTGTAGGCCGGTAATTGCAGATTCAATTCATTCCGATTGTCCTCCATAACCTTTTCGATGTCCGATTGTTCCATACCATGGGCGAATGCATCGTCAAAATCCGGATAGATAAGAGCCACGAGCTTGTCTTTCTGCAATACGATCAGTGATTCGGACACATAGGGCATGTTGTTCAGTTTGCTTTCAATCTCCTCGGGGTAGATGTTCTGACCACTGGCTGTGAGCAACATGTTTTTGCTGCGTCCGCGGACAGTGACATATCCTTCGGTATCCATCGTTGCAAGGTCGCCGGTGTGCAGCCAGCCGTTTACATCGATGATTTGGGAAGTCGCTTCGGCATTTTTGTAATAGCCCAGCATCAGATTGGCACCTTTACAGATTATTTCTCCTGCCACGTTCTGAGGGTCGGGAGAGTCTATCTTTACTTCCATGCGGGTGGTTGCCTTGCCACAAGAGGCCAGTTTCAATGTTTCCCAGCGGCTGGAACAAATGATGGGGCCGCATTCCGTCATTCCGTATGCAATGGTATAGGGGAAGCCTATCTGCTTCAGGAAGCGTTCCACTTCGGCATTGAACGGTGCTCCTCCGATGATTATTTCATCGAAATTACTGCCGAATACTTCCATTGCCTTTTTGCGCATGTCAGCCTTGATTTTATCGTTGACAATGGGCATCCGCAATAGCAGCTTGCCTATTTTATTGTCTATCCGGGGCAGGATATCCTTCTTGATAATCTTTTCTACGATGAGCGGTACACACGAAATGACCCGTGGCCTGATTTCGGAGAATGACTGTGCAATAATCTTGGGAGACGGCATACGGGTAAGGAAATACAGATGGGCGCCTGCGGAAAAACCGTATAGAAAATCGTACACCATACCAAATACATGTCCCAGAGGCAGCATGGATACAATATGGTCGCCCGGACGTACGGGGAGCATCTCATGGCAATATGCAACATTGGACCAAAGGCTGCGATAGGGGAGCATGACCCCTTTGGAATATCCCGTGGTGCCCGAAGTATAGTTTATGACAGCCAGTTCTTCGGGTGATTCCTCCTTGCGGTAGCTGATATGCTCGGGGCGGAAATTCTTGGGGAAACGTGTGCCATAGAGGACGTTGCGATGCTCGAAAGCCTCCATCAGCTGCTCGTTGCGGCAAACTACCGGAGTGAAGTCCGTCAGCAGTACGATACCCATCAGCAGGGGCATTGCCTCTTCATTGAGGTTTTCCCATGCCCGGTCGCCGACAAACAGCAGCTTGGCTTCGGAATGATTGACGATGTTGTGGATATTGTCGGCCTTGAACTCATGCAGAATGGGAACAATGACAGCTCCATAGGTAACTGTAGCCAGAAAAGCGACTGCCCAATGTGCACTGTTACGTCCGCAAACGGCAATCTTGTCACCGGGCCTAATGCCGGCGCTTTCCAATACGATATGGAATTTGGCTATTTTCCGTGCTACATCTTTGTATTGCAGTGTAATTCCTTTGTAGTCTGTCAGGGCGTTGCGATCCCAGTTTTTAATAATGCTTTGTTCTATATAATCGATGAACCCTTGTTCTTGTTCCATTCAGCTGTTGCACACTTTAGTTAAAACTGCGCAAAGATAGGTCTTATAGTGATGCAAAGCAAATAGTTTCCACTTTTTTCTTGCCCTGAAACGGATAGAAACTTATCTGTAATTCTTATTCCTTGCTATTTTCCGAAATAAGAAGCAGCTTGTCACCGGCATGAAGTTTTAATGTTCCGTTCGGAATGAGGTACTCATCGCCACGTTTTACAATCATCACCAGTGTGCCTTTGGGCAGGTTCATGTCTTTCAGGGTGTCTGCCTGCTCCAGCATTTCTTGTGTAATGGTCATGTCGTGCAGGTTGGAGTCAATCTCTTCGGGCAGTTCAACTCCGAAATCATTTCCGGTCTTTTCCAGCGGGGTGGAGAGGCCAAGCAGCCGGGCTACCCAGGAGACTGTGGTACCCTGGATGACCAGTGAGACGATGGTTATGAAAAATACGATGTTGAAGATGACATGGGCACCGGGCACATTAGCCACCACGGGATAGGTGGCAAAGATAATGGGTACTGCGCCACGTAATCCTACCCACGATACGAATAGCCGTGACTTGAGGGTGATTCTCTTGCCAAAAGGCAGCAGGCAAAGAAAAACGCTGAGAGGACGTCCCACGACAATCATGAATACGCCGATGAGCAATGCCACGACTGCAACTTCCAGCATCTCATGGGGGTTGACAAGCAGACCGAGGCAGAGGAACATGATGATTTGGAAAAGCCAGGTCAGTCCGTCCATAAAAGTATAAATCTCTTTCCGGTGCATGATTTTGTTATTGCCTACCATCATTCCGGCGATATACACGGCCAGGTAACCGTTGCCTTTCAGCAGGTCGGTGATGGAGAAGGTGAAGAATACAAAGGACAGCAACAGGATAGGATAGAGTGCCTGGTTGTCTATATTCAGCCGGTTCAGCATAAGGATGGCCAGCTTTCCGAGGAAATAACCGGTTGCGGCACCGACAATGAACTGTATGGCAAAAGAGCCCAATATCTGGGGAACTCCCATTCCGGAGGACTGGATGAATTGAATCAGCACGATTGTCAGCATATATGCCATCGGGTCGTTACTACCGCTTTCCAGTTCCAGCATGGGGCGCAGATTATGCTTCAGGTTCATTTTTTGTGAACGCAGAATGGCGAATACAGAGGCTGAGTCGGTAGATGACATGGTGGATGCAAGCAAAAGGGAGGTTATCAACGGCAGGTGGATGTTGGTCCAGCTCATGCCGGACAGCCACCAGATAAATAATCCGGTAAAGAGGGCCGTGAGCAGCACTCCTGCAGTTGACAAAACAATGCCGGGAGTCAATATGGGCTTTATCTCCGTAAACTTGGTGTCCATGCCACCGGAGAACAGAATGATGCTGAGTGCAACCATGCCGATGAACTGTGCTTCCTTGGCGTTGTGGAACTGCAATCCCAATCCGTCACTGCCGAACAGCATACCGACGACAAGGAAAAGCAATAACGCAGGCACTCCGAAACGGTAGCCGGTCTTGCCGACAATGATGCTGACGAAAAGTAATATGGAACCTATAAGTAGTATGTTTCCTGCTGTAAATATCATAAATTCTATGCTATATAGTTTGAAATGTGATGTTTCTTATGTCTAATAGTACAAAGATATGCAATGTGTTTAACAAATACAAATCTAAAATAGTTCAATTGAATTTTAAAATAAAGGTGGTTTCTTTACCAGGCAATAAGGATAAATTTCCGCCGGAAAGCCTCATTATTTGCCGGGAAATACTCAATCCAATACCGCTTCCGCCCTCTTTGGTCGTAAAGAAGGGGATAAATATGTGTTCGGCAATGTCATTGGGAATGGCAGGTCCGTTGTTGGAAATTTCTATCAGTATGGCTTCCGCTTCGTTGCAGTAGGCACGTATGTTGATATGTCCTTCTTTATCTGTATTTTTATCCGATTCGATGGCTTGTATGGCATTTTTCAGTAGGTTGATGACCACTTGTGATACCAGGTTTTCATCGGCATATAGAATAAGGTCGCTTGGCGCGATGTCCGTATGAAAGGTGACCCGGACATCGGGGTGCTGGTGACGGGCGAGTTCGACCATCCGCTCGATAAAGCTTTTTACGTAGAACAAGGATGGTTCGGGGGTGGGAATACGGGTGAATTTCCGGTATGATTCCACAAAAGAGAGCAGGCCCTTGCCTGTACTGCTGATAGTCTGCAGGCCGTTTCTGATTTCTTCTTTGGAAACTTGCGCTTCGGTCAGTCCCAGCAGTGTATCGCTCAGGGAGGTTATGGGAGTGACGGCATTCATTATTTCGTGCGTCAGTACGCGGGTAAGCCTAATCCAGGAATCTATTTCCTTTTCATCCAGCTCGTTGTTGATGTCGTTCAAGGCGAGGATGCGCAGATGTTCTTTACGGACTGTGATGTCGCTGACGCGGACAGACATGTTGACAGTGCCTCGCTCGTTGTTGAAAGGCATTTGCAATTTGTCTCCCGGGCGGCAATTGGCAAGAAGGGACGAAAGACGCGGGTCTACGCGGTTCAGCTGACTGACGTGGGTAAAGACATTGAGGCCCAGCAAACGGAGGGCTTCGCTGTTTTTCTGATATACGGCACCATTGTCGTTCAGGACAAGGATACCGGTATTCACGCAGTCCAGGATGAGTTCGTAGTACTTTTCTTGCTGGGCTGTTTCACTTTTCACATTATAAAGTATATGGGCAACCCGGTTCAATGCACGGTTCACGAGGCGTGCGTCGGCAGTGTTTTCCGTTTCGGAGAAGTGGATGGCATTGTCGTTGTTTTCGATGGCGTCGAGCATGAAAAGCACCTTCCGCACATGATGGCGGTATAGCTTCTGCTGCCAGTACAGGGCTATGGAAAGCAGCGCAGTACAGAGCGCGCCCCAAAATACGTCCACAGTCCACATCACCCCTGCAAGGAGCGCTACTGCCAGACTGACGGCAACGCGGAATGAATAATTAAAGGTCATACTTCTTCATTTTGTTGTACAACGTCTGGCGGGTGATACCCAGCTGTGCGGCGACGGCAGAGAGATTTCCGCTACATTTGTCGAGCGTCTTCCGTATCATCTGCATTTCCATTTCTTCGAGCGTGGATGCGGCTGCTTCGGGAGTGCCGGTTCGCCGTGCCAGCTGGAACAGTTCTGCGGGAAGGGTTTCGTTGTCACAGATAATAATGGCTTTTTCGATGGCATGTTCCAGTTCGCGGATATTGCCGTACCAGGGGTGGAGCGTAAGTTTCTCGCAAGCGCCGTCCGTCAGGCGGACGGGGGGCTTGTCATATTGCTTGCAGAAGCGGGCGATGAAAAGTTCTGCAAGGGGGATGATGTCTTCGGGCCGCTCGCGCAACGAGGGTATCTCAAGATGTATCGTGTTGATGCGGTATAGCAGGTCCTCGCGGAATTCGCCTTTTGCCACCATCTCGGGCAGATTGCGGTTTGTAGCGCAAATCAGCCGTATGTCTACGGGAATGGGAGTGTTGCTGCCTACACGGACAATGCTGCGTCGTTGGATGGCGGTCAGCAGTTTGGCTTGCAGATGGTAGGGGAGATTGCCTATTTCATCGAGAAAGAGGGTGCTGCGGCTGGCTGCTTCGAACTTGCCGGCACGGTCGGCATGGGCATCGGTGAAAGAGCCTTTCATGTGGCCGAACAGTTCGCTCTCGAAAAGGCTTTCGGTGACTGCACCCATATCCACACTTACCATCTCCTGCCGGTTGCGCGGTGAAAGGGAGTGAATTTCGCGTGCCAGCATCTCTTTACCGGTACCGTTCTCGCCCGTAATAAGGATATTGGCATCGGTAGAGGCCACTTTTTCCACCAAAAGGCGGAGCTGCTGCATGGCGGGGCTGTTTCCCCAATACATGTTGCGGGTATCTGCAAACAGGTGGCTGCTTTCTGCCGTACGTCCGGCATTTGGGCCGTTGGCCGGAGATTTTGTTTCAGAAGCTGATACGGCATTCAGTAAGGTTTCCACCAGTTTCTGGTTGTTCCAGGGTTTCACGACGAAGTCTGTGGCTCCTTCCTTGATTCCCCGTACGGCAAGGTCAATGTCGGCATAGGCGGTAAACAGCACTACGGGCAGGGTGGGACATTGCTTCTTTATTTTATGGAGCCAGTATAGTCCCTCGTTGCCGGTGTTGATGCCCGAGGTGAAGTTCATGTCAAGAAGAACCACTTGCCATGACCTTTCCCGCAATACGCTGGGCAGGGTTACGGGAGAGGGAAGTGTGATTATCCCTTCAAAATATGGCTTCAACAAAAGCTGCAAGGCGGTAAGTACGCCTCGGTTATCATCGACAATCAGGATGTTTCCATTTTTTTTTGCCATAAACTATTTCTGTTTTCTGCAGGCAAAGTTAATGATTTATCTGCATTATATTCGGTAAATCTCTCAGTTTTCAAAGTATTAAGATTCTCCTTCTCATTTAGCAAATCCTTATGCCGCTTTATTTTATATTTTTGCTTGCTAAGAATTAATCGTCCGACAGCTGTTGAATTATCGTCCGATAACTGTTGGACGATAATTCAACAGCTGTCGGACGATAATATAACGATTGTGGGACGAATAGATTTAAGTAAAACAGAAATTAGTTTGTAGCAACTTCAGTAAGAGCTCATGGCGGTACTGAAAAAATTTATAGCAGTTGCAGTTTGATGCCAAATGACAAGCTCAGATAATCCTTGGGTTTCAGATACTTGTTGGTGAAGGCGCTGACTACATATAGGTCACATGTACTTATTTCATAGAAGAAAGTGATTTCTTTGGCCGTGAACCGTCGTTGCGGGTCGATGTCGTAAGTGATGCGCTGTCCTAAGAATGCATGGATGCGTACCTTAGAGGAGAAACCATAATATCCTTTAGGGTAGCGTTCCGGTTCATTGACCCAGAATTCATCGCCGAATACCGTGTTCAGATACATGCCGCAAGCCAGCGGTTCTACAGAAAAACGGCTCTGCTTGATTTGCAGGCTCCAGGGAAGGTAGTTCTGCTTGACGGTGAATGTCAGCTTGGTACGTTTGGAGTCATATTTGGGCAATACTCCGAAGAATACGTCTGTTTCCCATTGGTTTCTTCTGCCGTAATCCCATCCGGTACCGAATGACAGCAACCCCATATTGCCGGCAAACTGAATTTTGGTGTGCGTCGGAATCAAGGCCTCCCAATGCCTGCGGTAGCGGTGTACGCGGCGGTCATAACGGTTCTCTCTGGTCTGGCTTTCAATGACGGCATCCGGTTGCAGGTCCATCCATACGGTATCGTGTTCTATGATGAAGATGGTATCTCTCTCTTGTGAAAAAGCAGAAAAAGAGCATACCGACAAGAAGACGACGGCGCATGCCAGGTGATTAATAATATGCCACTTCGCGTTCATATCCGTCGGGGGTTATGGTGAATATATAGTAATTGCGGTTCTTCATGCAGTCGCTCATGTAATACATTATCCCATCTTCAAAGAGGTCTTTCTCGAAGCGATGGTGTTCGTGTGCGGATGTACAGAACTGCAGTCCGGGAAATTCCTTGATGTAACGCTGGAATACGTGTGCCACATTATTGTTGAACTCGTTGCAGAACGGGCGTATATGCATGGACACAACGGTTTTATCGAATTCCTCTTCATGGTCGCGTATCTGTGCGGCAAGAAACTCGAAGTCGGGAATGGGGCGGGAGTAGTCGAATTCGATGGCGTTGGTATTCAGGCAGACAAACTTTACCCGTCCTGCAATGAAGGAGAAATTGGGGTCTCCGAATATTGCACGATAAGTCTCTTCGCCCGTGCCCAGGCAGTCGTGATTGCCGAGAAGTACCACATAGGGTATCTTGAGTTTGTTCATAATGTCCCGTTGCCAAAGGAACTCGTCTGTTACACCGAAGTCACTGACGTCTCCGCCATGAATGACGAAATCTATGTCGTCCCGCTTGTTGAGGTGGCTTACAAAGTCGTCGGTCTCGTCATACCAGCGCTGGGAATCACCCATTGTTACGAACCGGATTGTTGTCTTGTTCTGGCAGTTCTGCTCTATTTGGGCAATGTTGTGGGCATTGACATCGGTTTCACCGCTGATGTGTACATCGTAAGGGTGATAATCTATCATGTCGCAGCCGGCTATAAGCAGGCATAGGAATGAAGGATATAAGAGTTTGGGGAATTTCATGTGCAGGTGCTTCATTTTACGTTTATACTCTATCTTTAGAAAACTGTGGGCAAAGGTAAAGTTTTTATTCTTATGGATTCTTTTCTAATTTCCCTTTTTTTTGTTCTATGAGGCTGAACAGAGATTCGGCCTCTGTCTAATTTTTAGACGGGAGTGTCTAAAAATTAGACACTTTTTTCTTCTTTAATTATGAGATGTATGCTGATAATCAGGTTTGTGCATTCTTTGGCACGCTTTCTGCAATATAGAAAGCAAGAAAATATATCTAATAAACGATAAACGGAATGAAACAAATCTATTATGTAATTCAGACTTTGCTGCGGGGACGTGGTTCGAATATCATCAAGGTCATTTCTTTGGGATTGGGATTGACGATGAGTATTCTGCTTTTCTCCCGCGTGGCATATGAACAGAGTTTTGACACTTGCTTCAAGGATTATGATAACTTGTATCAGGTATGGTCGATATTCTCGGTGAAAGGAGAGAAGTTTGAGCCTCAGGAGTGGAATTGCGGTCCCGTGGCAGGAGCTATTTTGGAGAATTTCCCCAAAGAGGTGGAGTCGGCAGTAAGTTTGAGCACGTCTATGGTATCTGCTCCTCTTTACAATGGAAGCGTGCGTCTTGATGACAGGAAGATTGCAGCCGATTCGCTGTTCTTTCGTACTATGGGCATCGACGTCCTGAACGGGAATCCCGAAAAGGACTTGGTGCAGAAGGATATTATTTTCTTGAGTGAACGCTTTGCAAGGAAAGTGTTCGGTGAGGAGAATCCCATAGGGAAAACGCTTAATTATGACCATCAGTTTGACCTGACGGTGAAGGGAATCTATGCCAATTTGCCTGAGAACGCCACAATCAATCCGGAAGCGGTTATCTCGATGCCTACCTTGTGGAGCCGCAACTGGAATAACTACTCGTGGAGCGGGGGAGACAGTTGGGTAGAGTTTATCCGTTTTCGTCCCGGTGCCGACAAATCTGTTGTCAATGCGCGTATTGATGCCATGATAGACAAATATCGCCCGGCAGAAGATAAGAAAGAGTACGGTTACACGGCTTTTGTGCAGCCCATCCGTGATACATACCGCAATTATGATGATGTGCAGCGGATGCGTGTCATTATGAGCATTCTTGGTTTTGCCATTCTTTTCATTGCGGCGTTGAACTATGTGCTGATTTCCATTTCCTCTTTGAGCTACCGCGCCAAGTCGGTAGGCGTACATAAATGCAGCGGTGCGAGCGGTGGCACGGTTTTCAGCATGTTTTTGCTGGAAACAGGTATCATCATTGCGGCAGCATTGCTGCTGATGGCGTTGATAATGCTCAACTTCCGCGATTTTGTGGAAGACACGGTCGTTGTAAAGCTCTCCACCTTGTTGGCTCCGGAGCGTATCTGGGTACCGTTGTCGGTAGTGCTTCTGCTGTTTATAGTGGGAGGCGTGTTGCCGGGCCGGCTCTTTGCGCGTATTCCCGTATCGCAGGTGTTCCGCCGCTATACCGAGGGGAAAAAGGGCTGGAAGCGTCCGTTGCTGTTTGTGCAGTTTGCAGGCGTGGCATTCATCAGTGGATTGATGTGTGTGGTGATGTCGCAATATCAGTATGTACTGAAAAAGGATATGGGGTATAATCCCAAGCAGATAGCCATAGGTAATGCCTACTGGGATAATGAAGCGACGCGTGACGCGGCTTATCAGTTCTTCAAGGGATTGCCCTACGTGGAAGCGGTGTCCAGCGCCAACAGCACACCCATTAGCGGATATAGCGGTTCGATGATTCATAGTGAGAGCGGGCAGGCACTTTTCTCTTGCCGTTCTTCTTATTTCATGCGCGAGGATTTTCCTGCTTTGATGGGCATGACTATGAAGACGGGACGTATGGCGCGCGATAAAGAGGAAGTCGTGGTGAACGAGACCTTTGCCGAGATGATGCGTTGGGGAGACGACGTCGTAGGCCGTACGGTATATACCGAAGGGAATACATTCAAGGTCGTAGGGCAGTTGAAGGATTTCCAGATAGAGAGTTTCAGAACCGAGAAGATGCCTTTCATAGCCCGTGGGAACAAGAATTTTTATGGAACGGTACATGTTCGTTTGAAAGAACCCTTTACCGAAAATCTGCAGAAGTTGAACCACGATGTAGCCGAGGCTTTCCATGACCAGACCATTGACTTTACCGGTTATGAGAAAAGGATAGAGAACAGCTATAATTCTGTCCGTGTATTCCGCAATGCCACTTTGATGGCGGCAGTGACCATGTTCTTCATTATGCTGATGGGGCTGATTGGGTATACCACCGACGAGGTGCGCCGCCGCAGTAAGGAGATTGCCATCCGTAAAGTGAACGGGGCAGAGGCTTCCGGTATCTTGGAAATGCTGTCGAGGGATATACTTGTGGTGGCGGCTCCGGCAGTTGTCATCGGTACGGTATTGGCATGGTATGTCAACGGAATGTGGATGGAACAGTTTGCGGAGCGTATTCACATCAGTTGGGCAGTATACGTACTGGTAGTGATGGCCAATTTGGTGATTATCGTAGCCTGCGTACTTTGGAAGTCCTGGCGGATAGCGAACGAGAATCCGGTGAATAGTATTAAGAGCGAATAAAACAATATTAAAACATTAAATATCATGATTGAGATTAACAACATCAGCAAAGTATTCCGTACTTCGGAAGTAGAGACGGTAGCATTGAATCACGTAAACCTCGATGTAAAGGAGGGAGAGTTTGTAGCCATTATGGGGCCGTCCGGTTGCGGCAAATCCACCTTGCTGAATATTCTGGGACTGCTGGACAATCCTACTGAGGGCAGTTACAAGCTACTCGGCCAGGAAGTGGCGGACTTGAAAGAAAAGGAACGTACACGCGTACGTAAGGGGAAACTGGGATTCGTGTTCCAGAGCTTCAACCTGATAGACGAACTGAACGTCTACGAGAATGTGGAACTTCCCCTTACGTACCTCGGCGTGAAGGCAAGTGAGCGCAAACGCATGGTAGAGGATATTCTGAAGCGGATGAACATCAGCCACCGTGCCAAACACTTCCCGCAACAGCTTTCCGGCGGTCAGCAGCAGCGTGTGGCGATAGCCCGTGCGGTCGTAACCAATCCCAAGCTGATACTCGCCGATGAGCCTACCGGTAACTTGGACTCCAAGAACGGAGCTGAGGTGATGAATCTGTTGACAGAACTGAATAAAGAGGGTACTACGATTATTATGGTGACCCACAGCCAGCACGACGCCTCGTTTGCACACCGCACGATACATCTTTTCGACGGTAGTGTGGTGGCAAGTGTGGCAGCGCAGGATTTGTAACAGACTTTTAAAACAACTTCCATGAGACAACTATATTACACTCTTCAGACACTGATACGAGGAAAAGGCTCCAACCTCATCAAGATTATTTCCTTGGGACTGGGGTTGGCAGTCAGTATCCTCATTTTTTCCCGTCAGGCATTCGAGCTCAATTATGATACCTGCTACAAGGACCATGAACGTTTGTGTCTTGTCAAAACAGTATGGTATTACAACAACGAGTATCATCCTTCGCATATAACTCTTGGACCGGTGGCTGGTACCATTGCCGAAAACCTGCCTGACGAGGTGGAGAGTGTTACCGTCACCCAGCAATGGTGGAGCAATTCGGCTTGGTTTGCCAATGAACGCCGTTTCCAGACCAATGCCATGACGGCCGATTCTTGTTTCTTTGCCACTATGGGCATTGATGTTGTCAGTGGAGACCCTCGCGAGCTGAATAATCCGGAGGTGGTCTTCATCAGCAGGGAGCTGGCCGGCAGCATGTTTGCCGATAAGAATCCCATCGGGCAGACGGTGGTCTATAACAAACAGATGCCAATGACCGTGAAGGGCATTTTTGAAGATTTTCCCGAAAACTCCAGTTTCTATGGAAGTGGTGTCGTGATGTCTCTGGCTACCTCCTTCAAGCATCATTGGGGATACTGGGGGTGGGGAGGTGGAGACAGCTATATGTCCTTTGTCCGTCTGCGCCCGGGGGTGCAATTGGACGATGTGAACACCCGAATAGAGAAACTTGCCGAGCAGGTGCGCAAGAGCGATGATGTGTTTATCAGTCTGGTTCCGATAAAGGACTACCGTATGGAATTTGGTATCAGTACCATGCGTATGGTATGGATTCTGTTGACGCTGGGAACCGCCATACTTTTTATTGTGGCGATGAATTATGTGCTTATTTCCATCTCAGCCATGAACCGTCGTGCCAAAGCTATAGGCGTACATAAATGTAGTGGGGCAAATACGGGAACTATTTTCGGTATGTTCTTATGGGAGACCGGAGTCATCATGCTTTCTTCCTTGCTGCTCGTAGCGCTGCTTCTATTTAATTTCCGTGAGCCGTTGGAGGACATGCTCGACGTTAGTCTTGCCGGTCTTTTCTCTTGGGAAAACATTTGGGCACCGCTTTCAGTGATAGTCATTTTGTTTATGATAGGCGGCATGTTGCCCGGGCAGCTTTTTGCCCGCATTCCGGTGACGCAGGTTTTCCGCCGGTACACCGAAGGCAAGAAAGGCTGGAAACGTCCGCTCTTGTTTGTGCAGTTTGCCGGTACCTCTTTTATTTTCGGCTTGTTGGGGCTGGTGCTTATGCAGAGCCATTACATCACCAATAAAGAACGTGGATTCGATTACCACCGGGTGGCTTATGCTTCGGGCGTATCCTTTGACTCGGATGCGGAAAGCGATGCAAATCGTAGTGTGATGCTTTCTTTGCCTTATGTGGAAGATGGAGCTTGTAGCGGTAATCTTCTTACAGACGGATTGAGCGGAGAAGGGGTTACGACTGATAACGGGCAGTGGATGAGCATGCGTTGGGTGGAATTTGGCAAGGACTATGCCCCGTTTATGAAGTTGGAATTTGCGGAAGGCAAGAATATGGATGCCCCTGGGCAGATATTGGTCAATGAAACATTTTTGAAAATGATGCATTGGGAAGATAAACCGATAGGCAGGCAAGTGCGCAACGGCGATCGCATAGCGGGCAATATTGTAGGTGTACTGAAAGACTTTGCTACATCCAATGCCGCTTATGTGGCGGTGCAACCTATGTATGCAACTTATCTTGACCGATTTTCCGGAAACATCCAATTACGTCTGAAAGAGCCTTTTGACGATAACCTCAAGCGTTTGAACGAAGACATGGAAAAGCTGTTTCCCACCCGTGACATTGTATTTTCCTCGTTCCAAAAGGTCATTGACGACCAGAACAGTACCGTCACGGATTTCCGTAATGCAGCTTTACTGGCTGCCATAACCATCCTTTTTGTTACGTTAATGGGGTTGATTGGCTACATCAATGACGAGATACAACGCCGCAGCAAGGAAATTGCCATCCGTAAAGTGAATGGTGCGGAAGCGTCATCCATTCTCCGGCTTTTCTCGAAGGATATATTCTGGATATCCTTGCCGGCCGTTTTTCTTGGAGGGCTGGGAGCCTGGTATATAGGCGGTGTCTGGATAGAGCAGTTTGTGGAGGGAGTGGATTTTGGTATCTGCGGATTCTTGCTTATTGCATGCATTGTACTATTGCTCATCATCGGTTGTGTAGTATTCAAGGCATGGCGGATTGCCAATGAGAATCCGGTAGACAGTATCAAGAGTGAATAAAGAATAACTTCAGGAAATTATGAGGCGGCACATTTATTATACATTACAAAGCTTGTTGCACAAGCAAGGTTCCAATGCCATTAAGATTGTATCTTTGGCATTGGGACTGCTGATGTCTGTATTTCTATTTGCACGGATTGCATTCGAGTTGAGTTTTGATAACTTTTATCATGATTCGGATAACCTTTATATTGTGAAGACGGGTTGGTTGAAAAATGGAGTGTTGGAAGGTAACGAAAGTCGCTTTACCATCATTCCGATTCCGGCTGCCATTGCCGAAGAGTTTCCGGAACAAGTGGAAAGTAGCACAGTGAGCTGTTCTCTTTTTGATAATAGTTTCCAGTTGGGTGAGCGCCAATTAGATATGTCCACGGTGATGGCAGATACACTTTATTTTTCTGTACTCGGTTTGGAGATGATAGAAGGCAATCCACAGGATTTGGCGGGTCCGGATGTCGTATTCCTTTCTGCCAAGTCAGCAAAGGAGGCCTTCGGTGACGAAAATCCGATAGGGAAAACACTGCGTTATGATTTTTGGGGATATCAGACTACACTGCTCGTGAAGGGTATCTTTGCCGATATTCCGTTGAACACTTCTTTGGAGAGGCGTCCAGAGGCAATCATTTCCTTTCCTACTATAGGGCGGCATCTGAAGTGGAACCTAGGTTGGCAAAGCGGCGGAAACTACGACGGTTATCTCAGGCTGCGCAGCCCGCAGGATGCTGATTGGCTGAATGAGCGTATGTCCATAGCTATTGCCCGTCATATTCCACCGGAAAGTGGTTTAGAATTGAGCGTACGTATTGTCCCTATCCATAATCTGCATGTCGAGACTCCTCAAGTACGGAAGATGATTTGGATTATGTTCTTCCTGGGTATCGTGCTGCTTTTTACGACCGCATTGAATTATGTACTCGTTTCCGTGGCTTCGCTGACACAGCGTGCCAAGGCCATCGGTGTACACAAATGCAGCGGTGCTTCGGGAAGTAGCATCTTTTCCATGTTCATGGTAGAGACTGCTATAGTAGTAGGGCTTGCCTTGCTGCTCATTGGACTGCTGGTGTATATTTTCCACGAAAAAATGGAAGAATTGGCAGCTGTACCTCTCAGTGCTCTTTTTGACTGGCAGAATCTTTGGGCACCATTGTCGGTGATACTGTTACTGTTTATTTTAGGTGGTTGCCTGCCTGCCATGCTTTTCGCTCGTATTCCGGTGACACAAGTGTTCCGCCGCTACACTTCCGGGCGTCGTGGCTGGAAACGGGTACTGCTTTTTGTTCAGTTCATCGGAGCGGCATTCATTCTGGGGATGATGCTGATGGTCGTTTCACAGTACAGTTATGTAACGACGCGTGACCGTGGTTGGCGTCTTGAACGTGTGGTATATACCACCCAGCGGGAAGTGGATGGCAATAGCCTGCGTAGTCTTGTCGGCAGTTTGCCTTATGTGGAAGGGGTTGCTTCGGCAGAACGCCCTATATTGTGGTTCGGTTCTAACCAGCCAATTCTTGACAATCAGGGTAACGAGCTTTTCTATCCTCGTAATACTTGGTTCGACAGTGATTTTCTTCCTTTCATTGGTCTGAGACTGAAAGAGGGGCATAACTTGACGGGAGAAGGTCAGTTGCTTGTCAACAGTGTCTTTTGTGAGAAGATGAATTGGACAGACAGCCCCATAGGCAAGCGGGTGAATGATTATGGCACTGTTGTCGGGCTGTTAGACAGTTTCAGTTTTGCCGATATGCCCAACGATAATTTGCCGGTGATGGTGGAATGGACGGGGAAGACAGCTGCCACCCTGCATGTTCGCCTCAAAGAGCCATTGGATGAAAATCTCGCCCGCCTCAATGAAGAGATGCATCGGATTTATCCTCAGAAAAGCCTCGTATTCCGTTCGGTGGAGCAGGAAATGCGCAGTTATGCCGAGTCTGTACGGGTATTTCGTGATGTCACCCTGCTGGTTTCATTGACCATACTCTTTATCATTCTGATGGGACTGATAGGCTATGTGAATGATGAAATCCGCCTGCGTTCAAAAGAGATTGCCATTCGTAAAGTGAATGGAGCGGAGACGGAAAGTATTTTGCTGTTATTGTCAAGAGATGTGCTTTGGCTGGCCATTCCGTCTGTCGCCATAGGTATTGGGGGAGCATGCCGGGCCGGAAAGCTTTGGGCGAGCCAGTTCTCTGATGTTGTGCCATTCCCTATAGGCGGATATATTCTTGTAGGTTGTCTGTTGCTGTTGTTTATCGTTGCTACCGTGGTATTGAAGGCATGGTGCATTGCCAATGAAAATCCGGTAAAGAGCATCAAGAGCGAATAAAGTTGCCGCAACATACATCATGCGTTTGGGGTAGACAGACCATCTGTTTGGGGCGAATAGATGATGTGTTTGGGCTGAATGAATGATATATTTTCGAACAATTTGTTTGTTATAACATAAAATGCAATATTTGCAGTAGAATAAATCACTTTCACCTCGCTTTTTCGGTAATTCCTGTGGGTAATCTTTTTACATATATCCACAATGCCACCGCTGCCGTTACAAAAGCAAAGAAGTCCGATACCGGCATACATATCCAGATGCCGTCCAGCCCAAAGTAATGCGGGAATATCAGTAGTCCCGGCAACAGATACAGTAATTGGCGTGTCAGCGACAAGAAGATACTGATTTTCGCCTTCCCGATGCTTTGGAAGAAATTGCCGATGACAATCTGTGCACCTACCAGCGGGAATATGGCTACGGCAATGCGTACGCCTCTGGAAGCAATATCTATCAACTCTTCATCACTGGTAAAGATGGCAGATATGGCATGGGGGAACAATTCGCAGATAAGGAAGCCGGTACTGGTGATACATACTCCGGCAATGATGGTCAGGCGCAGGGTAGCCTTCACACGGTCGTGCTTTTGCGCACCGAAGTTATAGCCTACAATCGGTTGCATTCCCATCGTCAGCCCCAATACAATCATTACATAGAGTACCAGCAGTCGGTTGATAATGCCATATGCCCCGATGGCCATATCTCCTCCGTACTGTTGAAGGCTGTTGTTTACGATAATCACAATGACACATGCCGTGACGTTCATCAGGAACGGTGACATACCGATGGATAATATACTGCTGATGATGCGTTTCTTCATCTTCCAGAACCCCCGTTGCAGACGTACCACACTTGTCTTTTGCAGGAAATGGCTCACTACCCACACCATGCCGATGAACTGCGAGATGACCGTTGCCGTTGCAGCTCCCCGTATTCCCCAGTCAAATTGGAAGATGAAAATGGGAGCGAGGATTATGTTGCAGACTACCGTTACCATAGACGTGAGCATTGCTTTCTTGGGATATCCCGTGGCACGCATGATATTGTTTAGGCCAATCATGGTATAAGTGACGGGGGTACCCAGTAATATCACCTGCATAAAGTCGCGGGCATATGGCAACGTATCATTGCTGGCACCGAAGAAGCGCAGAATATCATCCAGAAAGATGAATGAAACACTGCCGAATATGAATGCGTTGACCAGGCAGAACATCAGTGTGTTTCCCAATACTTCCGTTGCTCCGTCCAGGTCTTTCTGCCCCAGACGGATGGACGAAATGGTGGAACCGCCTGCCGATACCATCGTACAGAAAGCCACGACCAGATTCATCAGAGGGAAAGTAATGGCGAGTCCGGCAATGCCCATAGGACCTACGCCATGACCGATGAAAATGCTGTCGATGATGTTGTACAACGAAGTAATCGTCATGCCTATAATGGCCGGAATGGAGTACTGCACAAGCAGTTTGCCAATACGTTCGGTTCCTAATATATGCGCGTTGTTCATTTGATATGAGTCAATTAAGGAGCACAAAGGTAAGAAATATTTGTTTGATTCGCAGATTATTCCCACCTTTGTACACTATAATGTTTTGGTATTAACAGATTTAGGTAAAAGAAAGTTTATGGACACAACAAAAGCAACCGCCGTACTTTTTGATTTTGACGGCGTGGTGGTAGACACGGAAACACAGTACAGTCACTTCTGGCATGAAATGGGAAAGCAGTATTTGGGTATGGATGATATTGAAGGCAGGGTGAAGGGCCAGACGCTGGTCTATATTTATGATACCTTTTTTCCGGGCATGGCGAAGGAACAGGCCGAAATTACCGAACGGCTGAACCGCTTTGAACAGGAAATGTCATTCGACTTTATTCCCGGAGTGCTTGACTTCATTGCCGACCTACACCGGAATGGGGTGAAGACTGCCGTAGTGACCAGCTCCAACGAAGCGAAGATGGCAGCTGTCTATCGGGTTCATCCCGAAATAAAGACTCTTTTCGACCGTATCCTTACGGCCGAGATGTTTACGGCTTCCAAGCCTGCACCGGATTGTTTTCTGTTGGGTATGGAGGTTTTCGGCACAACTCCCGACACCACATATGTATTCGAGGATTCCTTCAACGGGCTGAAAGCCGGCATGGCTTCAGGAGCTACCGTTATAGGGTTGGCAACCACCAATTCCCGTGAAGACATAGCTCCGTTGTGTCATTATGTATTGGATGACTTTCAGGGATTCACTTACGATAAATTAACTCAATTGTACAAGTAATCAGAAAAAGGATTACCTTTGCGCCGAAAATTAAATTGAGTAATTGTAAATTGTAAATTGCCAAATTGTAAATACTATCATGGGTTATATTTCAGACGACACTCGTAAAGTGACTACACATCGCCTTATCGAAATGAAACAGAGAGGCGAAAAAATATCAATGTTGACATCATACGACTATACTATGGCGCAGATTGTGGACGGTGCCGGGGTAGACGTGATTCTGGTGGGAGATTCCGCTTCCAATGTAATGGCAGGCAATGTCACCACGCTTCCCATCACGCTCGACCAGATGATTTATCATGGCAAATCCGTGGTTCGAGGTGTGAAGCGTGCCATGGTCATTGTCGACATGCCTTTCGGCTCTTATCAGGGCAACGAACTGGAGGGATTGGCTTCCGCTATCCGTATTATGAAAGAAAGCCATGCCGACGCCCTCAAACTGGAGGGAGGCGAGGAAATCATCGGTACGGTGAAGCGTATCCTCAGCGCCGGTATTCCCATCATGGGACATCTCGGACTGATGCCCCAATCCATCAACAAGTATGGAACATATACGGTCCGTGCCAAGGATGATGCCGAAGCCGAGAAACTGGTACGCGATGCGCATTTGCTGGAAGAAGCCGGATGCTTCGGACTGGTATTGGAGAAGATTCCTGCCGCATTGGCTGCCCGCGTGGCAAGCGAGCTGACTATACCCGTTATAGGCATCGGTGCCGGTGGCGATGTGGACGGCCAGGTGTTGGTGGTTCAGGATATGCTGGGTATGAATAACGGTTTTCGTCCCCGTTTCCTGCGTCGCTATGCCGACCTGCATACAGTGATGACGGATGCCATCAGCCGTTATGTTTCCGATGTGAAGAATTTAGATTTCCCGAATGAGAAAGAACAGTACTAACAAACTCATGACACTCAATTTTTGGCGGATGTGTACGGCAAATCTGTTGCTGTTCATATCCGTCTATATGCTTTTCCCTTTGCTTCCTTTTGTGATGGGAGAGCAGTTGGGTGTTTCCGTCGGGCAGGCGGGCAGCATGTTTCTGGTCTTTGCGGTGGCCATGTTTGCTGTCGGTCCTTTCCATGCCTATCTGGTCGATGAATATAAAAGGAAACACGTGCTCCTTTACTCCGCACTCATTATGCTGGCGGCTGTTCTGGGATATGCCTTTGTGGATGGTTATACGAAATTTCTGCTGCTTGCCGCTGTGCAGGGAGCATGTTTCGGGCTGGCAACCACAGCGGGCATTACGGTGGCCATCGACATAACGACTTCCGCGCGCCGCAGCGCAGGAAACATGGTATATGCATGGGCTGCACGCTTGGGCATGCTGGTGGGTGTTGTGTTGGGCATTGGAATGTATAAGATGTATGGTTTCCGTATGGTGACCTATCTGTCCGTAGCGGCCGGACTGGCTAGCATATTTTTCGCATCGAGGGTATATGTGGCTTTCCGTGCTCCGATAGGCGTGTCGTTGTGCAATATGGACCGCTTCTTATTGCCGCGTGCATGGGTACCTGCCATCAATATGCAGTTGATTGCTTTTGTACCGGGAGCGTTGCTGCCACTGATGTTTGTGGGCGATTACTGGTCATTGGCGGCATTGGCTGTATTGGTGTTCATTACAGTCCCGTTCATGAAGATGTTCGTCAAGCTGTCGCACCATTGCCAGCGTGGAACGGCAAACACCACTTGCCATTTGTTCATGGAGGCAGGGCTGCTGGTGGGCATGGCTGTGGCTTGCCACCTGATGGACAAAGCGCAGATATACCATGTGGCGTCTGTTGCTGCTATGCTTGCCGTATTTTTCTTTGTACTTCTGACCTATCCTTATTATAAGAAGAAGCGGGTGAGGTAAGGGATAAATACAATCAATCCTATAATGGCCGCCGTTGCAGCACATACCAGTACTGCTCCGGCGGCTATGTCTTTTACTTGCCCTGCCACGGGATGCTGTTGGGGAGACACCAGGTCGACCAGCTTCTCAATGGCGGTATTGAACAGTTCGGCTGCTATCACCACTCCGATGCAGAGAATGATTATCATCCACTCCATGCGGGTAATGCCTAAAACGAATCCTGCAATGACTACCACAGCCGTAACTATCAGATGGAAGCTCAGGTTCTGTTCTTTTCCTATGCAACACCGGATACCTTTCCAAGCATATCCGAAACTGCGCAACTGCTTTTTAAAGTCGTACTTCATGGATTATAGTTGTTGCTTAATTCCTTGAAACCTGTTTCACTCCCTTTACTGTTCTCAGTTTCTTGACGAGCGCTTCCAGATGTCCCGTATCGCTCACCATGATGGTCAGTGTTCCGGAGAACAGCCCGTCATGCGAGTCAATGCCGATGCTTCTCAAAGTAATGCCCGTTTCTTTGGAAATGATGGAAGTGATGTTGGTCACGATGCCGATGTCATCGTGTCCAACTACGCGCAGGGTGATGGGGTACTGTGTACCTTGTGACTTTCCGGCCCAGCGTGCCTTCACGATACGGTAGCCGAAACGTGAGTGCAAATCACTGGCATTGGGACAATCGCAACGGTGTATCTTGATACCTCCCGTCACACTGACAAAGCCGAATACATCATCTCCATAGATGGGATTGCAGCAGCGTGCCAACTTGAAATCCAATCCTTTCAGATTTTGATCAATGACCAGTACATCTTCTTTGGTACCTATCTCTTCCGGTATGCCTTGTTGAAGGTTATAGCCTTCAGCACTGCGGTAGACAATATCGTCGCGCGTATCATTTTCCCGTCTTTGCTGTTCCTGGTATTTGTCTATAATCTCGTTGACATCCAGTTCTTCATCGGCTATGGCTTGATAGAAGTCGGTCACTATCTTGAAACCGAGGCGCTTGATGAGGCGCATCATGGTTCCTTCATCATACTCTATCTTCCGGTTCTTGAACTTGCGTTCCAGGGTTTCCTTAGCGAAGGCGTGCTGGCGTGCAGCCATTTCCTTCAATGCCTGGCGTATTTTGGTGCGTGCCTTGGAGGTGGTTACGATGTTCAGCCAGTCCTGCTTGGGCGTCTGCGTATTCGATGTCATTATCTCCACCTGGTCACCGCTATGCAGCATTTGCTTCAGCTGTACATTCTTGCCGTTCACTTTTGCACCGATACATTTGCAGCCCAGTTTGCTATGGATGTGGAACGCAAAATCGAGCACGGTGGAGCCTTTGGCAAGTTTGAACAAATCACCTTTGGGAGTAAATACAAATACCTCGTCTTCGTACAAATCCAGTTTGAACTGGTCCATCGTTTCCAGTCCGTTGCTGTCCGAGCTCTCTAAGGCTTCGCGTACGGAAGTCAGCCATTCGTCAAGACCAGATTCACCTTTCACTCCTTTGTATCGCCAATGGGCGGCCAGGCCTCGTTCGGCAATATCATCCATGCGTTCGGTACGTATTTGTACTTCCACCCATTTGCCTTCGGGGCCCATCACGGTGATGTGCAGTGATTCATATCCGTTGCTTTTAGGTACGGACAGCCAGTCGCGTAGCCTTTTCGGGTTAGGCTGGTACATATCTGTTACGATGGAGTAGGCCTGCCAACATTCCAGTTTCTCCTTTTCCAGGCAAGAGTCCAGGATGACGCGGATGGCGAACAGGTCATACACGCCTTCGAAGGGGCATTTCTGCTTCTTCATTTTCTGGTAGATGGAGTGGATGGACTTGGTGCGTCCTTTGATATGGAACTTCAGTCCGGCTTCTTCGAGCTTCTTCTGTACCGGTGCAATGAAGGCGGCAATGTACTTGTCACGCGATGCCTTGGTCTCATTCAGTTTTTCCTTGATATGGTAGTAAACTTCCTTTTCTGTATATTTCAATGAGAGGTCTTCCAGTTCCGACTTCAATTTGTACAGACCCAGCTTATGGGCAAGGGGCGCATAGAGATAAGCCGCTTCGTTGGCTACCTGCCGACGGGCTTCATCGTTCTTGCAATCCTTTATCTGCCGCATGATGTTTACGCGGTCGGCAATCATGATGAGAATGACACGCATGTCCTCAGCGAAAGTCAGCAACAAGTTGCGGAAATTCTCGGACTCGATGGTAGGGCTTTTGGAATAAAGTTCGTTTACACGTATCAATCCCCGGATGATGCCTGCCACATCCTCGCCATAGATTTGCTCCACTTCCAAAGCGGTGCAAGTGCCGCAGCGCACGGAGTCGTGCAGCATGAGCCCCAGGATAGAAGCACGCTTCATTCCGATTTCTTCCGCTACAATGACAGCCGTCTGCATATCTTTGATGACGGGATTCAAACCGAATATATCACGCTGGATACGGTTGTTCTGTATAGTATTGACAAGATGTGTTTTCAGCTTTTTGCAGTCCCCCTTCTGGAGGGTTTCTCCGGAAAGTTGCAACAGTTTGCGGTAGAGCGAGAAGAGTAAATCTTTCTCTTTGATAGTGAAAAATTCATCAGTTTCCATAATCGTCCGTATTTTATGCTTCAAAGGTAAGTTTTTTCTTCATTTTCTTGACGGCAGTTCTGCTTTTTTTGTATTTTTGGGCATGAATTAATAAAACAAGATATTATGATAACACCGCAAGACAAAGAGTTGCTCGAAAATAAAGGCATCTCCGAAGAACAAATAACCGAACAGTTGGCTTGTTTCGAAAAAGGTTTTCCATACTTGAAGCTGTCTGCCGCCGCTTCTGTAGAAAAGGGTATACTGGCTCCGAATACGGATGAACAGAAGAAATACCTGGATGCCTGGGAGGCATATACACAAACCGATAAAGTGGTGGTGAAGTTTGTGCCTGCTTCGGGTGCTGCCAGCCGTATGTTCAAGAACTTGTTTGAATTTCTCGGGGCAGACTATGACACTCCCCAGACAAACTTTGAAAAGACTTTCTTTGAGAAAATAGAGAAGTTTGCCTTCTATGATGACTTGAATACCGCTTGCCAGAGGACTGCCGGAAAGGATATACCGACTTTGGTTGCCGCTGGAAACTACAAGGCGGTTGTTGCTGCCTTACTCGAAGGGGCCGGACTGAACTATGGTGCTCTGCCCAAAGGATTGCTTAAGTTCCATAAGTATGAAGACGGTAGCCGCACGCCGCTGGAAGAGCACTTGGTAGAAGGAGCATTGTATGCTGCCAATAAGAACGGTAAGGTGAATGTGCATTTCACGGTTTCGCCCGAACATCGTGCCTTGTTCAAGGCTTTGGTAGACGAAAAGGCTGCCGCTTATGCAAAGAAGTATGGGGTGGATTATAACATCTCTTTTTCGGAACAGAAACCGAGCACCGATACCATTGCCGCCGATATGGAAAACAAACCCTTCCGCGACAATGGCAAATTGTTGTTCCGTCCCGGCGGTCATGGCGCCTTGATTGAAAACTTGAATGACCTTGATGCGGATATTATCTTCATAAAGAATATAGACAATGTGGTACCCGACAAGCTGAAAGGTGACACCGTATTATATAAGAAACTGATTGCCGGTGTGCTGGTAGCGTTACAGCAGAGAGCGTTTGCTTATCTGCAGTTGCTTGACAGCGGGAAGTATACACACGAGCAAATTCTTGAAGTTCTGCAATTCCTGCAGAAACAACTCTATTGCAAGAATCCGGAGACAAAGAATCTGGAAGATGCCGAGTTGGTTATATATCTGAAAGAGAAGCTGAACCGTCCGATGCGTGTTTGCGGTATGGTGAAGAACGTAGGCGAACCGGGCGGAGGTCCGTTCTTGGCATACAACAGTGACGGTACTATCTCTCTGCAGATTCTGGAAAGTTCGCAGATTGATATGGACGACCCGGAAAAGAAGGAAATGTTTGAAAAAGGTACCCATTTCAATCCGGTGGATTTGGTTTGCGCCGTACGTGACTATAAAGGACATAAGTTCAATCTTGTGAAGTATGTGGATAAAGCGACGGGGTTCATCTCCTATAAGTCCAAGAACGGCAAGGACCTGAAAGCGCTTGAACTTCCCGGTTTGTGGAACGGAGCCATGAGTGATTGGAACACAGTATTTGTAGAAGTGCCTCTGACTACATTCAATCCGGTAAAGACGGTGAATGACTTGTTGAGAGACCAGCACCAATAAGAGGATTTACTATTAGACGATTTACGATGTACGATTGGGATTGCTTTGGCTTGTGGCGGTTTATTGTCTAAAGTAACTCTAATCGTACATCGTACGTCGTCAAATCGTAAATATATAAAATTGTAAATAAAAGAATTGATGAAAAAGATTTTATTGTTAGGTTCCGGTGAGTTGGGCAAGGAGTTTGTTATTTCCGCCCAACGTAAGGGCCAGTATATCATTGCTTGCGACTCGTATGCCGGAGCGCCTGCCATGCAAGTGGCAGATGAATGTGAGGTATTCAGCATGCTCGATGGAGATGCTTTGGAACGTGTAGTACGCAAACACCAGCCGGATATTATTGTTCCGGAAATTGAGGCTATCCGTACGGAACGTCTGTATGATTTCGAGAAAGAAGGCATTCAGGTAGTGCCCAGTGCACGCGCCGTGAACTTTACCATGAACCGTAAAGCCATACGTGACCTTGCAGCTAAAGAGCTGGGATTGAAGACTGCTAAATATTTTTATGCCAAATCTTTGGATGAACTGAAAGCTGCTGCTGAAAAGATAGGTTTCCCGTGTGTGGTGAAACCGCTGATGTCCTCTTCCGGTAAAGGCCAGTCTCTCGTAAAGAGTGCCGACGAACTGGAGCATGCCTGGGAGTATGGCTGTAATGGTAGCCGTGGAGACATCAAAGAACTTATCATTGAAGAGTTCATCAAGTTCGACAGTGAGATAACACTGCTCACCGTAACACAGAAGAATGGTCCGACCTTGTTCTGCCCGCCTATCGGCCATGTACAGAAGGGTGGGGACTATCGTGAAAGCTTCCAGCCTGCCCATATTGACCCTGCCCATCTAAGGGAGGCGCAGGATATGGCAGAGAAAGTGACCCGTGCCTTGACCGGTGCCGGATTGTGGGGAGTGGAATTCTTTCTCAGCCATGAGAACGGTGTCTATTTCTCCGAACTCTCTCCACGTCCGCACGATACGGGTATGGTAACCCTGGCCGGAACCCAGAATCTGAATGAGTTTGAATTGCACTGTCGTGCGGTGCTTGGTCTGCCTATCCCTGGCATCAAGCAGGAGCGTATAGGAGCCAGTGCTGTCATCCTTTCTCCGATAGCCAGTCAGGAACGTCCCAATTATCGTGGCATGGAAGAGGTTACGAAAGAAGAGGATACTTATCTGCGTATTTTTGGTAAGCCTACTACCCGCGTAAACCGCCGTATGGGTGTAGTGCTGTGTTATGCACCTCTTGACAGTGATCTTGACACGCTGCGCGACAAAGCGAAGCGTATTGCTGATAGGGTAGAGGTATATTAATGATTAGTGATGTATGATTGGTGATTTGTTGATGAATGGATATCATTAACAAATCACCAATCGTCAGTATTAATCATTGAAAAAGAGTCCGGGATAAATCTCTCCTCCAAGTTCTGTTACATCGAGGCTTTGTAATAGTTTTCCATCCGGAGCATAGAACAGTTGGAATTCTTCATCGGAATTGTATTGTTCCACCTCAATTATTATCACTGTGGGATGTTTGGGAAAGGTGATGATTCTTATATCCCTTAATCTCATGCCGGTCATTGTACTGCTCATGAATGCTTCTGCCACGGGAGCCGGCACTTTTTCCAGTGACTCTACATCCGTTTCAGTCATAACCCACTCCGCTTGTTTATTGAACCAGACATCAATTTCCTGACCATCTGCAATAAATTCTGCCACGTAGCAACCGGCCATTTGCTCCCATTCTACATCCGTTGCTTGAGGATAGAGCGTTTGAAAAGCTGTTTGTATATTTGCAGGAAGACGTCCTTCCGCAAAAGCGGACACCGACAGCAAGGCAAGTAGTCCTGCCAGAATACAGAATTTGAACTTTTTCATAATCAAGGTTGTTTTGAGTTTTCTGTAAGAACAACCTTGTTGTATTTTTGTTTCCGGAAATCAGTATATTGGTTGATACATTTTTAAATATCAGTGAACCGGCCTTTGTATACAAAAGCTTTTTCTCCGAAATCCACTTCCGGTAATACGGCATCTTCCTTGAATAATCCGTAAACAGATGACCCCGAACCACTCATGGAGGCATATACAGCTCCTTGCCGGTACATCTCTTCCTTGATTTCTCCAATAGCCGGGAATTGGGGGAATACGCTTTCTTCAAAGTCATTGACCATTCGTCCGTTCCATTCTTCTACGGGAAGTTGGGCAATTTCTTTCAGGGACATTTCCGGATGATGCGGTTTTATTTTTGCAAAGGCATCCCGTGTAGAGACGAAAATGTCCGGCTTCACCAACCATATCCGATATCCTTTCAGTGAGAGGGGAAGGGGAGAAAATATGTTTCCGATACCTTCTGCGTAAGTCGGACGGTTTTTGATGAAGAAGGCACAATCGGCACCCAGCTTGGCGGCATACTCTTCCAGAGTGTCATCCGGCAGTCCGAGTTCAAACTTATTATTCAGAAGCTTCAGCATGAAGGCTGCATCGGCCGAACCGCCACCCAGTCCGGCTCCCGAGGGAATATGCTTGAAGAGATGAATATCTACCGGAGGAAGGTTGAACCGGTCATCCAGTAACTTGTAGGCTTTCACTACCAGGTTACTCTCTGCTTCTCCCTCAATTTCCAGACCTGCTTGATGCAGACGGAACTTTCCGTTTCCTTCGTTCAAGATATTTATTTCCAAAGCATCTTCTATGGGAACCGGATAGAAAATGGTTTCCAGATTATGGTATCCGTCCGGACGCTTTTCTGTGATATTCAGTCCCAGGTTTATTTTGGCATTTGGAAAAGTCAGCATGGCGTTGAAAATTAAGAATTAATAATTTAAAATTAAAAGGAGAAGCTATTGGAGTGCAGCTTCCGAAGACAAAGTTAGTGATTTCTGTTCATAGTAGATTGAAAACTTAACAATGATTTATTTACTGCTTATAAATAAATTCGCTTATCTTTGCCATACGAGCGAAGATAGGCTGCACCTCAACATAACTTTTTCATGCAAGCATGAAAGTTATGTATTCGGTTTGCACTATCTTTGCTTTCCCTTTCTAAAAGGGAAATTCATTTAATTTTTAATTTTCAATTTTTAATTCTTAAAGTGGCAGAACAAAGAAGAACATCCCGTACTCCGAAAGGAAAGGCACCACAGCCCGTAACAGACTACGGACGTATCCAGCCGCAAGCGCCGGAGCTGGAAGAAGCTGTCTTGGGAGCCTTGATGATTGAGAAGGACGCTTATTCGCTGGTAAGTGAAATTCTTCGTCCGGAGTCATTCTATGAGCATAGACATCAGTTGATATATTCCGCTATTACCGATTTGGCCGTGAATCAGAAGCCGGTCGATATCCTCACCGTGAAGGAGCAACTTTCCAAGCGGGGAGAATTGGAGGAAGTGGGCGGCCCGTTCTATATTACCCAACTCAGCAGTAAGGTGGCATCTTCTGCACACATCGAATACCATGCACGTATCATTGCACAGAAAGCTTTGGCACGTGAACTGATTACTTTTACCAGCAATATCCAGAGCAAGGCTTTCGACGAGACGCTGGATGTGGACGACCTGATGCAGGAGGCCGAAGGAAAACTGTTCGAGATTTCCCAGCAGAACATGAAGAAGGATTATACACAAATTAATCCTGTCATTGCCGAAGCCTATGATTTGATTCAGAAAGCTGCTGCCCGTACCGATGGTTTGAGTGGCTTGGAAAGTGGGTATACCAAGCTGGACAAGATGACTTCCGGATGGCAGAAGTCCGACCTCATCATTATTGCAGCCCGTCCTGCCATGGGTAAAACGGCGTTCGTACTTTCCATGGCAAAAAACATTGCCGTGAATTTCCGCAATCCCGTAGCACTGTTCTCGCTTGAAATGAGTAACGTGCAGCTGGTGAACCGTCTGATATCCAACGTGTGCGAGATTCCGAGTGAGAAAATCAAGAGTGGCCAGTTGGCAGACTATGAATGGCAGCAGTTGGATTACAAACTGCGTGACTTGCTGGATGCTCCGCTTTATGTGGACGATACGCCTTCTTTGTCGGTATTCGAACTCCGTACGAAGGCACGGCGTCTGGTACGTGAGCACGGAGTGAAGATTATCATCATCGACTACCTTCAGCTGATGAATGCAAGCGGAATGTCTTTCGGTAGCCGTCAGGAAGAAGTTAGTACCATTTCGCGTTCATTGAAAGGTTTGGCCAAGGAGCTGAACATTCCTATCATCGCTCTGTCGCAGTTGAACCGTGGTGTGGAGAACCGTGAAGGCGAGGAAGGCAAGCGTCCCCAGTTGAGTGACCTTCGTGAATCCGGTGCCATCGAGCAGGATGCCGATATGGTGTGCTTCATTCACCGTCCCGAATATTACAAGATTTATACTTCTGCCGATGGCAGTGACTTGCGCGGTATGGCGGAAATCATCATAGCAAAGCACCGTAACGGTGCTGTGGGGGATGTGCGTCTGAGATTTATCGGACAGTACACCCGTTTCCAGAATCCGGAGGATGATATGGTTATCCCACCTCCGACGGAGGGTGGAGGAGCTACATTCGGTTCACGTATGAATGCGCCTATTGGAAGTACGGCAACACCGCCACCTCCATCGGCTGCTGATTTTCCGCCACAGACGGACAACCCGTTTGGAGGTGTGGGGTCGGACGGGCCATTACCTTTCTGATGTATTTTTATGGCTACACCCTTTGCCTTGAATGCCTATACCATCGTAGAGTGATGGCTACACCTTTAGGTACAAAGGGTGTAGCCATGTTAAATACTGTATTTGAGCCTATTTACTTATTCTAAAACCTTCAATGTGGACAGTAAGAACGTCAATTTTACTTTTGCTCCCTTTTCCGTTTTGATTGTGCCTCAGGCATCTGCTGTTCTGTGTTTATTTTATCAGTGGATAGAGTATCTTGTTTTATTTCTTGTTCCTTTCTCAGCCGGTTGAGTTTCCATCTGTTCCAGAAAAGGAGCTCACTCCATTTGTTGAAATCCTTTTTGAAGATAATGCCAATACCTTGTGTTGTCAGATTTGTCCGGGTGTAGTAGCGGTCGTTCGTTTCGTTGTACGCTTTCAGGCGGATGTCTCCGGAACGGTTGACGAGCCATTCCGCTTCAAAGTCTCCCACAAAATTGGTATTTGCCATCGGATTGTCACGATAGCCAAAATTACCATTGATAAGTAGTCGGTTATTCAATAATTGTCCCGAAAGCATGGTCTCGAACTCCATGTCTGTCCAGCCTCTTTCACCGGTACTGAAATTGGTGCCGAAGTTCCAGTTATTGACATCGAGAATGTTTGATAAAGCGTTATTCAACTGTCCGGAAAGGGTGGATGAAACAACACTGGACATCATATTCGAATTCTGGGTGGCTCCCAAGTTTTCCGGGGTATAGAACTTGCCGATAGCCAACAGATAGAGTATCTGCATGTTCATTTGCTCGTCAGTAGGAATATAGTTACGGACAATGGCCTGCACTTCATCGCGTTCGTTGGGCAGCTCGATGTCGAATTTTACATCGGGTGAAGTCAATTGTCCGGTAAGGTCCATCATACAGTTCACTTTTACATTTGTTTGGCTGATGTAGCCGGAGGTTGCCTCGTTGGGCATTAGGTCATTTAAGGATGCTGAGTTGACCGTATAGCCTGCTTTTATGTCCAGAGTGGCATCCAGCGGCGAACCGTTGAATGTAATGGTACTTCCATCCCTGATAATAAAGTCCTTTCGGATAACCTCTTGCAGACTGAATTTATAGACTCCCTGGCTTATCCGGTAACTGCCGAACATTTTTACATCTCCTTTATTGAAGAACTCAGTACGGATATTTCCGGTTCCCCGTCCACTGATATAGTCGCCGGCGATAGGGTCCATGATAATCTTCATGGTAGCGTCGGGGGTGGCGTCTACCAAGAGATTCAGCCGGATGTCAGTGTCGCTCTCTTTCTCTTCCTCGATTTCCTTTTGGGCAATCTCGTAGTCGGAAAGGCGAACAGAGTCTTGTACGGCACGGCGTGGCGTCTTGTCCACAAACTTGATGAACTGGTTGCTGACTGCTGTAGATACGTTATCCTTTATATAGGTAAAGGTGGTGTTACGATTGGTAGTCATTGCAACGTCAATGTTAACGCCATCTTGGGCATTACCGGCAATAGTGGCATTCCCCGTACCGTAGACGGTGCCGTAGAAGGGATAGTCCGGTGATTCTTTGGTATTCATCACCAGCATGTCGTTGACATTGAAATTGAAACGGTACTCCAGGTTCTTGAAATGCTGATAGTGCAGATAGCCGCTCATGCTGCCTTGATGCCCTTGCGTGTCGAAAATGCGGTTGTTGCGGAAGGTCAACCCGCCGGGCTCGATGTAGATGCTGTCTTTGACGGAGAAAGTGGTGTTGAGCACGTCTACCTTCATGGAAGCATCGCCGAATACACGCCCTTCCATGGTGAGAGCCTTGAATTTGCCATAGAAATGTACATGGCCGGTGGCACGTCCGTTGAATTCGGGCGTGATGCTGCTCATATAATGATGTATAAACTTCAAGTTGGTACCGCCCGCTTCAATTTGGAGATCCAATGAACTGGTGGGCTTCAAGGGATAGACATAGCCATACACATGGCTTTTGGCGATATCTTTCTCCCTGATATGGGCATCCAGATAGATGCCCTTCACGTCGTGGTGCCATTCTCCGTGTATGTTGGCATCACCCAGCAAGCCTTCGTTCAATCCGAGGTTGCGGATAAACAAGTCGGTGCTCATGACGGGGTTTTCCAGTACTCCGCTGGCGAAAGCCGGACCGGTGGCTTCTCCTTTGAAATTGACTCCGAGGTCTGCAATGTCGAACACATAACCGATGTTGATTTCCTTCAAATCCAGACGTACTGTATCTTCGGGATGTGGTGAAACGATGCCATTGATACGCAAGTGCCGGTCTTTATGGCTGAAGTAGAAATCATTGACATACACTTTGCCGGAGTCGAGTACTACCTGGGAAGGATGTATATCCCACAGTGTATCGTTCAGTATCACGTTGGTGGGCTGGACATCAATGACGGTTTTTAAGGGGGGAAGTTTCCTCTTGCTTTCATTCGCTTCTTTCTGTTCACGGATGAAGTGGGCGACGGCGGCGAGTTTCCCGCTGTAGGTTACAGTGCTGCTGTTACCCCAGTTCAGCGTGGTCTGTATGCTGTTGTTCTGGGCTTGCGCTTCTAAAGCTATATTGACAGCGCCGCTTGATTTGCGGTTGCTGAAGCGTAGGCGTGTATGGAACTGGTCACCGGGATTCTCGCAAAGGAACATTCCGGATTCGATGAATTTGTTTTCATAGCGGAGACGGGGAAAATAGCCTTCTACACGGAGTCGCTGTGCCTTGTCATTGAAGTATCCTTTAATGGTGGAATGGGTATATACTTTTACCGGAATCTGAAAGACGGTGGAGAGTAGTTCCGTATTGTAAATGTGCATGTCGAAATGGAAATTGTTCTCCGTCTCTATGGGTTTCTTGTCTGGCAGAATCAAGGCGGGGATATAACGACGCATGATATTCAGTACACTGGCAGGCAGGGTACGATAAGAATAATCGCCTTCTATGCGACCTTGGAGAAAGTTGGATTGGATGGTCAGCCGTTTCTGGTCTTCGCTTTCTCTGATGGCGGATATCTTCAGATTGTCCAGGAAGTATTGTGTTTCCGGAGCTGCGAACAGTAAGCTGTCAACGTTGATTTCACCGTTCATCTCGTCAATGGAACCGCCGGTGAAGTCAGCCTTGACTTTGACTGATATTTCCGTATCTTCATAGTTGGGTGTCAGATGTAGGGCATGAGGACGAAATTTGTCGATGCTTGCCTGAAAGTTGAAAGTCGGTACCCGACTGGCGGTATTGATGGTACCGTTCAAAATAACAGAACCATTGGTGTCATCCAAGGCGACTTTTCCCGTGAAGCCTCCCTGCTTGTATTCTCCATCCAGGGTGATATTTTCGTAATTGTAGTCGCTGTAATCAATGGAGGCAACCAGCCCTTTCAGCAGTACGGATGGGTATTGGTTTTCGTAATGGCTGCTGTTGACATCCAGATTGAAAGTTACTTTACCCAGTTTTTTGTTACCCAGCATCTTGCCCAGCTCAAACTCTTTGGTTTTCACTGCACCGGAATAGGCAAAATAACCTTTATCTTTGTTAGAACTTAGTTTTACGTCAGTTTGGATGGTTCCGATGTCAGTGCGTACTTGTCCGTAAGTTACGAGGTCTGTGAAGTAGCCCGATACTTCTCCACGGAAGGAAACCGTTCCTAAGTGTTGCAGGACGGGAGGTACTCCATTATAGTTCTTGCTGAAATTCCGGACAAAGAAGGCAATTCCTTCCGGGTCTGCGTACAAATTGGACAAATTGCCGAATATATAAGCATTTTCCGGATGGGAAAGGTCTTGTAGTGATACGTCTCCCCTCAGATAAAAATGATTTCCGACAGAGACGGAAAGGTGCGGGCAATTCAGTTGATTGACAGTGCCGTCCGTCTGTACCTCTACTTGCAATTTTTCCTTGAAGGAACCAAAAGCCGGAACAAAAGCCGATAAATCCTGCAAGGCGATTTGAGAGGGCAGCAAATGGAATGAGAAACGGACATCTTGGGCAAGATTGTCAAACGCCCCCAGACTGTCATAATCCATGTGTATAGTATCCATTGCCAAAGAGGTGTTGGGGAGGTCGATGGCGAAATTTTCGATTTTCATCCGTTGGTCATTGCCGATAACCTTTAGGCTTAGTTTCTTCAATTCAAATCCGGAATGTTCTTCTTCGATGCTCAGACGCTTGATGGCGGCATTGATAGAATCATTTTGCAATGCTTTTAGGGAGATGTTTGCAATAATGTTACGCAAGCGGAGATGCTGTGGATTGAACTTTCCCGGAGTCTCTTTCTCGGACAGCACATCATACGAAACCTTTCCGCGGCGTATCAGTAAGGAATTGATACGGAGATCCAGGTTGTTTTTCTTTTGAACCGTATCTTTGGATGCGAATGCGTCGAGTACAAACTGAAAATTAGGTTTATCCTTGGGAGTCTGCTTGTTCAGATTGATGTTAAAGCCGAACAATTGTATGTTACTGATGGATATTTTGCCGCTGAATAGGGGGAGAATATCGAATTTGGCAGAAAGACGGGTCACCTTCAGCATTTCCTTGCCAGACTGGTCGTCCAGGAGCAGGTCGTCGATGATGATGCGGTTCAGCAATCCTATGTTTATTCGCCCAATGGAAATCTTGCTGTCCAGTATGGAAGCCAGTTCATTGGCAACAAATACAGACATTTGTCGCTGAACGGATGGAATGTTCAGCAACAATATGGTACCGATATACAATCCCAATACAATACCGAGTACCCAGCGTACTGTTTTTTTTAGCTTTCTGATAGGCGGTTAATTTTTATAATCAGCCAACAAAAATATGAAATAATACGTTATGAATCGTACTTTTATCACTACTTTTGCAGCGTTTAAACGTAAATAAACATTATGAGTACAATAATCTTGGGAATAGAATCTTCTTGTGATGACACTTCTGCAGCTGTCATCAAAGATGGTTATCTGCTTTCGAATGTGGTGGCCAGCCAAGCTGTGCATGAAGCATACGGCGGGGTAGTGCCTGAACTGGCTTCCCGCGCGCACCAACAAAATATAGTTCCGGTAGTGCATGAGGCATTGAAACGCGCCGGAGTAACCAAAGAGGAATTGAGTGCTGTGGCTTTTACACGTGGACCGGGATTGATGGGGTCATTGTTGGTGGGGGTATCTTTCGCCAAAGGGTTCGCCCGTTCATTAGGTATTCCTATGATTGATGTTAATCATTTGACTGGTCATGTGTTAGCTCATTTCATTAAAGCAGAAGGTGAAGATAATGTGCAGCCGGAATTTCCTTTCCTCTGCTTGCTGGTTTCCGGTGGAAACTCACAGATTATCTTGGTGAAAGCCTATAACGATATGGAAATTTTGGGGCAGACCATTGATGATGCCGCCGGTGAAGCCATTGACAAATGCTCGAAGGTAATGGGATTGGGATATCCGGGTGGTCCGATTATTGACAAACTGGCTCGGCAAGGTAATCCTAAAGCCTTCTCGTTCAGCAAACCGCATATTCCAGGGTTGGATTATAGTTTCAGCGGACTTAAGACCTCGTTTCTTTACTCTCTGCGCGACTGGATGAAGGACGACCCCGATTTCATCGAACATCACAAGACGGATTTGGCGGCATCACTGGAAGCTACCGTTGTAGATATCTTGATGGATAAGTTGCGCAAAGCTGCCAAACAATATAAAATAAAGGAAGTGGCTGTTGCAGGAGGCGTTTCTGCCAATAACGGATTGCGTAATGCTTTCCGTGAGCATGCCGGGAAGTATGGTTGGAAAATATTTATTCCGAAGTTCAGCTACACAACGGATAACGCTGCCATGATTGCCATTACCGGATACTTCAAGTATGTGGATAAGGATTTTTGTCCGATGGAAGCACCTGCTTATTCACGCGTAACTTTAGGATAATATATAATAAGGTATGAAGTTGGAAGAAAAGGTAGGAGAGCTGCTGAAAGCAAAGAAATTGTCCCTTTCCACCGCAGAAAGTTGTACGGGTGGAGGGATTGCCGCTCTGATTACTTCCGTTCCCGGCAGTTCGGAATACTTTAATGGTAGTATAGTGGCGTATTCCAATGAAATAAAGATGTCTTTGCTGCATGTATCTGCCGAAACTTTGGAAAAACATGGAGCAGTAAGCCGCGAAACTGTTACAGAAATGGTGAAAGGTGCGATGAAAACGCTGAAAACAGATTGTGCAGTGGCTACTTCCGGTATTGCAGGTCCTGGAGGTGGGACTCCGGAAAAACCAGTGGGTACGGTGTGGATAGCTGCTGCCTATAAAAATGAAATAGTTGCCATGAAGCAGGAGGGGGACGAGGGAAGAAAGGGAAATGTGGAAAAAGCAATTCAAAATGCCCTTTTGTTGCTTTGTGAGAAGCTGAAATGAGGAAAAAATGCTATCATACAGTGAATTATTTTAAGAAAAACTTGTTTGGTAACGATAAAAGTGCTTACTTTGCGCTCTGTTTGAAATAGGCAAAAAAGAAAACTATAAAATTAAGATAGAAATGTCAAAGATTTGTCAAATTACCGGAAAGAAGGCCATGATTGGCAACAATGTTTCACACTCAAAGAGAAGAACAAAGAGAACCTTTGATTTGAACTTGTTTAACAAGAAGTTCTACTATGTAGAGCAGGATTGCTGGATCAGCCTTAGCATTTGCGCTAATGGTTTGCGCATTATTAATAAGAAAGGACTGGACGCTGCTTTGAAAGATGCGGTAGCTAAAGGTTATTGTGATTGGAAAAGCATTAAAGTTATTGGCTAAAGTAGAGGAGAATACTGATTATGGCAAAGAAAGCAAAAGGTAACAGAGTACAGGTGATTCTGGAATGCACAGAACACAAGGATAGCGGTATGCCGGGTACTTCTCGTTATATTACGACGAAGAACAGAAAGAATACCACAGAGAGATTGGAGTTGAAGAAATACAATCCGATTCTGAAGAGAGTGACAGTACATAAAGAAATTAAATAATAAATCTATAACTTATGGCAAAGAAAGCGGTAGCAACCTTGCACGAAGGAAGCAAAGAAGGACGTTCTTATACAAAGGTTATCAAAATGGTGAAGTCTCCTAAGACTGGTGCTTACATCTTTGATGAACAGATGGTCCGTAATGAAGATGTTCAGAACTTCTTTAAGAAATAAGATAAATACAGTGGCTGTAAAGCGCTGATGACTTATAAAGATCCCCCTTGTCGGTATTTCCGGTAAGGGGATTTCTTTTTAAAAAGAGGACGAAGTTTTTAATATTCGTCAGTTTTGTTATATCTTTGCTGAAAATGCGAAGATAGGCTGCACCTCGGCATAAAAAATGAACGGGTTCATTTTATTCTGCATCCGGTTTGCACTATCTTTGCAGGGAATGCGAAAACAGGTTGCATAAAAATAATTAGTGTATGGGATTTTTTAGTTTTTTCTCCAAGGAAAAAAAGGAAACATTAGATAAAGGATTATCTAAGACCAAAGAAAGTGTGTTTGGCAAGATTGCGCGTGCCGTGGCAGGAAAGTCAAAAGTTGATGATGAAGTATTGGATAATCTGGAAGAGGTGTTGATAACTTCGGATGTGGGCGTGGAAACGACACTGAAAATTATTGAACGTATCGAAAAGCGTGCAGCAGCCGACAAATATATGAATGCCACTGAGCTGAATCATATTTTACGTGATGAAATCGCAGCGTTGCTTACAGAGAATAATTCGGAGGATGTGGATGACTTTGAAGCACCGATTGCGAAGAAACCATACGTCATTATGGTAGTGGGCGTCAATGGTGTAGGGAAGACTACTACGATTGGCAAACTGGCTTATCAGTTCAAGAAAGCCGGAAAGTCTGTTTATCTGGGTGCTGCCGATACTTTCCGTGCTGCTGCTGTGGAGCAGTTGGTGATATGGGGTGAACGGGTAGGTGTACCTGTTGTAAAGCAGAAAATGGGTGCTGACCCGGCTTCTGTCGCTTTTGACACACTGAGTTCCGCAACTGCCAATAATGCCGATGTGGTAATTATAGATACGGCAGGACGCCTTCATAATAAAGTCGGTTTGATGAATGAACTGACGAAAATCAAGAATGTGATGAAGAAGGTTGTTCCTGATGCTCCGAATGAGGTGTTGCTTGTGTTGGATGGCTCAACCGGGCAGAATGCATTCGAACAAGCCAAGCAGTTCACTCTGGCAACGGAGGTTACGGCAATGGCTGTTACAAAGTTGGACGGAACAGCCAAGGGTGGCGTAGTCATCGGCATTTCAGACCAGTTTAAAATTCCGGTTAAATATATTGGATTGGGTGAAGGAATGGAAGATTTGCAGGTGTTCCGTAAAAAGGAATTTGTTGATTCACTGTTCGGGGAGAATGCATGAAACGGAAGACTATAGATATCATCACTTTAGGATGTTCTAAAAACCTGGTGGATTCGGAACATTTGATGCGTCAGTTGGAGGAAGTGGGATTCCATGTGACACATGATGCGGAAAGACCGAAGGGACAGATTGCCGTAATCAATACTTGCGGTTTCATCGGTGACGCCAAGGAGGAATCCATTAATATGATTCTGGAATTTGCGCAGGCCAAGGAGGAAGGAAACTTGGAGAAGCTTTATGTAATGGGTTGCCTTTCGGAACGTTATCTGAAGGAATTGGCCGTTGAAATTCCCCAGGTGGATAAATTCTATGGTAAATTCAATTGGAGAGAGTTGTTGCAGGATTTGGGAAAGGCCTATCATGACGAGCTGCACATAGAGCGCACATTGACCACTCCCAAGCATTATGCCTATTTGAAGATATCCGAAGGGTGTGACCGTAAATGTTCTTATTGCGCTATTCCCATCATTACGGGACGGCATGTGTCGCGCCCGATGGAGGAAATACTTGACGAGGTGAAGTATCTGGTTGCACGGGGTGTAAAGGAATTCCAGGTTATAGCCCAGGAGTTGACCTATTACGGAGTAGATTTATATAAGAAGCAAATGTTGCCCGAGCTTGTTGAGCGGATTTCGGATATTCCCGGAGTGGAGTGGATACGCTTGCATTATGCCTATCCGGCACATTTTCCGACTGATTTATTCCGTGTGATGCGCGAGCGTGACAATGTATGCAAATATATGGATATTGCCCTGCAACATATCAGCGACAATATGCTGCAAAAGATGCGCCGCCATGTGACGAAGGATGAGACGTATAAGCTGATAGAACAATTCCGTGAGGAGGTTCCCGGTATCCATCTCCGTACTACACTGATGGTGGGGCATCCAGGAGAAACTGAAGCCGATTTTGAGGAGCTGAAAGAGTTTGTCCGTAAAGTGCGTTTCGATAGAATGGGGGCTTTTGCGTATTCGGAAGAAGAAGGGACGTATGCCGCTGCTGAATATGAGGATTCTATTCCCCAGGAAGTGAAACAAGCGCGCTTGGATGAGTTAATGTCTATTCAACAAGGCATTTCAGGGGAGTTGAGTGCGGAGAAAGTAGGCAGGCAGATGAAAGTAATCATTGACCGGCTGGAAGGCGAATATTATATTGGACGTACAGAATTTGATTCTCCCGAAGTGGATCCTGAGGTTTTGATTGAGCGTGGAGACAGAGCGTTGCATATAGGTAACTTTTACCACGTAGAGATAGTAAATTCCGATGATTTCGACCTTTTTGGACGAATAATTTAAAGATTTTTCCTTATCTTCTTGCATATGTGAAGAAGATTTGCTAATATAGCACCGTAGTTCAATTTAAAGGCTTACATTTTGAATAACAAAGAGTTTACTTCTGAATTGTCGCGGAGGTTAGGATACACATTGAAAGATACTTCTGAACTGGTTGCTTCATTGCTGGCAGATATGACACGGCAGTTGGAGGAGGGAAATATTATCTCTATACAAGGGTTCGGTACATTCGAAGTGAAAAAGAAGGCAGAGCGTATATCTGTGAATCCGACTACAAAGCAGCGTATGCTGGTACCTCCCAAATTGGTGTTGACTTATAAGCCGAGTACATTGTTAAAGGATAAGTTTAAGTAACCGGCTTTTAAAAAAATCTCCCGTATTATGAATGAGAAACTGAACATACAAGACCTGATTGACACGCTGGCTGAAAGGCATGGCATGAGCAAGAAGAATGCGGATAGTTTTGTGAAAGAATTCTTCCAGCTGATTGAGGAGTCTTTGGAGAAGGACAAGTATGTGAAGATACGAGGTTTGGGGACTTTCAAGCTGATAGATGTCGGGAGTCGTGAAAGCGTTAATGTGAATACGGGGGAAAGGTTTGAGATACAAGGGCATACAAAAGTGTCGTTTACACCGGAACCGGCTTTGAAAGATATTATCAATAGACCATTTTCGCATTTTGAAACTGTAGTTTTGAATGACGCTACGGTGCTTGAGGACACCCTGCAGGAAAATGACAGTGAAGATGATGAAGATACTGAAATCAAAACTCCGGAACAAGAGGTGGAGGAGAAGGTTGCCTTAGTGGAAGAAGCCACGATAGAAGAACCTTTGGTGGAAACTGTAGTCGAAGAGCCGTTAGTTGAGCCCGAACCGGAAGTTGAAGAGGAGAAACCGGAAAAAACTGAACCTGAAGCAATGCCTGAAAATATAGTTGCTGTTGAACCGGAACCGTCTGAGCCAGTGATAAAAGATACGGCAGATTCTTCGACTATGAAATATTTTATAGGCATCGTTGTATTTGTAGTGTTGTTGTGTGGTGGTGCCGTAGCTTTCATGTATTATCCGGACTTGCTTGACAAACTTACTGCAAAGCCTCTTGTAGAAGAGGTTGCAGACTCGGATGTGAAGGAATCTGTTACTGAAAAGGTGGATGTCCCTGCCGGTCAAGACAATATTGCCTTGACAGACAGCATTGTTTCAAAAGATGTTGTAGTTCCTGCCCGGACAGATACTGTGGCAGAAACTGTTGCTACAACAACTCCTGCGCTTACAACAACTCCAAAGGAAAATGTACAGGTACAGTCTCCCGCTCCTAAAAAAGAGCAGAAAAAGACAGTTGCACCGTTTGAACCGGATTCTGTGGGGTATACGATTGTGGGAACAGAAACCACTTATACCATCAAGGAAGGGGAAACGCTGACTAGGGTAGCGCTTCGTTTTTATGGGACAAAAGCTCTTTGGCCTTATATCGTGAAGCATAATCCCGGCGTAATCAAGAATCCGGATAATGTACCTTATGGTACCACTATCAAGATACCGAAATTAGCCAAGAAGCAGTAAAAAATTACTGCTTCTTTTTTGTTAAATACTAAACTCTATGAAAGTAGTTTAATCTAAAAGGTTTCGCATAGTTTTTTAATAAAAATTAGTTGGTATGGTTAATTTATTCCCGTACTTTTGGGAGCGAAAAAAATAATTGCCGGTTCAAAACCGGATAAATGAAGAAATTAAACATTAAAAAATAGATTGATTTATGGCTGAAACAATTGACATCCGCGAACTGAATGAGCGGATTGAAAGACAAAGTGCTTTCGTTACCAATCTTACCACAGGTATGGACCAGGTCATTGTAGGACAAAAGCATCTGGTAGAGTCGTTGTTAATTGGTTTGTTGTCCGATGGACATGTGTTGTTGGAAGGTGTGCCCGGTTTGGCAAAGACTTTAGCTATCAAGACGCTTGCTTCGTTGATTGATGCGCAATACAGCCGCATTCAGTTTACGCCTGACTTGTTGCCTGCCGACGTAATAGGTACAATGGTTTACAGCCAGAAGGATGAAACGTTCCAAGTAAAAAAAGGTCCGGTCTTCGCAAACTTTGTTTTGGCTGATGAAATCAACCGTGCTCCGGCCAAAGTACAGAGTGCTTTGCTGGAAGCCATGCAGGAACGTCAAGTTACTATCGGCAATGAAACTTTCGGGTTGCCCAAACCATTCCTGGTGCTTGCCACACAGAATCCTATCGAGCAGGAAGGTACTTATCCGCTGCCCGAAGCGCAAGTGGACCGTTTCATGCTGAAAGTCGTAATAGACTATCCGAAGCTGGAAGAGGAGAAACTGATTATCCGTCAGAATATCAATGGTGATAAATTTGAAGTGAAGCCCATTTTGAAGGCAGACGAAATTATTGAAGCTCGTAAAGTGGTTCGCCAGGTGTATCTGGATGAGAAAATAGAAAAATATATTGTTGATATTGTATTTGCTACCCGTTATCCGGAAAAATATGATTTAAAAGAACTGAAAGACATGATTGGTTTCGGCGGTTCGCCCCGTGCTTCCATCAACTTGGCCTTGGCTGCCCGTAGCTACGCGTTCATCAAGCGTCGCGGTTATGTCATTCCGGAGGATGTGCGCGCTGTGGCACATGACGTACTTCGCCACCGTATCGGCTTGACTTACGAGGCGGAAGCCAGCAATATGACATCTGATGAAATCGTCAGCAAGATACTGAACAAGGTTGAAGTGCCCTAACGCATAATAGAGGTTTTCGTAAACTTGAGGTTTACAATCCTATACCTGAGGCTTAGCGTCGTAAACCTTAGGGTTGAGTACCGAAAACCTCACCCCTTTTCATAGGGAAGTTTCTGTTATAAACTAAATTGCGCTTGTGTGCTTAAATGAGATTATTAAAATAAATCAATGGAAACAACAGAACTTTTGAAGAAAGTCCGTCAGATTGAGATAAAGACGCGCGGATTGTCCAACAATATCTTTGCCGGGCAGTATCACTCTGCCTTCAAGGGTAGAGGTATGGCATTCTCCGAGGTGCGCGAGTATCAGTTTGGCGATGACATACGCGACATTGACTGGAATGTGACCGCCCGCTTCAACAAGCCTTACGTCAAGGTGTTTGAGGAGGAGCGCGAATTGACAGTGATGTTGTTGGTAGATGTTTCCGGTAGTTTGGAGTTCGGTACGGTAAAGCAGATGAAGAAGGATATGGTGACGGAAATTGCCGCTACACTGGCATTCTCTGCCATTCAGAATAATGACAAGATTGGTGTCATCTTCTTTTCGGACCGGATTGAGAAGTTTATTCCGCCCAAGAAGGGACGTAAGCATATACTTTACATCATCCGCGAACTGATAGATTTTCATGCGGAAAGCCGGAGGACGAACATCCGTTTGGGATTGGAATATCTGACGAATGTGATGAAACGCCGTTGCACGGCATTTGTCTTGTCCGACTTCATCGACCAGGAAAGTTTCAAGAACGCCATGACCATTGCCAATCGTAAGCATGACCTGGTTGCCGTTCAGGTGTACGACCGTCGTGTGGAAGAATTGCCACCCGTGGGACTGATGAAGATTAGGGATGCCGAGACGGGACATGAGCAGTGGATTGACACCTCCTCGCGTGCCGTGCGCCGTGCCCATCATGATTGGTGGGTGAACAAGCAGGCGGAATTGAATGAAACGTTTACCAAGAGTAATGTCGACAATGTGTCGGTACGTACCGACCAGGATTATGTCAAGGCATTGATGAATTTGTTTGCGAAACGAAATTAATCGGAAAATGAAAAGATATTTATTTCTGATAGCGTTATTGATAGCATGGTCGGGAAGGGTAGTAGCCCAGTCGGTAACGGTAGATGCTACGATTGACTCTTTGCAGATTCTTATTGGAGAGCAGGCAAAGATAAAGCTTCAAGTATCTCTGGATGCCGATAAGCGTGCCATATTCCCGGTATATACCGATACGCTGGTGAATGGGGTTGAAATTATTGATGTGGCCAAGCCGGATACGCAACTGCTGAATGATGGCCGGCGTGCATTGATAACTCAAGAGTATACAGTTACCTCTTTCGACTCGGCTCTTTATTATCTGCCGCCTATGGAAGTGACAGTGGATAATGAGAAGTATCGCTCCAAAGCGTTGGCCTTGAAAGTATATTCGGTGAATGTCCCGTTAGACCCGGAGAATCCGGAACAGTTCTTCGGTCCCAAAACAGTGATGCAAGCGCCTTTTGCCTGGGAAGACTGGTATGGTCTTATGGCTTGTGGTGCGCTGATTATCCCGATAGGGATATTACTTGTCTATCTGATAATGCGCTTCTTCGACAATAAGCCTATTATCCGTAAGGTGAAGGTAGAACCTAAGCTGCCTCCCCATCAGTTGGCTATGCAGGAGATAGAACGTATCAAGAATGAGAAGGTATGGCAGAAAGGGGAACCGAAGGAATATTATACGGAATTGACTGATGCTCTTCGTACATATATAAAAGACCGCTTTGGTTTCAATGCTTTGGAAATGACTTCTACGGAAATCATAGATAAGTTGCTGGAAATGAAAGATAAGGAAGCAATATCGGATTTGCGTGAATTGTTCCAGACTGCTGATTTGGTGAAATTTGCCAAGCATAATCCATTGATGAACGAAAATGACGCTAACCTGATTAATGCCATTGACTTTATTAATGAAACCAAGGAGAAAGAAGAGGAGAATGCCAAGCCGCAACCTACTGAGATTACCATTATCGAGAAACGTTCTTTGCGTACCAAGATTTTGCTGGGAGCGGGTATTGTGGTGTTGGCTGTAGCTCTTGCCTGTTCATTGATATATATCGGATTGGAGTTGTATAATTATTTTGCTTAATGCTGGAAAAGTGACTTCAATCGGATATACATGAGTGAAAAATGAAGGATGTTTGGAGCGAAGCTGAATTGTAAATCGTTAAATCGTACATAAATATGGTTTTTGCCAATATTGAATATTTATTTTTGCTGCTGTTGCTTATACCTTATATAGTATGGTATATTATGAAGCGGACGAATAGTGAAGCTACGCTTCAGATTTCGGATGCCCGTGTGTATGCCCATACCCCTAAAAGCTATAAGAACTATTTGTTGCATGTACCGTTTGTATTGCGGATAATTGCCTTGATACTGATTATTCTTGTTTTGGCACGTCCGCAAACCACCGATAGCTGGCAGAACAGTGAGATTGAGGGTATTGATATCATGCTTGCTATGGACGTTTCTACCAGTATGCTGGCCGAAGACCTGAAACCTAACCGGTTGGAAGCGGCGAAGGATGTGGCGGCAGAGTTTATTAACGGACGTCCGAATGACAATATAGGTATAACTTTGTTTGCTGGAGAAAGCTTTACGCAATGTCCGTTGACAGTAGACCATGCCGTATTGTTGAACTTGCTTAAAGATATGAAGTGCGGGCTGATTGAAGACGGAACGGCAATCGGTATGGGTATTGCCAATGCCGTTACCCGTTTGAAGGATAGCAAGGCAAAGTCGAAAGTCATTATTCTGCTGACGGACGGTGTCAATAATAAAGGTGATATTTCTCCTTTGACGGCTGCTGAAATAGCCAAGAGTTTTGGCATTCGCGTTTATACTATTGGGGTAGGAACCAATGGTATGGCTCCTTATCCTTATCCGGTAGGCGGAACAGTGCAATATGTCAATATGCCCGTCGAAATTGATGAAAAGACTTTGACACAGATTGCCGGAACAACGGAAGGTAACTATTTCCGTGCCACCAGCAACTCGAAGTTGAAGGAAGTGTACGAAGAGATAGACAAGCTGGAGAAAACAAAATTGAATGTAAAAGAATACAGCAAGCGCCAGGAAGAGTACCGCTGGTTTGCGTTGGCTGCTTTCTTGTGCGTATTACTGGAGGTACTGTTACGCAACTCTATATTGAAGAAGATACCGTAAAAACGGAGAATGTCTTTTAGTGTATCAGTCATTGCGTAGCCAAATTGTAAATTGTAAATTGCTAAATTGTAAATAAAAAGATGTTTCGATTTGAAGAACCTGCATATTTGTACTTGTTGCTGCTGCTGCCTTTATTGGCGGCCTTCTACTTGTACTCCAATTATCGGAGGAGGAAAGCCATTCGTAAATTTGGTGACCCTATACTGATGGCACAGCTAATGCCGGATGTTTCCAAATACCGTCCGGATGTGAAGTTTTGGTTGGTTTTTGCGGCTATCGGGTTGTTCACGGTACTGCTGGCACGTCCGCAGTTTGGTTCCAAACTGGAGACGGTAAAACGCCAGGGAGTGGAAGTGATGATTGCGTTGGATATATCCAATTCCATGCTGGCACAAGACGTACAGCCAAGCCGCTTGCAGAAGGCAAAACGGCTGGTGGCGCAGTTGGTAGATAAGATGCAGAATGACAAGGTCGGTATGATTGTTTTTGCAGGTGACGCTTTTACCCAGTTGCCTATTACGAGTGATTATATTTCTGCCAAGATGTTTTTGGAGTCCATCGATCCTTCGCTGATTTCCAAGCAAGGTACGGCAATTGGAGCTGCAATAAATCTGGCTGCCCGGAGTTTTACACCTCAAGAAGGAGTGGGACGTACTGTTATTGTCATCACCGACGGTGAAAACCATGAAGGTGGTGCCGTAGAAGCTGCTAAGGCTGCTGCAGAGAAAGGTATCCAGGTCAATGTATTAGGGGTAGGTATGCCTGAGGGTGCTCCCATTCCAATAGAGGGTACTAATGATTATCGTCGTGACCGTGAAGGTAATGTAATCGTTACTCGCTTGAATGAGCAGATGTGTCAGGAAATTGCTCAGGCAGGAAATGGTATTTATGTGCGCGTAGACAATACCAACGGTGCACAGAAAGCGATTAGTCAGGAAATCAACAAGATGGCAAAGGCAGATGTGGAAACACAGGTGTACACGGAATTCAATGAACAGTTTCAGGCAGTGGCATGGATTATTCTGCTGTTGTTACTGGCTGAGATGTTGATATTGGAGCGCAAGAATCCTCTGTTCCGCAACATTCATTTATTCTCTAATAAGAAATGATGCGTATGTTACAGAAAAAATATATTGGAATAGTTTTGCTGCTGTTAGTGGCAGTTTCAGCTTCTGCACAGAAGGCGGAACGCGATTATATCCGTAAGGGAAACCGTTTTTTTAAGGATAGCGTATATGTGGATGCAGAAGTGAACTATCGGAAGGCTTTGGAGGTAAACCCGAAGTCAACGGTTTCCATGTTCAACCTGGGAAATACATTGACCCAGCAGAACAAGCTGCAGGAAGCGATGGAGCAATATGTGGGAGCTACCAAGATAGAAAAGGACAAATCGAACTTAGCACAGATTTATCATAATATGGGAGTCATCTTTCATTCTCAGAAGGATTATGCAAAGGCGGTAGAAGCCTATAAGGAGTCGTTACGTAATAATCCGAAAGATGATGAAACGCGCTATAACCTTGCTTTGGCACAGAAACAGTTGCAAGACCAGCAGCAGAACCAGGATCAGAATCAAGATCAGGATAAACAGGACCAACAGAAGGAGCAGGATAAACAGCAGGATCAGCAGAAAGACCAGCAACAGAATCAAGACCAGCAACAACAACCTTCTCAGCCGGAAAAGAAAGATAATGAGATGTCTAAGGAAAATGCCGAGCAGCTATTGAACTCTGTCATGCAAGACGAGAAGGATGTGCAGGATAAAGTGAAAAAGCAGCAGGTACTTCAAGGAGGTCGTCTGGAAAAAGATTGGTAACAAACATAATAGGAAATAATATATGAGAAAAATAGTTTTCTTATGGATAGCACTGATTGCAGTCGGTATGAATGTCTTTGCCGATGGCAAGGTATCGTTTACTGCGTCTGCTCCTGACGCTGTGGCGGTAGGAGACCAGTTCAGACTGTCGTATACGGTGACTACACAAAAGGTAAGGGATTTTCGTGCTCCTTCTATGAAGGAATTTGATGTGTTGATGGGGCCCAGCCGCTCGCAACAGAGTAGCGTGCAGATGATTAATGGGCAGACGACTTCAACCAGCAGTATTACATTCACTTATATTTTAATGGCGACTGCAGAAGGTGATTTTACTATTCCAGGAGCCACTATCACTGCTGATGGTAACCAAATGGTTTCGAATTCTGTACAAGTAAGGGTTCTTCCGGCAGATCAGGCTGCTAATGGAGCTTCTGGAAATGGTGGCAAACAGAGTGAGGGCACTGCCAGCCGCGCTTCTTCCGGGACATCTGTATCGAATAGTGATTTGTTTATTACAGCTACTGCCAGTAAGATGACGGTGTATGAACAAGAGGCTTTTCTGCTGACATACAAGATATATACCTTGGTGGACTTACGTATGTTTGATAATGTGAAATTGCCCGACTTCAAAGGATTCCATTCTCAGGAAGTAGAATTGCCTAATGACAGAAGATGGGGATTGGAGCATTATAAAGGTAGAAATTATCAGTCTACAATCTATCGTCAGTTTGTGTTGTTCCCGCAACAAGCCGGTAAACTGACAATTGATGCAGCACGTTTTGACGCTTCTATAGCCAAGGCTACACAAGTATCCGATCCGTTCGAGGCGTTTTTCAATGGAGGAAGCAATTACGTAGAGGTGAAAAAGACTATTTTGACTCCGCAACTGACAATTGACGTAAAGCCCTTGCCGGCAGGTAAGCCAGCCGATTTTTCGGGAGGAGTGGGAGAGTTCAATATAACTTCTTCTATCAATAGTACAAATGTCAAGACCAATGATGCTGTTACTGTCAAACTTGTCATTTCTGGTACTGGTAATCTGAAATTGCTTTCTAATCCGGAAGTTAAATTCCCCGAGGATTTTGAAGTATATGATCCGAAGGTGGACAATAAATTTCGTCTGACAAATTCGGGCCTCTCCGGTAGTAAGGTCATTGAGTATCTGGCAATTCCTCGTAATGCGGGAACTTATAAGATTCCTGCCGTAAAGTTCAGTTATTTTGATATTAATTCCCGTTCGTATAAAACGTTGACTACGGAAGAGTATGAATTGCATGTGGAAAAGGGAGCAGGCAATGCTGCTCAGACTATTGCAAACTTTACAAGCAAGGAAGAACTGAAAGTATTGAACGAGGATATTCGTTTTATCAAGCAGAATAACGTAACTCTGTCTCCCAAAGGTGATTTCTTCTTCGGTTCGTTGACGTATTGGTTACTTTATTTGATACCGGGTATTGCATTCATTACATTCTTTATCATCTATCGTAAGCAAATAGCAGCCAATGCAAATGTAGCAAAGATGCGTACCAAGAAAGCCAATAAAGTGGCGGTGAAACGTATGAAGCAAGCTGGTAAATTATTGGCTGAGAATAAGAAAGATGCGTTTTATGATGAGGTTTTGAAGGCTCTTTGGGGGTATATCAGTGATAAACTGAACATTCCGGTATCCCGTTTGTCTAAGGATAATATCGAAGAGGAACTTCGTAATTATGGTGTGAATGATGCGTTGATAAAGGAATTCCTCGATGCATTGAATAACTGTGAGTTTGCCCGCTTTGCTCCGGGTGATGATAACCAGGCTATGGATAAGGTATATTCAGCTTCTTTGGAAGTTATCAGTAAAATGGAAAACTCGATAAAACATTAATCAGGAGGAAATGGTAATGAATAAAATATTGTTTTTTACTCTTAGTCTAGTGATGGCAATTACTGCCTATGGGCAGAATTCTGCATCTGTAGATACATTACAGACTGCTAGTGACTCTACATCCGTCGGTTCACATGCGGAATTCTCTGCTGCAAGGCAAGAAAGCAATGTGACAAAGGCTGAAGGTGACAGCGCTTATATACGGAATGATTATGCTTCTGCCATTCAAATATATGAGAATCTGTTAAAGAAGGGAGAGGCTGCAGAGGTCTATTATAATCTTGGCAACAGTTATTATAAGGCAGATGATATAGCAAGAGCTATATTGAATTATGAGCGTGCCTTGTTGTTGGAACCTGGTAATGCTGATATTCGTGCAAATTTGGAGATAGCACGTTCTAAGACAATCGATAAGGTAATCCCAGTTCCTGAGGTTTTCTTTGTATCTTGGACTAAATCGTTGATTAATTGTCTTAGCGTAGACGCATGGGCTAAGTTGGGGATTGTGTTCTTTGTACTATTACTCGTTTCGTTCTATCTCTTTTTCTTTTCAAAACAGATTACGGGAAAGAAAGTGGGATTTATTGCAGGAATAGTATTCCTGGTTCTTGTTATATTGAGTAATGTGTTTGCTGCTCAGCAAAAAGGCGAACTGATGGAACGTAACGAAGCTATAGTGTTGGCACCTAGTGTCACAGTGCGTAGTACTCCCAGTGAAAGTGGTACAAGTCTGTTCATTCTTCATGAGGGACGTAAAGTTGAGATAAAAGACAACTCTATGCGTGAATGGAAAGAAATTCGTTTGGAAGATGGTAAAGTAGGGTGGGTTCCAGCTTCTGCCATAGAAGGTATTTAAATTTTCCCTGTATTCTAAAAACAGCTCGTATAAACCCGATAATTCTGCTTTATACGAGCTGTTTCTGTCTATTTTTAGGAGCTTTTTCTCTGTACTTATAATTCTGCATACTTGAAAATGATTATTTTTTGGAGAGGCAATATTCTTTTTGAAAAAAGATAAAGAAATAGTTTGTTTTATCCTTTTTTTTCCTTAAGTTTATAGCGTGATAATAAAAAGTACAGAGTATTAACCATTAAATTTATGAATATGAGAACAATAACATTTAATGAATTACGTAAGATTAAAGACTCATTGCCTAGTGGTAGTATGCATAGAATAGCCGATGAACTTGGACTGAATGTTGACACTGTAAGAAATTTTTTTGGTGGACACAATTTTAAGGAGGGGAAAAGTGTTGGGATTCACTTGGAACCTGGACCAGATGGTGGATTGGTTATGATTGATGATACTACTGTTTTAGAGCGAGCTTTAAAAATTTTAGATGAAATGGCAGGTAAGACTGAAGAAGCTGTTCGAGCTTAAGAAGAGAAAGTTAGATAGAATCCCAATTGCTGACAACAATTGGGATTTCTTGTTTGTTTTAATCTCAAAATCAATGATATATGGAAGATAAATTAGTTACTTTGGCAATCTTAACGTACGCGAAAGCTCAAATATTGAAAAATGTTCTTGAAAATGAAGGTATTGAGACTTATATTCACAATGTAAACCAGATACAACCGGTTGTTTCTTCTGGCGTACGTGTACGTATTAAGGAGAGTGACTTACCTCATGCTCTGAAAATTACTGAAAGCTCTGCGTGGTTATCTGAAGAGGTAGTGGGGGGGAAGTCACCTAAACTGGAGAAGGTTAGTAATAAAGTGCTGATTCCAGTGGATTTTTCCAATTATTCTTTGAAGGCTTGCGAGTTCGGTTTCAATTTCGCTCAGAATATAGGTGCAGAAGTTGTTTTGCTACATGTTTATTTTACTCCTATATATGCAACTTCTTTGCCATACGGAGACGTATTTAACTATCAGCTAAGTGATGAGGAGAATGTAAGGAGTATCTTACAAAAAGTTCATGCTGATTTGAATGCATTATCTGATAAAGTAAAAGAGAAGGTAGCTTCCGGCGAGTTTCCAGATATTAAATATACTTGTGTTTTGCGTGAAGGTATTCCTGAAGAAGAGGTACTCCGCTATACCAAGGAATATCGACCACGCATTATCATAATGGGAACTCGTGGTAAAAGTCAGAAGGATATTGATTTGATCGGTAGTGTAACGGCTGAAGTGATTGAACGTAGCCGTGTACCGGTATTGGCCATTCCTGAAAATACTCCATTCAAGCAATTTTCTGAGGCTAAGCGTATTGCATTCATTACTAATTTTGATCAACGTGATTTAATAGCTTTTGATTCGCTAATAAATAATCTGAAATCATTTAAGTTTTCAGTGTCTCTGATACATCTTTCAGATGTTCAGAATACATGGAATGAAATAAAACTGGCTGGTATTAAGGAATATTTTCAAAAACAATATCCACAATTGGAAATATACTATGATGTGGTAAAGAACGATAATCTGCTTAGTAGTTTAGACAGTTATATCAAAAGTAATCATATTGATATTATAACATTAACTTCTTATAAAAGAAATATATTTTCGCGCTTATTTAACCCTGGCATTGCCAGAAAGATGATTTTCCATTCTGATACACCATTGTTGGTAATTTACGGAAGACCGAATTAGGTGTTGAATATAGGTATATATGGTTTCTATCCAATATCAGCATTATGTTTAATATGGCGCTGGAATAATTTAATCTAATTTTAATTTCTTCTCTCCCTCACTTAAGAAATAACATTCTTTACTTAATGATATAACAATAATAAAAGCCTAATTAAATTATTAATTAGGCTTTTATTATAAAGTATTACATCAACTTTTCAATTTCTTCGAATTCAGGGCCCATTTGCAAATTATAATACACTCTATATAGACCATTTAACCACAAATCTTTTTGATCAGGTTTCAGTTCTCTTGCCTTTTCATAATAAGGTTTTGCCTTTTCATAGAAAGTCTTCAGAGTAGCCTGGTCTTCTTTATACTTCGGATCATTAATATCTGTAGTTGCTTTTTCTGAGAAATCTTGTGCTTGTAAGCAGTAAATCAAGCCTAAATTAGAGTATGCTTCTGCATAATTAGGATCTACTTCTATAGTTTTTTTATAGAATTCAATAGCTTTATCATAGTCCTTCATATTGTGATAAAGGTAGCCTTTTACATACAAATAGAATGTATTGTTAGGATCTTTAGCCAACATATCATCAGCAAACTGCATAGCTTCGTCATATTTGTTGTTATTGCTATAATAATCAATCAAGTGACCGAAGAAGAATGAATGTTCAGGATATTTCTGGATACCTTCTTTTAAAGAAGCAATCCATTTAACAGTATCACCTTCAGCTTTCAATGCAGTAGAGATAAATTCCATTGCGTATTTCCCAACTTCTTTATCATCTTGCGCATAAGGAGCATACTTCAAAATACTAGGATAATCTTCCATCTTAGCAGCTGCTAAACTTGCATAATATGCTATTTGGGGTAATACAGTATCTGTTTGTAATAGATTTTCCTTTTCAAACATCGGGTTGATAGCAATATCAATGTATGTTGCAAAGAAATCTAATGCTTTTTTATTGTCTTCATTGGCTGCATCGCCTTCTTTCTGTGAGGCCAAATTAAAGAATTGGATACCGCCATTGATCAGATTACCGCGTTCTGCTAAAATTGTAGCAGAATTAGATTTTCTATATTTATTCTTGATTTTGCCCTTTTCATTGGGAATTTGTGCCAATTCGTCACATTTGAAGTAGAATTTACACATGTTCAATGCGCTATTATATACCTGAAGAGTGTCATAAGGTTTTCTCAGATAGGCATTTTCCATTTCTTTCTCACTTCTTTTTCTTTGGATAAGACCTGCTACATCCCACGTTTCGGCATTGTCCTTTGTTTCGGGATTGGTTAAAGCCTGATTTATCAGTTCCTCTGCTTTGGCAAAGTCAGGATTTACTCCGTTAGCAATACTTTTAGCCTCTTTTACGTTCTTTTCTTGGGCGAAAGTAAAGCTTGCGACAAGTAGTAAAACCATTGAAAATAATACTCTTTTCATGATTGTAGAAAATTTAAATTAATATTATGTCTATTCTTCATTTTCATTGTTTACCTCGTTCTGAGGGCTTTCAAGGGTATTTTCTTCCCCCTCCTCTATAAGTTCCTCTTCATTTTCTGAAGTGACTTTACATACAGAGCCGATTTCGTCATTACGTTTCTCAAGGTTGATTAGACGCACACCTTGTGTAGCACGTCCCATGATACGAACATCGGCGACTTTCAGACGGATGGTAATACCGGATTTATTAATAATCATCAAGTCATTTTCATCTGTAACAGACTTGATAGTTACTAATTTACCCGTTTTATCGGTGATATTCATTGTTTTCACACCTTTACCTCCACGATTGGTCTTGCGATAATCTTCAATATCCGAACGTTTGCCATATCCTTGTTCCGATACAACCATAATTGTTTCCGCTTCAGGATCTTTGATGCATATCATACCTACTACTTCGTCTTGACCGTCTTCATCCAATGTCATACCACGTACACCGGTGGCAGTACGTCCCATAACGCGCACAGCACTTTCATGGAAACGAATGGCACGTCCGTTACGGTTGGCAATGATGATTTCATTGTCGCCGTTTGTCATACGCACTTCGATTACACGGTCGTCTTCACGGATAGTGATAGCATTTACACCATTTTGGCGAGGACGTGAATACTGCTCAAGCAATGTTTTCTTAATGACACCATTCTTAGTACAGAACAATACATAATGGCTGTTGATAAATTCTTGGTCGTTCAGGTTCTTCACGCGCAAATAGGCGTTTACAGCATCGTCAGAGTCGATATTCAACAAATTCTGGATGGCACGACCTTTCGAATTCTTAGTACCTTCGGGGATTTCGTATACCTTCAGCCAGTAACACTTACCTTTCTGTGTAAAGAACATCATGGTATTATGCATGGTTGCAGGATAAATATGCTCTACAAAGTCTGCATCGCGGGTTTCGGTACCTTTGGAGCCTACCCCACCACGGTTTTGCGCACGGAATTCGCTCAGCGGTGTGCGTTTGATGTATCCCATGTGCGAGATGGTGATAATCATTTCATCATCTGCATAGAAGTCTTCCGGATTGAATTCTTCTGATGAATAGACAATTTCCGAGCGACGTTCGTCACCATACTTCTCTTTTACTTCAATCAGTTCATCTTTAATGACTTTGCGGCAGAGTTCGTCATTGACAAGGATTTCTTCCAAATAAGCAATCTGCTTCTGAATTTCCTCATATTCGGCGTGCAGCTGGTCTTGCATCAATCCTGTGAGCTGACGCAAACGCATTTCAACAATGGCACGTGACTGAATTTCACTGAGTTGGAATCGCTCCATCAAACCTGATATAGCATCATTCGGGGTTTTAGCAGCACGGATAATCTTGATTACTTCGTCGATATTATCAGATGCAATGATTAATCCTTCCAGAATATGTGCACGTTCTTTGGCCTTGCGCAAATCATACTGAGTACGGCGGATGACTACGTCGTGTCTGTGCTCAACGAAGTGTTTTATCAAATCTTTCAGATTCAACAGACGTGGACGGCCATGTACCAATGCAACATTGTTCACACCAAAAGATGTCTGCAGCATTGTCATCTTGTAGAGCTTGTTGAGTACAATGCTGGCATTTGCATCACGTTTTACATCAATAACGATACGCATACCTTCACGGTCGGATTCGTCATTAGCATTGGCAATACCTTCAATTTTCTTTTCGTTGGCCAGATCGGCTATATTCTTAATCAATTCAGCTTTGTTGACACCATAGGGAATTTCTGTCACAACGATTTTATCGTGCGTCGAACCAGTCTCAATTTCGGCTCTAGCACGCATTATGACACGTCCGCGTCCCGTGAGATAGGCTTCGCGAACACCGCTCATACCGTATATATAGCCTCCGGTCGGGAAATCAGGAGCTTTGACATACGTCATCAGCTCTTCTATATCGATGTCATTGTTTTCAATGTATGCAATACAAGCGTCAATAACCTCAGATAGATTATGGGTCGGCATATTGGTAGCCATACCTACGGCAATACCAGATGCACCATTTACCAAAAGATTCGGAATACGGGCCGGCATGACGGTAGGCTCTTGCAAAGAGTCATCGAAATTGTTCTGCATGTCAACAGTCTCTTTCTCAAGGTCTGTCATCATGTCTTCACCAATTTTTCGCAAACGACACTCTGTATAACGCATGGCAGCAGCACTGTCACCGTCTACTGAACCGTAGTTACCTTGTCCATCTACCAACATGTAACGCATTGCCCAAGGCTGAGCCATACGTACAAGAGCTCCGTAAACGGACGAGTCGCCATGAGGGTGATATTTACCTAATACTTCACCTACAACTCTGGCTGATTTTTTATAAGGTTTGTCGGAGGTATTTCCTAATCCCATCATTCCGAAAAGAATTCTTCGGTGAACGGGTTTAAAACCATCTCTAACATCCGGAAGGGCACGTGAAACAATGACCGACATAGAGTAGTCAATGTACGATGACTTCATTTCCTCCTCGATGTTAATCTTTATAATTCTGTCTTGTTCAAGCATTTAAAAAGATTATTAATTATACATTTTCGGGTTCGTGAAAAACCACGCTAAAGTACTGCTTTTTTACGATATACAAAAGTTTTCCTCCATAAACTTTGTTGCCTGCAACATAAATATGGAAGTACTCCCTCCCTTCCTCACCAAATTGCTATTAATATATAAGGTATAAAGTGGAAAAACAGATTTGAAATTTATGGCACGGGATTTGTATACTATTAAATCAGTTAAATATGATACGCTGAATTAATAAATGCGTATCTTTGTCGTGGATAACCTTTTTAATTGAGGAGAATTATAAAATATGAACAATCAATTTTCACAAAGAGTTTCAGACATAATTACTTATAGCAAGGAAGAAGCCAATCGATTGAGAAATCGCTATATTGGTCCGGAACACCTTCTGCTCGGCATGCTGCGTGATGGCGGAGGAAAAGCTATTGAAATATTGTTGAAACTTGATATAGATTTAAAACGAGTAAAAAGTCGTCTGGAGGGTTTCCTAAAGGATGCCGAGGACGATACTCTCTTGCCGGACGCTGAAGTGCCCTTGTCCCCGATGACGGCTAAGATATTGAAGATGTGTATGCTTGAAGCGCGTTTGCTGAAAAGTGCAACTGCCGATACGGAACATGTATTGCTGGCTATCTTGAAAGATGGCGACAATCTTGCTGCAACTGTTTTGGAAGAACACCGGGTGGATTATCAGGCTGTATTTGAACAGCTTTCGATGAAATCGACCAATCCGAATGCGGGAATGGGATTCACCGAGGATGATGAAGAGGATGAAGAAGATATGAATATGTCCCGCTCCTCCCGTACTGGGGGAGCTGGTTCGGCTTCGGCTGCACAGGCTGCATCCAGAAAGCCGTCCAATGATACTCCTGTGCTGGACAATTTCGGCGTAGACATGACGCGGGCTGCCGAAGAAGGCAAGCTGGACCCGGTTGTGGGTCGCGAACGCGAGATTGAACGTCTGGCGCAAATCTTGAGCCGCCGTAAGAAGAACAATCCGGTGCTTATCGGTGAACCTGGAGTCGGAAAATCTGCCATCGTAGAGGGTTTGGCATTGCGTATTGTGCAAAAGAAAGTTTCGCGCATTTTGTTTGAAAAGCGCGTGGTGATGCTTGATATGGCCTCTGTGGTGGCGGGAACAAAATACCGTGGTCAGTTTGAGGAACGTATCCGCTCTATCATCAACGAGTTGCAGAAAAATCCGAATGTCATCCTTTTCATCGATGAAATCCATACGATTGTAGGTGCCGGTGCTGCTGCCGGTTCCATGGATGCTGCCAATATGCTGAAACCAGCTTTAGCGCGTGGTGAAATACAGTGTATTGGAGCTACCACTCTCGATGAATACAGAAAGAATATCGAGAAAGACGGTGCTTTGGAACGTCGTTTCCAAAAGGTGATTGTAGAGCCTACCACAGCTGAAGAAACGCTTCAGATATTGAAGAATATCAAGGAGAAGTATGAAGACCATCATAACGTGAGCTACACGGATGAAGCCTTGGAAGCATGTGTCAAGTTGTCAGCACGCTATATAACCGACCGCAACTTCCCGGATAAAGCTATTGATGCTTTGGACGAGGCGGGTTCGCGTGTGCATTTGACGAATATTAATGTTCCGAAAGAAATTGAGGAACAGGAAAAGCTGATTGAAGAGGCACGTAGCCTGAAGGCTGAAGCTGTAAAGTCACAGAATTTTGAGCTGGCTGCCAGCTACCGCGACCGTGAGAAGGAACTTTCTGTCCGCTTGGAGGAGATGAAGGTTGAGTGGGAAGCCCGTTTGAAGGATGACCGCCAAACGGTAGGTGAAGAGGAAATAGCCAATGTTATTTCAATGATGTCCGGTGTACCCGTACAGCGCATGGCGCAGGCAGAAGGACTTAAACTGGTCGGAATGAAGGAAGAACTACAGGCGAAGGTGATAGCTCAAGATGCTGCGATAGAGAAACTTACCAAAGCAATCTTGCGTAGCCGTGTAGGGTTGAAAGACCCGAACCATCCCATCGGAACTTTTATGTTCCTTGGCCCTACTGGTGTGGGTAAGACGCATTTGGCAAAGCAATTGGCAAAATATATGTTTGGCTCTGCCGATGCCTTGATACGTATCGATATGAGCGAGTATATGGAGAAATACACCGTATCTCGTATGATTGGTGCCGCTCCGGGATATGTGGGCTATGAGGAAGGCGGCCAGTTGACTGAAAAGGTGCGTCGCAAGCCGTATTCCATTGTCTTGCTGGATGAGATTGAGAAAGCCCATCCGGACGTGTTCAACATCTTGCTCCAGGTACTGGATGAAGGTCGTTTGACTGACAATTATGGCAGAACCATCGATTTCAAGAATACGGTTATCATTATGACCTCCAATATCGGTACGCGGCAGTTGAAGGAGTTTGGCCGTGGCGTAGGTTTTGCGGCACAAAACCGCACGGATGACAATGAACATTCGCGCAGCGTGATACAAAAGGCTCTGAACAAGACCTTTGCTCCCGAATTCTTGAATCGTTTGGATGAAATCATTACTTTCGACCAGCTCTCTTTGGAGGCCATCACAAAGATTGTGGACATTGAGCTGAAAGGTTTGTACGAACGGGTTGAAGCAATTGGTTACAAGCTGGTTGTGGAGGATGATGCAAAGACATTCCTTGCTTCGAAAGGGTACGATGTACAGTTTGGTGCGCGCCCATTGAAGCGCGCCATTCAGAACCACTTGGAGGATGGACTTTCCGAGCTGATAGTGGCGGAGGAGTTACAGCCGGGTGATACGGTAAACGTATCAGTAGACAAAGAAAAAGACGAGCTGAGCATCAGGAAGGCATAAGCTGTTCTTTATAAAAACCGTCAAAATGTCAGTCCTTATGGGCTGGCATTTTTTTTGTGCTATATCTGCCGGAATAATTAAAAATATAAATCTAAAAAATATAAATGTAGTATGCAAAAAGGTAATATTGGGGTAACTACTGAGAATATCTTCCCCGTCATTAAAAAATTCTTGTATAGTGATCATGAAATTTTTCTCCGTGAGTTGGTTTCTAACGCGGTTGATGCTACACAGAAGCTGAAAACACTCTCCTCTATCGGTGAGTTCAAGGGTGAAGTTGGCGATTTAACCGTACATGTTTCGCTGGGAAAAGATACCATTACGGTGTCCGATCATGGTATTGGGCTTACGGCTGAAGAAATAGACAAGTATATTAACCAGATAGCTTTCTCTGGTGCCAATGACTTCCTTGAGAAATATAAAAACGATGCCAATGCCATCATCGGTCATTTTGGATTGGGGTTCTATTCGGCTTTTATGGTTGCCAAGAAAGTCGAAATCATCACTAAGTCCTATCAGGAAGGCGCCCAGGCTGTAAAGTGGACTTGCGATGGCAGTCCGGAGTTTACGATTGAAGACACTGATAAGGCTGAACGTGGTACGGATATCGTTCTCTATATAGACGATGACTGCAAGGAGTTCCTTGAAGAAGCGCGCATTTCTTCTTTGTTGAAGAAGTATTGCAGCTTCCTCCCTATTCCGGTTGCATTCGGCAAGAAGAAAGAATGGAAAGACGGCAAGCAGGTTGAAACTGCCGAGGATAATATCATCAATGACTCCAACCCGTTGTGGACGCTGAAACCCAGCGAATTGAAAGATGAAGATTACAAGAAGTTCTACCGTGACCTTTATCCTATGTCCGACGAACCTTTATTCTGGATTCATCTGAATGTGGATTATCCGTTCCACCTTACCGGTATTCTGTACTTCCCCAAAGTGAAAAGCAACATCGAGTTGAACAAGAATAAGATTCAGCTTTATTGCAACCAGGTATATGTGACGGATTCGGTAGAAGGTATTGTTCCCGACTTCTTGACCCTGCTGCATGGTGTGCTCGATTCACCGGACATTCCATTGAACGTTTCCCGTTCTTATTTGCAGAGCGATGCCAACGTGAAGAAGATTTCTACATATATCACGAAGAAGGTGTCAGACCGTTTGCAGTCTATCTTCAAGAATGACCGTAAACAGTTTGAGGAAAAGTGGAATGACTTGAAAATCTTCATCAACTACGGAATGCTTACGCAGGAAGATTTCTATGATAGAGCCAAGGATTTTGCCCTTTTCACCGATACAGACAGCAAATATTATACTTTCGAAGAGTATAAGACGTTGATTAAAGATAACCAGACGGATAAGGATGGAAATCTGATTTATCTGTATGCCAACAATAAAGATGAACAATACAGCTACATAGAGGCCGCTACGAATAAAGGATACAATGTGCTGTTGATGGATGGACAGCTGGACATTGCGGTGGTGAGCATGTTGGAACAGAAGTTCGAAAAGGTTCGCTTCACTCGTGTAGACAGCGATATTATTGATAATCTGATTGTCAAGGAAGACAAGAAGAACGAAGCGTTGGAAGCCGGCAAGCAGGAAGTTCTTTCTTCCATCTTCAAGAGCCAGTTGCCCAAGATGGATAAGACGGAGTTCAACATCACGGCGCAGGCTTTGGGCGAAAATGCCACTCCTATCATGATAACTCAGAGCGAGTACATGCGCCGTATGAAGGAAATGGCGAATATCCAGGCTGGAATGAGCTTCTATGGCGAAATGCCGGATATGTTTAACCTGGTATTGAATTCAGACCATAAGCTGGTAAAAGAAGTTCTGGCAGATGAAGATAAGGAATGTGCTGCTGCCGTTGCTCCGGTTCAGGCAGAGATGGATGAAGTGAACAAGCAGCGTACTGACCTGAAAAAGAAGCAGGAAGGCAAGAAAGATGAGGATATACCGACTGCCGAAAAGGATAAAGTGAATGAGCTGGATAAGAAGTGGGACGAACTGAAAACACAGAAAGAAGGCATCTTCGCCGATTATGCTGCCAAGAATAAGGTTGTCCGTCAACTGATAGATTTGGCACTGCTGCAGAATGGTATGTTGAAAGGTGAAGCTTTGAACAACTTTGTCAAGAGAAGCATTGACCTGATAAAATAAGCCCCTTTAAATTTGCATTTAATATATGCAAGGGTATTGTGATTCTTCGGAGTCGCAATACCCTTTTTTTATTCATTTTCACCAATTAGGGTGTGATTTTCTTCGTTGAATACGGCATTTTTAGAAACTATTGTTTATATTTGGGGCAATGAACATTTATCTTACTCGGAATAGCATAGTTATGAAAAGAGTTTTATTGTTTTTTTCGTTTCTTCTATGTGGCTTTATTTTACAAGCTCAGAAAGTGGGGCTTGTACTGAGTGGCGGTGGAGCAAAAGGCATGACTCATATAGGCATTATCCGGGCTTTGGAAGAGAATAATATCCCCATTGATTATATAACCGGAACCTCTATGGGAGCTATCATCGGTTCTCTGTATGCTATGGGGTATTCCCCGGACGATATGGAGGCGCTGTTGCGCTCTCCCGACTTTAAGCGTTGGTATTCGGGCAAAGTGGAGCCTAAATACGAGTATTATTTTAAGAAGAATCGTCCTTCACCGGAATTTTTTAATATCCGTTTTGCTTTTAGGGACTCGCTGCATATAAAGCCCCAGATACTTCCCACAAGCATGGTCAACCCCATACAGATGAACCTGGTATTTGTGGAATTGTTTGCACGTGCTACGGCTGCATGTGGCGGTAATTTCAACAAACTGTTTGTTCCTTTTCGCTGTATAGCATCCGATGTGTACAATAAAAAGCCATTGGTATTGAGTAAAGGGGATTTGGGAGATGCGGTACGTGCTTCCATGAGCTTTCCATTTGTCTTCAAACCGATAGAAATAGACAGTACGCTTGCTTATGATGGCGGCATTTACAATAATTTCCCTACGGATGTGATGCGGGAGGATTTTCATCCGGATGTCATTATTGGCAGTGTGGTAGCGGCCAATCCCGGTAAGCCGAAGGAGAATGACCTGATGAGCCAATTGGAGAATATGATTATGCAGAAGACCGATTACTCCATTCCGGACTCGTTGGGTATAGTCATGACCTTCAAATATGATGATGTCAACTTGCTGGATTTTGACCGTCTGCAGGAATTGCACGATATAGGTTACAATCGTACCCTTAATATGATGGATTCCATCAAAAGCCGTGTTCATCGTAGGGTGAATGCTGATAATGTGCGTTTGAGGCGTCTTGTCTTCCGGAGTAACCTGCCTCAATTCCGTTTTCGGGATATCATTATTGAAGGGGCGAATGCCCAACAGCAAGCCTACATCAAAAAAGAGTTCCATGATGAAGAGCATGAAGTCTTTACTTATGAAGACTTGAAGCGCGGGTATTTTCGTTTGCTGGCAGATAATATGATTTCGGAAATAGTTCCTCATGCTGTGTATGATTCGGAATCCGATTTGTATGAGCTGCATTTGAAGGTGAAGATGGAGGATAATTTTTCCGTGCGTCTGGGGGGCAGTGTCTCTACCACGAGCTCAAATCAAATCTATTTGGGAATAGGATATCAGAACTTGAATTATTATTCCAAGGAAATCACTTTTGACGGTCAGTTGGGTAAGATTTATAATAATGCCCAGTTGATGGGTAAGATTGATTTGCCTACCCACATATCTACGTCCTTTCGTTTTATTGCTTCAATCAGTACCTTCGATTACTACAAGAAGGACAAGCTGTTTTCCAGGAATGACAAACCTTCATTCAATTCAAAGGACGAACGTTTTGTGAAGTTGATGGTTGCCTTGCCGTTTTTGGCCAATAAGCGTGCGGAGTTCAGTCTGGGATATGGCCAACTGGAAGATAACTACTTTCAATCCAGCGTAATAGATTTCGATAAGGACCGTTCGGACAGAAGTACCTACAAACTTTTGGGAGGTTCCATCGGTTTCTATGGGAGTACCCTGAATACGCGGCAATACGCGACAAAAGGCTATCTGGAGAAACTGATAGCCCAGGTATTTACCGGGAGGGAAAGATTTGAACCGGGGAATCCGCAAGAAGGGTACAGTCCTTCTCCGCAAGAACGGCAATCATGGTTGCAAATTTCTTATATGAAAGAGGCATATCACACAATGGGGCCGAAGTTCACCCTGGGATGGATGGCAGAAGCACTGTATTCGTCGAAAAATTTCTCTGAGAATTATACGGCAACCATGATGCAGGCAGGAGAATTTGCACCGACTCCGCATAGTAAACTGATGTACAATGAAGCTTTTCGTGCCAACCAGTATGTGGCTGCCGGTATCAAACCCATATATGTTTTGAACGACATGTTCCAGTTCCGGACAGAATTTTATGGCTTTACACCGATTTTTCCGATAAAAAAGAATGCATTGAATAAAGCATATTATGGAAAAGCATTCTCCCGCTTTGAGTATATGGGAGAAGTTTCTGTTATTTGTCATTTGCCCTTCGGAGCCATCTCTGCTTATGTAAATCATTATAGCTCACCGAGAAGGGAGTGGAATGTGGGGATGACCATCGGCTGGCAGTTGTTTAATTATCGCTTTGTCGAATAAATTTCTTCAAAAAAAGTTTGTATATCGTTTGCTAATTCGGAAAAAGTACGTATCTTTGCACCCGTTAAACAAAGAGGCCGCGTAGCTCAACTGAATAGAGTAGCTGACTACGGATCAGCCGGTTACAGGTTTGAATCCTGTCGCGATCACAAAGAACCTCCGCAAGAAAACTTGCGGAGGTTCTTTGTTTTTACAGCAATGGCATATAGTTGATGTTCTTCCCTTGTATGGCACTGGCGCGTGTTCTCCATAATGAAACAAACTGTTTCCCTTAACTAAACACTTTGTTTCATTATGGAGAACACTTTGTTTCCCTTGACTGAACACTTTGTTCCATCATATAAAAACAAAGTGTTTTTCTCTGCTGAAACAAAGTGTTCAGTGTTGTGAACTAATAGATTAGCTGAAATAATAGTCTTGTCTTGATTGAGCTAGAGACGTCTTTTTCTCGATTTAACCAGATGTCTTTTTGCTTTATAACGTAATCAGTAGACTGTTTTGGGATTATTGTACTGATAAATATAGTCACATAGGAAAAAAAGAAGGAGTTAATTCCGTGTTTCCACAAAATTAACTCCTTGCATATCTGATATTAATATGTTGTATACTGGAAATTAATATCCTATAGGGGCGGTATAAGGCCTTAGCATTTGATGTTCAATTCATCCAGAATCTTGCGCATGGCTTCGAAAGTAGTGATTCTGGTCGGCACCAATGGCAGGCGGAGCTTGTTCTCAATCATTCCCATTACATTCAGCATGGCTTTTACTCCGGCAGGGTTGCCGTCTACAAACAGAAGCTTGAATAATTCGGCAAATTTGTGGTGAATGGTCAATGCATTGGCATAGTCCCCTTGCAGTGCCAGACGTACCATACGGCTGAACTCACGTGGGAACGCGTTTCCGATGACCGAGATAATGCCGACGGCCCCCAGGGTAATCAGAGGGAAGGTGATGCCGTCATCGCCCGAAATAACGTCGAAATTGGCCGGTTTGTTTTTGATGATGTCGTCCATCTGCGTGATGTCGCCCGAAGCTTCTTTGACGGCTATCACATTCTTGAAATCACGTGCAATGCGCAGGGTTGTTTCTGCCTTCATGTTCACGCCGGTACGACCGGGGACATTATAAAGCACAATCGGCAAATCCGTTGCTTCAGAAATGGCCTTATAATGCTGATATATACCTTCTTGCGATGGCTTGTTGTAATATGGAACGACGGATAGAATGGCATCTACTCCGGTGAAATCGTCATTTTTCAGTGTTTCCACTATGGCCCGGGTGTTGTTTCCACCTACGCCCAGCAGGATAGGAATTCTTCCGTTCACTCGCTCGATGACCATTTTCTTGATTTTCTTTTTCTCTTCTTCAGTCAGAGTCGGAGTTTCTGCCGTGGTGCCGAGCACACATAAAAAGTCGGTATTGTTTTGAAGTTGATAGTCTACCAAACGCATCAACGCATCGTAATCAACGCTTTCATCCTCTTTAAATGGAGTAATCAGCGCTACCCCCATTCCTTTCAATCTTGTCTGTATCATGAGTATTATAAAGTAATCTCTAATTAAATGACTCGCAAAAGTACGAATTTTTTCGATTTACCCTACAAATATAAGCCATAAAAAAGCTTTTTGTGGAAATTTGTTAGGATATCAATGCCAAAAACTCATCTTCGCTCATAATCTTTACTCCCAGTTTCTGCGCTTTCTCCAGTTTGGCAGGTCCCATATTTTCTCCGGCCAGGATAAAGCTGGTTTTGGAGGAGATACTGCCGACGTTTTTTCCACCGTTCTTTTCAATCATCTCTTTGTATTCGTCCCGTGAGTGGTGGGTGAATACGCCGCTGATGACGATGGACTGGCCCGCCAGTTTGTCGGTGTATCCGCTGAGGTCTTCTTCTGTCCGGTGGAGTTGCAGACCGTTCGATTTCAGCCGTTCCACCAGCTCTCTGTTGACAGGATTGGAGAAGTAGGTTATAATGCTCTGCGCTATTTTTTCACCGATTTCATCGATGTTTTTCAGCTTTTCGAGGTCTGCGTTTTCCAGCTCTTCGATGTCCGTAAAGGACTTGGCTATTTTCTTGGCAACCGTTTCTCCCACGAAGCGTATGCCCAGTGCAAAGAGCACTCTTTCGAATGGCACTTCTTTACTTGCCGCAATACCGTTGACTATGTTTTCTGCCGATTTTTCGCCCATCCGTTCCAGGTTCTTGATGTCATCGGTTTTGAGCTGGTATAAATCTGCAGTATCCTTTATCAGCCCCAATCGGTAGAACATATCTACTGTTTCAGGTCCCAGTCCGTCTATATTCATGGCTTTGCGGCTGATGAAATGCTCTATTTTCCCTTTAATCTGCGGAGGACAAGCGGTTTCATTGGGGCAATAGTGGGCTGCTTCTCCTTCAAAACGTATCAGTTTGCTGCCGCATTCGGGACAATGGGTGATGAACTTCACTTTTTCACCGATAAGCATACTGCGGGCATCCTTATCGACACCGGTTATTTTGGGGATGATTTCACCGCCTTTTTCCACATACACCATGTCGCCTATATGCAGGTCCAGCCCCTCGATAATATCTGCATTGTGCAGGGAGGCACGTTTCACAATGGTGCCGGACAGTTGTACGGGGTCCAGATTGGCAACCGGAGTGACTGCGCCGGTACGTCCTACTTGGTAGGTAACCCTATTCAAGCGTGTCAGTGCACGTTCTGCCTGGAATTTGTATGCGATGGCCCACCGGGGGGACTTGGCTGTGAATCCCAAATTCTTTTGTTGTCTCAAGCTGTTGACTTTTAGTACAATACCATCAGTAGCTACCGGAAGGTTCTTACGCTCCGTGTCCCAATAATTGATGTATTCGAAGACTTCTTCCAGGCTGTGGGCTTTTCTGGTGTGCTCTGATGTTTTAAATCCCCAGCTGGCGGCGGCTTGCAGATTCTCGTAATGGCCGTCGCAGGGCAATTCCTCTCCCAATAGATAGTAGAGATAAGCATCCAGCTTTCTGGATGCTACGATGGCGGAATTCTGCAACTTCAAGGTACCGGAAGCAGCGTTGCGCGGATTGGCGAAAAGCGGTTCCTCACGTGCTTCCTTTTCCCGGTTCAGTTCTTCGAAAACCACCCAGGGCATCAGGATTTCCCCTCTGATTTCGAATGATTTAGGATAATTCCCATGGAGGACCAGTGGAATCGTTCGGATTGTCTTTACATTGTCCGTCACGTCATCGCCCTTTTCGCCATCGCCACGGGTGACGGCACGCACCAGTTTGCCATCCTCGTAAGTCAGCGAGATGGAAGTACCGTCATACTTCAGCTCGCAGCAGATTTCAAAATCCTCATTCAACGCTTTCTTTACCCGTTCGTAAAAGTCGGTCACTTCGTTTTCGGAATAGGTGTTTCCCAATGAAAGCATGGGATATTTGTGTGCCACTTGTGTGAAGTTCTTATTCAAATCACTCCCTACACGCATCGTGGGCGAATTATCATCTTGGTATTCAGGATGTTCTTTCTCTAAGTCTTGTAGCTCGCGCATCAGGTCGTCAAACTCCTTGTCGGATATTTCAGGAGCATTCAGCACATAATAATTGTAGTTGTGCTGGTGTAATTCCGCACGGAGCTGGTCTATTTTTTCTTTTACAGTCATAGGGTTTTCGGATTGTTTGAACGCAAAAATACGGGTTTCTCCCCGAATATTTGTACTTTTGCAGCTTGAAATAGCTAAAATAAAGTTATATGCGCATTGACATTATCACAGTTTTGCCGGAGATGATTGAGGGATTCTTTAACTGCTCCATTATGAAACGTGCTCAAAATAAAGGGCTTGTAGAGATACATATCCATAATCTTCGTGATTATACGGAAGATAAGTACCGTCGTGTAGACGATTATCCGTTTGGCGGCTTTGCCGGAATGGTCATGAAGATAGAGCCGATAGAGCGGTGTATCAACGCCTTGAAGGCCGAGCGGGATTACGACGAGGTTATCTTTACGACCCCCGATGGTGAGCAGTTCAATCAGCCGATGGCAAATACTCTTTCCCTTGCCCAGAATCTCATCATTCTCTGCGGGCATTTCAAAGGGATAGATTACCGGATTCGCGAGCATCTCATCACCAAGGAAATCAGTATCGGCGACTATGTGTTGACTGGCGGAGAACTGGCGGCGGCTGTCATGGCAGATGCCATCGTCCGTATCATTCCGGGAGTGATTTCCGATGAGCAGTCTGCACTTTCAGATTCTTTTCAGGACAATCTGCTGGCCGCACCGGTCTATACACGTCCCGCTGATTACAATGGATGGAAGGTTCCGGATATTTTACTCTCCGGACATGAGGCCAAGATTAAGGAATGGGAGCTGCAACAGTCGTTGGAAAGGACCCGTAGATTGCGTCCGGATTTGTTGGGAGAGTAAGTTTACTGATGTAAATAAAAAGAAAAAGGACATTCGTCAATGAATGTCCTTTTTTATGAATATATATTGCGAATGGCGATCTCTTGTTATTCTTTATACCTCGAGTGCACCGATAATATCCTTTATAGACTGATAACCGTGTCTGTCAAGATAGTCATTTATTCCTTCTACCACTTTCACTGTAACCGCCGGATCAATGAAGTTTGCCGTACCAATCTGGATGGCAGAGGCACCTGCAAGCATGAATTCCACAGCATCTTTCCAGTTCATGATACCTCCCAAGCCTATGACGGGGATTTTTACCGCTTTGGCTACTTGCCATACCATACGTAAGGCAATGGGTTTCACGGCCGCACCGGACATGCCACCGGTTACAGTGGAGAGTATCGGACGCCTGCGTTCCGCGTCTATAGCCATTCCCAGCAGGGTATTGATGAGGGAAACACTGTCTGCACCGCCATTTTCGGCTGCGCGGGCTATTTCAGTGATGTCGGTAACGTTCGGGGAGAGCTTTACGATAAGTGTCTTTTTGTAAACTGAGCGCACGGCTTTCACCACTTCTTCGGCGCCCTTGGCGGTAACACCGAATGCCATTCCTCCTTGCTTCACGTTGGGGCAAGAGATGTTCAATTCTATGGCAGGAATTTTGTCAAGTTCATTAATGATTGCGGCTGTTTCGGCATAGTCTTCGATGGCAGAACCCGAAACATTCACAATCATGTTGGTCTGAATGTCCTTGATGCGGGGATAGATGTGTTCAACAAAGTAATGAACACCCTTATTTTGCAGTCCCACAGCGTTTAACATACCCGAAGGAGTCTCTGCCATGCGCGGATATGGATTGCCTTCACGTTTGTGAAGAGTGGTTCCCTTTACAATAATACCGCCTATTCGCGATAGTTCGATGAAATCGGCGAATTCTTCACCATATCCGAATGTTCCGGATGCAGTCATCACCGGATTATTCATTTGTAATTCACCAATATTTACACTTAAATCTGCCATAATAGTTTGTTTATATTAAAAACCGGACCTTCTTTACATACGCACAAATGACCTTCCGTGGTATTTTCTACACAGCATAGACAAGCGCCTATGCCACACGCCATCATATTTTCCAAAGATACTTCGCAACTGATGCCTTTACTTTTGGCATACTTTGCTACTGCCATCATCATCGGTTTGGGGCCGCAAGTATATATCTGCTCAAAGCACACCTTATTTAATATGGAGTGTTGTGTTACGTATCCCTTCTCTCCGTGGCTGCCATCTTCGGTGGTGGTATACACCTCGCCATAGGCGGCAAATTGTTCCAATTGAAGCAAATCTTTGTCACTTCTGGCACCCAGCAGGAATGTTGGCTTGCAACCTTTCTTGGCGAGCTGTTCGCCTAAATATAACATAGGAGCTGTACCTACACCTCCACCTACCAATAAGAGCTTGTCTGAGGGCTTTTCAGGCATTGTGAAGCAGTTTCCCAACGGAAGCACTACATTGATTATATCGCCTGCTTTTGCTTCTCCTAATCGCTTGGTTCCGTCGCCTACAAGTTGGATTAAGAACCAGACCTCGTTCCGTTGTCTATCTACATAATTGATGGAGATGGGGCGGCGCAAAAAAGTGGTAGGCGAGCCGTCCACGCGAATCTCTGCAAATTGTCCCGGAAGCATTTCCGGAAGTGGGGATGGAGAAGTCAGCTTCAACAACACGTAGTTGGCATGCAAGCGGAGGTTCTCTGTCACTGTCAGATCTAAAATATACTTTTTCATATCTATAAAGAGGGATGTTTTTCTTTCGGGTGCAAAGATAGTGTAAACCGAGTGCAGAATAAAATGAACCCGTTTCTTTTTTATGCCGGGGCGTTAGTCTATTTCCATTCTCATTCCTTAATTTTCCGGTTTGAGAGTCTCGTAGGTATTGTCATCAAAGAAAATTCTTATTTCTGTGATTTTTCTGGGAGGTCTTTCTTTGTAGATAATCTCTTGTTTTACAATCTCTTTAGGCGATTTTAGGGCTGTCTCTAATGCAATTTCCTTGCGATTTTTAGATTCTTCCGGCCCGTTGGACAGATTTTCCGGATTCTCGGAGAATAAAGGATAGTCGAATCCATCGTTTTCGGGTGAATCCGGATTATTACTCATATTACCTTTTCCGGTAAGCAGCCACTCCAAGTTTATGTCGTTGTATCGTTGATGCAATCGGAGAATGACTTCCGTACTTGGATATTTGTTACGCGGACCCAAGATGTGAGAAATGGTGGCTTGGGCCACGCCGATACTCTCGGCAAAAGCTCCTGCTGTCAGTTTCTCCCGGTCCATAACCATTTTGAACCTGTCTTTTATACTCATGGTTTATGTGTTATTACAATTGTACATGTTATTTATTGGATTACAAAAGTAAAAAAACGACATCACAAAAGCAAATTAAAAATGTAATATTTTAAAGTTTACAAATGAAATGCTGTTATTACAATATTCATCATTACAAATGCTATAATACAAATTACGAGTAAAATAGGTGTTTATCGTAAGTTTAATAAAATAATATATTTGTCTAGTTATTAGCATATTATATGGTTATTTTTTGATGGTAAATGCTGTATTACATTTGTTTGTCGCTCATTTTATATAATATATAATTTAATAATTTGATTAATCGTCGTATGTAATTGATATATACATATTTATTGCTTATAATTATATGGGTTAACCCCTACTCTATTATTTTTGTAAACCATCAGTTTGCGATATTAAATATTACTTATTACATTTGTGTTTTTCAAGTGTAATATCACATATGTTATAACACACCCGTCATATAGATATTTATGTAATGTATTAAATTCACAATAGTCAATTATCCTAGTTGTGTATTACAACTATTGTACTCTTGAAAAGTGTAACAGATTTCATATATGACGATTTAAAGCTGAATTGCTCCATCTCTTCTTTTTACTAAAGGAGAAAAGATGTGACATAAATAAGAAAATAAGATGCTTTATTTATTTTCTAGTCTTCAAGACTTAAATCCTTGCTTTATTTCTGTATAATTGGTCGATTCGTTATAAAAACGCGATTCTCAGAGCTTATAAATGAACGTAATTTGCTGTAAATATGATTATTATCTCCTATTTTACTGTCTATGCTAAGGACCGAAATAGAAAAAGGGGGATAAATCCCCCTAAAAATGACATAATGATATCAAATCAGTCTGTTTTATGCTTTTCCCCTTTTATGGAAAAGGATGCTGTATGGAAGTTAATGTAGAATCTTAAAGACCAATTCCCGGAGGATATCTCCATCGCTTAGGGAGGAATTTCCTACTCCTTTGGATTTGGCATCTGCATATCGAATTTCTCCGATTATCTGCATGGTCTTTACTCCGCTGTAACGGCGCATGGCACTTAGGTATTCGCGCGACTGCCAGGGAGTCTTTAATCCTATGAAACTGGCAATACCCTGCTCCGTCTTTTCGGGTGCATAATAAGCCAACATCAAGTTGGAGAAGAAGCCGAAAAGTAAAGATAAAGTCATATGGATAGGGTTTGTTTTCGGATTTTCTTCAAAATATTTTATTATTTTATTGGCCTTTAGTATGTCTTTTTCTACAATGGCACTGCGAAGTTCAAAGTTATTATAATCCTTACTGATTCCGATGTTACGTTCTATCTGTTCGGGGGTGACGCGTGTCTGACCTTTTGGAAGAGTTATAATCAGTTTTTCCAGTTCTCCTGTAAGGCGGCTGAGGTCCGTACCTACGAAATCGGCAAGCATGGAGGTGGCTTTAGGATCCAAGTCTACACCTTTGCGCTTCATGTATGAGGTGATGAATGCCGGTAACTGGGCATCCTTCACCTTCTTGGATTCGAATAGAACTCCCACCTTCTCTATTTCGGCCGCCAGCTTCTTTCTTCTGTCCAGCACCCCATGTTTGTGGCATAGAACAAGAATGGTGGAGTTCAACGGTTTTTGCAGGTAGTATGAAAGCTCCTCCATGTTGCGGATGGCCTGCGCTTCCTTTACGACTACGACCTGGCGTTCGGACATCATCGGATAGCGCTTGGCCGCATTGATGACAGTGGCTATATCGACATCTGCACCGTAGACTACGGTCAGGTTGAATTCCTTTTCGGTGTCAGTGAGAACGTTGTCTACAATATAGTCGGAGATGAGGTCTATGTAATACGATTCCTCGCCCATGAGATAGTAGACGGGGCGGTATTGCTTGGCTCTCAACTCTTTTAGAATATCATCACAGGTTGTTTCTTGTTTTGCCATATAATAAAGTAAGTGCTATACGAGGGGATATCCCGTAACGGATTACCAGTCGAACTTCAAGTGTTTTACGGTTTTCTTTTCATCAATAATCATGCGCAAGGATGCGATGCCGATTTCAACATGCTCCTTTACATAATTCTGGGTCACCAGATTGTCGCTTTTATCGGTTTTTACACCTTCCGGAATCATCGGTTGGTCTGAAACCAGCAGAAGGGCTCCCGTGGGAATATGATTGGCAAAACCGCAGCTGAATAGGGTTGCTGTTTCCATATCGACAGCCATGGCACGGGTTTTCTTCAGATATTCTTTGAATTCCTCGTCATGTTCCCAAATGCGGCGGTTGGTGGTGTATACGGTACCGGTCCAGTAGTCACGGGCATAATCGCGGATGGCAGAAGAAACGGCACGTTGCAGCATAAATGCCGGGAGTGACGGGACTTCAGGTGGGAAGTAGTCGTTGGAGGTACCCTCGCCACGGATGGCGGCAATGGGAAGGATGAGGTCCCCTATTCTATTTTTCTTGTCTATACCGCCGCACTTACCCAGAAACAGACATGCCTTGGGCCTGATAGCACTCAGCAAGTCCATGATAATGGCGGCATTAGGACTTCCCATACCAAAATTAATGATGGTCATTCCTTCTGCACTGGCAGATATCATGTTGGCATCTTTACCGAGAATGGGAACATTGAACTTTTCTGCGAAAATCTCTACGTACTTGTTGAAGTTGGTCAACAGAATGTACTCTCCAAAATCCTCCAGGTTACGCTTTGTGTAACGGGGCAGCCAATTGGCTACGATTTCTTCTTTTGTTTTCATAAGATTTCATTAAATTTGTGTTCCCAAAAGACGGGAACCATTATTTAACTTACAAATGTAGTAAATGTTATCGTTAAACCTACCAGCATTCGATGCTAAAATTGCCGCAAGGAACGGAAAAAATGTTATTTTCGATATAATCCGTCGTCGTTATGTCGCCTTGACCCCTGAAGAATGGGTGCGGCAGCACTTCGTCCACTTTCTTCTTGCTCACAAGGGGTATCCGCAGGCGCTTATGGCAAATGAGGTGCAGGTACAGCTGAACGGTACAAAGAAACGCTGTGATACAGTGCTCTATCGGCGCGACCTTACCGCCCGGATGATTGTGGAATACAAGGCGCCTGAAATAGAAATCACCCAAAAGGTTTTCGACCAGATTACCCGCTACAACATGGTGCTGAAAGTGGATTATCTGATTGTCAGCAACGGGCTTCAGCATTATTGTTGCCGCATAGATTACGAGCACAACAGCTATACTTTTCTGCAGGATATACCCGAGTATCAAAACTTATAGGAGGAGCTACCAATAGCCCCCTTGCCTCTCTCATCTCATCGCATCATATACCATGCGTGATATGCGGGCGATGATGTTCGCATTGTCCTCATCTGTCTCGTATGAGTCCATGACGAAGGCGGCAATGTAGTATTTCCGGCCGTCGGGAAGGATAACGAGGCCGGCATCATTATCTGCAGTTTTCATACCGTCGGCATTGCGGTCGGAAGAGCCGGTCTTGTGTCCTACCACGGTTTTGGCTGGCAACATACCTTTCAGTTTGTTGGCACCGGTTTCAGTATCTATCATGGTCTGCCACAAGAAGTCTTTCAGCTCCTTGTTGGAGAACAACTCTTTTTCATCGGCCGTTCTCAGTAGTCGGGCCATAGCGGAAGGAGTACTCCAGTTGCGGTATACAGCCTCGAAGCTGGAGTGCATGCCGTCTTCTGTTTCCGAGAGGTTGAAGGAGTCGATACTCAACCGGTGGATATAGTCATTGATATGTTTGATGCCTCCTGCATATTCTATCAAGATGTCGCAGGCATTGTTGTCGCTTTGGGAAATGCTGTATTGCATCAGTTCCCTAAGCGTAATCGTGAAATCCTGGTCGGGAAACTTCTTCCGCAGGGGGCTGTAGGTATTGGGCAGCATTTGGGATGCCTTTATGGAAACAATGCTGTCCAGACTGATGCTTTGCTTATCCATCTTGTCCAGTACGGCCAGTGCCACATGGAATTTGAATACACTGAGCAAGGGGAAGTGTACATGGTCATTATACCGGAGCATGTCTCCTTTGTCTGTCCATACGGCTATACCAACGGTGGCTTTCTTGCCATTGAGCAGACTGTCAATCCGGTTTTTAAGTTCAGACATTTGCTGCGCCCGGACGACGGTAGCTATACAAGTGAATAAGGTAAGTATGGCGATGAAATATGCTTTCATAACTTCAATTTCTTTAAGAGGCAATTCGCACGCAAAGATACAACTTTTAGCAGCAAGTTGCTAAAATGAGTTATGGATTATGGGCTATAAGTGTGATAGCTTATAACCATAATCCATAACTTGTAGCTCATCCTCCCTATTGTTTCTTACTGAACTTCTCTTGCAACTTCTGCATCAATTCGTAGAAATTAGGAATATAGACCGTGGCAAGCAAGGTATTCAGTGCCATACCGAACACTACGGCGGCTCCCAGTGCAATACGGCTTCCCGCCCCTGCTCCGGTTGCAAAAAGCAGCGGCATAACCCCGAATACGAATGCAAGCGATGTCATCAGAATAGGTCGCAGGCGGATATGTCCGGCCTGGAATGCCGCATCGCGGATTGAATTGCCTTGTACACGAAAGTCACGTGCAAACTCCACAATCAGAATACCGTTTTTGGCAGACAAGGCGACAAGCAGAATGATTCCAATTTGTGTGTAGATGCTGACCGGAGTCCCCATGACATAGCATCCCAGCATGGCACCGAGCAGTGCAACCGGAAGTCCCATTACGGCAGCTACCGGACTGGTCCAGCTTTCGTATTGTGCGGCGAGTACAAGGAAGGCAACCAGCAGTGCCATGACGAATACGACAGTCGTCGTGGTTCCCGCCTGCGTCTCCTGATAGGCTACCGAAGTCCATTCATAGCCGAACTCGTCTCCGAGATGCTCTTTGATTAGACTTTCCATTTGCCGGATACCCTCTCCCGAACTACTGCCCGGAGCCACATTGCAGGTCACGGCTGCTGTGGAATACATGTTATATCTGTTTATCTGGTCCATGCCTAACTGCTCTTCCACCCGGGTGAAGGAAGAGAAAGGCACCATTTCTCCCGATGCATTGGGAACGCTCAATTTCAGAACATCGTCGATGACACGCTGGGCACGGTCGCCCGCCCCCAATTTCACTTGGTAGATGTGTCCGAACTGTACATAGTCGTTGACGTAGGCCTCCCCCATATAGTAACCCAAGGCGGTGAATACACTGTTCAGCGGGATACCCATCAACTGTACCTTGTCGCGGTCTATATTCAAAAAATATTGCGGTACATTGGCTTGGTACTGGCTGCTGACCGATGCCAGTGCCGGATAATTGCGGTAATGCTCCATCAAGGTCTCTACAGCACGCTGCATCTCGGTGGCGCCGAGGTTGTGGCGGTCTTCCAATTGGAGTTGCAGGCCTCCGGTAGCTCCCAGTCCGGGGATGGCAGGCGGGACCATGGCAAATATCTCTGCTTCCTGGATGCCATATACTTCCATATTGAAGCGCTGTACTACGGCTTCAGCCGTATGTTCCTTTCCCTTGCGTTCATTCCAGTTTTTCAGTACGATGAAGTAAGTGGCCGCATTGCTTTGCTCTCCACCTCCCATCACGGAGAAGCCGGATATGCCGATGTAGTCCTTTATTTCGGGGTAAGAATCGAGAATCTTATTTATCTGCTTTCCTACGGCTTGGGTGCGCTCCAGGCTCGATGCAGGGGGAAGCTGTACCACTGCGAGGAAATAGCCGTCATCTTCTTCCGGAACAAATGTGGACGGCCATTTGACAAACAGCAGGACAGCAATCAATGTGAAAACCGCATATGAAACGATGGAAGCGACAGGGCGTTGGAGCAGGTACTCCACTATCCGGTCGTAGACTCCTTGTGTCTTGTCGTACAGATGGTTGAACCCCCGATATAGGGGATTTTTGGAAGGCCGGGTAGGTTGCAGCATCAAGGCACAGAGTGCCGGAGTAAGGGTCAATGAGTTGAATCCGCTAAGTACGGTGCTGGCTGCAATGGTCAAGGCAAACTGTTTATACAGTTGTCCTGATATGCCGCTGACGAGTGTTGTCGGGATAAATACGGCAAGCAGCACCAGCACTACCCCGACAATGGGGCCGGTAATCTCTCCCATCGCTTCGGTCACAGCCTGGCGGGAGGTGTAGCGCCCCGTGTCCAGCAGACGCGTGGAGTTCTCCACCACCACAATGGCATCATCTACCACGATGGCCACGGCAAGTATCAGTCCGAATAGTGTCAGCGTATTGATGGAGAAGCCGAACAAGGACATGACGGCCAGTGTGCCGATGAGTGATACCGGAATAGTGATGCAGGGAATGACGACCGCCCGCCAGTTCTGCAGGAACAGGAAGATGACGAGAACTACCAGCAGGGTTGTTTCAAGGAACGTCACCATCACTTCGTCTATGGAAGCATGAATGACATCCGTAGTGTCCAGGGTTACATTGTATTGTATGCCTGCAGGGAAATTTTGCGAGAGTTCCTGCATTTTTGCCTTTACTCCTTTGGAAACGTCCAGCGAGTTGCTGCCAGGTTGCTGATAGATAGCGATGGCAGCGGTGGGTTTCCCGTCCAGTTGGGATACTACGCTGTAAGAGGCCGAGCCCAGGTCGATATGCGCCACGTCGCGCAGACGGAGTATCTTCCCTCCGGTTTCGGTACGCAGGATAATGTTGCCGAACTCTTCGGGTGAGGTAAGGCGCCCTTTTACGGTCAGGCTGTATTGATAGGCATTTTTATTGTCTGTGCCGATGGGTTGCCCTACGTTACCTGCGCTGACCTCCACATTCTGTGATTGGATAGCTTGGTATACATCGGCCGGCGAAAGATAGCGGATGCGCATGGCGGCAGGGTCGAGCCAGATACGCATGGAGTAGTCCCCTGCTCCCATCACATTGACGGCGCCTACACCGGGCACGCGTGTTAACTGGTCTACGAGATTCAGCTTGGCATAGTTGCTGAGGTAAAGTCCGTCGTAGTCTTTGCTGTCCGACGTCATCGTGAGGAACATCACGATGTTCGATGACTGTTTCTGCACAGTGACGCCTTGCACCACAACGGGAGTAGGCAGTGACGACTGGGCCACGCTTACCCGGTTCTGGACCTGCACGGTAGCCATATCAATGTCTGTGCCTACGGCAAAAGTAATGGTAAGAGAGTAAGCGCCCGATGAGCTGGAGTTGGAGGACATGTAAAGCATTCCGTCCACTCCGTTGACTTGCTGCTCGATGGGGATGCCGACGGTTTGTGCCACCGTCTGCGCATTGGCTCCGGGATATACGGCACTGACCTGCACGGTGGGTGGTGTGATGTCCGGATATTGGGCAATGGGCAGGATGCCCAGTGTGACCAGTCCTGCTACGACGATGAGCAGCGCCAATACGGTAGCAAAGATAGGACGGTCTATGAAGAATTTTGAAAACATAGGCTTTGGTATTAATCAATTCATATTAGTTGTCAATGGGATGTACTTTCATTCCATCCCTTACCTTCATCAGTGCTTTGGTGACGTAGCGCTCCCGGGGAGTGATGCCTGCCCTTATCTGGCGCAGGCTGTCCCCTATCAGTTGTCCGGTTTCTATATGGCGGTAGCGCACTATATTCGAATCGTTGACTACGTATATGTATTTCCCCAACTGGTCGGTACCGATGGAGGCGTCCGGCAGCAGGATGGCCTGCTGTTGCTCTCCGTAGGGCAAGGTGATGCTGACGTAGAGGCCGCTTTTCAACAGTCCTTTAGGGTTGTCGAGACGGGCGCGGATGTTCAAAGTTCCGGTGTTCAAGTCTACGTTGGGCGAAAGATAGTCCAGCTGTGCGGGATAAGTGAGGAGTTCGTCTTTACCCAGGCTGACACTCACTTGCCGGGGGATACTGTCTCCCTGCTGCATCAGCATGGAGAGCCATTGGTTGTCTGCCACATTGAAGTAGGTGTACAAATGGTCGTCTTTGTAGATGGTTGCCAATGTGACGGGCTGCACGCTGCCGCCTACATAGCCTCCGGCATCCACCAGGTTACGGCTTACGGTGCCGTCGAAGGGAGCACGTACGGTGCAGTAGCTCAGATTGGTGCGTGCTGTGTTCAGGGCTGCTTCCGCATTGCTCACTGCAGCCTGCGAAGTTGCCACGTTGGATTGTGCTTGTAGCACTTGTATACGGCTTACAGCATCGCTTTTCACGGCTTCCTGCATACGTGTGTAGTTGTTTTGGGCGTATTCCAGGTTGGCGCGGGCAGTGTTGAGTTCTGCTTCTGCCTGCCGCACATTGTCTTGATAGACTGTCGGTTCGATGACAAAAAGTACTTGTCCCTGGCGTACCCGGCTGCCGGGAGCGTAAGCGATGGTCTGTAAGGTTCCGCTGACTCTGCCTACCAGGTCTACGGTCTTTTCAGAAGTCAGGTAGCCCGGATATTCTTTCGTCAGCGTAATGTTCTGCACTGTCGGACGGGTCACGCTTATCTCGGGAACGGGCATCGTTTGTGCCGTTTCTTTCCTTCCCTCGCATCCCGTTGCCAGCAATGGCAGGATGAGCAGGGTGATGTACATTTGATTTTTCATATACGGTTCGGTTTAGTTTATATTCTTATTTCTGATTCATTTCATATCCACCTCCCAATGCCTGGTATAAGGCTATCAGATGCAGCAAGGAGCTGCCTTGTGCCTGCACCAGCTGATTTTCGTATGTCAGGAGTGAGCGTAGTGCGTCCAGTACGTTCTGGAAGGGAGTAAGTCCTTGTTTGTACAAATCGAGGGAGAGTTTCAGAGTTTCTTCTCCCTGGTTGCATACTTCGCGCATGGCAACAATCTGTTGGATGGAGTTGCGATAGGAGTTCATGGCATTATCCGTTTCCTGCACGGCGGTAAGCACTGTCTGGTTGAACTGGTGAATGGATTCATCGAGCTGGGCACGTGCCAGACGGGTGGCATTCACCTGTTTGGTACCGCTGAATAAGGTCCAGCTGATGCTTGGAGCAATTTCAAACGTCATACTGTTCCGTTTAGTCAAGTCCTTCAAGTCATGGGAGGAATAGCCGATGGAACCTTTTAGGAACACTTGCGGCAGCCAGTCACTTTGAGATGCGCCGAGTGTTGCCGCCTGCGCGTTGACTTGGCGTTCGGCTTGCCGTATATCGGGGCGGCGGAGCAGCAGGTCGGCAGGAACACCGATGCCTATGGGTTCCATATAGTCGGGCAGTTTGCCGGGCTTCTCCAATATGGGGCGGATATGTTGGGGGTAAGTACCGAGTAAGATTGCGAGCGTCGTGATGTATTGGTTGATGCCTGCCTCCAGTTGTGGGATGGAGGCTTTGGTACTGTAATATACGGATTTGGCTTGTGAAACGTCCAGTTTGGACACCAGTCCGGTTTTGTAGCGTACTTCGGTAATGTTAAGTACGGCTGCCTGGGTATGGCAATTGTGGGTCACTACACTTAGCTCTTGCTGCAGTTCGCGGAGTCCGATGTAGGCAGAAGCTATCTGGGCACAGAGGGATACCATGACAGAGGTATATTCCTCCTTGCTTGCCATGAAGGTTTCCCGCTGTGCCTTTACCCGTTGGCGGATACTTCCGAATACGTCCAGCTCCCAACTGGCGTTGAGCGAGGCGCTGTATGCACCGGTAATGGATTGCGGAAGTGCGTTGACATTGCCGCTGCTTTGCTGCCGTGCCCATCCTCCGTCCAATGAGATGGAAGGGAAAAAGCTGCCGCGTTCTATCCGCAGGTTGGATTTAGCCATATCCATACGGGCCATGGCAGAAAGTACGGAATAGTTTTGAGTGGAGGCTACCGTAATCAATGAATCCAGCATCGGGTCATCGAAGGCTTTCCACCACTTGTCGTCAATGGGTGGTATCTGTCCGCTGAACAGATTGTCATCTCCGGGAATGGCATGGGAGGCGTCCTTTCCCCAGCCTTGTGGGAGTGGTTTCTCAAGATAGCGGTTAGCTTTCTGTGCCATAGCCGCAGGACATAGGCATAATATGAGCAACGCAGTGCTCCAAACTTTTATATTCATAAATAAAGGTTTAGGTGGTTATCTTTTTATGGGATTGATAACAACCTAAACCTTTATTTGTTTATGAGTATTTACTCGGTATACCCGAGTATCTTAGAAGGCATACCCGAAACCCACATTCAAGTAGATGGGATACATGGCAAAGGTAATTGTATTGAAATCTTTCTTGAAAATATCATTCAATCCCCATGTAAGGTCGGCAAATACACTCAGATGTTTGAAGGCACGCCAGTCTACACCAGCTTGCACGCCCCAGGCAAACTTGCGCAAGTCATCCGAAAAGTCGTAAGTGGCAATGGCACCGTCGGAGAAGTTTACCTTTTCTCCGGTGGAGTCTCCTTCACGCAAATAGCCTTCATATACATGTCCGGAGAATTCCTCATCCATCAGATATGAGACATATATACCTGCTTTGGTCCGCAATCGTGAGTTGATTTTATATGCACCCAGCACGGGGACGGTGATGTAGGCATTGCGTACTTTAGTTTTTACTCCCCCAGTCCAGTTGCCTTTCAAACGGTTACCGTCATTTCCTATGATTTCCATGCCATAGTTCTTTACTGTCGCTTTGGTAATCATATTTTTGGTTTCCAGTCTTACACCGGTTATTACACCCCATTTTTTTGTTTTGCCCAACCATTTGATGGCATTTCCTTCCAGCATAAAGGCTAAGGTAGGATTATAGGCATCGATACTTCGTATTTCTACGGGTAATGGAAGCGGAGAAGTGCCGCCGATACTGACACCGGCCCTTATTTCATATTCCCAACCGTGTAGAGCGGCGTTTATAAGCGTACGGTTCTGGTTTTCTTGAGCGTATAAGGCAGTCTGCATACATCCCACCAGTACGATAAATGCTAATATTTTCTTTATCATGTTGTATTCCAATTCTATATGATTCTTATTCGTAAATCAGTTCCACTTCGTCTATAAGTAAAGTGCTTCCTGGAGCACCCTCAAAAGTGGCACCATCCTTGCTTGAGGCAAATATGATGCCTATCTTATATTCTCCTTTAGCCAGTCTGGCTTCGTCAATCTTCTTTCCGTACCGTTGGTAGTCGAAAGGTATATCAAAGAATTTCCATTCGTCTCCTTCTGTTTCTTGCGGATTGGAAACTAAAGCAAGAGCCACCATGCTGGAGTGTTCGTAGTTTTGATTCGGCAGATTTCCATCCAGTGTTACATCTGTCCCCTTTCCTGCACTGTCATATTTTACTCCATCATAAAATATTGCATAGATATTGAATATATCTTTTCGGGAGGTATATTCGCCATTTTCATAAAATTGTTCTCCGGCCTTATACTTATAGTATCCAGTCAGTCGTAAAGGTTTATTGTAGAAAGGAGTACCGAAGCGCGTAGCACTAAGCGGATTGGTAATAGCATTCAGCATGTCGAAACTGCCGATAAACAGATTACCGGCGGCGATGGGCATACCTACCATGTTACCTAAGTCGCCAGTGAGGCGTGTTTCCAATTTCACACATTTTCCAGTTTTGCCATTGTCTATTTGGGTAGTAGGATAATCTTCTGTTGCGGCTTCACTCATAGCCCATTTGAATCCCTTATTACCACTTGCCCATGTCAATTCGTTACCGGAATCTTGCTCTTCGTAGAATTCCTGCCATACATTTTGCATGATTCTTACCTTTTCAAAGTGGTATGTGGTCGGAATGTTACTTGCCTTTTGTTCTCTGGCAGTAATGGCGTAGACACGATGCCAGGCCTTGTCTTCCGAAGTGACTGTATATCGTACTGGAGTCGTGAAGTTCTGAACACTCCCACTGGCAGGACTGATGGTAGCTCCCGGAGTCAATTCAAATATGGGGGCCAGACTTGTCATGTCCGTACCTTCTTTCACACTGATCCGTATTGGGTAGGCGTTCTGGCTTTCGTCGTACGACGGGTTCAGATCAATGTATGAATTTGCCAGTACATCTTCTTCAAAAGAGATGCCTGTTATATCAGCTTCAGCATTGGGTGCTTCATCTTTTATGCACGATGCCATCAATATTCCGAAAAGTGAATAGAGTATGAATAATTTGTTTAGTCTCATGCTTTTTAATTTAATTCTATTAATTTTTCAAGCAACAAAACTACTTCTTTTTTCTCTAATAGCAGGTTTTTATGAGCTTATTTAACAAAAAAACGGCAATAGGTGCTTTACTATTGCCGTTTTATATATAGAAAATGTTCTATTTTTAATTATCTGAGCCGATATGTACGATTTTTCTTTTGGCTCTTACTGGCTTTTCCTTTACAACTTCTACTTTCTGTTCGGGAGTTATACCTGCTAATTCCGGGTCAATCATGATACGGCCACAATATTCGCAAACGATAATTTTCTTGCGTGAGCGGATGTCCAATTGTCTCTGGGGCGGAATCTTGTTGAAGCAACCACCGCAAGCATCACGCTGTACGTATACAATACCCAGTCCATTGCGTGAATTCTTACGGATACGTTTGAAGGACTGAAGCAGACGGGGTTCAATCTTTGTTTCCAGTTCTTTGGCTTTGTCTCTCAGCTTCTCTTCCTCTTGCTTGGTCTCGGAGATGATTTCGTCCAGTTCGCTCTTCTTTACGTCGAGGTCTTTTTGTCTTTCTTCCAGAGCAGCAGTGCTTTCTGCTACTTCCTGAGATTTTTCTTCCTCTTGTGCGGCAAATTCCTTGATACGCTTTTCGCAGAGTTCGATTTCCAATGTCTGGAATTCGATTTCCTTGCTTAAGAAGTCATATTCGCGGTTGTTGCGTACGTTGTCCTGCTGGTCTTTATATTTAGCTACAGAAGCCTTTGCGGTTTCAATTTCAACTTTCTTTCCTGCAATGGAGGATTTCAACTCGGCAACTTCTGCCTTGATTCTGTCTATACGGGTACTCAGACCGGCTATTTCGTCTTCCAAGTCCTGTACTTCCAGTGGAAGTTCACCTCTCAACGTCTTGATTTCATCGATTTTGGACAGCATTGTCTGCAATTGGAACAAAGCTTTCAACTTCTGTTCTACGGTTAATTCCTGAGGATCTTTTTTTGCTTCTTTAGCCATTTTACTTACATGTATTTTATGGGGTTTGTATTCACTTTGGTCATTTGGACCTCAAAATGAGGAAACAAATCCCGGATTATTGTATAAAATATTTCTTTCGTATATTGCTCACTTTCATAATGCCCTATTTCAGCCAATAATATATCGGTATCATGTCCGAAATAGTCATGGTATTTTATCTCGCCGGTGATAAAGACATCTGCACGGTTGCGGATGGCAAGCGGCATTAGGAAAGCGCCGGCGCCGCCACATAATGCAACAGTCTGTATTTCCCGCCCGAGGAGTTTGTTATGTCTGAGACACCCTACTTCGAAGGTTTTCTTTATCCGTTTCAGGAATTCAAGTTCTGTCTCCGGTACTTCCAATTCGCCAATGACACCGGCTCCGGCTTGTGGCCATGAGTTTTGCAAGGGATAAATATCATAGACCGGTTCTTCATATGGATGTGCCGCAAGCAGTGCCTTGACAGTTGCCGCTTTTTTGTAGGCGGGTATGATTGTCTCAATACGTACTTCACGTTCGGTATGCAGCTCCCCTATCGCTCCACAGTATGGGGTGGCACCTTCCCGGGCTCGGAATGTCCCCTCGCCTTCCATGTTATAACTGCACAAATCATAGTTGCCGATATTGCCGCATCCAGCGTCGAACAAGGCTTTCCTCACGTCTTCCGCTTGGGCGGTCGGTACAAATGTGGTCAGCTTTACCAGCGCATTTTCCTTGGCTTCCAGGATACGGACATTCTTCAAACCGATTTTCTCGGCAATCTTGAAGTTCACTCCTCCCGGTGCATTATCCAGGTTAGTGTGCGCAGCATAAACAACGATGTCATTCTTGATGGCTTTCAAGATACAACGTTCCACATAATCCCTGCCCGTGATGGATTTATACCCTTTGAAAATGAGAGGGTGATGTGATATAACCACATTATATCCCAATGCAATGGCTTCATCCAGTACAGCTTCAGTAACGTCAAGACACAACAAAGCCCCTGTTGCTTCCGCATCTGTCAATCCGATTTGCAGGCCGGCATTATCAAATCCGTCTTGCAATGGCAGAGGCGCGAACCGTTCAAGGGCGCTTACTAATTCCTTAATTTTCATTGTGAACAGAAAATTTGGTTGCAAATATAGTAAAAAGCAATGGATTGAGAATGTTTTTTATTCTTTTTATAAAATATCAGTAACAAATTTGAGTAATAGACGGTTTTCTTCCAACAAAAACTCTTATCGAAAAATGTTTTATCACGAAAAAGACTATCTTTGCGAGCGATTATTATAAAACTAAATCTATGAAAACTAAAAAACTATTCGGAATTTTATCGCTCTTGATTATAATTGGTGTGACCTCTTGTAACAGTGATACTCCACAAGACAATGTAGAAAACATTAAAATGAAGGTCTCTTCCGAGATTGGCACTTACCAGCCTTGGGGAAGTGATCATTTCATTGATTGTATGTTGGTAAAGGAGGAAGGTAAAAATGAATATGAAGCGTTGGACTTTTTAGGAATTGCCGGGTTTGATTATAGCAAGGGGTATGAATACACCTTATTGGTGAAAAAAACAACTTTGCTCAACCCTCCCGCCGATGCCAGTAATATTGCATACGAACTGGTCGAGGTGTTATCAAAAGTCGGAGTAGAATATGAATATACAATAGAGGTTGATGGACCCAATCCTTTTATTCTTTCTCCTGATGGAGGAAAATATGAGATTCCTTTTGCATGCAAAAGAAAAAAATATGTAGCAGGCGAGTTTACTGAAGAAGAATATGCTCCTTTAAAAGGATTGAGATATAATATGGGGACCAATTATGGAACCTATACAAGCATTATAAAAGATGGTGATACAGTTGGATTATATAAGTTTGTAATCGAGGGTATTGAGCCTTATAATATGGAAGGAACTCCCTGGTGGTATTATGGTATTTATCCTGCTGATGCAGATTTTTTCTCTGAAACAGAGCCGGAACCTATCTACAAACAATTGTTTGAACAACCGCAAACGGAAGGTGAAGAACATTTTATATATCCGATAATATATGCTTCATCGGGTACGTTTGATTAGTTGGACACATTAATCTCCTTTATTATGAAAACATTACTTGTTTTGTTTCTTTTCCTTTTATCGTTATTGTCTTGTCAGGATACGAACCGTTCCGGTAAAGATGTATCTGAGGATATGGAGGAGCCGGTAGATACTACTCCCAAGGCTACGGCTATCTTTTGGGTAGACAAGGATAAAGATTATCAGGCTAAGAAAAAAGACGGTCCTCTTTCTCTACGCACCGTCAAGGCAAGGGTAGAGATTGATTCGCTGGGAAAAGTTAATCTGTTGGCATATACCAAGCCGCAAAGTCAACGCATCAAAAGTTACCTGCAGTATAGGCTTGAAGTATTCCGTGTAAAGAAAGTGATGTTGGACAGCGGCTTTGTGAAACCGGGCGTACAATATGTGCAGCTACGCTATCTCCCCGGAAAACTGGATGCCCATCACCGTTGAAGTTATTTATGCTCCTTTTTTCCCTTCTTCTCTACCATCACCGGCAGTAGCTTGCCGTAGGCATCGAACGACTTGCGGGAAGCCAGAGAGATTGTAATCATCAGTGACAGCATGGAGGCGGTAAAGGTGATGACCATAATCATCATCTGATATTTGATGGCCACATTCGGGCTGCTGCCACCCAATATCTGGCCAATCATGGTTCCCGGAAAAGCAACCAGCCCCATCACGGATATATTGGCAATCAGCGGACTGAAGGATTTGATGATGGCTTGGCGGATGAAAGGTGCCTGTGCTTCCGCTTTTGTAGCACCATTGCCGAGAAGATACCGGTAAAGCTGTTGTTCCCGTTTCAGTCCACTATAATAGGTGTTGAGGGCTATGACGTTACTGGATAGCATGTTGCCCATCAGTATGCCGAAAATAGGGATGAAATACCGGGCGCTGAATACGTTTTCCACTCTCAGTACTATTCCGATAAAGTACAAGCCTACACATACTACACTGCATAAGAAACCTGCGGATATGGGCAGGAGCAGAATCTTCCTCTTCAATTGTGTTCGTGCCAATGCCGTCTGCGATGCTACAAATATCATGACAATTACCCATAGAAAGTTTATCCACGGGTTATCCCATAAAAAGAGGTAGTTCAAGTATATGCCGATGAAGAACAACTGGACAATCATGCGTGCCGTACCTATCACAGTAGCGCGCAACAGTCCGGTCTTGAACTTCCAGATGTAAAACAGCGGTATTAATAATAGCAATAATCCGATGCCCAGGCTGAGGTATGATATATCTATGGTTCCCAATAGTGTGTATGTTATTTCATGATTATATGTCGGTCACATCCGTTGGCGAATCTTTTGTCATGGGATACGGTCAGTATGGCACTTCCATTTTCTGTCTGCCTGCGGAAGAAAGAGAGTACTTTTTCCGCGGAACCGGAGTCGAGAGCGGAAGTCGGTTCATCGACAATGGTCAGTGGTTTGCCAATCATTGAGGCTACGGCTATCATCATCCGTTGGCGTTGGCCTCCGGATATTTCGTTCACCCGTTTGTAATATAACTCTTGTTCCAGACCCAAATCCTCGAAACATGCAAATAAACGGGTTTCAGAAAAGGGTGTACTCCGGTTTGCCTTTAAACCGAAGGGCAATTGTACCATGTCCTTTACCCATTCCAGCGGCAATGCCAGTTCTTGTGGAATCCATGCAGTCTGCTTACGGACAACGTCGACGTTTCCTTTATCCAGCAGAATGCCGTTCAAGACGATGCGTCCTTCTTTTAACGGAGTAAATCCAAGTATGGCATTCAGCAGTGACGACTTTCCGCATCCCGAAGGGCCGGAGATACTGGCTATCTCTCCCCTTTCCAATTGCAGGTTGAAACCCGAGAAAAGTATATCGTTGCCGTAGGCGATACTGGCATTTTCTATTTGCAGCATGGTGTTCCTTTAATCTTTCTGTATCGCAAAGATAGTGCAAAAAAATATTTGTGCTATCTTTGACGCACTAATTAATTCAGGAAAGAAAGACTATGATACAGAATGAACGGGATTGCCGCCACGAACATGTGCTTGACGTGGCAAGGCAAATGCTGACTGCTGCGCGCACGGCACCGAAAGGAAAAGGTATTGATGTGATTGAAGCTGCGCTGGTTACGGGTGAAGACATTAAGAAGCTGTCTGAAAAGATGGTCGCTATGGTTGAAGAGCACGGTATGAAGTTCTTTCTCCGTGATGCGGACAACATTTTGCAGGCTGAATGTGTAATTATAATAGGTACGCGCGAGCAGACGCAAGGTTTGAATTGCGGACACTGCGGTTTTCCCACTTGTGCCGGTCGTCCGGAGGGAGTACCTTGTGCCTTGAATACGGTGGATGTAGGGATAGCTGTAGGTTCGGCTTGTGCCATGGCTGCCGATTTGAGGGTGGATACCCGTGTGATGTTTTCTGCCGGACTTGCCGCCCAGCGTTTGGATTGGCTGAAAGAATGCAAGACAGTCTTTGCCATTCCGGTGAGTGCATCCTCCAAGAATCCGTTCTTCGACCGGAAACCGAAGGAAGATAAGTGATAATTGACGAGTAGAGGTTTACAATCATAGAGTAGAGGTTTAGAAGTCTGAAGTAGAGGTTTGGCAATTCTAAACCTAAGGTTTATTCTCCCTCTCTCTGCTAACTTAAAAAGTAACGAATTAGAAAAGATAAATAATATGGGATATTTTGTAGGACTGCCGCTGGGTGGTGCCGCAGAGAAGGACTGTCAGGTGCGTTTTGGCAAGAATATGACTTTTCAGGTAGAGACACGTGCTCCCCACTTGCCTGCCGAATGGGCTTTGCAAAGCGGCATACAGCTTACATGGCCCCATGCGGGTACAGACTGGACCTATATGTTGGACGAAGTGCAGGAATGTTTTGTAGCCATTGCCCACGAAATAGCCGCCCGGGAGACATTGCTGATTGTAACCCCAGAACCGGATGAGGTGAAGAAACAGATTCTCGGCAGGGTGAATATGGAAAATGTCCGTTTCCTGAAGTGTGAGACGAATGATACTTGGGCACGCGACCATGGAGCCATCACCCTACTGGATGCTGACGGTGTATCTCTGCTCGACTTTAAGTTCAACGGGTGGGGATTGAAGTTTGCATCCGATAAGGATAATTTGATTACGCGTCGTGCGGTGGAGTCGGAAGTGATGAAAGGAAAGTATGTAAATCGCTTGGGGTTTGTCCTTGAAGGCGGTTCCATCGAAAGTGACGGCATGGGTACGTTGCTCACCACCTCCGAATGCCTGCTTTCGCCTAACCGGAACGGACAGATGAACCGGGTGGAAATTGAGGAATATCTTCGTTCCGTTTTTCACCTGCAACGTGTTCTTTGGCTGGACCACGGTTATTTGGCAGGTGACGATACGGACAGTCATATAGACACGCTGGCCCGTTTCTGCCCTGCCGACACGATAGCCTATGTACAATGCAAGGATGCGGATGATGAGCATTACGAAGAACTGCATCGCATGGAGGAGCAACTGAAGACTTTCCGTACGTTGAAGGGGGAACCTTACCGTTTGCTGGCTTTGCCCATGGCCGATAAGATAGAAGAGGAAGGGGAACGGCTTCCTGCCACTTACGCTAATTTCTTGATTCTGAATGATGCAGTGCTTTACCCCACCTATCGCCAGCCGGAGAATGATGCCCGCGCGGGGGAAGTGTTGCGGGAGGCTTTTCCCGGTTATGAAATTATCGGGATAGATTGCCGTGCTTTGATTAAGCAACACGGCTCTTTGCATTGTGTTACCATGCAATATCCCGTAGGGGTGTTGAAGTAATGTCGATTATACATAGTAAAACAATAAACCATAGAATAAGATGACAAGAAAAATAAAAGTAGGTATTATCCAGCAGGCCAATACCAAGGACCTCAGGACTAATTTAATGAATTTGGCCAAAAGTATAGAGGCATGTGCGGCGCATGGGGCTCAATTGGTTGTTTTGCAGGAGCTGCATAACTCTCTGTATTTCTGTCAGACGGAAAACACGCAGTTGTTCGACTTGGCAGAACCGATTCCCGGTCCTTCTACGGGATTCTATTCAGAGTTGGCTGCTGCCAACGATATTGTGCTGGTCACTTCTCTGTTCGAGAAACGCGCTCCCGGATTGTATCATAACACAGCGGTTGTTTTTGAACGTGACGGCAGCATTGCCGGGAAATACCGGAAGATGCATATTCCTGATGACCCCGCCTATTATGAGAAATTCTATTTTACTCCCGGTGATATAGGCTTCGAACCTATTCAGACATCTTTGGGCAAATTGGGAGTTTTGGTGTGCTGGGACCAATGGTATCCGGAAGCGGCACGTCTGATGGCGCTGAAGGGAGCTGAAATACTGATATATCCTACGGCTATCGGTTGGGAAAGCAGTGATACGGATGATGAAAAGGCGCGTCAGCTCAATGCTTGGATTATCTCCCAGCGTGGACATGCTGTGGCCAACGGCTTGCCGGTTGTTTCAGTGAACCGTGTGGGACATGAGCCGGATCCTTCCATGCAGACCAATGGTATCTTGTTTTGGGGAAATAGTTTTGTGGCCGGACCGCAAGGCGAGTTCCTGGCCCAAGCAGGAAACGAACGGCCGGAAAATATCGTTGTAGAGGTGGACTTGGAACGTTCGGAAAATGTACGCCGTTGGTGGCCTTTCCTGCGCGACCGCAGAATTGATGCCTATGCCGGATTGACAAAACGATTTCTTGACTGATAACGACGGGGATCTCTGGGGGAGAACTAACGGAATGTCACCCGTTTGTTCATCAGGAAATTGACACTTCCGTAGATGAATAATCCCAGGAACTGGGCAAGGTATTCGTTGCAGTCCAGTCCCTCCACCAGCCCTATGAGGAAAAGGAATTGCGCTCCGTAAGCCATTCCGAAAGCTATAGAAAAGAGCAGCACTTGTCGCCAAGTGTTGCTCTTTTTTTCTGTAGGGAATATCCAATACTTGCACCAGATGAAGTTGTGTATCTGTGCAAGTATATATGCGGTTACATTGGAGAGCATATAGTTGATGTCCAGTTCGTCCATCATTACCCAAACGGTAACAGCCATAATCAAGGCATTCAGCGTGCCGATTACCGCAAAACGAAAAATGCGTGCAGACTCTTTCACTCTCCTACTCCGTACCTGCTTTTACTCTTTCACTTCAACAATCAGATTCAGTTCATCCAGCTGCTTCTGGTCAATAGCCGAAGGTGCATCCAGCATTACATCGCGTCCACTGTTGTTCTTGGGGAATGCAATGCAGTCGCGGATACTGTCGAGACCTGCGAAGATGCTGACCCAACGGTCCAGACCGTATGCCAGACCACCGTGAGGAGGTGCACCGTATTTGAAGGCATTCATCAGGAAGCCGAACTGCTCCTGAGCCTTCTCCGGAGTGAATCCGAGAATCTCGAACATTTTTGCCTGCAACTGTGCATCGTGGATACGGATGGAACCTCCACCCACTTCAATACCGTTGCACACCATGTCGTATGCATCTGCACGGACAGCTGCCGGGTCTGTATCCAGCAAAGGAATATCTTCGTCTTTCGGATGGGTGAACGGGTGGTGCATAGCCATCAGGCGGCCTTCTTCATCGCTCCACTCAAACATCGGGAAGTCAACCACCCAAAGGCAGACGAACTTGTTCTTGTCGCGCAATCCCAGTTGGTTACCCATTTCAAGGCGCAACTCGTTCAGTTGCTTGCGGGTCTTCATGGCGTCGTCACCGCTCAGAATCAGAATCAGGTCACCCGGCTTGGCGTTGAAAGCAGCCTTCATTTCCTGCAATACTTCCTGCGCATAGAACTTGTCGACACTTGATTTTACGTTGCCGTCTGCCTCTACGCGCGCGTATACCATACCTTTGGCACCGATTTGCGGTCTTTTCACGAATTCGGTCAGTGCATCCAGCTGTTTGCGTGTATAGTGTGCGGCGCCTTCTGCGCAGATACCGCCGATGTAGGCGGCATTGTCGAATACCGGGAATCCGTGTCCCTTCATGATGTCCATCAGTTCCACGAACTTCATGCCGAAACGGAGGTCGGGCTTGTCGCTGCCGTAATATTTCATGGCGTCTGCCCATGGCATGCGCATGAACGGCTCGTTCATCTCTACGCCACGGATTTCCTTGAACAGATATTTGGCCATGCCTTCGAAGAGGTTGATGACGTCATCCTGCTCCACAAAAGACATTTCGCAGTCAATCTGTGTGAATTCCGGCTGGCGGTCGGCACGCAGGTCTTCGTCACGGAAGCATTTGGCTATCTGGAAGTAACGGTCGAAACCGGAAACCATCAACAACTGTTTCAGTGTCTGCGGGCTTTGAGGCAAGGCATAGAATTGTCCCGGGTTCATGCGTGAAGGAACGACGAAATCGCGTGCACCTTCGGGTGTGGAGCCTACCAGAATCGGAGTTTCCACTTCGATGAATCCCTGGCTGTCCAGGTATTTGCGTACTTCAATTGTCATTTTATGGCGAAGCTCCAGATTGCTGCGTACATTGGCACGGCGCAGGTCTAGATAACGGTACTTCATGCGGATATCGTCGCCACCGTCCGTATTTTCCTCGATGGTGAAGGGAGGGGTCAGCGATGAGTTCAGAACATCCAGTTCCGATACGATGATTTCAATGTCTCCCGTCGGGATATGCTGGTTTTTGCTGAAACGTTCGTTGACGGTACCCTTAACCTGGATTACGAATTCACGGCCCAAGCGGTTGGCACGCTCGCAAAGTTCGGCATTCACCTCTTCGTTGAACACTAATTGGGTAATTCCGTAACGGTCGCGGAGGTCAATGAAAGTCATGCCTCCCATCTTACGGCTGCGCTGTACCCAACCTGCCAGCGTCACTTGCTTGTTAACATCGGAGATACGGAGTTCTCCGCAGGTGTGTGATCTATACATCTTTTTATTTACTGTTTGACGATTTACTTATTTACTATTTTGAACATGCAAAAATACATAAAACATATTATATGGCGCATCAAAAGGGGAAAGTTATTTTCAGAAACTCCTTTAGTACCTTTTTTACAACATTACATTTTTGTCAGTTTCTTGAATTGCCTTTTGCCTTTATCCAGTATCATCTTGTTTTTATGGGCGATGTCTTCCACAAAAGCATCATTAATTTGTTTCAGTCCGTTGATATAGTCTTGTGCCCGCTGCAAGACATTCGAAGTGTCTTTTTCCGCATCCCGGGGAACAATGACCTGCAGTCCTTTCTTCATAATCTTTACATCTACATTCTCTCCCATCATCATCGGGTCGCCGTCAAAGTGGACTACCCCCGGTTTAGAACGGTGAATACGGAGTGTCTGGCAACGGAACGTCTTAATCCGGCTGTTCTGGTCAATGGTCTTGTTGAAGAGCTGGAAAGAGAGCGACGGTACATCGAGCACAGTGAACGGCTCGAGTATGGTGACGTCCAGCAGTCCGTCGTTCAAGGTGGCTTGTGGGGCAATATACGCATTGTTTCCATATTGCGATGCGTTTCCGCAGGCTATCAGGAACGCCTTGTATCGCAGGGTGCTGCCGTCCATTTCCAGTTCATAGGTTTCCGGACGGTACTTCAGGCTTTCGAGCAGAGTCTTTTCCAGATAAGTGAGTGGTCCTCTCCTTCCCGCCTTGGAGAATTGCAGGCTTACAAATGCGTCGAATCCCACGCCGCAGGTGCAGAAGAAAGGCACATCGTTGATTTTTCCGTAGTCAATGATGTCTATCAGTCCGTCATTGATGATGTCGATGGCCTTTTTCGGCTCCATCGGAATCTGCAGATGGCGGGCAAGTCCGTTGCCGGAACCGCAGGGAATGATGCCCAAAGCGGTTTTTGTATGTACCAGTGAGCGGGCTATCTCATTGATGGTGCCGTCTCCTCCTATGGCGATGACGGCATGTGCATCTTCTTGTGCCTTCTGTGCCGCTATCTCTACGGCATGGCCTGCCCGTTCGGTATAAATCACTTCTTGTGCATACCTTTCCTTATCCAGTTTTTCATCGAGCCACTTCAGTATCTGCTCCTTACTCTGAGTGCCGGATATGGGGTTTATGATGAATGCTATTTTCTTCTTGTTTTCGTTCATGCAAGGGTTGTTGCTATGCAGGTTTTCCAACTGGCAAAAGTAATATAAATATCTGAAAAATTAACCACATAATTCTTTTTAAAATAAGTATAAGTAGTTTTTTTAATGTAAATAGAACATATACCGACATATTTTGCTATCTTTGCCCCCTGTTTTTTAAGACTTGTATTTAATAGAATTAAATATTCATTATATAAAAGATATTTCATGGGTTTACTACAAGACAAATTTGCGAAATACGACCTGCCGCAGCAGTTTATGGCAAAAGGCGTATATCCTTATTTCCGCACAATTAACAGCCATCAGGATACAGAGGTAATGATGGATGGTAAAAAGGTTCTGATGTTCGGCTCTAATGCATATATGGGACTGACATATGACAAGCGTATCATTGATGCCTCGATAGCTGCCACAGAAAAATATGGCACCGGTTGTGCAGGTTCCCGCTTTCTGAACGGAACACTCGATATACATGTTGAACTGGAGAAGGAATTGGCTGAATTCGTAGGAAAAGATGAAGCACTCTGTTTTTCTACCGGATTTACTGTAAACGAAGGTATTATTCCTGCCGTTGTAGGCCGTGGGGATTATATTATTTGTGATGACCGTGACCACGCTTCCATTGTAGATGGCCGCCGTCTTGCATTTGCCACTCAGTTGAAGTACAAGCATAACGATATGGAGGCTTTGGAAAAAGAACTCCAGAAATGCGAACCGGATGCTGTAAAGCTGATTGTTGTGGATGGAGTATTTTCCATGGAAGGTGACTTGGCCAATCTGCCTGAGATTGTCCGCCTGAAGAAGAAATACAATGCCAGCATTTATGTGGACGAAGCTCACGGCTTGGGAGTATTCGGAAAACAAGGCCGTGGCGTTTGCGATCATTTCGGTGTTACCGAAGATGTAGACCTGATTATGGGTACATTCAGCAAGTCGTTGGCTTCTATCGGCGGTTTTGTGGCTGGAGACAAGGCGGTAATCAATTGGCTGCGCCACAATGCCCGTTCCTATATATTCCAGGCAAGTAGCACACCTGCTGCTACGGCTGCAGCTCGCGAGGCGCTTCACATCATCAAGTCCGAACCTGAACGCATCCAACGTCTGTGGGACATCACTAACTATGCTTTGAAGAAGTTCCGCGATGCAGGCTTCGAAATCGGTGAGACAGAATCTCCTATCATTCCTCTCTATGTGCGTGATACAGAGAAGACATTTATAGTAACGAAGCTGGCTTTTGACGAAGGTATCTTCATCAACCCGGTTATTCCGCCCGCGTGTGCCCCACAAGATACGCTGGTGCGCGTAGCGTTGATGGCTACCCACACCGTAGAACAAGTGGATTACGCTGTAGAGAAGTTGACCAAATGCTTCAAGGCACTGGATATTATCAAGTAAACTGATTCAAACAGATATTAGGAAAGCCGTTTAATAATGATTAGGCGGCTTTTTGTTTAATACGAAACGGAATAGGGTTAAGATTAAATCGTAAAGTATATGAAAAAGAACTTCTTCATCATTGCTGCTGTAGTATGCGGAATGAGTTGTACCACCACTGCCTATGCGCAGTTCAAAATCGGTGGAAAGAAAATCAATGTGACCAAAGTTGTCCAAGCCGGTACAGATGCCGTCAAGGCCATTTCATTGTCCGATGCTGACATTGCAGCGATGAGCAAGGAATATATGGAATGGATGGATACGCACAATCCGCTGACAAAGCCCGATACGGATTACGGCAAGCGTCTGGAGAAGCTGACCGGAAATATCAAGGAAGTGGACGGCTTGAAGGTGAACTTCGGTGTTTATGAAGTAATAGATGTGAATGCCTTTGCGTGCGGTGATGGTAGTGTACGCATCTGTGCCGGACTGATGGACATCATGACGGATGATGAAGTGATGGCAGTTGTCGGCCACGAGATAGGTCACGTCACCCATACGGATTCCAAAGATGCGATGAAGAATGCTTACCTTCGTTCGGCTGTGAAGAATGCTGCCGGTGCGGCAAGTTCTACGGTATCCAAATTGAGTGATTCTGAACTGGGTGCCATGGCCGAGGCATTGGCAGGTGCTCAATACTCCCAGAAGCAGGAGACGGAAGCGGATGATTACGGCTTTGAATTCTGCATCAAGAATAATCTCGATCCGTATGCCATGTACAATGCTTTGAACAAATTGCTTGAACTTTCAGCGGAGGCACCGAAGGAATCCAAGTTCCAGAAGATGTTCTCTTCTCATCCGGATACAGCCAAGCGCGTGGCACGTGCCAAGGAGAAAGCGGATGAATATATGAAGGATAAGAAATAACTATCCGTTGCTTACTATGATGAAGTGGGATCAGAGGTTTCTCTGAATCCCACTTTTTTTGTGCCGAGACTATGATATGGGCTTCTGAGGAAGCTAATGGGATAGTTCGTTAGTTCACAGTGCTGAACACTTTGTTTTAGCTATAGAAAACAAAGTGTTTTCTTATAGGAAACAAACTGTTCTTTTAAGGGAAACGAAGTGTTCTCTTTAATGAAACACACTGTTCGGTTAAGGGAAACACTTTGTTCTGTTTGGTAAAACTTCTTTTATTTACTTATTTGCTTTTAAATTAGAATAATTTTAGTATGTTTGCCACATTATTTATGAAAAACATGACTTTTGTATGAAAAAACAAGACTTCCTCTTTATTTTTGTTCTGGTGATAATATTCCTGCCATTCTTTGTGAGTGAATCCATCTACGATTGGTATAAGTCTTTCAACGCTGCACATGGCATGGTGATGAGTTTCATTAAATTTGGAATTCTTGCTACACTGGGTGAGATGCTGGGACTTCGTATCAGTGCCGGAGTCTATAACCGAAAAGGATTTGGCGTACTGCCGCGTGCCATAGTGTGGGGACTGCTGGGAATGGGTATCAATGCGGCCATGATAATCTTCTCCAAAGGTGTGCCGCAATTCATGGAATATATGGGAATGGCAAATGCCGCCGCCATTATAAACGGAGAATTCTGCCTGGACAAATTATGGATAGCCCTCGCCATTTCAGTTGCTATGAATACCATTTTCGCTCCGGTATTCATGACATTCCATAAGATTACGGATACGCATATCCTGGATTGTGGCGGTTCGCCTCGCAGCCTCCTCACTCCTATCCCGATGACCCGCATCATTACGCATCTGAATTGGGATGCACAATGGAATTTTGTCTTCAAGAAAACAATTTCTTTCTTCTGGTATCCGGCACACACCATCACATTCCTCCTGCCGGGAGAAATGCGGGTGCTGTTTGCAGCGATATTGGGTGTGGTGCTCGGGGTATTGCTGGCTATTGCGGCTCGGATGAAATAATCCGGCCTATATATTCTCGAATGATTTCAAGCAAGTCTTGCGGATAAGGTATAAAGAACTTCTCTATCATTTTCGGATACTGAGGTACAAAGGGTTTGGGTATCATTGTGACAAGGGTATCCAATTCTGCCTTCCGTTGCTCTTCAGTCTCTGAGACGGCGTAGCGGATAGTCCACCAGAACAAGAAAGTCTGGTTAAGATACCCTTTGGGGGTGATGACTTGCAGTTGCTTGTAGCGCTCGGACTGTAACATGATTTTAATTCTTTTCTCCTGTTCTTTCTCACTGATGGAACATAGAATGTCATACCATTCATCAAACTCCTGACGCAAGCAGGCGACAAATGCCCATTCGGCAATTCTATATTTGGCAAATTCTGGAATCTTCTTTAGAAGTACGAAGATATGTCCTATATTCAATTCGCCTTTATATAAACCTTTGACTTTTGTATAGTCTTCAATGGAAGTGATTGTGTGTAAAAGGGAGTAATATATTTCCGGACTCATCGGCACATGGTGTTCATCAATGAATTTCAGAGTATTCTGAAGCACCAGTTTTTTGTTTGTTCTGTTGTTGGCCATGCGGCTGATGACATTGTTCCAGTAGATTTGTGTGCGTGCAATGGAAATATGTAAATCATCTTCCATCTCTTTTATACGGCTTTCGGCTTCTTCGAAGGTCATGCCGCGTTCCCGCATTTGATAGCATATGTCCTTCATAATTGGATAATGTTCGACAAATAGGTAGGGTTTAGGAATGACGGCTCCTACCTTTTTCAACATACAATATGAATCGTAATTGATAAAAACCTTTTTACTGATTGCTTGCTCTTGCAGCCGTTGGGCGTTTTCCTTATCATTCTGACGGAGCAATGCCTTCATGCAACAGAAGATAATTCCTCCATCATATACGCCCACGTCCAGCAGACAATACACATATTCCAGAATAGTGCTTTCTTTAATTTTCCACCCTTCCGATGTATAAATGGGAAAAGGCTGCGGAACGTTGTCTTGTGCTCTTCCGGCATAGTATCGCTGGATAAGCATTTGCTTCAATATATCCTTTGGCGCATCCAGGCTTTTCATTATTTCCTCATTTATAATCAGTTGTATTTCTTCCGGAGGAAGTGAACCTTGGGTGTGGTTGGTCAGGTGATAGAGTAAATGTTTATGTGTATAACTGTTCTGTTGTACGGTGTATTTTTCGGACATCCGCTTTATCATGTCCACTTTTTGTTCATAATAGGGATATATGAATCGGTTATTGATAATGATATTCAAGATATTGGCATCAGGATGATTGAGCAGTGACTTGTCCAGCCGGTTCTCGAAGAAATCCCTTGCGACTCCTCCTTCTTCCGGAGTCTTTACCTTATTGAACATTTCGGAGACAACGTAGGGCGAATGATTCAAAATCTGTTGTTCTTCCGGAGTAATACAATCGGGAGTTTCTCCGAACAGTGCCTGATACGCCTCTTCATAATTTGATATTTTCAGAATGAATTGTACGATTGTTCTTATATTTCGAGATTCATCGCCGTTTTGGGGACGATGTCTCTTCATATGTGCCTTGATTTCCTTTAGGGTCATGCGTTGGTATAGGATACCTTGTGTGTGCTGGCTCGGGTAATCCAGTAAAGACTGGTCTGCTTCCAGTAAATGGTATTTATGGAACAGTTCCTCGCATTCCTTAATCCCTCTATAAGTGGAGGTCGTATCCAATAAGTCGTTCAGGTAGATTTCACCCACTTTCAGTTTGGTCTTGTTTTCTTCTTCTTGCTGCTCCAACCTTTCCATAAAAGTGTTGAAGATTCCTTTGGCTTGCTCAAAATTTTTAGCCTTTTGGAGCATAAAGTTCAATGAGTAGCCATCACAGTTATTCCCCATACGGTTCCATAAATCATAGGCATAAGAGGACGGTATGTTTTCGAGTGCTCCATTCAACACTTCGGTCTTGTTCAGGAACATACTGGTATCCTCTTTTTTGTCGACAGACAGTTCTGTCAGTTCGTTGAAGAATGCAACCAGCTCTTCCGGCTGGCTGAATCTTTTGAAAACTTCCAGCCAGGTGTAGGGAGCAATAAAGTTGAAGAAAAAGACTGCATCGTCGTGGGGAACTACCCCTTTATCATTCTTCTGCAAGAAGTTCTTGATGTCGTGTATGTCAGCCAGAGTCTGTGCTTTATGCATAAGCTGCCTGGCGAAATTACGTATTCTTTTCTCTTTCAGTTCTGTCAGATAAGTCTCATTGTTGCTTTCCTGCCCATGGGCGCTCTCTGCAGAATCGGAGAAGAAATCATCTATGTCGTCATCATCGGCACTTGGGGAAGCTTCGTATATAAAGGAAGCGTTGAGGTATATTTCTTTGGCTTCGTCCATGTCGAGGAACCGTACCAATTCTGTCTGAAATTCAATATACGAGTTTTCTATATACTTGTCTTGCATTTGCCCTTGTTCATTGAGCAAATCCTTGTGTACAATGTCCTTATCTTGTTGTGTCTGCAGTCTGGGCAAAAGCCACCGCAGCACATTCAGCTCTCTCCTATTATATTTTTTTGTTAATTTCCAAATATGGATGGCCTCTGCATTGGTAGGAGCAAAATTGGCTATATTGCCAATATAGGCGTCCACCCAATCAATGGAAACGCCTTCCGGGTTTGTTCCCAGTTCCTTACTTGTATATAGCGTTTGTTCGTTTTTATAAATGCGGCTTACAACATCATTGATGATATACTGTTGGAGTTCGGGGGCATTTACCGAACAGTTTTTCACCCGATGCAGGATCTTGGTTGTATTTTTGAAAAAGTTCGGTCTGTCTTTGTAGTAGATATAGCGGAATATGCCCTTTATGGCTTTCTTTTCAGTTGCCAGTAGGTCATCGGACGGTTCACTGCTATAGTACTGGAAAACCTGGGTTACTATGATGTCTTCAACTTCAAATGTGTCCTTTTCAATGTCCTGATAATAAATCAAATCATCTACTTTGCCTGCCAATTCACAGATGGTGCTTCTGTCGGCCTTTTCGTAACTGTTCTCATAGGTGAATTTGAGGAAATCGAGCAATAGGTCTATTTTATTGCGGCTTCTCTTTTTCCACATCCACAAACATTTTATGGCGTGGCAGAGTTGTCGAAGCATGGATTTCTGCAGGTTGCTTAAATTGCTGTTCTGGAACTGGTTGTTATATCTGGTCTTGATTCTGTCTATGTCGAAAAACAAGGAACCGATAGTCATGCCGGCTTCGGGTCGGAGTTTAAGATAGCCGTATGTCCTAAGCTCGCGGGCATATTCATTTATTTTTTTGAAGGATAAAGGTTTGATGCCCACTTCGACTATGGCCGGAGGAACCATTTCATTGAAAGTAAGCATGGATTTCACTTCCTTGAAGCTATAGCTTGTAGTGGCAATAACCTTGAAGTCCGGATTGCCGATGTGAAGGATTTCCGATAACTTGCGAAGTAATTCTCTGTCAATGGGTATCGGCTTTTCATTCTCTTCTTTCCAAAACAACAGCTGCAAATCGTCCAGTAGAAGAATCTTTTTGCCATGCTGGAATTGGGATACAGAAAGCCGTTCTAACTGTTCTTTGGTCGTATCGGCATTCAAAATGACCACATAATATTCCTGAGGGAGCTTTTTCAGCATTCGGCAAACGGCAATAGTCTTTCCCGAAGTGGATTGACCGGTGACGATGATTGTCTTGTTTGTGCTGTCAAACTCCTCTTTAAGTTTGTTGTCTACTTCCGGACGGATAAAATAGTAGTCCAGGTTGCCTCTGCGACGGTTGGCTTGGCTGTTGGGAATAATTTTATCATACTCCATCTTATGGCAAGAGATTGCGCAAAAGGGATTATTGAGAAAACTTTCACGATCCTTGACCAACGCGTCCCTTAGCTGCTCCAGCGTATTGCACTGCTTCTCATACCGCTCGATAACGGTATCGTCGTCCAGGTGCTTTTGCATGTATTCCGCATAGAAGTCTTTCCATAAAGTAGTGTTTGTCCAGTCTTCCTGGGTGTATTCCAATGTCGGATTCTGATAGAAATAGATATGTTTGTTGGATGCATTTTCGATGGCAACATTAAACTCTCCGATGGTCTTGGAGCGTATCCAGTTTCCGGCGAAGAAGATGATGACGTCACATTGCCTTATCTCTGAATTTATGATTTCCTGCGTATCGCCTTTAGCTAAATCGTTGTCTCCATTTTTTTCGTGCCGGTGCACTACAATATTGAGTTCGCTGTTGTTTCTTTCCGTCAGGACTTTTTCCATTAAATCCCTTTCTTTCTGAAAACTCAGCGAAGAGGCTATAAATACATGGTATGTTTTCATAATATAGTGTTGGTTACTTCCTATGTGTTGTTGTTTACGACTAGCGGAATGCCGGCTGTGATACATCTGTCATACGCTTTTGAGCTTTCCTTCAATTCATCATACGGACGTATATCGGGATGCACAAAGCGTTTCTTTTTGAAGATGTCTCCCATTTCCTTGCTGCCATAGATTATCGGCGGTGGGTTTACGGAAGCCAAGCAGCAGCTTCTCCATGTTCCAACGGTTATGTTCGACTTCGGCAAGCAATGTTATCTGGTCGTTGTCCAGTTTCACGTAACCATCCGTAATGCCTATGGAGCGTAGCTTGGGACTAATGGAATATGCACTGTACAAATTGGACCACTGAAGGGATACGGACAGTTTGTTCCATGAGTCTTTCAGCTCATTGTCAGGTGGGCATGATTGAGGCACATTTCCATATTTATTCTTGAAATCGTATATATAATTGATGATTTGTCCCTCCCTCCGGCTTTTTTTGTCCAAGTCGTAACAGTTGTCCAGCATTCCAAAAGGAAAAACATGGGAATATTTATGAATCGCTTCATCTTTCTTTTTACTGTTAAGCATATTGAGCAGTGCACTGGAGGTTTCCTGACGGACAAAAACTGGGATGTTTTCATCATATACATCGTCCGGCAGATATAATCCCATTGCCATGCTTTGAGGAGGATAATTGAGACAGACGGCAATCGTCAATACCTGGCTTGAGTCATGTACCCATTCTTTAATTAGGTTCTGGATGGCAGGAGTTTCCGCACGGCCTTTGATAAATTCGAATTCCACATCCAGAAAGTCTGCATCTTTTCCTTTAAAACGGGTGGGAAGGACAAATCTCTCGTGCCTTTCGTCCTTGCTCATGTCGTAATAATGGGTAGACGATATCTCGAAATAATGGCGGTATCGTCCACAAAAGAAATTCATTTCCCGGTCGGCATTTTCATCAATGAAGGTAATGACACTTTTTATGTTCTTGTCCCGGCAGAAGTTTGGAAAATGCAACAGATGGGCAGCTTCCACTCCTATTGCCACTCCCATACGGCTCATACCGATGATAACAAGATGAACATGTTTTTCGCTTTCGTAGGTTATTGCCTCACGGTCGAGAGGAGGATATTCAATGCAGTTCTCCCCTTTTCCGTATTGCCGGCTTACCAATATCTTTTTGGCCCAGCCCTCGTAGAAGTTAAAGGGATGGAATTCTATATATTTTCTCCATTCGGCAGACAAATCGGTCAGTTGGAAAGCGGCAAAAGTAGTCTGATATTCGAAAAGAACGGTGAATGGTATGAGGGAACATTTATTGCATCGTTTATGAATGTCAACTATCTTTTTCAGGCAGTCTATGTTCAGTGAGTCATGGTCATGTTCGTTCCTCTCTCCGATAAGGAATACTTCGCGCGCTTTGGTAGTATAGAGTTTTTCCAACTCCTCGATAGAGTCGCGCCGGGCACGCAGCACCACAATTCTTTTTTCATTTTTGGCATCCAGTTCCGTATGGATTTTGCTACGGATTTCTTGTGCCGGTTGGGTACTCTGAATCAGAATATGGCAATTCCCATAATGTGTGTCATCGCAAATTTGCTGGATAAGAGTGGGGACCATGTTGTCAAAACCGATAATGACGATGTGGTTTTGCAAAGGGTAAACGATATCGCCTTCACGATATCGCTCAACTCTGCGTTCCAGCATATTGGAGATTACGGATATCAATAATCCGCAGAACAAAATTAATCCCAGCACTACGACCAATAGAGAGAACCAACGCAGATAAGGTGGTACTTCCACAATATTCCCCGGATCAATGAACAGACAAATCAACTGAAGCAAACGCCCCATAGGTACGTCTTTATCAATACCGGTCCATTCTTCAAGAGACGGCTCAGGAAAGATAAATGCAAAACTTACCAGATATATCAATAAGAAAACAGTTACTATGACTCCGAAAAGCCAAGCAAGCTGCCTCCATCCTTTTCCGGAAAAAGAGCGGTCAAAATGAAGGGCAAAAAGTCTTGTTAGCAGATTCATATTTGTTTTGTCATTAGGCAGTTTCCTTTTTTTCAGTTTCTTGTTTCAATTCTTTTCTGATATTCTCTTTCAGTTTATTGATTTCTTTCTCATCGTTATTGATAATCTCCCGTTTTTCTTTTTCCTGATACAAGGATGCAAGAATGTTTCTTTCTTGTTCCAGATTCAATGAGAATACATCTATTAATCTCTTGATACATAGAAAAAAACAGATGCATACGCTAAGGGAAATGATGGCATGGAGTGTCATCAGGTAGGTCATTCCACGCGATGGAAAGAATTGAATAAGGTTTTGGAATGTAGTGCATGTCACAATCAATGCTGCAACCAGAAAGAGAATGATAAAGGCAGGAATCACGAATTTCCACCAGTGCCGGATAGGATAATACTTGTTCTCACTCGTCCTCATAGTACTATAATAGATATTGGATTATTATTTCTTCTGTATGTCGAATCCCAGTTTCATAATCAGTTTCAGTGTCTGTATGGCTGTTTGCCGGTCGTATTCTCGTTCTGAGTCCGGTAACTCTTCGTATGGTACAAGTCCGGGATGTGTCTTTAATTCATCATTGCGTGTCTCTCCGTATTTCCATCCTTCTTTCACTCTTCCCAAAGCCCATACTTCATGCACATTGCGTGCCATGGCTTCTGTGAGTTCCGTCAAATTATCCGGTAAAGTGATATTTTCTGCGTTCAAAGGGGACGGTGTGTATGTTTTCATTTTCTGTTATTTAAAATGTGGAAGTAAAAAGTTTATTGGTAGCAATATTAGGCATTTCGGACGACAGAAACAAAAAAAAGGAAAGCTATTTCCAAAAAAACATGCAGATTACAATGGAAAAAACATTGCAACCTGCATATAAATCGGGAGAAGCGTGAATTATAAGTTAGCTTCCGTCACTACCTGCCCGTCAAACAGATTGATGATACGTCCGGCAAATCCGGCATCATGTTGTGAGTGTGTCACCATGACAATCGTAGTGCCTTCCTTATTCAGTTCATTCAGTAGTTCCATTACCTCTTTTCCGTTCTTTGAATCGAGGTTACCGGTAGGCTCATCGGCAAGTATCAGTTTAGGGTTTGATACGACTGCACGGGCGATTGCCACGCGTTGCTGTTGTCCGCCGGACAATTGTTGCGGGAAGTGCTTGCTGCGGTGCATGATTGCCATACGCTCCATAGCGGTTTCCACCCGGCGCTTGCGTTCGGTGGCAGGAATGCCCATGTAGAGTAGCGGCAGTTCGATGTTTTCGTATACATTCAGCTCATCAATCAGGTTGAAACTTTGGAATACAAAGCCGATGACTCCTTTACGCAAGTTGGTACGTTGGGCTTCTGTATATTTGGATACTTCCGTCCCATTCAAGTAATATTCTCCGGATGTAGGATTGTCCAACAGACCGAGGATATTCAGTAAAGTGGATTTTCCGCAGCCTGAAGGTCCCATGATAGCAACAAACTCCCCTTCTTTCACTTCAATGTTTACGTCGTTCAAAGCCAGAGTCTGTACTTCCTCGGTCTTGAAAATCTTCTGTAAGTTTACTGTCTTAATCATAATGCTTTGTTTTTATGGGTTATAAATATATTATTTCTTACTCGGATTTGATGCAGTCAATCGGATTTGTTTTGTTCAGCAAATAACTTTGCAGACACACTGTGACGGCAGATATTATCCAGACAATACATAGTGGCAATAGAAAGTCCATAACGGTGAAGGGGGCTTTATAGGCAAACTGTTCATGCCAATGGTGCATGAGCCAATAGACAATGGGGACAGCTAGAATATATGCAAGCAGAATTTGCAGGCAGAATGGTTTATTCAGCAACAGCACGATTTGTCGGGATGTTGCTCCATGAATCTTGCGAATGCTGATTTCGCGGTTACGCTGGCGAGTGGCATACCATGAAATGCCGAATAAGCCGAAGCAGGTCAATATCAAGCCAATCAGAGAATAGGCGATAAGGAGTTTGGAGAGAGACAAGACTTTACCATTGCGTTTCATAAAGTCTTGGTGCATGTCTGTGTATTGAAATATCTCCCCTTCATTCATCTTTTCCCATATTTGGGCTATTTGATGTAGTGTTTCTTGTTTATTGCTTTCAATCAGCTTAATCTGCAGATAGTTGGCACCCGACATTCTCTCTGTAGGTGGAAGGTAAAGTATGACCGGGGTAATTTCATTTTCCAATGAACTGAACGGGAAGTCCTCTAATACACCGCCGATGATGTATAAAGAATCGGCAGACTGGTCAAATTCTTTCAAAGGTTTTCCAATGGCATTTATTCCTGCTGGAATCAGCATTCTGACATAGCTTTCGTTGACCAGTGCAGGATAGGCATATTGTTTTTGCAGTTGTTCGGGAGCGTTGCCGGACAAGAGTTTGAACCCCATCGTTTTTACCAGATTGGCATCACTATACAGCATTAATAGGTAGGAACTTTTTTCCGTACCGTCGGCTTGTTTGATGGATAGCTCACGTATCCATGAATTCAATATGGAGCCTTGTGACAGGGCGATGGACTCTATTCCTTGTACATGTTTCTCCAGCTCTTCTTTAAGTATTGTAGCCGGTGCGGCATTGAAATCTCCTATTTCAATCCGATTTTCGTAACAGTAGGCCCGTTCCTTGATGAGATTGATTTGTTCATTGGCAACGAGAGTAGCGAATATCAGCCCTATAGAAATGGAAAACTGAAGAATGACCAGCAAAGCTATGAAACGTTGTTTCTTTTTACCTCCGTAAAGTGTCTTGTATTCGCTGAATGAGAGTTGTGAAAGTCTATGGCTGATATACCAGGCAGGGACAATGGACATAACTAGTACAAAGAGCACTAACAAGGGTAGCATCTGTAGGCTGAAAAAGAAATGTACGTTTAAATGGGATGCAAATAATCCATTGAAAAAAGACAGACAGTCGTTGATGATGAGTAAAGATAATCCGAATGCCAGCAGCACAGTGAGGAATGCATCACCAAACAGTTGGATGCGGATATCCTTCAAGCTGCTTCCCATCAGTTTCTCCACATGTATCATTTTGAGCTGTTGCAATACACGGCTCAGGCTCATGTTGGTATAGTTGCAGCAGGCTATGATAAGTACCAACAAGGCGGCAGCAAGGCTGATATACAATAATTGCACATTACTTTGATTGATATACGGCAGAGGTTGTTGTGTATCGTAGTCCGGTGTAGTAAAGTAGATGTCGGACAGAGGGTCGACGTAATATTGTGTCTTTTCCGGAATCAAAGTGGGAATCTTGTCGTGGTTGATTTTTTCGGTAAACTGTTGGGCATCGGTATTTGGAATTAGTTTCAGAAACGTCATTCCACCCCAAAAGTCTTTGTTATTCCCGGTAATCATGTCGAATTGGAGCAATGATTGTGACCGTGACTTTAATATGGCTGCCACTTCATAACTTTGGGTATCAGTCATGGTTTTTATTTCCAGCAATTCTCCTAATGGATTTTTATCTCCAAACAGTTTATGTGCAAAAGCTTCACTGAGTGCTACTTTGCCCGGTTGTTCCAATACTTGCTTTAAACTACCGGCAATGGGATGATAGTGGAAGAAATGTTGCAAAGTAGTATCGGCAGATATAAAGGTTATATCGTGGTAAATCTCCCCTCCATATTTACAATATTGTGGAACCAGAGAATTGATACGCAGGTAGTCTTCCACTTCTGCATATTTTTCTTTCAGCATAGGGGGAATATTGGCATCAGCATAGGCCACCTTGCTTCCGTCCTGCATCGGATTATCCTGACGCAGACAGAAAATACGGTTCTTGTCCCGATTGCCACTCTCTATATTGTAATCATGTACATAATAGGTGAACAGCAAGTTTGTACATGCTAGCCCTATAGCCAGACTGACTATAGAAATGAAGAAGAAAACTTTGTTTCTCCACCAACTGCGGGTAATTATTTTTAGGATTGTAAGTATGGTCATAATCTTTAGGTAAATATATTTTCTTATTCGTTTTTAATGACTTCTGCCGGATTTGTCCTTGCTATTTTCAGAATACGGAAAATAATAGTCAGAGTAGTAATGACAGCTACGATTATGAAGATTGAAATCCAAAATAGCGGGCCGTCATTAAAGAATACGATATACATGTTTTTCCATAACTGCAGTATGGCATAACATAAAGGAAATGCCATTGTTGCCGAGAGTACAAGCTGATAAATATACGTACGGGCAAACAATATGATAATCTGTTTCAATCCTGCACCATTTACTTTACGGATTGCCACTTCCTTTTGTCTGCGTTCCGTATCCAGTGTGATTGCCGAATAGACGCCTAATAAAGTGATTATAAGGCTGACAAATGAGAAGAATAAGATTATCCCTTTCATGTTGTTCTCGATGGCTTGCGCTTGGTGAATGTCTTCCTGCAAGGTCGAAATGTGTAATTGTATACTCGGTGGAAGATTCTCTTCCAGCATTTTCTTAACGAAAGCCTCTACTTCTTCTGCTTTTCCGGGTACACACTTCAAATAGCAATGACCTACATAATATTTGAAATCACAAGGCAGAAAGACGAAGCCCTGGCTCTGATTGTAAGTGTCGGCTACAAAATCGGAACAAATGCCGCATACCGTGTAGCTATCTTGATAATTGTACAAGGTGGTTCCCAGTAAATCCTTCTTTATACGTTCTACCAATTTACGGTCTGCTACCATGTCACTATTTGTCTTCAGGACATGCCCGGAGAGAATGGGGATATTCATAAACTCGAAAAAGTTATTAGGAACATTCATTATATTGACTTCAAGGCTACTTTCCCGGTTATCTTTTTCTGTCTGCATGCTTGTTCCCGAAATACCTTTCAGATAATTAATATCTGTCAGCATTTTATCTTTTATATCCGGATGTTGACTGATGCGCTCTATGAGAGCAAGCTTTTCGTCATTTTTCATAAAACGGTAATCCATAGGAATACTGATGATTTCGGACTTTTCTTTTTCTGTCAGTGTGTTGAACAGTGTGGAACCGGTCTTGTTAGCCTGCAAATATAAAGCGACTGTAAAGACTATGAATAACCAACAGATGAAAAATTGGATACCCAAAAGACAATTTCGTATCTTCTGTTTGTGGCGTTTGGATTTGTTCTTGTAAATACTTGACTGGATGGAGGCATGCTTCATCCTCCATACGGTAAACAAGCAGAGTAATAAGCATAGTAAAATAACGCCTGCCATATATTCTATTGTCTGTATCAATAATAGGTCCCGTTCAATGACTAATGTGAAATCAAATAAAGAGAATGAAAGGTAAGGGGTAAATATTTCTATCAGACAGAAAGTCAATAAGAAGGCTATGAACGAAATGATAATGGCTTGGGTAAAAAGTAACCAAAATAGTTTGTTGCCATTACTTCCATTCACTTTACGAATGCCGAACTCGTGCGAACGGTTCAGATAACTCCCCGTCAAAAAATGAAAAAAGTTGAGTAGACCAGTCAGTAGAATCAAAAGGCCGACAATGAATGTGATTCCGGCAAAGTAAGGGGCAACGGATTTCTCCCGAAAAAGTTTTCCGAAATTCGAGGCTGATACGGTATTTTTCTCATTGAATATTGTGTGCTTCAAGTCCATTGCACGGAAACTGGCTTCAAGTTGCGCGGATGTTTTGCCCGGACGAAGAAGAGCAAAAGTAAGTCCACCGGTCATACTGTCTCGTCCATCGAATTGTATAAGTCCTTCGCTGTCGTTCAAGATTAACATATCAATCTTTTGGAGAAAGCTAAGGCTGGTATTCAATGGAATATCTTCTATTATCGCTTGTATGGTATAGATGGTACCTCCTGTTCGTGGTGTGGTATCAGGTGAAGAGAAAAGCCGTTGTGCTAAGGTCATTCGCTTTCCTATCGGATTCTCTCCGAGACCAAATATTTTGTGTGCCAGAGAGCGTGTCAGTATCACGGCATTGGGAGTTTGCGATGCTACAGCCCATGAACCTTGTAATACTTCCGGGGTGAACACGCTATGGTAGGCTGTATCTACTTCCATAGCATATAAATCTTCGTAAGGCAGTTCTTCCTTGTCGATAGTTTCCACATTGTAGCTACGTGGGCGGGGATAGGCAACAAAAGTAAATGCTTCTACTTCTTGGAATTGCAATTGGCGCAGACTCTCAAACAACGTAGCGGGAGTTCCGGAATAAGGTTCTTCTGCTGGAGTGTATAGGTTTATGTCTGCAATGCGTTCCCAGTGGGTAAAGCACTTGTCGGTAGAATTTATATAGCGGCTGCAATATAGGCAGATACTAAAACAAAGTATACCTACCGACAGTCCGATGATAGAGATGATATTCTGTGCCTTGTACTTTAATAGGTTTCTGAATGCTGTTTTAATATAATGTCTTATCATAATAGTATCATTATTGTATTATTCGCTTTTGATTACTTCCGCCGGATTCTGTCGTGCAGCCTTTTTTACTTGATAAACCAATGTTAATATGGAAATTAATGATATGATGATTGCTGCAATAATGAACAACCAGCTGCTGATGTTGGCTTTGTAGGCAAAATCTTTCAGATAAATGGTTATTCCCCAATAAGATATAGAAATGGCAATCAAAAATGACATTGCTAATATGATAATGTATTTTTTGAGTAATAACAATAAAATTTCCTTATGTGTAGCGCCATGTACTTTTCGTATAGCTATTTCCCGGTATCTTTGTTGTATGTCAAATAAGGACAATCCAAACAAAGCTATTGAGGATATTAGAATGGCCATAAAGGCGAAAAAGGAATAGGTGATGGTTATTTGCTTGTCTGACTTATAGAGATTCTCAACTTCCTGTTTTGCAAAAGTATAATTGAAGGCTCCATCAGCATTGTCGTTGTGTAGGTTTTCCAGGAAGGCAACGGCATCTTTTTGATGTCCTGGAGCAATTTTAGCTTGCAAAGGAATTTGTGAAAGATATGTTTCACCGTATATAAAAGCTATAGGAAGAACCGGTTGGGATAAATGTCCGCAATAAAAATCTTCGACGATACCTATAATCTGATAAGGGTTCAAATCCCTACGCGGCCATAAAGGTTGTTGGGGTTCCAGCCGGGCATTGATTGCGCTTTCGAGTCCGAAGAGTTGCATGGCTTTTTGATTGAGAATCAGTTTGGCTTCACCTTCATGGTCGATGTCGGCATCCCATAAACGTCCCTGGGATAAACGGAAGCCATGAAATCTTATTTCTTCTTCTGTAATGGGAATGCAATACAATTGTTTGAAATTGGTTTCTCCGAACTTGCGGAAAAGTACCGGAGATTCGGTGAAATATTCATAGGGGGATAAAGAGTAATTCCATGCCGTGAATAAAGGAGAGGCATTCATTGCAGTGGATATATTTTCTTTGGAGGCTTTGCGCAAGGAGGTCTGTTTCAGATATTCTGCTTCAGTGGTAGGCTGTTTGCGTTCATAGCGTTCAAAATGGACTTTAACGATAGAATCTGTGTCATAGCCTAAATCTATGTGAGTCATTTCATACAGTTGTTTGGCGAAGAACATGGAAACAACTATTAGAATGAATGCCACGATATACTGAATACTCAGATAGAGGTTTCTTACAACAGACGATTTTTCACCACTGCCTATTTTCCGTAATGAATGGATAGGCGTGTTGTATTTGAATTTAAAAAACGGATAGATTGAAGCTGTCAATGGCAGTAAAATCAGGATAGCTATGGTTATTCCTATGTCAAATATACCATTAGGCTGTTGAATGACATCAAAATATTTATTTAAGGGAAAGGCAGAAATCTCGACAAGGAACCAGGCTATAAACAATGATACAAGTGTCAGACATAAATTCTCGATATATAGTTGGGAGAATAGCTGTGCTGAATTGTTTCCAAAAACCTTCTTTAGTCCGAATTCTTTGCTTCGTTTCAATAATACAACCGTATAAAGACTCATAAAATTGAAGATGCCTACAATTAAAATTAGTACAGCAACAAGTGCCAATAGATGTAGCTGTGGTAAATTCCCCCTTTGCAGCATGTCCTGCCAAACATCAATGGCTGGATGAAAATACACTTCACGCATGGGAAGCAGTTGATACCTGAATTCAACATCCGCAGCACGTGGAGATTGCCGGAACGCTGCATGCCGTGCATTTATCTTCGTAAAGGAAGCCCCTTTATGAATTAATGCCATTTTCATCGGGAAACGGAACTCCCAATCCTTCTGCAATGTTTCAGGAACAAGCAAGTCGAAATGAAGCGAGCGTTTCCCTCTGTCTTTGCCGATAACTCCGGTCACCGTAAGAGGGTCACCGGTAGAGTATTCAATGGTTTTGCCGATAGAATTTATGTTCCCGAATAGTTTCTCACTCAGCTCTTCTGTGATAAAGGCGGTTTGTGGAGACGCCGCCCATGATTCGGCTTTTCCATATTTCATGGGAAAATCAGTCACTATTAGAAACAAGCTGTCTGCTACAATCGTTTCTACATCAATATGTTTTTCTTCCTTTATGATATAGTCTTTATTGAACCATACGAAAGTGGACATCGCTTCTATGTCTGCATCTTCGAGGGGACCTCCGATAACTGCCGTTTTATTGTTGTCATCTTTGTATTCCTGCACCATGATGCCTATCCGGTCTTTGTTGGGACTATAACAATCTACATCATTTTCCTGCTTCACGTAGCGGGAGATTATGATGACACATGCCAGACTTAAAGCCAATCCTAATATATTGATGGCTGTATATATCTTGAAACGATATAATGTCCTTATAGATAACTGTACCAACTTCATATCTTAATTTTATTTTATTCCGCTTTGATTACTTCTGCCGGATTTATCTTCGCAGCCTTGTGTATTTGCCAAAATAATGTTCCCAGTGAGATGAAAGCCACTATCAGTAACGATATAACATATATTCCTATACCCACGGATGCCTTCACTGCGAAATCTTGTGTATATAGGTATATGATATAGTAAGTCAGAGGAGCGGCTATAATAAATGCCACAGCTAATACAAGAATATATTTGCGGAACAATAATTGGTAGAGAGCACACATTCCGGCTCCATTAATCTTGCGAATACCTATTTCCCGATAACGCTGACGAATGTCAAAAAGTGAAATGCCAAATAGCCCTAAACAAGATATCAAGACAGCTATCAGTGCGAAACAAGAATAGATAACCGCTATCTGCCGGTCTTTTTGATATAGTTTATGCCATTCATCTTCCAATAAAGTATATTCGAAGTCTGTACAACCATAGATACGCAGCTCTGTGTCGCGCAAATAGTCAAGTACATCTTTAAGTCGTCCGGGGGTATAGGCTATCTGGCACATATCGTCACTGCGCTGTTTGCATACATTGTAGATAATGGGGCGATGTCCTGCACTCAAGTGGCGGTCATAGTAATCCTCAACAACGGCAACAATGGGATGCAGAGGAGCATTGGGACTTAACCGACGCTCGTTCTCTTCCTGTACCAAAGCTTCAGACAGGTTGTCGTAGTGCAAAGCTTTCATAGCTGCTCGGTTGGCTATCAAAACCTCTCCTCTGTTTCCTTCTCCTTCAAAACTGGGAATACTACCTTCTATTATTTTGATACCGTACAACTTAAAAAAGTTGGGGGTAGCATACCAAAACTTCATCTCTACTTTTTCCTCTCTATTGTTATAGTAGGTTACTTTAAAACCTTCGGAAAGTATATGTCGTTTTTCCATTTCAAAATGTTCTATAAAAGGACACTGTGCAAGTGCCTCCCATAGTTCATGTCTGCGTTGCCACATAGCTTCTCTGGCTTCCTGCCATTTTTCGCGTGGCATCGCTGATTCCGATTCATACCCTAACTTGGCTATCAGTACATTTTCTATGCGAAATCCTGGTTGCGTGTGTAATAAGAGCGAAAGCTGCTTGTTGAAATAAAGGGAAAGACTGATGAGCAGGAATGTGAAGATGTATTGTATAAAAAGAAAAAGAATGCGTGTGTGTACAGTACGTTTGCTTTGGGTGGCATCACGAATTGAGCTGACGGGTGATGCATAATTGTATTTTACAAACGGATAGATAGAGGTCAATATGGGTAATATTACCCAAATCCCGGCAGAAAGCCAAAAGTCGAAAGATGTATAAGTGAAAGGATATTCCAACAAACGGCTGACAGGGATTATCGTTATCTCTATCAGTAACCAAGCCAGTAATAAAGCACAACCAACTAAAAGTCCGTTTTCTGTTAATATCTGCAGGAAAAGTGTCGTTCCTTTTATACCGAACATTTTTTTAAGCCCGTACTCTTTTCCCCTCCGTTGTGTGCCTATCAAATAAAGATTGATGAAGTTTATAATGCCGGTAAGCAATAACAATAAGCATACACAAGATAAAATGTAAATATGAGAACGTTTTCCATAAGTGAGCATGGCAGGGCAACCGGCATCTTGCACATAAGCTGGTTCCCAATAAATATCTGCTATAGGCATGAACGAAAATGTATATTGTCGTGCATCTATATTTTTCCAATTCGGATTTACCCAACGTGCTTGTTTCCCAAGTTCGTTCATTTTCTTGATGCTTGTACCCGGCGTGAAACGAACAAATTCAATAGGCATACGTTCCCAAAATGAGGAAAGCGTATTTGATACCACAATGTCAAATTGTATCATTGTCTTGCAAGTCGGTTCGGCTATAATGCCACTTACGGTAATATCTTTCCCATTTGAATAATGTAACACTTTACCTATAGGATTGTCATGGCCAAAAATACGACGTGCACATACTTCCGTCAGTAGTGCAGATTCAGGAGATTTTATAGGAGTTCCTTGCACTATGCGGTAAGGAAAAAGCTGAAAATAACAACTGTCTGCTACGAGTGTCCGCACTGTGTAACGGGATGCTTCGTCGCTCACAAAATCCTGTTCCATCAGAATTAAAGAAGTGCGTTTCTCTATGTAACGGTGGTCAATGTATATACTGTCTTTATTCGTGTTTTCTATTGTTGCCATTCCTCTATTGCCATCCATGTCCTGAATGACTCCATAGACATGTTCCCGGTCTATGCAATGTGTATCTACCGTCAGTTCTCTATGTATATATCGCATCAGCATGATGCAGCAGGCAAGGCTGAAGGCGAGACCCAGCAAGTTTATAACCGTGTATGATTTTGAGCGTATCAGGAAACGCCAAGCGTATTTCAGTGTTTTCATTATATGTCAAATTTATAATTTTTATGTCTTTTATTCGTTTTTCATAATGCTTGCCGGATTGATGTTGGCAGCCTTGCTGATTTGCCCAATAATAGTCAACAAGGAGATGGCAGTTGTTATGGCTACTGCTACGGCAAACAAGTCGAATGTCAAAGGGGCTTTGTGGGCAAAATCCTGCAAATAGAGGGTAATGGCAATCCATGACAAGGGTATGGATAGCAAAGTGGCGACTCCCATGACCGAGAGATACTTTTTAATGAGTAAGGGATAAATATCCTTTGCTTGCGCACCGTTCACTTTGCGTAAACCTATCTCACGGTAACGTTGCCGAATATCGAACAAGGATATTGACAATAATCCCAATGAAGAGATGAAAATGGCTATTCCGGCAAAGAGCGTATAAATGTTCACCACTTGACGGTCTTCACGATACATCTTTTGGAGTTCATCTTCTATCAGCGTATATTCAAAGTCGGTTCTTCCCGTAGATTCTTCGTATAAGCGGCGCAGGAAATCAATGACTTTGGCTTTATTCTCGTGCTTATACGAGGCTGTAACAGTATAAATTCCGCCTATGCTTGCATCGTGATAATAGATGACAACCGGTTGGATGGATTGTGAAAGGTGCCGAACATTGAAATCCTTTATGACCCCTACTATCTCGCAAGGTGGATTGTAGAAATCCGGTAAGCTGCTTGAGGCGTAGTGTGGTTCTTCAGGTTGCAGCTTGTCTTTGGTGATGTCTTTTATTCCATAGACTCTTTTAGCGGTTTCGTTGATAATTACCTTGAAACTGTTTTTGGTGAACGCTTCATCTATGGAGTCGTTCCATAGGCGCCCCTCTACAAGTTGAAAATCGTATATTGCCATGGAGTGGGTCGTTAAATGTGCAGATAATGCCGGATGGAAACCGTTTTCGGCTCTGTTGAGCGCAAAACTGTCAAAACGGAAGTCGGTGAACAGCAAGTCGTTTCCTCTGCTCCAATGCTCAAACAGAGTGCTTTCACTCATTCGTTTATTGACCAAAGCATTACTTATATATTGTCTTTTTCCTTCATCCAATCCCTCCTCTTTAGTTGTTTTATATAAGCCCAATTTATCGACATACATCCGGCAAGTTATCACATCGTGCGAGCGGAAACCGAGGTCGGCGCAGAGCATATACTCCAACTGCCGTACAAAGAATAGAGAAACGGTTATTATAAAGATGGTTACGACATATTGAAAACACAGTAATATCATGCGTGACCGTGTGGAAAAGCGTGAAGATGCCAGCTCGCGTATGGAGTTGACGGGTCTGCTACATGTGTATTTCAAGAACGGATAAACAGTAGTCAGCAATGGCAATCCTAAAAGTACGATGGCAGAGACCTTCCGGTCAAAGCCGGAGTCTGTTGTGGTAGGTATATAAAGTTCATGGAAAAAGAAAAACCTGGTTATTTCTATTAAAGCCCAGCAAAGGAGTAATGCCAGTCCCGTCAATAAGATGTTCTCGGCATATATTTGCAGGAAAATGTCTGTCCTGCCTGCACCGAACACTTTTTTCACCCCAAACTCTCTTGACCGCTTGGACATGATGACAGTGTAGATGTTGATGAAGTTCAGCAGCCCTATGATACCTACCAGGAAGGCTACTACCATCAATACCCGGACATAGCTTTGGTTGCCATATTGATAGTTCTTGTTTTCTTTTCCGTGGTCTTTATCGTAATATAAATCTTTCAAAGGCAAATACTGATAGCGTACTGTCTCATAAGTACTCCATTTGCTGCGGGGGTGTTCTTTTGAATACTTTTTATTCAGCAGTGCAATGTCTGTATCCGGTGCCATCAGCATGGCGTATATAGGGTCGAAAAAAAGGAATTCATCCAGTTCATCCGACATAAATATATCCGGCATCCATGATGTCTTGGTATCGGGGTCGTCCACCACTCCTATAATAGTGAATTTATTCCCTTTTGTGTTTTTGAAAGTAGCGCCTATGGCATTCTTCCCTCCCAGCTTCTTCTTCCAAAAAGAACGGGTGATGACAACATCCCTCGAGCGGACTATTCTTCCGCTTCCGGCAATCACCCTATATGGAAAGATTTTGAAGAAGGTGCTGTCTACAGAAAAAGCGTTCGCTGCAATTTCTTGTTCACCGAACAGAACGGGCATATCCGATATTTGATAAATCACCGTAAATTGTTCTACGGCAGGATCCTTTTCCAATCCCGACCGGTAGCCTCCCAAGAAGTTCTCACCACTGCTGGTAGAGGTTTTTATCAGGCAAATGCGTTTATATTCGGGAAAGCATTGGTTCACTGTATTTTCTTGGTGGATATATCGGGCTACGGTGAGTACGCAAGCCAAACTGCACGCCAGTCCCAATACATTGATAAGGGTGTATGCTTTGAATTTCAGCAATGCATTGATGGCTAAGATTATTTGTCTCATAGTGCGTAGTTTTATTTCATTATCAATTCTTCCGCCTCGCCAAAGGTATCATATCCCGTTGTAATTACCCAATCTCCGGGCTGCAAACCTTCCGTAATCTCGTATTGTTGCGGATTTTGGCGACCGATGCCAAGCGGCACGCGCACGGCTTTTGTCTTTGCGGCGTTCAGTTTGTAAATCCATTGTCCTCCAGTACTCTGGTAGAAGTTGCCGCGCGGAATGACGAGCGCCTCCTCCGGCTGGCCGAGTTCTATCTGTACCCGGAAGCTTTTGCCTACACGTACGTTGTCGGGCATGTCACCGGTGAAGACGAGGTCTACGTCGAACGTGCGGTCTTTGACTTCGGGAACCACTTTCGTGATGCGCAACGGGTATTTTCTTCCCTGATAATTGATGGTGGCAGGCAATCCGGTGATAATGCGGTCGATGTAGTATTCGCTCAGGGAAGTATGCACTTTATATTGGTCCAGCACCTTGATTTCCGCAATGCTTTCACCGGAAGCGACCTGCTGTCCCGGAGTCACCTTGACAAAACTGAGCTGGCCGGCGACGGGAGCTTTCACCACCAGGTTGCCGAGCCGTTCGCAGGCGCGTTCATACTTCTTCCGTTCCCGTTCGCGGTCGTTCCTGATGAGGTCTTTGCGGATGACGGTGACGGCAGAGTCATGACGGAGGCTTTCCCTTTGAAGATGGGCATTTTTCACTTTATAGTTGTATTCGTCCTCGGAAACTTCGAGCTGCGCCTTGCTCTTGATGCCCATGCGGTACTCCTCCTTGTCAAGGGCAAAACTCTTGCGCAGGCGGTTGAGGTCATAATCGGTCTGCAGGGCTTGTTGTTGCAGGTTCAGGCTTTTCTGCTCCATTTCAATTTCTTTTTCGCGGTAGGTGATAAGCTGCTTTTCCCAGTCGTCGCGCTGGTCTTCGATACTGCGCAGCAGGTCGGGGTTTTCCATGACGAGGATGGTATCTCCTTGCCGGAGCAGGCTCCCCTCCTCTCCTATGATGCGTTCCACGCTTCCGGCTTCACGTGCATTGACCTTGATGGTAAGGATGGGCTGAATCACTCCCTCCACATCTACATATTCCATAAATTTGCCGTTCTTGACTTCGGCTATCTGTATGTTGTCTTGCTCGATACGCAGTTTGCTGGGACCCAGCGAAAGGGTGACTACATAAATCAGGAAGGCAAGGAAGGCAACGCCTCCCGCCAGATAGTAGCGGTAACGGATGTACCAGGGTTTCTTTTCAAGTTTTATATCCATAATGCAATATTTTATATACTCTTTTTTTACTTTTCAGATACCCCCTTCAGAAGTACTTCTGAATAAGGGTTCCGAGTTTTACTAAAACTATTCCACGATTCTATTACTGTATAGATTCTTCATTAGTAACCCTTTCCAAGTCTTCTGCCAGTGGCCTCTCTTTTTCAAAGTCATATAGCGTGATGCTTCTCAGTGCATAGTACAAACTCCAATAGTTGTACAAAGCCGTTATATAGCTTCTCCGGGCCGTATCTTTTTCCGTGATGGATGCATTGAGGTCGAGTACCGAGGACTTGCCGAGCAGATAGAGTTTTCGGGCTACTTCGGCGCGTCGTTGGGCTGTATGGTCCGTGCGGGCGGCTATGTTTACCCGTTGCGCCTGCAGGTTGAATTGCTTTACGAGTTTCCGTACGTTCAAGTCGAAATCCGTCTTGTCTTGCTCTACCTGCGTGTAGACAAGGTCTCGGTTGGAACGGGCCACGCGTACTTGTCCCCTTCCGCGCCCCCAGTCCAGGATTGGGAGGGTAATGCCCAAGCTGACGTACTGCTGGTCCAGTGGATTCCGGTAGGCATCTTTCAGCTTGTCGGCAGTTTGTGTCAAGCCGAAGCGCAGGTAGATGTCTGCCTTCAGTCCGGCATTGGCCTTGGCGCGCGACACGGCACTCTCGCTTTCCACCTTGCGGCGTAGCATGTTCTGTATCTCCGGACTGTTTTCGTTGGCAAGCATCAGCGCGGCATCCAGGTCGATGTGCAGGTCGGGCACGCGGTTGTCTATTCTCACCTTTATAAGGAGGTCTTCTTGGATGCCGAGGTAGGAACGGAGTTCCTGCATGCAGTTTTCCACTTCGATGCGGGCATTCATGCAGTTGGTTTCTTCGGTCAGTTTGTTGAGTTCGAGCTGCAACATTTCGTTTTCGCTGATGGTGCCGATGTTATATCGTCCTTGCGCATATATATATAAGGTGTCGGCATTGGCGTAGTTGGCGTTGGCTATTTCGTAGTTGCTTTGTGCTTTGGCCAGGTTGAAGAACTTCTCTGTGGCATTGGCGGCAACAAGCTCAAGGGTTTCTACGTAGGTTTTCTTGGCTTCGCGATAACGGATAGGTTCGATGCGCCGGTCCCACTTCAGGCTGTTGTAGCCAAACAAGGACTGGCTGTATCCGATGTTGACGGGTGAAGTCTGCCAGGAATAGGTGTCACTGCTGAAAAGGTCGAGGCGCTGCGCAGCCGTTTCAATGAAAAAGGTTCCTCCGGTCCACGGCACGTTTTGTGTCAGGCTCAGTGTCAGGTCAGTGCTCAGCAGGTTCTGCTCTATGAACTTGACGTTGCCATCGCTTTGGGTCACTTTGTTGATAGCACGGTCCAGATAGGGATTGGAAGTAAGCTTGAGCGTCGGCAGGTAGTTGGCACAGTAGTATTTGTAGTTCCAATAAGCGGAACGGAAGCTATGGCGGGCATTTTGGGCGTCGGGCGACTGCTGGCGGGCCTGCTCGATGGTTTCTTCCAAAGTCAGCTCCAGCGTGTGCTCTTGAGCAACGGCACTCGACATCAGACTGAATGTAATAAGCAATAAAAATATATTCCGGTGCATAGTTGTTTTCTTTACTCTATAAAGTTCAAATTCTATGCCATAAGTATAAGTTGTTGTATTATAAGTGTTTGTTGTGGTTCGAAGCTTTCCAAACGTGTGCAGTTGCGCACAAAAATAGTGCGATAATGCACGCACAACACATGGATATTATACTTATCTTTGCCCGTACAAGAGATGTGGGATTGTGTAGGCCTTGCCTGCACGAAAAGAAAACAGATATGGAACAGTTTGGTAAAATATTGATTGTAGATGATAACGAGGATGTCCTTTTTGCGCTGAACCTTCTTCTCGAACCCTACGCCGAGAAGATAAAAGTGGCAGTGACTCCCGACCGCATCGAGCATTTTATGACCACTTTCCGTCCGGACATTATTCTGCTGGATATGAATTTCAGCCGTGATGCCATCAGTGGTCAGGAAGGTTTCGATAGCTTGAAGCAGATTCTGAGTATCGACCCGCAAGCAGTGGTCATCTTCATGACTGCCTACGCGGATACGGACAAGGCAGTGCGTGCCATCAAAGCGGGGGCTACGGATTTCATTCCCAAGCCGTGGGAGAAGGAAAAATTGTTGGCGACCCTTTCTTCGGGCATGAAGCTGCGTCGTTCGCGGACCGAGATAAATCTGCTGAAGGAGCAGGTGGAAGTTCTGAGCAATGCCACAGCGGGAGGCTCCGAAGAGATTATTATCGGTGATTCTCCCGTCATGCAGCAAGTTTTCTCTACTGTGGAGAAGTTGCGCGATACGGATGCCAACATTCTTATATTAGGTGAGAATGGAACCGGAAAGGATGTGATTGCCCGTATGCTTTACCGCAATTCTCCCCGCTATGGAAAGCCGTTTGTCACGATAGACCTCGGCAGTATTCCCGAACAGTTGTTCGAAAGCGAGTTGTTCGGCTACGAGAAAGGCGCCTTCACCGATGCACGGAAAGCGAAAGTTGGACGTATGGAAGTGGCAACCGGCGGTACGCTTTTTCTGGACGAGATAGGTAACCTTTCCCTGCCCATGCAGGCCAAATTGCTGACTGCCATCGAAAAGCGTTGTATCAGTCGTTTGGGAAGTACGCAGGCTACGCCCATTGATGTGCGGCTCATCTGCGCCACCAATGCAGACATCCGTCGGCTGGTGGACGAAGGAGACTTCCGCCAAGACCTGCTGTATCGCATCAACACCATCGAGTTGCATATTCCACCTCTGCGGGAACGCGGAAACGACATCCTCCTGCTGGCAGAGTATTTCCTGCAACGGTATGCCCGCAAATATCAGAAAGAGATGCGCGGGCTGACCCGGGAGGCGAAAAACAAGTTGTTGAAATATGCCTGGCCGGGTAATGTACGTGAGTTGCAGCATACAGTGGAACGTGCTGTCATATTGGGAGACGGTTCTCTGCTTCGTCCGGAGAACTTTATGTTCCAAGCTTCCGTTTCCCGTCAGAAGAAGGAAGAAGAAGTCCTCAACTTGGAGCAATTGGAACGGCAGGCTGTGGAACGTGCCATGCGGCTCAGTGAAGGAAATGTGACCCGTGCCGCCGAATACTTGGGCATTACTCGCTTCGCCTTGTACCGGAAACTTGAAAAACTGGGCTTATGAAACGATATTCATTGATTGTGGCACTGCACATCATCGGCATAGCCTTCCTTTCGGTCGGCGTTTATCTGCTGGTGGATGCCGGACTGTGGTTCAGTGCACTGATGGCTTTTTTGATATTGCTGGCGATTGCCGTTCATCTGTACCGCCTGCAGATGATGCAAGTGCGCATGATGCGCCATCTGGCAGAGAGCCTACGCTATGACGACATGATGCTGTCGTTCCGTTCTCCCTACAAGAACCGGTCTATGGAGGATATGGTGGACGAGCTTTCCGAAGCGATGAGGAATTTCCGTACCCGCGTGCTGGAACGCAATGAGATGGAAGCGTGGCAAAAGCTGATACGTGTGCTGACGCACGAAATAATGAATTCAATCACTCCCATCATCTCCCTCTCCGAAACCTTGAGCGAGCGGGAAATGTCGGAAAAGAACTATCCCGTCATGCGGCAGGGAATGCAGACTATCCACCGCCGTAGTAAGGGGTTGTTGGAGTTTGTGGAGAATTACCGGAAGCTGACAAGACTTCCCGCCCCCGTCCGTCGTCCGGTTGCCGTCCGCGAGCTGTTGCAGGATTTGCAGAAGCTGTTTTCGGAAGAGTATATCCGGATAGAGCTTCCGGAGGCCGACCGCATACTCCAGATAGACCGGACACAGATAGAACAAGTACTGATTAATCTGATTAAAAATGCCAAAGAGGCATGTAGCAGGAAAGAGCATCCCCGGATAGAAGTGAAGATGCTACCCGCCCTCTCGTGGCAATGCCTAATCACTGTCAGTGACAATGGTGAAGGCATTCTGCCGGAAGTGCAAGATAAGATTTTTGTACCGTTCTTCACCACCAAGCCTTCCGGTTCGGGCATCGGGCTCAGTTTATGTAAACAAGTGATGAACCGGCATGGAGGGAATATCACGGTGCAGTCTACTGTGGGAAAAGGGAGTTGCTTTACGCTGCTATTTGGATAAGTGGGAAAGAGGGTATATACAAAAATAAGCTACTGAAAAATCAGTAGCTTATTAATTTCTGTCGGGGTAGCGGGATTCGAACCCACGACCCCCTGCTCCCAAAGCAGGTGCGCTAACCTTATTAATGTCATTGTAAAATAACTGGTATTAAGTCGATTAGCTTATATCTACTTTTCGCTTAAATGAAGCGGTTTAACTCTTGGTTTAACTTAGAGGCAAAACAAGAAGTGTTTGACAATAATTTAATAATCTCTTTTGCAGAATAAACCTGCATTGCAAAAATAGCAATTATAAAATGAAGTTTCAAATATCTATATAGTTATTCAAAGTAAAGCATAGTACTTTTTTGAATTGGGGTCTATAAAACTAACTTTCACTAAAAAAGGTACTAAAGGAAAACAGATTTCCAATAATACCTTATTCTGAATAATAGTTGATAGTTTAAAAGTTACTACGTATAATTATTCTTCTACTATATTTTTAAAATCTCCCCATATTGGTGCTGCCCAATATTTAGTTGCACAACCTTTAGGAACGTATAAAGTAGCATTAAAATTAGCAAATGGAGACGAATTACCAACAGTAGGTGGATTTTCTCCAAGCATATGAATTTCTTGTAATTGAGGACAACTAAAAGCACCCCAACCTATTTGGATTACACTTGCTGGAATATAAATAGATTTAATTGGGCAATCAGAGAAAGCCCAATTATCTATATGAGTTAGTGAATTACCTTCAAAAGTTATTGTTTTTAGAGATGTACAGTAATTGAAAGCAGAAGCTCCAATATAACTAATTTTAGAGGGTATTTGGATAGTTTCTAATTGAATGCAATTTCTAAAAGCGTCCCAACCAATGCTTCGAGTATATTTAGGCAATATAATATTTTTTATTAAAGTGTTACCAAACATACTTTTGTCTATTTCTTCATCCGTTCCATAACTTTTGTCTATTAAAGTATTATATAGGTCAACAGCGATGATTTTACCTTTACCACCTTTCGATTTTAATAGTAAATCATTGATAAATGATATATCATTACTATTCAATCTGCCCGAAACCGTTAAAGAGGTAATTTGATATTTCTCACTTTCATCAATTAATGAAAACAATGTTCCTGCCGTTTGTACTTCAACACTTTTAGATGCAGATTTATTGGTCTGAGTAATAGAAAGTTCCTGAATTAAATCGGAATTTTTATCCTTAATTAAAACTACACCAGTTCGGGGAGTTTCTGTTTCTGAAACACTTATATATAACTTTTGGACTTTAGCTTGTGCATTTTCAATCTTATCCAATTTTATCCAACTATATGTTTTATCAATTACAACCTCATATTCTGTATTTGTGGTAAGTAGGAATATGGCATTTCCACCTTCTTTCGGGAATGTCTCTTGCAGCTTATCTAATTCAATCAAACTTTTAGGAAGTTGCAAGATATGCAAAGAAGGAGCTAATGATTCGGTTACTATTCCATTTTTGGGTATAATGTATATATCACACTCTCGTTTATCATAGTTGAGATTAGGAGCAATGGTGAATTCAATATTGTTAGTTGAAATAGCTTTAGTTCTGTTTGAAAATTTAACCCAATCTTGATGCTCTGTTGGAATTTGTACATCATAGTCAATATTACTTGTAACTTCAATCTGATAATTTCCTCCGTTACTGTTAGATTTTATTAAGTCTGTTGATAATGAAATTACGTCATTTTGTTTCTGTTTTATTGTGAATGATTTGGATATATCACCAGTGGTTATTGTTATAGTCGCACTTCTTTCTTCTCCGCTTGTATTTTGAGCAATCAATCAGAGAACATTTGTGAATGTAGACATCGACATATCGTTTGTTATATCCATTGAAGCAGGATGATATTCGCACCAATCTTTTTGGCTATCATTATAGTTGATTGTAGAAGTCCAACTTTTGTTGGCTGTTACTGTGATTTCAAAATAGCATTGAAATGGAGAAGCTATGATACCTTCTGATAAAAAATTCTCTGCTTGTTGGCAGTCTATTTCCAATAATGTAGGAATTTCTTCTTCAGAACTACAAGACCCCAACTCTGCGCATACAGCAATCAATAATGAAGCTGTCAATAATCTAAATATTTTCATATCAAGTTAGCTATTAAATTAGGAATTATGAATATTGTTTTCTTTAATTCGTTTTATGATTCTGTCTTTAATCGGGTCAAGAATAAAAAAGCCAATAAAAAGAAATAAGGTTACTCCAGTGAAAGCAAAAACGACAATAATTTCTGTATTTTTTGTCCAACTGGAATAACTAAATTCATCAGAAAACAAATACCACACAATTAGAATAATGGGGGTAAGAAACATCTGTATCCATGCAATAGAAAGAACTGTTTGATAAAGCTTACTTTCTCTTAGAGCTTCTTCTATTAAAGCCTCTTCCGCTTCTTGTATTCTCTGTTGTTCTTGTCGCTCACGTGCAACAATTTTATCATGGGCACGTTGTGCTAATAGTTGTTTTTCCTTTTCAAGTTCAAGTTGTTTTCTTCTGATAAAGTACTTCTCAATATCTGATAAACTTTTGGGAGCGAATGTATCTCTTTGCAATTCATCAATCATAAAAGAATATTGATTTGTTCCGTCTAACTGCAAAGCAAAAATTATATCATCAACAAACGCAGGATGCAACATATACGAAGCACTCTTTGTGCTGATTAAAATAGATTGGTTTACTGGAATATATTTCCATGTAGCATTAGTTACTTCTCCACTTACAGAGATTATCAGACTACCGTCATGCTGAAATAAGTATATCTCTTTGCAACCGGAGTCATTAAAAACAGACCACGATTTAGAGCAAAGAATGGCTTCTACATCTAAACTCTCGCTAAATTTCTTATATCTATTAAGAATATCCAGTAAGTAGGTTTTCATATTTGCACCTTTATGCTCACCTGCTCCCTACAATGAGCCATAAATAAAAAAGATGTGGGAACACTATTTGCTTTATCCTTGTAACTGGCTCTCGCATTGCCTTTGCTGTGAATAAAACAATAGCGACCCACACCAAAGGGCATATAGAAACCTTACAAACATAAGGTAGGTATATATCCAAGTGTGGGTGCTACTGCTATCATCTTCACAGCGTTTCAAATTTGCGAGATTTGTTACAAGAAGATAATTTCAATAACACCTTTCGTTAAATATGTCCTTCCAACTCCCTATCTCATTAGTTCATTGGAATTGGTGCAAAGATAACGAAAGGTTTTAAATCATTAGGTATGAAGTGTGGATTAATAGTAAATTCTATGCTCTCAAACATAGTCTGAATGGGATATTTAATAAGAGTTGAGATAGTTATAAACTCTGTAAACTTATGGAATTGACTTACTTCTATAAGACTGAAATGCCAAACTGCCAAGATTGGACTTTAAATGTATCTAAGCTCAATATTTTATAGATTTGGGACAGAACCATTCAGACCACTATAAAGATGTATCTTAATAATCCTGTCCCAATTATCAGAAGCTCAAACAGTCATAAGTCTGTAAGATTTCTTCCTGCCTTAATCCCAAGTATCTTTTAGTAATGGCAACAGAACTATGGTTGAACAGTTCCATCAACTTTACTAATGCTAACTCTGCATTATCACTGTTCATATTATAGACCTGCCTACCAAAAGTCTTTCTAAGGGAATGGCAACTAAAGTTCTTAATCTTTAACTTGTACTTCTTCTTCACCTCTTTAAGAATGATATTGATTCTTTGAACTGTGAAGATAGTGCCTTTCTGACTTATAAGAATTGGTGCATTGATTCCAACAGGATTTATATGCTCGTAACACTCTTTGATATGCTGCTGTAACTGTGGGTTTAGTCTGATAGTCCTTACCTTGCCTGTCTTCTTCTCAATTACTGTAAACTCGTCAGTACCTAATATCTGCTTCCACCTTAGAGATAGAATATCAGATATTCTTAATCCTGTGAAGCATCCCAAAGCTATAAGAAGTGAGATTTTATAATTCTCGTCTTTGGCTAACTTTCTAATGAGGTTCATAGCATCAGACCATATAAGATAGTCTGCCGTTGTGCTTGAATATTTAAGTGACATAATGTTCTGTTTTATAATAAAACGAATAGAAGTGAATATTAATTCTGAGTTGGATTTACTAACTCACTGATTACTAAAGGAACATTCACTAATAGCAGAAGTGAATATGATAAGGACACCCAACTTAAAAATTGAGTGCCTTCTACCTTATTATAATTCTCCCTCGTCAGCAAAACTGTAATATCCTGTATCTGTTAATATGAGGTGGTCTAAAACTGTAATTCTCATTAGTCTTGCAGCTTCTTTGACCTGCTTAGTAATCTCCATATCCTGCCTGCTTGGTTTCAGATTACCGCTTGGGTGGTTATGAGCAAGAATGATAGCTACTGAATTGGTGAGCAATGCGGCTTGTAGGATAACTCTGACATCAGCACAAGTTTCAGTAATTCCACCCTCTGATATGAGAGTGTAGCCTAAAACTTGGCTGGATTGGTTTAGAAACAAGACTTTAAAATATTCTTTGTAACAGATTGTACCTTCCTTATATGTAGGAAGTAAATATTTATATGCGTCCTCAGAACTGCCTACCTTATATATATTCTTGAATTTTGGTTTGTAGGACAGTTCCACTTCTCCAACAGTATAATCTATATCCATAATATCAAGTATTAAAATGGTTTATCGCCATATTCATAAACAAGAATTGAATTGCATACTCTATCGTAGAATGAGAATCCACAGCAAGTATGAAAATAGCTCTCATAAACTGCTGCATACTCTCCATGCTGCCTACTGTTCCTATCCAAAAATGAATCAAACTTGTGCAACCAATATTTAAGTGCTTGCAAGCGTTTGATATATTGCAGATTGTTCTCACAGTAGCATAATTTCTCTTGTAAAGAGGTGATATGATTGATAGCATTTTCAATTTTAGATTTATCCATAATGTCATAGAATTTGTAAAGTGTAAAACAGAAAAAGGACACCTAACTTAATAGATGTCCTTTTAATTAATAAGATGTGATAATGTAGTTACTTCTTGGAATAGTGATATTTCATGGAGAATATGTAAATCTCTATCATATCATTATGCACAGAATAAATAAGTCTATGCTCTGAATTAATTCGTCTTGACCATTTACCTGCCAATTCATATTTGAGAGGTTCAGGTTTACCTATACCAGTGTAAGGATGTTCCAATATATCGGCGAGTAATTTCTTAATGCGTTTGGTTATGTTGGGGTCATTCTTTTTCCAATATTCCCAATGTTCTTGTGCAATAGGAGTAAATATCAGTTTCATAGTTCATCTAAATTTACTTCTATTCCCCTGCCTGCCTTTAAGTCTTCTTCTCCTTTACGAATATCATTCATGGTCTGTTCAGAAGACATGATATATTCGGTCTCTTTCAAAGAATTATATTCTTCCAAAGAAATCATTACTACTCCCGTACCATTACCACGATTGATAAGTACCGTATCGCAATCGTCAATAACCGAGTCAATATAACCTTTTAGATTGGCTCTTAAATCTGTGTAATTGGCTGTTCTCATAAATCCTCCTTTTTATAATGCAAATATATGTACTTATTTGCGTACTTACAAATATAATTAGTTAATTATTAAGTATGAAGAAAGGACACCAACTTAATGATGTCCTTTCCTCTGTCAATCAACAATCCACTCAGCCCAAGAACCAAGCGTATTTGTTATCAAGTCCTTGCAGGACGTTGTTAATTCCTACACTGACTTCCGTAGCGTTTACGGCTCGTTGCAGATAAGTATCAATGTAACTTCCCTTGTTAGCCTGCGTCAAAAGATTGTGGAAATCGAACATTGATATGGCGTTGTCCTTTGCTCCGAACACTTCGTTGTGATAGTAGTCGCGACAAACAGAATTAATCTGACTGTCCGTAATCAGAAGTCTTGGAATAGCTTTCTGCCTTGCAGGTGACAATGCTTGAAACATTCTCATCCGCCCTACGATTTGCGCAAATTGTGTCTCGGACAATGAAGTGTTGGTAAGTGACTGCATCAAGTGGATTTCTTTTGCAGGGTTGAAGCTGTGGAACAATTCAAGCACGTTTCTGTAAAGTTCGCTGATATTGGTCACTTCCATATTGAACTTGACACCTTCTCCCGTTAAAACTTGATTGGAACAGATTCTCACTCTCCAGCCAACAAAAACCGAAAACTTCTCCAAGCCTTTGGATGCACGATAAAGGTTAAGGTCTGAATAGTTCCTTACCCCACCGATGCATAGTTCAAGCCTTTGCCCTCTTATTGTTTCGATAATGGTTGGAATGGTAAAGGCAAATGCAAGGCGTTGGTAGAATTGTGTCTTTTCACACTCCAACAGTTCCGATGCTTTCTTACCCAAACTTTGGGGAGTTCTACCACGTACAATATGTGAAACTCTGATGTCCGGCTCGTTCACCCTTTCACCTGCATAGAATGAGCAAGCCGCATCGTGCACACATGAAATAAAGTCTTGGTGTGCGATAGTCAATTCTTGGTTAGCCCAAGTTGGAACAACGCATTTGTTTGTAAGCTCGTCCATAGTGATTGCATCGGTGTTGGCTTCCAAAAAGTTCACGCTCGGCTGTACGGTTGGTTCGTCTTGGATAATGGCAGCTTCTTCCGCATACTCGCCTAAGTTAAATTTCGATTGGTTCTGTGCCATGATAGGCATAATTTGTAATGCTTCCATAATGAATTTGAATTAAATGATTATTGATTGAATGTATTTAACAAGAACAAACCCTAAACACAAGTGAATTTCTTCGCTTGCATCTAAGGCTCGTTCTATGTCTTTCCCTAAATATTCTTTTAAAAGAAATTCGGAGCATTAGTAAATTATAGCTCGGCTACGGGAATAGAATTGTGAACATATACGCTGCTGACAAAAGACATTCTTTTTCATGGATGATGTGAGGTAATAGTATCATCGTGAAGTAAAGAATGCTTTTTTCTTCCATAGCCATGAGGGGGCATAAAAAGGCGGTGTACCTCCGTTTTTATCATCCGGCACAGCATGGGGGAGTGAATTGCGACATGGAGATATGTTCAAATAAAAAAAGAGTCCTCACTTTCATTAGCAAAGACTCTTCGTTTATGAATGATTTGATAAAGCTAAATATTAATGATAGAGTACCTTTTTAAAACAGACCCTATAAAACTAACTTTCATCAAAAAAAGTACTATCCTATATCAATGGTTCTAATATTCTGATAGCTTTCTGATTTCCGATTTTACACTCTTGAATTTTGAAGAAATCTTTTATAGTCATGGCTGTAATCGCATTTTTAGGCGCAGTCTTAACCAATGCGTATAAACGCTTTAATTCTGTTTTAATATATTCACGAGTATATTTCTCGCCAATCTTAAAGGAGTTTTTAAGGAGTTGAACAAACTCTACTCCGCTTGTTTTTTCTCTATAGTTTTTCATAATCATGGCTTCTTTGATTTTTTTGAATGAATAATTGTTTACTTCAATAACTTCTTTGCCTACCGTATCGTAAGCATCGATAATAAAAGCATCAACTTGTCTGATGTCACTGATAAACGATTGTGCCAATGGAGAGTCTCTGTCATCCTTCAACGATTCCAGTAATTCAACGATACGCTTTCGGCTTTCTTTGATAGAACTGCTCTTATCCATGAGGCTCAACCTTTCCTTATCGCCCAATTTGTAAAACAGAGGTTGGGTCAGCTTCGGTAAGAATAGGCTACTTTTCTTGTATCGGTTCACTACTGAATCAATATTGTTGTAGGCAGACTTAACCAATGCTTCATCAACAAAATTGTCAATTGCGAAATAGTTGGTCTTACCGTCTTTTAGCATCCGGTTATATGGCAGTATATCCAATGCAGCCTTATAAGCATTTCGGCTTTCCGAAGATGTTGCACATTCATAGAGATTTTTAATCGTCTTGTAAGCATCCCTGCAACCTTTAAGATATTCCTTGATACCTGCTTGGGTGCGTATCGGATAGTTCTCATTGGTATTGACAACATGAATAGCCAAAGAAGTACCATTTCTGAATCGTCCTATTGCTTGTACCGCATCAGTACATGGGTCAATGATTGTGTATTCTGCAAAATACGGTTCAGTGACAAATACTATATCGGGTTGTTCATCCAATTCAATATCTACAGCAGTATAGTTTCTGCTGGTAAACCACATATAAGGCATTTTATGCTTAATGTTCCAGTATTCATAAGCTCGTTTAAATCCTTTCTTTTTCAACTTCTCAACACTTTTCTCTGCACAGAATACTGCGGACTCATTTTCAACTCCCAATTTACTCATCAACTGGTGTATCATATCAACGCTGTTGGCAAAGAAACAAATACTGCGTGGTTGCTTTTGTTGTGCTTTTATCTGCGGTAGAATTTCTTTCAATGCTTCCAAGACATTGTTGGTCTGCACAATGCTGATAGGGCGTCTATATTTAAAAGTGGGTCGGATGTCTACTATTTTGAAACCTTGACTTTCAAAACGTGGGTCACTCGGTAATATGGGAGTGGCTGAAACAAATGCCTTTTCTCTGAATTTGAAAAAATCATCCATAGGAAGAATTATATCAGCTCTGTAATCAACATCTTTTATCAGCTTGTCGCATTCATCGGATAGGAAGAAGCATATATTATATATGTCAAGTTCCAGTTCCTCGAAAGCACGTTTGATTTTAGCAAATCCTTCGGGAGTGCTTATCAACTTGATAAACTTTCCTGCGGCTAATGTCTTTTCAATATAATCAATGATTTCTTCTGTTGTCACCCCTTGCTTGACACCGAACAGATTATCATTCTTATGCTTTGGGTCTCTGCATTTGCCAATGATAGGCGGTACATTGGGAACAGAAATAATGGAATGTCGCTTAGCCTTTATTTCAGAATAAGTTGCACCCAATCCGGTTAATGTCTTACAAAGGATAGTATTTGTTTCTATCTGTGGCAGGACTTCTGTCAAGTACTGGATTTTACCAGCTATTTTGTTTATAGTTATAAATTTCTTTTTCATTTGTGTGGATTTAAAAAGGAGAGAGGAAATTTGCACTTCCTCTGCTCCGTTTAGATTTAACGAATTAGTCCTTTCTCTTGCAAGTATGAAACAATGTCCTCGTCTCGATTTACAAAGAAGAAGATGTTACCGAATTTGAAGTTGGCTACTGCTGTTAGCTGCCCTCTACGGTCTCTGAACTCGGGTGTAAACTGAATGTTTACAGCCTTACTTTCCACAAACAGTTTGAGCATATTCTTTCGATACTCGTTACCGTTAGTTTGGTCTGATTTCTGAACTTCTGACGGTTCTACGCCAAAGTCCTCACTCTTGCCAGTAGAAAGGTATGTCATAAGCCAGTTTGCAGATTCATCGTTCAACTGATACGCGAAGCGTTTCACGTATGTGCTTTCGACCTTTATCACTTCGTAGCCGTCCTCGTCAATGTCGAAGAAGATGTTCAATCTGTCAAAACGTGACATCATGGACTTCAATTCTTCATGCGCAGCCACATTGTTATATGGTTCGCGATTACTTGAAACGACACTTTCAAAGTTGAAGGTAATCATTTGTCACCTCCTTCCTCTGGATATGGAATATCGGGGTAGATGCTCCAGCCAATTCTTTTGAATTGCCAAGCAGGAAAGTCATCATCTTCACATGAGAAAAATTGATTCTCATTCAAATCCCAAGATTTCCATACCCTGCATTTAAGTCTTTCTCTGATTTCGGGAAGTGCAGCATCCACACGTTCCACATCAAAACCTCTTGTGGTGGTTTCATGCCTTTTATCCGGGAATCTTTTCCTCATGGTACATGCCGCTATCATGAAACGCCATTTTCCGTTTATGAACTCTTGCAATAAGTCTTCATCCCGTTTGGGTTGTGAAGGGAATAAAGGCACGTGTACAAAACCTTCCGCATCTTGTTTTATTATGGGGAAGCCTAATCGCTCTATAATATCAAGCCTTTCGTCTTCACTTTTTACAAGTTCGGGAAGCCACTTCAAATCTTCCAAGGGATTTTTGGGCATGGAAAGCTGTATTTTTCCTTCGGGCATTATGCCTTTCTTTGCCCCATTGTTTTTCCAAAAAGGATAATAGTTTCTTTTAGAATTCTTCATTTTTCAATTTTTTTTAATTAAACAATGAAGCGTATGGACACAAAAAAAGCCACTAATTTCATTTTCTGAATTTGTAATGCAACATACCCTACTTCGACTGATAATAGCCGAACACATAAATTATGTACTTTACAATTTTAACCTCAGAGCAATCCTTTTGATTGCTTTATGAAATTAACAGCGTTCTTTTCGTCCATGCAGACCATACGAGGGAATCATGAAGAACAAGATGCTTATAGTAATGAAGATAAATCTTCTTTGGTGATGTGGTTGAAATAGAGCCTTACAACTCCGTACGCAAGTTTAAACCTTTCAAATCAACCTCACTTTCAATTAGTGGTATCAATGTACCTTTCGCTTCAACAACTCTTTGTTGTTCGATGCAAAGGTACAGCTATTTTTTAATTCACCAAATGGATTTCAAAACATTTTCGCTCCACATATGCACATATAACACTCATTGATAACCTTTTAACAGAAACAAAGAGTTCCACCTTATTATATATAAGGCAGAACTCTTTTTAGTTACAGCAAATGCTTCATCGCTTCATCTACTTGCTTGTTGTCAAAGCTATCCAAATATATTTGAGTAGTCGCCAAGTCTGAATGCCCCAATGCTTCACTTATCAATGCAATGTTTACCCCCGATTTCTTAAGAACACTTGCGAATGAATGGCGAGCGACATAGGTCGTTATATTAGCTTCAATTCCCAATCGCTTACCGAGTGTCCTTAGAATGTCATTCACCTTGCCACGTATTTTATGAATCCTATTCTGCTTCTGTAAAGCTGTTTTATGGACTTTTACATTCAATATCGGGAATAGATAACCATTACTCTCATCGGTGTATTTTTTTATAATTTGCATAGCTTCTTGGGGTATTCCAATCTTGATTAGCTTACCAGTTTTCTGACGGATATAGTGTAACCTACCATTGACGATATTCTCTTGTGTTAAATTGGCAATATCAGTAAAGTTTATACCGCCACACAGATAGCTGAATATAAAAATGTCTTTACTTAACTCCACATATTTCTTTTGTCCTATCGGTTGGGAAGTTTCTGTAAACTTCAACATATCTGTTTTAGCTATGGCTCTCTTTTGAGTAGAAGTGTCGAATTTACTGATTTTATATTCTTGAAAAGGATAATCAGACAAATGGGCACATCTTTCTTTTATTGCTTTATTATATGTGCTTCGTAAGGTACGGAACATTAAACTGATTGTTGTTTCTTTGTTGCCATTACTCCGGAGCCACTTTTCATATTTTTCGAGCCATGCCACATTTATGGTATTAAAGGGTATTTCCAACTTTCCATTAGTAAATCTTTTCAAAGAGTTATAGGAATTAAGGTAAACCAGTCTATTACCACATTTGTTGTTAATCTCACACTGAGCAATTATTTCTTTATAAAAGCAATCTACGGTTTTGGCAACCAGTAGCTTTTCATTTGCTTCAATCAGAGTTGCAGCCGAGTATTCTTTTTGGTCAGACTTTATTTCAAGCATTTTCTTTTGAAGTTCCAGTTTCTTATCAAGAATAATCTTTTGAAGATACTCTAAATTAGGACATTTAGGTTTCGGTTTATTTTTCTGAAAGTCCCAAAACTTGGGATTTACAGATATTCCCAAACTTTGGTATTTCTTCTTTCCGTCTTTACTGATACGAAGCATTAGAGGGTGTTCGCCATTAGATAGGGTCTTGGATTTGTAACAAACCACTGAAATTGTAGCATCCATGTTCATTTTTGGTTTAACTCTCGGTTTAACTCACTTGGTTAAACCAAAGGTAAACCGCCCCATTCGGAGAATAAAAAAAGGAGCTACATTTTACTGTAACTCCTTGATTCTTATCAGTCGGGGTAGCGGGATTCGAACCCACGACCCCCTGCTCCCAAAGCAGGTGCGCTAACCGGACTGCGCTACACCCCGAATACTTTACTTCTGAAAAGCGAGTGCAAAGGTAAAAACAATTCTGATACCAACCAAACATTTAGGCAAGTTTTATGCAATTAAAATTACATTTTCAGATAGAAATCTTTCGTTAAAGCTACATATTCAGGGGTAAACTCATTGTGATTCACCTCAATACAGAGTTTCTCTTCTCTACACTCTTTTGCTTCAAAACCAAAGTTCAGCAATACCCGTCTGCACGGTTTTCCGGGCTTGGTGAAGACTTGCACACGATGCAATGGAAACAACTTATGGTTCCAAGCTGTATCCACAACCGTTTTTTCAGCTTCCGCTGGAATAATGATGCTTACGACTCCTTGCTCTTCAAGCAAAGATGCCGAACGACGAAACAGTAAATCGTAATTCAAATTGCCCGCATGCCGTGCTGTGCACCTTTGTTCGTCAGGACATTTCAACGCATCTATAAAATAGGGAGGATTGGAAACGATGAGGTCAAATCTGTTTTCCGGCTGATAATCTCGGAAATCATGACATATGATCTCTACTCTATCGGCCCATGGAGAGTGAGATACATTTTCTGTGGCTTGTCCGGCTGCAGCCGCATCTATCTCGATTGCAGTAATCCGGGCATGCGGATTCCTTTGCGCTAACTGTAAGGCTATTAATCCGGTACCGGTTCCAACGTCCAGTATACGCTTTGCTTTGTCTGCCGGGGCCCATGCCCCAAGTAGTACACCATCTGTGCCGACCTTCATGGCGCATTTATCATGAAATATGGTAAATTGTTTAAACTTAAAAGATGATTTTGGCATGTTTATCTTCTTTAATTGGGCTCAAAAATAATCAAAGCCTGCATATTTGTCATAAAATTGGCACTGTTTTTGTCTTTTTAAAGGGTGAAGAACGTTTATTTATGAAGAAATAGCTTAACTTTGCAGGCGCTTTATTGGCCTGCCAATATGACATAAACTAAAAAGAAAGAAATGAAGAAAAGAAATTACCTGAGTGATGTCGAAGATAGAAGCGGAAACGCTTTCTCTGTAATTGCTGATTTTGAGGGGAATGAAGAACAATTGATGGACATTGAGGTAGAAGAGGTTTTACCGATATTGCCTCTCCGAAATATGGTATTGTTCCCTGGGGTGTTTATGCCGGTATCTGTAGGAAGAAAATCTTCCCTCAAATTGGTGCGTGAAGCAGAAAAGAAAAATTCTTATATAGCTGTTGTATGCCAAAAGGTGGCTGAAACAGAGACACCTCTGTTTGAGGATTTACATACCATCGGTACAGTTGCCAAGATAGTACGTGTGCTTGAAATGCCAGACCAGACAACTACAGTCATTCTGCAAGGCTCCAAACGTATGGAACTGAAGGAGATTACGGATACGACTCCTTATCTGAAGGGACGGATAGCTACGCTGAATGAAGAACTTCCGGAGAAGAATGACAAGGAATTCCATGCATTGGTAGAGGCGTGTAAAGACTTGACAGTACGCTACATCAAGTCATCCGATATGTTTCCGCAGGATTCGGCATTTGCCATCAAGAACATTACCAATCCAATGTTTTTGGTAGACTTTATCTGTACGAACCTGCCACTCAAGAAAGACGAAAAGATAGAACTGCTCCGTATCGACTCTTTGCGGGCGCGTACCTACCGCCTGCTTGAGATTCTGAATCGTGAAGTGCAGCTTGCCGAAATCAAAGAGTCTATCCAGATGCGTGCACGTGAGGATATAGACCAGCAGCAGCGTGAGTATTTCCTGCAGCAGCAGATTAAAACCATTCAGGATGAGCTGGGTGGCGGCGGTCAAGAGCAGGAAATAGAGGAGATGCGTAAGAAGGCGGAGACCATCAAATGGAATGATGAGGTGAAGGCTACGTTCCTGAAAGAGGTGGATAAGTTGGAACGTACCCATCCCCAGTCTCCCGACTATAGCGTGCAGCTGAACTATCTGCAGACGATGCTTAGTTTGCCGTGGGGCATTTATACGACGGATAATCTGAGCCTTGTCAATGCAGAAAAGACACTGAACAAAGACCATTATGGTTTGGAGAAGGTGAAGGAACGCATTCTGGAACATCTTGCTGTATTAAAGCTGAAAGGCGATATGAAATCACCCATCATCTGCCTGTATGGCCCTCCGGGTGTGGGAAAAACCTCTTTGGGGCGTTCCATTGCTGCCGCCTTGAAGCGTAAGTATATCCGTATGTCGCTGGGAGGCGTGCATGATGAAGCTGAGATTCGCGGTCATCGTAAAACCTATATCGGTGCCATGCCGGGACGGATTATCAAGAATCTGATAAAGGCAGGCTCCTCCAATCCGGTATTTATTCTGGATGAAATAGACAAGGTGAGTGCCGACCGCCAGGGAGACCCCTCCTCTGCCCTCCTCGAAGTGCTCGACCCGGAACAGAATACTACATTCCATGATAACTTTCTGGATGTGGACTATGATTTGTCCAAAGTGATGTTCATCGCTACTGCCAATAATCTGAATACCATCCCCGGACCGTTGCTGGACCGTATGGAGCTGATTGAGGTAAGCGGCTATATCACGGAAGAAAAGATTGAGATTGCCCGCCGCCATCTGGTTCCGAAGGAATTGGAGGCAAACGGTATGAAAAAGAATGATATCAAGATTCCGAAGAACACACTGGAAGCCATTATAGAGAATTATACCCGTGAGAGCGGCGTGCGCGAACTGGAAAAGAAAATCGGAAAGATACTCCGTAAATCTGCACGCCAATATGCTACGGACGGTTATTTTGCGAAGACCGAAATAAAACCGGGAGACTTGTATGAATTCCTGGGTGCACCCGAATATACCCGGGACAAGTATCAGGGTAATGAGTATGCAGGGGTGGTGACCGGTCTGGCGTGGACTGCCGTAGGTGGTGAAATACTTTTCGTGGAAACCAGCTTGAGCCGTGGCAAGGGTGGACGTTTGACATTAACCGGCAATTTGGGTGATGTAATGAAAGAGTCGGCCATGCTGGCATTGGAATACATCAAGGCGCATGCCTCCCTGCTGAATCTTGACGAAGAGATTTTTGATAACTGGAACATCCATGTCCATGTGCCCGAAGGCGCCATTCCGAAAGACGGTCCGTCTGCCGGTATCACGATGGCTACCTCCCTCGCTTCTGCCCTCACCCAGAAAAAGGTGAAGGCCAATCTTGCCATGACGGGAGAGATAACACTTCGCGGTAAGGTACTTCCGGTAGGAGGCATCAAGGAGAAGATACTGGCTGCCAAGCGTGCCGGTATCAAGGAGATTATCTTGAGCGACGAGAACCGCAAGAATATAGAAGAGATACAGGATATATATCTGAAAGGACTGACTTTCCACTATGTGAAAGATATTAAGGAAGTGTTTGCCATTGCGCTGACTGATGAAAAAGTAGCCGATGCCATCGACTTGTCCGTAAAGAAAGAAAAGACCGAAAAGAAAGAGGAATGACATTCGAGTTACAATATACAGACAGCAAGACCAATGCACGTGCCGGACTGATTACTACTGACCACGGGCAGATTGAGACACCTATCTTTATGCCGGTAGGTACAGTGGGAACAGTGAAAGGCGTGCATCTGCCTGAGCTGAGAGAGGATATAAAGGCGCAGATTATATTGGGTAATACCTATCATCTTTATCTGCGTCCGGGACTGGAAGTGATAGAAAAAGCCGGTGGACTGCATAAGTTCAACGGCTTTGACCGTCCTATGCTGACAGATAGTGGCGGCTTCCAGGTATTTTCGTTGTCCGGTATCCGCAAGTTGCGCGAAGAAGGTGCGGAATTCCGTTCGCACATCGATGGTAGCAAGCATATCTTTACGCCGGAGAAGGTGATGGATATAGAACGGACTATCGGTGCAGACATCATGATGGCCTTTGATGAATGTCCTCCGGGGGATTCGGACTACGAATATGCCAAAAAATCACTGGGATTGACACATCGCTGGCTGGACCGCTGTATCAAGCGTTTCAATGAAACGGAACCTAAGTACGGTTATCAGCAATCCTTATTCCCCATTGTGCAGGGTTGCGTCTATCGCGACCTCCGCGAGCAGTCGGCAGAGTTTGTCGCCTCTAAAGGTGCTGACGGTAATGCCATTGGCGGTCTGGCTGTGGGCGAGCCTGTAGACAAGATGTACGAGATGATTGAGCTGGTGAACGGTATTCTTCCCAAAGACAAGCCTCGCTATCTGATGGGAGTCGGGACCCCGGTAAACATCCTGGAAGGCATTGAACGCGGTGTCGATATGTTCGACTGTGTGATGCCTACCCGCAACGGACGCAACGGCATGTTGTTTACCAAGGACGGCATCATGAACATGCGCAACAAAAAATGGGAAATGGATTTCTCTCCCATTGAAGCAGACGGTGCCTCCTACGTAGATACCATGTACAGCAAGGCATACTTGCGCCATCTGTTCCATGCACAAGAGCTGCTTGCCATGCAGATAGCATCTATCCACAACTTGGCTTTCTATCTGTGGCTGGCAGGCGAGGCACGTAAGCATATCATTGCAGGCGACTTTGCTACCTGGAAACCGATGATGGTGAAACGCGTATCGACAAGATTATGAGAAAAATGAACTGGAGGATATGGAAGAATATAAAGCTGCCGAGAGGTAAATTCCTGAAGCGGCTGGACTGGTACATTATTAAGAAGTTCCTGGGTACATATGTCTTTGCCATTGCATTGATTATCTCCATTGCGGTGGTGTTCGACTTCAACGAGAAGATGGACCGCTTCATGTCTCATGAAGCGCCGTGGAATGCTATTGTCTTTGATTATTATCTGAACTTCATCCCCTACTTTGCCAATCTGTTCAGTCCGCTGTTCGTGTTTATCGCCGTAATCTTCTTTACTTCCAAACTGGCGGAGAACTCGGAAATTATTGCCATGTTCTCTACGGGAATGAGCTTCAAGCGTATGTTGCGTCCTTACATGGTGTCTGCAGCAATCATTGCGGTAGTAACATTCTGCCTCGGGTCCTATGTCATTCCCAAAGGCAGTGTGACACGTATCAATTTTGAGGACAAGTACTACAAACCCCGTAAGGCGAATACGGCACGGAACATCCAGCTGGAAGTGGATTCGGGGGTAATTGCCTATATCGAACGTTTTGAAGACTACAGCAAGACCGGTTATCGCTTTTCTTTGGACAAGTTCAATGACAAGCAACTGGTCTCCCACCTTACAGCCCGTTCCATTACCTACGACACGACGGCCGTGCATAAGTGGAAAATCAAGGATTATATGATTCGCCAGATGGATGGCATGAAGGAGAGTATCACGAAGGGTGACCGCATAGACACTACCCTTTTTATGGAGCCTGCCGACTTCCTGATTATGAAGAACCAGCAGGAGATGTTGACCAGCCCTCAGCTAAGCGAGTACATCAACAGGCAGCGGCAACGCGGCTTTGCCAACATTAAGGAATTTGAGATAGAGTACCACAAACGCATTGCCATGTCGTTTGCCTCCTTTATCCTGACGCTGATTGGAGTGTCTTTGTCTTCCAAGAAAACGAAAGGTGGAATGGGATTGCATTTAGGTATAGGCTTGGCATTGAGTTTCTCTTATATTCTGTTTCAGACCATTGCTTCCACATTTGCCGTGAACGGCAACATGCCTCCGGTCATCGCTGTGTGGATACCGAATATAATGTATGCCTTCATTGCATTCTATCTATATAGGAAAGCGCCGAAATAAGCATTCTAAACCTCTACTTCAGCTTGCTCAAGTTGAGGTTTGGCGTACTAAAGCAGAGGTTTAGGATGTTTGTCTTTGGAAGCCCATTAAAATAAGAAGCCCCTCCCACTTTTGCGTTGTACAAGTGCGGGAGGGGCTTTTTGTTGTATTCATTTTCCTCTTTTGTTCTGTTCCCTTTTTTGCCGGAAAGAGACGTCGGTTTCTAGGGAACACCCTCACTTTCGTCTTACAGGTTTTTTAAGTTGCTGTTGTATGCACCGGGCATCAGCAAGCTTAATTCAAGTAAGCGGAAAGTTCTGCAGCAGAGATGTTTTTGGCAATAATTACACCATTATCATCCAGTAAATAGTTAGTGAATCCGCGGCCTAAGCGATATTTCTTAAAGAGGCCGGAATATTCGCCTTTAGTTTCCACGAAACAAGTGGGCGTAACTATTTGGTCCTTACGGATGGTTTCTTCAAAGATTGACTGATACTCATCGAATGAAACTGAAACCATCTTCACATTGTTGCGGGCAGTAGAGCGAAGCGCATTGCTCAAACTTGCGTTTTGCATCCGGGACTGCGCGTCGTAACTTGCCCAAAAACTGAGCAATACATACTTTCCTTTCAAGTCTGAAAGTTCGGTTTGGGATTGCTCTGCCGACATGGTTTGGATTTTGAAATCCGGGGCCATGTCACCCACATTCAAACCTCCGGTAGGTTTGTCTTTTTCTACAAAAGAAGTCAAGGAACTTATTAGTAATACAACAAAAATCCATTTTGCATATTTCATGCGGCACGGTTTTGGTTAATACTATCCGGGACTGTCCTTCAACAGTGATTTCTTCCCGGAACATCGTCTTGTCAAAGCCTTGAATAGTGATAAAGATACTGATAATCAAAGCTTTTAATTCTGAAATCGGGTGCAAAGGTAACTAATTCCTAAACAAACTTCCAAATAAACAAGCATTTTTCTTACTTTTTAAAGTCATATTTTTATGTTATTTAGCATAAATAGCGGGAATTTTCCTTACTTTTGTAGCCTATTATTCTATCAAAAAGATGACTTATGCAACCATTGAACACTGAACTCATCCTGATACGTATTACGGGTGAAGACCGTCCGGGACTGACAGCTTCCGTAACGGAAATTCTGGCTAAATACGATGCTACCATTCTGGATATTGGCCAGGCAGATATTCACAATACTCTTTCGTTGGGCATTTTGTGCAAGACGGAAGAACAACACTCGGGGTTCATTATGAAGGAACTGCTTTTCAAGGCTTCCTCCCTGGGAGTGACTGTCCGTTTCTACCCCATTACTACCAAAGAGTACGAGGATTGGGTGAATATGCAGGGAAAGAACCGCTATATTCTTACTTTATTGGGGCGTAAGTTGTCTGCCCGTCAAATATCTGCCGTTACCCGTATTCTTGCAGAGCAAGGCATGAATATCGATGCCATCAAGCGCCTTACAGGGCGTATCCCGCTGGACGAATGCGAATCGCGTACACGCGCCTGCATCGAATTTTCCGTTCGTGGCACTCCGAAAGACCGTATTGCCATGCAAGAGCAGTTGATGAAACTGGCAACCGAACTGGAAATGGATTTCTCTTTCCAGTTGGACAATATGTACCGCCGGATGCGCCGCCTCATTTGCTTCGATATGGACTCTACGCTGATTGAAACAGAAGTAATTGATGAATTGGCCATACGTGCGGGTGTGGGCGACCAGGTGAAGGCCATTACCGAACGTGCCATGCGTGGTGAGATAGATTTCATTGAGAGCTTTCGCGAACGAGTGGCTTTGCTGAAAGGATTGGATGAGTCCGTGATGCAGGAAATTGCAGAAAATCTTCCCATTACGGAAGGTGTGGATCGCCTGATGTATGTTTTGAAGAAATACGGTTACAAGATAGCTATTCTTTCGGGAGGGTTTACCTACTTCGGGCAGTACCTCCAGAAGAAGTACGGTATAGACTATGTGTATGCCAACGAGCTGGAAATAGAGGATGGCAAACTGACCGGCCGCTATCTCGGTGATGTAGTCGACGGTAAGCGTAAGGCAGAGTTGCTGCGTTTGATAGCTCAGGTGGAGAAAGTGGATATTGCGCAGACTATTGCTGTAGGCGACGGTGCCAACGACCTGCCCATGCTGGGAATTGCCGGCCTTGGAATCGCTTTCCATGCAAAGCCCAAAGTAGTTGCCAATGCCAAGCAATCCATCAACACCATTGGTTTGGACGGGGTACTTTACTTCTTAGGTTTCAAGGATTCATACATTGATATCCATTAATTCATTAGTACATTCAAAAAAAAGTCCTATCTTTGTGCTCAAATTTAAAAGAGATACATGAAGTTTTCAGAACTACATTTGAATGGCAATGTGCTGGAGGCACTGGATGCCATGCGCTTTGAAGAGTGCACCCCCATACAAGAACAATCAATTCCCGTTATACTTGAAGGCCGAGATTTAATAGCGGTGGCACAAACCGGAACGGGAAAAACAGCTGCATATTTGTTGCCTATATTGAACAAGCTTTCAGAAGGTGGACACCCTGCCGATGCTATCAATTGCATTGTCATGGCTCCTACCCGTGAGTTGGCACAACAGATAGACCAGCAGATGGAGGGCTTCTCCTACTTCATGCCGGTTTCCAGTGTGGCAGTGTATGGCGGTAATGACGGAGTTCTGTTCGAACAGCAGAAAAGAGGTTTGACATTGGGTGCAGATGTTGTCATTGCCACTCCGGGACGTCTGATAGCCCACCTCAGTCTTGGCTATGTAGACCTTTCGCGTGTCTCTTATTTTATTTTGGATGAAGCAGACCGGATGCTGGATATGGGATTCTATGATGACATTATGCAGATTGTCAAGTTTCTCCCTAAAGAGCGGCAGACCATTATGTTCTCTGCTACCATGCCTGCCAAGATACAACAGTTGGCTGGCAACATTCTGAACAATCCCGCCGAAGTGAAGTTGGCGGTTTCCAAACCAGCGGAAAAGATTGTGCAGGCAGCCTATGTCTGCTACGAGAATCAGAAGCTGGGCATCATCCGTAGCCTCTTTGCAGAGGAGACGCCGGAACGCGTCATCATTTTTGCTTCTTCCAAACTGAAAGTGAAGGAAGTGACCAAAGCCTTGAAGCAGATGAAACTGAACGTTGGTGAAATGCACTCCGATTTAGAGCAGGCACAGCGCGAAGAAGTGATGTACGAATTCAAGACAGGACGTATCAATATCCTGGTAGCTACAGATATCGTTGCGAGAGGTATTGATATCGATGACATCCGTCTGGTGATAAACTATGACGTTCCCCACGACAGTGAAGATTATGTGCACCGTATCGGACGTACGGCGCGTGCCAATAATGACGGCGTAGCCATCACCTTCGTTTCCGAAAAGGAGCAAGGTAGCTTTAAGAATATCGAAAAATTCCTGGATAGGGACATCTATAAAATACCGGTTCCCGAAGAGCTGGGTGAAGCACCCGAATACAAGCCGAGAGCATTTGACGGAGGAGGAAGACGGGGCGGCCATGGAAACGGACGTAAGCCAGGAGGAAACAAGAACGGCCGTAACAACAGTAAAGGTGGAAAGCCCAGAGCCAAACGTCCACAGAATGGCGGCGAGAAGAAATAAACATTGTGGTGAAGAAAAGAAATAGAAAAAGCGGATTTATTCCGCTTTTTCTATGTTCATTGTATTGTCAAAACCAATAATCATATTTACCAAATTGTATACGGAACTTTCGGGTATGCCGAGGGTTGCCTGATAATGGTACCCCTTACTATCCACACCCATGAAATTCATATCGGCAAGAATGGCCTGGTCCAGCATTTCGGCAGGGAATATATCCGCAAACATCTTTTTAGTGATGTCCTGGCCGTAAAGTATCTTCTTCCCTTCGTATACACAGATATGGATTACATTATCATAATACACATTGTCCACACTGATTCCATTTTCAGAATAGGAAGTCTTGAAAACCTTCATCTTTGAGGGGTTGATATATACATATCCCCTATACCTTGTATTCTTGTATATTACGATACTGTCTTTCTTTATCACTTCCGGAGTAGTGGAAATGACCTCTACTTCCCGGCTGGTGAAAACCAAAGAATCTTCCGCATTCTCTGATTTATGCAGTTTAATTACTTCGTCGGCCAGCGAGTGGAACCAGAAGCTGTATTCCGTTTGACGGTCTATCTTATAGGCCACCGGTTTATTGCTGTATATGTAGATTGTATCGTGAACGACCTTGAAAGATACGGGAGCGCTTTGCGGGTTAGCATAATATACCGTATCCCCTTCGATGCGCATCAACGGCATTTCTGTTTCATCGTTCACCCAGATGCCTTGCAACAGTTGTTTTGCAGTAAGGTCTTCCTTGACGGAAGCCTCCCCGTTTTGTCTGTTGCTGCATGATGCCAATGAGACAACAAGTACAATGAGAATCGCACTTCTTTTTATTGTCATAACGTCCCTATTTATTTCTTTTCTTTTTTCTGCAACTTTATTTTCCGATGCAATGATATGTGAAACCTTGTTCTTCCATATCTTTCTTGTCGTAAATGTTACGTCCGTCCAATACCAACGGCTGTTCCATAGTTTTCTTGATGACTGCCCATGAAGGCAGGCGGAATTCTTTCCATTCGGTCACCAGCATCAGTGCATCTGCGTCCAGTGCGGCATCATACATATCTGTCGCATAATAAATACTTTCTCCTATGCGGCGTCGGCATTCGTTCATGGCAGCCGGGTCGTAGGCACGTACTTTACAACCGGCCTTCAGCAACTCGTCAATCAATACCAGAGCCGGGGCTTCACGCATGTCATCTGTTTCGGGTTTAAAGGCCAGCCCCCAAATGGCAATGGTCTTTCCCTCCAAATCATTATTGAAATGCTTCTGCAACTTTTCGAATAAGATACTCTTCTGTTTCTCGTTCACCTCCTCTACTGCATGGAGTACACGCATCTTGTAGCCGCTCAGTTCAGCCGTTTTAATCAGTGCCTTTACATCCTTAGGGAAGCATGAACCGCCGTAACCTATCCCCGGATAGAGGAACTTGCGTCCGATACGGGTATCCGAACCGATACCACTGCGCACCATGTTTACATCCGCTCCCACTAATTCGCACAAATTGGCAATGTCGTTCATGAAGCTGATGCGGGTGGCAAGCATGGAGTTAGCTGCATACTTTGTCATTTCTGCAGAAGGGATGTCCATAAAGATGACACGGAAGTTGTTCAGCAGGAATGGTTTGTAGAGCTTGCTCATTATCTTCTTGGCTCGTTCGGACTCTACTCCCACCACTACACGGTCGGGACTCATAAAATCGTTGATAGCATTACCTTCTTTCAGAAACTCGGGATTCGAAGCGACATCGAAGTCAATGTTCATCCCTCTCTTATCAAGTTCTTCTTGAATGGTAGCCCGCACTTTTCTGGCAGTACCTACGGGAACGGTACTTTTGGTTACCACCAACACATATTTCTGCATATTGCGTCCAATGGTGCGGGCAACTTCCAGCACATAGCTCAAGTCGGCACTTCCATCCTCATCGGGTGGTGTACCTACGGCACTGAATACCACTTCCACCTCATTCAGACAACTCTCCAGAGACGTGGTGAATTGCAGGCGTCCTGCTTTCACATTCCGGCTAACCATTTCTTCCAGTCCATTTTCATAGATAGGAATAACACCCTTTTTCAGTGACTCTATCTTTTCACTGTTCGTGTCTACGCAAATAACGTTGACACCGATTTCCGCAAAGCAGGTTCCGGTTACCAAACCGACGTATCCTGTACCGACAATGGCTATTTTCATATTTTATTCATAATAGACCGCATCCTTGAACGATACGGCATGTCCGTCTTTATCTGATAATAGAAGCTGTTCCGTAGCAACGGGCCATTCAATACCGATGGCTTCGTCGTCAAAACGGATGGATGCCTCGGATTGTGGTGCGTATACGTTGTCTACCTTGTATGTAAAGACAGCTTCATCGCTCAGCACCAGAAAACCGTGGGCAAAACCACGCGGAATGAAGAATTGTCTTTTGTTCTCCTCACTTAGCTCCACACTGACATACTTTCCGAAAGTGGGAGAAGATTTTCTTAAGTCGACAGCCACGTCCAGCACTTTTCCCTTAATGACACGTACCAGTTTGGCCTGGCTGCAATCACCCTTCTGGTAATGAAGACCACGTAATACACCGAAAGAGGATTTGGACTCATTGTCCTGGATGAAGTGAACGTTTCCGACATGTGCACGGAACTCTTCTTCCTTAAATGCTTCCATAAAGTATCCGCGGGCATCATGGAATACTTTCGGCTCAATCAGCCATACGCCGTCAATCTCTGTTTGTATGTAGTTCATTTTCTTAAAATGTTTTATGTACTTTCAGTTGGAATCCAAAATTGTCTCCATATATCTCTCCCATATCCAATGCAAGGGACGCGTTGAAGCACCAGCCCTTCCATTTACGGGGAATATAGTAAAACGATGCAAAAGTAGAAAAATTTTCTAATATATCGGGTATTGGACGATGAGGAGTTCCCCAAGTTCTGTTGTGGGACAATTTTGCCACATATCTCCACTCACTGCTGATGTCGCCGCTCCATCCCAGATGCAGGGCCTTAACGCGATTGTACTTGAAACTCATATCGCCATCCTTATTATAGATAGGCGATGCTATCAACGGATTGGCTATCGCCATACCCCAATGTGCCCATCCTGGGTAGTAACCGTTGTTGTAGTAGTTGTCGGCTCCTCCGGTCTTACCTACTACAGAATTTTGCAAACCGTGCAGTGGACCGCTCATATTGGTAGTCTGGAGATATTCGATAACGATTCCGTTGATGGCTTGTCTATGGTTGGATTTATATTCCACACCCCATAAGCCATCCCAACCGTTGAGTTTGGCCATGGCGGAGAAGTCATCAAAATGATTGTCCAGATAGGCGCTGATGGAGAAATCTTCCTTAGGACGATAAGTCATTTTGATATATTCGCTACCCAGAAAATTGCCTTGGAAAGCCAGATGTTCACCTACCGGTCCGTCCTCACGCCCGTGGCCGGGGAAGAATACGCGTACGTAATCCTTCCATCCGTTGCCCAAGTCTCCCGATTCGGAACCTCCAATCTTGTATCCTCCGAATTGGGTGTCGAGGGTCATTCCGAGTTCCAGTTGCCATTTTCCTTTGGGTATACCGATACGCAGGAACCCTTCTTTATGATGGTATTTGATACTCTTGGTGTACCAGTATTTTTCTCCGACTTGCTCCCGCTGGTATTTGTTATCTGTAAACCATCCGTACGAGATTTCTCCTTTCAGGCCTAAACGGGGTAGCAACTGTACATACTCGGGTATGCCTATCTGTACTTGTGGGATGGGACGCGCATTACCCGACCAGGTCATGCCGCCACTGCTCAGCTCTTGATTCAGCAATGGAGAATTCTGTTCCCGGCTTCCGGCAAAGAATCCAAACCACTTGTAACGGATGTCTACGTAAGCCTGCTGTACAATGAAGGAGGTCATGCTGAATCCGGCTGCTGCAACCAAATCCAGTGCTTCTTCAAACTTCCATTTTCCAAGTTGGTGTTTGTAGGATATTCCTCCACGTATGTAAGTATTGTTGTCGAGCGAAGTGAGTCCTTGCTGGTTGCTGACCTGCCAAAGAGGAGTATTGTCACCGGTATGCAGGGCTGCTCCATATTCTACGAATGAGGACAGCTGCTGTGCCAGCATCGTGTTCTTTCCTATGAACAAGAAAACCATCAGACAGAAAATAATACGCATAATAGTCTTTTGTTAAGTGTTTAGGTTTGTATACTCTTGCGAGGGCAATTGTCTTTCTATTCTTGACGAGTATAGTTAAACGGTACAAAAGTAGAAATTTTTCCGGTAAAAATTCCTTCTCTTGCCAAAAAAACTTTTTCAAATACATTTTCAATGTGCAATGTTCATAATTTGTTGATAAGAAAAATGCTCTGAAACTAGCGTATATCCGATATTTCCGCTACTTTTGTAGCATGATTGAATTAGCACAGCACATAGAAGTATTGTTATTGGAGAACGATTGTGTCATTGTTCCCGGTTTGGGAGGATTTGTAGCTCATTATACTCCGGCAATGAGAGTAGCGGAAGAGAATGTTTTTCTGCCCCCTACCCGTATTATCGGTTTCAATCCTCAACTGAAGATGAATGACGGCTTACTTGTACAATCCTATATGGCTGTCTATGATACTGATTTTTCTGATGCTACGCGGATTGTAGAAAAAGAAGTGGCGCATATATTCACTGCTCTCCATGAAGAAGGTAAGGTGGATTTGCCCAACATTGGCGAATTGCGTTACTCCATTCATGGTATTTATGACTTTGTTCCCTATGACCACAAGATAACCACTCCTTACTTATATGGGTTGGATAGTTTTGAAATGCAGGAACTGGCGGAACTGAAGAAACCGTACATGGAAAAGACCATCCGTTATTCTGTTCCAGTTGTGCCGGAAGACAAAAAGCGAAGGTTTGAGATTAAATTCAACCGTTCCTATTTGTCGAATGCGGTTGCCATGATTGCAGTGGTTGCCTTGTTTTTCTTTTTGTCTACACCGATAGAGAATACGGAAGTGGTTGAAGGAAATTATGCGCAATTACTTCCGAATGAACTTTTTGAGATGATAGAAAAGGAATCCCTTGCCATTAATCCGATTGTTGTTAGCCGGAAGGCCGACACTCCGAAAGCGTCGGCTCAAAAAAACACGGGGCAGAAGGCAAAGAAAAAGGTGGTTCCGGTTGCCGTAAGAGAGGTTAAGGTGGGCCAAGCTAACGCGCAGAATGCTCCGGTTGTTTCTCAGCCTAAGCAGCAGGCGGCAGAAGTGTCCTCTTCAACATCTGTAACAACAAAGAGTGAAATTCAAAAGACCACAGCAGGGACTGTCGCCCCGTCACTTGTCTCTACACAGAAATACCACGTCATCATTGCCAGTGTAGGTACTGAGAAGGATGCCGAAGCAATGGCAAAGCAACTGATTGAAAAAGGTTACCCTCATGCAAAAGCAATTGTTGGAGATGGTAAAATGCGTGTCAGCATTGAGTCTTGTGGTACAGAAACAAAAGCATATCAGGCATTGAACAGAGTTCGCCAGAATGAAACGTATAAGAACGCTTGGGTATTAAAGAAGTAGAAAGTAATCTACCCTTGCTTTATTTTTTAATTCTTTAATTTTTAACTATCATGAAGCGTATCCGTTGTCCCAAATGTGAGAATTACTTAACATTCGATGAAACCAAGTATACCGAAGGCCAATCACTGGTCTTTGTATGTGACCAGTGTAAGAAGCAGTTCAGTATCCGTTTAGGTAAATCAAAGATGAAAGCCCCTCAAAAGGAAGAACGTCCGGATGAAGCGGAGTTTAAAGAGGCTTTTGGCAGCATCACGGTCATTGAGAACGTGTTTGGTTTTAAGCAGGTACTTCCATTGCAAGAAGGTGACAATATCATAGGCCGGCGTTGCGTGGGGAATGTTATCGATGTGCCGATTGAGACTTCGGATATGAGTATGGACCGGCGTCACTGTATCATTAATGTAAAGCGTAATAAGCAGGGAGTGTTGATTTATACCTTACGCGATGCTCCCAGCCTGACGGGAACTTTCCTTAATAATGAAATTTTGGGTGACAAAGACCGTATTCGCATTGAGGATGGAGCCATTGTAACTATTGGTGCCACTACTTTTATATTGCGGGCAGCAGAGCAGGAAAGCCTTTAGACAAAAAAGAAAACTGTGACTTAATTATTTCCCATCAAATGTGGTATAAATAAAGCAGACCGTATAAAAACTCCTTTTGTACGGTCTGCTTGTTTAAAATCATAGGAATTAAAGAATACCTTTTACTGTTTCCTGCATGCCTTTTTCTTGGATGGATTTTAAGAAGCAGGTAATCATGTCTGTCAATCCTGGAACGGTATTCAAGTCTCCGTGTTCCCCCCAGATAAGGTCTTTGGCTGCCAATACGCCTTCTGCCACTTTGCGGGTGTCCCCCGTTGCCCAAAGGTCTTTCAATAACTGCATGATTTCGGGAGCATCATTCGGGATGATTTCTGTGCCGTCTGCGCGGGTACCTCCTTTGTAGTACGTGATGATGGCAGCCAGTCCCAATACCAGACCTTTCGGCAGTTCTCCTTTACGTTTCAAGTAGGTTTTCAGGCCAGGAAGGTCACGGGTTTGGTATTTAGGGAAAGAGTTCAGCATAATACTGGTTACGGCATGGTCAACAAACGGATTGTTGAAGCGCTCCAATACATCTTCTGCAAACTTTTTCAATTCGTTTTTCGGCAGGTTCAACGTTTCCATCAGCTCGTCAAACATCACTTTATGGATGTATTGTCCGATTATAGGATGCTGGCAGGCATCGCGTACAATATTTACCTCCGACAGATAGGCTACTGGAGACAATACGGTATGAGGTCCATTCAGCAAGGTTACTTTTCTTTCGTGGTAAGGTTTTTCGGAAGGAACAAACAATACATTCAGTCCGGCTTTGTCGGCAGGGAATTCTTCGGCGACTTCTTGCGGAGCCTCGATGACCCATAAATGGAAAATTTCAGCCTGCACTACCAGATTGTCATCGTACTGTATCTTTTCTTTTATAGCGGCAATGTCTTTGTGGGGGAATCCTGGAACGATACGGTCCACCAGTGTTGCATACACACCGCAGGCTTCCTCAAACCAAGCTCTGAACTCATCACCCAATTGCCATAATTCAATGTATTGATAGATTGTCTCCTTCAACTTGTGGCCATTCAGGAAGATGAGTTCGCAAGGGAAGATAATCAGTCCTTTGCTCTTGTCGCCGTTGAATGTCTTGAAGCGGTGATACAACAGCTGTGTCAGTTTGCCCGGATAAGAAGACGCCGGTGTATCTGTCAGCTTACAAGCAGGGTCAAAGGCTATACCTGCTTCCGTCGTGTTGGAAATGACAAAACGCATTTCCGGTTGTTCGGCCAATTTCATGAACTCATCGTTTTGAGTATAGGGGTTTAAGGCACGGCTGATTACATCTATCATAGTCAGACTGTTGATGGTTTCTCCTTTATCCAGACCTTGCAGATTTACATGATAAAGGTCATCCTGGGCATTCAGCATGTCAACCATACCTTTATCGATGGGTTGGACTACTACCACATTGCTGTTAAAATCGGTCTTTTGATTCATGTTATAAATAATCCAATCCACAAATGCGCGAAGGAAATTACCTTCGCCAAACTGGATAATGCGTTCCGGGCGTTGTGCTTTGGGAGCAGTTTCTTTGTTTAATGCTTTCATTTAAAAAATGATTTAAATGGTTGATATGTAATTTTTTGATTATTCAAACTCAAAGTAAAAGTCTATGTTTTCCTTCATCAATATGTCGATGGGCATGTATTTCACTGCAGTGACCGGTCTTTTAAATACCACGTGGTTGCATAAAGTCTTCACGCCACAATAGCCTTGCAGGCCTGGGCGTTGACCGATGAGAAAGGTTACTTCACCGGTTTTCAGGAACTCTGTATTTTTGTGTAAAAGGTCATATCCCACAAGTCCTGCCAGCTTCTGCCCCTTTTCGTGCAGATAATTTGCCACCTGATAAACACGGGAATTAAAAACAGCTCCCAGTACGGCTTGGGGATGTTCTTTAAAAAAAGCATCCAACATCCGTCTGTTGCCGTCAGTATCTTCCTTGTGCAACACAATGTCATGGATAGTCAAATCCTTATGTTCCTCGGAAAGGTATTGCATGAACCCCTCGAGGCGGCGTTGCATCTGGATTTCTGCCGGATTGTTTTTCTGATTGCTCAGGAATAACACAAGCTCCTGCCCTTTTTCATAGCTACGCATCAGAATCTTGGCAGCAATGTATCCGCTGGTTTTGGAATCTTGTCCGATATAACACAAGGCATGCGTCTGTTCAATATTGAAGTCTATGAATGCATAGGGAATATCCGCTTCCTCCAAATAAGTAGTGAGTTTTATGGTCTCCTCTCGGAAATTCGGGGCAACAAGTACGGCGTCGGCATTTTCCTCCCGGAGCACAGCACATGCTTCTTTATAGGAGGATTTGTCCGCATGCCGATAGTACAGATAGCTAACCCCAACATTGAACGGCCGTAATTCTTGTGCGGCACGGTCAATTCCCGCTGCTACAGCATGCCAATAATCATGTTCTATATAATAAGGTATAATGCAGACAATATGATAGCGCTTTTTAGCCGCCAGCCCGATGGCAAACATATTGGGATGATAATCTATCTCGTCGAGTACTTTCTGGACTTTTTCCCTACTGGAAACGGATACGTCTCCGCGGTTGTGCAGTACGCGGTCTACAGTGCCGGCAGAGACGCCGGCCATGCGTGCTATGTCTTTAATGGTATAGTTCTTGTTTTCCATCTTGAGGTATGCTGCCTAAGGCGGTAAAGGTGAGACGTCTGAAGCTTAAATATTATAAATATTCGCCGCAAAGATACGAATTATTTTGTTTCTCCAAGTAAAATTTCTACTTTTGTGTTCGATAACGGTTAATAAAACTAAAAACAATTATACGATCTATTAGCTTTACAATCAATACTATATAGGTGTAATAAATAGAAAGTAATATTTTTAGATACTTAAAACACAAGAAGATGAAAAACTTTATGGACGGAAACTTTCTGTTGCAAACGGAAACATCACAGAAGTTGTACCACGAGCATGCGGCTAAAATGCCGATTATCGACTATCATTGTCACTTGATTCCTCAAATGGTGGCGGAAGACTATCAGTTTAAGTCACTGACTGAGATTTGGTTGGGAGGTGACCACTACAAGTGGCGTGCCATGCGTACCAATGGTGTGGACGAACGTTTCTGTACCGGTAAGGATACTACAGATTGGGAAAAGTTTGAAAAGTGGGCCGAAACGGTACCTTATACTTTCCGTAATCCGTTGTACCACTGGACCCACCTTGAATTGAAGACCGCTTTTGGAATCGATAAAATTCTCAATCCTCATACGGCCCGTGAAATTTATGATGAATGTAATGAGAAGCTGAAACAGCCTGAATATTCCGCCCGTGGCATGATGCGCCGTTATCACGTGGAAGTGGTTTGTACTACAGATGATCCTATTGATTCCTTGGAATATCATATCAAGACACGTGAGAGCGGCTTTGAAATCAAGATGTTGCCTACTTGGCGTCCGGATAAAGCAATGGCGGTGGAAATTCCTGCCGATTTTCGCGCATATGTAGAAAAGTTGGCCGAAGTGAGCGATGTGGCTATTTCCAGCTTTGACGATATGGTTGCTGCCTTGCGTAAGCGTCACGATTTTTTCGCGGAACAAGGATGTAAACTGTCTGACCACGGAATTGAAGAATTCTATGCCGAGGATTATACAGGAGCGGAAGTTAAGGCTATCTTTAACAAGGTATATGGCGGTACTGGATTGACGAAGGAGGAAATTCTGAAATTCAAGTCGGCCATGCTGGTTGTGTTCGGCGAAATGGATTGGGAGAAAGGTTGGACACAACAGTTCCATTATGGTGCTATTCGCAACAACAATAGTAAGATGTTCAAACTGTTAGGTCCTGATACCGGTTTTGATTCCATTGGCGAATTTACTACAGCAAAAGCTATGGCTAAATTTCTCGACCGCTTAAACTCCAATGGTAAGCTGACCAAGACTATTCTTTATAATTTGAATCCATGCGCCAACGAAGTCATTGCTACTATGCTGGGTAACTTCCAGGATGGTACGGTTGCCGGTAAGATTCAATTCGGTTCCGGTTGGTGGTTCCTTGACCAGAAGGATGGTATGGAAAAGCAGATGAATGCCCTTTCTGTACTGAGCTTATTGAGCCGATTTGTTGGTATGCTGACCGATTCCCGTTCCTTCCTCTCCTATCCGCGCCATGAATATTTCCGCCGTACATTGTGTAATCTTGTAGGCCGTGATGTAGAAAATGGTGAAATTCCTATTTCCGAGATGGAACGCGTAAACCAGATGATTGAAGATATCAGCTATTATAACGCTAAGAATTTCTTCCAATTCTAAAAAGCAATAGTAAGCTATAAGTTATGCAGTTTCACCCATAACTTATAGCTTATCTAATATTTCTTTGATACTATCCAATCGTATAAAATTGGGATGTCGTATTTCCCCTTCATGTTGCTCGTATGCCCAAGTCACGTGGTATGGTACATGGGCAGCGTATCCCCCAAGTTCCAATACCGGAAGTATGTCTGATTTTACAGAATTACCTATCATCAGGAGTTTTTCAGGCGGACAGCCCAATGTATCAATCAGCCTCTGGTAATCATCGATTTTCTTGTCACTCATAATTTCGATATGATGGAAATATTCTCGCAGTCCGGAAGCCTCTATTTTTCTTTTCTGGTCGAACAAGTCCCCCTTAGTGGCCAACACCAATTTATATTTCCCATGAAGTGACGATATGGTCTCCTTCACGCCTTCCAGTAGTGTAACCGGTTTCTGCAGAAGCTCTTGTCCCCATCCTATTACTTCTTCTATAAGATGCATATTCCCGTTTCCGTCTGTCACTTTGCAGATGGTTTCAGTCATACTGAGCATTATGCTCTTCAGCCCATAGCCATACATATGCAGATTCTTCATTTCTGTTTCAAAAAACCTTTGTGATATGGATGAAGCAGGCAGATATTGCCTTAAAAGGTTACAGAATTTGTGCTCGAACTCCTGAATATAAAGTTCGCTTTCCCACAGTGTGTCATCAGCGTCAAAAGCTATAAATTCGATTTTATCTTTCATGAATGGTCGTTTTATAAAAGCGTCCAAAGATACGGAGTATTCTATATAAATGAAAAGATAAATAGTGATAAATGGGAAGTTAATATCTTGTCTGCAACTTATTAATATTGTGTTTGCAGAAAATTAATATCTTGCAAACACGATATTAATTTCCTATTTTTGCACTTATTTTTTCATTTAATACATAAATTTTAATCGTACAAAAGGATGATGACATCACCCCAACCCGCTTCCAAAGGCTTCAGCAGAGCTTTTTGGGTAAGCAGTACAGTAGAACTGTTCGAACGCATGGCATATTATGCTGTATTTATTGTTCTTACCATTTATCTTTCCAATATTTTAGGTTTCAATGATTTTGAGTCAAGCATGATTTCCGGTCTGTTTTCGGGAGGGCTCTATTTGTTGCCTATCTTTACGGGCGCATATGCCGATAAGATAGGTTTCCGAAAGTCGATGATTATTGCTTTCTCACTGCTTTCCATCGGGTATTTGGGCTTGGGATTGCTTCCCACCCTACTGGAAGCAGCCGGTCTGGTGGAGTATGGCGAGACAACCCGTTTTTCAGGATTGCCGGATAGTAATGACCGCTGGATGATTGTCCCCGTATTGTTTGTTATCATGGTAGGAGGTTCGTTCATCAAGTCTATCATATCGGGATCGGTGGCTAAGGAAACAACAGAGGCTACCCGTGCTCGCGGCTATTCCATCTTCTATATGATGGTGAATATAGGAGCTTTTACCGGAAAAACGGTGGTCGACCCTCTACGGAATGTTATCGGTGAGCAAGCTTATATTTATATCAATTACTTCTCGGCTGCCATGACGGTGCTGGCATTATTGGCTGTCATCTTATTGTATAAATCGGCACATACAGCAGGTGAAGGGAAAAGCATGCGTGAAATTGGACAAGGTTTTCTGCGTATTATCACTAATTGGCGTTTGTTGATTCTTATCCTCATCGTAACCGGCTTTTGGATGGTGCAGCAACAGCTCTATGCAACTATGCCCAAATATGTCATCCGTATGGCGGGTGAAACAGCCAAACCGGGGTGGATAGCCAATGTAAACCCGTTTGTAGTGGTTTGCTGTGTAAGTTTTATCACCCGGTGGATGGCAAAGCGCACAGCTATTACTTCTATGAATATAGGCATGTTTCTTATTCCGGTATCGGCATTGCTGATGGCATGCGGTAATTTGCTGGGCAACGATATTATTTCCGGCATGAGCAATATTACTTTGATGATGGTGCTTGGCATTGTTGTGCAAGCTTTGGCAGAATGTTTTATCTCACCGCGTTATCTGGAGTACTTCTCTTTGCAGGCCCCCAAGGGCGAAGAAGGTATGTACCTCGGTTTCAGTCATCTTCATTCATTCCTCTCTTCTATTTTCGGGTTCGGTATTGCGGGGGTACTTCTGACAAAATATTGTCCTGATCCAGTCTTGTTTGAAACCCGCGAAGCGTGGGAAGCAGCCAGTGTCAATGCACATTATATCTGGTATTATTTCGCTGCTATAGGATTGGTTGCAGCGATAGCGTTATTCGTTTTTGCCAAAACTACCGAATTCATCGACAAAAAGAAGAAGGCATAAGGTTTATATATTGCATACTTTTTGTATATTTGCCGTCACTTTTTTTAAAAGCGACGGCTTTTTTGTAATTAAGGAGATTAGGATGAAAGTAAAATTTATAAGCCTTGCCAGTGGAAGCAGCGGCAACTGTTATTATATAGGCACAGAAAAATATGGAATACTCATCGACGCCGGCATTGCAGTACGGACGATAAAAAAAGGACTGAAAGAAGCAGGTATCAGCATGGAAATGATACGTGCGGTATTTGTTACGCACGACCATGCGGACCATATCAAAGCAGTAGGCGGATTGGGTGAAAAACTGAATATTCCTATTTATACAACCGCCCGGATTCATGAGGGCATCAACCGGAGCTATTGCATGACAGAAAAGTTATATTCGTCTGTCCGTTACCTGGAAAAGCAGCAACCCATGCAGTTGGAAGATTTTCATATCGAATCTTTCGAGGTACCTCATGATGGCACGGACAATGTGGGCTATTGCATTGAGATAGACGGAAAAGTGTTTGCCTTTCTTACAGACCTTGGTGAAATTACTCCTACGGCCGCAGAATATATCAGAAAGGCCAATTATCTGATATTGGAAGCCAACTACGATGAGGAAATGTTACGCATGGGTACCTACCCCCAATACCTGAAAGAACGGATTACCAGCCGCACCGGACACATGAGTAATATTGCTACTGCTGAATTTCTTTCGGAAAATATGACGGAACATTTACAGTATATTTGGCTTTGTCATTTGAGCAAGGACAACAATCATCCTGAATTGGCATATAAAACAGTGGAATGGAAATTAAGGGAAAAAGGAATTATCGTAGGAAAGGATGTACAGTTGTGTGCTTTGAAGCGTACTACTCCTTCTGATTTATACGAGTTTGAATAAAAAATCCCATTTCATCGCAAAAAATACACCGTTTTGTTTGCACGAATAAAATAAAAGGACTACTTTTGCACCCGCAAACAAGAAATAAGGAATGCACTCTTAGCTCAGTTGGTAGAGCAACTGACTCTTAATCAGTGGGTCCAGGGTTCGAATCCCTGAGGGTGTACTTAAAAAAGGAACAACTACTGTTGTTCCTTTTTTAATTTGTCTTAACAAGAACATGCTTTGATGGGTATAAGCTCCTCATACGGAATCACTAGTAAATCTATATGGGGATGATACATTATTTTTCGTTAGTCCGCATAATAAATTCTTCAGAAGTTTGTTTTTATACCTTTGCCCTCACCCGCTTTCTGCCTCTTCCGTCACATTCGAAAATATATGTCAGAAAATGAAAGTAGGAAGAAAACTTTTATTTCCTCCTACTCGTATATCTATATTTTGTATATTTGTACACACATCAATGATTTTAAACTAAAAGAAAAACAATATGGATAAAGATTCAAAGCAAGTAGTAGTTCTTCTGACACATCCCAATATAAAAGAGTCGCGAGCTAACAAGGCATTGATGGATGCTATTAGTGACATGGGAGAGGTAGCCATATACAATTTATATGAGATGCGTATGGAAGATGCTTTTAATGCAGAGATATGGAGCACTATCATATCGCATGCATCTGCGCTTGTATTTCAGTTTCCGTTCTATTGGATGTCGGCTCCTTCTTTATTGAAGAGATGGTTGGATGAAGTATTTACTTATCTGGCAAAAACTCCTGCTGTGGCTGGTAAGACATTGATGGTGGTCACTACTGCCGGCTCTGAACATGATGCTTATAGAAGCGGAGGAAGAAATCGTTTTACGGTGGATGAGTTGTTAAGACCTTATCAAGCAAGTGCTGTACATGCTGGAATGATATGGCAAACTCCTCTTGTAGTCTATGGAATGGGGACCTCGGAAGCTAGTAAAAATATAGCAGAAGGGATAAATTGCTATAAGCAAAGAATTGAAGCATTGGTGAAGAAAGACATTTTCAGTGATAATTGGTAATAGTAGGACCATATCGAAATGGAACATTCTTTTTCATTTTTGAATGTTTGTTTTTCTCTTTATCTTTTTCTAAAATACTGATTTTAAGCAATAAATAAAATATTGTATGAATTGGCATATTTCTTGTGTTAACTCATACATGAAACTTTATATTATATCAAACAGATTACCCGTTAAGGTTACCAAAGAGGATGAAACGTTCGTATTTTCACGAAGTGAAGGCGGACTGGCTACCGGTTTGGACTCACTTCAGATTTCCTACGAAAAACATTGGATTGGATGGCCTGGAATATGCGTTGACAACGAAGAAAGTAAAGAGGAAATCACTTCTAGATTGGAAGGAATAAATTTCCACCCAGTATTCTTGTCCGAAATACAGATAAAGAATTATTATGAAGGCTATAGTAATAGTACTATTTGGCCATTATGTCACTACTTTTTTGTTTATACGCTGTATCGGAACTCTTTCTGGCAATCGTATCAGGAAGTGAACCAGTTGTTCTGCGATGCCATTTGCCGCGTGATACGTCCAGGTGACAAGGTGTGGATTCAAGACTATCAGCTAATGCTGCTTCCCGGAATGCTTCGGAAGGTTTACCCGGATTTGAATATCGGATATTTCCATCATATCCCTTTCCCTTCCTATGAACTTTTCCGGATATTACCGGAGCGTGCAGAAATCCTGAAAGGATTATTGGGTGCTGACTTTATAGCTTTCCATACTCATGACTATATGCGGCATTTTATCAGTGCTGTCGAACGGGTATTGCGTATTGACTTTAAACTGGACGAAGCACAACTCGGGAATAGAGTAGTTAGGATCGATGCTCTTCCTATGGGAATCAACTACGGACTGTATCACAATGCTTCTTCCAGACCGGAAGTACGGCGGGCGATAGACCGTACACGGAAATTTTTCGGGAATCATAAGTTGATTCTTTCTGTAGACCGCTTGGATTATAGCAAAGGCATTCTGCACCGTTTATGGGGATTTGCTGCCTTTTTAGAATGTCATCCTGAATATTGTGGAAAAGTTACATTGGCAATGGTCATTGTTCCATCACGTGACCATGTAGATAGTTATGCTGAGCTAAAAACCAAGATTGACGAAGAAATAGGTTCTATAAACGGACAGTATTCTACGATGGACTGGACTCCGGTTTGCTATTTCTATCACGGTTTTTCATTTGAAGAACTGGTGGCAATGTACTATATAGCTGATGTAGCTTTGGTAACTCCACTTCGTGATGGCATGAATTTGGTTGCCAAGGAATATGTAGCCTCGAAAAATAATAATCCGGGTGTTTTGATTTTGAGTGAAATGGCAGGTGCAGCTATTGAGATGACGGATGCATTGTTGATTAACCCCAATGACACTGAGGAGATAAAGCAGGCCATTTGTCGGGCTTTGGAGATGCCCGAACAGGAACAACTGAAACGCTTGCAACACATGCAGAAAATTATTTCCGTACAAACGGTTAATAAGTGGGCGGCAGATTTTGTAAGTGAATGGAGCGATACGTGCCGTAAGAATGAACAGCTTCGTAAGAAAAGGATATCCGCCGGTATTATTGGTGCCATCAAAATGAAATATAACCAGGCTAAGCAACGGCTTATCTTGCTGGATTATGACGGAACGTTGGCGTCGCTCAAGACACGACCGGAAAATGCTAAACCCACCCCTGAACTCATTGCCACATTGCAGAAGCTGGTTTCCGACCCGGCCAACCATGTTGTTGTGAATAGTGGTCGCGACCATTTTACTTTAGAAAAATGGTTGGGAAATTTACCTATTGCAATGGCTGCGGAACATGGCGCTTTCTATAAGGAAAATGGCATCTGGCACAAAAACATAAACAAAGCGGAATGGAGTTCCGGATTGGTGTCCATCTTGAAGCTTTTTGTCGAAAAGACGCCTCGTTCCCACCTTGAAGTCAAGGAAACGGCTTTGGCATGGCATTACCGGGAAAGTGATGCATGGTTAGGAGCTTTGCGGGCACAGCAACTTATCAATGTGCTGGTTAACATCTGTATACAGCAAAAGCTGCAAATCATACAAGGAGATAAAGTAGTGGAGATTAAGTCTCCCGATTATAATAAAGGTTCCGAAGTGAGACGCCAGTTGGAAAAGAAACATTATGACTTTATCATAGCTATGGGAGATGATACTACGGATGAAGATATGTTCAAAGCTTTGCCGGTGAATGCAGTGACAATCAAGGTGGGATATGTGTCGGAGGCAGCAAGCTATAATATGCCATCACAAACGGAAGTCCTGCCTTTTCTTCAAATTCTGGCGAACAAGAAAGACATGAAACAACCCATTGGCGAGAATGTCAAAACGAGCTTGAAAGGGATATTCGATTTTTTCAGAGACTTGTTAAAAACAAAATAGTAAAAATGAGTAATTTAAATTATGGGGTAGTAGGCAATTGTCGGACTGCCGCACTTATATCCGAAAAAGGCAGCATAGACTGGTTGTGTTTTCCCGATTTTGATTCTCCGTCTATCTTTGCATCACTACTTGATCGGGAAAGAGGAGGAAGTTTTGGATTTGACGTTACAGAAGACTATCATATCTCACAATCTTACGTTCCTCACACTAACATATTGTCTACTTCTTTTTCTTCGAAAGAGGGAGAATTTGTCGTACTTGATTACATGCCTTATTACCGTTCCTACGAAAATGCCCATTATCTTCCGGCAGAATTGTATCGATATGTGAGGTGGATAAAAGGTAAGCCCCGTTTCAAAGTAAACTATGTCCCTGCTCCCAATTATGCGCAAGGTAAAGTGATTCATAATGTCACTTCTGAATTTATAGAAAGCTATTGTTCTTCTGATAATAAAGATAGACAATATTTGTATTCTTCCCTTCCTTTGCAGAACATCGAACAGAAAAAAGAAATTATATTGGAAAAAGATGAGTTCTTTCTTTTGTCATACAATGAAAAGGTCATTCCGGTGGACATTGAACGGGAAAAAATTGAATATTGCCGTACTTTGGTTTATTGGCTTAATTGGACCAACCGTACTAAGAAATATTCTCTCTATAATGATGTGATAGAAAGAAGCATGCTGGTTTTGAAACTGATGTCTTACTATAACGGAGCCGTACTGGCCGCCCTTACTACCAGTTTGCCCGAATCCGTCGGCGAAGTACGTAATTGGGATTATCGGTTCTGTTGGTTGAGGGATGCCTCCATGTCTATCGAAACTTTGTTCCAGATAGGCCATATAGGAGCAGCAAGACGTTTTATGAAGTTCATACAGTCCACTTTCGTATCCAAGCACGAATCCTATCAGATAATGTACGGCATTCGGGGAGAAAGGCAGCTGACCGAGATTATTCTGGAGCATTTGTCCGGATATAAGAATTCCAAACCAGTACGGATAGGTAATGATGCTTACCATCAAAAGCAGAATGACTCGTTCGGTTATCTGATGGATTTGATTTACCAGTACTATCGGCTGATGCCCGGTACATTAGACGAAATAGAGGATATGTGGGAAATGGTAAAGAGCATTCTTTCCACGGTAATGGAAGATTGGAAGAAACCAGATAAGGGGATATGGGAAATCAGAGGAGAAAGCCGCCATTTTGTTTCATCCAAAGTGATGTGTTGGGTGGCTTTGGACCGTGGTGCAAAGATAGCTTCCATGCTCAATAAATACGGTTATAGTGAACGTTGGCAAAAGGAAGCTGACAAGGTATGGCAGGATGTAATGACATATGGATGGAAGGAAGAACTTCAAAGTTTCTCGCAGACTTATGATAATATGGCAATGGATTCCTCTTTGCTGTTGATGGAACCTTACGGTTTTATTGCAGCAGACGATATCCGATACCATAAGACAGTGAAGGCTGTGAAAAAAGCTCTTTTGCATAAGGGATTGATGTACCGGTATAACAGCGAAGATGATTTCGGGCTTCCTTCTTCGGCTTTTACCATTTGCACTTTTTGGCTGATACGTGCGCTTTTTGTTATCGGAGAAAAGGAAGAAGCCCGTTGTTTGTTTGATGATGTTCTGACATATTCCAATCATTTGGGGTTATTCAGTGAGGATATTGATTTTAATACGAAGGAACAACTGGGGAATTTTCCACAAGCTTATTCGCATTTGGCATTAGTCAATACGGCTATTCTGTTTGCAGAAGAAAATAAGAGATTGGCTTTTATCCGGCCGTAACGAGGAGGGGAACTTAATTAATACTGCAAATGGGAGCATTTTGTATTTGTCCTTCTTTCTTTCGTTTTTAATTCCATTGAATGATGATACCTTTCTTTTTTTATGTATTTTTGCATAAATAAAATTTCACTATTTCGGCAGTTGTTTTGTACTCATATCGCTGATATAGTTTAGGAACTCAAAATAAAGGATTATCATGTTACGGAAGATTAGACTGACTTTTGCAATGATTTGCTTTGTACTCATCACCTTGTTGTTCCTTGATTTTACGGGAACGTTGCATGGGTGGTTCGGCTGGTTGGCCAAAATCCAGTTTTTGCCGGCTGTATTGGCGCTAAATGTGGGAGTGATATTGTTTCTTGTAATTCTCACTTTGGTATGCGGGCGTATCTATTGTTCTGTGATTTGCCCCTTAGGGGTATTTCAGGATATACTGGCATGGCTGGGCCGGCAACCTAAAAAACGCAGGAAGCTTCCTTACTCTTATTCTCCGGCCTTATCTTGGCTACGCTATGGCGTATTGGGTGTGTTTATCATTGCTTTGATTGCCGGAATTGGTTCATTGGCTGCTCTACTTGCACCCTATAGTGCATACGGACGTATTGCCAATAATCTTTTTCAACCTATATGGCAATGGGGCAACAATCTGCTTGCTTATCTGGCTGAACGGGCAGACAGTTATGCCTTTTATGAAACGGATGTATGGTTGAAGAGCCTGCCGACTTTTATTATTGCTGCCGCTACTTTGGCTGTGCTTGTTGTTCTGGCCGGACGCAACGGACGAACCTATTGTAATACGATTTGCCCGGTAGGAACGGTCTTGGGCTTCCTTTCACGTTATTCGCTTTTCCGCATCACAATAGATTCGGAAAAGTGCAACCAATGCAGTCTTTGTTCACGCAACTGCAAGGCAGCCTGCATCAACTTTAAGGAGCATCAGATTGATGCAAGCCGGTGTGTGGTTTGCATGAACTGCATTGAGAAGTGCAAGCATGGAGCCATTTCCTACAAGTATCATCCTTTCGGTAAACCTGCTGCGGGCAAGGCAGATTCGGAACAGATAAACGAAACCCGCCGCAGTTTTTTCACAGCAACGGCTCTGGTTGCAGCCACTTCTGTTTTAAAAGCGCAGGAAAAGAAAGTAGACGGAGGACTGGCAGCCATTGAAGATAAGAAGATTCCTGAGCGAAGCACTCCCCTCACTCCTCCCGGCTCATTGAGTGCCCGCAATATGGCGCAACACTGCACGGCCTGCCAGCTCTGTGTGTCGGCATGTCCCAATCAGGTTCTTCGTCCTTCTGCAGACTTAAGGAAATTGATGCAACCGGAAATGTCATACGAACGCGGCTATTGCAGACCGGAATGTACAAAATGTTCGGAGGTATGTCCTGCAGGGGCTATCCGTCCGATAACCAAAGCTGATAAATCATCCGTTCAGATAGGGCATGCCGTGTGGGTAAAGAAAAATTGCATACCACTGACGGATGGTGTGCAGTGTGGCAACTGTGCACGCCATTGTCCGACGGGAGCCATACAAATGGTGCCGAGTATACCTGAAGACAAGGATTCTCCAAAGATTCCGGTAATCAATGTAGAGCGTTGTATCGGCTGCGGGGCATGTGAGAATCTTTGTCCGGCCCGTCCGTTCAGTGCCATCTATGTGGAAGGACATGAAAGACATCGAATTATATAACAAAGTAGAATTTCTATAAGTATGGAAGAACATCATAAAAACAATATGAACCGTCGTGATTTCTTGAAGATAGTGGGAATTACAACCGCCACATCTACTGCTGCCCTCTATGGATGTGGTTCTAAGGAAGGAAGCAGTGAAGGCAGTAAAGTATTGGGCCCCATTCCGACGGATAAAATGACCTATCGTAGTTTTCCTGGTTTGGGGAGTGACAAAGTTTCTATTTTAGGATATGGCTGTATGCGCTGGCCTACCGTTCCTGCTCCGGATGGAAAAGGGGAAATGATAGACCAGGATGCTGTAAACGAACTGGTGGATTATGCCATTGCCCATGGCGTGAATTATTTCGATACGTCTCCGATGTATGTACAAGGATGGAGTGAGAAGTCTACGGGAATAGCTCTGAAACGCCATCCACGCGAATCGTTCTATCTTGCCACCAAACTATCCAATTTTCATCCTGATACCTGGACTCGCGAGGGTTCCATCGCCATGTACCGTAAGTCGTTCGAGGATATGCAGGTGGACTATATAGACTACTATTTGCTACACATGATTGGTGGCGGTGGCATGGAGCAATTCCGCAAACGCTACATAGACAACGGTATGATTGATTTTCTTGTCAAGGAGCGTGAAGCAGGACGCATCCGCCGTTTGGGATGGTCGTTCCACGGAGATATCGAAGTCTATGACTATGCCTTGCAGATGCATGACCGTGGTGAAGTTCATTGGGACTTTGTACAAATACAGTTAAATTATGTGGACTGGAAACATGCTTCGGGCAGCAACTTCAAGGCAGAGTATCTGTATGACGAGCTGGCCAAGCGTAAGATCCCTGCTGTCATTATGGAGCCTCTGCTGGGTGGGCGGCTCTCCAATGTCCCCGACCATATTGTGGCACGGCTGAAGCAGCGCGAACCCGAACGCAGTGTGGCGTCTTGGGCATTCCGTTATGCCGGTTCTCCCCAGGATGTACTGACAGTGCTGAGCGGCATGACTTATATGGAACATTTGCAGGATAACATCCGTACTTACTCTCCATTGGTACCACTCACAGAAGAGGAAACTCAGTATCTGTATGATACGGCAGATTTGATGATGGAGTACCCCACCATACCTTGCAACGACTGCAAGTACTGCATGCCTTGCCCGTATGGAATTGACATTCCTGCCATCTTGATACATTACAATAAATGTGTCAATGAAGGAAATGTGCCGGAAAGCAGCCAGGATGAGAATTATCGGAAAGCACGCCGTGCTTTTCTCGTAGGATATGACCGAAGTGTACCCAAACTGAGGCAGGCCGACCATTGTACCGGGTGCAACCAGTGTTCTCCGCATTGCCCGCAAACGATTGATATTCCCAAAGAACTGCATCGTATTGACAAATTTGTAGAACAGTTGAAACAAGAGACTTTATAAAATGGAGAGTATCATTGACATACTGCACAAGGGAGGATACTCTTGTGTTATGAAGAACCGGGAGGAAGTCCGTACTTTCACCCAACGGGGAGTAGCGGATTTGTATGATTTGTACCAGGCAGATTCTGCATTTATGAAGGGGGCTGCCATTGCCGATAAGGTTATAGGGAAAGGTGCCGCTGCTTTGATGGTACTGGGAGGCTTTAAAACGGTCTATGCCGATATAATCAGCACTCCTGCGCTGGCATTGCTGTGCGAAGCAGGAATTGAAACGACTTTTGCCCAAGAGGTTCCCCATATCATTAACCGTGACAAGACCGGCTGGTGCCCGTTGGAGACGGCTTGCATGGAGCTGAATACGGTAGAGGAGATGTATCCGGTGATTCAGAATTTTATATCAAGAATCAGGGCAAAATAGCAACAGCCTGCTCTCTTTCCCTGATTACCTGATGCCTTTCTCTTCCAGCATCTTGAAGTCTTCCTTGAGCATACCGACATCATCCAGTGTGCGGGCTTCATTGTGGTCGTTCAGATAGACTCTGGGTCTTTCGATAAACAGAGCGCTGGTGACAGATAAAGAGTCATTCCGGTATGGGGTCTCCACTCCACCTATTTCCAGCATTGTCTGGAAGAATGAGGCACTGGAAGATACATTCTTCTGCCTATTGGCTTGTGCGGCCTCCAATAACGATGGGTATCTCTGCCGGTAGTTGTCGGACATCCAAATAAAGAATGGCACATGTATCTGATAATAGGAAGGTACCGGTGAAGCATGCAGAAAGAGATGCCGGTTGTCATCGAAAATATCTTCTCCATGGTCTGAAGTGTATATCAGGGCAGAATTGACATGTTGTTCTTGAAGCATATCTATCAGACGAACCAGAAAATTATCCGTGTAGCGGATAGAATTGTCATAGGCATTAATCAGGTTGTCTTTGTATTTCACTTCCGCATCAACGGGCATGTCCGGCAGGAAGAAAGCCTGCTCTCTTTCCCTGATTACCTGATGCCTTTCTCTTCCAGCATCTTGAAGTCTTCCTTGAGCATACCGACATCATCCAGTGTGCGGGCTTCATTGTGGTCGTTCAGATAGACTCTGGGTCTTTCGATAAACAGAGCGCTGGTGACAGATAAAGAGTCATTCCGGTATGGGGTCTCCACTCCACCTATTTCCAGCATTGTCTGGAAGAATGAGGCACTGGAAGATACATTCTTCTGCCTATTGGCTTGTGCGGCCTCCAATAACGATGGGTATCTCTGCCGGTAGTTGTCGGACATCCAAATAAAGAATGGCACATGTATCTGATAATAGGAAGGTACCGGTGAAGCATGCAGAAAGAGATGCCGGTTGTCATCGAAAATATCTTCTCCATGGTCTGAAGTGTATATCAGGGCAGAATTGACATGTTGTTCTTGAAGCATATCTATCAGACGAACCAGAAAATTATCCGTGTAGCGGATAGAATTGTCATAGGCATTAATCAGGTTGTCTTTGTATTTCACTTCCGCATCAACGGGCATGTCCGGCAGGAAGAAAGCCTGCTCTGCCGGATAGCGCTCTTTATAATTAAAATGAGAACCGTAAGTGTGGAGAACTATAAATTGCCTGGAAACTCCTTTGCCCAGTTCTTTTGCTACCAGTTTCAACAGTTCGTTATCAGAGGGGTTGTAATTGGAATCCCCTACATCTTCTTTAATGAAATCATACGTGTCGGCTTCTTTGCCGAAGAAGTCTATAAATGAGTGATTATAGCGCTGGTTCGAGAAAAAGGCGGTCTGGTAACCGGCTTCCTTGAATGCTGTGATAATCCCTTTCTGATAATAGATGGAATCAAAACTGGAAGCACTGACCGGCGACAGCAACATCGGAACACTCTTGTGGGTGGTGTTTGATTCTGTCAGCACATGGCTGAAAGCTGTCAGTCCGCCAATGCCCGACAGTCCCGGGTTAGTCTCCCGTTCGTAGCCGTACAAAGCCCAGTTGCATGCCCGTGAGGTTTCTCCCACCACCATTACATATACTTCCCTTTCATCAGCCTGATGAGTACTTCTAGCATGAAAGGTAAAATCTTTAGAGGTCTTGTGATAATTCCGCGTCTGGGCCGTCCGTTGAAAAGCAAGTGCTATGTTGTAGCATACGTTGGCAGGATACAGTTCGGATTTCGGCTCATACCGGTCATCTGTCAAATAAGCAGTGCCTAAGGATAATATTCCGGCAGACAACACATACAGAGTGCGACGGCGAGCTTGCCGGATGAATGCTTCGGACAGTCTGCGTTTGTGTACAATGGATATGGTTGCCAGAATTAATGCAGGTATATAGAGCACTACCACAATAACGATGGCAGGTATCAGATTGTCCAGCAGTTCCAGCGCCTCGCTCGAATTGGTTGTCACCAGATTCAGAAACATATCCACTGCGATAATGGACTGACCGAAAAGATACAGCAATACAAGCTGGAAGGCTCCGAAGAAGATGAACGGAAATAGCAGCCAGAATGTCCTGCCACAGTTTCTCGACCAAGCCATTACAGCATAATATATAGAAAGGGGTAGCAGGATATTACATATCTTTGCCGTCCATGATATGGGTTCTGTAAAGCATAGCACTACATTGGGCACTATCAGAATGACCAGAAACAGATAGAACAAATGTTCCTGATTGTCGAACCATTTTTTTATGTCTCTAAAAAGCTTCATTGATATTGAATATAAATCCGGTCTGGTGTTTGCCAAAACCTAAATCCAAACGTACGTTTACTCTCTTTTTGAACTCCCAGCGGTAGCCGAAACCATAATTAGGAAGAATATGCCTGGCCTCCAATTCCGAGAAATTCGGGAATATGGTTCCCGCCCCTACCCATACGGCAACTCCATTTCGCTTCCATACATGTTGGCGTAGTTCCAGCTGGGCATCCATTGCACACTTGTCACGGTAGCGCCCCTCATAATAGCCACGCATAGAATAGGAACTTCCCAATGTTGCCATCAGTCCCCAGGGCGGATTTCCGTAGTTCAGCAGAGTATGGAACTGGCCTGCCAACACCCCACCCTTCCACACGGACTGGTAATAGCTGGTCGTCAGTTCCGTATTGCTGAATGCATATTTATTTCCCAAAAAGGCCGGACTGAAGCGCTGGTCTATCCGTAGGTAATATCCTTTATAGGCATTTGTCAGAAAATCGCGTGAATCATACAACAAGGAAAACCCCAAGCTCACGTTGGTGCTACGCGCTTTCATTCCTTTCCATAATTCCGGTTTTTCAAAGTCATGTCCATACACGTAATCAAATGTTGTCATCGGACCGATATAAAAGTTACGTGCCATCCGGAACATGAAGTCCACCTTAACCTGCGCCTGAAAGCGATCGTATTCACTCTCATTGTCATCATTGGCTCCATTGTCATATCCTTGTCCCCAGTAAAGGCTTGGGAAAGAATAGAAATACAGATTGTAGTTCAACCGGTATTTGTCTTGGGGAAACAGATGGTTTCCACGTACTCCCAGCAAATAGAATCCCACTGTGGAGACATCCCCATACAGAGAGACATTGGACGGAGGGAGAATACTATCGTTCCGGTCGGTACGGTAGAGTCCTGCCGCCACCAGTCCGATTCCAAATTTGGTGTCACTGGAATAATGAGGCCCGCCTATAATGCTGAAATCAAATTTCTTGTTTTTCTTTTCTTTGTTGGCATCGTTGAAGTAATTCAAAATTTTTCCGAAAAAACTGCGTTTCTTGGGAAGCGAGTCTATCGGATACGTAGAAATTGAGTCCACAGAGTTTTTTGCTTCTGCAAGGTGTGTTTGTGCATGAACAGCCGTTTCTGTAATCAGCATCAATATTGGTAATATCCATTTTGTCAATTTAGTGTCCATTTACTTGTAGAAAACTTCCGTGGCAAAGTTAGTTTTTATGTTCTTCATTACAACAATGTTACTGTTCTTTTTGTTTCCAATTTTTCTCTTTTAATGTTCATTTCTACATTGCATGTGGGGTTCACTCTTTTTAACTACATCATTTATAGAACTTTCCTCGATTTATACTGTTATTTTAATATTACAAAGAACAACATGATATTGAATTATGAAAACAGCAATGGACATTCCCGATAAAGAGGGACAGAAACGACTAGTAATCGTAGGCGGCGGCTTTGGCGGATTAAAGCTGGCACGAAAATTGAAAAGCAACAAGTTTCAGATAGTTTTACTGGATAAGAATAACCATCACATCTTCCAACCGTTACTCTATCAAGTGGCCACAGCAGGTATTGAACCGAGTGCCATATCATTCCCATACCGAAAAATCTTCAAAAAAAGAGAGCATTTCCATATACGTATTTGTGAAGCACAGCAAGTCTTCCCGGAACACAATCTGCTGGAGACTTCCATCGGCACGCTGGCATACGACTATTTGGTCATTGCCACCGGCTGCAACACAAATTATTTTGGAAACGACGGGCTGGAGAAACAGACCATGGCACTAAAGAATACTTCGGAAGCCTTGTTCAACCGAAACCAGATATTGGATAGTTTTGAACAAGCCCAGAACACCGGTAATAAAGAAGAGCGCAGGCGTCTGATGACCTTTGCCATTGTAGGCGGTGGAGCTACGGGAATAGAGTTGGCTGGTGCTTTGGCCGAGATGAGGAAGTTTGTCCTTCCTCAAGACTATCCGGACTTGAATATCAATGAGATGCGTATCATCTTGTTGGATGGCTCTTCCCGGCTCTTGTCTGCTTTTTCAGAAGAGTCTTCCAAAGAAGTGGCCGATTATCTGAAGAAGCGTGATGTGGAAATCAAATTGAACCAACGGGTGATGGGATACGAGAATTATCAATTGGCATTGAATGACGGGACTGCCATCGATACCAAAAATGTATTCTGGGTGGCCGGTGTCAAGGCAAACAGCCTTCAAGGATTGCCTGCCGATGCCTATGGACCGGGAAACCGCTTGAAGGTGGACACTTATAACCGTCTTTCTCAATATCCCAATATTTTCGCTATCGGGGATACGGCCCTTATGATTTCTGAGGAGTATCCCAAAGGACACCCGCAAGTGGTGCAACCAGCCATCCAGCAGGCCCGCAACTTGATAAGGAACTTGCAGCGTGCAGAAACAGGCCTGCCGTTGCAGCCGTTTATATATCAAAACAAAGGCTCCATGGCGACCATTGGCCGCAATCATGCCGTAGTCGAGCTTAAGAAACTGCGTTTTGGCGGTTTTCCGGCATGGGCTGTGTGGCTATTCATCCATTTGATGAGTATTGTGGGTGTAAAGAACCGTCTTTTCATCTTCGTAGACTGGATGTGGAGTTACTTTACCTATGACCCGTCTTTACGGATTATCATCAAACCCTTGAAGCGGGAGTAAACTTTTATTGAGTAATATTTGTTATAGTTCATATACGAACTTAAAAACGAATGAATATGTTAAAACGACTTTTATTTCCTGTCAAACCGGACGGAACGGCAACATCTGCTATACTATTGATTGCAAGAATTGTATTCGGTATATTATTAATGAACCACGGCATCCAGAAGTGGACTAACTTTCAAGAGCTGTCGGCCGTTTTCCCAGACCCATTGGGTGTAGGCAGCCCGCTGTCTTTAGGACTGGCTATCTTCGGTGAATTGGCATGTTCCATGGCATTCATTATAGGTTTTCTCTATCGTTTGGCTATGATACCAATGATGTTTACAATGGTTGTTGCCTTTTTTGTAATTCACGGCAATGACCCGTTTGCCACGAAAGAGTTGGCTTTTGTATACCTGGTAGTGTTCATATTGATGTATATCATAGGTCCGGGCAAGTTTGCTGTTGACCGTTGGATCGGAAAGGCTCTTTCTCAAAAAGCTCATAAATAGACACTTCCGTTTTACTGAAAACAGATTTTAAGCTCAAATAGGATGTTTTTTCGTAAAAAATCCTATATTTGCGGATGCTTAAAATAACTCGATGAGCTATAAAGCTAATTAAACACAGTAAAATAAAAAAGAGTGATTATGAAAAAGTTCAATTTGAAGATGGCTGCGACCGTAATGATTTGCGGCTCGTTTCTTTTCAGTTCTTGTATCGGTTCTTTTGGACTGCATAGTAAACTGGTCAGCTGGAATCAAGGTATTGGTACCAAGTTTGTAAACGAACTGGTTTATTTGGCATTCAATATTATCCCGGTATATGGCGTTTGCTATCTGGCCGATGCGTTGGTCATCAACTCCATCGAATTCTGGAGTGGTTCAAACCCTATGGCCAGCATTGGTGATGTAAAGAAAGTAAAAGGCGAAAACGGTGACTATCTGGTAGAGACACTTGAAAACGGTTATTCTATCACCAAGGAAGGTGAGACTGCTTCTATGGAGCTCATTTACAACAAAGAGTTGAATACTTGGAATGTTGTTGCCGATGGTGTCAGCACAGAATTGCTGCAAATGAACAATGACGGCACTGCACAAATGACCCTTCCGAACGGTGAGGAAATGACAGTGACGCTGGATGCCCAAGGTGTGGCAGCAGCACGTCAGGCGACGATGATTGGCACGTACTACGCTTTTAATTAATGGAAAATTGAAAATGGAAAGTGGCTGGTACATAGATGCCCAATAAGCATTTCTCACTTTCCATTTTCAACTTTCATTAGAACGGATATCCCACAGCAAAGTGGAAAGCAAAATCGCGGCTGAATTTAGGATGAATAATGGGATAACGGTCTTTTTTCTTTTCATAAGCCGGATTGATGGCCTTCATACCTCCGTCGAAACGCAATACAAAGAAATCCAGGTCAAGACGCAATCCCAAACCATATGCCACGGCAATCTGCTTATAGAACTTGTCAAATTTAAACTGACCTCCCGGCTGGTCTTTATAATCCCGTATTGTCCAGATATTCCCGGCATCTACAAAGAGGGCTCCTCTGAATTTCCAGAACAACCGTGTGCGGTATTCAATGCTGGCATCCAGCTTGATGTCTCCCGACTGGTTCATGAAGTTATTATCGCCGGGGAAAGAACCGGGCCCCAAATCACGTACAGACCATCCGCGCACACTGTTGGCGCCGCCGGAGAAGTAGCGCTTCTCAAATGGAAGCATTGTTGCATTGCCGTATGGAATGGCAATACCGGCACCAAAATGAAATGCCAATGAATTGCGGTTGTCAATGACTAGATTCTTGGCAAAGTCAAAATCGCCTTTCAGGTATTGGGCAAAAGGAATGTTCAACAAAGTGTATTCCCCCAATGCATTCTTCTTCATTCCTCCGAGCTTTGCCACAGCATACAACAAGTTACCCGCCAATTCAAAATTGAGGCGGATGGTATAGGAATTTCCGATACCGGAGTTATTCATCAAAGCCCTTCCGGCGCTGTTGTAGATATAGCTGTAGCCGGTGCGGACAATAAAACGGTCTTCGTAATTGTATTTAAGGATATAGTTCTCGTCCTTCTCCAGATATTTTTTTCTAAAAGTTGAATCTATACTGGGCATATACAAATAGTTAATATCCAGCAAATCAATGCGATGCTGTGAACGCCGTTGTTGTACCCCCCATTTGTAGCTCCATCCGGCAGAAGCCACAATACGCGTAAACTCCGGTCGTATCTGGTAGTTGTATTGCAATCCGAACTCGGTAGTAGCCCTTATCTTCCGCTTGAAATCGCCGGAAAGAAACGGGAACATGAAACGCGGGAAGTTGATGGTCGCTTCCGCACCCAGTTCTATGTAGTTCTGGTTCAATCCGCTTTGCAGACCGGACACAGCCTCGTATGCCCCACGTAGCTTGAACATGAATGTTTCGGAACCTTTGAACATGTTGCGGTGCTGAAAAGCCACCGAAGCGGCAGCTCCCAAATCGCCGGCAGAGTTTGTGCCTTCCACCTCAAAAGATACGGACTGATGCTTGCCTCTGGTCAGCATCACATAAGCGTTGAGCTTTGCACTGTCACTCTGCTGCACTTCGAAAAAACGGATATTGGTATATTTCAGGGCTTGCAGGCGTCCGTAGTTGGAGTAGGTACGCTGCACGTTCTGCTCGTTGTAGAGAGTTCCCGGAATGATGCGCAGATTGTTGGTCAGCACTTTGGGACGCAGATAAAGCTTGTCTTTGTAGTAGATGGGGAATCCTTTGTAGTGCAATGAATCATTCACCTCAATGCTGTTCAAGGCAGATGCCTGCAACACATTATAGTCGGTAATGAAACTCACTTTATTGATAGTGTATTGCCGGTGATTCTGCGGTGTATCCTCGTTGTGCTGCCTGTATGGAGCCAAGTGCAACGTCAAATCTACCAGATAAGAATTACGGACGGTATCTGCGGTATAGGATATGTACTCTTTGTTGAACTTGTAATATCCATTCTGAAGCAGTTTGTTTGTAATACGCTGGCGTTCTGCATCCAGTACATTGACATCAAAATACATGCCTTCGGACAATAGGGTTACTGCGGAATCCTGCCGCATGTATTCCTTTATTTTACTGTCCCGGATATCATATTTCAAGGTACGCACTTTATAGGGCTTGCCGGTCGTCACCTTATAGACCAACTTCATCTTTTTCTTCTTGACTTGGCGTACCGGTTCCACCAGAGCACCCATATAGCCCATATTCTGCACAGCCTTAGTAATCTCTTCCCTGGTCCGGTTGGTTTCCTCCTCACTGTATATGACCGGGGCATCACCTAATTTCCTCAATGTACGGTTTATCCAGCGTGTAGAGTCCCGTCCGGACCAGTTGTAGACATACAACTGGGTCTTTATCAGGCTGAACCACTTCGCATTGGGATTCTGGCGGATGTACATGGAGAGATTGGATGGTTTTACTTCCTTATTATCAGTATGTATGCGCACTTCATCCAGCAAATACGAGCCGTCCGGCACATATTTGGTAGAAGAACAGGAAGCCAACAAAAGTACGATAGTAGTAAGTATCGCGTAGCGGAAACCTTTATTCATACCGAGTCATTAATTGCGCATAAACAGCTACAAATATACTTGTATTTTTTTGTTCCCGAAATAAAAAACGCCGGAAGAGTGCAGAGTTTTTGATTATATTGAAATAATCACGTATTTTTGTCAAATGATAACATGTGTGTCCTATGGCATTAAGTAAAAATCGCATTAAATATATCCACTCGTTGGAGCAGAAAAAGAACCGGAAGGCCGACAAGGTATTTCTGGCAGAAGGACCTAAACTCGTAGGGGATTTGTTGGGACATTTTCCTTGTCAGTTCTTGCTGGCAACTTCAGAATGGCTTTCCCGGAACCGCCCTCTCTCCACCGTAACGGATGTCACGGAAGTATCGGAGGAGGAACTTTCGCGTGCCAGCCTGCTGAAAACTCCCCAACAAGTGCTGGCTGTGTTCCGGCAGCCGGATGAGGAGACGGATATTTCCGTCATCAGCCACTCCCTCTGTCTGGCTTTGGATGATGTGCAAGACCCCGGTAACCTGGGAACGATTGTCCGCCTTGCTGATTGGTTCGGGATAGAGCATATTTTCTGTTCGCCCAACACGGTGGATATCTATAATCCCAAAACTGTGCAGGCCACGATGGGAGGTATCGCACGCGTCAGACTGCATTATACTCCCCTACCCGAGTTCATCCGCTCACTGAAGGATATTCCCGTTTACGGCACTTTCCTGGACGGAGAGAATATGTACGGACAACCGCTTTCGAAAAATGGGCTGATTGTGATGGGTAATGAAGGAAATGGCATCGGAAAAGAAGTGGAGGCACTCATCAACCGCAAACTATACATACCGAATTATCCCGCCAGCCGTGAGACCTCGGAGTCATTGAACGTGGCTATTGCCACAGCAGTAGTTTGCGCTGAGTTCCGGCGCCAGGCTGCATTGTAGTAAAATCAAAAGGAAAAAACAACCAGGGAATCAAATAAGGCAATTCTTCCTCGATAACCGGAGGGATTGCCGTCAGTATATTGCAGCACGTATCAAAATGAGGATAGTCTGTTTCCACCTCCGTAAGCAAAGCTATAACTCCCGGTAGCCATTCCGTATTCTCCACCTCTTCTGTCAATGGGAAGATACGTGATACACATTGTCCTTCACCTATCTCCACCACATATTGTTTCAGATAGCCATGCCCGGGAAGAAACAGAAAATGGGAAGCGTAGCGTTTCATGCTTTCGGACGGGGACGTATGGTTCTGGGAGTCGTGGTATTTTCCTGCTCCTGAATTTCCAGAGGTTTCAATTTCTCAGGTTTTCCGATACTGTCTTTGCGAAGGGAGTCTGTCGCCTGCTGAAGGCTGTCCTTTGGGGCAATGACCAAGCTGTCCGTGGCGTGATAGCGCATCAGTGAGATACGGTCTGCCAGCAAAGGCTGTGGAGTCTCCTGCTGCGGATAATAGATGAACCCGCGTATTTCCTTGATTTCTCCTAAAGTATCGGCAAACAAGGTGAGCGTTTCCACACCTGTGTCTTGTACTTTCCGAATGGCACTGATGACACTGTCATTCTTTTCGTAAAGAACCTGCATCGCCATCAACGGAGCATGTATGCTGTCCGGTGCACCGTTGTGGAAACGGAAGCGCACGCTCCAGCGCAGCGTGTCACGGTCGTGGAAATTGGTGTCTGATGGCAACGTAAACGTTATCTTGTTGTCCAGGGGCATACCCGTCAACTGATAGATATGCTGCCATATCCACACGTCGATACTGTCTCCGGGAAGTGATTCTTTCGGCTTGTTGTCACGCAGGGCAATCAAGTGGTTGATACCGTCTCTCTCGGCTTTCAACCGTACATTCACTTTCTCGTAGATTTTGGTAAGTACTTCCGGGTTACGGGCAAACCAGACCATAGAAGAGTCAAAATCGGCCTGAGTAATGCCATATTTCTTGAAAACCGATTCAATGTATAGCACCCGCTTATAACTTTCGTTATACGGCACTTCTTCACCCATAGCTTTGGCTATGTGATAATCATAAAGCACGTTTTCCATCTTGGCATCCGGAAGGACGGTCTCAGGTCTTTTCACCTTACAAGCCGTCAGACTGAACGCCAGAAGGACTACGCTACACCATTGAATTCGATTTATTCCTTTCATGATTTCTTTATGGCAGCATGATAGGCATCATTGAAGTCCTTGCCGTAGAACAACAGCAAAGCAATGATACCGCAACTGATTGCTGCATCCGCAAAATTGAATATCGGGCTGAAGAAAATGAAATGTTCTCCACCGACAAACGGCATCCATGCGGGCCAGTTTGTATCAATGATGGGGAAATAGAACATATCCACCACCTTGCCATGGAACCACGGGGCATATCCCCCTCCTTCAGGCATGAAGGAGGCTATCTGCGAATGGGTGCTTTCGTTGAACAGCACGCCATAGAACACACTGTCGACAATGTTTCCCAAGGCTCCCGTCAAGACCAAAGACACACAGACGATAAATCCGGTCTTCATGCCTTGCTTCACGAACTTGTACAGAAACCAGCCAATGACCGTGACTGCAGCAATGCGGAACAAGGTCAGGAACAGTTTGGCGAATATTTCCATACCGAAAGCCATACCACTATTCTCGGTAAAGTATATATAGAACCAATCCGTAATCCGGATACTCTCATGCCAGTACATGTGGGTCTTTATCCAAATCTTGATAATCTGGTCTATAACCAATACCGAAAATATAATAAGGCAGGCTATCCGGCCCTTCGTAAAGAATTTACCCATTTTTATTTCTTGCCGTTGTTTTTAGCTTCGATGCTCAAAGTGGCATGGGGCACTGCACGAAGGCGCTCTGCCGGTATCAGTTTGCCGGTTTCGCGGCAAATGCCATATGTTTTGTTCTCAATGCGCACCAAAGCAGCCTGCAATCCTTGGATGAACTTCAACTGGCGTTGGGCCAGACGTGTGGTTTCTTCCTTGGATAAGGTGTTGGCACCTTCTTCCAGTACTTTGTACGTAGGAGATGTATCGTCGGTGTCATTACCGTCTGCACCCGTCAGGCTGGCCTTTAACAGTTCATAGTCACGTTGTGCCAACTCTAACTTCTCCATAATGATAGCGCGGAATTCTTCCAATTCAGCATCTGAGTATCTTGTCTTTTCTGCCATAACTTTTACGTGTTAATCAGGGTTAGTATTTAATTATTCTTTCACTACGCTCACGTACAGCGAGAAATCGTCGAAGTTCAGTTCTGTACCATTTTCTACGTTGTCTGCCAGCGTCAGTGAAGTTCCTAAAACTTGGTTGCGAATATAGTCATTATATTCATTTACCGCATCATCTGTTTGAGGATTTTTTGATAATGTAATCTTTATTTTATCTGTTATCTCAAAACCGCTCGACTTGCGGATATTCTGAATGCGGTTTACCAGCTCGCGTGCAATACCCTCACGGCGCAGCTCTTCGGTAACGGTAACTTCCAGAGCCACGGTCAGTTTGCCCTCGTTGGCAACCAGCCATCCCGGAATATCCTCACTGAAGATTTCCACATCTGCCGTTTCAATCACGGCTTCTGCACCGTCCAGATTGAACGTATAAGAGCCTTTCTTCTCCAGCTCGGCAATGGCTTCCTGGGACATTTCCGCCACAGCAGCAGCCACGGCTTTCATCTGCTTACCGAATTTCGGTCCCAGCTTCTTGAAGTCGCATTTCACTTTCTTTACCAGTACACCGGCAGCACCGTCCACAAACTGGATTTCTTTCACATTCACCTCGTTCATGATAAGTGCTTTCACAGCCTCGATGTGTGCACGCTGTTCTTCATCCACTACCGGTATCATGATGCACTGAAGCGGTTGGCGGACTTTGATGTTCACCTTGCGGCGCAATGCCAATACCATGGAAGTGACGTCTTGTGCCATCTGCATGCGGACTTCCAATTCCTTGTCTATCATTTCCTCCTTATATTCGGGGAACTTGGCAAGGTGTACGGAAACCACATTGTCGCGTCCCGTAGCTGCAATCAGGTCCGTATACAGCATGTCGGCATAGAACGGAGCAATGGGCGCCATCAGCTTGGCTACAGTTTCCAAGCAGGTATAGAGTGTCTGGAATGCAGAAAGCTTGTCCTGCGTCATACCGCCACCCCAGAAACGTTTGCGGTTCAGACGAACGTACCAGTTGGAGAGATTGTCGTTCACAAACTCAGAAATGAGACGTCCTGCTTTCGTGGGCTCGTATTCATTGTAGCAGGTATCCACGTTCTTCACCAACGTATTCAGTACAGAGAGAATCCAACGGTCTATCTCAGGGCGTTCTGCCATGGGCACATCGGCTTCTTTGTAGTCAAATTCGTCTACATTGGCATAGAGGGCGAAGAATGAATAGGTGTTATAGAGTGTTCCGAAGAACTTGCGGCGCACCTCTTCCACTCCATCCACGTCGAACTTAAGATTGTCCCACGGAGAAGAGTTGGTGATCATGTACCAGCGCAACGGGTCGGACCCGTATTTCTCGATGGTCGAGAAGGGGTCTACGGCATTGCCCAGACGCTTGGACATCTTGTTACCATTTTTGTCGAGCACCAAGCCGTTGGAAATGACAGCCTTATAAGAAATACTGTCGAACACCATTGTAGCGATGGCGTGCAACGTGAAGAACCAACCGCGTGTCTGGTCCACCCCTTCGGCGATGAAATCGGCAGGATATACCTGGTGGCTATCCAGCAGTTCCTTATTCTCGAACGGATAGTGTATCTGTGCATAAGGCATGGCACCGGAATCGAACCAAACGTCAATCAAGTCCGTTTCGCGTTTCATCGGCTTGCCGTCTTTGGAAACAAGGATGACATCGTCCACGTAAGGACGGTGCAAGTCTATCTTGTCATAATTCTCTTTGGTATATACACCCGGCTGGAAGCCCTTCTCCTTGTAAGGATTGGACTGCATCAAGCCGGCAGCTACGGATTTCTCTATTTCGTTGTAAAGTTCTTCTACAGACTCGATACACTTTTCCTCGCTATTGTCCTCTGTACGCCAGATGGGCAGCGGAGTACCCCAGTAGCGTGAACGGCTGAGGTTCCAGTCATTCAGGTTTTCCAGCCACTTGCCGAAACGTCCCGTACCGGTGCTTTCCGGCTTCCAGTTGATGGTCTTGTTCAACTCTATCATACGTTCCTTGCAAGCGGTGCTGCGGATAAACCAGCTATCCAGCGGATAGTACAATACGGGTTTGTCCGTACGCCAGCAGTGCGGATAATTGTGTACATGCTTTTCTATCTTGAATGCCTGGCGGGCGGCTTTCATCATCATGCAGAGTTCGATATCCAATGATTCGGCAGCTTGTGCAGCCTGCTCATCATACTTGCCGTCTACGGTGAATTGAGGGTCATAGGCATTCTTTACCCACTTGCCCTGATAGTCTTTGTAAAGGTCTGCATTGACACATGCCTTTACAAACTCCTCGTCCAGTTCGTCAATCAAGAAGAACTTACCGGTGAGGTCTACCATCGGGCGGGTCTCACCCTTCTTGTTTATCATGAACAAGGACGGTATACCTGCAGCGCGTGCCACAAAAGCATCGTCCGCACCAAAGGTCGGGGCAATGTGTACGATACCCGTACCGTCTTCAGTCGTCACATAGTCACCAGAAATTACACGGAAACCTTTGTCGCTGGGAGTCCAGCTACCGTCTTCGGCAACGTCTATCGGTTTCACCCAAGGGATGAGCTGTTCGTACTCCATACCTACCAAATCGGGGCCTTTGTACTCACCTACTATCTTGAAAGGTATCAGCTTATCACCCGGCTTATAATCCTCTAATGCAATGTCTTCCGCTTTTTTGTTGAAGTGAGTGTAGAGCAGTGCTTTTGCCAAGACAACAGTCATCTTCTCACCGCTATATCCGTTGTAAGTCTGTACGGCCACGTAGTCTATCTTGGGACCGACGCAGAGCGCAGTGTTGCTGGGCAACGTCCACGGAGTAGTGGTCCATGCCAGGAAGTAAGGAGTTCCCCACTCTGCCATTTCCGGTTTCGGATGCTTCATCTTGAACTGTGCCACCATGGTCGTGTCTTTTACGTCACGGTAACATCCGGGCTGGTTCAACTCGTGCGAGCTGAGTCCGGTTCCGGCAGCAGGAGAATAAGGTTGTATGGTATACCCTTTATAAAGGAGTCCTTTCTTATAGAGCTGTTTCAGCAGCCACCACAAGGTTTCGATGTAGCGGTTGTCGTAGGTGATATACGGGTCCGTCATGTCCACCCAGTAGCCCATCTTGTGCGTCAAGTCTTCCCATTCCTTGGTGAACTTCATGACGTCCTTGCGGCAGGCAGCATTGTATTCTGCTACGGAAATAGTCTTGCCAATATCCTCTTTCGTAATGCCGAGTGCTTTTTCCACACCCAGTTCCACGGGCAGTCCATGAGTATCCCATCCGGCCTTACGCTTTACTTGGAACCCCTTCATCGTTTTGTAACGGCAGAAAATGTCCTTAATGGAGCGAGCCATTACGTGGTGAATGCCCGGCATACCATTGGCCGAGGGAGGTCCTTCGAAAAATACGAAAGAAGGACAACCTTCACGTTCTGTCATACTCTTGGCGAAAACCTGGTTTTCGTCCCATTTCTTCAACACTTTTCCGTTCACTTCGGAAAGGTCGAGCTTCGAATATTCGGCAAACTTCTTACCCATCTTGATATTTACTATTTGACAATTTACAATTTACGATTGAAGATACTCTTGATAGGCATTTGGTACGTCAAAAGCTACCTTCTCCATTTTAAGGGTGCAAATTTACAAAAAACTTAAATACAAGAGACTTTTTAAGAACAAAAAAATATGCAGGTACGATTTTAAAAAATATTCGCTCACTCAACACTGTCCCTCTTTTCTCTTTTCCCGAATTAGTACATAGAAGTGCATCTGTAGATGTCGTTTGGGGCAATGCAGGGTTCCCTAAGCAAAAAACGACAAAAAACGCAGAATTTGCCAAAACCTACCCCCTGAAAACTACGTTGAAAACAACAAATGAGAGGGCTATTTTGCTGAGTTCAACAAATGGTATGTAGAATTCTGCGAATGCTATTGCCGCAATCAGCAATAAGCGTGCAGAGAACAGCATGGGAAAGAATAATAAAGTATTATATTAAAAGAAATAATAACAGCATCATCAGCGGATAGACTTCAACTGTTGCTGCTGTAACTATAATGCAAGGTGAAATAATTAAGGTAATGATTCACCACTCCGAAACAATCCGATGTCTCATCGAAAGAGAGAAAGTAATACATCAGGTTTTCGGGTTCTTTCTTTTGGGTCAGGATTTCGTCCACATAGGCAAGAAAGGCGTTTTTGATGCTGTTATCGTTGTAGTAGTCTGCCAACTTTGCCAGTTTACGTTCTATGGGTTTGTTATGCTGCAATTGCATGGCAGATTTCGAGCGTTCAGGCTTCACATCTCCGGTCAGTCCCCCATCATTATAGTATTGGCGGCGCTCGTCATAGACTTGGCTCAGCAGTTGATAGATTCGGGCGGCAGCCTCGTGATTTATGGCGGAGGCAGGCTTCAGTTGTTCTTCCTTGCTCTTCTTCTGCATAGTGGCGTGGTAGGCAAAGTAGAGGATGAAGTCACGGAAGAGCGTGGTTTGGGGCATGATGATTTCTACCAGGACATCCACGTCGGCAAGTACACTGAAGTCCACGGAGTAATAGCGGACACGTCCACGGGTGACGGAATTGACCTTTATGTCGGTTTTCAAGAAGCCCAAGGCCGAGAATTGCTTAATGATGACTTCCTGCCGGGTACGGCGGATACGGGTTTCTTCCTCTACACGCGCCTGGGAGTAATGGAAAGGCTTGTATTTAAAAGAAATCTGTTTTACTGTAAGCCAGTCGAACAGAATCAGCTCGTCGGGAGCCAGACGGTAGTTAAGTAATCGCAACACATTGATGCAGAGAGGTATTTCGGGAGCAGAGAGAGCTTTCTTGGCCATTGTTTCTGTTTTTTAGAATAAAAGTTTTGTAAAGATACGGATAAACTATGGAATTACCATCCGAAATGCCATACTTCATCGTCCCGGATGCCACACTTCAGCAGCTGAAATGCCACACTCCGTTGTCCGAAACCTATGGCATTCCGGACGATGAAGTGTGGCATTTCGGAGAATAAGGTGTGGTATTGGAGGCAACCGAGTGTGGCATTCGGGAAAGTCATCTTTTCATCTTCACCTCGTACAAATCGCCTCTCCGGTCTTTCAGGTTGCGTACACTGCCGTAGGTATGCAGTTCATTCAGCAAGTCCAGATCCACATCCGACACAAGAATCATTTCGGTATTCGGAGTGGCTTCCGCACGCTTGCCGTCTGTGGGGAAAGCGAAGTCGCAGGGAGTGAACACACCGGACTGGGCATACTGGATGTCCATGTTGTGCACGCGGGGAAGATTGCCTACACTGCCGGCTATCACTACAAAGCACTCGTTTTCGATGGCACGAGCATGGGCGCACACCTTTACGCGGCTGTAAGCATTCTGCGTATCGGTAAGGAAAGGAACAAAGAGTATCTGCATGCCTTGGTCCGCCATGATGCGGCTCAGTTCGGGGAACTCTACATCGTAGCATATCAGCACGCCTATCTTAGCACAGTCCGTATCGAAAGTTTGGATGGACTTGCCTCCGCTCAGTCCCCAGGACTTTATCTCGTCGGGAGTGACATGTATCTTTTCGTACATTTCATAACTTCCGTCACGTCGGCAGAGGAATCCTACGTTGTATAGCAGCCCGTCTTCCTTGATAAGCGGCATACTGCCCGTAATAATGTTGATGTTATAGCTGATGGCGAGCTTGACGAAACGCTCCTTGATTTCCTCGGTATAGGCCGCCAGCCCGCGGATAGCCTGCGACTCGCCCTCGTTGTTGAATTTTGCCATCAACGGTGCGTTGAAGTATTCGGGAAAAAGAACAAAGTCACTCTTGTAGTCGCTCACGGCATCCACAAAAAATTCCACTTGCTCAAAAAGGTCATCCAGTGTCTTGTAGGTACGCATCTGCCATTGTACCAAGCCTACGCGGACAGTGGTTTTGGGGTTTACATAGTCTTGTGTGGGAGCCTGATAGTAGATATTGTCCCATTGCAGCAGGCAGGCGTAGTGCTTGGACTCCTCATCATTGGGAAGGTAGTTGCGCATCACCTTGCGCACGTGGAAGTCGTTAGAGAGCTGAAAGGTCAGCACCGGGTCGAAGATTTCCTTTTGCTTCACCTTATCTATGTACTCCTTGGGGCGGATTTGATCGGCATATTTGTAGTAGTTGGGGATACGTCCGCCAAACATGATTGCCTTCAGGTTCAATGTCTCGCAAAGTTCCTTGCGGTATTCATACATACGGCGTGCCAGACGCAGGCCACGGTATTGGGGATGGATAAAGACTTCGATGCCATAAAGTATGTTGCCTTTCGGATTGTGGGTGTTGAAAGTCTCCTTGCCCGTAACCTGGGCGTAAGTGTGGTCGTTCTTCACATCATCGTAGTTCACTATGATGGAAAGCGCACAGCCCACGATTTTCTCGTCAACCACCGTCACAATCTGCCCCTCGGGGAAGATGCGTATCAGTTTTTCTATTTGTTTGTGCGTCCAGAACACATCGCTTCCGTCTGAATAAACGCGCGTAAACGATTGTGCTAACTGGTCATAATCTTCAATCTGCAGATTACGTATCTGCACCTTATTGATTTTCATTGAATCCATAACTTTCTTGCTATTCCTGATTAAAAACAGTGCAAAGGTACGGTTTATCCTTACATGTTATCTTCCCCTCCGAAGATTTTTCTTTCCCATCTTGAACGGATAAGGGAAAAGATACGGAATTGATAACAAAAAGAGGAGGCATTCATCAGGCCTCCTCTTTCCCGTCTTATATGGACAGTTTCAATGACGGTCTTATCCGTTGTCTCTTCTATTCTTCCACAGCTTGGTCATGTCTTCCAGTGTCTTGCCTTTCGTTTCGGGAACAAGCTTCCAGACAAACAGAGCAGCCACCACACAGATGATTCCGTATAAGCCATAAGCAAACATGTGCCCGAACTTGTCTCCCATATCTCCCAAACTCATATTGTACATAGGTACGAAGGTGGAAGATACAATGAAATTGAATATCCATTGGAAGGCTACGGCAATGGCTACTGCAGCGCCACGGATGGTATTCGGGAAGATTTCAGCAATCAGTACCCAGCAGATGGGGCCCCAGCTGAACATGAACGAAGCACTGTAGACCATGATGCTGACAACAGCCAACATGGGAGGAAGCCCTGCCACAACGTTGCAAAGAGCTACTCCGAAAGCACCTATCGCCATGCCGATAGACCCCGAGATGAGCAGCGGTTTACGTCCCCATTTCTCGACTGTAAAGACAGCCAGCAACGTGAACAGAATATTGATGATACCCATGATGACGGTTTGAACCATCGGGTTGCCCATTCCCATCGTTTCGAAGATACGCGGTGCGAAATAGAGTACGGCGTTGATACCTACCGCTTGCTGGAATACACTCAGCATGATACCGATAAAGATAACCATCCAGCCATAAGTGAAAAGCTTTTCCGTCTTTTCCTCTGCCGTGGCTTTGATTTGAGACAGAATAACCTTTGCCTGAGCCAAGCCGTTGATACGGCTTAACACCTGGAGTGCCTTATCATCCTTGCCACTCATGGCAAGATAGCGTGGCGTTTCGGGAACAAACAGTACGAGCAACGCAAAGACTCCTGCAGGAACAGCCTCACTGACAAACATCAGACGCCATCCTATCTCTGTGGTCCATGCTGCCGCTTCGGGATTCAGAATCTGGTTGACTCCTTCAATGGCCTTTATCACCGGATTTGAATTCTCGCCCAGAATAAGGAAATTCACGAAGTAAACCACCAACTGGCCGAAGATAATGGCAAACTGATTCCATGATACCAGAGTCCCGCGAATGTTGCTCGGCGCAATTTCCGCAATATACATCGGGCAGATGGCCGATGCCAAACCTACGCCGATTCCTCCCAATACACGGTAGAAATTGAATGCCACGAGCAAGGAATAGGAAGGAACACCATAGTCGAAGAAAAGGAATTCCGGGTAGTAGGAGCCCAATGCCGACAGAAAGAACAAGACGCCGGCTATGAAAAGAGAATTCTTACGTCCCAGATTGGATGCGAAGAATCCCGAAAGAGCACTACCGATGATACATCCGATAAGTGCACTGGAAGAGGTAATGCCGTGAATCGTATCTGTGTAGACAAAATCGGAGGCACCCATAAAAAATGCCTGAAGCCCTTTATCGGCACCGGATATGACTGCTGTATCGTAGCCGAAAAGCAAGCCCCCGATGACGGCTACCAGCACAATAGAGAAGAGGTAGAGTTTACTGCCTTTTTCTGTATAATTCATGATATTAATGATTAATGGTTAATGATTAGCGATTAATGATTAGCGATTAATGATTAATATTGAAACACCTCATGCGCAACTTATTAACCACTAATCACTAAACATTGATCATTATTAGCAGTACATATTCACGATTGCCTCATACAATTCCTGCTTGCCGCTGGTCTGTTTCGGCTCACCGTTGGCTTTTGCGTAAGCTACCAAATCCTCTAGCGTCAGTTTGCCATCTTCAAATTCCTTGCCTTTACCACTGTCGAAGGAAGCATAGCGGTCGGCCAGCATCTTCTTGTAAGGAGACTCTTCAAGCAGTTTGGCTGCACTTTCCAGTGCACGTGCCATCACGTCCATACCGGCGATGTGGGCAATGAAAATGTCTTCCAGGTCGGTGGAGTTGCGACGGGTCTTGGCATCGAAGTTTGTACCGCCATTGCCAAAGCCTCCGTTACGGATGATTTGCATCATTGCCTGGGTCAGTTCGAAGTTGTCAATGGGGAACTGGTCTGTATCCCAGCCGTTCTGGTAGTCACCACGGTTGGCGTCGATGGAGCCGAGCATACCGTTGTCTACGGCTACTGCGAGTTCGTGCTCGAAGGTGTGGCCCGCCAAAGTAGCGTGGTTCACTTCGATGTTCACCTTGAAATCTTTGTCCAGATTGTGAGCCTTCAAGAAGCCGATAACGGTTTCGGTGTCTACATCATACTGGTGTTTTGTAGGTTCCATCGGTTTCGGTTCAATCAAGAAGGTACCTTTGAAGCCGCGGGCACGTGCATAGTCGCGGGCGATGGTCAACATCTGTGCGAGGTGCTCTTTCTCACGCTTCTGGTCTGTATTCAGCAATGACATGTAGCCTTCGCGACCGCCCCAGAATACATAGTTTGAACCTCCCAGTTCGATAGTAGCGTCGATGGCGTTTTTGATTTGGATGGCGGCACGTGCCACAACATCGAAATCGGGATTGGTGGCTGCACCATTCATGTAGCGGGCATGGCCGAATACGTTGGCAGTACCCCACAACAGTTTGATGCCGGTTTCTGCTTGTTTCTGCTTGGCATACGCTACGATTTCCTTCAAGTTGGCTTCGTATTCTTCAATGGTCTCGGCTTCTTCGCAGAGGTCTACATCGTGGAAGCAGTAGTATTCGATACCCATTTTCTGCATGAATTCAAAGCCGGCGTCCATTTTGTTCTTGGCAGCCTGAACCTTGTCAGCCTCACCGTTCCAGGGGAATTTCTTTGTTCCGCCACCGAATTGGTCACCACCTTCTGCGCAAAGAGTGTGCCACCATGCCATGGCGAACTTCAGCCATTCGCTCATTTTCTTACCCATGATTACTTTATCGGCATCGTAATAACGGAATGCCATCGGGTTCTTGCTCTCTTTACCTTCGAATTTAATCTTTCCTATTCCGGGAAAATACTCTTTTGTTGCCATAAGAATTTAATGTTTTAATGTGAGAATGTGCCAATGACAGACACATTCATCACGGGGTTAATTATTAATTTATTGTTTTAACGTGCTAACGTTTTAATGTGCACATTAGCACATTACCCAGTGTTTCCAGCGCGCATATGCGTCGGCATAAGCCTGGCGGTCTGCCACTTTCGGCTCTATCACCTCGAGCTTCTCAAGCGTGGCAAATGCTTCGTTGTTGTCCTTGTATATGCCCACACCGATTCCGGCGCCTTTGGCGGCACCTACAGAGCCGTCGGTATCATACAGTTCGATGACAGCTCCCGTCACACCGGCCAATGTCTCGCGGAACAGCGGGCTGAGGAACATATTAGCCTTGCCTGCATGAATTTTCTGCACGGGAATGCCCATTTGTTCCATGATGTCGATTCCATATTTAAAGGAGAAAACGATGCCTTCCTGTGCTGCACGGACGATATGCTGTTTGCCGTGCTGGTTGAAGTTGATGCCATGAATGGAGCAGCCTATTTCCTTGTTCTCCAGCATACGCTCCGCACCGTTTCCAAAGGGCAGGATACTGATACCGGCACTGCCGATGGGGGCTTGTGCGGCCAGCAGATTCATATCGTTGTAAGAGATGCCTTCGGGAGCAACGGTGCGTTTTACCCATGAATTGAGGATGCCCGTACCATTGATGCACAGCAGAACACCCAGACGGGTTTGCCCGGCAGCATGGTTGACGTGTGCAAAGGTGTTGACACGTGACTTGGGGTCGTAGTTCACCTCACCGTTCACGCCGTATACCACACCGGACGTTCCGGCGGTAGAAGCAATTTCACCCGGATTGAATACATTCAGGGAAAGGGCATTGTTGGGCTGGTCGCCGGCACGGTAAGTGATAGGCGTACCTTCTTTCAGACCCAGCTCTGCGGCTGCAGCAGCATTGACGCGTCCCTGCTCGGAGAAAGTCGGTTTGATGTCGGCAATCAGAGAGGAGTCGAATCCATAATACTCCATCAGAAAATCAGCAACCCGGTTGTTCTTGAAATCCCAGAACATCCCTTCGGACAAACCGGACACCGTGGTACAGATGGTACCGCTCAACTTCATGGCGATATAGTCGCCCGGCAGCATTATCTTATGAATCTTTTCGTAAACGGAAGGCTCATTCTCCTTAATCCAAGCCAGTTTGGAGGCCGTGAAGTTGCCCGGAGAATTCAGCAAATGTGAAAGGCAAGTCTCCTCTCCCAATGTTTCGAAAGCCTTTTGTCCGTAGGGCACGGCTCTGGAGTCGCACCAGATAATGGCAGGACGCAACACCTGCTGGTTTTTATCTACACATACCAAGCCATGCATCTGATAAGAGATACCAATCGCCTTGATGTCTTCTGCGTTTACTCCGGATTCTGCCAATACAGCTTGTGTGGCCAGTTTCAAATTTTCCCACCAATTTCCGGGGTCTTGCTCTGCCCAGCCGGGCTTCACTGCGATAATTTCCGCTTCAGTCTTGGGGAAGAAGGCAGACGATACACACTTGCCGCTTTCCGCATTTACCAGACTCGCTTTTACAGACGAGCTGCCGATGTCATAACCTAATAAATACATTTCTATCAATATTAAAATGAAAGTGATATGAAGAATTTACAATCCGGCTACCGTCGGATTTTATTGTATATCTTTTTGTCGAAACGGTAGTAACGTGCCGCCCGGTGGGCCACGCCCTGCTGTTTTTCTTCCAGGGGGACGACATACTCCATCAAGGCAATTTTTTTATGGAAATTGCGTACGTCGTACTGCTTGTCATACACCAGTTCGTACAAAGTGCGAAGCTGGGATGCGGTGAACTTACGCGGCAACAAGTCGAACAGTGAAGACGGGTTGAACTCGACGTACTGGCGGACATAGGTAATGGCTTCCTTGATAATCAGGTTGTGGTCGAATGCCAGAGCCTTTATATCCGGCATGGCTACCCAACTGGCTTGATAATTGTCCAAATCACGGTTCAATGCGCGGTCTATCTTCACCAGGGAAAGATAGGCTATGGTGACAATACGCTCCACCCTGGACTGCATGGCACGTTCCAGCCAATGTACATCTCTGGGGTCTTTCGTACGGTTTTTTGAGCCGAATGCCTTGAATTGCATCAGATTGACGTTCTTCAGACCCGTCAATTCATTCAACACCCGTTTGGCAGCTTCATCCAAATCCTCATCCATGTAAATCAAACTTCCGGGAAGCTTCATATCATGAAAGATTTCTCCTTCTTCCTCTCCTGCACGCTTAATCAGCAGAACCTTTAGCTGTTCTCCGTCAAAACCAATCACTACACAGTCCACAGAGATATGATTGTTTGCCAACGGCGTTTTTTGTTCTATGTTTTGCATAATATATCTCGTTAAGCGCTGCAAATATAAATAGGTTTTTCTAATTTGCAATAAAGGAAAAGATTATTTTTATAATGTTATAAAGCATTATTTTTCAACTGAATACATATCTTACTTTATACAATATCATTTTCAGTTGTTATCGTATGGAATACAATATGTAATTTACAAGAATATACAAGAGGTCTAATTGTAGGAAGTACAATAAGGAGAAAGTGTTTCATTTATAAGTATTTCAGCCTCCGGATACCACAGAAGGCCCAAGCATACATATTGTATTTTAGCTTCCCTCCTTAAAGTAAGGGCATTGCACAAAAAACATCCGTTTGTGCGGTGAATATCAGAAAAACCTCTACCTTTGCAGCACTTTTTATTTAAACACTAAAAAACGAGTAAATATGAAAGCATTTGTATTTCCGGGTCAAGGTGCCCAATTCGTTGGCATGGGAAAGGACCTGTACGAAAATTCGGCATTAGCCAAGGAACTTTTTGAGAAAGCAAATGATATCCTCGGGTATCGTATTACTGATATTATGTTCAACGGAACAGATGAAGACCTGCGCCAGACTAAAGTTACCCAACCTGCCGTATTCCTTCATTCCGTTATTTCCGCCCTCTGCATGGGCGATGACTTTAAGCCGGAGATGACCGCCGGTCACTCATTGGGCGAGTTCTCTGCCTTGGTTGCTGCCGGTGCACTGAGCTTTGAAGATGGTCTGAAACTGGTGTATGCCCGTGCCATGGCTATGCAAAAGGCTTGTGAGGCACAGCCCTCCACTATGGCAGCCATTATTGCCCTGCCGGATGAAAAGGTTGAGGAAATCTGCGCTCAAGTAAGTGCTGAAGGTGAAGTTTGCGTGGCAGCCAACTATAACTGCCCGGGACAGATTGTAATTTCCGGTTCCATAGAAGGTATCAACAAGGCTTGCGAACTGATGAAGGCTGCAGGTGCAAAGCGTGCTCTGCCGTTGAAGGTAGGCGGTGCGTTCCACTCTCCGCTGATGAACCCTGCCAAAGTTGAACTGGAAGCAGCCATCAATGCAACAGAAATCCATGCTCCGAAGTGCCCCGTATATCAGAATGTAGACGCTATGCCTCATACTGACCCGGTAGAAATCAAGAAGAACCTGGTGGCTCAGCTGACAGCATCGGTACGTTGGACGCAAACAGTGAAGAACATGGTTGCCGATGGTGCTACGGACTTCACAGAGTGCGGTCCTGGTGCAGTGCTGCAAGGTCTTATCAAGAAGATTGCACCGGAAGCTACGGCTCACGGGATTGCATAATTCCTTAAATAGAATATTTTCAAGGCTGTCTTTCTTCAAATAGACAGCCTTTCTTGTTTTAATAGGCCATTTCCTTTATATTTGCCACTCACAACAAAATGGGATATATGGAAAAGATTACGGAGTTCAGAAATACCTTGGCAGTACCTATTCATAAGTTATCGATAGACTCTCTGGTACAAGAGGTATGCCTCTGCCCCGAGTATTTTGAAGATATATACCGATTGACATACGATGAAAAACAGACGGTGTCATGGCGGGCAATATGGGTATGCGAGAAATTGAGCGAAATCCATCCCGGCTGGTTCATCCTACTGTACGATGAAATCATTCAACGGCTGATAGACTGCACGCACGACGGTTCCAAACGTCTCTTATTATCTATACTGTATAATATTCCCATCCCTACTCCAATCTCCGTCGATTTGCTGAATTACTGCCTGGACCACATGCTATCTCCGCAAGAAAGCATAGGAGTGCAAGCCCTTTCCATCAGAATAGCCTATCTGCTTTGCAGGAAGGAGCCGGAACTGCTGCAGGAATTGCAACTGATACTGGAAAATACAGAGCTTGATTTTTATTCAACTGGAGTCAGAACCACTGTTCGGAATACGCTGAAAAAGATACGTGCCACAAAGGGGCGCGAGTAAACAAAAAGTAATCACTGAAATAAAAAGTACGTTCTTTTGTTTTTTATTTCCGATTTTCCCTTACCTTTGTTGCCGTAAAGACAAAGGGGTGCCCCGACGGGCTGAGATTATACCCTCGAACCTGATGCAGTTAGTACTGCCGTAGGAATTGGATATTTCTTTCTTCACTGAACTTGCCGTAAAGACGCTTCTTTGTATTTACTTCCATTTGTTTTATTTCTTAATGAACAGAAAAATGAAAGTATTGGTCAACAACAAGGAAGTGAAAACCGGCGCCACTACCCTTTCACAACTTATCGAGGAACTTGCCCTACCGATGCAAGGCATTGCCGTGGCCGTAGACAACCGTATTGTACTTCGCACGGAATGGACAAAATGCATCCTGAGGGAATACATGCCTATCATCATTATCAAAGCAGCTTGCGGAGGGTGAGGAAGATGAAGGACGAGAGACTGAAAAACGGAGGAATGCAGTTCATCACGCACTATACGGAACGATATTCGTATCTGGATGCTGCACGCATGGCTCTTGAGGGCGGTTGCCGCTGGGTGCAACTGCGCATGAAAGACACCCCGGTGGAAACGATAGAACCCGTAGCTTTGGAAGTGCAGGCCCTTTGCCGGCAATACGGTGCCACCTTCATCATTGACGACCATGTGGAACTGGCGCGAAAACTGCATGCCGACGGCGTACATCTTGGAAAGAAAGACATGCCCATAGCCGACGCACGCCGGATTCTGGGCGCGGAGTACATTATAGGCGGTACCGCCAATACTTTTGAGGATGTACTGCAACACTACAAAGCCGGTGCCGACTACATAGGCTGCGGCCCCTTCCGCTACACCACTACCAAGAAGAATCTGAGTCCGATATTGGGACTGGAAGGATATACAGCTATCATCCACCGGATGCAGGAGAAGGATATACACCTTCCGATAGTAGCCATCGGTGGAATAACCATAGCGGATATTCCAGCCGTTATGCAGACGGGGGTAAGCGGGATTGCCCTTTCGGGCACGGTACTGCATGCCGATAGTCCGGCAGATGAAATGAAAAGAATCATTTCTTTAATGGAGAATGAAAAATAAAGAATTAATATATGACGACTGATATGGAAAAATTAGTGATTGCGGAACGTGAGTTCAACTCCCGTCTGTTTTTAGGAACCGGAAAGTTCAATTCCGATGAAGTGATGGAGCAGTCTATCCTGGCATCCGGCACAGAAATGGTGACGGTAGCCATGAAACGCATTGAACTGGACAACAAGGAAGACAATATGCTGGTACACATACAGCATCCCGGTATCCAGCTTCTGCCCAACACCTCCGGCGTGCGCAATGCCGAAGAAGCTGTTTTTGCTGCACAGATGGCGCGTGAAGCTTTCGGCACGAACTGGCTGAAACTGGAGATACACCCCGACCCCCGCTATCTGTTGCCCGATTCTGTAGAGACGCTGAAAGCCACAGAAGAACTGGTCAAGTTAGGATTTGTGGTACTGCCCTATTGCCAGGCCGACCCCACACTGTGCAAGAGGCTGGAAGAAGCCGGTGCCGCCACCGTCATGCCGCTGGGTGCTCCTATCGGTACAAACAAAGGACTGCAGACAAGGGATTTCCTGAGAATAATCATCGAGCAAGCCAATATCCCCGTAGTGGTGGATGCCGGTATCGGTGCCCCGAGCCATGCGGCAGAGGCTATGGAAATGGGCGCTTCGGCTTGCCTGGTGAATACAGCCATTGCAGTGGCGGGCGACCCCGTGACCATGGCGGTAGCGTTCAAGCAGGCTGTAGAGGCAGGACGCATGGCATACGAAGCAGGTCTGGGCATACAGGCAGATAATTTTGTTGCGGAAGCCAGCTCACCGCTGACGGCTTTCTTGAATGAAAAATGATAAAACAGGGAGATTTACGATTAGACGATTTACGATTGAAGTTACTCATGCAATCATAAACCTACCGGTTGAGAGAGGTTGTTTAACAATACAAACTCCAATCGTAAATCGTAAATTGTCTAATCGTAAATCTCTACATAACAAAACCTAAAGAAAAATGAACCAGAAGATAAAATTCCCCCGTTCCGAGAAAGTATATTTGCCGGGCACCTTGTTTCCCGAATTGCGCGTAGCTATGCGCAAGGTGGAGCAAGTGCCCAGTACGAACTTCGTTGATGGAGAAAAGGTACTTACTCCGAATCCGGAAGTGTATGTGTATGATACCAGCGGACCGTTCAGCGACCCTGCCGTCGAAGTGGATTTGAAGAAAGGGCTGCCCCGTCTGCGCGAGCCGTGGATACTGAAACGCGGCGATGTGGAGCAGCTTTCCGAAATAACGTCGGAGTACGGGCGCATGCGCCGCGACGACCGGTCGCTCGACTCTCTGCGCTTTGAGCATATCACCCTGCCCTACCGCGCCCTTCAAGGAAAATGCTGCACACAGATGTACTATGCCAAACAAGGCATCATCACGCCTGAAATGGAGTATGTGGCGATTCGCGAGAACATGAACTGCGCGGAGCTGGGAATAGAGACGCACATCACACCGGAATTTGTACGCCAGGAGATTGCTGCCGGACGCGCCCTGCTTCCTGCCAACATCAACCATCCCGAAGCAGAGCCGATGATTATAGGCCGTAACTTCCTGGTGAAGATAAATACCAATATCGGAAACTCCGCCACCACCTCGGGCATCGAAGAAGAGGTAGAGAAAGCATTGTGGAGCTGCAAATGGGGCGGCGACACGCTGATGGACCTCTCCACGGGCGAGAACATACACGAAACGCGCGAATGGATTATCCGCAACTGTCCCGTTCCCGTGGGCACTGTCCCCATCTACCAGGCATTGGAGAAAGTGAACGGCAAGGTGGAAGACCTCACCTGGGAAATCTACCGCGATACCTTGATTGAACAATGCGAGCAGGGAGTGGACTACTTCACCATCCATGCCGGCATACGCCGCCACAATGTGCATCTGGCCGAGAAAAGGTTGTGCGGCATCGTGAGCCGTGGCGGCAGCATCATGAGCAAATGGTGCCTGGTGCACGACCGCGAGAGTTTCCTTTACGAACACTTTGATGACATTTGCGACATTCTGGCACAGTATGACGTTGCCATCTCTTTGGGAGACGGGCTGCGTCCGGGGTCTACGCACGATGCCAACGATGAAGCGCAGTTTGCAGAACTCGACACGATGGGCGAGCTTGTGCTGCGTGCCTGGGACAAGAATGTGCAGGCTTTCATCGAAGGTCCCGGCCACGTGCCCATGCACAAGATTAAGGAGAATATGGAGCGCCAGATAGAAAAATGCCACGATGCGCCTTTCTATACGCTCGGCCCCATCGTGACGGACATCGCACCGGGATACGACCATATCACGTCCGCCATCGGTGCGGCGCAGATAGGCTGGCTGGGTACGGCGATGCTCTGCTATGTCACTCCCAAAGAGCATCTGGCACTGCCCGATAAGGAGGATGTGCGTGTAGGTGTCATCACCTATAAGATAGCCGCCCATGCCGCCGACCTGGCAAAAGGGCATCCCGGAGCACAAGTGCGTGACAATGCACTGAGCAAAGCACGTTATGAATTCCGCTGGAAAGACCAGTTTGACTTGTCGCTCGACCCGGAACGTGCGTTCAGCTATTTTCATGCAGGGAAGCATGTGGATGGGGAGTATTGCACGATGTGCGGACCGAACTTCTGTGCGATGCGGTTGTCGAGAGAATTAAAAAAGAAATAAATGGGAATTGATAGAGCACTATGTTTTCAGACGAATTAGAACATATATCCTGGGAGGAAACCACGGCACGCATCCATGCCAAGACAGATGCGGATGTACGCCGTGCCCTCTCCAAAGAACATTGTAATGTAGAGGACTTCATGGCCCTCATCTCACCCGCCGCTGCCCCCTATCTGGAGACGATGGCACGATTGAGCAAGAAATACACCGAGGCACGATTCGGGAAAACCATCTCCATGTTCGTGCCTCTTTACATCACGAATTCCTGCACCAACTCTTGCGTGTATTGCGGTTTCCATATCAGCAACCCCATGCCGCGTACCATACTGACGGAAGAAGAAATCGTGAACGAATACAAGGCCATCAAGAAGCTGGCACCTTTCGAGAATTTGCTGTTGGTAACGGGAGAAAATCCGGCCAAAGCAGGCGTGCCCTACATAGCCCGTGCACTGGACCTGGCAAAACCCTACTTCAGCAATCTGAAAATAGAAGTGATGCCCTTAAAAACGGAAGAGTATGCAACGCTGAAAGAACACGGCATGAATGGCGTGATTTGTTTTCAAGAAACCTACCACAAGTCGAATTACAACATCTACCACCCCCGTGGCATGAAGTCCAAATTCGAATGGCGTGTCAATGGTTTCGACCGCATGGGGCAGGCAGGCGTCCATTCCATCGGCATGGGAGTGCTCATCGGTCTGGAGAAAGAATGGCGGACAGACATCACCATGATGGCTTATCACCTGCGCTATCTCCAGAAACATTATTGGCAAACGAAATACAGCGTCAACTTCCCCCGTATGCGTCCTTCGGAGAACGGCGGCTTCCAGCCCAATGTCATCATGAGCGACCGCGAACTGGCACAAGTCACTTTCGCCATGCGCATCTTCGACCATGATGTAGACATCTCCTACTCCACCCGCGAGCCTGCCGATATACGCGACCATATGGCAACACTCGGTGTGACAACCATGAGCGCCGAAAGCAAGACCGAACCGGGAGGATATTACAGCTATCCGCAAACACTGGAACAGTTTCATGTCAGCGACGAGCGCAAGGCTGTGGAAGTGGACAAAGCATTGAAACGCCTGGGGCGCGAACCAGTGTGGAAAGATTGGGATGCGAGTTTTGATTTGAAGGCTTTCAAGAGATGAGTGGCCGAATACAGAACCTTAATAATAATGAACAAATGAACCGATATGCCAGACAAACGTCCCTCCCTGAAATAGGCGAAGCCGGACAAGAGAAACTGCGTAATGCCAAGGTGTTGATAGTCGGTGTGGGAGGATTGGGTTCTCCCATTGCCCTCTATCTGGCGGGAGCAGGAGTCGGAACGCTGGGATTGGTGGACGATGACCAGGTCAGCATCAGTAATCTTCAACGTCAGGTTCTGTATGCTGAAGCTGACCTTGGGCAGCCTAAACCTCTATGTGGCGCCCGTAGAGTGCAGGGTTTGAACAGCGATGTAAACGTGGAAGTATACCCCTTCCGTCTGGACAAGAAGAATGCCGGAGAACTGATAAGGAACTACGATATAGTGGTAGACGGGTGCGACAACTTCGCTACCCGCTACTTGCTGAATGACGTATGCAACGCTTGGGGCAAGCCCTACGTTTATGGTGCCATTCAAGGCTTTGAAGGCCAAGTGTCCGTCTTCTGCTACGGTGAGAGTGCTAAAAACTATCGTGACCTCTATCCGGATGAAGAAGGGACACTGCTCATGCCATCTCCGGACAAATCGGTTATCGGCGTAACCCCTGCCATTGTGGGTAGCGTAGAAGCCAATGAAGTGTTGAAACTGATTTGCGGCTACGGTGAACCCTTGGCTGGAAAGCTATGGACGATTGATTTAAGGACCATGCAGTCGTATATTCTCTCACTATAGGCAAACATCCATAAAGATATGAAACTGATAGTCATTACCACGCCGCAATTCTTTGAAGGAGAAGCAGAGGCAGTTACCTCCTTATTCCAAAACGGTTTGGAAATGCTCCACCTGCGCAAGCCGGGAGCTTCGGCAGAGGAGATGGGGAATTTTCTTCAACAGCTACCGATGGAATATATGCCACGCATTGTCACGCATGAGCAATTCCAGCTGGCATCCGTTTTCGGTCTGAAAGGAATTCATCTGAACGGGCGCAATCCGCAGATACCGTCCGGATATAAGGGACATGTCAGTCGCTCTTGTCACTCTCTTGAAGAAGTGTTGAAACATAAATCAGATTGTAACTATGTGTTCCTCAGCCCCATTTATGACAGTATATCCAAAGAAGGCTATTCTTCCGCTTACTCCTGCGATACCTTGCAGAAGGCGCAGCAAGCTGGTATTATCGACTCAAAGGTGATGGCATTGGGTGGCATCACCTTGGAACATCTTCCGGAAATAGCCGCTTTAGGTTTCGGAGGTGCCGTACTGCTGGGAGATGTCTGGCAGCAAGCGAAGGAAGCTTTCATCCCCCACTTCCTCCACCTGAAACAGCTTTCCTCTCACCCCTTTAATTTTTAATTTCTAATTTTTAATTATTTCATGCTTCCCCCTATTATCCTTTCCATTGCCGGTTCCGACTGTTCGGGCGGTGCAGGCATACAAGCAGACATAAAGACCATTTCCGCTTTGGGAGGTTATGCCGCTTCCGTCATCACGGCTGTTACTGCACAAAACACACTGGGAGTACAATCGGTTTATCCGATACCTGTGGATATGGTTAAGGCACAAATCACCTCTGTTATGGATGATTTAAGGCCGGATGCCGTCAAGATAGGTATGGTATATGATGCCGGTATTGTGACCACCATTGTCGATTGTCTTCAGACATATACTCCGGAGTGTATAGTCTATGACCCCGTCATGATATCGACCAGCGGACGGCGGCTGATGACCGAAGAAACCATACAAGTCATTAAGACGGAACTGTTTCCGCTATGCACCCTCATTACTCCCAACCTGAATGAAGCAAGCCTGCTTTGGGGGCGAACCATTGCCGGCACTGTGGAGATGCAGCAAGCGGCACAGGAATTATCCTGCAGATACAATACCGCTGTTCTCGTCAAAGGCGGACATCTGGAGGGCAATGACATGTGCGACGTGCTTTATTGCCGGCAACCTTCTGCCGGGGCTGACGTCCTGCCATCCGGATGCATCCTCTATTCCAATCCCAAAATAGAGAGCCGTAACCTGCACGGCACGGGGTGTACCCTTTCCTCTGCCATAGCTACATTTCTTGCCGGTAGCAGCAAACTCGATGAAGCGGTCTGCAAGGCTAAAGAGTATATCGGTACTGCGATAAACCGGGGGAAAAACATGGATATAGGGCACGGGAACGGTCCGTTATGGCACTTTCCTTTATCGGAATAAGAGCTCGTCGAAACGCATTATCTGTTTACCTTAAACGCATTATCTGTCAGCCTCCGATACATCATGTGTTTGGCACCAACGGACAATGCGTTTCGACATGCCTGCTTCTTAATAGCGTATGCCCAGAATTTTCTTGGCATCGTCTTTCTTGAACAGTGAATCAATGACGTCTAAAATCGCTTCGTAGTTTTCCGGATCTACGATATTGGGAGCGAATATGTTGAGGACTTTCATCTTGTCGTCATCAAAAGTATATAGTGCCATCAAACTGGCACATTGCACACAGTTCAGACTGTTGTTTCGGGCAACAGTTCTCATCATTTCGATTTGATCATCCTTGAAAGGGCGGGACTTCACTTTTTCATAAAAATGCCGGAAGTCTTCGGGGTGCATCCCCCTGACATAAACCGGAGCTGGAGAATCTATCACTACTTCACTGGGAACAACCGGCAACGTACGTGGCTCTCCGGAGAATGAGTCCATTGCAACGACTCTCCCACCTTCAAAAGTCACGACAATCTGAGTTCGGCTGATATTACTTTTACCGGACAGCACTCTGGAATATTCCCATTCTTCTATATCCCGGTCGAAGCGGCGATACTCTGGAGTTCCCAATATCTTGGTGACCTCCTGCCTGCTCATCCCCTTCTGGATACTGTTCAACACATCTACCTTAGCATCATAAAACAAACTGGAACAACTGCTGAATCCCATCGTCATTACCAGTCCCGCAATAATTAGTCTGATTGTTTTCATCTTATCGAGTTTTTAGTTGCCACAAAGGTAGGCAGAAACATGGATAGACCTCTTATTATCCCCCTATTTGTCAAAAGGGATTTCCCTACTTTTTTTAGCCATATACCTATTAATATGGAAATAATCCGTTATTTTTGCAGATACTATCACTATAAATAGGTAAAAACACATGGAAAAAGCAAAAGTATACTACTCTGATTTGCGTACCTCCCCTACATCCAATCTTTTGGATAAAATGGAACGCTTGCTGAAAAGGGCAGGCATCGAGCAACTTCCTTTGAAAGATAGCTTTGCTGCCATTAAAATCCATTTCGGCGAACCCGGAAACCTGGCATACTTGCGTCCCAATTATGCAGCTCGAATGGCAACCCTGCTCCGCAGCCTGGGAGCCAAACCTTTCTTGACGGACTGCAACACGCTGTATTCCGGTCGTCGTGCCAATGCTGTAGACCACTTGCAAAGTGCGATGGAGAATGGCTTTAACCCTATCTCGGCCCAGTGCCAGGTCATTATCGGCGACGGACTGAAGGGAACGGACTACCGCGAAATCCCTCTGAACGGGGAATATTGTCCGGCACCCAAAATCGGCACAGCGATAGCCGATGCCGATATTGTAATCAGTATGAACCACTTCAAGGGGCACGAACAAGCCGGTTTTGGCGGCGCCTTGAAGAATCTGGGCATGGGATGTGCCAGCGTAGGCGGAAAGCTGGAACTGCATTGCGCCTCGCAACCCAAGATTGATGAAGCAAGCTGCATCGGCTGCAACATCTGCGTGAAGCATTGCGCACACGACGCTGTGCACCTCAATGCCAGCCGCAAGGCAGAAATAGACTACGCCAAATGCGTAGGTTGCGGACAGTGCGTAGCCCTCTGCCAGCACGACGGTGCCGTGATGGGAGCCGAAGATACTTCCGAGCGCCTGAACTACAAGATTGCGGAATATGCCCTCGCTGTCGTTATGGGCAAGCCCCATTTCCACATCAGCTTCATCATGAACGTATCTCCCGAATGCGACTGCTGGAACCACAACGATGCCGCCATCGTGCCCGACCTCGGCATTCTGGCTTCGGCAGACCCGGTTGCACTGGACAAGGCATGTGCAGATATGGTCATCCAAGCCCCGATACTGCACGGTAACAATTGCCTTGCCACGGCACACGAGCACGACGACTTGTGTGGATGCGACAAGTTCCACTTGATGCACCCCGACACGGACTGGCTTGCCGGATTGCGCCATGCCGAGAAAATAGGATTGGGAACCATGGAATATGAATTGGTGAAGATTTGATTAAACCTTTTCAGTTTTAAACAGTCATAATAAAAATAGATTTATCAACTAATGCATAATATTATACAAATGGAAACATCTGCAAAACTTTATTCTTTGCCTTTCGGCAACGTAAAGACCTATCTATTCGCCCTGCTGTTCGTGGCAGGAAACATCGCCTTGCCGCAACTCTGCCATCTGGTCCCAGCAGGCGGTCCGACGTTGCTTCCCATCTATTTCTTTACACTGATAGCTGCTTATAAATATGGTTTCAAGGTAGGTCTGCTGACGGCTCTCTTGTCTCCGGTCATCAATCATCTGCTTTTTGCCATGCCTGCAGCAGCCGTGTTGCCGGCCATACTTATAAAGTCCGGTCTGCTGGCCGGAACCGCCGCTCTTGCTGCACGCTATGCCAAGAATATCTCTTTATTGGCATTGCTGGGTGTAATCCTCTCCTATCAAATTATCGGTACGGCCTTTGAATGGGCACTGTGCGGTAATTTCTTTTTGGCAGTGCAAGATTTCCGTATGGGCATTCCGGGCATGCTGATTCAGTGGTTTGGAGGATATGCACTGCTGAAAGCAATCGCAAAGAAATAAACGTATATTCTCAAACAGTATCCCTTAATCCTAAAACTTTGTTCGCACACTGCGGATACATATCCCCAGTTTGCGGATGTCTATCCCAAGGCTTGGGATAGACATCCGCAAACCATAAACAAAGTTTTTTCTTAACTGATAAAAACTTTTTCCCTAACTAAGAAAAACTTTCTCCTTAATAGAGAAGACTTTTCTCTTAATACTTTGAACTTTTTTCCGCTATTTTCCTTTCTCCCTACAATAAAATCATTAATTTCGTGCCGAACAATATATCATATTTTCAACATGGAAGTAGTAACGAACAACTGGTTCACTAAAAAATATCCAATAGGTTTTGCCTTAAGCGGCGGTTTCATCAAAGGCTTTGCCCATTTGGGTGCCATGCAATCCTTATTGGAACATGACATAAAGCCCAATATACTTTCCGGAGTCAGCGCCGGAGCCTTGGCCGGGGTATTCTACGCCGACGGCAATGAACCGCATAAAGTTCTTGACTACTTTGCCGGGCACAAGTTTCAGGACCTGACCAAACTGGTGATTCCCAAAGTCGGATTATTTGAATTGGGAGAGTTCATCGATTTCCTGAAAAGCAATCTGAAATCCAAGAAACTGGAAGAACTGCAAATCCCTCTGATTATTACAGCTACTGACCTGGACCACGGACGTCTGGTACATTTCCATAAAGGGGACATCGCCGAACGCGTAGCAGCTTCGTGTTGCATGCCGGTATTGTTTGCCCCGGTCAATATAGACGGCACCCATTACGTGGACGGAGGCCTGCTGATGAACCTGCCTGTCTCTACCCTCCGCCGTATATGCGAAAAAGTGATTGCCGTGAATGTCAGCCCTTTGATGGCAACCAAGTATAAAATGAACATTGTGAGCATTGCCTTACGTTCCTATAATTTTATGTTCCGCTCCAACTCTTTTCCTGAACGCGAGAAGGCTGATTTGCTGATAGAACCTTATAACTTGGAGGGATACAGCAATACAGAGCTGGAAAAGGCGGAGGAGATATTCATGCAGGGATATAATACGACCAATGATATATTGGAACGCCTGCTCATTGACAAAGGCAGCATCTGGAAAGAATAAAATAACCATTCTATAACAATAGAAAACAAAGAAATGAACGACGAAAACAAATTGATTATTTATCAAGTGTTCACCCGACTATTCGGAAACAACAATAACCACTGCATCAATAATGGCAGCATCACCGAAAATGGATGCGGCAAGATGGCTGACTTTACAGCCAAGGCGTTGGGAGAAATCAAGAAGCTTGGCGCTACACATATATGGTACACGGGCATCATCGAGCATGCTACGCAAACTGACTACCGCCGTCACAATATCCAACCCGACCATCCGGCCATAGTGAAAGGTAAAGCCGGATCTCCCTATGCCATCAAGGACTACTATGATGTCGACCCGGATCTCGCCAAGGACGTACCGGAGCGTATGAAAGAGTTTGAGAATCTGGTGCAGCGCACTCACCGTAGCGGTCTGAAGGTTATCATAGATTTTGTTCCCAACCACGTAGCCCGTCAATATCACTCGGATGCCCAGCCGGATGGCACTTCACAACTGGGTTCAAACGATGATACCAATTATGCGTTCAGCCCATATAATAACTTCTATTATATCCCGAAATCGGAACTGCATGGCCAATTTGACATGAAAGGTGCAGCCGCCGAACCTTATAGGGAGTTTCCGGCAAAAGCTACCGGAAACAACCGTTTTGACGCTTATCCAAACATCACCGATTGGTACGAAACTATAAAGTTGAATTATGGAGTGGATTATCAGAACGGCGGGACTTGCCATTTCGACCCCATTCCCGACACATGGACCAAGATGCTGGATATCATGCTGTTCTGGGCGGGAAAGAATATAGACGGTTTCCGTTGCGATATGGCCGAAATGGTTCCCGTAGAGTTCTGGGAATGGGCAATCCCGCAGGTAAAAGAGCAATATCCCTCCCTGCTGTTTATAGCCGAAGTCTATAACCCGGGAGAATACAAGAATTACTTGTTCCGTGGCAAGTTTGATTATTTATACGACAAAGTAGGACTTTATGATACCTTGCGGGCTGTTACTTGCGGGTATGAATCGGCAACTGCCATCACCCGTTCCTGGCAAAGTCTGGGAGGTATAGAAAAACGCATGCTGAACTTTCTGGAAAACCATGACGAGCAACGTATCGCTTCCGACTTTTTTGCCAGTAACCCACGCAAGGCGATTCCGGCACTCATTGTGTCAGCTTGCATGAACACCAATCCGATGATGATTTATTTCGGTCAGGAGTTTGGTGAGCTGGGCATGGATAGTGAAGGTTTCAGCGGCCGGGACGGACGTACAACCATCTTTGACTATTGGAGTGTAGATACTATCCGCCGTTGGCGCAATGGCGGCAAGTTCGACGGCAAGATGCTGACGGAGGACCAGAAACACCTATACAGCATTTATAAACGGCTGCTGACTCTTTGCAATGAAGAAAAGGCCATCTCTCAGGGGGCTTTCTTCGATTTGATGTATGCCAATGTCAACGGATGGCGCTTTAATGAACATAAGCAATATACATTCCTGCGCAAATTTGAGAGAGACCTGCTGCTGTTCGTCGTGAACTTCGACCATATCTCGGCAGACCTTGCCATAAATATTCCTTCCCATGCTTTTGACTTCCTACAAATACCGCAGATGGACCAGTACAAAGCTACGGAGCTGCTCAGCGGAAAAGAAGAAAACATAAGTCTGCTTCCCTATAAGGCTACTAATGTGGCCGTCGAAGGATATGGAGGAAAGATACTTAAGATAAAGCTATAACGGAGTCACAACTCTGGTGATTTATTAGATTTGACACTGATTATGCAGAACAACGCGGATTTCTTAATTGCTTCGTGGTTTTCCGCATAATCAGTGCCAAGTCTTTATTTGTTCTCTTCCATATATTCCTTCAGCCGATATAGCCGCGTGATGGCAGGATTATAAAAATCATCAGGATAATGTGCATCTATATCACTCAGGTTAGCTTGCACAAAGCGTTTCACATCCACTATGTTCTCAGCATCAGACAATGTTACACTTTGAGGGAAAGATGTGCTCTTTGCCCAATTTATCAGCGCTTTAACGCTATCTTCATCAAATTTATATTCGGCCATATTCTACATTTTTTCTTGCAAAGATAGTGCAAACCGGATGCAGAATAAAATGACCCACCCATTTTTTATGCTAAAGTTATCCTCATCTGCATGAACAAAATCCCGATTTGTTGTGTTATATAAATGTGTTTTTCATAGTATTAGATATAAGATTAATTAAAAGAGACGTACCCGCTTGTGATAAGTAAGTACATCAAAAACAGAAGCGTCTGTTTGATTGATAAATGTGTAAGGAGCATCGGTTTACCAGAGCCGATGCTTTTTTTTTACCCTTCTTTGTAGCATGTTAGAAATATTATCCGTAAATTTGGCAGATAATAAGGAAAGAATATGATATGAATATCCCTGTTATATTTCAATTTTTGAAAGAACTGTCTGCAAACAACAATCGTGAATGGTTCAATTCTCACCGGGAACAGTATGAAGTCGCCCGCAGCGAGTTTGAAAACTTGCTTACAGTAATTATCTCCCGTATCTCTTTATTTGATGAAAGCATCCGTGGTATAGAAGCAAAGGACTGTACATACCGTATTTATCGTGATACACGCTTTTCCGAAGATAAAACTCCCTACAAGACACATCTGGGAGGATATATCAATGCGAAAGGAAAGAAATCCGACCATTGTGGCTATTACGTGCATCTGGAACCGGGAAACTGCTTGTTGGCCGGTGGAAGTTATTGTCCTCCCCCGCCCTTGTTAAGAGCTCTGCGACAAGCGGTACACGACAATATAGATGAATTTCGCAGTATAGTGGAAGATCCTGCTTTCAAGCAATACTTTCCCGTCATCGGAGAGAATTTTCTAAAAACAGCTCCAAAAGGATTTCCAAAGGACTATCCCTATCTGAAATACCTTCAGTGTAAAGAGTATACGGTTGCCTGCTGCCAGCCGGACAGCTTCTTTCTTGCTCCAGACTTTTTGGATCGTACAGACGACATCTTCAAGCAGATGAAGCGTTTTTCTGATTTTGTGAATTACACCATAGACGACTTTGAATAATTTACCTATATAACTAACTTAAAACATTTGAATTATGGTTATAGACAGACTTGAAAACATAGAAAAATATACTTTGCTGCATCCTCTGTTTGAGCAGGCCATTGATTTTTTAAAATCACATGACTTGCACTCTTTGGAAATCGGCAAGACCGAACTGAAAGGAAAGGACTTGCTGGTCAACGTGGCGCAGACAAACCCAAAAGAAAAAGAAAATGCCAAACTGGAAACCCATAAAGACTATATTGACATTCAAATACCCTTGTCCGGTACGGAGATAATGGGTTATACCGCCGCCCAAGACTGCCTTCCGGTTGATGCTCCTTACAATGCGGAAAAAGACATCACTTTTTTTGAAGGACTGGCGGAGGACTATATTGCAGTGAAGCCCGGAATGTTTGCTATCTTTTTCCCTCAGGACGGGCATGCTCCGGGTATTACCCCTGACGGTGTAAAAAAAATAATTGTGAAAGTTAAAGCGTAAATTTATCAAATATCCAAAACTCATCCTCTTTATGGAAACATTGAATTTAATCAAGAATGACCCATGGCTGGAACCTTTTGCCGATGCCATCAACGGACGTCATCAACATGCCATAGACAAAGAATCGGAATTGACCAACAAAGGAAAACTAACCTTGTCTGATTTTGCATCCGGATACCTCTATTTCGGCCTGCATCGTACTGACGATGGTTGGGTTTTCCGTGAATGGGCGCCTAACGCAACCCAAATCTTTATGGTCGGAACTTTTAACGATTGGAAAGAAGAAAAAAAATATAGCTTGAAGCGTAAAGCAAACGGTAATTGGGAAATCAAGCTTCCTGCTGATGCCGTGAAACACGGTGACTTGTACAAGCTGATGGTACATTGGGACGGTGGTTGCGGTGAACGCATTCCTGCATGGGCTACACGTGTCGTACAAGACGAACAGACTAAAATATTCAGTGCCCAGGTTTGGGCTCCGGAGAAACCCTATAAAATGAAAAAGCGGGTTTTCAAGCCATCTACAGATCCTTTATTGATATATGAATGCCATATCGGTATGTCTCAGCAGGAGGAAAAGGTCGGTAGCTATAAGGAATTTCAGGAAAAGATTCTTCCACGTATCGCCAAAGAAGGCTACAACTGCATACAGATTATGGCTATTCAGGAACATCCCTATTATGGTAGCTTCGGATACCATGTTTCCAGTTTCTTTGCCGCTTCTTCCCGTTTTGGTACTCCGGAAGAACTGAAGGAGTTGATTGATACAGCCCATAGTATGGGGATTGCCGTTATCATGGATATTGTCCATTCACACGCTGTGAAGAATGAAGTGGAAGGCTTGGGTAACTTTGCCGGTGATCCTAATCAATATTTCTATCCCGGTGGACGTCGGGAACATCCAGCTTGGGATTCACTTTGCTTTGATTACGGCAAGAACGAAGTTATTCACTTCCTGCTGTCTAACTGTAAATTCTGGCTGGAAGAATATCATTTCGACGGCTTCCGCTTTGACGGAGTAACCTCCATGTTATATTATAGTCATGGTTTGGGAGAAGCATTCTGTAATTATGGAGATTACTTCAACGGACATCAAGACGACAATGCCATTTGTTATCTGACACTTGCCAACCGGCTTATCCATCAGGTCAATGCCAAAGCCATCACCATTGCCGAAGAAGTATCGGGAATGCCCGGACTGGCGGCAAAATATGAAGATGGCGGCTACGGATTTGATTACCGTATGGCCATGAATATTCCCGATTATTGGATTAAGACAATCAAGGAGAAAATAGATGAAGACTGGAAGCCATCCAGCATGTTCTGGGAAGTGACCAACCGCCGCAAAGATGAAAAGACCATCTCCTATGCGGAAAGCCATGACCAAGCTTTGGTGGGCGATAAAACCATCATTTTCCGCTTGATTGATGCGGATATGTACTGGCACATGCAGAAAGGAGACGAGAACTATACCGTAAATCGAGGCATTTCTCTCCATAAAATGATACGTTTACTGACTGCGACTACTATCAATGGCGGTTATCTTAACTTTATGGGCAATGAATTCGGACATCCGGAATGGATTGACTTCCCCCGTGAAGGTAACGGTTGGTCTTGTAAATATGCCCGCCGCCAATGGAATTTGGTGGACAACAAGAATCTGGCATATCATTATATGGGTGACTTTGATGCTGCCATGTTGGGAGTTGTAAAAAGCATAAAGAACTTCCAGGCTACTCCGGTCCAAGAAATATGGCATAATGACGGTGACCAGGTATTGGCCTATATGCGCAAGGACTTGATTTTTGTATTCAACTTCAACCCTAAGCAGTCTTTTACTGATTACGGTTTCTTGGTTCCTGCCGGAACTTATGAAGTTATTTTGAATACAGATAATCCAGATTATGGCGGTAATGGTTTGACGGATGATACCATCAAACATTTTACCATCCACGACCCGCTTTACAAAAAAGACAAGAAGGAGTGGCTGAAGCTTTACATACCGGCACGTACAGCTGTTGTACTGAGAAGAACTAAATAGTCATTTCATAACACAAAAAAAGAGGCAGATATCAATTCAGATATCTGCCTCTTTTTTATATATGAGTCTTTTATTTCACTTGACTGTCGATGAAGTTCAACATCGTTTTTGCATTATCCATCATCTTCTTTTGAGCTGGTTTGTCCGCAGAGAGCAATGGAATAAGTTTATCCAAATATTCTTTGGCTTCCTTGAATTCAACTTTTGCTTTTTCTACATCTGTTTTCATGGTATTGGCACCCTTACTATAATACAAAGAACCCAGACTGTTAAGTGCATTTACATTATCTGCTTGGATAGCTATGGCTTGTTTAAATGCTTCTTCGGCTGCATCCATCTTTTTGGCTTTCTGCGCCATGATACCTTGATTTACGTAATAAGTGGCATACAATTTAGTCAATGTCTTATTACCGGGATTTGCTTCCAGCCCTTCCTTTAAAGTGGCAACATACTCATCATTTTTCTTCAAATCTTTCAAAGCACCGGCTTTACCTATATAAGCATTTGCCAGGTTATACTTTTTCTGTACAGCAATATCAAAATACTTCAAAGCTTCGGCAGGTTTCTTTATCTTATCGGCACAAACGCCACAGTTATATGCAATTACGGAATCTTGGTTGTTTGTTTGTGTCAGATAAGTACTAAATTTTGTGTAAGCTTCCTGGTAATTTTTAGCTTCAAGAGCAGCCTTACCATCGTTGACCAACTGGGCAGGGTCAGCATTCTGCGCAAAGAAATTCGTAGCTGCACAACATAGTGCAATAGATAAGATTAATTTTTTCATATGCTTTAATTCATTTAAAAGTTGATTCCCAAAGTTAGTTTACAATGGTATAGAAGCAAAACCTTTTTACTTTTTTTGAGGTTTTTAGCATAGTCGTAACAAGTGTTATTTTACGTAAAAGCAAATATCCGGATATGTGTGTTGGGCTTTGTCACATATGTTACACTTATACTTAGAATATCATATTATCTTTGCCACAAAAAAAAGATTATGGAACAATTACATGCACATGAAGTCCTTCACATGATGGAAGGTAATAGTTATACTGAGTTATCATTGAGAGAAGCCATTATCCAAAAATTCGGCGAGCAGCAGCGTTTTTTCACCTGCTCTGCCAACAATATGGATGTAGATACCCTGATAGAATTTCTTAAAAGAAAAGGAAAATTTATACCCGCCAATGGAATTTGGTGGACAACAAGAATCTGGCATATCATTATATGGGTGACTTTGATGCTGCCATGTTGGGAGTTGTAAAAAGCATAAAGAACTTCCAGGCTACTCCGGTCCAAGAAATATGGCATAATGACGGTGACCAGGTATTGGCCTATATGCGCAAGGACTTGATTTTTGTATTCAACTTCAACCCTAAGCAGTCTTTTACTGATTACGGTTTCTTGGTTCCTGCCGGAACTTATGAAGTTATTTTGAATACAGATAATCCAGATTATGGCGGTAATGGTTTGACGGATGATACCATCAAACATTTTACCATCCACGACCCGCTTTACAAAAAAGACAAGAAGGAGTGGCTGAAGCTTTACATACCGGCACGTACAGCTGTTGTACTGAGAAGAACTAAATAGTCATTTCATAACACAAAAAAAGAGGCAGATATCAATTCAGATATCTGCCTCTTTTTTATATATGAGTCTTTTATTTCACTTGACTGTCGATGAAGTTCAACATCGTTTTTGCATTATCCATCATCTTCTTTTGAGCTGGTTTGTCCGCAGAGAGCAATGGAATAAGTTTATCCAAATATTCTTTGGCTTCCTTGAATTCAACTTTTGCTTTTTCTACATCTGTTTTCATGGTATTGGCACCCTTACTATAATACAAAGAACCCAGACTGTTAAGTGCATTTACATTATCTGCTTGGATAGCTATGGCTTGTTTAAATGCTTCTTCGGCTGCATCCATCTTTTTGGCTTTCTGCGCCATGATACCTTGATTTACGTAATAAGTGGCATACAATTTAGTCAATGTCTTATTACCGGGATTTGCTTCCAGCCCTTCCTTTAAAGTGGCAACATACTCATCATTTTTCTTCAAATCTTTCAAAGCACCGGCTTTACCTATATAAGCATTTGCCAGGTTATACTTTTTCTGTACAGCAATATCAAAATACTTCAAAGCTTCGGCAGGTTTCTTTATCTTATCGGCACAAACGCCACAGTTATATGCAATTACGGAATCTTGGTTGTTTGTTTGTGTCAGATAAGTACTAAATTTTGTGTAAGCTTCCTGGTAATTTTTAGCTTCAAGAGCAGCCTTACCATCGTTGACCAACTGGGCAGGGTCAGCATTCTGCGCAAAGAAATTCGTAGCTGCACAACATAGTGCAATAGATAAGATTAATTTTTTCATATGCTTTAATTCATTTAAAAGTTGATTCCCAAAGTTAGTTTACAATGGTATAGAAGCAAAACCTTTTTACTTTTTTTGAGGTTTTTAGCATAGTCGTAACAAGTGTTATTTTACGTAAAAGCAAATATCCGGATATGTGTGTTGGGCTTTGTCACATATGTTACACTTATACTTAGAATATCATATTATCTTTGCCACAAAAAAAAGATTATGGAACAATTACATGCACATGAAGTCCTTCACATGATGGAAGGTAATAGTTATACTGAGTTATCATTGAGAGAAGCCATTATCCAAAAATTCGGCGAGCAGCAGCGTTTTTTCACCTGCTCTGCCAACAATATGGATGTAGATACCCTGATAGAATTTCTTAAAAGAAAAGGAAAATTTATACCCGCCAATGGTGGTTTTACAGTGGACATGACTAAAGTTTGCAATCACTGATGAGGAATATTAATTCCTTCTTCTGTTAAATTGAATATTATTTACGTTAATGGTTAACAGAAATAATATTCTACTAAACCATGTTATAATATCTGCTGATTACCCGCTAAAATTTGGATATCTCCTGCAAGTACGTATCTTTGTACTGTGTTTTTCATAGTATTAGATTTAAGGTTAATAAAAAAGATTGGCTGTCTGGGATAGATAGCCTTTTTTATGTCTAAATGTCATCCTTCCCCTTTTTAGTTATAGTTTTATTCTATCTTTGTAGGTCAGATAATCCACGCAGCATTATAGAATAAACTGAATATGGGAAAACGCTTTATTTTTATCTTAATGACATGCTCATTATTGAGTATAGCTACTGTTGTGCATGCACAGTATATTGACAAGCAAACCTATACTTTTGCCATCAAAAAGGCTGATACTCTGAAACTGGACAAGTATGTAATGATTGATCAAATACAAGGGACACAATCAAAGCCCGTCATTCTTTTTGCATTTGGGGGAGGTTTCAAAGGCGGGAGAAGAGATAATCCCGATTACATTTCTTATTTTCATTTTTTGGCACGAGCCGGCTATGTGGTAGTATCAACAGATTACCGTACCCAATTAAAGGATATAGATAAATCGGAGTATTCGGACTTGCAAGGATTCTCTTCTGCCCTGCAACAAGCAATCACTTGTGCTGTAGAAGATTTTGGTGATGCTACAAATTATATAATTGAGCATAGTGTAGAATGGCAAATAAATCCTGCACAAATTATAGCTTGCGGTTCAAGTGCAGGTGCGATAACTGCCCTTCAAGCAGAGTATGAGATTTGCAATCAAACGGCTTTTGCGGACAGATTACCTGCCAATTTCAATTATGCAGGGGTCATTTCCTTTTCTGGAGCAATCTGTGCCAATGGTATTCCAAAATGGATAATGTCCCCTTGTCCTCTTATGTTGTTCCATGGTGATGCCGACAGCACGGTTCCTTTTACTAAGGCAGTAGTAGAAGAGGAAATGGGGCTATGGGGCTCAAACTTTATCTGTATGCAACTGAAAGAAAAAGAGACAGCATACTATTTCTATATAGCGGAAGGTATAGGACATTCCCTATCCTATTCTCCTATGAAGGATAATCGTCATGACATCCTGAGCTTCCTAAACCGGTTGGTACTTGGTAAAGAAAAACGTTGCATTACGACTGTAGAGAAGAATCCGGAAATATCTAGATATAAGAGTGATTTTACAATAGAAGATTATATCCGTGAAAATATGCGTTAATTCCTATCTTTATATCCTTTCCAGAGTTTTTGTTTCTCCACCAATCAATTATCTTTGCACATTATTATTCCATAAAAACAAATCTTTAATTCTATAAATTATGTTGGTACGTATTATCAGTATGGTCATAGCCGGAGTTATTATAGTATATCTAGTCCGTTGGATTGATAATTTTTTCTCCAGGTATCGCAAATAAATCTTGCCTGCAATGTAAACCAAATACTCCAATTTGTTTCCCATTACAACCTATGCTGACAAAATGCGGACATTTTCTAATTCTAAAACAAGAAAACCGCAAAAGCTTTTTTTAGCCATTTGCGGTTTTTTCCTTGTGATTCCGTTGCGATTCGGAATGTAAAATACTATAAAACCAATACATATAACATTGTATTAAAAATCAGAGTAATATAAAAATATTATATTGCATGCCATTGCATTATGTTGTGCAATATTTGAACTGAGTTGTGCAATTTATGTATATTTGCACAACCGATATAACAGAGAATATATGACTACAGTAAAAGCATTTATAAGAACTGGGAAGAAAGATAAAGAAGTAAATGTCAGATTTCGATTATCTGATGGACGCAATGTACAGTTATTCCACAAATCAGATATTATGGTCTCTCCTACTCTTTGGGATGCCAAGACTGAAAAATATAAGGCTAAAAGTATTATAAAGTTAGACATAAGAACATCATTTAACACATCTATTGAAGAACGGAAGAATCTAATTTTATCCATTTATGGGAGCAACAAAGAATTAACCAGTGAAAAACTGGAAATCTTAATAGACCAGCACTTACATCCTGAAAAATATAACATCAGCAGTGAAGAGGAATCCATGTGTAGTATGTTCCAACACTATGTTGACGGATGGCTAAATGCAGGTGTAATAGGTCCCGGCAGAAAGAAACATTACGATGTAGTGATAAGGGAACTGACTCGATTCCTCATTATCAATGGCATTGACGGGTTGCCGGTCAATAAATTCAACAAGGAACATATTCTAAATTTTCGTGATTTTCTACGCAAAGAATACACTCTGGTTGAAAAATTTCCAGAACTGTACGCAGAAATGAATAAGCGGAATATACCATCAAAGGAAAGAAGCCAGAATACAATTGCTGAGAAACTATTATTATTACAAGCATTTATGGTGGAGCTTGAAAGTAATGATGTTATTCCCGTATCTCCTTTCCGCAAGATAGGAAAAGAAAAAGAGTCCATTATGAAGCAACAATATGACGAGCCTTTCTTTCTCACCAAAACAGAATTCAATGAAGTTGTCCACAAAGAATGTCCCGAAACATTGCAGCGAGTAAAAGATGTATTCGTTGTTCAATGTTGTTTCGGTTGCCGTATAGGTGATTTCAGACGATTCACTTTTGATAATATCAGCATTGAAGAAGGAATACCTTACATTCATTATTTACCTCAAAAAACACACAAGGATGGACTTATACGCACTGAGATAAAAACTCCCATCATTCGTATTGCTTATGATATTATTATGAAGTATAAAGGTAGGCTACCAAGCAATGCTTTGTTACCCTATTATCCTGATGGCAATGGTGAAACCGGGTACAATTATCAAATAAAAAAACTACTTGAATACTGTGAGATTAGCCGGAAAGTGGCAATGTTTAGTGCGGCATTGGGAACAAATGAGTACAAATCCATATATGAGATTGCAAGCAGTAAACTTGCCCGTAAAACTCATGTAGATTTAATGAATAAAGTTCAGATAGATAAATACGCAGCAGGACTTCATGCAAAAGGCAGCGGAGCTGTAGACAGATATACCGGATTAGGTATAAAAGAACGTTTTATTTTAATGTGTGCGGCTTTTGGCTGTAATCAGTATGAAGTTGACGATGATTTATCTGTAATGGAATAGGCTCACTTAGTATCTCATATTGATACTCTGTTATTTGACACCATCCCCGTAGTTGAGCCGCTACGGGGATTTTTACTGAAAAATCGGCATAAGGCGCAAAGAAAAGCAAAGTTCTACATAAATAAATGCAGGTCAGCATCTTGTATGCAGGCGGTGGAAGCGAGCTCCGGCATAAAAGCCTGAAAACACCCCTTTCGGACAAAGTTCGGCTACTAAACAGCTACCGGTTCCGAAACGGGGTATATACGGCATAACAAGTTCTGTTTCATCGCTTTGCCTTGTTTTGCATAGCTCTTGGTAAGAAATAAGTAACTACCTTTAGAAACGAAAATTTTAGAGTTATGGAAACAAAGAGAAGTACGTTTGCGACCTCGTTCTACATCAAGAGATCCGCAGTGAGAAACCGGGACGGAAAAGCCCCCATCATGGTGAAAATCTCCGTTGACGGCGATGACAAGGCAGTGGGAACCAAGCTGTTCGTCACTCCCGACCTCTGGGAGAACGGCAAGGCGAAAGGCAAGTCCGCCGAGGCAAACGAGATAAACGGGCAACTGAAGGAGGTCTCCGCCCGGCTCACCAACCACTACCACCGCATCCTCCGGGAAGAGGATTTCGTCACCGCCGAGAAGCTGCGCAACGCCTTCCTCGGTGTCGGCGTGATGGAGAACTGCATACTGAAAGACTTCGGGAACATGAACCGAGAATTTGAGGCGATGGTGGAGAAAGGGCAGCGAGCCAAGTCCACCTACAACAAGTATCTGGCTGTTTACAACCATTTCAAGACCTTCCTTTGGGAGAAGAAGAAGCGCACCGACATGGCTTACAAGGAGCTGACCAAGGAGATCATCGCCGATTTCGACAAGTACCTGCGGGTGGAGAAGGGATTGAGCGCCAACACCCTCTGGATATACACCATGCCCCTGCTCAGCCTGACCGACAAGGCGTGGCGGCGGGGCATCGTCCGCACCGACCCCTTCGGCGAGTACAGCCTTGAGATGCAGGAGACCGACCGGGGCTATCTCACGGAGGAGGAGCTGCGCACCTTGGCTAACGCCGTGTTCGTCAAGAAACAGACCAGCCTCGTGCGGGACATGTTCCTCTTCGGGTGTTTCACCGGGCTTAGCTACATTGACATAAAGACGCTCACCCATGACAAGATACAGCGCATGGACTTCGACGGCGAGGAATGGATCATCACCCGGCGCACCAAGACCCGTGTGTCGAGCAACGTCCCCCTCATGGAGATTGCCAAGGAGCTGATAGAACGTTACAAAGGGCTTGCCGGAGGCGACCTCGTGTTTCCCATGCCCAGCAACAGCGTGTGCAACAGGCACCTCAAACAGATAGCCAAAGCCTGCGGCATCCACAAGGAGATCGGCTTCCACCTAAGCCGCCACACCTTCGCCACGACCGTCTATCTCTGCAACGGCGGCACCATCGAGGCGCTCTCCAAGATACTCGGGCACAAGCACATTTCCACGACCCAGATCTACGCCGAGGTGACCAACAGGATGGTAAGCTCCGATTTCCGGGCGATCTCCGGCAACCTCGCCGCCATGCAGCGGAGCGTGCTGGAGAAGAAGGACAGGAAACAGGACGGGAAGCGGGTGCGCCGCTCCCTCCGGGAAACGGCTTGACGCCTTCCCCGGTGCAGAATGCGGCAAAGGCAGGAACTTCCGATGCGGTGTCCCTGCCTTTGCTGCATTTCCCGATGCACACCCCCGTGCGTTTATGTTGGACTTTTCCCCCGTTTGCGCTTTGGGCGCATGTCCACGTAGTTCTCCTCCAGCATACGCAGCAGATCCGACTGGCGGTAGAGCGTCTTGCCCGGCAGCGATATGTACGGGATCAGCCGTTGCGTGCGGTAATCCTGCAACGTTCTCGGCGTGATGTGCAGCAGCCTGCACACGTCCTCGCCCGTGAGATAGACCTCGCCGTTCATCGCCGGGCGGAAGTGCGCCGTCACCGTGTCGATGTACCTCATTCCCTCTTCCAACGCCTCGAAGTACGCCCGTACCTCTTCCGTGTCCCTTGTGATCACTTCCATCTCACTCGTCCTCCGTCATTTCCCGGCTCATGGCTTCCACGAACGCCTCCACGTCCTCCGTCCGGTAGTAAATCTTGTGGTTGATCTGGCTGTACGGCAGCAGCCCCCGGTCACGGTAGGTCTGCAATGTCCGCTTACTGATGCCCAGTTTCTCGCACACGTCCGCCCCGTCCATCCAGTTCATCTTTTCGGGCGGGCGGTAGCGGGCGCAAAGCTCCCTCACGTGCTGCGAGAAGCAGCCGAACCGTTCCTTCATCTCCTCGAAGGTCTTTTTCTCGATGCTTACTATTTCCATTGTCCCGATACGTTTTTATTGTTATACTTCCCTGCAAATATACCGGTCTGTATATGTCCGTGTATCAAAACCGTACCGCTTGTCCTCGTTTTGCTTCACGTTTGTAGCCTTGTCACGTTCCGGGCGGTGAAAAGCAGGGAGAAGCTCTACATATCCGCACGCCCTTCCGCATATTTTCCGCCCCTTCCGTTTGCCGTGTGCCGGACATTTCGCATATTTGTAACCGACCAAACATCATCACTATGGACGAGGCTGTCTTTATCGCTTAATACACCTTCCTTGCCACTCCTGCGGTCATCGAGGAGGAGAGAGAGCCGCATCTTGGGCAAGATCGCACGCCGCCTGCGTTGCGAGTACGTCATCCGTTTCGAGGACGACGGCAAGTTCTATTTCCTGCTGGAGACCCGTTCCGGCTACGAGGAGCATTTCGCCCGGTGCGGCTGGTACATCGTCAGCCAGACCGACTTCAACAGCCGCCTGACCATCGGCATGGGCTTGTACGAGAGCGGGAACTTGGCGGGCTTCATGTACAGGCTCGATTCCGGCAGCCGTATCCGGGCGATTCAGGAGAACAGGCATCGTGCCGCTTGGATTATAAATTAAGCGTTATTTATTCCTAAATATCAGCACTTTCTGAAATTTTGGATTTGCATCCGTCACGCTTTTAGTCCTTAAAAGCTGTCTGCTGTTGTCCGGTGTCTGTCTGCCAACATCTTGGGTTCAGATGTCCGCATTATTTTTGGATTATGCAAATCATTGAAAATAAACATTCTAAGGTTAGTGCAAGGTGCAAGCTATATATAGATATATACTTGTACCTTGCACTAAATTTCAATATTTATTTTTCCGTCTATTTTCCATTATCGTTTCAAAATTTTCTTGCCCCCATTGTTTCAACTGCTCTAAATAAGGGATTAAAGTTTCTCCAAATTCAGATACATAATATTCCACTTTGGGTGGAACTGTGGGATATATTTTTCTATTTACCAATCCGTCCGTTACCAATGACCGCAAAACAGTAGATAGCATCTTTTCCGATATAGAGGGGATTGTTTTGTATAGTTCATTGAAACGTATTACTTCATTCTCATGTAGCTTCAATAAGACAACTAAAGCCCATTTGTCACCCAGCCATTCCAGTATAGGGGAAGCAGAACAATAATCGTAATCTAACTTTTTTCTCATTTTTCTTTTATCCAACAAATTGATATACAGGAAAACTAACCTAAATGTAAGTTACTGATAACCAAGACAGTTCTTCTTTTTTTTAAAGAAACCTATTAACTTTGCTGTCGCAAAAATAAATGTTATGGACTATAAAAGCAAAACGGCAAACGACAAAGAAATATCCATCTATTATTTCTCCGCCACAGGCAACAGCCTGAAATTGTCGCAGGATATTGCGGCGGCTTTTGGAGGAGCCGGGCTGTTCAGAATGACACCGTCAGCTGGAATCACCGCATCGGACTCCCGAATCGTAGGTTTTATATTCCCCGTATATATGGGCGGACTGCCCGGCATTGTCCGCCGGTTCTTGGAAAGTTATCCGTTCAGGAAAGGCGTGTACTATTTCTCCATAGGCACATATTACACGTACAAGGGCTGTGCGGTGTCCGTTGTGGACAAAATCATGTCCGGCAAAGGCGTGCGTCTGGACTATGGCTACAACCTGCCCACCGTAGGGAACTGCCTGAAGGAATACGAGGTATCTTCAGTAAGGAGGACGAAGATACTGGAACGGGCGGAGCTTTACACTTCACGAATAATCGACGACTTGAAAAAAGGCAAACGGAAAAAGCCTTTCCCGTATTGCAGGTTGTCGGATCTGTTGCACAAAGGGCTGTTCAATGCCTTTTTCAGTCGCTCGCACTTGAACTTCTCCTTGGAAAATGGTTGTATGGGATGTGGTGTCTGCGAACGTGTATGTCCCGTGAACAATATTACGCTGAAAAACGGAGTGCCCCGGTGGGGAACCGGTTGCGAGGCTTGCCATGCTTGCGTACACTGGTGTCCCCGGAATGTCATTCAGATCGGGAAGTCCAAAGGGCGGCTGCAATACCATCATCCAGCTGTAAAAAGAACGATGCTGTACCGTGTGGAATGACGGGTTCCTATGCTGCGTATCCAGAGATTCCGGTCTGTTTCCCGTTTGTAGGATTCCACCGGAACCAGCCCGTTCTTGCGTTGTTCATGCCGACAGGTCATAGAAACGATATGGATGACCTTACGCATCCTTGTCATCATCTGGAAGAATCGGCGCATGTATTGGAATATCCTCATGCGTCCCTCTTTGCAGGTTATCGTGAATGGTCTAACTCAATGTACCAGCCTTCCCTGACGGGCTTGTACAGCGTGGTGTCGTTGTACGTCCTGCGATAGATCTCGTTCAGGTCGCCGTGTTCGGTGATACGGATATTCCGGCGGCTTTCCAATCCGGGATCGTAAATGAAACTCTTGGACGTTCCCGCATCCACGATGCCGTGGGAATAGTACGGCATAACGAGGCTCACATATACCGAATCCGCCGTTTCCCATTCCCTGCGGTCAACAAGGACAAGACCGCATCCAATCTCTGACAACAGGGAATCGAGCTGTATTCGGTCTGGCTTCAGCAGCCCATATACCGGGAGGTCTTCTTCGTCATTCGTTTCATGGGATGTATCGCTTTGCTCTGTTGAATCAAGTATAATGACCTCTTCCGGAGAAAGCGGCGGGTAGTGGAAACTGCCTTCTGAACTCTCTGCCATGATTTCGTACACCTTACGGAACGCCGCCTCGTGCGTGGCGAAGTGGCGTATCATTTCCTCGTCGCTCGGTGGCATGGGCGGCTCTCCGCAACTTGCGGCAAACAGGCTTGCTAAAAGCAGGATTGTGATGGGTATTTTCATTTTTGCTCCCAATGTTTTTCAAATTACTGATATATATCTGACAGCAATGCCTTTGAGTTCTTCTACACTGACTTTTCGGCATGCTTCTAAATTCAATCTCTCTAAATTATACAAACTTGCGATTGTTGGTTTTAGGTTTGTGAGAGCCGTACACCTTTGTAGAAAAAGAGTTTTTAGATTGACACACTTTTCCAAACCTTCGATCGAAGTAAATGAACCTCCGATAATACGCAAATACTGTAAACTAATGGTCTTTTCTAAAAATGAAAGGTTGTCTGTCCTAACTTTGCTTAGCTGAAGCCAATTTAATTGATGCAGCATTTCCCAACCACTGATTTTTGCATCATAACTGATATTGACTTTCTCTAATACTGGAAAAAGAGATAAATCCAAGTCAAAATTATTATCTACTCCCCAACGGAAATCTTTCAGTTTTGAAAGATGATATAATCCAGTAATGTTCGACCTTTTAGAAAGAGAAACGATCCAATGAAATGTTTGTATAAAATCCCGCCTATTTAGAAAATCAAAGTTTACAACTCTTTTTATATCATTCTTTTCAGAGCGGACTAAAACATCTTTGATATTATGTCTTTGGGCATAATCAAGACCTTCTTCTAAAGAATCAAAATCTATCGTTATGCCTTTAAAATAAGAAAACTCACTATAATCTACTTTGTATTTTTCCATAAATGCAATTCTTTTCAAAAATAGGTAGTGATTTGCTTTTTCGCTGTAATCTTCGCTTCAAGCCTTGATATGCAGCTATTTTTTCCGTTCAATTACAAATATATATCATAAGGACGAAACTTCGGAATATTCGGTCTTCCTTTTTTCAAGGTATGCTCAAAAGCAGTTTTTGCGGATGGTTGTTTGGGCGTTCCCCTTCGGGTCGGGCTTTCCGCTGCAAGTCCTCGCTATGCTGTGGGCTTTCCCCTGCAATCCCTAACGTGGGTGAAAGGGTTTTCACTGTCTTGCGCTTAAACCTTGGCGCACGGCGACATGGGTGGATCTCCGGATACAGCCGCTAAAAACAGTGTTATGATAGATTTCTTCATTTTCCTATTTTAATCTTCAATACTTTGTCTTTCTTTTGACAACCTTGGCTTCAACAATGATAGCTCCATTGATTCCAGCCATGCCGTATCGACAGTATGCCTGTTTGCCATCCAGTTTTTTTATCCGTACATTTTGCAAGTTATCCTTGATTATTTTATACAACCTCCCAAGTTCGGTGGAGTCCCGTACAAACGCACCGTCATAAATCCACAACAAATCCATTCCATGTAATACATTTTTTACTGCTTGTTCTCTGAAATACGGGCGATTGTTCTCCGATATGCGTATCTCATTGTCTGAAATATGCTTCAGGCATTTTCCATCCAGCGAAGCAGATATTGCCAAGTCCATGTCTATGCCTTTTTTTACTGTCTGTCTGGCATTTGGTGTGCCTACACGTTGTAAACATCCATCTTGTGCAATCACATACGAAAGCGTGTAATGCGGGAACAGCCCTATTCCCTTGACTTCCACTCGCAGCGTGTCTTTATGCAGAAACAGGCGGTGCGCCGGTTCTCCTTCCAGTCTGTAAGAAATGAAACTGCTGTCTGATATTTCATCACTCCGGCTGCTCACTTGCGCATGAGCGCAAAGCACACTGCAAAACAGCAGTAGAAACAGAAGCTTCATATTCGGTTGGTTGATAAAATTACCTTTCGAATGTACGCAATAATAATTCATATATTCAATCCGTTAACATAAAAATCCCGATCACGTAATACATTATCATGTTCTTCCAGTTTTATAGCTACTTTAATAAGTAAAGAAATTGCCCTCACTATTTCGCCATTGAGTTTTACTTTCTCTTAAAATCGTATCTGAAATAAATCATGTTAAAATTTTTATCTTGTTCCCATGAATATCCGAACAGAAAGAGCAACGTGTTATCTGCCCCGGGCAAAACCTCTGTCAAACCGTTGTCAGACAAGATTTCTTTTACCTTTGGATATGTCAGATGAGGTAGCTCAATGTTTAATAGCGATGAGATGTGATTGCGTTGGGCATCATCTATATTCAAGTGGATGGCAGTAACGCTTGGCGGGACAGGGAGTTGTGATGTCTCAAATTTTATTTCATCATCTGGATGTTCCTTGAAATACGTTTCAATCTTTCTCGTAACAGCTTTAGTTACATGTTGACACAACGACAAATCACACGTGGACATTTCCATGTTAAACTTGAATGTATTGCTGAAAGCCTTCTGCAATACAGCTACAATACCAATTGGCTCGCCTTTGTGTAGCCTGCCATGATCGAATGGTGAATACTTCGGGTGCAGTTCTTTCACTTTCCAATATCCTGCCCTATATTGTGTAACCCAGTCTCCAATATTGATTCTTTCCATGTTACTGTATTTTTGTTTTATATTTTCAACGCAAGCAGGTGTAATATGTAATCACCTGCATTTTCCGCTGCTATCTTCGCTTCAAGCCTTGATATGCAGCTATTTCTTTCGCTTGATTACAAATATATATCATAAGGACGAAACTTCGGAATATTCGGTCTTCCTTTTTTCTATGGTATGCTCAAAAGGCGTTTTTGCAGTGATTGTTTGGACTTTCCCCTGCAATCCCTAACGTGGGTGAAAGGGTTTTCACTGTCTTGCGTTGACACCTTGGCGCACGGCGACATGGGTGGATCTCCGGATACAACCGCTAAAAACAATGTTATGACAGATTTCTTCATTCTATTTATTGGGTATGTTGCTGATTATTCAAAATTCCGTATCTTCTGTCCATTCCAGAGAGTCCACCGGACAAAGTCCGGCGTTATTCACTTCGTACCACCCGGTCAGCAGTACCCTTATGCTGTCCGGCGTATATCCCTTGACCCATGTGCATTCGACAAACTTCCGTCTGCCGTCTTGGATTTCCTCAAAGGTGGCGTGGTTCAGCAATCCTGCACGGAACTCTCCGCCCATATCTCCCTCTGTTGCCCGTACCTGCATGACATAGACCGGTTGCCCGTAGCGGGATGTGCGACCGTCCTGATCGATCAGATATTGCAAGGCTTCGCTGGGTACTTCCTGACGGGCTCCTACCGTGATATGCAGCGCAAGGTAATCCCTCCACCTTTGCGGAACTTCCGTCCGTGTGTTCTCCACCGGCTTCGCCTCATTGTCGGTTATACCTTTCAGTGCGGTTGATAATAAAACCATCGCAGGAATAAGTAACACAAAGAGCGGGAAAAAGAACAGGTTACGCCGGGCTGGGCTGAACTTGCGTCCCGCATAGTGCCGCATGACCGCTTTCCGCCGGGAAGGTGGGTATATTTCGCCAAGCAGTCGGTCCCTTGCGATGGCAACGATAGCAAATACGATTAAAAGGACGGCTGAAAACAATTCGAATATTAAACGGTCATGGTCATAAAGGAAATGACCGCCTATGGTCAGAATTGGCATAAGGACAAAAAACATGATACAAGCCAGCAGCATGTCATTTCCACGGGGTTGTTTGGAATTGACCTTGTGATAATTCTCCCATGTTATTTCTCCCAACCAGAACAGGTAGTCGAAGAAATAATAATGCCGTTGTCGTTCTTGCTCCTTATATTCCTGTTTCTTCATTCTAAATATATTGCATGGGTAATGTTTGATAGTGCTCCGCTTATTCAGTCAGTTTGCTATTAAACCGCCTACTATTTGCTTTTATTTATTGTAAACACCTTGTTTTCCTCATTTATATCATAAAGCCTATCAAGATGAATGTGATAGCCATCGTTATTTTCATATTCAGCCATGCCAAGCAATGCTTTAGCTAATAGGCGAAGTCCATCTTTATTCCCTTCTATAATAAGTTCATTAGAATCTTCTAAGCGAAAGGAAATATTTGGATTTCCCAATCTTTCAAGAATCGGGAAACCGTATTCATTATAATCAATTTCAATTTTAGCCTTTTTCATTAGCAATATTCATCTAAGCAAATTATATCTGGGAGCGTTCCGCTTATTCAGTCGTTTTGCTAAATGTTCGCAATTTATTCAGCAAGCAAAATATCCCCAAAGATATTTGAAAGCATTTTCCTATACTCTTTCATATCTCCAATTACATTTTCCTTATGCGACACAGTTATTGAAGTAATATCATCTATACGTTTATGTTTGATTAAAAAGATAATTTCATTTTGATGCAGGACTACTTTGCTGCATAAATCATAACCGGAATTAGATTGGTCTGAATATTCAAAATAGTATGAATCCATTCCCAATTTAATATCTTGTTCGTCAAACTCTAATGCTCTTTCGACAATAACATACTCATTCGGTTCATTTTTATCGTCTGCGAAACCTATTAAAAATGAATTATCTTCCGTTACTTCATATACTATGTCATTAGCTACAAAATTTATTTCCATATTTAACTTGTTTTACTCGGTTACTAATATCGCTATTTGTTATCAAACATTTATTAGCTTATATAAGGTGAATCAAATTTTTCAACTATAAGATGTGTATTTATGTCGTTCATAGATATTGGAAAGTCATAAGCGACGATATACATATAGTAATCATATCCAAAATGAAATTCCAACTTATTTGAACGCAATTTGCACCATAATCTCTCACGTAGTATATTGCGGATCAAAGGCTCAATATTCATACATTGAATTTTATCTCCATTGTGATAATCCAATTTCTCATAGTTTTCTAAATCGGTTATTTTATAATCCTGTATGTTGAACAGTTCAGACACATCCATGAATAACTTAATAAATTCATTTTCGGTATATAAATAATCCTCTTGTGTCACCGAGGAACCAATATCATAGAAACTTATCCATTCATTGTTACCCGGTAATTGAGATATGTATTTATTGACCCTATATGAATAATATTTTTTCATTTTTCTAATTTGATAATATGTTCGGCAGCGTCCCCACTTTAAGTAGTGATCAAGAGTATTACTTGTTAGATATTCATGATACGCAAACTGCCTATTTTTTTATACTTCCAATCAATCTCTGTAAATCTTCATCATCTTCAATGAATATTTCATTATGAATAGGAGCTGATATTTTGTCAGAACACAATAAACAATATGTATCACTTGCGAACTCCTCCATAAAAGCATATCCCTCGAATCCTTGATTTATAAGCATTTCCTTAAAGTATATTCCGTTATCAAAATCGGTTAATAACTGTCCGAACAAAGGAGGATGATTAAAAAAGAATTCATTTATTTTATTTGCAGCATTTGTTTTTTGTATTGGATCTTCTGAATACAATAATTCAAACTGCTCGTTTAACTCTAAATATGATAACTCCTTGCTGTAATTATAAAACTGATCTGATATTACATTAATGCCTATTTCATAAAGGGCACTAATCATATTTGAACATTGATATAAACCTGTATAAAGATCTAACAGTTTTATATCATTGACTACTTGGCAATGTGTAATTGTAGCGTATTGATATTCATTTCCTCTTTTTCGTTGGTTAAATATAGCCTGTGCAAGAACTTGTTTTGCGGCTATATCTTTATCATAAAAGAAAAATGCTCCAATCTTATTTTTCCTTCCAAATTCTGTTGATGTATATTCAGGATTTGAATAGTCTATTGACCATTCCGTAGGCAGTTCCCGCCCAAGATTATATCGAAATAAATTATCTCCACCTTCGAGAATCACACAATTTTCTTCTGTTCTCATTTTAATAAATAATTATATATTAGTTAATATTCTAATTAAAAGTTTATCCATCTGAATGTGATAATCATCTTCATTTTCATATCCAATCATATCGTACATCCTACTTTTCTCCATTGCATAGATTTAATAAATTCTTAGCCCATTTGATTTTTGCATTAAACCCCTCCCAAGACGCAGACTGCTCTTTCCAATAATCAGGAATATCAGTATTGGCGCTATGCTCCAAAAGAAGCGTAAATACTTCTTTGAATCTTTGATAAACTATATTTACATCAAATTCCGGATTCCAAATTAGAGTATCAGGCAGATCGGATTCAAACATATCCGATGTCGAATGTATCATTGAGTGAGAGAGATTTACTCCATGAAAGAAACTATTAACTCCATTGTTATCTGTAAGGTTGATGTCCATCCGATGTTCAATAAGAGACTTCAATATTTTTAAAGAATCTTCGTATGTACCGCATTGTAACCCATATTTGGGTATGCAATGTGTAACAGCGGTATAGACAGCTTGGTGACTTATATACATATCATCTTTGGGAGTATAGTCATTTACATTCGCACCCGCATCTATTAAGAAACAGACAATATCATAGTGACAATTCTTGATTGCTATGCGTAAAGGGCACAAACCTTCATCCCTTTTGCGCCATCCTTTTTCTATGCTATTGATAAGAACAGGATTTTTTTCTATCACTTGCTTAACTGTATCGAAATCTCCTTTATTTATCGCATCAAATAACTTTTTCATTACTATCCTTTATTATTAGATGTACAATTTCCGGCGAATAATCTCTTCTTTAAATATTTATCCGTTTGTTATTGTTATACGATTTGTTTGTACTTCTTTAAATCTCAAAAATTCATTTGCTTTATACAAATGAAGTAATCGCATTTTCATATTCTCATTGACAATGCTTTTATAAAAGCCATATTTATTCCAACCTTTTAAAAAGAATCCATCGACAGATTGAGGTATTTTAGATTCATCTAATACGAGAGTACTCAAACAATCAAATTCTTCTATTTTAGAATGGATATTATCAATACAATCAACAACTTCGTTAAAAATAAGTACCATATAATTGAACGGGAAATCTCCATGCACTGAAACTCTTTTAAAAGAAATGCCATTTATAGAAGATAAATCATTTATATTCAAGACATCTTCTCTAATAAGAAACAAATGGCTAACTTCAGCAAATTCTGGCATCCTTATTTGCTCAAAATCAGATATACTTTTAGCCGTTAGCCCTTTACCTTTGACAAGGGCTTTTATCTGGCACTCTTTCTTTGAAGATGAACCTATAATTTCTTGAAAATTAATTTCTTCATTTTCATGCATAAATTCCCATGAATATGTGATACATTTCTTCCAAATTTGGTTTTCTCCATTCAAATATACTTTATACCATTTCATATTGTCATTGTTAATCGGTAATATGTTCGACAGCGTTCCCGCTTTTAGTAGTGATGCTGTTTGTTATCTGCTTTTTCGAGTCATTACAATATCATCAAAACTTAATAGCAAAGACTGACCGTTTGGTCTATATTCCTTCCAATCTTCAATGTTGGGACTTTCATAATCCATCATTATATGATAAAAGGAGTATAGACCGGAGTTTTCTTGAGGTAAATCCGGCAGACTATGTATGTCATAACATCCAACATCTTCCAATCCTTTTTCTTCAATCCGTTTCAACCATCCTAAAGCCTTATCTATTTGTTGAAGATAGGAAAGTTCCTGCTGATTGCCATGCTTCAGGGCATCAACAGTTTTTATTCGTTCTTTTTGTAATAACTCAATTATATCTTTCATTTTATTTCTTATCGGTAATGCTTGGCAGCGTTTCGCTTTAAGCGGTAGTGCTGTTTGTTATCTAAATCTTAATGTCTTTATTGGCAAAATCAAGGCACTATTTCGTAAACGGTTCGCTCATTGTTCCTGAAAATGGTCTGCTCAATCTGGCTTCCGACCTTTACGATACTGTCTATGTCCGCATTGACTTTCAGGCTAAGGACGGGAGCGTATTTCAGATGTTTGTAATCGACCGGAGTATTGTTATAGGTTGTTTCGACAATAGGATAATTATGTTCCTTTGCGAACTGTTTCAAGGTATCTATGTAGGGAAGCTGCTCTTTACCCATAGCTTCAAAATCTATGTAAAATTTTCCGTTCTCCAGCACAAAGTAGATGCAGTCCACACCATTGGAACAAATACCTATAAAATCATAATCAGTATTTCCTGCCTGCACGTTTCTCAATACATCCGGCAGTTTGTCTATCGTAATCCGGGCAGCAACCGGGATATTGGAGTTTATACCGTCGTTTTGCGTCACTCGTTTATTCCCATGTCCGCAACTCAATAAACTTAAGATAGAAGTAAATATTCCCATAATTTTTAAGAATCTCATAGTTTTATGCTTATTATTAAATAGATAATGTTTGGCAGCTAACCGACCTTTAAGGGGAGGTTGAGCCGCTTGTTATTCTTTCAATTTGGATATGGAGTGTAATATTACAGCTCTTCTATTGGTTATACCGGTTTCTTCACATATACAAGCAATTCCATCAGACAATATTATGGCAAAGCCAAAATTCGACTGTATTCCTGCATTTATAGCCTCTGATATATCTGCCCATTTTTGATCCAGCTCAAAAAAACCGATGCAATATCCTTCTTTCTCTTTAGATAATTCACGAAGTCTATCTGTCAAATGGATTAAATCCGTAGAATTATAGACCTCGACAATCTTATTCTCATTTATAATATCCATCATATTATGACAAATTCGACTAATAGCTTTTACTCTTTTTTTGTTTGATGACAGTTCAAAAAAGAAACGGTCTTGATAACCAGACTTAATGAATTGCTTACAAAAAAAATCTTCTATGGTATTTCCTTTATTCATATCCAATTCTTTTGAAGAATAATGTCCGGTGGATAATCAATTTTTCGGAGAGATTTATCCGCTTGTTACCCACGTATTTATTCTTTATTTTTTCGATTTATATGTATATCGCTTATTTCTGCTTTTCCTCCAAAACAGAGTAATTCTTCCACATTCAGATTATCCAACACTGCATATACAGATTCTTTTGTCATACTTTTAACGCTTAACATCTTTACTTTTCTCAATTTTGGAGCATTTACAAGGCTTGTAATATCAACCAACTTATTTAACGTATCAATACAGACTTCAGCTAAGTTGTTTAGATTGGCTAAGTTGGGTATCTTAGTAATATTAGCTAACCAAATCAATTCGAGTTTTTCAAGTCCTGTGAGTGTACTGACGAATGAAATATCATCCAATTTGGATATTCTAAAAAGTTTCAGTTGGCGCAAAGTTCTAAAATCACTCAAAACAGTCAAGTCTATTTTTGAACTGTCACACCACAGAATAGACAAGTCCTTGATAAGCATTTGTTTTAAGAAAGACAAATCCTTATTTTTGACAGCTCTTAATTCTAACTTTCTCAACTGACTTAAACCTACGATAGCTTCAAGATTCTTATCTAATTTCCCAAGGAATAAGGATTGGAGATTTTTCAAGCGCAAAAGCCATTGGCAATCAAACACAGGCTTTCCACTCTTCAAATCCGCATCTATATGTAAATGTTCCAACTGGCTTGGCAAAGTATTGACAAAAGAAAAATCCCTTAAATCATAAATATCTAATGTCAATGATTTTAGATTTGACAAACTTGAAAGAATAGATAAGCCAGTATTCTTATATTCAAAATCGCCTATTACGATATTTTGTACATCAGGAACAAATCGCAGGAAATCCAGATTCCAACCATTGAAATCATCTCCATATCCAAATTTTTTGTCAGCCCCTCCATATACACGAAAAGAAATATCAGGACGTAATATAAATAAGCGATTCAATTTTTCGAGAACAGTATTAGGAATATAATCGCTTATTTGAACTCTCTTGATAAGTTTTTCCTCGCTTATTTGATGAATTATGGATTCAGTTACATCTTCAGCCATGTAACCATCTTCGGGATGTCTTGGAATTCTTCCAAAACTGCGAGGAGTAAATATTTCAATTTGTGTTCTAAACATATCTTTACTACGTGGGTAACATGTAATTATCTACGTTTTCCGCTATTATCTTCGCTCAATTACAAATATATATCATAAGGGCGAAACTTCGGAATATTCGGTCTTCCTTTTTTCAAGGTATGCTCAAAAGCAGTTTTTGCGGATGGTTGTTTGGGCGTTCCCCTTCGGGTCGGGCTTTCCGCTGCAAGTCCTCGCTATGCTGTGGGCTTTCCCCTGCAATCCCTAACGTGGGTGAAAGGGATTTCACTGTCTTGCGCTTAAACCTTGGCGCACGGGCTGTCCCGTCCCGGCGTCTGTTTCCGACCATTCCGTGAGACTGCATGGCCGAAGCCGGACATCGGGCGGAAGGACAAACGGAACACGTCCGTCCGTGCCGTCACACGGGATGAAGTTCATCATCGGCATATCCCTTGCCAGACCATCGCTTTCGAGGATGAACGGGAATAGCTATTTCACTTTTGCGGTAATTTCATCTATCAGGTTTGTAATTTTCTCAATGGAATACTTTTCTATCAATCTTCTGGTTGCCGCTTCTGTCTTTAATTTCTCATTGATTAATTTTAGTTGGGGCAGATCCGATTGGCAGCATTCGTTCAAGTATTCTATTTCAGTGCCATAGGAGGTATATTTATAACGAGACTGCAAAAAATGCAGAAAGGTGTTGCGTGATTCGTTAGACAATCCCAAAATACTTTTTGAAACCTTGTCCGCATCAGCCTCTTGGAATATTGAAGTATCCCTATAAAGACGCTGTTTGACCGGGACTACATCATTCAATGCCAGATTCAGGCGTTCGCAAGTTTCATCCGTCAGATTTTCCAGCATGGCAGACACTTTATTAGGACATTTCTCAAATCTTTGCTCGAATAGTTTTTGAAAATACGCAACCAGTACATTCAAAATTCGATCTGAACCAATATTAGAATGATTCCTTCTTGCACCCGCATGTACCTTTGAGCTACAATTCAACAAACCCTCCATGTCGTTGATACCTTCCATCAGCCTGTCTATGGAGTGCTTGCCTTGGGCAATGATGTCTTCCTCGGATACGTGAATAAGGTTGTCGCTATATAAAACCGATAGTATAGATATAATGACAAACAATTCTTTTAGATCAACGCTTTTATCCGCAAAGTAATACCGTACCGTTTCCTCGTAATGTTTCTCGTATTCTTCGTTATCCAGTCTCCAATAATCATATAGATAGTCCCAACTATTCAAACTTGCGTCTTCGGCAGCAAAGTATTGCTGCAAATAGGTTGTGTCAAAATACCCGCTTTCCAGATAGCAGACAATTTCATTGACGATAAAATCACTGAAAATATCCAACCGCTTGCCTATCTCTATAAAATGGTATTTGGAGAGGATTTTTTCACGCTCCTCATTTTTCTCTTTATCTGGGAACATATTGTGCAGGCTGTTGAACAGGCTCGCAATTTCGGTATTTCCACCCTTATACTCGCAGTAAACGGCGACAAAATTTGCCAATAGTGATGTTATGATAAGTTCGTATTTGGGAGATTCATGATAATGTTCCGGCAAAGCCATGATTATCCTGTGGTAATCGTTCAGACATTGCCGAAGGACTCTTAAATTATCGAATTTAGAGGCATGGAATATCTTGATTATAAGGTCTTTGTTCTCAGACAAGAGGTTTCTGTTGTTGGCGGATATTTCGCCAATGAAAAAATCGAGTGTCTCCTCTATATTCACTTTAATCTCGAAAGTGCGCCCGATGGTCTTTTCCTTGAAATCCTTGAATTTCAACTTGCACTTATCGCCCTCTTTTTCGGAAATCTTGTTCTCATCGCCAATGATGATGACCTTGCATTTACAATGTTCCGAAAAGTAATTGATGTATCCCAACAAGGTTTCCAGTTTTACATCACATCTTTCAAGGTCGTCAAAAATCAGAATCTTGTTTCCTTTTATTTCGGAATTTTCTTCTTTCAACAACAAAATGGAGTCCAAGTCACAGGTTACACTTCCTTCATCCTTGCCGTCACCGTCAATGTCGTATTTCAAAGCGATTTTCGAGGCGGCTTTTAATATATTCTTGGCAAGTTTCATTCCCTTGCTGTACAACCACGGGGATATTTCCTTGTTGATTTGTTCTGTGATTTGCTGGGTAGTGGTCAAACCGTATAAAGACACATAAATAGGCTGCCATTTTAACTTGTCCGCATCTCTGTTATTTTTCAGTTGCTCCATCCATTGGCGGATGAAAAACGTTTTGCCGCATCCCCAAGCGCCTCGCAACATGATGGCATATTGCGGATCGGATATTTCCGCATATTCATTTAAAAAGGTGAGTATGTTTCTATTCATAACCATGTTCATTAGAGGTTTCAAAGTTACGGAAAAGAGTCGTAATGTTCGGCAACCTTCCGCTTATTCAGTCGGTTTGCTGTTTGTTATAATCAATCATATCACCGAAAAATCATTAATAGGCTTATAAGAGTATTTCACCCTAAAGCCTTCATCATCCCAGTTTCGGGCGGCGATAATCGCATGTGTCAAATCCAGCCGATATGTTTTAAGGCATGATTTGATTGCGGATACAGCCCGTTCTTCCTCCACGACTATACAATAAATATTCAATTTGCCGTTATCTATTGCAAAACTTTCGACTACACCTATACCTCGCCAGCCCAAATGTTCTTTTAGATACTCTGAAACTTTGTCTTTTAACCATTTATCCCGTTTGTTTCCATCCTTGCTTTTCAATAGATATTGAACTACTATCGTACATAATTGATTTTCGGACAACTTTGTATATCCTTCACTCGCACATACATTACTAAAATCCTGTAAACGTATAGCTGCTTCTTTCTCTGTCATACTTGTTTTCGCAATAGTTCCAACATATCCAACTTTTCCAGAATGCTCAATTAGAACCTTATCGGCATTTTCATACCACATTTCCTTGTAGTATAGACCTTTTGTTTCAATTTGTTTATATAGCGTTATCATGATATGATTGGTTATAATGTTTTGCAGCGTTCCGCTTTAAATGTTTCACCTGTTTGTCAGCAATCTTGTTTTTTTACCATATACCAACTTCACAAATACCCTTGAATCTATCTAATACCATTCCGTTTTTTTTATCACTTCCCAAATTTACACTTATATGCTTGAGGTTAGGAAGATTTTCAGGAATTATATTATCCAATACATCAAAAGGCAATTGCAAGAGTAAGTTTTTTAAATTCTCGTGATATAAAGGAAAACTTTGTAACCGTTTCATATTGGCAAGAGACATACCGGTTAAAGAATGAAGGTTGCTTAAATCCGGCATTTCTTCAACATTGCTAAGTCCGTCTAAACCAATAGATCTTAGTTCTTTCAAGTCCAATAAAAAATTAAGATTCAATATTTTCGGAGAACGGTATATATCTATGCTTCTTAAATTTGGTGTCTTAATACCTAAATGTGTCCCATCCTTTAAATTAAAACAAGTTAATGTTTCCAAGTTTGGTAAGCAGGACAACATGTTCGAATCTAACCCTTTTATTTTTAATCGTTTCAGTCTGTTCAGCTTGTTCAATGTAGGATATTGATATTTCGTTATAGGATAAAAACTCATACAGAGTTCTTCCAGTTTCTCCAATGAAACAAGTTCGTCAATACAGAGTTTATTATCATATAGTGCATCAATAACTATACTCCTCAAATTTCTGAATATTGAAATTCCTTCAATTGTTTTCAGAATATTCTCGGTGTAATTATACGATTCAACTCCTATTATATTGTCACTTATACATTCAAAATAGGAGAAAGCAATCAGATTGTTGTTATTTGAACGCATTACCAATGTTACTTCTGTCGTTTCATTGATTATAGCTTTTTTTAGAAGTTTCAATTTCTCTATGTCAGGTTGTTCTTCTATCAACAATCGCAACTTATTATCTTCATTCTTTAATCCGATAATCTGTTCTTCTGTATATTGATTTAATTTTTCAATGAACATATAATTTGTATTTACAGGGTTGCTAATGTTTGTCAGCGTTCCGCTTATTCAGTCGGTTTGCTGTTTGTTATCAGAACAAAATGAATGATTTTATAAAAGCATAAATTCATTTGCTTCCACGTCAATAGCCCTGCAATTCCAATGCGAGCATAATTGTTTCACGAAGTGCAAGATTGCTTCTTCATTTTCACCTCCATGAAAACATAGATGTATATTTTCAATACTTTCATTATCGTTCCAAGAAATCTCCACGCCACACTCGTTGTCTAATTGCAGTATCATTTCGCTATCCGACAAATTATCATCAGAAATAATAAAAGTGTTCTGCATCCAATCCACGAACGCATTTCTATCTGTTATAGGCAGTGTTTCATCCACATCCGACAAATCTGATTCATCGTTCAATGGCGTTTTTATTAAAATGATAGACCAACTCATATTTTTTTATTTAATTAGTTCATGTTCTATTTTTTATGCACTGATAACATGTAATTATCAGCGGTTTTCGCTGTTATTTTCTTATTTAACTATCTCATTATCACTTTCAAGAATATCATCCAATGGAGTGCGGATGCTGCTCTTGAAAGTGTCGGCTATGTGCACGTACATTTCCGTCGTTTTCAGTTGGTTGTGCCCCAACAGCTCTTTCACGATTTTCAAGTCCGTGCCTTGCTCGATCAGATGCGTGGCGAACGAGTGCCGCAACAGGTGGGGGTACACCCGCTTGGTGATTCCGGCTTCCTTCGCCGCCTCTTTCAGCTTCTTCGACACGATGCTCTCCGTGAACGGCTCGCCCTTGTACCGCTCGAACAGCCATTCCTGCGGCTTGTACAGCTTGGTGTACTCGGTCAGCTTCCTGACAAGGGGCTTCGACAGCAGCGTGTAGCGGTCTTTCCTCCCTTTGCCCTGCCGTACCCGTATCAGCGAACGGCTCACGTTGATGTCGTGGGGCTTCAAGTCCAGCAGCTCGCTGATTCTCAACCCGGCGGAGTAGAGCAGAGAGAACATGCAGAACAGCCGGATGTCCGGACCGGTTGCGTCAAGGATGGATTTTATCTCCTCCTTGCTCAGCACGTCGGGCAGCGTCCGTTCCCGTTTGGCTCGCTTTACCTCGTAACATTTCCGTTCCAATCCCAGCACCTTCTCGAAATAAAACTTGATCGAGTTGATGCGCAGGTTCTGTTGGCACGACGAGATCCCCCGTGTGTCAATCAGGTGTACGATGTAGGCGTTGATTTCTTCCGGTCGGATGTAGCGGAGATTCCTTCCCGCAAAGTATTGCTGGAACTCCTTGAAATAGGCGGTGTATGCACGGACGGTATGCTCGCTGTACCGCAGTTGCCGCAGCGTCTCGGCATAGCCGGGCGGGATGGCGGGGCTGGTTTTCCCGCTCTTCTTGGGCTGGGTGTTTTTTAGGGCGGAGTAGTCAATAAACGCCGTTTCCACATGGCGGTCGAAAAAACCGGACAGGTCGAACCCTTCTTCCGGCAGGTAGGCTCTGTCCCCCTCGAACCGCACGCCCTTCTCTTTCGACAGCGACAGCCGGATGGCATCGTCCTCGTCGAACTCCACTTCCACGTATTTCTGCCCGTCACGGATGGCAGGTGAAAGTTTTATTCTCGGTTTGCTCTGATAGACTTTCATACGCATCGCATGGGTGGCAACGACAAAGCGTGTTTCCCGTTACCGGATTTTCAATCAGGCACGGCATGACCGCACCTGTATTTAGGTTCCAAATATAACGAAAACAACGAATTATCACCGCTTCCCGGAGGAAAAAAATACGTGCCGGACATGATTTTTTTGCATTTTTCGTTTTTTATTCCTACCTTTGCAGTGCCCATCTACAATTAGAAGGGGTTTCGAGGCTCGTTTTGGCAAGATCCAATTCGGAGCCTTGCGTTTTTTATAGCACTTCCTCCAACTTCTTTTTCAGCATTTTTTTCATCTTCTTTTCGCCACCCGGCATATTCAGGTAATAGGCGGTCAACAGATAATACCCGTAAGGGCTTCGCTGTGGTTCGAGGACGATCACATATTTTTCCGCTGTGTCATACACGTATGTCCGGTAGATGTTCTTACGGTGTTTCATATCCCTTTCCTCACAACTGAATATCTCCAGTACATGGGAAGTCCTTTCCTCGATATGGTGGCGAATCCAATGCAGACGGCGGGAACGGTCTGGCTCGAAGACTCTTTTCTTCGTCGCAGCGCCTTCCGCTTCCTTGTCATCAGTTGTCGTTAGGTGCATGAACTCCCGCTGCATATCTATCTCTCCATCCGATTTGATGGGATAGACACGCTTTTCCCGAAACTTGAACGCTTCGTTGTCTTCGATGTCCCGGCGATACACCCTATATAATGAAGCCTTGCGCTCCTTGTCTCCCAAATGCAGGATTTCCAGCAGCTCCGGATATTTCTTTAACAAATTGAATGGCATAGGTTTACTTTTGCAGATTGATGAAAAAGAGGTTGAACTTCTTGTTCTTCAACGGTGTGGTACATAACAGGGAAAGGTTTGTCTGTTTCTTTATCTTCTCGACAATCAGGCGTTTTGCCCGTACCTTTCCCTCAATGGTTCCCCGCTGGATGCGTAAATGGTAGTTTATCGCTCCCATAAGAATGTCTGCCAACTGGATAAAATGTACCTGATGCGACTTGACAAAATTGAAGTCCCGTATAGCCGAATTGTATTTCAATATCTCCGCCAGCTTATGCAGTTTCCGTTGGCTGCACGTGTCCTTGATGTCGAAATAGACATTATAGGTGCTGTCCATGTCCATTTGATGATGCAATAGCTGGTAATACATCCGAAAATAAAAATCATTGTAGCTGTATTCTGCCCGTGTGTTGTCTATCTCCGATTTATCCACGATGACCGCCCTGAATTTCATGTTGGTCATAAAGAAATAATCCACTATTTCGTTATAAAGGGCAAAGGTCTTGTCCGAAATGTTCGTCCATTTCAATTCCCCCTCATATCCGTGCTTTTGCTTGATTTCCCGTATCTGCTTTTTGGCGAGAGCCATTTCGTTGTACGGTATGCTTACATAACCGTATATCATGTAAGGCTGTCCGTCATTTTCCAGATGCGTACTCTCGTCGCAATATATGTTATAGGTTTTGTGGCTGCACTCCATTATATTATTTGTTTAATTATCAATACGCAAAGATAGTGAAAAAATCTTGTGCGACAAACCTGCGAACCGGACGACAAGTGCGGACAGCCCGCACCGGACTTGCAGGTTTCCCGTGTTTCTCCCTCTATATTTACGCCCGGTTTCGTTTGAGAACCAATAGTATTCACCATTTAAATTTTTCAGATTATGGACGAACGACCGGACAGCAGCCAGCAGTTGATGGACATCCTGCTCGTCATGGACGAGAAAGGCACGCTCCAAGCCGTCAGCGGAGTAAAGGACGGCGAGTTACAAACCAAGAACCCCTTGGAGGACAACAACGACCTCCTGCGGGTGGATCGCCACGGCGATATGTTTTCAAATTTCTTTTCCAACCTCTGGAGCCAGTTGAAAGACCCGACCCGCTTCCATTTCTTCCGTGTGCCGGAAGAGGAGGTGCAGCGGGTAGCCGCCGATTTCCGGCAACGGGAGAGCCAGTCCGTCAAGACGGGCGAGCCGCTCGTTGCGCAGTACGAGGTGCAGCCGCCCGTGCAGGCGCAGCAGCAGACCCAAGCCGGGCAGCAGCAACAGCCCGAAGGTGCGCCGCAGCAGTCCGCCGGGCAGACCGAACAGAACCCGCAGTACAAGTATCGCCCGGAGGACATCGACTGGAACAGCCTCGCCGCACTCGGCGTGCAGCGGGAGCAGATCGAGGGCAACGGGATGCTCGACCAGATGCTACGGGGCTTCCAGACCGACAAGACCGTCCGGGTGCATTTCCACTTCGACGGCATCTCGCACAGCAACGACAGCCAGCTCTCGCTCAAGCCCGGCACGGACGGCAGGCTGACCGTGTGCAGCCACGGCATCCTCGACCCGGAGAAGATGCAGAAGCAGTTCTTCGGCTACGACATCACCGACTCCGACAAGCAGGTGCTCCGGCAGACGGGCAACATGGGGCATCCGGCGACCGTCACCAACCGGGCGGGCGAACAGGTCGAAGCCCTTGTCAGCCGCAACCTCAAGACCAACGAGCTGGTCGCCTTCCCGCTCTCCAAGGTCAATATCCCGGCGGAGAAGAACGGGCATACCTTCACCCCGGACGAGATAGCCCGGCTCAAACAGGGCGAGGCGGTGGTCTGCCGGTTCCTTTCCAGAGCCAAGGAGGGGGAGCAGCCCAAGATCTATCCGGCTCCCGTGCAGTTCAGCGCAGCCAAGATGCAGCTCGAATTTCTCTTCGGCGACCGGGGCAGGCTGGCGATGGATGCGTACAAGGCGAACCTGAAACAGACCGCCAATCAGGAGGTGCCGAAGACCTTCCGCAAGCAGGAGCTTACCGAGAAGTCCCGCCTCGAACTCGAAGCCGGGGGAACGGTCAAGGTCTCCGGTCTGGTGGACAAGAAAGGAAAAGCCTACCAAGGTTACATCACATGGAAGCCCGGCGAGAAGCCCGCCTTCATGTTCCCCAAGGACTACAAGGCGGCGCTCGAAGAGGGGCGTGTCAAGCCCGCCGTGGAGAACGAGGTACAGGTGGCGGTCAATTCCGAGGGCAAGACCGTCGAGGCGACCCGTAACCTGAAAGAAGCCCTGCAATCCGCACAGCAGCGACCCACCGGGGAGCAGAAACAGCAGCAGGAGCGCAGGCAGGAGCAGAAAGAGGACCGGAAACAGGCACAGAAGCAGGAACAGCCCGACAAGCCCAAGCGCAGCCGGGGTGTCCGCCGATGATTTCCCCCGCCATTCTGTAAATGAATTACCCGGTTATCCCGTCGCTCGGACGGGATAACTTTTGTCAAACCGTTAAAAATCAAAGAAATATGATTACAGCAGTCATCGCTGAAAAGCCTTCCGTAGCGAAGGATATAGCAAACGTGTTGAATGTCCGGGAGCGGCACGATGGCTACCTCTCAGGTAACGGCTACCTCGTTACCTGGGCGTTCGGCCATCTCGTCCAGCTCGCCATGCCCGAAGCATACGGCTACACGGGCTTCCGGCGTGAGAACCTGCCCATTCTGCCGCAGGAGTTCAAGTACGTCCCCCGCCAGATACGGGAGGGCAAGGAGTACAAGCCCGATCCCGGCGTGCTCAAACAGTTGAAGGTCATCAAGGAGGTTTTCGACCGTTCCGACCGTATCGTCGTGGCGACCGATGCCGGGCGTGAGGGCGAAGCCATTCATCGGTACATCTACAATTACCTTGGCTGCCGCAAGCCCTGCCTGCGCCTCTGGATCTCCTCGCTGACCGACCGTGCCATCCGGGAGGGGCTGGATAACCTCAAGCCCGGAAGCGACTACGACAACCTCTACCGTGCCGCCGAAGCCCGTGCCATCGCCGACTGGGAGATTGGGCTGAACGCCACCCAAGCTCTCAGCATCGCCGCCGGGCAGGGCATCTACTCCCTTGGACGGGTACAGACGCCCACCTTGATGATGATCTGCTCCCGTTATCTGGAGAACAGGGATTTCACCCCGCAGACCTATTTCCGGCTGAAGATCACGGCGGAAAAGGACGGCACGCTTTTCGCCGCCATCTCTGAATTGCGTTACGAAACCCTTCCGGCGGCAAACGCCGCCCTCGCCGCTGTAACCGCAACGGGGACGGTACAGGTTGCCGACGTGCAGCGCAGGGAGGTGAGCCAAGAACCTCCCTTGCTCTATGACCTGACCGCCTTGCAGAAAGAGGCGAACGGCAGGTACGGCTTCTCGGCGGACAAGACCCTCTCCGTCGCCCAGTCGCTTTACGAGAAGAAGGTGTTGAGCTATCCCCGTACCGGCTCCCGCTACCTCTCGGAGGATGTGTTCGACGAGATACCCGACCGCATCGCCCTGCTGGAGCGGTACCCGGCTTTCGCCGCCCATGCCGCCGCCCTGAAAGGGGCTTCGCTCAACCGCCGCAGCGTGGATGCGGGGAAAGTTACCGACCACCATGCGCTCATCATCACCGAGTGTCTGCCCGGCGAGCTGTCCGCCGACGAGCGCACGGTGTACGACATGGTAGCCGCCCGCCTGCTCGAAGCCTTTTCCGCCCGTTGCCTCAAGGACGTTACCACCGTCTCTTTCACGGCGGGGAACAGCGTGTTCTCCGCCAAGGGAACGGTCGTCAGGTCTGCCGGATGGCGTGCCGTGCGTGGCGAGCGGGACGAGGACGACGAGGGAACAGCCGCTTTGCCGCCCTTGCAGCCCGGCGAGTCTTTCCCCCTGCAATCGGCGGAGTGCGTAGAGAAACAGACCAAGCCCCGTCCCCTGCACACCGAGAGCAGCCTCCTTTCGGCGATGGAGCATTGCGGCAGGGATTTGCAGGACGACGAGCTGCGGGACAGCCTGAAAGGGAACGGCATCGGCACGCCCGCCACCCGTGCCTCCATCATCGAAACCCTCTTTGCCCGGGACTATGTGCGCCGGGAGAAGAAGAGCCTCGTACCGACCGGCAAGGGGCTTGCCGTGTATCAGATAGTGAAGGACAAGCGCATCGCCGATGTCGAGATGACCGGGCAGTGGGAGACCGCCCTCGCCAAGATCGAGAGCGGGGAGATGAATCCCGACACCTTCCGCAAGGGCATCGAGGTCTATGCCGCCCAGATTACCGAAGAACTCCTGCAAGTACAGGTATCGGTGGCGGACGGCAGGCATATCCCGTGCCCCAAGTGCCGTTCCGGTCGCATCCTCCTTTACCCGAAGGTCGCCAAGTGCAGCAACGTCGATTGTGGGCTTACCGTCTTCCGTGGCAAGGGGGAGAAGCAGCTCACCGACAGCCAGATTACCGACCTTGTAACCAAAGGCAAAACATCCCTTATCAAAGGCTTCAGGAGCAGGGAAGGCAAGCCCTTCGATGCGTACCTCACCTTCGACAAGGACTTCCGCACCGTGTACGGGTTCCCGCCCCGCACGGACAAGCCCAAAGGAAAGGAGCGCAGGCGATGAACGGCATCGGTTAGATCACCGTGGCGGAAGCCGCCCGGCTCTGCGGCACGGACGAGCTGCGCATCACCCTCTGGATGAACGGCAACCACATCGCCTACGCCCGTTTCGACGGCATCCTGATGATCGACGGCACATCCCTTGCCGCCCTGTTCAGCCGCAACCGGGTCGCCACCATCTACGAGGACGTGGCACAGCAGCGGGGCAAGCCCGGCAGACCGGGCAGGCTCCGCCGCCTGCTCGACACCCCGCTCGACACCTTCGGCTTGTCGCAGCGCATCGTCCGGGCGTGCCGGGAGCTGGGCGTCTTCACCGTGGAGCACCTGCTCGTCCACCTCCGCCGCTTCCGCTTCTCCCGCCTGTACTGTGTCCGCAACTTCGGCAGCGGATCGGCAGCCGAGACCCTCCGGCGGCTCCGGCAGGACGGCTTGACAGACGACGGCAGCTCACGGGATTTCAAGGTCTTGTACCCGTAATCCCGGCAATACAGATAAATAAGTGCGGCAATGTCGCACTTATCACAAAATTATTTCCGGATATGTTTTGTAGTTTAAGAGATAAGTTCTATATTTGCAACCAATAGAACCTGCCAAGCCTCTTAACAATGCTCAAATAGGCGGGTCGTTTTTTTATATACACCTATGAAACAACTGTTTACCAAAACATTCTACTCCCCACAACAGCATATTGTCCTTTTAAAGAATAGAGGTTTGTTAATAGCGGACGAGGAAAAAGCCGTCGGGTATATTTACAATATCGGTTATTTCCGTCTAAGTGCTTACTTCTATCCGTTGTTGAAGTTCCCCAAGGAACAACATCTGTACAAGCCGGGGGCAACTTTCGTGCAGGCGTTGAACATGTATCGTTTCGACCGCAAACTAAGGTTGTTGCTTTTTAACGAGATAGAGAAGATAGAAGTGGCTATCCGCAGTTGCATAACCAATGCGGTCAGCGAATATTTTAACGATTTGTTTTGGATTACCAACCCTGCATATTTTTTCAATATGCAGAGCTTCCGATACACACAGGACACGATAGATGCGGAATTGAAAAAATCAAAGGAAGACTTTATACTCCATTTCCGTTCCGCTTATACGGACGATTATCCGCCTGCATGGATGATTGCTGAAATTCTGCCGTTAGGATTGCTTTGCAGGATTTACACGAACCTGAAAGGTAATGTGATAAAAAAACGTGTCGCCCAACATTTCGGTTTGCAAGTCCCGGTGTTCAGTTCATGGATTGTCATTCTGGCTGGCTTGCGCAATATGTGTTGCCACCATTGTCGGACATGGAACAGGGAACTGGCGACCATCACCACGGAACCACGCAGGACAAAATACGGTTGGATTGACTCTTCCCGGACAGACAAGCGCAGGATGTATTACCGTATCTGCATGATACGTTATTTCCTTTATACCGTATCGCCTAATAACAACTTCAAGGACAAGCTGAAAACCCTGTTGGCAGCCTATCCCAATATAGATACGGCAGCGATGGGCTTTCCGTCCGATTGGGAAAGCGAGGATATTTGGAAATAGGCAACACCGTTGCCTAAATTTAATATTTCTTTGCCATTCAGGATATTTTCGTTATCTTTGCACCAGTAGAACCTGCCAAGCCTCTTGACACGAGTTGTTGAACAACAGTGATAATGCTCAAATCGGCGGGTCGTTTTTTTTATAATCCGTCGCCCTTTCCTGAATGACCTGAGCCGCTTTTCAGCGGCTTTTTCATTTCACGGGCATACCTTTCCGTACACCGTCCGGATTTTCCCGTCCTCCAATACCTTGCTCGATCGCACGACCCATGTCCTGCCGTCGTTCAGCCCGCACTCCAGTGCCTTCTCACCGCCGCCGACCAGCACCGGCACGGTTATCACCACGATGTCGTCCGCCAGCCCGTTATCCAAGAGCAAAGCCCCGGTTCCCGCTCCGTAAGCCGTTACCGTACCTTCGCCGTCCGCTTTTATTCTCCGCAGTTCCGCTGCCGCATCCCCTGTAACAAACCGCACCCGTTCCTTTTCCGTCAGGTCGATACAGCCGCCCGTCACGACCAAAGTCTCTTTTTCCGTGAGCGGCCAGCCCAGATGGTTCAGGTAAATGCGCAGGTAGGTTTCTTCGTCGATCAGCACGCAGCAGGAGGCATCCGCCGCCGCATCGAAATGTTTGTCCGCTCCGACCGGACAACCGTCAATGGACTGGTACACGTGCAAGGTAATCTGTTTCATGTCAATGAGTTTTTAAGGATTATGTCCGCCTTGCACCCAAAAGAACAGCGTGAACTCACGCTATTCCGGAATAGAGGTACTGGCATACCTAAAAAGACAGAATAGGCAAGTCCACGCCGTATAAGCATACAGCATGAACATTGCGCTACACATCTTGTCTTTTTTGAAAAGTGCCAGTTTTCTATTCCAAGACGTTCAGCGAACGTACAATATGTATATCAACCCCGCCTGCTTCCAAGCCGGGTATGAATCTTCTATGTCACGACAGCGACCGTGCCCGAAAGCACCGTCCTCTGTCTTCGTGGAGCAAAGATAGCGAAAGGCGAGAGCAGCGGCAAATGAAAACAAGGTTTTCTAATTTGACAATGCCGAGCCGCATCCTATCTTCGCATGGCAAAGATAGCGAAACTTCCCGAATAACAAAACAATAGCCCCGCCTAATCTCACGATCCGGCAGGGCTTCATCCACCTAAAGCACCGTCAGAAAAATGTCATTCTCACGGGAACAGCCCCCTTTTCCTGCGCCTTTCCGCTTTCTGGGCTTCCTTCTCCTTGCGTTTCGCAGCCCGTTCCTCCACTTCGGCGAAACGGGTGCGGATGAACTCGTGCACGTCCTTCGTGCGGTAGAACACCTTGCCGCTGATGGTGAAGTACGGCAGTACCCCGATGGCACGGTAGCGTTGCAGCGTGCGGATGCCCACCTTCAGCAGCAGGCATAGGTCTTGGTTGTCCAGCACCTCCTCGCCGTCGAGCGTGTTGTTCTTCTTCAGCACCCTTTCCAGCAATTTCTCCGTCCGGTCGAAGCGTTCCATGATGCGCTCCATCCAGCCCTCAAACTCTTCCCTGTCCGTGTACATAGCAGTCGCCCTCCTTTTCGATGATTTCCTTTTCCCGCATATAGCGGATGTAGCCTTTCGCCGTCCGTTCCTTCACTTCCAGCATCTCCTGTATCAGCTCGCACAGTTCGATGTAGCCGTACTTCTCCTGCCGGGCGAACGCCTCCCGTGCCATCTCCGCCAGCTCCTTCTCCTTGCGCTTCTCTTTCTCCGCCCTCGGCTTCTCGCCCACATAGACGGGCATCCCGGCTTGCTTGTCCCATCTGAACTGCATCAGGGGGATGTCCAGCGGGCTGCCGTCCCTGACCTTCAACGCCTTCACCACCGACACCTCCGGGTTCTCGTCCTTCTCGATGGAGAGGATGGCGGCGGACTTGCGTTGCAGCTCGCTGCCGAGATGTCCCCTCAGTTTCAGACCGTTCGGTACGAAATGCACCACGGCGGCTATGCACGTGCGATAGATTCCCGCCAGCCGGTAGATTTCGTCAATCAGCGCCACGCTCTCCGCCTCGTCGTTGGCGCAGCGGATCAGGTCAGCCACCCCGTCGATGACGACTAAATGGATGCCCCCGTGCAGGTAGTGGTACTTGTCCATGCTCTGCACGATGGCGGTCAGCCGCTCGCTTCTCGACATTCCCGTCAGGCAATATACGTGCAGGTACTCCGGCATCCGCTCACGCCCGGCACGGCGCAGCAGCCGCCCCGTGTTCTTGTAGAGCTGTTGCTCGCTCTGTTCCGTGTCGTACAGCAGTACCGCACGCCCCTTGCGGTTCGGCTCCACCCGCACCCCCAAGAGGTCGGCGTCCGTCTCCCGTTCCATGATCGCCCCGGCGACCAGTGCGGCGGTGTAGTTGCTCTTGCCCGTCCCTTCGCCGCCCGTGATGCAGAGGATGTTCTCCTCCGAGCCTAACGGCACCTCCCCGGCGGTAACGATGGCGACAGCCTGCTCGGGCGGGTGGTCGTAGTCGATCTCGCACGATTTCAGCACCGCCATCGTCTCCCCGTACAGCGTGTCGAGCAGTTTCAGGAACAGCCCCATCAGCTCCTCCCTCGTGTGCCCGGCTTTGAAGTAGTCCGTCACGTCCTTCTCCGCCTTCGTCCCCGGCAGCGGCAGCACCAGCCGTTTCACCCCGTACTCCGACAGTTGCGCACGGTGCTTCTCCGAGCACTCCAGCCCCGTCTTGTCCGTGTCGTACAGCAGCACGATGTGCTTGAAGCGATAGACCAGCTTGCGCACGGTCTTCGCCGGGATGACCGAGGTCTCCGAGTTGAAGCAGATGGCGTGGAAGCCGTGCGCCGCCAGCGTCAGCACGTCCTTCTCGCCGCCCGTGAGGAAGAGCAGGTCGCCCTTCGAGGGCAGTTGCTCCAGCCCGAAACAGTAGTTGTCGCCCGTGTGTCCGCCATAGACGAAGCGCACCTCCGACATCGGGCGATAGACCTTCACGCCCCATTTCCCCTTGTAGCCGAACATCGGTTCCGCCGGGGTGGAACTGAAGCCGAACGCCTTGCCCTCCCTCGTCTCGCCCCGGTACTCGGCGAGCGATACCGCCCCGTAACGGTGCAACAGCTCCTCCGTGATGCCCGATGCGCCCCAGTAGGCAAGCTCCGCATCCGTAAACGGCTTTTCCGTCGTCCGGTAGGGCTTCGGTTCGGGACGGTCAAAGGGCGCAGCCGCCTCTTCCGTGTACCCGTCCGGCTTTTCCGTGCCGCTCCCGCTTGCCCTGACGGATACTCCTTCACCGCTCCGGTCATCCCTTGTCCCATGCTCCCTTGCGCCCGGTACGAGCCGCAGGGTACGGCAGCCGCCGTCCGGAACGGCAGTGTCTTCTGGGCTGTCATCCTCCAGACCGAGGCACAGCTCCCGGTCGATGGTGTGCAGCACCTCCACGAAGTCGGCGGCGTTCCGGCAGTCCAGCCCTTTCAGCTTCGCCACGAGGAAGAAACAGTCGCCCGAATAGTCCCCGTTGCCGAAGTCCTTCATCCGGTACGTACCGCTCCGGCGGTCGTAATACACGTTGCACGAAGCCTTGCTGTCGGCGTACAGCGGGTTCAGGAAGTTCCTGCCCACCCGCCACTTCACGGGCAGGTAGTGGCGGAACACGTCCAGCCCGTTACTGGTTCTTGCCAGCACTTCTTCCTTTCTTACCATAGCTGCCGTTTTTTCGGTTATGCAGGGGATGTTCCGCTATCATCCGGTCGACCTTGGCGGCGGGTGTCTCCACCATCCACCGCTCACGCAGGCTCTCGACCGCCTGCCAGGGATAGCGTATCTGCCGCCCGATCATGGAATAGGGAATGATATGCTTCTGCCGGTAGCGTTGTAGGGTGCGGTGGCTGATGTCCAGCATCTCGCACACCTCCTTGTGCGTCATCCACTTCGGGTCGGCTTTCCGTCCCTTGGCAGCAGGGCTTTCCGCTTCTTCTTTCCGTTTGCGCTCCGTTTCCTCCCGGTTCCGGGATTCCTCCACGTAGGCGGTTATCTTCTCGATCTTCTCCACGAGCAGGCGGTAGGCGTTGCTCTCGATGGTCATTATTTCCATTGTCGTACTCTTTTTTAGGTTTCTGCCGCAAATGTCGCCCGATTCGCCGTTTTTTCCTGCCACTATACCGGCACCTTGGCAAAGATTTTTTTCTGATGCGCATTATTTCATCCTCTTTTTTCACCCTCGCCGCCCTTCCGTCCGTCTTTCCGGGCAACAAAAAGGCTGAAAAGACTGAAAAAGGCAAGGAAAGAGTAGGAACAACGTAAAAACAAGGCGGAAAGGAACTGACATCGAAGCAAAAAAGAACAAAAAAGAGCGTCCGAAAGGTTCTTTTCTGCCCTCCGGACGCTCTCTTTTCATCTCCTGCTGCCTCTGCCGTTCCCGTTGCCAACTTGCTATCGACTTGCTGCCGACTTGCCGATTACTTGCTGTCCATGTCCCGCATCTTTTTGAGCAGCTTCTCCTTCATCTCGTCCAAGAACGCCGTCGGGTTCTGCTGTCCCCCGCAGCCTGCCGAAAGCATGGTACACGTTGCCCAGATCCACATGGAAGGTCTTCTCGAACAGCGCAGCCAGCTCGCCGATCTCGGCGTTGCCCGTTGTCCACGCTCCCGGCGGCATGGATGCCGTAAACAAGCTGTATGGCGGCGATTTTCGTATCCGTCCAGCGGTGTTCCTTCCCCGGCACGGCATCCGTACCGTCCCCTCGTGCCGCACGCTCTATCCGGCGGCTCAGATAGACCAGCAGCATCTCCACCGAGATCAGGCGTGCCGCCAGTATGTCGTAGCCCGTGGAGAACTCCGCTTCCTCGTCCAGCACGAAGCTGCCGCTTTCGGGGCTGAGTTCGCCCTTCGCCCGTAGGAAATAGTAATCGTCCCGATATGTCGCCCCGCTGTGGTAATACTGGTAGAAGGGAAGGTAGCGTTCCATCATCCGCTCGGCTCGTTCCATCGCCCTGTGGTAGTACGTTTCGGCTACCCGCAGGCAGCCGGGGACAGCCGCTCTCTATCTGATATACCCGGTAATAGTACAGCAGCCTGCCCGTCAGGGCGGGCTTGTAGTATTTGAAATAACGGATTTCCTCCTCGTCCCCGCTGAACGGACGGGCGAGCGCATACGCTTTCAGCTCACGGTTCTTGGCTTTCAGGTACGAAACCATCTCCCGGCAGGTGGCAACCGTTTCCTTTCCCTCCATGCCGGGCGGGCAGCGGCAGCCATGCGCCGCTCCGTCTCCTGCAACAATGTATTGAAATATTCTTCCATCATGATTCTGTCTCGGGTTGTTTATAAAGAAACAAAGTTAGCGGGGTGCCGGGAAACGGGCGTTCTGAATTTTCACCGCCATGTTCGGATTGTCCGCCAATCGGCTGCGAACGGTCAGCCCCTCACTTCTGAACCGGAAAAGGGATGCCGGACGGGACGGGCGCACCGGGCGATTTCACGGATTTCGGCAGGAGTAGCCTTCAGGTGCTTCTTGCAGAAGTCCCACAGGTAGCTCGGAGTGGCGAAGCCGCACACGTCGGCAATCTCTTGGAAGGGGCATGTCCGTGTCCGCCAGCAGGGAAATCACGTGCGCCTTCCGCTGTTCCGTCAGCCAGCGGTGCGGAGTCGTGTTCAGCTCCTCCCTGAACCGCCGTCCCAGCGTATTGACCGACATGGCACATTCCCGTGCCAGCTCCTCCACGTTTTTCACCTTGGGCAGAGCCAGTGCGACCTCTTCCCGGAAAGAGCAGCCCCGCAGGTGCGGCAGGTACTTTTCCACCTCCTGCAAGTCCGCCCTTGCCGAACATCGGGGGTATGCCCTTGCGGTACTCTGACTCCCGTTCACGGCGGAAGCGGAACAGCAGTCCCGCCAGACGGTTGCAGAGCACGTTCAGGTGCGGGTATTCGTCGTAGGCGTTGATGCTTGCCTGCATCCGGCAGAGGAACAGGAATCCTCCGCAGTCCCTCTCCCGGAAATACGCCTCCGCCGTATCCAGCAGGAAGTCCGCCGAGCTGCCGTGCCGGTGGTAGGCGACCAGTATCAGCAATCCCGGCTTCTTCCTGCACACGGCAGGAAAGGACGGGGCGGTGTTCCCTGCAGCAGCTCCACCAGCCGGACCATCCGTCCGTGATCTCCTGTGCGAGCCGTTCCGCCGCAATCCATGTCACCGGACGCTCCGCATCCGTTTGCGGCAATACCGTGCGCACCTTTGCCATCCACTCCCGCCATCCCTCCCGGACGGCTTCATTCATTAGAATTAGTGTAAGATTCTGTTTCATTCTGTTTCAATTTTCACGATGTTAAATACATACAAATCTTACACGAAATTACAAATTGTCTGCAACAAGCACGTCCTGCCGCGCGCGCATCGGTCACGGTATGTCCTTGCGCTGCGGATTCGGATTTTGCTCCATAGGCTCGGATATTCGGTCGTGAAAAACAGAAAGGCTGTGCCGGTTCCACCCGCAGAACGGCATGAGACAGTAAGCAGGGGGGAGCCGGAAGAAAGGTCATTCGCCGGTCGGTGAGTATGTCTTGCCGGTTGGTGAGTGCGTCTTTTCCACGGGATATTTGCCGTCCCGTATCTCCTGCAACCTTTCGATCAGCGGTTGCTCCTTGGAATGGTTCTTTTGTTCGGCTATAATGAAGAACGATGCAAAACTGCCGATAACATACAGCCAGAACAGGCATTGACCGAGCAATTTCCGGTATTCGCCCATTGTCTCGTACTTCGCCTGCATCGCTTTCAGCTTCGCAGGACGGTAATACAGCTTTCCGGCAATCCAGATAAAAGGGGCGAGCGTCGCTGCGGCGAACAGGTAGGCAACCGGGTTGAACCTGCTCCATTCCACCTTGTCCGTCAGGGAAGAGAACCAGCCCGTCAGCATATCCCATCCCCATGCCTCGAACAAAAGATGGAGAGCCGTCAGGTTAAGAAACCACAGGATTGCCATCGTCCACGTGGCATTGGAGATAACCGCCTTGTCTTTCCTTGCACGTTTGTTCTTGCTCCAGAAGTAATACATCCAGTATGCCGGTTCCTTGAACATAGCTTCCTCCTTTCCTTGTTTTCCGCTTGCTTATCCCGTTACGAAGAACAGCAACAGGGCGCATCCCGCTGCGGCGGCAACGATCAGCCCCAGCCAGAAACGGTAACTCCTTTCACCCAGCGTACCCAGCCAGAAATTCCCTTCCCAACTTCCCGGACGGGAGTACGTCCACCGCCATCCGCAGACAATCCCCACAAGCCACAGCAGCAGGATTCCCGCCACGATCAGGTAGCCGTACCTCGGATGCGCCTGCAACCACTCCGGCAGACCCTCCATAAACTCGCTTATCTTATCGAACCATTCCATAACAATAACAGAAAAAGCCAAATTCATACCTTACGGACGAACCGTTATACATCAAAGCAAAAATAGTGAAAAGTCCAATCACTCAAAAAGTTTCACCGCAAAAATCTTTTCCGTTTGGAAGAAATACGTTTTATTTGCACCTATATAGCCGCAAGCGTATGAAGAAAGCCTCCCCACATAAAAGAACCAGTCGGCCGAAGCTCCCCGGATTCTTCGACCACCTCTTTTATTGGACGTGGCGCAGTTGTCGGCACGGCTTCCCGGATCGTAGTTTTGCGGTCATCAGTGTGGTCCAGTTTGCCTGCCTCCTGTTTCCTGTCGCCATCGCTTTACAGTTCTTGGGCACTCCGGCTGTCCGCTTCCTTTACGAAACAGACGACCGCCTTACGCTTTTCCCGCTGATACTGCCGTTCCCCGTATTGCTCTGGAGGAATATGCGCATCTATACCGAGGAGCGTTACCGCATGATGCACGACTATTACGGGGCGTTCCATGTATCGGTGCGGCAACGCTATCGCCTCCGTTTCCTTGTCTGCACGGTGCTTGCAGTCCTTGCCATCCTGCTTGAAATACGGCTGTTCACCCTTTATCATGACCGCTGCACGGCCATATCCTCCGGCAACAGCCATCCCGCAAGCCTCTATGTCCCATACCGGTATGACAACGGCAACGACCCCGTGCAGGAAGGCGTTTACCGCATCGTCGATGAAAAAGGGCGTATCGGATATGCGGACGAGCATGGCAATACCCTCATAGAGCCACGCTTCGCTTTTGGCTTTCCTTTCGAGAACGGGAAGGCGAAAGTAACCGACACGGGAGAACAGAAAGAAGTTCCCAGTTCGGATGGGGAATACCACTATTGGGAAAGCGATGATTGGTATTACATCAACCGCAAAGGGGCAAAGGGATTGAATAAAAGCCCCAAGACTGCCCTAAGCCCGACATTCCAGCCACCCCACCTGCCAAGCCCTTGCAGGGCAAACACGAAGCCGCCAAGCCCTATCGGAACATCCCCGTTCATCCCACCTTTCCCCCGAAACAAACACCAAAACTCAAAACCAACTCATTTACAGCAACTTAAAAGAATGTCGGTGCAAGCCGCAAAACAGCCCTGTGTGGCTGGTGCAAGGTGCAGCTATATATATAAATATAGCTGCACCATGCACCACAGAAATACACACTGAAAATCAACACCCTTACACTTTTGGTAAAACCACGGGTGCAACCTCGTTTTTTGCACCACCTCCTGATTTTATGCTTTTCCTGTAATCCGGTAATCCCGAAAAATAAAAAATCCCCGAAACATTTCCCTTTTTCGGTCAAAATCCCTATATTTGCATCAGTTCCAAGAGCAGAGCGAAGCAATGCAGCGAAACCCGCACAGCTACCAAATCGCTACCGGCTACCGAACTTTCTACTCTTTAAGTCTTATCTACCAACCGATTA